>FUFK010037591.1_pt1 | contig 420957 bp, 415 predicted proteins | sample 1021851 | NCBI WGS metagenome assembly FUFK01 (sample SAMEA51879418, study PRJEB19060) | metagenome | reverse complement strand
TTCATAGCTTGTCCAAGTTGCTCTAGACAAAATTTTGATGTGATTAAGACCATGAACGAATTAGAGGTTAGATTAGAAGATATTAAAGAATCAATAGACGTTGCTGTGATAGGTTGTTACGTGAATGGTCCAGGAGAGTCTAAAGCTGCTCACGTAGGTTTAACCGGAGCATCCCCGAAGAGTTTAATTTATATTGATGGTTCTCCTGATCATAAAATAGATAATGATGAAATTATCAATCACTTAGAAAAAATGGTTAGACAAAAGGTGAAGGAAATAAAAAAAGAAAAGAAAAAAATCATTACAAAAGCATGAGTAAATTTGAAAAAGTAAGAGGAATGCATAATATTCCAGTTGAGGAAACTCATTATTGGAGTCATGTGCTTAATTTTTCTGAAAAATTAATGAAAAGTTTTTCATATTCCGAAATTAGATTGCCTATTATTGAATACACAAATCTATTTGAGAGATCTGTTGGGAGTGAAACGGATATTGTAAATAAAGAAATGTTCACTTTTAATAGTAAAAGTGATAAGTCTTTAACCTTAAGACCTGAAGGAACTGCTGGATGTATGAGGGTTGCTATTAATCAAGGTCTCCTAGATAAAGGTCCGCAAAGACTTTTTTATTCAGGACCTATGTATAGATATGAAAGGCCTCAAAAAGGAAGAAACAGAGAATTTTTTCAGCTTAGTGCTGAACTATTTGGAATTGAATCTATGTCTGCAGAACTAGAAGTATTTCAAATTATCGAAACAATAGTTAAAAAATACAAAATTCAGGACTCAAGATTAGAGATAAATTCGTTGGGATCTGAAGAAGATCAAAGAAATTTTTCTAAAGCTCTTCAGGCTTTTCTTAAACCTTTAAAAAGCAAACTGGATAAGGATAGTCAAAATAGATTAGAAAAAAATCCTTTAAGAATTTTGGATTCTAAATCAACTGAAACAAAAGAAGTATTATCGAACGCACCTAAAATTGCAGAATTTAGATCCAAAAATTCAACTTCAAATTTTAATTTATTAAAAAATCTTTTAAATGATTTTGGTATTGAATACAAAGAAAACGAAAATTTAGTAAGAGGGCTTGATTATTATAATGATGCAGTTTTTGAATGGAAATCTGATTCATTAGGAAGTCAAAATACTTTTTGTGCTGGAGGAAGGTATGACAGTCTAGCTAAAAAGCTTGGTGGTCGACAAACTCCTGCTATCGGAGCTTCACTAGGTATAGACCGTCTAATTATTGCATGTAAGGACAAGTACAAGTTCCCGTCACAAAAACTAATTGCTGTTATTCTACTTGATAAAAATTTTTTAAAACAAGGAAACTCGATATCTGAAAAAATTAGATTAAATTTTCCAGACATAGGAGTAAGGTTTTCTGGTCTGAACGTAAATTTAAAATCAGAACTGAAAAGAGCTATTAAAAATAAATTTAATTTTGCAATTATTATAGGGAGAGAGGAAGTAGAATCTTCAACTTATACCATCAAAGATTTAGATTCAGAAAAAAATTATGAAAAACTATCTGAAGAAAAACTTTTTTCTTTTTTAAATTTAACAAATGAATGACTCAATTCAAAACAGCTTTATACAAACTTCTTTAGATTGGATTAAAGAAAATTATTTAAAAATTATTTTCGTTTTTTTACTTCTTTCGTCAATTTTTGGTTGGATCCTATATCAAAGCTATATTCAAGAAAAAAATTCTAAAGAGGCATCTATTCTTTTTGATGAATTTAATTCCCTTTTAAATAATGAAAACATTGATTTTGAAAAATTGAATTCGATTGAAGAAGAAACAAAAGAAAACTATCCAGATCAAATTTATTCAATTCTGATGAATCTTGAAATTTCTGAATTGAATTTTAACTCAAATAACTTTGAAGGCTCCTTGGATAAACTGAGAGAAGCTTATTTAGATTTAGAAAAAAAGGGAGACGAGGTTAGCTTTCTTAGGGATTTATCAAGATTGAAATATTCATTACTTTTAATATCTCAAAGTGAGCTAAATGAGGCAATAGAGGTGTTAAGCAAAGATTTTATTTTTTTCAATGAACTGAAGTACGAGTTTTTAGGCGATGCCCAAATGGAGTCTTTAAATATTTTGGAAGCAAAAAAAAATTACCAAATTGCTCTTGATATATCTTCGTCAGAAATTCACAAAGAATTAATAAAAATTAAACTATCAACTATCAAAAACTAAACACCAATGCTAAAAAAGTTATCAATAATTCTTTTATCTGTTTTGATAATTTCTTGTCAATCAGACTCCAAAGAAGAAGAAAAGCCAGCTGAGTTAAATAATATTGAATCTAAAGTTTTTTTTGAGAAAAGTTGGTCAAAAAAGATTTTCAATGACTTTCCTTTAGGAGATGTTGATTTGGCATTTAATGAAAACAATGTTTTTGTCTTTACAAAACAAGGAGATGTTTCAGCTTTAGACCTTAACGGCGATAAAATCTGGAAAAAAAGTTTCAATACTGAAATTTCCTCAGGCTTAGAATATGGATTTGAATCTATTTTTTTTGCAACTGAAAACGGAAAGATAATTTCTCTTGATGCCAAATCAGGAGAAAAAATATGGGAATCTAAAATTAAGGGGGAGGTTTTATCAAGCCCCTCAACTAATGGCTTAATAGTTGCAGTTCAAAGTTCTAATGGAAAAATTACTGCACTTGATTTTAATAATGGAAATTTTAAATGGGAATATCAATCAACGGTTTCTCCCTTGAGTCTGAGAGGAACAAGCAAACCCGTATTCGATAAAAAATTTATTTATGTTGGTTTTGGCAATGGAAATTTAGTTAAAATCGAATCAAGAACTGGCGTAGTGCAATGGGAAGTTCCGGTGACTATATCCGAAGGAGTTTCTGAAATTGAGAGAATGATAGATATCGATGCAATGCCAGTAATTTCTGCAAATGGATTAGCATATGCTGTTTCCTTTCAAGGTGACTTATCAGCTATAGAAATAGCTCAGGGTCGAACCATATGGAGGAGATCAACATCCTCTATTAACGACATCATACATGCAAAAAATAGAACTTATATTGTTGATTCTAAAGATTTTATCAATTGTTATGACGGCATTAGAGGAGATACTCTTTGGAGTGTAAACGATTTCAAGCTTAGAAAATTATCTTCGCCAAAACGATTTAAAAACCATATGATTGTAGGAGACTTTGAAGGCTATTTGCATGCAATAAATCTTAATAGTGGAGAAATAGAGGGAAGAATCAAACTTTCAAATCAAGCCATTTACAAAATCTACGCAATTAACGAATCTTTATATACTTTAGACGAGTCTGGAAAAATATCAGCTTTAAAAATTAAATGAATATAGACTTTGTTTATGGGCCCATTAATTGCAATAGTCGGAAGACCAAACGTAGGAAAATCATCTCTTTTTAATAAACTTATTGGAGAAGATATAGCTTTAATTGCAGATTTTCCTGGTTTAACTAGAGATAGGAACTATTCGGGGTGTAAAATTGGTAATTCAGACTATATTCTGGTTGACACAGGGGGAATTACAAATTCTTCTTCAAAATTTGATGAATTAATATTGGCAGAAACTCAAAAAGCTATTTCAGATGCAGATGGTTTGATATTTCTTGTAGACTCTTCTAAATCTATTCATCAATTAGACTTTGAAATTAATGATATTTTAAGAAAATCAGGCAAAAATTATGTTTTAGCAATCAATAAATCAGAAACCAAAGAATCAAAAAATAATACTTCAGATTTTTATTCTTTAGGAGTAAAAAATTCTTTTGAAATTTCTGCAAAAAATGGCTTAGGTATGAAAAATTTTAAAACTTCTTTTAATAAAATTTTTCCTTCCAATTTCGAAAGAAATGACAACCAAAATAATTATTTTCAAATAGGTATATTGGGTAAGCCAAATGCTGGAAAATCTACTTATTTTAATTCAATTTTAAGAGACTCTAGATCTATAGTTTCAAGCACTCCTGGAACAACTAGAGATGCAATTTCAGAAATAATTAAGTTCAAAGGTAATCACATAAAAATTACAGATACCGCAGGATTGAGAAAAAAATCAAAGATAAATGATTCAGTAGAAAAATTCTCAGTTAATGCAGCGATCAAAATCATGAAATTGTCTGAAGGAATTATCTTCCTCATAGATGGCAAAGAATCTATCTCAGATCAAGATCTTCATTTAATATCTTTGATCATATCTTCTGGAAAACCATTAGTTATTGGTATTAATAAGACTGAAACTTTGGATAAATATCAAAAAACTGTTATCAGAAAAGATTTAAATAGAAGATTATCTTTTGCCAACGATTTGGATGTTAAATATATATCAGCAAAAAAAAATTTAGGCACTTCATCATTGATTTTAACTCTGCTGAAATTAATAAAAAGAAGCAAGGAAAAACTTAATTCAAAAAATGTTAATAAAGTCTTTTTAGATGCCTATGAAAAAAATCCTCCTCCTATGAGAGGAAGGTTTAGACCAAAAATTAAGTTTATAAAAATTTTAAAAACGCAGCCTCCAACATTTGTTTTACACGGAAATAAAATAGATTTTTTGAGCAAGACATATTTAAAATATCTCGAAAATTCAATTAAAAAGTCCTTAAAACTTAAGGGAATACCTATAAAACTAGTTTTGAAAATTGCTGAAAATCCTTATAAAGATAAGAAAAATAAACTATCAAAAAGACAGTTATTAAAGAGAAAGCGTATAAGAGGACGTTGATCAAAATCGTTTTCTACTTATAATGTTTCAATCTCCAAATACCGATATATGTCTAGACCTCCAATATTTCTAAATCTTTTAAAAATTCAACTTCCTGTTGCTGGACTCTCTTCAATTTTGCATAGAATATCTGCTGTAGGAATTTTTCTTCTTTTTTTGCCTTTTACTTTCATTTTGGTCTTAGCATTAAATTCAGAAGATGGATTTAATAAAGCTACATTTTTTCTCGATTTGTTTTTAGTTAAAACTTTTCTTAGCTTACTTTTGATTGGATTAATTTATCATTTTATGTCTGGGATAAGACATCTTATTATGGATTTTGGATATTGGTCGACTTTGAGAAGTGGAAAATACTCAGCGATTGGAACAATCTTTCTAAGTATCTTATTCAGCTTAATTTTGATTATTCAAATATGGTAACAAAACTTTACACGTTAAAAAAAACAGGCGTTTTAGATTATGTCCTAGTTAGAGTTTCAGCTATTTTTCAAGCCCTATATTTTTCAGTTATAACCTTTTATTGGTTAATGCATCAACCTATTAATTACGAACAATTACACGTTTTTTTTGATAATCTAGCGATACAGATAAGTACTGTACTAATAGCTATTTCAATTTCTTATCACTCTTTACAAGGTATTCATCATATAGTTAGCGATTACCTCACTGAGCATAGAGTTGGAAAATTAGCTCTACCTGCTAGGAAGTTTTTAATTTTATATAGTTTCCTTCAGGCCACGGGAATAGTAATTTGTAGCTTTCTGTTAGTAATTTAGAGAAAAAATTATGGCAATGAATGGAAACGGACAACACCTAGATGCAAGCTCACTTCCTGTAAAAGAGTTTGATGGAATAATAATTGGTGGAGGAGGATCTGGCTTAATGTCTTCACTTCAATTGGCTCAGTCAGGCATGAATACAGCAGTCATTTCAAAAGTTTTTCCGACAAGATCTCATACCGTATCTGCGCAGGGCGGTATTACATGCGCAATAGCTAGCGCTGATCCAAACGACGATTGGCGTTGGCATATGTACGATACTGTTAAAGGTTCAGATTTTATAGGTGATCAAGATTCCATTGAGTATATGTGTCAAGAAGGACCTGCTACAGTATTCGAATTAGAGAATATGGGATTACCTTTCTCCAGAACCGAAGAAGGTAAGATTTACCAAAGAGCTTTTGGCGGCCAATCAAAAGATTATGGAAAAGGTGGTCAAGCAGAAAGAACCTGTGCAGCTGCAGATAGAACAGGCCATGCTCTTTTACATACTTTATATCAGGCAAATGTAAAAGCTGGAACAAATTTTTTAAGCGAGTGGTTTGCCGTTGACTTAGTATTGAATAGTCATGATCAAGTCACTGGAGTTATAGCTTTTGAAATTGAATCAGGTGAGCCTTATTTTTTGAAAGCAAAAGCAACCGTCTTAGCAACTGGCGGAGCTGGAAGAATTTACAAATCCACTACCAATGCCCTCATAAACACTGGAGATGGAACAGGAATGGCTCTGAGAGCTGGATTAGCTGTGCAAGATATGGAAATGTGGCAATTCCACCCAACAGGCATCCATGGCGCTGGGACACTTGTCACTGAAGGTTGTAGAGGCGAAGGAGGATATTTGATTAACAAAGACGGCGAAAGGTTCATGGAGCGATATGCACCCAATGCAAAAGATCTCGCCAGCCGAGATGTAGTTGCCAGATCTATGATGCTTGAAATCATCGAAGGAAGAGGATGCGGTCCTGAGGCTGACCATTGTTTTTTAAAATTAGATCACCTTGGAGCAGATTTGCTTCACAAGAGACTTCCAGGAATTACTGAACTTTCAAAAACTTTTGCTCATATTGATCCAGCTGAACATCCAATTCCAGTAGTACCAACTTGTCATTATGCAATGGGCGGAATCCCAACAAATGTAAATGGACAGGTCATTACCCAAAAATCTGATGGTTCTGATTCCATAGTTCAAGGTTTGTATGCAGCTGGAGAAGCAGCCTGTGTATCAGTCCACGGCGGCAATAGATTAGGCGGAAATTCACTATTGGATCTCGTTGTTTTTGGTAGATCAGCGGGCCTCCACATTGAAGATTCTTTTAAGCAAGGAATTGACATTCAAGATCCATCTAAAGATGATATTAATAAAGCTCTAAAAAATATAAATAGAGTTAATACAAGCTCTAAAGGAGAAAATTCATCAGTTATTAAAAAGGAATTGCAAGAAATTATGCAAATGAGTTTTGGAGTTTTTAGAAGTGCAAAAAATATGGAAAGTGGCATCAAAGTTTTAAATGAAATAAGAGAAAGAGCAGAAAACTTACACTTGGCCGATAAATCTTCAAGATTTAATACTGCAAGAGTTGAGGCTTTAGAACTTCTAAATTTATTAGAGGTTGCTGAAGCAACTGCAATTAGCGCTAATGAGAGGAAAGAAAGCAGAGGAGCACATTCTAGAGATGATTATCCTGAAAGAGATGATGAAAATTGGCTAAAACATTCAATTTATTTCAAAGATAGCAAAGAAGTAACTAAAAGAGATGTCAACTTCAGACCTAAAATTGTTCAAGCTTTTCAACCGTTTGCTAGGACTTATTAATGAATACCATTGCAGTAGAACAAATTTCGACTTTAAAAATGAGCATCTACCGTTATGATCCTGATAGCGGTAAAAAACCTTACATGCAAGAAATTAATGTCGATATTCCTAAAGATAAAGATATTATGGTATTAGATGCTTTGCACTTAGCGAAAGAACAAGACCCTTCAATCTCTTTTAGAAGATCCTGTAGAGAGGGCGTTTGTGGTTCGGATGGTATGAACATCAATGGTAAAAATGGACTCGGTTGTATTACCCCACTTTCGGAAGTAGTTAAAAAAAATAAATTAGAGATTAGACCTTTACCTGGTTTACCTGTAGTTAAAGACTTAATAGTTGATATGACACAATTTGTTGATCAGTATAAAAAAATNCGCCCTTATTTAATTTCCGATAAAGAAGACAACGGCAAAGAAATTCCTCAAACAATTGAAGACAGAGACAAGCTCGATGGTTTATATGAATGTATTTTATGTGGCTGTTGCTCAACTGCATGTCCTTCGTTTTGGTGGAATCCTGATAAGTTTTTAGGCCCTGCTGCATTATTACAAGCTTATAGATTTATTTCCGATAGTAGAGATACTGCCAGAGAGGAAAGACTGGATCAGCTTGAAGATGCCTTCAGTGTTTTTAGATGTCATGGAATCATGAACTGCGTATCGGTATGTCCCAAAGGCCTTAATCCCACAAAGGCAATTAACGAAATAAAAAAAATGTTGGTGAAAAGAGCTTTATAATATAAGCACTTTGAATTTACACGAACATCAGGCTAAAACTTTATTTAAATCTTACGATCTTCCAACTTCAAACTTTTTTGTTGCCAATAAAGTTGAGGAAGCAAAAGAGTTGGCAGAAAAATTAAATGTTTCTAAATGGGTCGTCAAAGCTCAAGTACATGCAGGCGGGAGAGGAAAAGCCGGAGGAGTTGAAGTTGTTGAAAGTCTTGAAGATGTAGAAAGTTTTGCAAAAAAATGGTTAGGAAAAAACTTAGTTACTTACCAAACAGATAAGAACGGTCAACCAGTAAATAGTATTCTTATCGAAGAATGTACAGAAATCATATCTGAGCTTTATCTTGGTGTAGTTGTAGATAGGTCAACTAGATCAATTGTAGTTATGGCATCTCCAGAAGGAGGAGTTAACATAGAAGAAGTAGCTGAAAAAAAACCTGAAAAAATATATAAGGCATCTGTAAAAATAGATGAAGAAATATCAGATGATGATGGCAAAAGATTAGCGTTAGGATTGAATTTAAATGAAGAGCAAACAAAACAATTTCTGGGTATTTTTAAAAATCTTTCTAAATTATTTATAGAGAAAGACTTGGCTCTTGTCGAAATTAACCCCTTAGTAATTGACGATAAAAATAAACTTAAGTGTTTGGATGGAAAAGTCAGTGTTGATAATAATGCTTTATTTAGACAAAAAGAACTTTTGGGTTTAAGAGACACATCTCAAGAGGAACAAAGAGAGCTTGAGGCATCAAAATGGGATTTGAATTATGTATCTCTTGAAGGTGACATAGGCTGTATGGTGAATGGAGCAGGCCTAGCTATGGGAACAATGGATATAATAAAACTTTCCGGAGGCTTTCCTGCAAATTTTTTGGATGTCGGTGGCGGAGTAAATAAAAAAAGTGTTTCAGAAGCATTTAAAATCATCCTTTCTGATAAAAATGTGAAAGCGATTTTAATTAATATTTTTGGTGGAATAGTGAAATGCGATGTTGTTGCAGAAGGAATTATTTCTGCTGTAAAAGAAGTAGGAGTTGATATTCCAGTTATTGTTAGACTGAAAGGAAACAATGCAAATATTGCACAAGAGATTTTGACTAAAAGCGACCTAAATATTGTTTTTGAACCAGATTTATCAACTGCAGCAAAAAAAGCCGTTGAATTTTCAAAATGAGTATTCTAATTGGAAAAGATACTATTGCCATCTGTCAGGGTTTTACAGGCTCGCAAGCGTCGTTGCATTGTAAACAGGCCATTGAATACGGAACAAATTTAGTTGGTGGCGTTACTCCTGGAAAAGCAGGAGAAAGACATTTAGATCGACCAGTTTTTGGTGATGTAAAAAGTGCAGTTGAAAAAACAAAAGCTAATACGTCAATAATTTTTGTACCCGCCAAATTTTGTAAAGATTCAATTAATGAAGCTTTGGATGCTGGAATAAAATTAATCATAGTTATTACCGAAGGAATTCCCACTCTTGATATGCTCAGTTTAAAAATTAAAGCAGACACGCTTGGCTCGATGATAATAGGACCTAATTGCCCCGGTTTGATTACTCCCGGAGCATGTAAATTAGGGATTATGCCAGCTGACATTCACAAAAAAGGCAAGGTTGGAATTGTTTCAAGGTCAGGAACTTTAACTTATGAAGCGGTTGATCAAACTTCTCAAATTGGACTTGGCCAAAGTAGTTGTGTGGGTATTGGCGGGGATCCGATTCCGGGTTCAAATTTCATAGATATATTGAAATTATTTGAATCGGATAAGCAAACAGAAGGAATCGTTATGGTTGGAGAAATTGGCGGAACTGCAGAGGAAGAAGCTGCAGACTTTATTAAGTCTAATATTTCTAAACCTGTTGTTGCATATATTGCCGGAGTAAGTGCACCAGCTGGAAAAAGAATGGGTCATGCTGGGGCTATTATTTCAGGTGGAAAGGGCACTGCTGATGAAAAATTTTTAGCTTTAGAAAATGCTGGAGTGGTTACTGTAAAAAGTCCCGCTTTAATAGGGAAAACAATTTTTGATTTATTAAATTAAATAAAAATAAGTGAGTAAATTAGGAATAACTGAAGTTGTTTTAAGAGATGGAAATCAATCTCTACTTGCGACGAGAATTAGTNTGGAAGATCTTCTTCCGGCAGCAAGACTACTAGATGAAATTGGATATTGGTCAATTGAATCATGGGGTGGAGCGACATTCGATGTATGTTTGAGACATTTAAACGAAGATCCTTGGGAGAGATTAAAAGAACTAAAAAAGGCGATGCCAAAGACACCTCAACAAATGCTTTTAAGAGGACAAAATTTGGTGGGTTATAAACACTTTAGCGATCAAATTGTTTCAAAATTTATAAATAAATCGGCTGAAAACGGTATAGATGTTTTTAGGATATTTGATGCATTAAATGATATCGAAAACATTAGATTTTCTTTAGAGCAAGTTAAGGAAAATAATAAGCATGCTCAAGCTGCAATGGCTTACACAACTAGTCCAATACATAATATTCAATATTGGCTTGATCTTGCGAAAAGCATGGAGGATATTGGAATAGACTCAATTGCTATAAAAGATATGGCTGGTATTTTAAAACCTAATGATGCTTTTCAACTTATATCAAAATTAAAAGAAGAGTTATCTATTCCAATTCATATGCAAACTCATGCAACTACTGGAATGTCCACAGCTACAAATTTGAAAGCAATAGAAGCAGGTATTGACAACATAGACACTTCAATATCATCTATGAGTATGACCTATGGTCACTCTTCCACTGAAACTTTAGTTTCAATGCTTCAAGATACAGATTTATCACTAGATTTTGACTTACTAAAATTAGATCAAATTAGTCAATATTTTAAAAAAATTAGAAATAAATATTCAGAATTTGAGGGAAGCTTAAAAGGAGTAGATGTTCAAATGTTAGTAAGGCAAGTCCCTGGAGGAATGTTATCAAATTTAGAAAGTCAACTTAAACAGATGAATCTAGAAGACAAACTAGAAGAAGTAATTCAAGAAATTCCGAGAGTTAGAAAGGATTTAGGTTATTTACCTTTAGTGACCCCTGTTTCTCAAATTATTGGAGCCCAAGCACTTTCAAATATTATTGATGGTAAAAGATATGAAAAATTATCTATCGAATTAACTAAACTTATTTCTGGATATTATGGAAAAATTTTTGGAAAAGTAGAAGATGATTTAAAAGATAAGGCTAGGTTAGAAATGGAACCAATTAAAACCAGACCAGCCGATGATTTAGTTAATGATTTTAAGCAACTAAAAGAAGACTTAAGTAATTTTTGTTTGAAAAATTCATTGAAGGACGCATCTCAGAATGAAGAAAATGTATTGAGTTTTGCATTATTTCCCTACAGCTCAACAGATTTTTTTAAAAATAATTACTAAAAATTTTTATTAATTTATAATCTTATTATGGAAAAAAAATACGAAATAATTCTTTATGGCGGTACTGGTTTTACAGGGCAACTATGTGCCAAATATTTTAAAGAAAATTATACTGATTTGAATTGGGCTATTGCAGGAAGAAATAAAGAAAAACTGGAAGAAATTAAAGAAAATTTTGCTTTAGAAGTAGATGTTTTGGTTGCCGATGGAGATAATCTAGAAGCTTTAAGAGTAATGGCAGGACAAACAAAGGTAGTGTTATCTACTGCAGGCCCTTTTGCCAGATATAGTGATTTGTTAGTTCAAGCATGCGTTGAACAAGGAACACATTACACAGATATTACCGGAGAAAATCATTGGGTAAGAACTTTAATAGATAAACATCACGACAACGCGAGTATAAAAGGAGTGAGAGTTGTTCCATCTTGCGGATATGATTCTATTCCATCAGATATTGGATCTTTATATGCTGTTTCTCAATTTAACAAGCCGGTAAAGAGAATAGATTTATATCAAGAAATGCAAGGTGGCGCTTCGGGAGGAACAATTGAAACTGCATTTACAATGGGGAAATTAAGTAAAGAAATGCGCGATCCCTTTCTTCTAAATCCAGAAAATTCTGTCACCGAGGAGCAAAGAAAAAATTCAAAAGATGAAATGAAAATTGAAAAAATTGAAGAACTTGATGCTTGGTCTGGAATGTTTGTTATGGCAGCTGGAAACACTAGAGTGGTTAGAAGATCTGCAGCTCTTATGGAACAAAATCAAAAAAGCTATGGAACTAATTTTACATTTGGTGAATACGGACTCCATAAGACAAAAAAATTAGCCAGACGAGCGTCTTATGGTTTAGTTTTGGGCTTTTTAATCATTGCTTCACCATTGAAGAGTTTAGTGAGAAGATTTTTGCCAAAACCAGGAGAGGGTCCTAGTATAGAAGTGCAAAATAATGGTTGGTTTAGATCGACTTTTATTGCTGAAGCTGAAGATGGAGAGAAAAAAATCTGTTCGATTTACGGTACAGGAGATCCAGGTTACAAATCAACTTCAAAATTAGTCTGTGAATCTGCTTTAACTCTTGCAAGGTCTTCTAACTTACCAGGCGGTGATGATTATGGCGGAGTCTTAACTTCTGCAGTCGGATTAGGTGAAGAATTGATTAAAAGATTAAAACAAGCTGATATTGAATTTAAAGTTCATTAGTTTTTATAACTAAAATAACCTTATTTATAACCCTATTTACACTTTTAGATATATAGAATACATTTATTCGAGTATTCTTTTCTCCCCAGAAAAATCTCTCCAACTCGAATAAAGCGGGTTATGACATGACGTTATGACCCGTTTATTTTATAAAAAGGTATTTTCTATTTCAAAAAATTTTTATTAAAGTATTTCTTATGGCGAATCTATTCATTTTTTCAAACGACTTAAGACTTGAAGATAATGCAGCTCTCTACAATGCTTCATTAGATAAAAATGGTTTAGAGGCATTATTTTTATTTAATGAAAAAAAATGGCAACTTCATTACGAAAGTTCTCTCAAAATTAGATTTCAATTAAACAATTTAGAAATAATTAAGAAAAAATTAAACACTTTGAATATTAATTTAAGAATTCTTTCCCCCAGAAAGTTCGATGATGAGCCTCAATCGATTTTGGAAGAAGCTCTAAAGATAAATGCTTCTAAGGTCTTCATTAATTCTGAATATGGCGTTGACGAAAGACGCAGAGATGCGAATTTAAAAAAACTTTTGAATCATAATGGAATTGATTTACATGAATTTGATTCTTCTATCATAAATCCCAATAAGATTTTCACTGGGGCCGGGACATATTTTAAAGTTTTTACCCCTTACTCAAGATCTTTTAGAGAAGAGCTTAATGAAGATTATCTTCAATGTTTTCCTGAGCCTATCAAACAAAAAACTAAAATTGGTGAATCAGATGAAATACCTAATTTCGAACTTGGGGATGTGCTTAAAAAAAATGCTTTAAAACTTTACGAACCTGGAGAAAAAGCAGCTAAAGAAATTTTAGAAAATTTTTTTAAAAATAAAATTTCTGATTATAAAGTCGCTAGAGATTTTCCTGCTCAAGACTCTACAAGCAAACTTTCAGTTTATTTATCCTCAGGAATTATTTCTGCAAAAACATGCGTTTCTAAATTATTAGAAGTATCAGAAGACTCTCCGGGCACAGGTGAATATTCTTGGTTTAATGAAATTATCTGGCGTGAGTTTTATAAATATATTATTTTTCATTATCCCAGAGTCAGTATGAGAAAATCTTTTAATGAAAAGTATGATCAAGTCCAGTGGAGAAATAATGAAGAAGATTTTATTGCATGGACAAAAGGAGAAACAGGTTTTCCAATAATTGACGCCGCCATAAAACAATTATTAAACACAGGTTGGATGCATAATAGACTGAGGATGATAGTAGCTATGTTTTTAAGTAAAAACTTACTTATTGATTGGAAAAGGGGAGAAGAATTTTTTATGCAAAATTTAATCGATGGAGATCATGCCTCNAATGTTGGAGGCTGGCAATGGAGTGCTTCGACAGGCGTTGATGCTGCACCTTATTTCAGAATTTTTAATCCCATTACACAATCCGAGAAATTTGATAAAGAAGGACTATTTCTTAAACATTATTTGCCTAATTTAAAAAGTTTATCAAGCAAAGAAATCCATAATCCTGACACTAAATTAAGAAAAGAATTTAATTATCCAATGCCAATAACTGATCTTTCTTCATCTAGAAAAAGAGCGATAGAAGTTTTTTCAAAAATATAAAATGCCCAAAGATCATACTCCGGAATACATGAAACAGCTTGCTGCTAAAATTCTGGAAATTAATTATAAAAACGAAACCTTAAAAATGTCTTTTGAAGCTACTGAAGATATATGTCATACAAACGGCACCATTATTCAGGGAGGTTTTACGACCGTAATGATGGATTCTTGTATGGCATTTTTGGTTATGGAATTAACAGATTTTATTTACACTCCCATGTCAATTGATATAAATGTTTCTTTTTTATCAGCAGGTAGTCCAGGAAAGCTTTTTTGCGAGTCAAAAATTATTAAATTAGGAAAGTCTATTGGCTTTTCTTCAGCAGAACTTTATCAAAGTGAGAAAATCATTGCTAAAGCATCATCTAGTCTCAAGCTAATAAAATTAGGAGAGCCAAAAGACTTTTTGATTGACAATATGGCAAAGGACGCAAAAATAATCAAAGCTTAGATTCCAAAGTCCCAAGAAAGCCCTTCACGATATTTTTTTAAAACTTGTTTTGCAATAAGTATCCTATGTACTTCATCTGGTCCATCAGCTAATCTCAGTGTTCTTGCTCCTTGATACATCCCAAATAAAGGCAAATCAGCAGATACACCTTTCCAGCCATATACCTGAATAGCTCTATCTACAACTCTATGCATAGCTGCAGGGACATAAATTTTTATAGCAGATATATCTACTCTTGGATCTCCTTCAGAATCCATGACCTCAGCACAATGAATAGTCATTAATCTTGCTGTTTGTATATCAATATACGAATCTGCGATAAAACCCTGAATAAGTTGTTTTGATTCAAGCAAACCGCCATGAACTTTTCTNGTGGTTGTTCTTTGCATCATTAAATCAAACGCTCTCCACATTTGTCCAATACTATTCATGCAGTGGAATACTCTTCCTGCTCCTAACCTATCTTGAGCAGCAGCATGACCAGAACCTCTTGCTCCTAATTGATTTTCAATTGGAACTCTGACATTTTCATACTTTATTTCAACATGATCACCGCCAGTATGACCCCAGATGGGGACTGATCTTATTACATTAAAACCAGGAGTATTAGTTGGAACTATAATCTGTGTCATTCTTGAATTTACTTCACCAGAATCATCCTCTTCTTCTGTTCTACACATAACGATTGCAAAATCTGCTCTTATTCCATTTGAAGTCATTACTTTATGCCCGTTAATGACCCATTCATCTCCTTCCTTTTTAGCTGTAGTTTTGATAGATCTTGGATCAGATCCTGCATTTTCAGGTTCTGTCATAGAAAAAGCTGATTCCATTTCTCCTGCTATCAGTGGCTCTAACCATTTTTTCTTTTGTTCATCCGATCCATATTTGAGAAGAACTTTTTGATTTCCTGAATTTGGAGCAATTACACCAAATAATCTATTAGAAAGAGGTGACCAAGCCAAAATTTCATTCATGTAAGCGTGTGCCATAAACCCAATTCCCATGCCGCCATATTCTTTAGGCAAATGTGGAGCCCATAATTTTTTCTTCTTCACTTCTGATCTTATTTCTTCCCTCAGAGCCTTGGCATCATCACCACCTTTATAAATTTTGGCTTCATTCGGTATTATTTGATCTGCAACAATAGAAGCTGTTGATTCTCTAATTTTATTTATTTCTTTTGAAAGAGTTGGTATTGGTGATATTTCCATAATATTTTCGATTTATTTTCAATTATCTAGCATAATACTTTATCAGTTTATTTTCGTAGACTAAATATTTAAGGGGGCAAGAATTGTTTAAAAAAATTATCGTTTTTAATTTGTGTTTGTTAATTTTCGCCTGTGCAGAAGATAAAAGTAAAATTGTATATATTGAGGATTTAACTACTTTAAAAAATACTTCTTCAGGCCAAGTAATTGGCTTTAACCATAAATTTAACTCTCTAGCTTGGTATGGCATCCCCTACGCCAAACCACCTGTTAATGAACTTCGGTGGAGAGCTCCACAACCTATAGAAAACGACAAGGAAATTATTAAGGCAACCTCATTCTCAGACATTTGTTTTCAAAACAGGAGTTTTGTTGATTATAGTGAAGAAAAAGAAAATTACGTCGGTTCAGAAGATTGTCTGTATCTGAATATACATTCCCCAAGAAACTTAGCGGAAGATGAAAGCCTGCCTGTTATGGTTTGGATACACGGAGGTGGAAATACTACTGGAGCAGGAAGTGCTTATGATTTTAGTAGGTTAGCTTCTGAACAAAAAGTAATTGTAATTACTATAAATTATCGACTTGGACCATTTGGTTGGTTTTACCATCCTAGTCTTATTGAAACCACTGACTCAAAAGAGGATAAATCCGGAAACTTTGGACTGTTAGATCAAATACTTGCTTTGAAATGGGTTAAAAAAAATATAAAAGAATTTGGTGGAAACCCCGATAACGTCACTATATTCGGAGAATCTGCAGGTGGACATAATGTCTTTTCTTTAATTTCTTCAGATCTTGCAAGTGGGCTTTTTCACAGAGCAATATCTCAGAGTGGCTCAACTAGAACAACTTCTGTAGAAGACGCCTCAAATTATGTAGATGATGAATTAAATCCCGGTTGGCCAACTAGTTCTAGAGAAATAGTTAATAACCTTTTAATTAGAAACAATGATGCTAAAGATGCTTATGAAGCAAAAATATTACAAGATTCTATGAATAACTCAAACTTAAAAGACTTTTTACAAAGCCTAAGTTCTTCAGAAATTTTAGATACTTACCAAGAAAAGATAGTTGCTGGAATGTTTAACGTCCCTAGAATTATCGCAGACGGATATGTTTTACCCAAACAAGGTATGGAGTTTAGAAGAGGACAATTCAATAAAGTTCCCACCATGCTCGGAACAAACAGGGATGAGATGAAGTTATTCTTTGCACTGGATGAAGAGTTTGTCACAAGTTTTAGTAATTTCATCATTTTTGTTAAAGATAAAGAAAAGTATGAAATTGAAAATGAATATGCTTCCAATAACTGGAAAATTAGTGGCGTAGATCAACCAGCCAGAAAATTAGTAAAATCAGGTAACTCAGATGTTTTTGCTTATAGATTTGATTGGGATGAAGAACCAACTTATTTGTGGATGGATTTTTCTAAAATTTTNGGTGCAGCTCATGGATTTGAAATTCCATTTGTATCAGGAAGCCTAGAGTTTTTTGGATTTGAAAGGTTTATTATCAACGATAAAAGTAGACCAGCAGCAAGAGAATTATCAAATTCAATGATGTCTTATTGGGCAGAATTTGCTTATACAGGAAATCCTGGCTCTGGGAGACAGAAAGACTTAGAAAAATGGCAGCCTTGGCAAAATGGACCTGGCAAAGATAAATTTATTGTTTTGGACTCATCTAACGATAAAGGTATTTATATGTCGAAATCTGAATTATTTTATGACGATGAGCTGCAAAGGTTAGCAGTAGATACTAGAATAGGAGATATAAAAACTAAATGCACATACATTAATAATTTAAAAGAGTCTGGCAATAAATCAAATTTTGCTTTGGAGGAGTGTGAAAAATTATGAGAAAAATAGATTTTTATTTCGACTTTGCTAGCCCGAATGCTTATTTGAGCCATAAAGTTATGCAAAAAATAAAACAAAAGTATGACGTTGAGTTGAATTACATCCCTGTGTTACTAGGAGGTATATTCAAAGCAACAAATAATAAGCCTCCTATGGAGCAGTTTTTTGGCGTCTTGAATAAAAATGAATATCAAGGAATCGAAATGGAGAGGTTTGTTCAAAGACATAATCTTAGTCTCTTTAAAATGAATCCTCATTTTCCAGTTATTAGTCTCCAAATTATAAGAGGAGCAGTCGCAGCAGATATGGATGGTTATTTAGAAGATTATATTGATAAAGTATTAGTTCACATGTGGGAGGAACCAAAAAAAATGGATGATCCTGATGTAATTAAAGCAGCATTTGATGAATCAGGCTTTGATTCAGAAAAATTGATGAATCAGATGCAAGATCCTGAAGTAAAAGCAAAACTTATTTCAAATACTGAGAAAGCTGTTGAGCGTGGAGTTTTCGGTATTCCAACTTTTTTCGTTGATGATGAAATTTACTTTGGTAAAGATACTATTTGGATGATTGAAGAGATTCTTGAATCTTAGTTTTTTGATTTGAAAATTTACCTATCCAACTCCAAATTAATAAAATACTTAAAAAAATTAAAAGAGAAAGCCATTCAGGAGTATTCAGAAAAAATAATAGAAAGCCAAAAGCTGAAATTGAAAAACTTATAAAACAAACAATAAGAAGCGTTTGATGATTGGAGAATCCTTGATCTAAAAAATAATGATGAATATGTTCTCTATCTGAACTAAAGATTGAGAGTTTTTTAATAAATCTTTTCCATATCACTCTCAAAGCATTTAATAATACTAATCCAACACACCAAAGTGCTTCAACTGGACGTACAGTCTGTTCGTAAATATTTAGAGGATCTTGGGTAAGAAAAATAAAAGAGCAAGCAAGAAAAAAACCTATCATCATGGCACCATGATCACCTATGAAAACCTTGAATTTTTTCCCAAGCAAACCCAAATTCATTATGCTGTAGGGCAAGAGCGCGGCTAGCAAAGATAAATGGGCTAGAGTAAATCCACCTCTACCAATAATGATTAATCCCACTAAAGCCAATAGAACTTGAAATGAAAAAAAACCGTCAATACCGTCTATCCAGTTAAATGCATTGGTAATTCCTACAACACAAAAAATTGTAAATAGAAATGCAAAATAACTGGGAAGAACAAGATCGTTCCCTCCAAATATGGCCCCTAAATTAATAAGATTCATATCGCCCAACTGAATCATTAAAATAGTGCAGCTAACTTGTGCAAAGAGCCTTACCCAAACCGGTAAAGTGATTAAGTCGTCAATAAGACAAATCATCAAAAGTACTAAAGATAGAAACAGCAACCAAAAAAAAGAAACATAAGGAAAAGATTCTAGAGAGCCAAAACCCTCGGCTGGAATCTGAATATTAAAATAAGGAGTTAAATTAAAAAAGCTTAATAAAAAAGAACAACTGAAAAATATAGCAAAACAGATCCCAAAAGATAAACCTCCTGAAATGGGTACTGCGCTTTCGTGCCTTTTTTTAATACCATCGGGAATATCAACAAAATTTCGTTTTTTAAAAAAATGACGAACTAAAAGGTGAATTATAAAACCCAATAGAGAATATAAAAGAAATAAAGAAAACAATTCTATAAAGAAAAGAAATTATTCAATTTAAAAAACTATCATCCTTTTCTAACATTAAGTCGTAAATAGGCTGAAAACTTGCCCACATTGCAAATTCAGATCCAACTTGAGATTTTGTCAACTCCGCAACTTCATCGGAAATTCTTTCCATTTGACCTGCCGATTCAGCAATTAATTGAGACTGACAACACCTATCCATTGATAAAAAAGCCCACAAAGCTGCATCGACGGATTCACCAGTAGTTAAGAGACCATGATTTTTTAGAATTGCAGCCTTTTTATCACCTAAAGCTTTAGCAATTCTGTCTCCTTCGTCAGTTTCTAAAACTACCCCAGTATAATCGTCAAATAACACATGGTTGTCATAGAAAGCGCACGAATCTTGTGTAATTGGTTCCAGAAGACGGCCTAATGAAGAAAAAGATTTTCCATACATTGAATGAGAGTGCGCAGCTGCATTTACATCAGGTCTTGCTTCGTGCAATCTTGAGTGAATTGCAAAAGCTGCAGTATTGAGCATTTTTCCTTCACCTTGAACAATGTTCCCATCTCTATCAACAAGAATTAAGTCAGAGATACAAATTTGACCAAAATGCATGCCAAAAGGATTTACCCAAAAGTAGTGAGGATATTCAGGATCTCTTAATGTTATATGACCAGCGATTCCTTCGTCGTAACCAAAATGAGAAAACATTCTAAAACCAGCAGCTAACCGTTCTAATTGGTGTCTTCTAATTTCTTCCGGTGTTTTACACTCTATTGGAAGTAAAGAACCTTTTTCTTTTTGAGGTAATTTTCCCAAGGAAGTATCTATAGGAAGTTTAATTTCTTTGTCTGACATAATTCACTCCATTAAATAATTATGCATTTAAATCATTTATTTAAATAAATATTTTGTACAATTGTATTCTAAACATTAAAAAAAATATGGCAAAAATAAAAAAGGGATTTCGTGTAGAAAAAGATAGTTTGGGTGAAGTATTAGTTCCTAAAAATGCTTTATACGGGGCACAAACTCAAAGGGCCGTAGAAAATTTTCCGATTAGCGGAATAAAGATGGATTTTCCTTTCACTAATTCGTTTGTAGATTCACTTGGATTAATTAAAGATGCTGCTGCAAGAGCTAATAAAAAATTAAACCTTCTTGGGTCAAAAAAAGCTAATGCGATCTCTAGGGCCTCTAAAGAAGTTTGGCAAAGCAAACGCAATGAAGAGTTCCCACTTGATGTTTTCCAAACCGGCTCTGGAACAAGTTCCAATATGAATGCGAATGAAGTAATAGCAAATCTAGCTACTAAGTATGGCGGCATTCAAATTGATCCAAATGATGACGTAAATATGAGTCAAAGTAGCAATGATGTCATTCCAACTGCTATTAAGGTAAGCGCTTATAAAGATCTTACTGAAAAACTATATCCTGCGCTTGATAAATTAATTTCAGGAATTAAAAAAAAGGAAATTTTATTAAAGGGAATTATCAAAACTGGCAGAACTCATTTAATGGATGCAATGCCTTTGGAAATTTCACAGGAACTTTCTGCTTGGACTGCTCAGTTACAGAATACAAAAAAAACTTTAGCCTTTTTAGAAAAAAGGCTTTTGGAAATGCCTTTGGGAGGTACCGCAGTTGGTACAGGCATTAATGCTCATCCTAGGTTTGCTAAAACTTTCGCAAAAGAACTTTCGGTTTTAACAGGAGGAAAATGTAAAGCAATGTCTAGTGACAATTTTTTCCATGAATTAAGTTCTCAAGATACAGCTGTGCAAGTTTCAGGAGAGTTAAAAAACCTCGCTGTAACTTTAATGAAAATTTCAAATGATCTTAGGTGGATGAATTCTGGACCTTTGGCAGGATTGTCAGAGATAGAGTTAAAAGGCTTGCAACCTGGCAGCAGTATTATGCCTGGTAAGGTTAATCCTGTAATACCTGAGGCTGTGGCCATGGCTGCTGCTGATGTTATTGGAAATGACGTCACTATAACTGTTGCCGCTCAGTCAGGAAATTTTCAACTCAATGTTATGCTCCCTGTTATTGCTTATAATCTTTTGAAAAGTATTGCTTTATTAACTGGAAGCATGAACGTTCTAGCTGAAAAAACGATTAAATCTTTTAAAATTAATAAAAAATCACTGGAGAATGCTTTAAATAAAAATCCAATTTTAGTAACAGCATTAAATCCTATTATTGGATACTCAAAGGCTGCTGCGATAGCCAAAAAAGCATATAGTGAAGATAGGCCCATTATAGAAGTTGCAATGGAGGAAACTGACCTTACGGAGGCGAAATTAAAAAAAATACTTGATCCCTTAAAGCTAACAAAAGGAGGAATAAATTAAAATGGATAAAAACGATCTAACAAATAATTCTTGTGAAGCTTGTCATGCAGATGCTCCCTTAGTAACTAAGGAAGAAATTGAAGAATTAAAGCCTAAAATTCCAGCATGGGAGATATTAACTATTGATGATATCGATAGACTAAGCTGCAGTTTTGCTTTTAAAACCTATATGGAAGGTTTGAGTTTTGTTTCAAAAGTTGCTGCTATGGCAGAACTTGAAGACCATCATCCTGAGATAGTTCTGGAATGGGGCAAGGTAACAGTAAGTTGGTGGTCACATAAAATTAAGGGTTTGCACAAAAATGATTTTATAGCCGCTGCTAAAACTGATTCAATTTATGCTGATTGAACTTTAGGTATTATGATTCTCGAACCCACTATAAATCCTATTAGAGTAACTAAACCCATGATTTGAAAAGCTTCAAGGTAAAAATTTAAATCAAAGGCTCTTCCTACAAAAAATATTCCAACTGGCTGAAGCGGCACTACTATCATTCCAGAAAAACCTCTAACTGAGCCGAGATTGACCGATCCAAAAGCTTTTAAAAAACATGCACTCATTAAAACCATTGCACCACCGAACCCTAGCCCAAACATAAAACAAAAGAAGGTGAAAAACAGGAAACCTCCAGAAAAGGTGATGCCAAAGATTCCCAGTGACTGCATTAACATCATAATCATTACCGGTTTATTTGGATTTAATTTATCAACCAAGTAGCCAAATAAGACTTTACCAACAACACCTCCAAATGCGGCAACTGAATAAGCAAAAACATATTGTTTAATTGGAAAGGNTAAAAGGAAAAAAGTTTCGTTAAAGCCAACTTTTTCCGAGTGCAACGGGAGATGGAGCAAAACTCCTCCCATAGCAAAAAATTGAAAGGCAAAGGTAAGTGATATTATCCAAAAAATTTTTGATTTAAAAAAATCAGAAATTTTTAATAGTGTTTGATCTAAATTTGAAGAAGGTTTGAACTCGGAGTCGTCTTTTTTTTGTCCAATCTCTTCAGGAGTATTGATAACTAATATTCTTACAACGGGTAAAAGAACAAGAATTACAATAGAAGCAAAAACCAAATAAACATTTCGCCAGCCAATTAAGTCTATTAAAGGATCAACCAAAATAGGAAGAACAACTCCTGAAAAAGAAATACCAATAGCCGCAATACCTAATGCGATTCCGGCTTTAGCATCAAACCAATTAGCAACTAATTTGGTAATAGATAAATTACCTAGAGCTGGCCCACCTATTGCAATCAATGTTGCATAAATTATTAGCAAGCTCAGAGTATTTTCAACAAAAGCAATTGAAAAAAGGCCAAAGCTAAAAATTATCCCACCCAGTGTCATAATCCCTTTTATAGAATATTTATCCAGTATTCTTCCTAAAAATATTGAAGCAATTGTTGAGAAAATAAAAAATAAAGATAAGGCACTTGATAATTGTGTTTGTGAAGCACCAAGGTCTTTTTCCAATTCTGAAAACATTAATGGAAAACAGTAAAAAACAAATCCTACAACAGAAAATTCCATCATCATTCCTGTGTAGACCATTTGCCAACCCTTGAATTTTGTCACACTAGTCATAGCTTTTTTTTTAAAATTCTTTCTGTATAATTTGAAAATGTTGCGTTTAGCAAATCAAGCTTTAACTTTCGACGACGTTCTCCTTGTGCCTGATTACTCTGAGGTTCTTCCTCAAGACGTTGATTTAAGCACTTTATTAACAAAAAATATATCCTTAAAAATACCAATTGTATCTGCTGCTATGGATACTGTTACTGAAGCAAGAATGGCTATAGCACTTGCTGAATTTGGAGGTATAGGAATTATTCATAAAAATTTGTCTATAAAGGACCAAGCTCAACAAGTTTCTTCTGTTAAAAAATTTGAAAGTGGAATTGTCCGAGACCCAATCACAATTTCCTCAGATAAATCCATTGGCGAATTAATCCAGTTGACCAAAGATCTGAATATATCTGGCATGCCAGTAGTAGATGAAAAGCACTTAGTTGGGATAGTGACATCTCGTGATTATAGAAATGTCTCGGACATATCAGCATGCGTGTCAACGATTATGACACCCAGAGAAAGACTTGTAACGGCAAAAGAAAATGAAAGCTTAGATCAAGTTAAAAAACTTTTATATGAAAACAGAATTGAAAAGATCCCATTAGTCGATAATAGTTTTTCTTTACAAGGACTTGTGACTTTGAAGGATATAAATAAAACGAAAGATTTTCCTTTAGCTTCAAAAGATTTTGAGGGTAGATTATTAACTGGAGCAGCAATAGGTAATGGTGCCGAAACAGAAGATAGATTAGAAGCTTTAATTAACGCTGGAGTAGATATTATTGTCGTCGATAGTGCTCATGGCCACTCTAAAGGAATTTTAGAGAGAGTAGCTTCAGTAAAAAAAACGTATCCAGATATTCAAGTAATCGCTGGAAATGTCGCAACTGGTGAGGGAGCAGAGGCTTTAGTCAAAGCAGGAGTTGATGCTGTAAAAGTTGGTATTGGCCCTGGCTCGATTTGCACTACAAGGGTTGTTACAGGAGTTGGCGTACCACAAATTACTGCTATTGCCAATGTCGTTGAAGCAATCGGAAAAAAGGGAATACCGATTATTGCGGATGGGGGAATTAGGTTCTCTGGAGACATTGCCAAAGCGATTGCTGCTGGGGCGGATACAGTTATGTTAGGCGGAATCTTAGCTGGAACCGAAGAGGCACCGGGACAAGTAGAACTTTATCAAGGACGTAGCTACAAATCTTATCGTGGAATGGGCTCGGTAGGAGCAATGTCAGGAGAGTCAAATTCTGGAGATAGATATTTTCAGGAAAATATTTCTCAAACTGATAAATTAGTTCCTGAAGGTATTGAAGGAAGGGTGCCTTATAAAGGTTTTGTTGAAACCACACTTCACCAAATTCTGGGCGGACTAAGACAAAGCATGGGCTATACCGGTTGTACCGACATCAAAACTATGAAAAGCAAACCTAAATTTATGCAAATTACTTCTTCGGGAATTGTTGAAAGTCATGTTCATGATGTAAGTGTTACCAAAGAAGCGCCAAATTACAGAATGAGTTAAATTTGTGGAAAAAGTTATAACTTCCGAAAAAATTATAATTTTAGATTTTGGTTCTCAATATACTCAATTAATAGCTAGAAGAATTAGAGAATCAGGAGTTTATTCAGAAATACACCCGCACGAAACTTCACTAAAGAAAATCAAAGAATTGAAAGCTTCTGGTGTGATAATGTCAGGTGGACCTGAATCGGTCTATAGCGAAAAAGCTTTAAAATTTGATTCAAAACTAATGGATAGTGAGATTCCAATTTTAGGAATTTGTTATGGCATGCAATGTATGGCAAAGCATTTTAAAGGCAAAGTAAGTTCTTCAAAAAAAAGAGAATTTGGGAAGGCTACGTTAAAGATAAATAAGGGCTCAATTTTTGCAGGGCTTTCGACTAATCTCAAAGAATTGAATGTATGGATGAGTCATGGTGATAAAGTTTCTAAATTGCCAAAAGGCTTTAAGAAAATAGGTTCTTCCAATAATAGTCCAATTGCAGCATTCGAAAATACGAAATTAAAAAAATTTGGCTTTCAATTTCATCCTGAGGTTACTCATACCGACCAAGGGCAAAAAATCTTAAAAGCATTTGTTAGAGACATTTGTGGATGCAAAGGAAAATGGCGTCCCAAAAATATTGTAAATTCTCTTATTGAGGACATAAGAAAGCAAGTTGGTAACAAAAAAGTGTTATTAGGAATATCGGGAGGGGTAGATTCCTCAGTTGTTGCAGCTTTATTATCTAAGGCAATTGGCAAAAATTTAGAATGTATTTTTGTTGATAATGGATTATTGAGAAAAGGGGAAACAGATCAAGTTAAAAGAGACCTAAAACGAGGCTTAAAATTGAATATAAATTTTTCTGATAGTGAAAATCTATTCTTGAAAAATTTAAAAGGGGAATCTAATCCAGAAAAAAAGAGAAAAATAATTGGAAAAACTTTTATAGATGTTTTTATAAAAGAAACTAAAAAGTTAAAAAATATTTCCTTTTTGGCACAAGGCACAATCTATCCCGATGTAATCGAATCATCTGGAATAAAAAATGGAAAAGCACACGTAATAAAATCTCATCACAATGTAGGTGGATTACCATCTTATTTAAAATTACCACTAGTAGAGCCTTTAAATTCTCTATTCAAAGATGAAGTTAGGAAAATTGGCAAGGAGCTGGGACTACCAGATTATTTAATTAAGAGACACCCGTTTCCTGGTCCTGGATTGGCAGTCAGAACTCTTGGAGAAGTAACCAAGAAAAATTTAGAGATATTAAGAGAAGCAGATTTTATTTTTATGGATGAATTAAATAAAAGAAAACTTTATGACAAAGTCAGTCAAGCTTTTGCTGTCTTTTTACCTATTAAAAGTGTTGGGGTAGTAGGGGATGCAAGAAGATATGAAAATGTAATTGCTTTAAGGGCAGCCGAAACATCAGATTTTATGACAGCAAAAGCTGCAAAATTAAATCATAATTTTTTAAACTTAGTTTCGGATCGAATAATTAACGAAATTCCTCAGGTATCGAGAGTTGTGTACGATATTTCTAGCAAACCTCCTGCTACTATAGAGTGGGAATGAAAGTTTTTAGATGGGGCTCAAGAGCTCTGGATATGTTTCCAGAGGATAATGCTCTACATAAAACATATAACTTTGAGGGGAAAGTTATCATCATAGGCGCTGGAGCTTCAGGGTTGGCTGCAGCAAAAATATTACAACGAAATAATGTTGATTATCTTGTTCTTGAAGCTTCTAACAGATATGGAGGGAGACTAAAGGAAAACAAAACTTTGGCTGATTTTCCAATCGACTTGGGGGCAGAGTGGATTCATCATTTGCCTGCTGTTTTAAATCGTCTTAAGGGTAAACCGGGAGATTTAGTTGATGAGGAAACCGTTCCTTATGATGCTTTTTATAATATTGATAAAGACTTTGGCTATAGTTCATATGGCAAGATTTTTAGCTGGTTAAAAATGAGATTACTTTTTTCCTATAGATTTAAATTTTTCCCTGAATTTAAGTTCAAGAATTCTTCGTGGTTTAATTTTATAGACAAAAATTTTGCCGAAGAGGTGAAAGACAAGATCGAATTTAATTCTCCAGTTACACAAATTGACTACTCTAAAGATAAAGTGGATGTAGTAACTAAATCTGGGCAGGTTTATAAGGCAGACAAAGTGCTCGTTACTGCATCTATTGGTATCTTGAAATCTGAATATATCAATTTCATTCCTGATCTCAGTAAAGAAAAGCAAGATGCAATGGAATCTATTACTTTTATGCCTGGATTTAAACTAGTCATGAAATTTTCAGAAAAATTTTATTCAGATATTATTATGTGCAAAGCTAAAACAGGAGAGAAGGGATATTATGATCTGGCTTTTAAGAAAGATGCTAAAAGCCATATTTTAGGTTTGCTTGTTCAAGGAAGCGGAGTCGAGGATTTTTACTGTTTAGAATCTGAAGAACAAATAGTTTTAAAAGCCTTAGAAGAACTGGATAAAATTTATGAAGGAAAAGCATCTAAAGCATATACCGGAGAATATGTTTTTGAAGACTGGGGACGGCACGAATTTACACTAGGAACTTGGATAGAGTCGTTTCAAATTAATCAGTCAATAATCCAAAAACTAAATGAACCATTGAATGGTAAAGTTTTCTTTGCAGGTGAACTTTATGACTTACACCATCAGCTAGGTGTTCCTGGAGCTATAGTCTCCGGATATCACTCCATCGATAAACTTTTGACAAAGCTATAACCATGGTAAAAGAGTTACAAACTAGTTACAAAGTCTATTTCAATACCCTTAAAACCATTGATTTTATTTAGGTTTTAGATAACGTAACTATGGAGTGGGAATAAAATGATATATTTTGTTAAGGAGTTGAATATTAAATAAATTTTGGAGAATTATGGAAGAAATAGTTATGCAAAGCGGTATGGTCGAATTGGGGATATGGGAAGTTTTTGTGCAATCAAGAATATCAATTTCAATTATATTTTTAGCAAATGCTATTTCTATCTTAATTGCAGTTTGGCTCTCTAGAGTATTGATAGAAAAAGGAGCTAACCTTTTTTTAAAACTTATCCTTACAGCATTTACTTTTGCAGTTTTTCTTAATGCCTATAATAACGGTCTATGGGTTAATTTTTATATGGAAGGAACTGCCGCTTCCTTAGCTAACCTAGATACAGCAAATGGGACGATAGATATCAGTGCTACCTCCAAAAACTTTATTGATTCTGTTGCATCAGGAGGAAATCTTATAGGAAAAGTTGGCGTGTTTGTTTTTTTTATCAGCAGCTTATTAATTGCAGTTATACCATTATGGTTTAATACAAATACTAAAAAAGATCGTTAGAAATGCTAAGTTGCCTAGATTTCTCACAACTCTTGTTACATAAGGGCTTGTAAATTGCGACTACCTAGTGGGGTGAGTATATATAACAACAGTTTATTAAATTTTTTTTAGTTATTTAATATTTTATAATTAGTTTTTATCATACAAACTCCATAAAACTAAAAAAAATAAAATGGAATCAAACGAATTAAAATTCGAACTTCGTTCTGAAGAAATTTTCCCAAATGGCTTTTCTTTAGAAGATTTTGAAAAAACTTTTAAGGAAAATCAAAACGTAATAAAAAATAATAGAAATATTATTAAGACTTTGCGTTTAGAAGATGTAGAAACAGTTACAAAATCATTCAAGAGGCCTAACTTTATCCAAGGCATTATTTATAAGTATTTTAGAAAAACTAAAGCAAGAAGATCTTTCGAACACTCCTTATTATTAAATCAAATGGGCATAAAGACACCAGAGCCATTGTGTTTCATTGAAGTATTCGACAGGTTTCGTCTTTTACAAAGTTATTATATCTCCCGCCAAATTGATTACGATTTTACTCTTGAATTTGCAACACAAAAAGAAGCTAAAGATCATAGAGATATTCTTAAAAGCTTTATTGATTTTACCTACAACTTGCACGAGAAAAATATAATGCACTTAGATTATGTTGTTGGAAATATTTGCGTTAAAAAAAAAGAAGATGGCTATGACTTTTTCTTAGTAGATCTTAATAGGCTTTATAAAGGAGTGGTTAACTCAAGAACAGGTGTCAAAAATTTAAGGCGTATTAGTAGAGATCCAGAAATTATAAAAATTCTTGCAGAAGAATATGCAAATAAATCATCGAATTCTTTATCTGACTTTAATAATTATCTTATGAGAGCCGTTGACCGAAATTTTCAGAGATCAAAGTTTAAAAGATTTATAAAAAATATTTTTGCAAAAGATTTAAGGGTTCCTCGATCATCTTATGCTTGGGATCATCATTCTAACCAACCCCATGTACTAAATAATAAAAAATTAAAGAGAAAGATAGCTTTCATGTCATGGTTTGCTAATTCAAAAATAATAGCTTCTAGCGTATATGCTTTGCTCATAGGCCCTTATTTCTTTGTTAAGAGTAAAGAGTTTTGCGAAAGAAAGATTGATAGCTTTGGGTTATGCGTAAACCTTGATATGCCAGTCGAATCTCAAAAGTCAATAAATAATGACGAACTAAATGAAATGATCAACGAGCTAGCTGTCGATAATATCTTAGTAAGAATACCATTAGCTGATTTTGATAATATTGAAAAATATGTCAGTTTTATAAAAAAACTTCAGGGTAAAGATGTTCTAGTTTGTATATTACAAGATAGAGAACACATTGAAGAAAAATACCTTACAAAACAAAGATTGGATTATATTTTTTCTAATCTTTGTGACGAAGTGAAAACATTTCAGATAGGAAATTCAATAAATCGAAAAAAATGGGCGTTTGTATCGGTAGATGAATATTTTTCATTTTTTAAAATAGCTTATGATCTTAAAAATGATAAATTCCCAAAAATTAAATTACTCGGAAGCAATATTATCGATTTTGATCTTCCTTTTTTTGCTCGATCAATTTTTCATTTTAAATCTATCTTTTATGATGGCATTGCAACACAGCTTTACGTAGATAGACGAGGTAGTCCAGAAGAAAAGCAGTTGGGTTTTAACACAGTATCAAAGATTAAGGCATATGCCGCACTCGCCAGCGCAAGCAGAAAAACATCAAATGAACTCTACATTACAGAAGTTAATTGGCCTCTCAAAGGAAAAAGAGGATGGTCACCTTCTGCAGAATACTTGATTGAAGAGTCGCTTCAAGCAAGATATATGATTCGTTATTATCTTTTGATGTTAGCTTCTGGGAAAGTAAAAAAATGTTTCTGGCATCAATTGGTTGCTCCAGGCTATGGATTGGTTAATAACCTAGATGGAGAAATTAAAAAAAGAGATGCCTATTTTTGTTTTAAGCATTTGATAGCGATACTCTCGGGCGGCATAACAAAAAAATTCATTCAAGAAAAAAACCTATATTGCTTAATTGTTGAAAAAGAAGAAACGATTATAGAAGCTGTCTGGTCAAGTGATGGTAATGCTACTTTTAAAAGTAAACCTTGCCAGCAAATTTTTGATATTCGAGGGAAAACTATTGAGACAAAAAACTCACCAAACATTGAGATCACTGGGGAGGTTATCTTTATAAAAAAACAAAAGAATAACTACGAAGAAATTAATTTAAAATTGATCAATGAATAAAGAAAAAAAAATCGTCAAAATTAAGGACGATGTTTTAATTGGAAAAGCAGGCGATAGAGATCTTTTAGGCGACCTGTTTATTCCACCAGATGATAATTCAAGCAAACCTGCTATTGTGGTTATCCATGGTGGTGGCTGGATGGAAGGAGATAAGACTCAATTAAGAGGATATGGTGTATTGCTGTCCAGGCTGGGTTTTGTATGTTTATGCGCTTCTTATAGGCTGTCTCAAGAAGCCAAATGGCCTTCACAAATTGAAGATATAAAATGTGCAATTAGATATTTAAAGGCTAATTCAAAAAAACTTGGGATTGATCCAGATAGAATTGGGGTTACTGGTAACTCAGCAGGAGGTCACTTGGCATTAATGTGTGCTTCAAACGATGATAACTTTGAAGGAAAGGGTGGAAATCTAGAATTTGATAGCAAAGTAAAAGCAATTTGTGCTGTATATCCCCCGACGCTTATAAGAGAAGAAGTTCCTGAAGGAAAACTTAATGCATTTGCTTTACTGATGGGGGATACTGCTTCATCAGACGAATATATAAAAGCCAGTCCAATTAAACAGGACCTTTCGTCTTTTCCTCCATGTTTATTGATACATGGCTCAGAAGACAAGGTGGTTCCCTTGAGTGAATCTGAAGATTTTTATCGAGATCTTCAAAAACACAAACGAACGGCTGAAATTCATGTTTATGCAGATGAAGATCATGCGTTCGATAGTCAAAAATCTTTGGGAAGAAATGTTGCAGATATTCAAGGGATATTCTTTCTCAAATATCTATAATTACTTGATTAAAAAAATTTTCCATCGATAAGAAATGAATAGGTCCAGTATTTCGATTTCAGAAGGTCGTCTTCAAAGAGCCAGTCAAAATCCTTCAATTTACATATCTAAATTTCGTCAAGTACTTTTAAGACATGGTATGACTATGAGTCTAATCTTTTTTGGTTGTTTGTTATTTCCAGTTGTATTTGCTGCTTTATTTTCTTCGCTCGACAAATTTTTTTTGAATATTAATAGATATGCATTTGTCAGTCTGGGTTTAAGTTTTTTTATGTTTTTTTATTTGAGGCTCTTTTCAAAAGAGCTTAGTTATCGTCAAACATTCTGGATAATATATTTATTGTTTATTTCGATAATTGAGGAAATCGGATTTCGAGTTTCTTTACCTATTTTATTTTCCGATTCTTTTTTAAAAGAACATAATTTTTTAATTGGAATTTTTTTAAGCAATTTGCTTTTTGCATCTCTCCACTATTTTACTTTACGTTGGAAATTGAAAGCCTGCATTTTTACTTTTCTGGGTGGAATTGGGTTGAGTAGACTGTTTTATGTAACAGAAGATTTAGCTTTGATAATTTTAGTCCATTGGGCGATTACTTTTTTAAACACCCCAACAGCGCCAAATAATATTAGTACAGAAAAATAAATATATTTATTGGTCTATAGTTTTAGCAACAACAAAATGTTCTAAGTTGAATATTTGATTTTCAGAAAGAGTTCTCTTGACTGGACTAAAATACTCAACATTAACATCTTTCAAAACTTTATCTTCTTTTAAAGTAAAACCGTTATTTGAGAGAGTATTTTCCATTTCTTTTGGGGAATAGAAAGAAATCCAAGGTTCATCCGCAGCCTTGGCAGATAAATTTTGAATCAAACTAGCTTTTTTGGCTGGATTTGGATAACCATTGCCAAAACATGCCTCTGGGTTTTGATTTAGAAGTTCATCAACATAAGATAAGAAAAAAATTGCTTGAGTTCTATGAACAAGTTTCGCTATTTCACTCAATGTTGAATTGAAAGCATCTTTGGCGATGTATTGCGTAACTCCTTCAAGAGTGAAAATAGAAGATTTTGTTTGATCAAATCCAGCCTCAATCAATCTTTCGCTAACAGATTGGTTGGCAAAATCGACATTCACATAACTAACGTTGTCCAAATCAGATAATTCTTTTGGCAGTTTAGAAATTTTTTTTGACTGAACTGCGGGCTGATCTACTTCAAAAATTTTTAATGATGTCGGAAGATCAAGTCGATGAGCTCGCATGTCATATCCTGCTCCTAGGATTACATATTGTTCTATACCATTTTCTGTACTTTCTTTTACAAGATCATCAATAAAGCGTGTGCGTGCAATAAGATGTTCATGGAAGCCAGGAGCTAATTTATTTGTAAGCCAAAGATTTAACCCATGCCCCATGAGTTTTATGAGGCCGGCCCCAAGTGTAAAAATGCTTGAATAAGGATCATCTATGACGCGTTTGGCAGGATCGGCAATGGTCTCTATATAGCGTTGTTTGGCTACTCCTTGCGCTGTTCCATCTTTTCTAAAAATGGAATTACTCATACATCGAACTCTTTTGAATTTTTGAGCATATGGGCGGGCCCGTGATTTAAATTAATTGCTGCATTTTCACCATAAAGCATTTCTTTTTGAGTCCCAAAGTTTTCTCTATCAGCTGCTAAAGGGGCTAATTCTTCCGCCTTTGATTTTGTAATTTCAGCAAGATTATCAATGTTACTGATTGACTGAATAATTCCAGCTTCCAATGCAGCTGGCCCAGTCCAGCGCTTGGATAACTGAACTGTTTCAAAAAAAGAATGTGCTGGTATTTTATGACGAAAAAGAGCTAATTCTGGTCTTGGAATTTTAAGGCCAAGTTGAATTTCATTAGCACAAAGAAATCCTCTATCTTCTCGCATTATTCTTACATCATGAGAAAGAGCAAGCATGAAGCCGGCTCCAAAGGCATGACCATTGATTGCACAAATTGTAGGGATCGGTAAAGTTATGATCCTTCCCATTAGAAACATAAACTCTTCACCAAATACTTCTCTGTCNCCTCTTTCTGGAAAATCACTAGGAGATTGGATCCAATCTAAGTCAAGGCCATTTGAAAAAAATTTTGGATCACTAGAAGTAGTTATTAATGCTCCTGGACCGTCATCTTTTTCAACTTCATCTAAAGCCTTGGAAAATTCTCTAACAAAAGTTGTATTCCAGCGATTTTCCCCAGCATCCATTGTTAAAAAATAAATGGATTCTTTCTTTTCAAGATTTATCATTTTAATAACTATACACAAAAAATATTTTAATGATTACCAGATTAAGATAAAGTATCTCTGAGAATGGATATAGAGATTGTTAGTTAACGAAGAAGTAAAACTTGATTATTCGGATGTCTTGATCAGGCCCAAGAGGTCTACGATGAGTTCAAGAGGGGAAGTAAATCTAGAGCGCACACATACATTTCTCTGGAGTAAAAAAAAATGGACTGGAATTCCTATTATGTCTGCCAACATGGACACAGTGGGCACACCAGCAATGCACAGAGTACTATCTAAATACAATCTAATTACTTGTCCAGCTAAGCACCATTTAAAAAAGAATTTAGATAAATTCAAAAGGGGAAAAAGTAATGTTTGTTGGTTTGGTGGAATTGATGATATTTCAAAACTTTCAAAAACTTCATCGGGTTTCATAGGTCTCGATGTTGCCAATGGCTACACAATAAAATTTGTAGATGCAGTTAAAAAATTAAGAGAAAAATGTCCAAAAGCAACTATTGCGGCTGGAAACGTTGTGACTGCAGACATGACGCAAGAGTTGATTTTAGCTGGTGCTGATATCGTTAAAGTTGGTATTGGGCCAGGTTCCGTTTGTACAACAAGAATTAAAACTGGTATCGGTTATCCGCAATTAAGCGCGGTCATAGAATGTGCTGATGCAGCCCATGGATTAAATGCTCATATTATTGCTGATGGTGGATGTGTTAGTTCGGGCGATATTGTGAAGGCTTTTGCAGGCGGCGCTGACTTTGTCATGATTGGCGGTATGTTGGCTGGTCATGATGAATGTGACGGAACGTTAGAAAATGGCGTAATGAAATTTTATGGCATGGCTTCTGAATCTGCTATGACAAGGCATGATAACCATAATGCGTATCGGGGTGTAGAGGGAAAAACGGTTGAAGTTGAATACCGAGGCAAGGCCGATGAGACCATTAAAGATATTTTAAGTGGAATTAGGTCTGCATGTACTTATGTTGGCGCTAATAGATTAAAAACGCTTTCGAAATGTACTACTTTTGTTCGAGTAAATAACACTCACAACACTGTTTACGAAAGTTAAAAAGATTTATTTATTTTTTAGGTAGGGAGATTACAAATGAATCAGCTTTCTCATAGATTACAGATTCCATGGTGGCTTTACATAGTTCTTTTTATGGAAATCTGGCCAATGTTCGTTGGTCCTTATTTAGCCTTAACTAATCCAGCCTTTTTAGGAGGACCTGAAGCATCAAATTTTGTTGTTGGAAGTCTTATCTACTTAGCACGAAATTTTGCAGTTGGAATTGCTTTTTTTATCGCAATTTATTTAAAAAATGCTCCCATGCTTTTTATACTGATCTTCATTAGATTATTTACTGATTTGATAGATGGCCCTGCATTTTTAGCTTTTGGGATGGCAGCTAACGAAACACGTTTGATTTCGCTGTTTGTCTTGGGTTATTACATACCAGCTGTTATTGCGATGCGCTATCTCTGGAAACAGATGACTCAACAAGTTTAATTTGTATTGATGTTAAAAATAACTTTTTTAATTATTATATTTTTTAATTCTGCTAGCGTTTTTTCTAGTGAGAGACCTCCTTGGTTTATTCCGCCACCACTAGATCCCACTGGCGTTAAATTAGAAACAAAAAAACTCGATGAAGGTGTTTATGCTCTCTTATCCAATACTCCTTTTGCAGATAACGCTGGATTTATAGTTGGGAAGGACAGTGTTTTAGTTGTAGACGCTCATTTTAACGGTGAAATGGGTATGCAAATTATTGAGGCAGTTAAAAAAGTCACAAATTTACCAATTAAGTATTTGGTAAATTTAAATGCGTTTGGAGATCATGTCTTTGGAAATTATGTTTTTCCAGAATCTACGATTATTATTTCTCATGAAAAAACTTTAAAATTTTTAAAAGACAATTCTTTAAATGCCAGAAAAAAAATAATTTCTGTTACCGTCAAAGGAGACATGAATGTCTTTAAAGATGTTGAAGATAGATTGCCAACTTTAACTTTTTCAAAAAAAATGTCTCTTGATTTGGGAGAAAAAATAGTTGAATTGCATTACTTTGGCCCGGGGATGTCATCTAGTGACTCTGTTCTTTATGTGCCGAGTTCAAAAATAGCTTGGACTGGTAATTTAGTTTTTGGGAAAGGCAGTATACCTTGGGCGAGATCAGAACACTTAAGAGATTATTTAAAAACTATGAAAAATCTTGAAAAAACTATTCAACCTAAAATCATTGTCTCAGGCCATGGAAAATTAGCTGAGGGAAATATTGTTAAAAAGTATATAAATTATTTAAGTGATGTAATTATTGAATCTAAGCAGCTTCATGAGGACAAAAAAAATATTAATAGTTTTGTCTCTAAACTTTCTTTAAATTCTGAGATTGAAATTGAGGATAATATTAGAGATTTAATGGAAGGTTTTCATAAATGGAATGTTTTAAATGCATACAAACAATTAAACTAATAGAATAATTATTCGAACTTTTAAAAGTTTTAGGAGAAAATCATGGCAGAAGAGAAATATACGCCACCTGAAGTATGGGAATGGGATAATCAAAGTGGTGGCAAGTTCACTAATATAAATAGACCAATTTCTGGCGCAACTCATGAAAAAGATTTACCAAGAGGAAAACATCCTCTTCAACTTTATTCTTTAGGTACCCCAAATGGTATGAAGGTGACTGTTCTATTAGAAGAATTATTGGCCTTGGGTCACGAGGGTGCAGAGTACGATGCCTTTTTAATCAACATTGGAGAGGGCGACCAATTCGGAAGCGGTTTTGTAGCAGTGAATCCAAATTCAAAAATACCTGCTTTACTTGATGTTAGTACGCAACCGCCAACAAGAGTTTTTGAATCTGCAGCTATCATGGTCTATTTGGCAGAAAAATTTGGCGAGCTGTTACCGACTGAAGCTTCAGCTCGAGCAGAATGTATGTCCTGGCTGTTTTGGCAAATGGGAAGTGCGCCCTATTTAGGCGGGGGGTTTGGCCATTTTTATGCTTACGCACCAGAAAAATTTGAATATCCTATTAATAGATTTGCCATGGAAGTAAAAAGGCAATTAGATGTTTTGGATAAAAATTTAGAGTCAAGACAGTTTTTATGTGGCGATGATTATAATATTTCAGACATTGCAGTTTGTTGCTGGTACGGCACATTAGTTTTGAAAAATTCATATAATGCGGCAAAATTTTTAGATGTTGCCTCTTATAAAAACGTAATACGCTGGGCAGAGGAAATAGCAAAGCGACCTGCTTTTAAGAGAGGGATAAGAGTCAATAGAGCTCCAAGTAGTCCAAATGACAAAGCTATTATAGAGAGACATGATTCAAGCGATCTTGATTAAAAAATGACAGACAAAATTAAAATCTATGGGGTTCCCATGTCGCAAGCGGTAAGAGCAGTGCTCTGGCTCTTATTTAATAAAGAATTACCTTTTGAGTTGATATTAACTGTTCCTGGATCTAAAGAGGAAAACGGAACACGTCATCCTTCATACTTGGATAAATATCCAAATGGAACCATACCTGCGTTGGAAGATCCTGATACTGGATTTCTCTTAGCCGAATCTCACGCTATCATGTGTTATCTCTGCAATAAACATGGCTGGGAAGATTTATATCCAACAAACCCTGAAGCAAGAGCAAAAGTTGATGATTTTCTGCATTATCATCATCGCAATATCAAAGAGGCTACTTTGGCTTTTTTTGCGCCTATGGCTAGACCTGACCTTGGTTTGTCGGAAGATGTAATTAATATGGCGAAAAGATTATTTAAAAATGCACTCAACATGCTGGAAAATCAATGGCTGGCAAAAAATAAATTTATAACTGGCGATCGAGCAACTATTGCCGATATTACAGCTTATGTTGAGATTGGCCAACTACAGAGTCAGTTTACAAATTTATATGACTTTGAACCTTTTACAAATGTTAGTCGTTGGCTGAAAGACATGACTTCTTTAGAAGGACATGATGACTCTCATTTAGTTTTAAGCGAATTAGGCGACATCAGTGAAACTCCTCCTAAAATAGAGGATTTGATGGGAGCAAATATTAAGGGCCTAAAACACATTGCCTTAAAAACTGCTTAAAAAATTATTATTTTCATTACATATATAGCATGAATGTAATTATTGTTGGAGCTGGAATTGGTGGACTTGTCTCAGCCCTGTGTTTGGATGCAAAAGGTCATAAGGTTAAGATTTATGAACAAGCTGAAATCTTATCTGAATTAGGAGCTGGAATTCAGCTTTCGCCAAATGCAACTAAAGTTTTAAATTATCTAGGTTTATTTAAAGATCTGGAGCCCTACATATTTGAACCTAATTCTTTTCAATTTCTAAATTTCTCAACAGGAAAAGTTATTTCAGAGCGAAAACTTGGTGAAGCTATAAAAAAAGACTTTAATTCGCCAAATTACGATATTCATAGAGCTGATTTACAAAGAGTTTTGTTAAACAAAATTAAAGTTAAAAATATAGATATTCATTCTAATATGAAAGTAACCAATGTTGGCAACAATAAAAATTCTGCTTTTATCGAGGTTGATGGAAAAGAAATCCAAGCCGACCTTGTAATAGGAGCAGATGGTATCCATTCAAAAGTAAGTGATTCGTTGTTTGGAAAAAAAGAAATTATTTATACTGGTAATGTTGCGTGGCGAATGCTCATTCCAGTTGAGATACTTCCTGAAAATTTAATTTTACCTGACACAACCGTATGGTTAGGACCCAATAAACATTTTGTGACTTATCATGTTAACGGAGGTAAAAATTTAAATTGCGTTTGTTTAGTAGAACAAGATGGTTGGTTCAATGAAAGTTGGTCAGAAAAAGGAGAAATCGAAGAACTTAAAAAAGCCTACAAAGGTTGGAATAGAACAATTGAAACTTTATTGCAGCATGCTGATCCAAATACTTTATATAAATGGGCTCTGCATGATCGTCTCCCAATGAAACAATGGAGCAAAGGAAGAATTATAGTTTTGGGCGATGCAGCTCATCCTATGTTGCCCTTTTTAGCTCAAGGGGCAGCTATGGCTATAGAGGATGGCGCAGTTCTAGCAAACTGTATTGATAATTTTGACGAAGTCGAAGAAGCACTTAAGTATTTTGAAAAAATTAGAAAACCGAGAACCTCTTATGTTCAATCAGCTGCAAGAAGAAATGCAAAAGTTCTTCACTTATCAGGATTAGCTGCAATTTTAAGAAACTTAGTCATGGGATATATAGGCAATAAAATTTTTAAAAAACTTTACAGCTATGATGCCTTATCGATAATGAATAAAAATCATAATAACTAATGGAACAAAGAATATTTAAACCTTTTGGGACGGTCAGCTCGCTAACTTTAGGGGGCGGTGGAATTGGAAATGTTTGGGGAGAAACTTCTAGAGCAGAAGCCATTGAAACAGTAAATCTTGCTTATAATTCTGGTATAAATCATTTTGACGTTGCCCCAATGTATGGAAAAGGTGAGGCTGAAAAGGTCTTGGGCTTAGCTTTGAAAGATAAAAATTTAGAAAATATAAAAGTAACTACTAAATGTAGATTGGGAAATCCAAAAGATTCAGAGGTTTATGAAGTTTTGAATAATTCATTGTGTCGAAGTCTTGAAACAATGCATTTAGAAAACGTTAATTTATTTTTACTGCATTCTCAATTAATCGAAGATGATTATCGTTTTTTCAAATTTGATGAAACAAGACAATCTAGCGGAACTACTCTCTCATGTTACTTTAATGCTGTAATTCCAGCTTTTGAAAAACTAAAGCAAGAAGGAAAAATTGATCATTGGGGAATAGGACTTGGTCAAGAGAAAGCATTAATAAAAGCAATTAATTCTTCTCAGCCGCCTGAAGCAATGCAATGTGCGGTGAATGTTTTAAATTCAATTGGTGCTATCGGTTACATCAGCGAAACAAACAATCCAAATAAAATACTAGAAGAATGTCAAAAAAAAGACATTCCAATTTTAGCCATAAGAGCTGCTCAAGCTGGTGCTTTGACTTCTTCAATGGATAGAGAGCCAAATAGTTTAGGTTTTGATCAAGCAGATTTTAGAGATTTTGAAAAAGCTCTACCTTTTAGGAAATTCGCAGAAGAAATCAGTGAAACTCCAGCGTCTTTAGCTCATCGATATGCACTCAGCATAGATCAAGTAGGCTCAGTTATTCTCGGAGTAAAAAATAGAAAAGAACTAATTGAATGTATCGAAGCTGAAGAAAAAGGATTACTTGATGAAGATGTCATGTCAAATTTAGAAAAACTTTTTAAAAATATGGAATAATTCACTTTGAGGGAGAAAGTTATTTATGACGATAAAACATGTAAATTCGAATGCTTCAATAGAAGAATTGCTTGAAATAATTGACCAAGATGCGGGTGTAATAATTGATAACGTTCTTAGTCAAAGTCAGTTAAACAAAATCACAGAAGAACTCAATCCTTTTTTAGCAAACACCAAAGAAGGTCAAGATGATTTTACCGGCTTTAATACAAGAAGAGTTGGAGCTTTAATGGCTAGATCTCCAGAGTGTAGAGTCTTGGCGTTAGACCCTTTAATAAATGATTTATCTAAAAGGTTTCTAGAACCACACAGCGATGGCTATCAATTACATTTCACTTCAGCAATTGATATTGCACCAGGAGAAAGTGAACAAATATTGCATAGAGATAGAGGAGTGTGGGGAGGCTATATTCCAAGAAAAATAGAAACCCAACTTAGCACGGTTTGGGCGATTACTGATTTTAAAAAAGAGAATGGAGCCACCCAAGTTGTTCCAGGTTCTCACAAATGGGATAGAAATAGAAAGCCTCTTGAAAAAGAAATATGTTTTGCTGAGATGAAGAAAGGGTCTGTTTTTATCTATACAGGTTCAGTAATTCATGGTGGAGGGGCAAATATTTCTGGTGAAAATAGACTTGGAGTGTTTTTGCATTATGCTCCAACTTGGTTAAGGCAAGAAGAAAATCAATATTTATCGTGCCCACCACACATAGCAAAAGATCTGACTCCAGAGTTGAGAGCCTTAATGGGTTATTCAAAAGGGGGCTATGTATTGGGTTTTTATTCTGACCCGGAAGATAAAAATGGCGAACTAGAGTCCGTTTCACCCGAAAAAATGTTTGGAGATTTCAGAGACAAATATGGCTTTATAAATAGTGCAGATAAGTTAGTTTCAGATTCCAGCAATAGAGAGTAAAGCATGGAAGTTGTATCTTTTTGGAATGATTTATCATGGGTTTTAGATTTAAGAACTCCTTTTTTAAATATATTTTTTGACTTAGTTTCTTTAGCAGGTTATCCAACATTTTTAATTTTATTCCTCTCATTTGGATATTTTTACTGGTCTCCAGAAAAATTTTCTAGAATTGCAATGTTGTTATTTGTATCAGGTTTGGTAAACGGTTTTTTAAAAGATTACTTTCAAGACCCAAGACCAGCAATGGAATTTATGCTCGACCCTAGGATTGGACAATCATATGGTTGGCCAAGCGGACATGCTCAAATAGCTGTGACTTTATGGGGGTTAATTGCAATAGAGTTTAAAAAAAACTGGCTAACTGCATTTTGTGTTTTGATGATCGGATTGGTATCTTTTAGCAGAATGTACCTAGGTGTCCACGACATCGGGGATGTTTTTGCTGGACTTTTAATTGGAATAATTATTTTAGCAATTTGGTATATAGCATTAATTTATAAATTTTACGATCTTTTAAGTAATAAACTATGGATGGTTACAATATTGCTTTCACAAATTATTTATTATCTATCCTATCCAACACATATTAATCATGAACCGAGTGTTTGGTTTTTGGGTGTGATGTTTGGCTGGTATATATTTGCTTCTAAAATAGAAATAAATAAACCTGAATTTGTAAAGATTCCAGTTGTTTTGATAAGTACTGTGCTAGTTTTTATAACTATGATTGCTATTAGTAATATCAATGAAGCAATTACAATACAGGGAATTTCTGGTGTATTGGCCAGTTACGTCCTTGGAGTAACTTTTTCACTCATAGTCACTTGGCTGATTCCAAATACTTGGACCAAGCTAAAGTTAACTTAATTTTAGATAGGTTTTAACAAATGAAGATTTCACACTTAGAAGTGGTCTGACAAGATTGTAGAAANAATAATAAAATTATCAATTTGTATTGCATTTCCATATGAAATTTATTTTATTATTAAAATTTACTATTTAATGAGCTATATTTAATGATAATAAAGTGACAATATAATGAAGATAAAGTGAAAATATGACATCCGAATTTATAGATTTTTAATACTTTTTTCTTTTTTTTTAGATAAAATAATTGTATGGATAAAATAGAAGCTTATTTTAATTATAGAAATCCTTTGAGAGAAGGGGAATTAAAACCAGCGTTTGGTTTGCAAGAGGAAGACCCTTTGATGCCTAATCATAGTTCTTATAAAAAGACTATACAGAACGCAAGATTAAAAGATTTTAAGATTGAGATGGGAGGATTTGAACTATTAAGTCACAAATCTTCTGTAAAAGATTTTTTTGACGATAATGAAGTCTCTGAAATCTATTATCCTGAAATGACTAAATTAGTTAAAGAGAAAGTAAATGCTGATGCAGTTCATATAGTTTCACATATTTCTAGAAACGAAGCCCAAGTAGAGTCGGGCGAAAGAAAGGGTGCACATAGATTAGTACACAATGACTTCACACCAAATTTTAAAAATACTCTCGAGCCTCTCCTTCAAGAAACCAATAGCAATCCATCAAAAATAATGGTTTTTAATCTTTGGAGAAGATTTGATGTAGACGGTGTAGACGCTCCTTTTGCAGTCTGTGATTCCAGAACCGTTTCTGAGAAAGAATTAATCCCTACAGATCTTCATAATTATCTTGAGGATCAAGAAGATTCTTTGACAGTTGAGATATTTCAATCTTCTCATAGTGATAAACATGAGTGGAATTATTATCCAAAAATGAATAGAGATGAGGTTTTGATGTTCAAAACATATGATTCTTCTTCAAATCCTTTTTTACCCACTCTTCATAGCGCTTTTGATGATATATCCTTTGAAGGTAAAGATGTGTCTCCAAGAATGAGTCTAGAAGTCAGAGCCATTTGTTTTTTTAATTGAATCAAAATGAATTTTACTCAAAATGAAGAAGGAGACTTCTTTTATGAGTCAGCCAGTCCATTTGAATTCACAGATATTTTAAATTCAACCAAGCAAGAAAATCATCAGGTTTTTGGGACCTTAATTCTTCCAGAAGAAAAAAAGGATTCCTATCCGCTTGTGATATGCATGCATGGCAGTATGGGATGGGGCATTAGTTCGCAAGATCACTCAATTAATTTTTTAGAAAATGGTTTTGCAATTTTTAAGGTTCATAGTTTTGAATCCAGGAATGTAAAAACAATTTATCAAGATCAAATGCAGGTTACAGTTTCCATGTCGCTTACAGATTGTTACGAAGCTTTAAAACACTTATCTCATCACCCAAAAATTCAAAAAAATAATATATTTATTGCAGGTTGGAGTTTTGGTGGGTCAACTGCAGTATATGCCGCTTGGGAGCCATTGGCTGAAAAATTAGCTCCAAACGGAGAAAGATTTAAAGGTTTTTTAGCCTTTTATCCAGGAGCATATGTTTGGCCAGAAGATATGAGATGGAACAAGAACCCCATACTCAGTCTAATTGGAAAAGACGATGATTATACGCCTTCGATTTTAATAGAAAATTTATCCGAAGCCATTAATGATTCCGGAGGAAATAGTTCAGTTATTTTGTACGAAAATAGCCATCATTCTTTTGATAGAGTGGATCCAGTAAAATTTCTTCCAGATGCAATAGCACTTAGCAATAAGCCAAGCAAGATCGATAAAAATGGAAATCTATATTTCGAAAGTGATTCTGGAGAAAGATTTGAGATGAATACGCCAGAAGGAAGACTTAAATTGATCGAATCTGGCTCAGCACCAATTGGAGCATCTCTCGGAAGAAACTGGAATGCAAGAAAGTCATCCTTTAAAGATAGCATTAATTTTTTAAAAAATAATCTTTCCTAATGAAAATATTAAAATTAAGCTTCTTACTTATTCTTGGTATAACCCTTGGATTTGCAGGAACAACTTACTATTTAATATTTATTGCTTAATGAGTTTTTTTAAAAAAAACCTACCTTCAAAAATTTTTGTTTTTGGAATTATTTTAGGATCATTTTTATCTGTAACTTTCCTAAATTATTATATCAACGTTGAGATTTTGAGGTCTGAGCCCTCTCAAGGAAAATTTATAAGTTACTCTTTTACTCATGACAATCTTGACAGAACTTATGACGTCTTTGTGCCAGATTCACTTAAAAAAAACACGTCTGTTATTTTTGTTTTTCATGGGTCTTATGGAACTTCTGAAGGCATGAGAGAAGCAACTGGTTTTGATTTTGAATATTTAGCTCAAGAAAAAGGGTTTTTAGTGGTATATCCTCAAGGATACAAAAATTTTTGGAACGACTGTAGAGCCTCAGCAGATTATGAAGCAAATTTATTAGATATTGATGATATAGGATATTACAGAACTGTAATAAACTTAATTGAGAAAGATTTTGGAATTAATAAAAATCATATCATTTCCACAGGAATTTCAAATGGTGGTCATATGGTTTATAAACTCGCATATGAGATTCCAAATAGTACCTATCTGTATGCTCCTCTGGTAGCGAACCTTCCTATCAAAAAAAATAACGACTGTAATGTTTCTCAAGTAGAAGTAAACATGGCAATTTTTAATGGAACAAATGATCAGATAAATCCTTATAACGGCGGTTTAGTGTCATTGCTCGGAAATGATAGTAGGGGCAAAGTTCTTTCTTCTGAAGAATCTTATAAATATTGGAGAGATTTATCATCTTATGAAAGAGAAAGTTTCAAAATTCTTCCAGAAAGAGATAAAAATTTAAATAGTTCAGTTACAAAAAAAAATGTATTTGGAAGTAGAATTGTTGCCCTTTATACTTTAGTTAATGGAGGGCATATTTACGCTTCTCCAAATGTTAAGTACAGCCCATTTTTTGGCGGCAATGTAAATGATATTAATACCGCTGAAGAGATATATAAAATTTTTGAAAGCTTGAAGAGTAAAAATTAAATTAAAAAATTTTTTATAAAATCAATTTCTTTTTGGTCATATGGGCTTCCATCAATTCTAAAAATATCATGAAACCAAATTTTAGGCTCTGGAATTTCTCTGACATCATTAACAAAATCTTTATTTTTAACTGACTCTTTCAATTTTAAAATTGTTTCCCAACCAAAATGCGTTTGACTTTTACCGGCTACAAAACCCCAGTTATAACATCCCACGTTATGCTTTTTGAAAATAGGTAAACTAAATTCGAAAGTAGTTCCAAATTCTCTTGCCATGTATTCTGTACAAATCATTGGTCTATTAAAATTAGACAACTCCTTAATTGTTGGTTCAAGTTTGTCTGCTTCGTAAGTATGAAAAGTTATTACATCTGACTTCTCACTATTTAAAGCTATAATTCTTTCTCCAATTGAGCCATCCATACAGCTTGTTAAAGGTTGATCTGGTCTTACTTCGAAAGCCCAATCCCAAACTAGCTCTAAAAAATTTAATGATTGTTCCCCGATTCCAAATTGACCAGGTTCATTGTATAAATCCCAAAGCAAAATCCTTTGATCATTCCTATATAAATCTAAAATTCCTTGTGTAAAGTTTTTTAATCTCTTCAATTCCGATGTAGAGCCGTTACTGATATCTTTTACAATTTTGTGACCAGGGCTTTGGCTCCAGCCTGAATTGTGAATTCCTTTTACAGGAAGATATTGAGGACCAAGTTTAGGATTTGCTCGGTGACAATCATCAAATAAAACAATAATTGGTTTAATATTATTTTGTTCACAGATTAAAAGAAATTTTTCAAAGTTTATTAAAAATTCATCTTTTATATCCCAAAGAAGGTCGTGCAAATAAACTCTCATTGAGTTAAATCCCAATGAGTTCGCTAAGCCTAATTCTTTCTCGATAGTTTTTTCATCGAACGTTTCTCTTTGAAACATTTCTAATTGATTTATTGCAGTACTGGGTAAAAAATTTGATCCAATTAGCCATTCTTGCTCAGAATACCATTCAAATATTTTTTCTGATGACCAACGAGACATGAATTAGCTTTTTTTCAATGCTGTTCCCCAATAATTATAACCAGCTATTTTTGGAGTATTAGGTAAGTACATTTCTTCCAAATCTAATATTTCAAATCCAGATGCCCTTATGAGTTTAGGAATGTCTCTGTTTAAATTACAGCCTCCAGCAATTTTTCCCCATATAAAATTTATTCTAGATTGCCATTTAGCAACTTTTTGTTCTGGAGAGAGACCATGTTCACAGAATAAAAGTTTTCCGTTTGGTTTTAGAACTCTTAAAATTTCTTTGTTTGCTTTAATAACCTCAGGAATGGTACACATCGTATAGGTAATGATTACATTATCGAAGAAATTATCTGGAAGAGGAATGTTTTCAGCGTTGCATTCATAAAATTTAATATCAACTCCTTCGTTGTCGGCTACTTTTCTTGCCATGTTACATAGCTCTCTTGAAGGCTCTAAAGCATGAAATTCTTCTATAACTGCTTTATTATAAAAAGGAATATTGAGTCCAGAACCAATACCAATTTCTAAAATTTTACCTTGAGCAAGAGGAATAATTTTCTCTCTCTGAAGTTTTATAGGCTTGGAACCGCAAGTGCAATTTAGAACCTTTGGCAGAACATATTTTTCATATAAATTCATCTTTTAATCTTATACTACTTATATGAATAAAGCTTCATTGATGATAGATATCGAAGGGCCTTTTCTTAATCAAGAAGATATTGAGCTAATAGGATCACCCCATGTTGGTGGACTTATTTTATTTGAAAGAAATTTTTTGGATAGAAATCAAATAACAGATCTTTGTTTTGAAATAAAATCAAAGAAGCCCGAAATTATTATTGCTGTTGATCAAGAAGGCGGAAGAGTGCAAAGATTTAAGAAAGGTTTTTCTCAAATACCTCCAATGCAAAGGTTGGGAGATTTGGTAAGTTATGACAAACATGCAGGTTTGGACTTATGCAAGAATGCTGGTTGGTTAATTGCTTCAGAATTAATAGCATCGGGAATTGATTTAAGTTTTTCACCAGTTTTAGATTTAGATCAAGACTTGAGCAGCATAATTGGAGATAGAGCATTTTCTGATCAGATAGATATCGTAATAGAATGCGCAAGGGCATTTATTTTTGGAATGAATGAGGCAGGGATGGCATGTGTTGGAAAACATTTTCCTGGACACGGATCAATTAGTGAAGATAGTCATTTAGAAAAACCTATTGACCGACGGGCCCTTAATGAAATAGAAAACAAAGATTTAATCCCTTTTAAAGAGTTAATAAATAATTTAGATGGAATCATGACAGCACATATTCTTTTCCCTGATGTTGACGAGAGAATTACCACCTTTTCTAAAATTTGGATTAAGCAAATTCTCAGAGAACAGATGAAATTTGAAGGAATGATCTTTAGTGATGATCTTTCTATGGAAGGAACTAATGAATTTAAAAGTTTTTATGACAAAACCAAGAACGCAATAATTTCTGGTTGTGAAATGGTTTTAATTTGTAATAACAGGGAAGGAGCAAAAGATGCTTTAAAATATTTTGAAGAAAATAACATAGAAGCATCTGAAAAAACATTTTCAATGCTGATGGCAAATGATGTTTCTTGGAAAGACTTAGAAAAAAATAAAATCAGGTCTAAAATTTCAAACGAATTAAAAAAACTGATTTAGTAGATTAAAAATAAGTAGCCCCTATTAAATAGCCTCCGAAGAAAAAGCTGATGGCAAATATAGGGTATTCTTTAAAAAACCAAAATATAGAGTTAACGTAATCCTTCATAATTAAATTTTAAAAATATTCTTTGAGGCGGAATTTTATGCTTACCAAATCAAAAAGACTAAATTTGACTTAATATAGGGCAAAAAGTTTTAAATATTATTTATGTTTTTGCCAAAAAAACCAACTTATAATAAAAACCTTACTCTCAAATCATGAAAATTTTCATTATTAGCATGAAATCTTATAAAGAAAGAAGAGAATTTCAGATAAGGCAAGCTAAACAATTAAACCTAAATATCACTTTCATAGATGCAATCAATGGAGCAGATTTGAGCACCAAGGAATTACAAAATGCTGCGAATCATTGGACTAGACCTATTTTTTCAAAAGACGTAGGTTGTTTTTTATCTCATCGCAAAGCGTGGGAAGAAGTTAGCAAAAGAAATAATAAATGTTTAATCTTAGAAGATGATGTAGTCATTTCTAAAGAAATAAATAAAATTATAGATGTAGTTGAAGGCCTCAAAGATTCTTGGAACACAGTATACGATTTAGAGTATGCCCCTGGATATCATTTATTAAGCAAACAAAGTTTTTATTCGGAGGATAATAATCTCTTAAACATAAGAGAAATTTATAAAAATAAAACGGGCTTAGCTGCCTATATATTAGGGCCTCAACTTGCCTTGAAAATGTTAGAAGAATTTAAAAATTACGTTATGGTTGATGCTGCTTTCTGGTCAAGATCTTGGGCTCAATATATGCAGGTTGAACCTGCTCCTGCTATTCAGATAATGCATTTGGGTAAGGAAATAAGACAAGATGAGAATTCTATCAAGAACGTAAGAGATGAAAATTTTGTCAATAAATCTTGGCTTTCTAGAAAATTTAAAAGATTACAAATATCTTTCTACGAGCTTCCAAGCTTTATCAAAGGATTGATCAAGGGCAATAAAAGAAAACTTATTTTTGATAAAGACGAGCTTGCTTCTAATTTTGACTTTTTAATTGATAAAAAAAATCAAATTAACTAAATTTTTTTGGATGTTTTTAATTTTCCTTGTTCTACTCCAAACTGATCAAATGGATTTATTTGAAGCAGTTGAGAGCATATAAAAGTTTTATGCTCCCAAGAGCTTATTAAGAAACCTAAATTATATGGTGTAAGCTTTTCAAGCATATAAAGATTGCTTGAAACATTGCTATTTATTTTGTGATTTTGAACTAAAGTTTTATTGGAAGGAATATTAAATAATTTATTTTGAGTAAGAGCTTGTATTTTAGGCAGCTTATTTGATTCAGACACATCTTTTTCAATTATAAAATCTATAGAAGTTTTTGATGTTCCTTGATGAAGCATTTGGAAAAAAGAATGTTGTGCTCTGGGTCCAAAACCACCATAAATAGTTTGAGAGGTTTTAGAAAAAATAGATTGGCTGTTGGCTTTTTTGCCTAAAGATTCCATTTCTAGCTGTTGAAAATATCTTGGAAGAGTTCTCAGCTTCCATAAATAAGAAAGTACTACTCTATTGTTAATATTTAAAAAATTAGAATTCCATAACTCTATATAAGCTAGTTTTTTAATAGTTTTTTTATAACTATTATCTGATTTCATAAGTAGGTCAGCTTGATGACCTCCATTTAAGAATGATGAAAAATTCTTTTTTGATTCTAAAATAGATGTAAATGAAATTTCTGACCAGATAGAGTATCTTCCACCAATTTCCTCTCCTAGATTAATAATATTTTGCTCAGCAATTCCTATTTTTTTAGCTTCTTGAATATTAGATGTAATTCCGTAAAAATTTTCTGTAGCTTTTGAACTTTTTATTTTTAAAGAAAGCCATCTTTTAGCCAGTTTGAAATTATTTATTACTTCTAAAGATTTCATAGATTTTGAAGACAAAATAAAGACGGTCTCTTTTTGATTCAGACCTGTAATTTTTTCTTTAAACTCTTGGTTATCTGATCCAGTAATGAATATATGATTGAATTTGAGATTATTTAATTCTTTCAAAGAATTAATAAGCAAATTTGGCCCTTCGTATGATCCTCCAATTCCTAAAGTAACAATATTTTTTATAGGTTTATTAAGCAGCTGCTTCCTAAAAGCATTATATTTAACAAAAAGATCTCTGTATAAATGGCTATCGGGATCCCTTATTTTCCAATGGAGTGCTGCTTTATCTTCAGTTGTATTAATTTTTTCTGCGTTGAAAAGTTTTGAAATGGAATTATCAATTTTCAAAAAAGAATAAAGATTTTCAAATTCCTTGTTTACTTGATTATTAAAATTAAATGCAAAAGATTTAATTGAGAGAGCCTTATTAGAAAAGTTTAAAACTTCAATTAATTCTTTTTTCTTTTTTGATTGAGAAACTAACTTCTCTTTAGTTTTTAAAGTATCCAAAATAAGTCTTAATTATAACTAATTTAATTAAGATATAATTCTAAGCAATTTCCATCTTTTTTTAATTCTTAGAGGTAATATTTTACTCATGAATAATAGCAATTTAATTTATGCAGTTAGGTTTATAAGACTTGTACCAATCCTATTTTTTATTTCAGTTTGTATTGCAATTTTCTTTTATCCAGGGGGAAATATTCATGATTCCTCGCAAGAGGGCTATTCCTTTTCTCATAATTTTCTTAGCGATTTAGGAGGATACAAATCTCACTCGGGAGAAGTCAATTTTCTTTCTTCTTTTTTCTTTGGATTCTCTTTAATTTTATTTTTTTTTGCTGGAATTGCTTTTTTATTCATACCTTATCTTTTTAAAGAGGATATTTTAAATTTTAGATTAGCCTTATGCGGCTCAATTTTTTTTGGACTTGGATCTATTTTTTTTGCTGGGGTGGGACTTACACCACACGATTTATACATGGAAACGCATATTTTTTTTGCTTTAAATGCCTTTAGACTGATGATACCAGGCTCTCTCTTATTTCTGATAGTCTTATACAGAAGCAAAGTAAAAAACTATTATGCCTCCACAATATTTTTCTTATTGATCTCAACATTTGCTTATGTTCTCTATCAAATATATGGCGGAAGCCCTTTAGAAAATATAGATAACTTGTCTCAACAAGCAATAATCCAAAAATTAATTGTTTTGGTAAATATTCTTTGTGTTTTTATCATATCCTTTGCTTTTTCAAATCAATATAAAATATTAAATCAAAATAAAGGTTTATAATTCTAATATGCTTGGACATAAAGAAATTCTAAAAATGGGCAATCCAATTTTAAGAAAAATTGCTGAACCTTTTACTGATGAGGAAATTAAATCGAAAGAAACTAAATCTCTCATAAAAAAAATGTGGCAGATTATGGATGAGGCAGGCGGAATAGGATTGGCTGCTCCTCAAATTTCTGTTTCTAAACAATTAGCTATCATAAAGTTAGATGAATCATCTGAGAGATATCCTGAAATTGAATCTTCTCCTGAATATGTAATGTTTAATCCTAGTATTGAATACTTAACAGAAAAAAAACAAGGGAATTGGGAAGGCTGTTTAAGTGTCCCTGGTTTAAGAGGTTATGTTGAGAGACCTAGTCAGATATCTGTAAAATTTATTGATGAAAATCTAGAATTTAAAAAACTAAATTTAGAGGGTTTTTTAGCAACTGTATTTCAACATGAGATCGACCATTTATACGGAAAACTTTATATTGATCGAGTCGAAAATAAAGAATTATTAATGTATGAAGATGAATTAAAAAAACTTGATAACGAGATATGATATTTTCTGATTTTGATAAAAAAATGATGAGTCTTGCCATTGAACAAGCNTTAATATCAAAATCTAAAGATGAAGTTCCAATTGGTTCCGTTTTGACTAAAAAAGAAATTGTAATTGGTAAAGGACATAACTTGTCTATTGAAATGAATGATCCAACTGCTCATGCAGAAATACTAGCTATTAGAAGCGCTAGCGAAAAAGAAGAAAATTATCGTCTTTTGGACTGTACAATGTATACAACTTTAGAACCATGTTTGATGTGTTTTGGAGCAATTATTAATTCTAGAATTAAAAGATTAGTAATTGGAGCAGTAGATCAAGATAGCGGGGCACCAATTAGTAATAAAGCACTTTTGAGCCAATTAAGACTTAATCATAAAATTGAAGTTGAAACAGGACTCTTTTCTGACGAATGTTCTGAGATATTAAAGAATTTTTTCAAAGAGAAGAGATTAAAGAGAAAATTCGGTCCAAACAGGAGCATGATCTGAAGGTTTTTCCATGCCTCTAATTTTATAATCTATTCCTACGTCTTTTATTTTCTCAATTAACGGTTCAGTTATCCAAAGATGATCGATTCTCAAGCCTCTTTTTGGACTGTCATCAAAACCTCTGCTTCGATAGTCAAACCAACTGAACAGGTCATCAGAAGTCGGATTAATTTGTCTATAGCTATCTTGAAAACCCCAATCTATTACTTTTTGTAACCATTCTCTCTCTTCAGGAAGAAAACTACACTTCCCAGTCTGTAACCATCTTTTTCTATTGTTTTCACCAATACCTATATCTTTATCCTCAGGAGAAATATTTAAATCACCTAAAATAATGATATTTTGATCTTTGGTGAAATTTTCATCCAAATGTTTCATTAGGTCTGCAAAAAATTTTTTTTTGTAAGGGAACTTAGTTGGGTGATCGCGGCTCTCTCCTTGAGGAAAATATCCATTAATACAGGTTAATTCTCCTTTTTTTAATTTATGAGTACTCGTTATTAACCTACATTGAGCATCTTTTGGATCATTTTTAAAACCTAAGGAGGAAGAAATTAATTCCCCTCTGTAAAACGTTGCCACACCATAATGACCCTTTTGACCATTAATAATAATTTTATATCCTAGATTTTTTAATGCATCAAAAGGAAAATCATCGTTATGAACTTTTGTTTCTTGAAAACAAATAATATCTGGATTTTGAGAACTTACTAAAGCTTCAAGTTGGTGAATCCTTGCTCTTATACCGTTGACATTAAAAGAGACAACTTTCATATTATCTTCGAAAAGAAATTCTTGAAGATTGCTCCATTAGGATTTGATCAATTAAAATTTCTGCAGCTTCTTTCAAAATTATTTCATCCTTTTTATCTGAAATTTCCACGCCATCCGAGTTAGAAAATTCCTCATATGATTCAAAAACATCTAAACCCATAGAACTTCTAAGTTCATTCTCTATTGCAAGTCTTTTAATCTCATTTTTTATTTTGATTTCCTTTCTAAAAGTTAAGTTTACTGGAAGTAAATTTTTATCATTTTCATCTTCAATTAGCTGGTTAGTTTCTTTGATATATGAATTCATAGAGCTATTTTTAGTTCTATTATTGGAATATTTTTTGATTGACTCTAAATTGAATAGATTTTCAAAAGTTTCATAATACACCGGAGATATATCGTTATAGGGGAGAGCGTTTTCGTAAGACATTTCTCCAATTTCCTGATTTGAATATACATAAGGTAATTCAATATCTGGCACTACACCTTTATGTTGTGTACTTTGACCAGAAACTCGATAGAATTTTTGTTCTGTGAACTTTATTTGCCCATAGCTTAAATTTTCCATTCTTTGAACAGTTCCTTTTCCAAAGGTTTGGGATCCTATAACCAATCCTCGTTGATAGTCTTGAATAGCTCCAGCTAAAATTTCTGAAGCAGAAGCACTTAATTTATCAACCAGAATTGCTATTGGGCCAATGTAGTTTTGCCGTCCCATTGTGTGTCCTAAAGGTTGAATAGAACCATTTGATTCCATTACTTGAACTACATTCCCTCTACCTATAAATAATTTAGCAAGAGAATATGCTTCAAATAATGATCCACCTCCATTACCCCTTAAATCTAAAATTATTCCATCAGAATTATTTTTATCCAGTTCTCTTAACAATGTTCTGACGTCTTTGGAGCTACTTTTGTAGTTATATCTATTTTTTTTGTATGCATCGAAGTCCATGTAAAAAGTTGGAAGCTCTATTATTCCAATATTAAATAACTTACCCGATCTCTTAATTTCTATTTCTCTTTTTTTCGCTGCTTGATCTTCGAGCTTTACTACATCTCTTGTTATTTCAATTAATTTTCCAATTTCATCATCTTCCATGGAGGAAGAAAGAACTTCCAGTCTTACTTTCGTCCCTTTAGGACCTCTAATTAAATCTACTACTTCATCTATTCTCCAATCTCTAACGTCTTGAATTTCTTCCGTTAACTTTGGCGCCACTCCAACAATTTTATCCGATACTTTTATTAATCCTGATTTTTCTGCTGGACCACCCGGAATTAATCTCACTATTTTGGTTATACCATCTTCTATTGTTAAGATCGCTCCAATACCTTCTAAGGATAAGTACATATTTATTTCAAAATCTTCTTGACTTTTTGGAGTAAGATAATGTGTGTGTGGATCATAAAAACTTGTAAAACTATTAACATACATACTGAATATATCGTCATTCGATATTCTATTTAGAGTCTTTTCTCTGTTAGTGAGTCTTTTAAGTAATTTTTCTTTTGATTTTGAGAGATCATTTTCTTTCAATAAAATAGAGATTAATTCGCTTTTAGCTTCATTAATTTGATATTTAACAAGTTGATCTTCACTATCAAATCTATTTTCATCCTCTCTATCTTTGAATATAAAGTGTTCCGTCTCGAGCTGACTTTCTGAAGTGATATTCAAAATTTCTTTTTTTTGAATTTCAAAGTAATTAATAGATTTTTCTCTAAATTTTTCAAAGACTTCAAAAGCAAATTCAATTTGATTTTCTTTATTAAAATTTCTTTGATTTGATAGCTCATTAAAATTTGAAAGGGTAAAAACCGTTTTCTGACTATCTATTGAATTAAGGAATTTTTCTTTGATTTGATTTGAAGAAACAATTACGTTTTTTTTGAAATGATTTTCTTCTAAAATATTTTCCACTTCAGATAAGACGTTAATATATTTTTTGTTGTTAGCTTTGTCAGATGAAAATAAAGCTGACCCAAAAATCAGAAAAAAAATTAAAATAAAGTTTTTACTCTTAAAATTCATTATTTTCTTTTCTAAATATTAAATTGATTGTTTGAGATGAGAACGTCCTTTTCTTTCCAGACATTATTTAACCATAATTTAAAGTCACTCCTAAGCTCCTCAGAGGAAATTAAATTTTCCGTTAAATATTTTGATGGAATCTCAATTTTAGATATGAAAACTTTAATATTTTTAATATTTCCACATAAATAATTCCAAAATCCTAAATTATCATTATCGTAAATTATTGTTATGTCTATTAATTCTTTAATTTTATTTACATTGCTCAAGGCAATTGCTAGCCCGCCTTCTTTTGGTTTTAATAAATTAGTAAATTCACTTTTCTGAAGTTTGTGTTTTTTTTCTGTAAATCTTGTTCCTTCTGCATAACTGAATATGGATACTGGGTGCAGTGAATAATGCTCAAGAGACTTTTTCATTTTTTTATAATCTCTACCCTTTAACTTAGGATTTTTTTTAATCTGCTTTTGTGTATATCTTTTCAAAAAAGGCATATCTAAGGCCCACCAACAAATTCCTATTACAGGCACATATATTAGTTCATATTTGATAAAAAACTTTAACATTGGAATTTTTCTGTTTGTTATGTATTGAACTATAAATATATCAGCAGCGCTTTGGTGATTCGATGTGGATAAGAACCAAGAGTCGCCATTTAGGTTTTCTTCACCTGTAATTTCTATAAGAGGTTTATGTAGATAAATCACCCACGAGGAATTAACATCTATCCAAAGTTCTCCAATTTTTATAATAATCCTGGTGAAAGAAGCTCTCAAAGTTCTTAAGGGAATTAAAAATTTTATTATCCCAAGAGGAATCATCAAGACCGCAAGAATTAAAGTATTAGAAACTAAAATAAAGGAGGAACAAATTCCTATAAAAATATTTTTTAACTTGATCATTACTTATATAAGAGTAATGGTTTTAAAAATCAATAACCAGTTAACTCAGCGTATCTATTTCTATGATATTCAGAATTTCCGAAGGTTTGTTCTGCAACTCTTGCTCTTTTCATATAAAGACCAATATCGTACTCATCAGTCACTCCAACTCCACCATGCATTTGGACACCTTCATTTGAGACATTAAAAAAAGTTTCACCTATTTTTGATTTCGCAAGACTAACAATCCTTTGCAGATCGTTTGATCCTTCGTCATAAGCAGTTAAAGCTTCAATTACACATGATTTGCACAGCTCTAAATCAGTGAACATTAAAGCTGCTCTATGTTGCAGTGCTTGAAAACTTCCAATTTTCTCTCCAAATTGCTCTCTTTCTTTTAAATAATTTAAAGTAATATCAAAAGCCTCTAAAGCTCCTCCTAACATTTCCGCCGAAAGAGCCGCCCTAGAGATGTCTAAAGTTTCTTCAATAATTTTTTTGGCATCATTTTGAGCACCGAGCAGATTTGCTTCAGAAATAATAACCTCCTTGAATTCTATATTGGCTGCATTTTTATGATCGACCATTGTTGTTGGAATAATATTCAAGCCTTTTACGTCTTTANCAAGAATAAATAAAGAGAGATGGTCTTCTTTTTCAGATGTTCTAGCAACAACAATAATATAATCTGCAAATCCACCATCTATTACAAAATTTTTCTTACCATTTAGAATAAAATTTTTTCCATCTTTCTTTGCGTCTAAATTTATTGAAAAAGGCTTGTGCCTTGCTCCTTCCTCTAAAGCGAAGGCCATAGTGACTTCTCCAGATGCAATTTTTGTAAGAAATTCTTTTTTTTGAGAGTCGTTACCGGCTTTGTTTAAAATTGTTGCACACACTACAGAGGTAGCAAAAAGAGGCGAGGGCGTCAAAGTTCTTCCTAATTCTTCAAGCACAACTCCTATTCCAGCTAAGCCAAAATTAGAGCCACCGTATTCTTCTGGAACAAGAATTCCTGACCAGCCTTGAGCGGCCATTTCTTGCCAGATTTTCCTATCGAAACACTCAGGGTTTTCGTTGTCTCGGATTTCTCTAAAATGTGTAGTAGGCGTTTTTTCTTGAGCAAATTTTTTTGCTGTATCCTTTAAAAATGCTTGTTCTTCACTCAGAGTAAGCGTCATATTTCTCTCCTAAATACTAGATTATTGAGGCAAGTCTAAAACTCTTTTAGAGATAACATTCAGTTGAACCTCTGAAGTACCACCTTCAATAGAGTTTGCTTTTGTTCTTAACCATTCTCTAGTGACAGCTAATTCTTCGGGACCAAACTCACCGCCCTCCCAGCCTAAAGCTTGAGTTCCCATTGCTTCTAGCATAATTTCATATCTTCTTTTATTATGCTCTGAACCAAAAAATTTAAATATTGATGTTGCAGCGCTAGGACCATGATTAGAGTTTTTTGCTTCCTCCGAAGCCCTTCTCAAAGTCAACCCAAAAGCGTGAGCATCCATATCACTTTTAGCAATTTTCTGTCTCAATCCTTCGTCAGATATTTTTCCATCAGAAGATTCCACATATTTTTTGGATAAATTAGCTAAGCCAGAGCCTGATTTCCCTTTTCCTTTTCCGCTCGCAGCAGAACCGCCTAAACCCATACTAGCTAACATTTTTCTTTCATGTTGTAGCAAGTTTTTAGCCACATCCCAGCCTTTGTTTAGTTCATGAACTAAATTAGCTTTGGGAACAACCGCATCAGTGAAAAAAGTTTCACAAAATGGAGATTTACCGGAGATCAGTTTAATAGGTTTGGTCTCTACTCCAGGTTGATCCATATCAATTAGCAAAAAGCTAATACCATTATGTTTTGGCTCTTGTGGCCCAGTTCTAACTAAAGTAAAAATCATATCGCATTCATCTGCGTAAGAGGTCCATACTTTTTGACCATTTACTATAAAGTTATCTCCATCCTCGACAGCTTTTGTTTTGAGGCTAGCCAAATCAGAACCAGCTCCTGGTTCTGAATATCCTTGACACCATCTTATTTCTCCCTTAATTATTTTAGGGATGTGTTCCATTTTTTGCTCATGAGAAGCGTACTCAAGCAGCGCAGGACCAAGCATCCACAAACCGAAGCTTGCTAGAGCTGGCCTTGCTCCAATTTTAAATAGCTCTTCGGCAAGAATCTTATTTTCGTCGTAATTTAGACCGCCACCTCCGTATTCACTCGGCCAAGTAGGGGCTGTCCAACCTTTTTCACCCATCCTTTCTAACCATAGTTTCTGATCTGGGTGAGTAAATTTAAAGTTTCTTCCTCCCCAACATGCACCATCAGCCGTCATCGGCTTTCTCATTTCAGGAGGACAGTTTTCTTCTAGCCATTCTCTTGTTTCTTGTCTAAAAGTTTCTAAATTCGACATATAAACCTCTTAATTTAAATAATAAATAGGATATTAGCTTAATCTGGGGTATTTTATAAATCAAGATTTTAAATAGAAATGAGCTTAGAATTTTTCTTAAATAATCCCGAATGGCTTTGGGTAGTTACAGTATTTTACGACTTATTAATTGTTGTTTCTTTATTTTATTTTTTTGGAAAAAATGGACTATTCATTGCAGTTATTCTAGGAATTGTTCTTGGAAATCTTCAAGGCGGAAAGGTTAGCGATTTAACTGTCTTTGGATACACTTTCACAGTTAGTATGGGCGCCATAATGTATTCTGGTATTTATTTTGCGACTGATTTAATCAACGAAAAATATGGCAGGTCAGCTGCAAATGAGGCAGTCATTTTAGGTGCCATAGCTAATGTAGTTGTAATGTTGACATTAGTCTTGAGTACTTATTACTTACCTTCACAAATTGCAAAATCATCAAATGAAGTTCATGAAGCTATATCAACACTTGCATTATATTCACCAATTTTTGTAATTGGTTCATTAAGCGCATATTTAATNAGTCAAACATTTGATGTCTGGCTATTCCACAAATTAAAAACAATTACGCAAGGAAAATACTTATGGCTCAGAAATAATGTTTCAACTCTCTCATCTCAGGCTCTTGATACCTTTATTTATACATTTGTATGGGTTTTGGCTGGAGAATTATCATTCGTAGTAGCTTTTGGAATAGCTTTAACAAAATATATTTTCAAAATATTCATTGCTTTAATAGATACAATTTTTATTTATCTAGTCAAAGATGTAAGAAATGATTAATAATAAGGAAATTTTTAATAGGAAATGAGTAAAATATCAAAAATAACAATTGTTCATACTGTCTCTAGAAAATTTGAAAATGCTTTAGAAATCTGTCAGAGGACTTGTCAAGATTGTTCTGTAGAAGTTTTAGATGTTCTTTCAGTAGCTGATGACAATCTAGCAAAAGAAGTTGATAAAAACTCACAATTAATATTAGTAATTGGTGGAGATGGAACTATTATTAGTACCATACGGAAACTTCTTACTTTAGAAATTCCTTTTCTTGGAATAAATATAGGTAAATTAGGATTCTTAACCGACATTAACTCAGACTCAATAACAGAGGAACTCCCAAAAATATTTAATGGCGAATATGTCGGAGAAAAAAGGCCTCTACTAGAAGTTTCTTTAAGTACAAATGATAAAAAAATCGCAGTCAATGAAGTTGTTTTTCATTCCGGAAAAGTAGCCCAAATGATGAGTTTTTCAATTTATTTGGGGAATAAATTAGTCTCAAATCATAAATCAGATGGCGTCATAATAAGCTCTGCAACAGGATCAACAGGATACTGTTTTTCCGGTGGAGGACCTATAATTCATCCCACTTTGCCTGTATTTGCANTAATGCCAATGTTTTCACAAAGCGCTTCTTCTAATCCAATGATAGTGCCGTCTGATGACGAATTAACTATAAAAATAGCTGATAAAAATAATGCATCAATTGTTATAGATGGATACACTGATGATGAAATTGAAGAGAGCCTTAGGATCATCATTTCTCAGCAGGATCTATCCTATGAGCTGATTCATCCGTTAAACTATGATTATTTCGAGGCTTGTAGAACTAAATTATCCTGGGGAAATCCTTTAGTAAATATTCATGATTAAATTAATAAACTATTTAATAATATTGCTGTTAGGATCGTTTTTGGCAGTTTCTCAAGACTTTTCTCAATATCAGGAGCAGCTAGATATGTTGCCTGAATCTGTAAGAAATTCAGTTCTTCAAAGAATAAATAGTTCTGGTTTTGATTTGCCTCAAATTGAACAAGGTGAGTCTATTTTACTTGAAGAAGAGGAAGAAGAAGCTGCTGAAGAAGAAAAAGATGATTTAGATAAATACGATCTTTTACAAAAAGATTATGATAGATACGGATCATTGATTCCAAGACCTTTTGGATACGATTTATTTAAGAATTATAAAAAAACAAGATCTTTATCGGTGGAGTCGGCACCGGCAGACTATATTTTAGGTCCAGGAGACGAACTAAGAATAAATTTTTCAGGCTCTTTGCAAGCATCTAGGAAAGTAAAAATAGACAGAGAAGGAAATTTTTTTACTAGAGAATTAGGTAACCTTAATTTTGCCGGCTTAACTTATCAAAAAGCACAAGACGAGTTGAATAGAATTGTTGAAGCTTCGTTGATAGGAACAGAGGCTTCTATTTCTTTATTGAGGTTGAGACAAATACAAATTTTTGTCGTAGGTCAGTCAATGAAGCCGGGTAGTTATAATTTAAACGCTTTGTCTTCAATTTCGACTGCTTTATTCGAGTCTGGCGGTCCAAATAATTCAGGATCTTTGAGAAACATATCATTAAAAAGATCAAACAAGGTAATAGGAACTTTAGATCTTTACGATTTATTTATAAGAGGCAACTCTTCTGCAAACTTAAAGATTCAATCTGGAGATGTCTTGTTGATAAATCCTATTGAAAAACAAGTAAAGATTTTTGGAGAGGTTAATAATGAAGCAATATTTGAACTAAAAGAAAATGAAACCTTTAACGATTTAATAGTTTTTGCCTCCGGATTTAAGCCTCTTGCAGATAAAACAAAAATCACTTTGACTAGACAATCAATAAATAATGAAATTTTTGTAAAAGAGATGTCTAGTGAAGATTTAAATAAATTCCCTTTGATGGCGGGAGATTCAATTTTTATAGATCGGTTACCGTCTGTCTCTGTTGATGCAAATAAATCTAGAAGAGAAAGTGTGACACTAGAAGGAGCATTTGTTAACCCTGGAAAATACTATCTAAAAGAAGACGAAACCCTTTTTAACTTAATTAATAGGGCAGGTGGATATACGACTGAGGCATATATTGATGCAGGTATCTTTTTAAGAGCATCAGTTGCAAAAAGAGAGAAAGATGGGCTTTTAAGAGCTGCAGATGATTTAGAAAAAGGTATAGCAAGAGCCATTCAGACGGGTTCATTTTCTCAAGTTAGTAGCCCAGACTTAGCAATCAGACTTATAGGTAATATTGTAGAAAAATTAAAAGAAGCAAGACCTCTAGGAAGAGTTGTTACTTCGTTTAATTTGGAAGATATGAAAAATGAAAATTTAGCTCTAGATATATTACTTAGAGATCAAGATAGAATAATTATGCCCAAAAAAAAATCTACAATTACTGTTTCCGGGGAGGTATTATCTCCAAGTTCTTATGTATTTTCTGAAAATTTGAGTTTTAACGACTATCTAAATCTTGCTGGAGGTTTAAGGGATGGAGCAGATAAAAATAATATTTTTTATCTACTTCCCAATGGGCAAGCAACTAAACCATCAAGAAGTTGGTTTTCTGATTCAAAGCTTCTTCCAGGTACTGTAATTGTAGTTCCTCAAGATACAACAGAGTTATCAAATCTAGCTTTTTGGAATGCAATACTCCCAATATTTTCTAACTTAGTTCAAACATTAGCTGCTATAGATGCTCTTAGCGATTAGGATAGTTAATTGAGTTTTAATAACTTCGTACTTAAATTTTCTCAAAAGCTTCCTCCTGAATTTAGTAATAAAATCTCTCTGACAGGCTTAAAAATTATTTATAAATTACATCTTATAAACGTACTTTTTTCTTCAGCTACAAGGGAAAACAAAATAAATAAGTATTTTGGTTTAGATTTTCCTAATAAAGTTGGAGTTGCAGGTGGATTAGACAAAAATGCAAATTATTTTCACGTTCTGGGAAAATTAGGGTTTGGATTTGTTGAAGTCGGGACTATAACTTTAAAGCCTCAGTCTGGAAATCCAAAACCAAGGATTCACAGATTCAGTAATGAAGAAACAATCATTAATTCTTTGGGCTTTAACAATGTTGGCTCCGTAAAAGCCTTAGAAAATATTGAAAAGAATAAAAAAAACTTTTCTGGCGTTTTAGGGGTTAGTATTGGAAAAGGAAAAGAAATCAGCAATGAAAGAGCTCATGAAGATTATTTGCATTTGTTAGATTATTTCAAAGATGTTGCTGATTATTATGCAGTTAATATCTCCTCCCCAAACACAAATGATTTACGAAAACTATCTTCAGGTGATTACTTCAATAAATTAATAGACGAAATTACCAATAAAAGAGACCAAATCTCTAAGGGCTTTTCTAAATATAAACCAATCGTAGTAAAAATTTCACCCGATGAGTCATTAAATAACTTAGAAAAAATTATTTTGTATAGCCTCGCAAGTGGTGTTGATGGTTTCATATTAACCAATACTTCTTTAGATCATGATTATAATTTGCCTGGGGGTGTTAGTGGGAAACCTCTGAGACAAAAGTCAGAAGAGTCTCTTAAGTTTGTTAGATCAATTGTCAATGATAAAGCAGTAATTATATCTTCTGGAGGTTTGATGACTAAAGAAGATGCAATTAAAAGATTTTCTTTAAAGGCAGATTTAATCCAACTATATTCTGGATTTGTTTTTAAAGGAAACAGTCTTCTTCAAGATTGTCTAGATGTCTCTTCTACTTGACAAATTCATCTAAATTATCAGATATTAAAAAGAGATGAAAAATTTAGTCATTGTTGAATCCGGAGCGAAAGCTACAAAAATAACAGGATTTCTTAATAAAAATTTTCCAAAAGATGAATGGAGAGTAGAAGCTTGTTTGGGTCACATAAGAGATCTACCAGATGAAGAAACTGCAGTTAATCCAGATGATTGGACAGACTTAAAATGGAAAGAAACACAAAAAGGAAAAAAAACTATTAAGGAATTAAGAAAATTATGCAAAGAAGTTGATTGCGTTTATCTTGCCACTGATCCAGATAGAGAAGGCGAAGCAATTGCTTGGCATTTGAAAGATGATTTTAAAAATAAAAAACTTTTAGAAACATTAGTCACTAAAAGGATTACGTTTAATGAAATTACTTCTTCTGCAATTAAAAGTGCGGTCGAAAATCCTAGAGAAATAGATCAAAATTTAGTTGATGCTTATTTGACAAGAAGAATCTTAGATCACTTAATAGGATTTAAAGTTTCTCCTTTTCTTTGGCGACATGTTTCAAGGGCAAAATCGGCTGGAAGAGTTCAATCTCCTTCCTTGAGAATTATTTGTGAAAGAGAAGATGAAAGAGATGCACACATAGCAGAGGAATATTGGCCAATAAAAGCTAAATTTAAGTTTAATGATTTAGAGCTCGACGCAGATTTAATTGAAGCAAACGGAGCTAATTTAACTAAAGAACCTTTGAACCATGAAAAATTAGTTAACGAAGCCATAGATGAAATAAGAAAAACATCTTTTTTTGTGTCAAAAATTGAGACAAAACCCCAGACTAGTTCTCCGAAAGCTCCTTTTCGAACTTCTACACTTCAAATGTCAGCTGCAAGCTCTTTGGGATTTACAGCAGACAGGACAATGAGAAGTGCTCAAAATCTTTATGAAGGAGGATTAATTACTTACTTAAGAACTGATGGAATTTCTATAAGCACATCCCCAAATACGGGAGAACCTTTTAGTGAAGAAAAACCAGGACCACCTCCATTAGAAGAAATAAGAAATCTAATAAAAAAAGAGTTTGATGAAACCTTCCTATCAGAACAAGTTAGAGTCTATAAATCCAAAGTTCAAAATTCTCAAGAAGCTCATGAAGCTATTAGACCAACAAATATTTCTAATAAACCAAAAGATTTGAATCTTAGTCAAGATGAACAGAAACTATACGAGTTGATCTGGAATAGAACGGTAGCTAGCCAAATGGTTAATTCAAAATATGAAAGGAAAAATCTCTCAATTTCTTCAAAAGATGGTAAATATTTATTCAGAGCTGCTTCGAGAAAAAATTTATTTTTAGGATTTGAAGTTTTAACAAAAGAGGATAAGGACAGTGATATTCAATTTCCAGAAGAATTAGTCGAGAACGAGACTTTAGATTTTATTTCAGAAAGCACTGAACAGAAATTTACTCTTCCTCCCAATAGATATTCAGAAGCTTCCTTGATAAAAAGAATGGAAGAAGAGGGTATAGGCAGACCATCGACTTATGCTTCAACTGTAAAAGGTCTTAGAGATAAAAAATATGCTTATGGCGCAAAATCTATTGCTCCATCGGATTTAGGAAGAATTTTAACGTCTTATTTGAAATCAATTTTTAAAGATTTTTTTATTGAAACACGCTTCACAGCAGAAATGGAGAATAATCTTGACGAAATTGCATCGGGTAATTTGAATTGGAAAGAAGTATTAGATAAATTTTGGGAAGATCTTCAGAGCTATCTGAATAGGAAAATTAATGATATTGAAATTAGCAATAAGGATGAATTTAAAACAAGACAGGTTTTGGATTTATTGAATAAAGAATTGTATAACGTAATTTTTCCCAAAACTAAGAATGGAGAAATAAGAAGAGATTGTCCAAAGTGTTCTTCTGAATTGAGTCTAAAATCCGGAGCTTGGGGTTATTTTGTTGGTTGTTCTGAATGTAAATGGACAAAAAAACCTTTTGAATTCAATATTGAATGGGAAACATATCAAGCCCTTCCAAAGGAAATTGGCACACATCCGGAATATCAAGATATGGTCTTTGCAGATATTAGTATAAACGGCCCTTGCGTTTGGACTATGAAAGAAGAAAAAAAAATATTTGGTTCACCAGACGAAGATGAAAATTTGTTAGACATCGGCTTAAATAGGGCTGTTGAATTAATTGAGAGAGATTCAGGCGAGCATATTTTATTTACCGAGACAAATAGTGGCATACCAGTAATGTTAAAAAATGGAAGATTTGGGGAATATACTGAATTTGATGGATTTAACAAGGCAACTAAATTACCTCCTGAGGATAAACCAAAAAATCCTAAAGTTTCATATTACGATCCACATGAAATGGATTACGAAAATAAAGAAACAAGAGCTTTTGTTTTAAAAAGTTTAAGAATTTTAGGATTTCATCCAAAATCCAATAAACCCATAGGTATTAAGATTAGAAAACCTGGTAAAGCTTTCAAGTTCGTAAAGTTTATAAAATGTGGAGACGAAGAAATTGAATGTCCAAATGACTTTTATAAATTAGAGGAAGAGGAACAGCACTCTCTCATAAAAAAAGCTTTAGCAATAGACAACTTTAAAGTTCTTTAGCAAAAATCTCTTAATAGTCCCACGCAAGTGCCTTCGAAAGACAAGTTTTCTTTTTTTGGGTTGACTTCGATATTTGAATAATTTGAGTTTTCTGGTTGAAGTACAACTAAATCTGAAGAAATGCTTTTCAAGGTTTTAACCGTTACCTCATCATTTATTCTTGCAATGACGATTGAGCCTTTCTTTATCTGAGCCTTTCTGTTTACTGCAATCAAGTCATTTTCCAAAATTCCTGCTTCTATCATGCTGTCACCTTTCACTCGCAAGTAAAAGTCTACCCCATGAGATAAAATGTTCTGTGTGGAAGGAATTCTTTTCTCTATATTTTCTTGAGCGAGAATGGGACCACCGGCACTGACTAAGCCAATGACAGGTATACCTAAGTCTTCTTTGACGATAGAAATACCTCTAGAGGCACCTGAAACAATATTAAGGACACCTTTTTTCTTGAGAGCTTTTAGATGATCTTCAGCTGCATTAGGAGATTTAAATCCAAAAACTTTAGCTATCTCTGACCTAGTAGGAGGATATCCATTAAATTCAATTTCTTTCTTAATGAATTCAAAAATTTCAGATTGTCTTGTTGTTAAGTCATTCATAACTGTAATTATATACAGTATTTAATTTTTTTTCCACTTTCATTTATTTTTGTATTGCTATATTGTAAAAAGTGTTTAAAAATAATATTTTATATGCCATTAAGAAATAAGTAATTATGAAGTTTCAACAATTAGTTTATGTAAGAGAGGTAGCTAGAAGCAATTTGAACGTCTCACAAGCCTCTAAGATTTTGTATACTTCTCAACCCGGAATAAGCAAACAAATAAAATTACTTGAAGAAGAGCTGGGAATAGAACTTTTTGAAAGATCAGGGAAACATCTTGTGAGCGTCACTCCTGTTGGAGAGAAAATATTAACTCAAATAGAAGAAATTCTTGCTTTGGTGGACGGAATAAAGCACGCAGCAACAGAATTCTCAGATGAAGATTATGGAACTCTCAGTATTGCAACAACACATACTCAAGCAAAATTTACATTACCCAAAGTAGTAGATAAATTTGTTAAGAAATATCCCAATGTTCACTTTCAAATGCATCAATGCACTCCAGATGAGTCTGTTGAAATGGCTGCTAGAGGAGAAGTTGATATAGCATTGTGGACAGAAACTAATGAAAAGGGTGAAAACCTAATTAAGATGCCGTGTTATAAATGGTCTAGGAGTGTTATTGTCCCAAAAGGTCACCCCCTTACAAAGTTACCCAAAATTAAACTTAAAGATCTTGCAAATTTTCCAATCGTTACTTATGTATTTGGCTTTACGGGAAGTAATGATTTAGATAGAGCTTTTTTTGAAAGAGGGTTAAAGGCAAACGTTGTTTTTACTGCCACGGATGCAGATGTTATTAAAACTTACGTAAAAATGGGAACCGGAGTTGGAATCATTGCAAGCATGGCTTTTAATGAAAAAGAAGATAGTGATTTAGTAGCTATCAATGCTAACCATCTGTTTGACTCTGGCACGACTTATATGGGATTCAGAAGAGGCACTTATTTGAGAAGTCACCTTTTTGAATTTATAAATATGTTTGCACCTCACCTGACAAAAGATATTGTGGCTAAGGCTTGTGCAACTAAATCAAAAAAAGAACTAGATAAAGTATTTGATTCTACAAAACTCCTGAGGAGATAAATTTGAAGTTTCTTTGCCTCGATTTCGAAGGTGTTCTCATTCCTGAAATTTGGCAATATGTTGCCAAAGAAACCAATTCAGAAGAATTAATGTTAACTACTCAAGATTTAAAAAATTATGATGAGCTTATGGCATTGAGAATGAAAGTAGTTAACGAAAAAAATATTAAACTAAGTGACATTCAAGAAATCGTCAGAAGTATGAATCCTTTTGAAGGAGCTAAAGATTTCCTTGAATGGGCAAAACAGAACTTTCAAGTGTCTATTATTTCAGATACTTTCTACGAACTTGCTTGGCCTCTGGTAGAAAAGTTAAATTACCCAACAATTATATGCCACCATCTAAAAATTAAAGATGACAGAATAATCGACTATTCACTTAGACATAACAAACAAAAAGTTATAGAGGCTTTATTGAGTTTGAATTTTGGAGTATTGGCTGCCGGAGATTCTTACAACGATATTGATATGCTTCAAACTGCAGACACAGGTATTTTTTTTCAAGCACCAGACCATATTAAAGAAGAGTTTCCAGATCTTTTAATTGCTGATAATCATGAAGAATTGAAAGCTCATTTGTTAGAATATATTTAAATGTCAAAAAGTTTTTTTCCTTTATTAAAAAATACTAGTCCTTTAAAAATTGTTGGGGCTGTTAATGCCTATTCCGCGTTACTTGCAGAGAGAGCAGGTCTCAAAGCACTGTATATTTCAGGTGCAGGAGTAGCAAACGCAAGCTATGGAATTCCAGATTTGGCAATGACCTCAAAGGATAATGTTTTAGAGGATCTTAGGAGAATTAGAGGTGCAACAGATCTTCCAGTTTTAGTTGATTGCGATACTGGTTGGGGGTCTGCACTCAGTATTTCTAAAACAGTAAAAGACATGATTCTCGCTGGTGCCAGTGGAATTCATATCGAGGATCAAGTTTCCAACAAAAGATGCGGTCATAGACCAAACAAAGAAATAGTTTCTGATAGTGAAATGATGGATAGAATAAAAGCTGCAAAAGATAGCTCAGTAAATGACTTCATGCTAATGGCTAGAACAGATGCTTTCGCTCAAGAAGGAATTGAAAGAGTAATTGAAAGATCAAATTCTTATATAGAAGCTGGAGCAGATTCAATTTTCCCTGAGGCAATAATAAATTTAGAAGATTACAAAGTTCTTTCTGAAAATTTATCTGTTCCAATCTTAGCGAACATCACTGAATTTGGTATGACGCCTTTATATACAGAAAAAGAATTATTAGAAGCGGGAGTAGATATGATTTTGCACCCACTTAGTGCTTTTAGAGCTATGTCCAAAGCTGCTGAAGAAATATATAACGAAATATCTCATCAAGGGACAGTTGAAAAAAAATTAAAAAAAATGCAATCTCGAGATGAATTATATGACGTACTGAATTATCATAGCTACGAAGAAAAAATAGATAATCTATTTTCCAAGGAATAATCAAATGGCAGGAAAAAAACTTGAGGGCGCAGGCCTTCGTGGACAGGTAGCCGGCAAAACTTCTTTATCCACAGTGGGTAAGGCAGGAAAAGGCCTTACTTATCGCGGATATGAAATAGAAGTATTGGCAGAGAAGGCTTCTTTTGAAGAAGTTGCATATATGCTTTTATATGGAAATTTACCGAATCAAGAAGAGTTTAATACCTATTCTGCAAAATTAAAAAAATTAAGAGTTCTACCAAGTGAACTTAAAGAAGTATTAGAGAACATACCTGCGTCAGCTCATCCTATGGATGTGATGAGAACAGGTTGTTCTATGTTAGGTAATCTTGAGCCAGAGGGAGAATTTACAAATCAAAATTCTTCAGCAGATAGAATTCTTGCTTCAATGGCTTCAATAATTGTTTATTGGTATAAATTTTCTCATGAGGATATCAAAGTTGATCTCGAAACAGACTACGAAACTATTGGGGGACATTTCCTTTCTCTGTTAACAGGCAAAGAACCTTCTGAGGATGAAATTCGCTGTTTAGATACATCTTTAATATTGTATGCAGAACATGGCTTTAATGCTTCAACTTTCACTGCAAGAACTTGTGCATCAACTCTATCAGATATCCATTCCTGTATTACTGGAGCAATTGGAACACTTAGAGGCCCACTTCATGGAGGAGCAAATGAAGCCGCAATGGAAATGATTGAAAAATATTCATCAAGAGAAGAGGCTCGTCAAGCAGTATTGGAAATGCTAGAGAAAAAAGAAAAAATAATGGGCTTCGGACATGCTGTTTATAGTACAGAGGACCCAAGAAATAAAATCATAAAAAGTTGGGCTGAAAAACTTAGCAAGGCAGGCAGAGACGAAACTCTTTATCAGGTTTCAGAAGAAATTGAAAAAACCATGGATGAAGAAAAAAATATGTTTGCAAATACTGATTTTTTTATGGCTTCTGCTTATCATTATTTAGGCATACCAACAAAACTTTTTACTCCATTATTTGTAATAGGAAGAACTTCTGGTTGGGCTGCTAATATTTTTGAACAGAGAGCCGATAACAGAATCATTAGACCCAGTGAAGAATATATTGGACCTGATCATTCAGATTGGGTAGATATAGAAAACAGATAAAAAGTTAAATGTCATCAACCGTCGAAAGCAATGTTCGTCAAGATCCAGATGAGCTTTTAATTAAAATAGCTGACTATGCTCTAGATTATAAAGTTGAAAGTAAAGAAGCATTATCTACAGCTAGATATTGCTTAATGGATACTATAGGGTGCGGCATATTAGCTCTTTCCTTTGAAGACTGTAAAAAATTACTTGGTCCTTATGTCAAAGGTACCGTTGTACCAAACGGCGTAAGAGTCCCTGGGACTGATTATATTTTAGATCCGATAAAAGGGGCTTGGGATATAGGCGCCATTGTAAGATGGCTTGATTTTAATGATACTTGGTTGGCAGCTGAATGGGGGCATCCTTCAGATAATTTGGGCGGGATTTTAGCTGCGGCAGATTATATTTCACAGAAAAAACTTCTTGAAGGCAAAGAACCTTTAACGGTAAAAGATATTTTGGTTGCTATGGTCAAAGCTCATGAAATCCAAGGAGTAATGGCATTAGAGAATAGTTTTAATAGAGTTGGATTAGACCATGTCATTTTAGTCAAATTAGCTTCAACAGCTGTTATTTCTTCGTTATTTGAATTATCAAAAGAAGAAACCATTAATGCTCTCTCTCAGGTTTTTGTGGATGGTCAAAGTTTAAGAACTTATCGTCATAGCCCGAATGCTGGACCAAGAAAATCATGGGCAGCAGGCGATGCAACAAGCAGAGCTCTTCAATTGGTTTTGCTCACTATGAAAGGCCAAATAGGCTATCCAAGTGCTATTTCAGCTCCGTCCTGGGGTTTTAAAGACGTTTTATTTAAAGGTAATGATTTTATAATCAATCAAGATTTTCAGAGCTACGTTATGGAAAATGTTCTATTTAAAATATCATTTCCTGCGGAGTTTCACGCTCAAACTGCTGTAGAAGCAGCTGTGATTCTACATCCAGAAGTTATAGGCAGATTAGAAGAGATAGACAAGATAGAAATTACTACACACGAATCAGCAATAAGAATTATCAGCAAAGAAGGAGATTTAAATAATCCTGCTGATCGCGATCATTGTCTTCAATACATGACAGCAATAGGATTATTAAAAGGAGACTTAATAGCTGAAGATTACGAGGATGCAGCCGCTGCTGATCCAAGAATTGATGCATTGAGAGAAAAGATGATCATTAAGGAAGACAAAAGATATTCTGCAGAATATCTTGAGGCAGATAAAAGATCCATCGCAAATTCTGTACAAGTTTATTTTAAAGATGGTTCATTTACAGAAAATATTGAAGTTGAATACCCAATTGGACACAGAAGAAGAAGAGAAGAGGGCATACCAATTTTATTGTCTAAATTTGAAAAAAACTTAAAAACGCATTTTGATGAAAATCAAGCAAATAAAATAATTGAGATATGTTCAAATGAAGAAGCGCTTAAAAATATCAGCGTAGTAGAATTCATGTCTTTAATGGTTTCAAAAATTAAGTAAAAAAACTTTTTATACTTAAGTTTCTTTAAAATAGAATTTTTTATCGTTTATGTGAAATGAAATTTTTTAAAGAAATTTACAGAATATTTAAGCAATTTTTTCGTTTACCTAGTTACTTAGCAAATTTTTTATTTGGTACCTTTTACTATGATAATTTTTTAGCCAAATCGCAAAAACATTATTTTGGAAAACTCTCGCCGAATGACAAGATTGTTATTTTTTTAATTTTTCCTGATTGTGGAGTAAGCAAATCTCATTTAAGAACTTTGAGATATTTTATTAAAAATAATTTTACTCCGCTCATAGTAAGTAATTTACCATTATCAAATAAAGATAAAAATTTAATACTCGAATACTCTTGGGTTTTAATAGAAAGAAAAAACTTTGGATACGATTTCGGAGGTTATAGAGATGGAGTTTTATTTATCTCTGAAAAGATAATTGACTTAGATAAATTAATTCTTGTTAATGATTCAACTTGGTTTCCAATAATAGATAATAATTCTTTTATAGATTTTATAGATAATTCTAATTTAGATTTTATTGGTGCAACCTCTCACTATGGCTTTATCAGACCAAGACTTCCTTCTACAAAAAAAGGTTTATTAAAACCACAGTTTAATTTTAATAATAAGAATTTTCANTACGCTTCNTATGTTTTGAGTTTTTCAAAAAAAATCTTAAAAGATAAAAACTTTTTGAAATTCTGGAAAAATTTGAGATTGTCCGGTAGAAAAAATATAGTTGTTAGAAGAGGTGAAATTGGTCTAACTCAATACGTAATAAAAAATAAAAAATATTCTCACGGATCGCTTATAAATTCTGAAAAATTAGAAGACTCTTTAAAAGACCTATCTAGAGATGCCTTATTAAGAGTATCTCGAGAAACCATTATTGAAAATGCTTCTCTTAGAAAATTCAAAAGTAAATTTATTAAAAATATAGATAGTTTTTCTAAAGACGAACTGATTGCTTTTATTCTTATTCAAGTTTCAAGGCAAATTATAGTTTTTAGTTTAATAAAATTTCTAATAGAAGATTTTAAATTTCCCTTTTTAAAAAAAATGCTTTTTAAATTGGATAAACCTTCTGCCGAAGAAGCATATAAAATCATTAAAAGTTTAGATAAAGATGTCTATGAGGAGATTCTCTTTGAAATTAATAAAAATGAAGCTCTTAAAAGGTTTTTATTCACTAATTAAAATAAATTCCAGTTAGATCGCTTAATTCATCTAAAGCTTGCTGTTCAGAAACAACCTTAATGGTTGAGATTTTTAATAATTTTGCAGGTTTTAAATTTATTCCTAAATCATCCAAAAATATGGTCTTCTCTGGAATAGCTTTTGTTTTAGTCAATGCAAGTTCATAAAATTCATCACTTGGTTTTCTAACGCCAACTTCTTTTGATTCAATTATGAAATCAAATAAATCCATAATTTTTAATCTTTCATCATTTTTTTCATCTAATGCTGAAATGTCTCTATCACCTGAATCAAAATTGTTTGTTAAGCAAGCTTGTAAAAATCCTAGTTCCTTAAATTTTTTAATTGCAGCTACAATTCTTGGTCTTATTGTTCCTTGGAGCAATGATAAAACTTCATATCCCAAAATTTCTCTTCCAAGCTGTTTGCTTTCTTTGGCAAAAAGAAGATCAAACTCTTTAAGAGATATTTTAGATTGTTCTAGCTGAGCCCAAGCATTATTGAACGGATTGGTAGAATTTACCTTTCTTATAAAATCTAAAGGAATATTGTTTTCTTTTTCAAATAAATTGAATGCTTCGAATGGACTAGACGTAATTACACCTCCAAAATCCCAAAAAATTGAACTAAATCTATTATTATTCATCTATTTAAGTAATAAGAAGACACATAAAGCGTATAATTATCTTTATTTTAAATAGTTATGTCAGGAAATACTATTGGCAAAAGTTTTACAGTCACAACATTTGGCGAAAGTCATGGTGTGGCTTTAGGCTGTGTAATTGATGGCTGTCCTCCTGGAATAGAGATATCAAAAGATGAAATTCAAGTAGAACTTGATTTAAGGAAGCCCGGTTCAAATAAATATACCACTCAGAGAAAAGAGTCTGATGAAGTAGAAATCCTTTCAGGAATATTTGAAGGCAAAACTACAGGAACTCCTATTGGCCTTTTAATAAAAAATAAAGATCAAAAAAGTTCTGATTATGATGACTTAAAAGATGTATTCAGGCCATCTCATGCAGATTATAGTTACCTTCAAAAATATGGAATAAGAGATCATAGAGGAGGAGGAAGATCTTCTGCCAGAGAAACAACCATGAGAGTTGCTGCAGGAGCAATTGCAAAGAAATTTCTTAAAACTAATTTATCTATAGAAATAGACGGTTACGTCAGCCAGATTGGTAAATTTAAAATAGAAAATTTTGATAAAGATGAAATAAAAAAGAATCCGTTTTTCTGTCCAGATAAAAAATTAATACTAGATTTAGAAAAGTACATTGATGACCTTCGAGAACAAGGAGATTCTATAGGAGCAAAAATAACTGTTTGCGCTACTAATATGCCATTAGGACTGGGTGAGCCTATATTTGATAAATTAGACGCTGATATAGCTCATGCTTTAATGAGTATAAATGCTGTTAAAGGCGTTGAAATTGGCTCCGGATTTGAAGTTATAAGTTTACAGGGCTCAGAAAATAGAGATGAGATGTCGCCTGAAGGATTTAAATCAAATAACTCGGGTGGAATTTCTGGAGGTATATCTACCGGACAGGATTTATTAGCCAGCATTGCATTAAAACCAACTTCAAGCATTATGGTTGTGGGCGATACAGTAAATAAAAAAGGAGAGTCAGTTAAAGTTCAATCAAAAGGAAGGCATGATCCATGTGTTGGCATAAGGGCAGTTCCAATCGCTGAGGCAATGATAGCAATAGTCTTAACTGATCATTTTTTAAGAAATAGAGCGCAAAACGCNGATAAAAAAGACTCTGTAGATAAAATTCCTTCTGGCGATTAAAAATGGCAAAACGAACTCTCTATGACAAGATTTGGGACGATCACTATGTAACTACAAGAGATGATGGAAGTGACTTAATTTATGTAGATAGGCACTTGGTACATGAGGTAACTTCTCCCCAAGCCTTTGAAGGACTTAGACAGAATAATTTAAAACCTAGGAGAGTGTCTTCGATTCTAGCTACACCCGATCACAATGTTCCGACAACTTCGAGAGACATTAATCTTGATGGCATAAAAGATCCAATTAGTAAATTACAAGTCATTACTCTTGATGAAAATTGTAACGAATTCGGAATAACTCAATTTAAACTTGATGATTCAAGACAAGGCATAGTTCATGTNATTGGNCCTGAACAAGGACTTACTTTGCCTGGAATGACAATTGTATGCGGAGATTCTCATACATCTACACATGGTGCTTTTGGTTCTTTGGCTATGGGTATAGGCACTAGCGAAGTAGAACACGTCTTAGCTACTCAATGTTTAGTAACAAAAAAACAAAAAAATATGCTTATAAATATAAATGGAGTAATTGAAGATGGNGTGACAGCAAAAGATATTACGATGTTTATTATTGGAAAAATCGGAACTGCAGGTGGAACTGGACATGTTATCGAATATGGCGGCGAGGTCATTCGTGCTCTGTCAATGGAAGGAAGAATGACATTGTGTAATATGGCAATAGAAGCTGGAGCTAGAGCAGGAATGGTTGCTCCAGATGAAAAAACTTTTGCATATGTAAAAGATAGACCATTGGCACCAAAAGGTGAATTATTTGATGACGCTGTTGAATATTGGAAGTCATTACCCTCAGATGAAGGAGCAAAATTTGATGAAATATTTAATTTTAAATCAGAAGACATTTTACCTCAGGTAACCTGGGGAACTTCACCTGAGATGGTTGGAAGTATAGAAGATACTATTCCACATTCAAGCGATAAAAATATCATTTCAGCATTGAATTATATGGGCTTAAAGCCCGGAACAATGATTAAGGATATAGAGCTAGATCAAATATTCATTGGTTCATGTACTAATTCTAGAATTGAAGATCTTAGAGTTGCCTCTGAAATTTTAAAAAATAATAAAATTTCAAAAAGGATTAAAAGAGCAATTGTTGTTCCTGGATCTGGCTTGGTAAAAAAACAAGCTGAAGCAGAAGGTTTAGATGAAATTTTTATTGAAGCAGGATTTGAATGGAGAGATGCAGGCTGTTCAATGTGTTTGGGTATGAATCCAGACCAGCTTAATGAACTTGAAAGATGTGCTTCTACCTCAAATAGAAATTTTGAAGGAAGACAAGGTTACAAAGGAAGAACACATTTAGTGAGTCCTGCGATGGCTGCTTTGGCATCATTAGAAGGAAGATTTTCCGATATTAGAGATTTATAACGACATGGCTAAAATTTCTAATAAATTTTCAGGAAAAATTGTTTGCTTAGATAAGGCAAATGTTGATACTGATCAAATCATTCCTAAACAATTTTTGAAATCTATAAAAAAAACAGGTCTTGGCCCTTTTTTATTTGATTCATGGAGATACGAAGACGAAGGTTATTTAGGAAAAGACTCATCTAAAAGAACATTAAAAGATGACTTTGTTTTAAATAATAAAGCCTTTTCTGATGCCAATGTTTTAGTTGCCAAAGAAAATTTTGGATGCGGTTCAAGTAGAGAACATGCTGTGTGGGCTCTTAAAGATTTTGGCATCACTACAATAATTGCAGCATCTTTTGGTGATATATTTTTTAATAATTGTTTTAAAAATGGAATATTAGCTATTCAGATATCAAAGAAAAACTTAGATATTATATTTTCAAATCAATCGGAAATTAAACCTATAGAGATATTAGTTGATCTGGTAAATCAAAAAATATTTGATGAAAAATTATTTGAAGAGAACTTTGAAATAGAATCATATAGAAAAAAATGTCTAATAGAAGGTCTTGATGAAATAGGCTACAGCCTTAAGTATGAGAANGAAATAAGCAANTATGAACAAAAATTAAGAAAAGAAAGATCCTGGGTTATTAATGACTAAAATAATGAATATTCTTTTATTGCCTGGTGATGGAGTAGGGCCAGAAGTTTGCAATGAAGCTACTAAAATAATTAATGCTGTAGCAAATAGTTTTAATTTAGATATTTTGATCGATGAAGATTTAATTGGTGGAATATCAATCGATAAATATAAAACTCCAATAACAGATGAGGTAATTTCTAAAGCTAAATTTAGTGATGCCATTATATTAGGAGGAGTCGGTGGACCAAAATGGGATAATTTAGCTTCCAAAGATAAACCTGAAAAAGGTTTATTGAGGCTAAGATCAGACTTAGATTTTTTTGCAAACTTAAGGCCGTCAATATGTTTTAGCGAAACTTCAGGCGCCTCAACACTAAAAAAAGAAATCATTGAAGGTTTGGATATATTAATTGTGAGGGAATTAACTGGCGGGATATATTTTGGGGAGCCGAGAGAAAAGTCAACTAAATCTGCATTCAATACGATGATNTATACAAGAGANGAAATAGAAAGGATTTCTGAAATCGCTTTTGAAAGTGCGATGAAAAGAGATAGGAAATTATGTTCAGTTGATAAGGCAAACGTATTGGAAGTTTCAGAACTATGGCGAGAAGTTGTAGAAGAAACTTCTTTAAAATATCCTGAAGTGATTCTTGAACATATGTTAGTAGATAATGCTGCAATGCAATTAGTGAAAGATCCAAAACAATTTGACGTTATAGTTTCTTCAAATCTATTTGGAGATATTTTGTCTGATATAGGATCAATGTTAACTGGATCAATTGGAATGCTGCCATCTGCATCTTTAGATCATAAATCTAAAGGATTATATGAACCAGTTCATGGAACTGCCCCTGATATTGCAGGAAAAGGCGTGGTGAACCCCATAGCTACAATTTTGTCTGTTGCGATGATGTTCAAATATACTTTTAAATTAAATCAAGTTTCTGAGAAAATTGAACTAGCAGTTAAAAAAGCCTTATCGAATGGTTATGCTACTCAAGATATTGCTCTACCAAATTCAAAAATTTTATCAACAGAAGAAATGGGATCTTTAATATCAGAATATGTTTAATAAAAAATTAGCAATTATTGGTGCTTCTGGAGCTGTTGGAAGAGTATTTATTGAGCTTTTAGATGAGATGTATCCTGGAACTAAAGATTTATTTTTGGTCGCTAGTAAACGATCAGCAGGAAAATCAATGATATGTGGCGAAGAGGAATTTATAATACAGGATATTGAGGATTTTGACTTTTCACAAGCAGATATAGCTTTTTTTTCTGCAGGCGCAGAAACTGCAGAAAAATATGCTCCTATTGCTGTCTCTCAAGGGTGCACAGTGATAGATAATTCGTCACAATTTAGAACAGACTTAGACAAACCTTTAATTGTCCCCGAAGTCAATTCTAGAGATCTTAAAGATTTTAAACTTCCTGGAATTATTGCCAATCCAAATTGTTCTACTGCACAATTGGTTGTTGCATTAAAGCCAATTCATGAATTGTTTAAAATTGAACGCGTTGATGTTGCTTCGTATCAATCTGTATCTGGAACAGGAAAAGAAGGGATAGATGAATTGTTAGAACAAACTGAAAATTTTTTAAATAAAAAGGAAATTAAGCCAAAAGTATACGGTGCTCAGATAGCATTTAATGTGATTCCTGCAGGAGACGTTCTGGAAAATAATTACACAAATGAAGAAATGAAAATGAGTTTTGAAACTAATAAAATATTAGATAAAGATATCAAGCTCTCGGCCACATGCTCTAGGGTTCCGGTCCTATTTGGACATTCTCTTGCCGTTCATGTAGAAACGAAAAAAGAAATAGATTTAAATATTTTAAAAGAAGAGATAAAAAAACAAAAAGGATTAGATATTTTTGAATCTCAAGATTTTACATCTCCAAACGCTGTTGATCACGCTGAAGGAAAGAATCCTGTTTCGGTTGGAAGATTAAGGTTAGACTTATGGAAAAATAACAGAGTAAATTTTTGGGTTGTTGCTGATAATTTACGAAAAGGCGCTGCTTTGAATAGCCTACAGATATTAAATGAACTTATTTAAAAAATACAAACTCGGTCTTTTATCTCTTTTCTTTTTGTATGGAAATTTAACAATTTCGGAAGATTATAGAGAAATAAATACTGACAAATATAATAATCTTTGGTCGATTGGAATAGAACTTAAAGAAATATATATCGATTATTCAGTCTATCAAATAATGATTTCTTTATTGGAACTTAATGAATCTGCTTTTAAAAATGGAAATATAAATTCTTTAAAAAAAGGGTTCGTTTTGAATCTTCCTGAGGAAAGTGATTTAGAAAAACTAGATGCATTAAGTTCTATAAGAGAGGTAGCCAGGCAAAATTTAGCTGCAAATGTAGGACCGATAGATTTTAGCGTTTTGACAGATGTATTAGTTCTATCTGAGCCAACATTTATGTTGTCGAAGGACAACGAAGATGCATCTTTAATCCTAGATGAAATTGATATTGATTTAGCAAGCTCTGAAGAATCTTCAAATAAACAAAACAGAAAAACTTTAATTACTTATTCCCTTGAAAGCGACCCAGACTCAGATTCTTCTGAAAAAATAATAGTAGTAAATCTTTCGGGAAGTAATGATAAAAATATGACTAATTTATCAACAGCTGATGGCTTCTCTTCAATTTCTGATGAGATTGATTTACCAGATAATGAAGAATCTCTAATTTCTTTTGATGAGCCTGATGAGATAGTAGAGCTCGATCAGGATTTAGAAAGTTTCTCTTCAATTTCTGATGAGATTGATTTACCAGATAATGAAGAATCTCTAATTTCTTTTGATGAGCCTGATGAGATAGTAGAGCTTGATCAAAATAGTGATCAAATAAAAGTCTTAGATATTCCAAAATTTGAAATTGTTTCTGAAGATTTAACAACAATAGAAAAAAGCTTGGAAAAGACAACTTATAGAGACTTTTTAAGAACAGAATTTTATTTACTTTTTGGCTTTGTTCTTCTTTTAGTTTTTTTATCAATATTCAGAATTAGACCAGCAAAAAAAGAAAAGAAAACTTTAAAAAATGATGAAGAATTAAAAGGTGATTTAGATGAAGAATTTGGTGAGATTGGAGACCCAATAGAAGCCAGAATTAATTTAGCAATTACATATATTGAGATGAACCAAATTGACAAAGCTAATGATCTTTTGTCTCAGGTTTTAGAGTCAGAAGCAACGGAGGATCAAAAAGAAAAGGCTCGGAACTTGATAAAAGATATTTAGTTTTATGAAACGATTTGCTGCCAGTATTGAATACTTTGGAACAAATTATAATGGCTGGCAAAAACAATCACAGACTACTGAAACTATCCAAGAAAAAGTCGAAAATGCCTTTTCGTCGATTGCAAACGAAGAAATCAATATAATTTGTTCGGGAAGAACTGATGCTGGTGTNCATGCACTATCACAAGTCATTCATTTTGATACAAATGCAAAAAGACTTAAAAAATCTTGGGTTGATGGCACTAACTCACTTCTTCCAAAAGATATTTCAATTAATTGGATTAAAAGCGTTGACGATACGTTTAATGCACGATTTTCTGCAGTTAACAGAACTTACAAATATATAGTTTTTAATAAAACTTCTAGTTCAATTGTCCACTCTAATAGAGTAACTCTTGTTAAAGAGAAACTGAATATGGAAACTATGATCAAAGCGTCAAGATTTTTGTTGGGAGAAAAAGATTTTTCTTCTTTTAGAGCATCTGGATGTCAATCGAAATCACCCATGCGCAATGTCACAGAGATAAAAATTATTAAGAAAAAAAATACAATTATTTTTGAGATATCTGCAAATGCTTTTTTATTTAATATGGTGAGAATTATAATGGGCACATTAATTAACTTTGGTGCAAATAACTTAGATCCTAGACTTATGAAGGAAATCTTAAATGCTAAAGACAGGAAAGAGGCTTCAAAAACACTGGATTCAAGCGGTCTATACTTTATAGGCCCTGATTATCCTTCAGCTTTTAAATTGCCCAGTCCACCAATAAAAAGACAGATAGTGCCCTTTATTTAAATGAGTATTTTTATAAAAATTTGTGGAATTACTAATCTTGAAGATGCAAAAGTCAGTTTAACTGAAGGTGCAGATGCTATTGGATTTATTCAAAGTAAAAAAAGTGAAAGATTTGTATCTTTAGAAACTCTANATGATATTAGAAATGTTATCGGTCCGAATTTTTTAACCATTCCGGTTTTTGTAAATCCTTCAACTAAAGATGTAATGGATTTTTTAAAGATTTTTCCTAATAGNATTCTTCAATTCCATGGCGACGAAGAAGAAGATTTTTGCAAATCATTTAACAAACCTTATATAAAAGCTATAAATATTTCTAATCAAGAGAATTTAGTAAATGATTTAAATAGATTTAAGGATGCTTATGCATTTTTACTTGATTCGGGAGATTCTCAGACCAGAGGAGGAACTGGGAAAACTTTTGATTGGAAGCTTATACCTAAAGAACTTTCAAATAAAATAATAGTTGCCGGCGGCTTGGATTCAAATAATATTAATGTATTGTTAGATACTATTATTCCGTTTGGTGTAGATGTTAGTAGTGGCGTTGAATCTAAAAGGGGAGTAAAAGATCATTCTAAAATAGATAATTTCATAAAATTGGTAAAAAAATATGAGTAAAGAAAATTATGATTTTCCTGATAAAGATGGAAGGTTTGGAGAGTTCGGAGGAAAATATGTTTCTGAAACTCTTATTTCCGCATTAGACGAGCTCGAGCACACATATAAAAAGGTAATTGAAGACAAATCCTTCCTTGAAGAAGTCAAAAATGATCTTGAAACTTTCGTAGGCAGGCCTTCGCCACTTTATTTTGCTCAAAGGTGGACAGAAAATTTAGGAGGAGCAAAGATTTATTTAAAAAGAGAAGACTTAAATCATACAGGAGCTCATAAGATTAATAATACTGTTGGACAAGTTCTTCTGGCAAAAAAAATGGGCAAGAAAAGAATTATTGCTGAAACGGGAGCAGGACAACATGGAGTAGCTACTGCTGCGGTTGCTGCTAGGCATGGCCTAGAATGCATAATCTTTATGGGCGAGGAAGATATAGAAAGACAATCTCCTAATGTATATAGGATGAAACTTTTAGGAGCTACTGTTTGTGCAGTTGATTCAGGAACAAAAACTCTTAAAGATGCTATGAACGAAGCGATGAGAGACTGGGTAACGAATGTAGATGATACCCATTATATAATTGGAAGTGTGGCTGGTCCTCATCCATATCCTCAAATAGTTAGAGATTTTAATTCAATAGTTGGAATAGAATTGAAAGATCAGTCTCGAGAACTTTTTGGTCGGTATCCCGATAAAATTATTGCTTGTGTTGGGGGAGGTTCAAATGCAATGGGAATTTTTTATCCATTTTTAAAAGATAATTCCGTTGATTTAATTGGTGTAGAGGCTGGAGGTTCTGGAGTAGAGTCCGGTAAGCACGCTGCACCATTGAGCGACGGAAGTGTTGGAGTATTGCATGGTATGAAAACATATCTCATGCAAGATCAAGAAGGTCAAATTTTGTCTACACATTCTGTTTCAGCAGGATTGGATTATCCGGGAGTAGGACCTGAACACTCTTATTTAAAAGACACTGGAAGAGTTGTTTATGAAGCTGCCACAGATGAAGAAGCGTTAGATAGTTTTCATGATCTAACAAAAACAGAAGGGATTATGCCAGCTCTCGAAACTGCACATGCTTTAGCATTTGCTAAAAAAATTGCACCAGGTTTAGATAATGAAGAAATTATAGTTATAAACCTATCTGGCAGAGGCGATAAGGATATGGCTAATGTTGCAAAAGTTGAAGGTCTTACTTTGTGAGTATTATTGAAAAAGTATTTCAAAACTTAAAAAAAGAAAATAAAAAAGCTTTGATTACTTACTCTATTGCAGGTGACCCAAATCTTGAGTCATCAGAAAAAATAATTAGAAATTTTATTTCAGAAGGGGTAGATATAATTGAAGTGGGTATTCCTTTTTCTGATCCAATGGCCGAAGGTCCATCAATTCAGTTAGGACACGAAAGAGCATTAAAAAATAATATTTCTCTTTTGAGTATCATGCAAATGTGCTTGAAAATAAAAAATGATCATCCTAATACACCCTTGGTTCTTATGGGTTATATGAATAACTTCTTATCTTTGAAAGAAAATCTTTTCGATGAATTAAAAAATAACAAAATTGACGGTTTAATTATTGTTGACTTACCTTATGTTGAGAGTGAAGAATTCTTAAAAAAGTTGAATGATAAAGGTGTAGATCTAATTAGATTAATATCGCCTACTACAACTGAGGAAAGAATAGCTAAAATTCTTGCTTCTTCGTCTGGATATTTATACTACATCTCTTTAAAGGGGGTAACTGGTTCAGAACTAAAAATATCGAATGAATTAGAAAATAGAGTTTCAGAAATAAAAAAACAAACGAAACTTCCCATTGTCGTAGGTTTCGGAATAAAAGACGCTGAAACTGCGAGAAAAATGTCTTTTTGTTCTGATGGTGTAGTAGTTGGCAGTAAATTAGTTGATGAGATTGGAAAATTTGAACCTAAAAAAGAAAATATATTAAATCAAAACTTAACGTCTATAATTAGCGAACTCAAACATGGAATATCATAGATATGGCTAAAGGGTGGTTTAATAAAATCTTACCTTCTTTTGTAAGAAGAGATAGTTCAAATGCAAAGAAAAGTCCTGTGCCACAAGGCTTGTGGCAGAGTTGTCCAAATTGCAAAGAGATAATTTATGGCCCGGATTTAGAATCCAACTTATTTGTTTGTCCAAATTGCGATCACCACATTCGAATAGGTGCGAGACATAGATTAAGTTATTTGTTTGATGAGGATTCATACGAAGAAATTTCTTCAAAAATAGAAGCTAAAGACTGGCTTTCCTTCAAAGATTCAAAAAAATACAAAGATAGACTTCTAGAAGCTCAGTCAAATATTGATGAAAAGGAAGCAATGATTTCAGCATTGGGAAAGATCAACGGAAAAGAAGTTGTAATTTCCGCTTTTGAATTCAGATTTATGGGCGGTTCGATGGGCTCAGTTGTTGGTCAAAAATTTATAGATGCTGCAAATAAAGCTATCGAAAAGAGATGTCCATTTATTTGTTTTTCTACTTCAGGGGGAGCAAGAATGCAAGAATCACTTTTCTCTTTATTTCAGATGGCAAGAACAAGTGCAGTTTTAAACACATTAAAAGAGAATAAACTGCCTTACATATCAGTTTTGACGGATCCAATTTTTGGAGGAGTTGCAGCTAGTTTAGCAATGTTAGGTGATATAAATATTGCTGAACCAAAAGCTCAAGTTGGATTTGCTGGCCCAAGAGTTATAGAAGACACTGTAAGAGTTAAGCTTCCTGAAGGTTTTCAAAGAAGTGAATTTTTATTAAATCACGGCATGATAGATATGATTGTTCATAGATCAGAACTTAAAGACAAGTTATCTGGATTAATTAGTAAACTGCATAAATAGATTATTTTGTCGGTAAATAATTGGCTTGATAAAAAAGTTAAAGATTTAAACCAAGAAAAAATAGATCTTTCTATTCTCAAAGATTTAATCTTGAAACTAGAAATATCAACTCCAAAAAAAATTATTTCAATTGTTGGTACAAATGGAAAAGGCTCAACAGCTCATTTGATAAGTAAAATCTTAAAAGACAATTCTTTCTCCGTTGGATTATATACATCACCTCATTTAATAAATTACAACGAAAGAATAGCTGTAAATGGAAATAACATTAAAGATGAAATTTTAAAGAATTATTTTTTAAAAATTGAAAAAAAAATTAATAAAAAAAAATTAAATTTCTATCAAATATTATCTTTAGCAGCATTTAAATACTTTTCAGATAATGAATTAGATTTTTGGGTTTTAGAGGCAGGTCTAGGGGGGAGGCTCGATCCAATCAATTGTTTTGATGCAGATTTATCAATAATTACAAATATTTCTCTGGATCATCAGGATATTTTAGGCAATGACATAGATTCAATTGGAAAAGAAAAAGCAGGGATTTTGAGAAGAGATCAAAAGCTTATTTTTGGTGCTGAAAAAATACCTAACTCTATTGCCAAAATCATTGATTCCTTGAATGTTGATCTTCATAGAATTGATGATCAAAATTTAGAAAAAGATTTTTATCTTAATAAAAATTCAATAAAGACTGCTAAAAAAGCTATTGAATTAATTGACTCTAGCATTTCAAAAAAAAATATATTTAATTCAATTCAAAATACCAAAATCTTAGGGAGATGCGATTTAATAAAAAATAAAATTCTAGTGGATGTGGCTCATAATGAAGATGCGATTAAAAATTTAAAAAACTTCATTGAAGCAAGAAACTTAGATAAAGATGGCATTTCAGCAATTTTTCATTGTTCAAAACCAAAAGATCCTTCAACTTTAATTTTACCACTCAATAACTTAATTTCAGAAATAAGAATTCCTAGAATAGATAACTTTAGATTGCTAGATGAAGAATATATTAAAGAAAGTTTAACCAATCACATGGGAATAAAAGTATTCATTGATGAGACAATTGAAAATAGCATTAGTGAGATAAAATTATTAAAACCAAATTCTTTAATTTTAATTTTTGGATCTTTTTATCTTGCTGGAGAGTTTTATAAACTACCTTATTATAAAAATGTATAATTGATTCTTTAAATTATCAATGGACTTTCTTTTTTATTTCAATTCTTTTGATTTTTTAATTTCTCTTTTTCTTGTTACTTTCACAATATTAGGAATCGTTAAAGGCTTTTATCAAGAATTTATTTCAATTGGTATATGGATTGCTTCCATTATTGTTGCTTGGATTTTTAGATATTTCCCTCAGGAATTTATTGAGGGAATAATCTCAGATAAAGAGATGCAAGAAATGTTTTCTTTTCTTCTCATTTTCATAATTGTATTTATATTTTTTAGAATAATAGGTAAAGCCATAATTAAGGGTATTAATTCAATGCAAAAAAGTGCAATGGATCGGATACTTGGAAGCTTTATTGGTTTTTCAAAAGGCTTTTTACTAACAATTACTATTTTTCTTCTTAGCGACGAATATATAATGTCAAAGAGTTGGTGGAAGTCTAGCTACTTAGCGGATAATATCTATGAATCTGCAGAATTGTTAGGTGGTTTGGTTGGTAAAGTTCCCTATAAGGAAATTAAAGAAATTCAAGTTGACGAAAAATTATTGGAGAGAGATTAAATATGTGCGGTGTTGTTGGATTAGTATCTAAGAACGAAGTTTCACCATCGCTTTATGAGGCCTTAACGGTTATTCAACATAGAGGACAAGATGCCGCCGGAATATCGACCATAGAAGAGGGCAGACTTCACACAAGGAAACAAATAGGTTTAGTAAGAGATGTTTTTAGAGAAAAGCACATTGAGGAATTAAAAGGACAAATAGGGATTGGCCATGTCAGATACCCGACAGCTGGAGGAGCAAGCAGAGAATACTCTCAGCCACTGTACGTAAATTCTCCCTATGGAATAAGCATCAGTCACAATGGCAATTTAGTGAATACTGAAGAACTTGCCAAAGAACTTTATAAGGATAATTATAGACATCTAAACACTTCGTCTGATTCAGAAGTGATTTTAAATGTTTTCGCTCATGAACTTCAGAAGGAAGGTTCTTTTAACCCAAGTCCGGAACAAATATTTAAGGCAGTTGAGAAAACTCATCTTAGGTTGAAAGGAGCATATTCAGTTTTATTGATGATAAGTGGAGTTGGTCTAGTTGCTATAAGAGATCCAAAAGGAATAAGGCCATTAATTTTGGGAAAAAAAGATAATGACTTGATAGGGGCTGATTATATGATCGCATCTGAAAGTCCAGCACTTAGCGCTTTAGAATTTGAAATTGAAGGTGATTTGAGGCCTGGGGAGGCAGTTTTTATAACTCCAGAAGGAGAGTTGCATAGAAAGGTTTGTCATAATAAGCCTTCGAAAAATCCTTGCATTTTTGAGTATGTCTATTTAGCAAGGCCAGATGCAGTTATTGATGGAATTTCAGTAATGAGATCTAGACTAAGAATGGGGCAAAAACTGGGAAAAAAAATTCTTGAGACTTATCCCAATCATGATATAGATGCAGTCATACCTATTCCAGAAAGTAGTACTTCTTCCGCAATAGAAGTAGCCAAAACTTTAAACGTCAATTACAGAGAAGGTTTTGTAAAGAATAGATACATAGGAAGAACTTTCATAATGCCAAAGCAAGAATTAAGAAAAAAATCTGTAAGAAGGAAATTAAATCCAATACCTTTTGAATTTAAAGATAAGAATGTTCTGTTGGTTGATGATTCAATAGTCAGAGGAACTACAAGTAGAGAGATAGTTGAAATGGCTAGAAGTGTTGGAGCTAAAAAAGTTTATTTTGCTTCAGCTGCACCACCTATTAGATTTCAAAATGTATATGGAATAGATATGGCCGCCACAGCTGAACTAATAGCTCATCAAAGATCTGAAGAGCAAATTGCAGAATTCATTGGCGCCGATTGGCTGATTTATCAAGATTTAGAAGATTTGATCGAGTCTGCGCAAGCAGGAAATCCTGAAATTAAAAAGTTTGAAACTTCAGTTTTCGATGGAAATTATATTTGTGGTTCAGTTACAAAAGATTATTTAACAAACTTAGAAAGCGATAGAAAAGATAGCAATAAAAAAGCTTAGTTATTTTCTATTGTAACAGTTGGTAAGGAAGCATTATCAGCAGCTTTTTTATAAGAAGATATTTGATCAAAATTCATGTATTTAAAAATATCTTCCGACATAGTGTTTATATCTTTCATAAAAGACTGGTATTCATCAGGAGTTGGTAATTTTCCGAGAATTGATGCAATTGCAGCTAATTCAGCTGATGAGAGATAGACGTTTGCACCATCTCCCAATCTATTTGGAAAATTTCTTGTAGATGTTGAAACTACTGTTGCATTAGGCTCAACCCTTGCTTGGTTTCCCATACAGAGCGAGCAACCTGGAATCTCAGTTCTTACTCCTGCATTTTCATAAATTTTGTAAAATCCTTCTTCTTCTAGTTGAAATTTATCCATTCTCGTTGGAGGCGAAATCCATAATCTAGTCGGAAGCTTGTTTGTATTTTCTAACAATTTTCCAGCCGCCCTAAAGTGGCCGATGTTGGTCATACAAGATCCTATAAACACCTCATCAATTTTTTCTTCCCCAATTTCACCTAAAGTTTTTATATCATCAGGGTCATTAGGGCAAGCTAATAGAGGCTCAGTAATTTCATCTAAGTTTATTTCAATAACTTCAGCATATTTTGCACTTTTATCAGGCTTTAAAAGAGTAGGATTTTTTATCCAATCTTCCATTTTTTGAGCTCTTCTTTCTAAAGTTCTTGCATCTCCATAACCTTCAGAAATAAGCCATCTAAGTAAAACTATATTTGAATTTAAATACTCAATAATAGGAGCTTCATCTAATAAAACTGTGCAGCCAGATGCAGATCTCTCCGCAGAGGCATCAGATAATTCAAAAGCTTGTTCTATTTTTAGGTCAGGAAGTCCCTCAATCTCTAAACATCTTCCAGAAAAAATATTTTTTTTACCTTCTTTTGCTACCGTCAAAAGATTTCTTTGAATTGCAGCGTAAGGTATAGCATTTACGAGATCTCTAAGCGTGATACCTGGCTGCAACTTTCCAGAAAATTTAACAAGCACTGACTCAGGCATATCAAGAGGAATTACTCCTAAAGCAGCTCCAAAAGCGACGAGTCCAGATCCCGCAGGAAAACTTATTCCAATTGGAAAGCGAGTATGTGAGTCTCCTCCGGTGCCCACAGTATCAGGTAATAACATTCTATTAAGCCACGAATGGATAATTCCATCACCGGGTTTTAACGCAACTCCTCCTCTAGTTTTAATGAATTCAGGCAAGGTGTGTTGAGTTTCTATGTCTACTGGTTTTGGGTAAGCAGCGGTATGACAAAAAGATTGCATCACAAGATCAGATGAAAATCCTAAACAAGCTAATTCTTTGAGTTCATCTCTAGTCATCGGACCAGTAGTATCTTGGGAACCAACAGTTGTCATAATAGGCTCACAGTAAACACCTGGCCTTATTCCTTCTACTCCACAAGCTTTGCCTACAATTTTTTGAGCTAAAGTGTAACCATCATTTGAGTCGTCATCCATTCCCGGTCGGACAAATACATCTGTAGGCGTAAGACCAAGAAACTCTCTAGATTTATCTGTGAGACTTCTTCCAATTATCAAGGGAATTCTTCCTCCAGCTCTAACTTCATCTAAGAAAGTTTCAGATTTTAGTTTAAAAGAAGTTATGATTTCCGAACTGTCATTTTTTATAACTCCCTCATAAGGATATATACTTATTAAATCACCAGTACTTAACTTATCAACATCCACTTCAAATACTAGAGTTCCAGCATCTTGCATAGTATTGAAAAAAATCGGAGCAATCTTGCTACCAATACAAATACCTCCTGTTTTTTTATTCGGAATAAAAGGAATATCCTCGCCCATATGCCAAAGAACAGAATTAGTAGCAGATTTCCTAGAAGACCCAGTGCCAACAACATCGCCAGCTAAAGTAACTGGGTAACCTAATTTTTTTAACTTTTCAATTTCTTCAAGAGGTTTTTCAGATAATCCTTCTCTTGGCATTTTATACATTGCCAGAGCATGTAAGGGAATATCTGGTCTTGACCAAGCATCCGGAGCAGGAGACAGATCATCTGTGTTGGTTTCACCAGGAACTTTAAATATTATGGTATCAATTTTTTTTGGAACCTCAGGCTTTGATGTAAACCATTCTGCATTAGCCCAAGAAGTTAAAATTTTTAGAGCATTTTTTGAGGTTTTTGAAAGTTCAGCAATATCGTTGAACGCATCAAAAACTAAAAGAGTCTTTGACAATGCTTCTATTGCCGTTTCACCACATTCCTTGTCATCTATTAAAGAAATTAAAGGCTCTACATTGTATCCTCCAAGCATTGTTCCTAAGTAGAAAGTTGCCTCCTTAGGAGTTAAGACCTTTGTTTCTATTTTTCTTTTTGCAACATCTGCTAAAAAAGCGGCTTTAATGTAAGCAGCATCATCAACTCCAGCGGGAACTCTTTCAGTAAGAAGATTTAATAACTCTTCATCTCTAGCTTTAACATTTTTTATTAACTCAACTAATTGTGAAGTTTGTTCTGCATCTAAAGGTAGAGGAGGTATACCAATATCAGCCCTTTCTTTGGCTGATTTGTAATAATTATCAAGCATAAATTTTTTTAAAAAAAAAAGTATTATAAACTATGTCAATGTCTAAAAGAACTAGAACGCCATGTGTAGGAATTTGCTCAACCACATATGGAGATGATGTTTGTAGAGGCTGCAAGCGCTTTTCAAAAGAAATTATTAATTGGAATAGCTTCTCTCCTGACGAGAGAGAAGCGGTTTGGCAAAGACTAGAAAAACTTAAGACTCAGATTATGAAGTCTCGAATCAAAGTTTTAGATTCTTCAAAATTAACAGACGGCATCACTGAATATCGATTAAGAATACATGAAGATTTGAATGATTTATGCAAAGCGTTTGAACTGGTTAAGCTTACTAGCAAAAGTTTTAAAGACTTGAGTCAATTTGGAATAAAGATAATTTCACCCATAAAAGATTTAGAAATATTGAAAGAAGACCTTGAAAAGGAACTTTATGAGCTTTCATTGGCACATTACAATAGATATTTCGTTGAACCAACAAACTATAAGGAGATTAAAAAATGAATGATATTTTAGATTCACAAATATCATTACCATGCGGAGTTATTTTAAAAAATAGGATTTGTAAATCCGCTCTAACTGAGAGAATTGCAGAAGGCGATAATTTAGTAAATCAAAAACATTTGAATCTTTATGAAAAATGGGCTGAAGGAAATGTGGGTACAGTTCTAACTGGAAACGTCCAAGTTGATAAAAGGTATTTAGAATCAGCTGGAAACGTTGCTATAGAAAAAAGTAATTACAAAGATCAATTAAATCTATTAAAAAAATGGACTGAAGTTGGAACAAAAAACAATACTAATTTATGGATGCAAATAAGTCATGCTGGAAGACAAACACCAGGAGATTTAAATATGAATCCTGTTGCACCTTCAAATATTGGACTTAAAATCCCTGGAAGAAAATACGGTACGCCTAAACCTTTAAGCAATGAAGAAATAGAAGATGTCATAGAAAGATTTATTTTTACTGCAAAAATAGCTCAAGACACTGGCTTTACGGGAATCCAAATTCATTCTGCTCACGGTTACTTAATGTCTGAATTTTTATCACCTGATATTAATAGAAGGGAAGATCAATGGGGTGGGTCACTTGAGAATAGATCTAGGATTTTGTTAAGAATCATAAATGGATGCAGGAAAGAATTGGGAGAGAATTTTCCTATATCAGTAAAGTTAAATTCAGCTGACTTTCAAAAAGGAGGATTTAGTGCAGAAGATTCATCTAAGGTAGCTGCTATGTTAAGTGATGCAAAAATTGATTTGTTAGAAATTTCCGGAGGTACTTATGAACAACCGAGGTTACTTGGATTAGATAGTGTTAGCATCAACCCAAAAAGAAGTGAAGCAAGAAAAGAAAGCTCAATAGCTAGAGAAGCATATTTTCTTGCTTATACAGAAGAAATTAAAAAAGTCATTGACATACCTTTAATGGTAACTGGAGGCTTTCGTTCTAGAGCAGCAATGGAAAACGCCATAAATGAGGGTGCATGTGAAATTATTGGTATTGGACGTCCATTATGTTCTGATCCATTGTCCATAAAAAAACTACTTGATAGAGAAATTGATGTATTACCTAAGTTTGAAAAAACTTTATCGATTGGACCAGGTTGGCTTTCTTCTAATAGTCCATTTAGATTAATTCAAGCGATTAATGCTTTTGGTATTCAATCATGGTTTTATTCCCAAATTAGAAGAATTTCAGAGGGACTTGATCCTGATTTATCATTGAATCCCTTAAAGGCATTTAGAGAAGATGGTAAAATAGATAAAAAAACAGTCCAATCTTATAAGTTTTATAATAAATCTTAATCATTTACCTTATGACTGCTGATATAAATTCAATCTATTTGATCGCTTTACCAATAGTTTTTGCCCTTATTGGTTTAGAAGTTTTAATTTCAAGTTATTTAAATATGAGTGTTTATAAAACTAATGACACTCTAGGAACTATAGGTTTGCTATCAGGAAATATAATAGTTTCTCTTTTAATAAAAGGATCGACACTGGCATTTCATTTTTTCTTATATCAATTTAAGTTAATTGACTTAATTTCCGTTATCCCAATATGGCTCCACTGGGTTTTAACTTTTATTTTTATTGATTTTATCTATTATTTTTATCATCGAATCTCTCACAGAAGTAGATTTCTATGGGCTGTACATATGAGTCATCACTCAAGCGAAGAAATGAATTTTGCGGTTGCCTTTAGACAAGCTTGGTTAGGGCCNATTTCAAAAATTCCATTTTTTATGATTTTACCTCTAATAGGATTTGATCCAGTAATAGTTGCTGTAGCAGGAGTTTTGAGTACTTTATGGGGAATATTCGGCCATACACAGATAATAAGAAATTTGGGGCCTTTAGAATGGATTTTTGTAACTCCCTCTCATCATAGAGTTCATCATGGTGCCAACGAAATTTATATAGATAAGAATTACGGAAACTTTCTTATAATTTGGGATAGATTCTTTGGGACTTTTGAGGCAGAAAAAGAAATAGTAAAGTTTGGATTAGTAAAAAATGTAAATACCTTCAATCCAATAAAAATTACTTTCATGGGGTGGCAAGATATTTACAAAGATATCAAAAATTCTAAATCCTCTAGAGAGGCATTCGATCACTTTTTTGGCCCACCTAAAACAAATTAAGTTTTAAAAATTTATCCTTCATTTTTCTTTTATAAAAGAAATGAACTTTCAGCAAATAAAAATGTAAAATTCACATGATTACAAATTTAATTAATTTTCTTTTATAAATTATGAAAAAAGTAATACTTGCTTATTCTGGAGGCTTAGACACTTCTGTCATTCTTAAATGGCTTCAAGAAGAAAAAAACCTGAAAGTTATTACATACACAGCAGATATGGGGCAGGGAGACATTCCAGATGATTTAGAAAGAAAAGCTAAAAGTTTTGGAGCCTCTAAAGTAATCATTGATGATTTATCAGAAGAATTTGTTAAAGACTTCGTGTTTCCAATGTTTCGTTGTAATACGTTGTTTGAGGGCGAGTATCTTCTTGGAACCGCTATTGCTAGACCGCTAATAGCAAAAAAATTAGTTGAAATAGGTTTGCAAGAAGGGACAAATATTATTAGTCATGGAGCAACTGGAAAAGGAAATGATCAAATTCGATTTGAAATGGGTGCCCATGCTCTTAATAAAAATATTAAAGTAATAGCTCCTTGGAGAGAATGGGATATGACATCAAGATCAGATTTGATGGATTATTGTAAAAAGTATCAAATTCCTATGCCTGCTTCTAAAGCAGAAGAGCCTCCATTTTCTATGGACGAAAACCTTTTGCATATTTCATACGAAGGAGGAGTTCTTGAAGACCTCTCGTCTCCTCCACCTGAAGATATGTGGCTCAATACAAAATCTCTTGAAGAAGCTTGTGATGAACCTGAAGAAATTGAAATTGAATTTTATAGAGGTGACCCAATTTCTATTAATGGAGAAAATCTTTCTCCAGCAAAAATTCTTAGTAAGTTGAATGAATATGGTTGTAAGCATGGCATCGGAAGAGTAGACATTGTTGAGTCTAGAACAACTGGTATGAAATCTAGAGGCTGTTACGAAACACCAGGCGGAACCATCTTAATTAAGGCAAGAAGGGCAATCGAATCATTATGCTTAACTGGCCAAACAATTAAAACAAAAGATTCATTAATTCCAATTTATGCTTCATTGATATATGAGGGGCTTTGGTGGAGTGATGAACGTTTGAGACTTCAGAGTCTTATTAATGACTGTTCGCGAGCAGTGAATGGAGTTGTAAGAGTTAAGTTATTTAAAGGAAATGTTATTCACTTGTCGAAAAAAAGTGAAAATTCTCTATATGATAAAAATAAAGCCAGTTTTGAACAAGAAGGAGGCTTTAGTAACGAAGAAATGAAAAAATATATAAAAGAAAATATTTTAAGATATACCAAGAATTTTTAAATTAAGTTGGTATTAAAATAAATCAGACCTAATAATAAGAGAGTGATTAGAACCCATATAGAATTAAAAAATTTTACATTTAAATCTTTGAATAAATAGCGGATCATTAAGGTAAGACCATAAGCGACAAAAATTGTAAATAGGAGAAAAATTATTCTTATCATCAATTAAATTTCTATAAGGCTTATTTTTTCAATATCTTTTAATTTACGAGCCATACTAATTATTGTTTTTTCTGGACCAGAATCATAAATTTCCTTGATATTATTTTTTAATAAATATTCTAAGGTTTCCCTCCATCTTACTGTGCTACAAAGTTGCTTAAGAAGGGCTTCTTTAATTTCATCAGTATCAGTAGTGGGCTGAGCCAAAACATTTGGAATCAAAGGAATTGTTGGTGAATTAAATTCAACTTCATTTAAAAGTTTTCCTAATTCTGTTTGAGCACTTTCTAATAGAGAACAATGAGAAGGTACCGACATTTGAATTAATTGTGTCTTCACGCGCTTGTAATTCCCTTCGTCAATATGCTTAATAGTAGCTTTAATCGCCGAATTTGTACCAGCTAGAACAGAGACTCCCTCAGCATTATCTGTTGAAAAATCTATAACTTCTCCTGAAGTATTAACAGAATCTATCATTTCTTTTACTTCAGATAAGGGCATATTCAAAACAACCAACATTCCAGCTGTTCCTTCTGGTACGGCATCCTGCATTAGTTTTCCTCTATAATTTACAAGTCTTATAGCATCATTAAAGTTAATGCATTCTGCATAGACTAATGCAGAATATTCACCTAAAGAAAGTCCAGCAGTATAGGAGAAATCTAAGTCTGTGGCTTTTTTTCTCGCAATAGCTACACTAGTAGCAAGTATTGCTGGCTGAGCATATTCGGTAAGATTTAGTTTTTGATCTGGACCTGTTTTGATCAACTCAATTAGATCAAAATCTAAGACATCAGATGTTTGAGCGAACAAATTTCTTGTTTCCACATCCGATTCTAAAAGAAAATTCAACATCCCAACTTTTTGAACACCTTGTCCAGGAAATAAAAGTGCTTTCATATGACTACTTATTAACTTTTAATTTTTCTTGCAAACCCTTATTTGAAGTGGTGTAACCGAAGGGAACTCTTTCGCCTGGATTTATTCTTTTAAATGCTTCTTGAACTGCAAGGGTGGTTTCATGAAAGCCACAAAGAATTAAATCTAGTTTGCCAGGGTAGTGATTAATATCACCCACTGCAAATATACCTGGCTTATCTGTCTCAAAATTTTTTGTATTTACTAAAATTTTATTATTTTCTAGAGCAACTCCCCAATCATGTATTGGACCGAGTTGTTTATTTAAGCCAAAAAAGAAAATGGATTCATCACATTCAATTGTTTCAATTTCCTTTGTTTCAAAATGCAATAGATCAACACCAGAAAAAACTTTATCACCATTTATTTCCTTAATCACATAAGGCACCTTAAGAATAATTTTTTCCTCTTCAACCAATTTTCTCATTTTCTTTTCAGTATGCTGTGCGCCTCTAAATTCATCTCGCCTATGAATAAGATAAATTTTCTTTGCAATTTTTGCTAATTCCACTGACCAATCAAGAGCGCTATCTCCACCCCCAAAAATAGCTATCTCTTTATCTTTATAAATAGATTTGTCTTTTACAGCATAATTAGTTCCTTTGCCTAAAAATCTATCCGGATCCATCACAGGAGGTTTTCTAGGTTCAAAAGAGCCAGCCCCAGCAGCTATAAAAATATTTTTGGTTTTAAACTCTTGACCTTCGCTTGTTTTTAATTTCCAAGAACCTTCAAACTCAGTAATTTCATTAACTCTCTGATTTAGATGGACTTTATAATCAAAGGGCTCTATTTGCTTAAGCAGAGCTTCTATGTGCTCTTTTCCTGTCTGATTAGCTACTCCAGGAATATCATAAATTGGTTTTTCAGGATATAGCTCGATGCATTGACCACCTACTTTATCTAAGTTGTCTATTAGATGACAGTTGAGACCCAACAAGCCAGCTTCAAAAACTGTAAATAAACCAACAGGCCCGGCTCCAATTATTACAATATCAGTTTCAATTAATTTCATAATTTAGGTAACTCTCATTCCAGGCAAGGACCCTTTGTCGGGAGAGACAATAAACACTCCAGACTCGTCATCACTTGCAGCTAAAATCATTCCCTCAGAGAGGCCAAATCTCATTTTTCGAGGTTTTAAGTTTGCAACGCAAATAACAAGCTTCCCTATTAGGTTAGAGGGATCATAGTATTTTTTTATACCTGCAAAAACTTGTCTTTTTCCCAGCGATCCTAAATCTAAAAATAATTTTACTAGTTTATCTGCATTTTCGACAGGTTCAGCGCTTTCTACTTTAGCTACTCTTAAATTAACTTTTATAAAATCTTCTATTTCTATTTCATCCATTTTTGCTTATTTCCATTAATTTCTCTATTTTTTCGTCTTCTATTCTTAATATTAAAGGATTGAAAGAATCTATTTCATGATTTTTCATATAAGAAGAAATATTATCGATAGAATCTTCACATTTTAAATATTTTTTAATCTTTTCTGAAGTTTCTGGAATAACTGGCTCTAAGTATAGATTTAAAATCTTAAATAAATTAATTGCCGTAGAAGCAATTTTTCGAACTTTTTCTTTATTACTAGATTCTTTATTAAGTATCCAAGGTTTTTCAGAGTCGATGTACTGATTTGCTTTATCTGCAAGACTCATGATCTCTTTCAAGGCTTTCGAGTAATTTCTATTTAAGTAGTGACTAAAAATTTCATCTTTCTTATTTGAAAATTTACCTATAATTCCTTCATCCAAATCATTGGAAAGAACATTATTAAACTCTTTTAAGAAACCTTGACTTCTACTTGCGATGTTTACAAATTTGCCGACTAAATCTGTATTAACTTTTTTTTGAAAATCTAATAGATCTAAATCTAAATCATCAATACCGTTTGATAATTTTGAAGCCAAAAAATATCTCATATAATCTGGATTCAATATATTTAAATAATCGTCTATCAAAAGAAAATTACCTTTTGATTTAGACATTTTTTTACCATTGAGTGTCATAAAACCATGAACAAATACATTTGAAGGCTTTTTAAAATCAGAACCATCCAAAAGGGCGGGCCAAAATAAAGTATGAAAATTCATAATATCTTTTCCTATAAAATGATAAATTTCTGATTCATTCCATAATTCTTCTGCAGAAATAGAAGAAGATTTTTTTGATAAAAAGTTATCTAAAATTGCAATATAACCAATAGGCGCATCAAGCCACACATAAAAATATTTTTTTGGAAAACCAGGAATAGAAAAGCCAAAATATGGTTCGTCTCTGCTAATATCCCATGGCTTCAAACCATCTTCAAACCACTCTTTTAGTTTATTTTTAACTCCATCCTGAAGGTCAGTTTTCTCAATCCATTTAATTAATTTTTTCTCTTGTTTAGACAAATTAAAAAATAGATGCTCACTTTCTTTTATTGACGGAGTTTCACCACTAAATATAGATATTGGATCAATTAAATCTGTAGCTTCATATTTAGCGCCACATTCTTCACAATTATCCCCGTATTGATGTTTTGCTCCACAAGAGGGGCATGCACCTTGAACGTATCTGTCAGCAAGAAACAATCCTTTGGATTCGTCATAAAATTGCTCAATAATTTTATTTATTATTAAATTATTTTTTTGAGATCTTAAGAAGATTAATTCACTATATTTCTTATTTTCATTACTATGAGTGGTGTAATAATTGTCATGATTTATATGAAACCCTTTAAGAGTTTTTTCATGTTGTTTCGTGAATTGTTTTACTAGATCCTCAGGCTTTATTTTTTCTGATTCCGCCTTCATCATGATCGGTGTGCCATGAGCATCGCTAGCGCAAAGATAAATGCATTTTTCTTTCAAGAGCCTATTTGTTCTTACCCAGATGTCTGTTTGAATATGTTCTAATAAATGTCCAAAGTGAAGGGGACCATTAGCATATGGTAGTGCAGAAGTAATTATTAGTTGTTTAGACATGTTATAAAAGGTTATTGTAATGGAAAAAAAACAAATATTATGTTTCGTTTATCTTTAATAATATTCTTAATCTTCTCTCAATCATCATTCTCATCAGAGAAAGACAACTCTGATCCGTTCGAAAGTTTTAATAGAAAGACGCATGCTTTTAATATGACATTGGATGATTGGGTTATAAGACCAATTGCAGAAACCTATGATTTTATAATTCCAGATTTTGTTCAAATCGGTTTTTCGAATTTATTTGATAATTTAGGGACTCCTGTATCTGCTGCTAATAATTTAATGCAACTAAAACCTTTGGGTTTCGTATCTGAATCTTCTAGGTTTGTTTTAAATTCTACTGTGGGTATTTTTGGACTTTTTGATGTTGCATCGGAATTTGGAATTCCAGAGAGAAATGAAGATTTTGGTCAGTCTTTAGGTAGTTTGGGTATTGAAAGTGGAGCTTATGTTGTCATTCCGTTTTTTGGGCCTTCTTCGATTAGGGATGGTATTTCGCTCGTGCCTAATTATTATTTAAGACCCGATTTAATAAGACTCGAAGACAGTAAATCAGATTTAGCCCTTAACGGTTTGTCTCTTGTTAATTTGAGAGCTGGCCTACTTGGAATTTCTGATCTCAGTGGAAATGACCAATATAGTTTTTATAGAGATGCATATCTGCAAAGAAGAGAATATGAAATTAGAGACGGAGAACTGGAAGAATCTCTATTTGACGATGATTTTGATTAATCAATAAAGGAACCATATACCATTGTGGCCATCTGAGGTCGAAGAGGAAAAGCATCACTAGGAATAAATTGTGTCATGAATATTGCTAATAAATCTTCTTTAGGGTCAATCCAAAAATAAGTACTCGCCATACCTCCCCAATTATAACTTCCTTTGCTTAAAGGACTTTGGCTTGCAGCAGGATCAGTTGTTACTGCCATGCTAAGACCATATCCCATTCCATGATATCTAACTTCACTAAAACTTCCACTAGAGCCCATATCAGCCATTGTTTGATTATCCGGTAAATGATTTAAAGTCATTAACTCNATTGTTTTTCTTGATAGAATTCTTTCACCTTCTAATTCGCCTCCATTGAGAAGCATTTGAAGAAACCTGTAATATTCTTTTGCATTACTAATCAACCCACTTCCACCGCCATTAAAGTCTCTTGGAGCAGAATATCTACTTTTTGTATCACCAGGATCATGAATTGTAATTTTTTTGTTTTCATCTCTGTGATAGCAGACTGCTAAATCTTTAAGGTCTTTTTCTTGAACATAGAAACTAGTTTTTTCCATTTTTAAAGGTTTAAAAATGTGATCCTCAAAATATTGATCAATTTTTTTTCCAGAAATAACCTCAACCAATCTGGCACAAACGTCTATTGAAACGCTGTAAAGCCATTGTTCGCCTGGACTAAATTCTAATGGAAGAGATGCGATTCGTTTTGTAAATTCTTCCAAATCAACTTTTTCTTTAGAAACTAATGCTTTTGTTGGATCAGATATTTTAAAGATTTTACGATAAGCATCGTCAACATGAGACCTAAAATTTATACTATAACTTAGCCCAGAAGTATGAGTTAATAAATCGCGAATAACCATTGGTCTTTTCACTGGTTCCGTCATAAAGAGAGGGTAAGAACCCGAAACATAAACTTGTTGATTATTAAATTCAGGAAGAAATTTTGATACAGGATCTGATAATTGAAAAAAACCTTTCTCAAAAAGTTGCATCAAAGCCACACCAGTAACAGGTTTAGTCATTGAATAAATTCTAAAGAGAGTATTTTCATCTATAGGCAAATCATTTTCTAGATCTCTCTTTCCTTGAGAATGAAAATGAACAATCGATCCTTTTCTAGCAACTAGAGTCTGTGTTCCAGCTAATTTTTCAGGACCAACGTATTTTTCCATAAGCATTTTGTCAAAATCTTTCAATCTTTTTGATGAAAGACCAACTGATTCAGGTTTTTCTATTTTCATATTCTCTTTTTGCTTTTTGCTTTGATTCAATAAAATCTGGATGAGATATATATATTAAGTCTGAAACTTTTCTAATTACATATTCTTCATATTTATCAATATTTCCATCAGCATAAGCAATTTTCCACATCGATAAAATTAAATTCTTTTTATCATCGAATTCGTATTCGTCATTAATTTTTCTAGTAAATTCGTATAAAGAAGTTGATGAGTTTTGATTTTTTTTTGCATCTGATATCAAATTCTCTAGATCATTTTCTTTAACCTCAAACTCATTTAGTAAGACTTTTTTTAAGGTTTCAAGTTCAGATATATCCATTATTTCATCAGCAAGACTGACCTCTATCATAAGTGAAATTGCAGATAACAAAACTGAGTTAGAAGTTGCAGGTTCTTGACTTACTGGCTTATTAAAAAAAACTTTAAAGAAATTCTTCATGCTACATTTTTAAAATTATCATTTATAAGATCAATGATCTCATTTTTTGCTGGCTTAAAGTAGCAAGAATTAGAAAGAAGAATTCTTATTTTTTTTGCATTCTTAAGACCATTATAAAGGCCATGCATGTGTATTAACCCTTTCTTTATATCATTCTGATTTTCTAAAGTTTCAAAATAATCAAACATATTTTTTGTAATATCAGATAGAGATCTATTAGCGTCTGCAATACCATAAAAATTTGAATCAATATTTTTTAATTTTCTTGGGTAAGAATAGGCTTCTCTTCCTATCATGATTCCATCTAATTCAGAAAACTCTTTTTTTTGATTAAAGTAGTCAATTATTCCTCCATTGATAATTATTTCTAAATTAGGAAAATCCTTTTTTAATTTTTTTACTCTTGCATAATTTAATGGGGGTATTTCTCTGTTATCTTTAGGGCTTAATTTATCTAAAATTGCTTTTCTAGCATGAACATAAAAAACTTTTATACCTGTTTCTGAAAGNTGATAAATAAAATCGTCTAAACTTTCATCAATATCATTGTCATTTATCCCTAATCTTATTTTCACAGAAATAGTTTTAGATGAGTTTTCTTTCATTGCTACTAAACACCTTTTTACTATTTCAGGATGATTCATAAGGGCAGCTCCAAAATTGCCACTTTTGACTTTTGGACTTGGGCAGCCAAGATTTAAATTTATTTCGTCGTAGTTGTAATTTTCGGCCATTTGACAGACTTTTGACAATGACTCTGGATCATTTCCACCTAATTGTAAGACTATTGGATTTTCTATTTGAAAGTAATCATCTAACTTATTTCTATTTCCAAATAAAATAGAGTTGGTATGAATCATTTCAGTAAAAAGAACAGCTTTCTTAGTAAGTTGTCTCACTAAATATCTAAAATGTTTATCTGTTCTAGCCATCATAGGGGCTATACAAAAAGATCTATCCATAAATTATAAAAAATAAATTACCGAGAATAATCCAATTACTGTCAAAACAATCGTATAAGGTAAAGCCAGAAGAACCATTCTAAAATAAGAAAGACCAATCAGAGGGGCAATTGATGAAGTTAACAAAAATAAGAATGCAGCTTGACCATTTGGCGTTGCAACACTTGGAAGGTTAGTTCCAGTATTTATAGCAATAGCCAATAAATCAAATTGTTCTCTATTTATCAAACCAGTATCTAATGCTTCTTTTACTTCACTAATATAAATCGTTGCAACAAATACATTATCACTGATCATTGAAAGTACCCCGTTAGCAAGAAAAAACATTGGAACTTGTAAGTCAAAATTTAAAGTAAGAACATAACCTATTACAGGAGAAAATAAATGTTGATCATGAATTACAGCAACTATCACAAAAAAAACTACCAATAAAGCTGTAAAAGGCAAAGCTTCTTCAAAAGCCTTCCCAAGGTCATGTTCTTTAATGATCCCATTGAAGGCAGTTAAGAGAACAATAACCATCAATCCTATTAAGCCTACTGCAGCTAAATTGAAAGCCAGCGATAAAATTAAAATAATCACAACTGCAAGTTGAACAAATAATTTAGCTTTATCATTAGAGGTTCTTTTTTTATCTTCTTCATGTCCAAAATTTTCAATAACTAATCTCAATTCATCTGAGAGTTCAGCGCCGTATCCAAATAATTTAAATTTTTCTATAAAATAACAAGTTAAGAGTCCGAAAATGAAAACTGGTAGTGAAATCGGAAGCATTTGAATAAAAAACTCTAGAAAATCCCATCCAGCAATAGATCCTATTAGTAAATTTTGGGGTTCCCCTACAATAGTGCTTACTCCTCCCAATGCAGTACCAACTGCTCCATGCATAAGCAAATTTCTCAGAAATGCTTTGAACTGATCTAGATCAGATTCAGATTTTTTAGCTTCTTGAAAAACATAATAAAATCCAACTGCTACTGCTATTAAAACAGCAGTTACTGTGAGAGCATCTAAAAAAGCTGATAACACTGCTGCACTTATCACAAATAAAACAGATAAAGTCCTTTTGTTTCTGACGTTAACTAAAAGTTTTGTAAAAATATATAGAAGGAAATCCTTCATGAAATATATTCCTGCAACCATAAACACAAGCAGCAAGATAACTTTTAAATTTAATTCTACTTCATGATATATATTTTTTGTGTTGGTAAGACCCATCAAAACCGATTGGATTGCAATTAACCCTCCTGGTTGAAGAGGGTAACAATTCAGAGCCATTGCAAGAGTTAGAATGAATTGAGCTAAAATAATCCACCCCATAATGAAGCCGGCTTCAGAACCAATGTTAATCAAAAAGATGTATATTAGAGGATTAGAGACTAAAAAAAGAATTATTAAATTCTTATACCATTTGGGAGATTCTCCAAGGAAGTTGTTATAAAAGTTTAAAAGCATGGAAAAATATATTGATAAATTTTAGACCCAGTAATTTTATTGAAAAAGATAACAAAGAGTCAAAGTTCTTTGTGATCGATAATGATTCTTTGTTAATTTTTTCAAACGAGCAATTCATAAGACCTATTTCAAACGATGAGCTTAAATGGTCAGGATTAGATGTCAACGAAAAACATTTTCTTGGTTATTTAGACGAGAACCCTTGCTATGTAATTTCTGTAAAAAAAACTGAATGTATATTAGAAAATCATGAATTTTTAAATCTTAGAGCTTTATTCGGAAGGGTTCCTGATGAGTTATTTGGTGCAATATCAAGAGCTTTACAAATTATTAATTGGTCAAAATCAAATAAATTTTGTGGACAATGTGGCTCTCCGCTCAAAGAGGAACAAAAAGAAAGAGCAATGATATGCACAAAATGTGATGCTGATCCTGTATATCCTCGAATAGCTCCATGTGTCATAACATTGATTCACAAAGAAAACGAAGTACTATTAGCTCATAACATCAATTTTCCAGAAAACTTCTACAGTACTCTTGCCGGTTTTATAGAGCCCGGAGAATCAGTTGAAGAGGCTCTGAAAAGAGAAGTAATTGAAGAGGTTGGGGTGGAGGTAGGCAATATAAATTATTTTGGAAGTCAAACTTGGCCTTTTCCTAGTCAACTAATGCTTGGATATTTTGCAGAATATAAATCAGGAAAAATCATTCCCGACAAAGTTGAGATTGATCAAGCAAACTGGTTTAACGTAAATAATTTGCCTAATGTTCCCCCCTCAAATGTTTCAATCTCCGGAAAATTGATTGAAGCATATAAGAATAGATTTAAGTAGAATTATTTCTAGGATCATTTGAAGCTCTTTCATTCGAATTTGATTTTTTATTTTCGAATGATTGCTTCTTTTCTTCGGTGCTAAGGGGTTTCTCAGTTTTTGGCCTACTAAGTTTTTTTGGTTTTATATCCTCTTTATTGCTGATATTTTTTGTTTCTTCAGTCTTATCATTTTTATTTAACTCTTTTTCTTTTAAATTTTTAATCTTATTAATTTGTTTCTCTTTGAGATCTTTTCTGTTTTCTGAAAAGCTCTTTTCATCTTTTTTAGGCCTACTTAATTTTTTTGGTCTTTGAGTTTGTTTAATTTCAGTATTCTTAGCCTTAACCTCTTTTTTATTTTGTTTACTCCCAAAATCTCTTTTTTTAATGTTCTGGTTTTTGCTTACCTTTTTTGGATAAGTTTTTCTGTTATTTTTTCTCTTAAAGTTTTTTGGAGGGGTTTTAACCTTAATTTTTTTTGGCTGTTTTGAAGAGAACATACCTACAATTTTTGAAATAATCCCTTTTTTAGGTCTTGCAGACGGTTTTATGTTGACTGCAGCTTCTTCTTTTTTGAATATTTTCTTCTTTTTCTTTTCAAATTGTTCTGCAGCAGATAATGATGACTTACTTTTATCAGGATCAACCACCTTCCCATCTTTTATTCTTAGTACTTCAAATCTTGAGTCAGGCCTTGTAGCATCTGAAATTACAACAACTTTTGTATTTGATCTAGCCTCAATATCATTAAGTCGAATCCTTCTCTCGTTAAGAAGCAAGGAGGACATATCTGGGGATACAATTGCTCTTACTTCGCTTGTGTTTTGTTTACTGGTTTCCTCTTCTATCAGCCTTAAAACTGAAGTAGATAAAGTATTTACGTCTTGAGTCCATCTTTCAGATAGAGATGATCTTAGTCTTTGTCTGGATAACTCAAGTAAACCAAATCTAGAAATTCTTCCTATTTGAACTCTAGCTCTATCATTAGATAAAGCTTTTCTCATCTCGTCTTCTACAGCTCTCTTATTTTCTAATTTCATCATGTCTATAAAGTCTATAACTACTAATCCACCTATGTCCCTCAATTTAAACTGTCTAGCAATTTCTCTACATGCTTCAAGATTTGTGTTAGTTGCTGTTTCTTCAATATCTTTTCCTGACGTGGCTTGAGATGAATTAATATCAATAGCAACTAGAGCTTCTGTATCGTCTATGACAATTGATCCGCCAGACTCTAATTTAACTTCTCTTTGATATGCTGTTTCTATTTGTGATTCAATTTGATATCTAGTGAAGAGGGGTAAAGTATTTTCATACCTATTTAACATTTTTAATTGATCAGGCATGACTCTTTCTACAAACTCTTCTGCCTGTTCAAATGCCTCTTTAGTGTCTATCCATATTTCTTCGATATCTTCTCTTAGATAATCTCTTAAAGTTCTGATGATAATGTCATCTTCTTTATAAATTAAAAATGGAGATTTTTTTAATACATTAGCTTCAGTAATAGCATCCCAAACTTTCAATAAATATTGCAAATCCCATTTAAGTTCTTCAGGGTCTTTCCCTTCGCCAGCAGTTCTAACAATTACTCCCATTTCTTTTGGAGCATTCAATGCTTCAACTTTTGCTTTTAATTTCTCTCTTTCGGTAGGGTCAAGCCTTCTTGAAATTCCTGAGGCTCTAGAATTATTTGGCATTAAAACTAAAAATCTTCCAGCTAAACTTATAATTGTTGTTAATGCAGCTCCTTTGCTGCCTCTCTCATCTTTCTCAACTTGAACAATTATCTCTTGATCTTTTGTTAAGCAATCTTTTATAGAAAAACGCTCGTTGTTTTTTTTATTCTTGGGTAAAAACTGAGGAGCAATTTCTTTAAAAGGTAGAAAACCATGTCTTTCAGCACCAAAATCAACAAATGCTGCTCCTAAACTAGGTTCTACTCTACTAACTCTTCCTTTATAAATATTCCCTTTTCTTCGTATCTCAGCAATATTTTCTATATCTAAGTCAAACAGGGTGTTACCTTCAGTAACAGCAATTCTTAGTTCTTCTGGCTGAGTAGCATTAATTAGCATCCTTTTCATTGGACATCTCCATAACGCAATAAATATGATTGACAGAGTTAATCTCTGCAAGAAATGTTTCTATAAAGTAGGTTTTACGCCTTTGCTACCTATGGTTTAGAAACTAAAAATTATATTTAAAGCTTATTAATTTAAAATATCTAAGATGAACTTTTTCACGTCTTACTTAATATTGCGATTCAAATTAGAAAAACTTATTTTATATGTCTTTAAGGTATAGAATCAAATCTTTTTATGAAAACAGAATCTAATAAAGTTCAAAAGATAATTGTTGACAATGATCATACTGGACAAAGATTGGATAACTTTCTTTTGAATTTTCTTAAAGGCATTCCAAAATCAAAGATTTATTCAATAATTAGAAAAGGAGAAGTCAGGGTAAATAGCCTAAGGAAGAAGGTATCCTACAAAATTTCTAAAGATGATTTGATAAGAATTCCACCTTTAAATTTGCCAATTAGGTCTGATAAAGTTCCCTCAATATCCCTTATTAAAATATTACAAAATAACATTATCTTCGAAGACAATAACTGCCTTGTTATTGATAAACCCTTTGGGATTGCTTCTCATGGTGGAAGCGGAATATCCATTGGTCTTATAGAAGCTGTAAGAAACTTTGGAAAAGAATACAGAAATTGCAAGTTAGTTCATAGGTTAGATAAAAATACATCTGGATGTCAGTTAATATCAAAAAAACAAAAATTTTTAAGAACTTGTAATTCGTTAATAAGAGAAAGAAAAATTAAAAAAAAATATATTGCATTAGTTCATGGACAATGGCCTAAAGATCGAATATTTATAGAAAATAAGTTAGAAAAAAACATAACTATTTCAGGTGAAAAAATGGTTAAGGTTTCTGAAAATGGAAAGAATTCAATTACAGAATTTCAAATTATTGAAAAAAGTAAATTTTTTACAAAATTATCATGTAATTTAATAACAGGAAGAACGCATCAAATTAGAGTGCATACCTCTTCAAATGACTTCCCAATCGTTGGAGATATAAAATATGGCAACAAAGAAAAAGATAAAAAATTTTTAAGGTATGGCCTTAATAGAATGTATTTGCATTCTAGTCTTATAGAAATTAAAGATTTAAATTTAAAAGTATCCTCCAAAGATCCAAAAGAATTTAAAAAAATGATAAAAAATAGTGAATCAAATTCATTTTTAACCTAGAATCCATTTCTAATTATTATGGCTGTTCAAAAAAGTAAAGTTTCAAGATCGAGAAGAGGGGCAAGAAGATCTCATAATGCCCTTAAATCTCCTACACTTTCAACCGATCAAACTACTGGAGAAAGACACTTACGACACCACATGACTGAAGATGGTTTTTACAAAGGCAAAAAGGTTATGGAAGTAAAAGTGAAAGAAAGAGATACTGAGGCGTCTCCCGAGTAAAGTGTCCAAAAAAAAAGTATTAGTTACTGGTTCTTCGAGGGGTATAGGCAATTCTATACTTGAGTTTTTTNTAAATGACGAATTTATTCCGATTGGCACTGCGACATCATCAAATGGAATAGAAATGATTAAAAAAAAGTTCAGCGACAATAATATCTCTGGCCACGCATTAGAATTAGATTTAAATAACACTAATTCTATTGAAAACTTCTTTAAAAATATGAAAGAAGAGGGCTTAAGCCCAGATATTTTAGTGAATAATGCAGGCATAGCTAGAGATAATCTTATGTTAAGGATGTCTGAGCAAGATTGGGCAGAAGTTTTGAACGTTCATTTAACAGGTCAGTTTAAACTGATGAAAAACTTTTTAAGAGGTATGTTAAAGAACAAATGGGGCAGGATTATCAATATTTCATCTGCTGCTGCTGCACTTGGTAATAAAGGACAATCAAACTATGTAGCTGCCAAAGCTGGTATAGAGGCGATGTCAAAAACTTTAGCTAGAGAGGTTGGAAGTAAGAATATAACCGTTAATTGCGTTGCACCAGGTTTTATTGAAACAGATATGTTGAAAGATTTAGATCAAGAATACCTTAGCGTTGTTAAAAGCGAGATCCCTTTACAAAGACTAGGAAAACCTGAAGAAATTGCTAGTCTTGTTAAGTTTTTAGCCTCAGATGAGGCAAATTATATTACTGGACAAACTGTACACATAAATGGTGGCTTATTTATGTAAAAAAATTTCTAGAAAGATTTTTTTCTAGATTGGTATATAATTGCATAGTTTTAATGGAGAGTTTGATATGAGCAGTACTGAAGATAGAGTAAAAAGAATTGTTTGCGAACAACTTGGAGTTGGTGAGGAAGAAGTAACCACCGGCGCATCATTTATTGATGATCTAGGAGCTGACTCTTTGGATACAGTGGAACTTGTCATGGCTTTTGAAGAAGAATTCGAAATAGAAATCCCTGATGAAGAGGCTGAAAAAATTTCTACTGTTCAAGATGCAGTAGATTATATTGATTCTGCATCTTAAAACTTAAATGGATCAAAAAAGGCGAGTCGTTGTCACTGGCCTAGGACTTATTAGTCCTTTAGGAAATTCTGCGAAAACATCATGGCAAAATGCGATTGAGGGTAAGAGCGGAGCTGCATTAATTTCAAATTTTGATACTGAAAATTTTCTTACTAAATTTGCGGCTACCGTAAAGGGTTTTGAAGATTTAGATTGTATTGATCCAAAAGAAGCGAGAAGAACTGATTTATTTATTCAATATGGCACAGCCGCTGCAATCGAGGCCATCAATGATTCTGGTTTTTTAGATTCTTATGAATTAGAAAATATTGGAGTATCAGTTAGTTCTGGTATTGGTGGACTTTCTACCATAGAAGAAAATGCCATTATTCTGAAAGAAAAGGGACCTAGAAGAATTTCTCCATTTTTTGTACCTGGTTCTATTATAAATATGGCATCAGGAAACATAGCTATCAAATATGGCTTTAAAGGACCAAATTTATCTATGGTATCTGCTTGCTCTTCTGCAGGACACAGCATCGGCTATTCAGCTCGGAGTATCTCTTATGGAGATGCAGACGTTATGGTTGCTGGTGGAGCTGAGGCAGCTATCTCACCTCTTGGGATGGCTGGATTTAATGCTGCTAAAGCATTGTCAACGAGGAATGATTCTCCTGAAGAAGCCAGTCGTCCTTGGGATAAAGNAAGAGATGGATTTGTTCTTGGAGAAGGCGCAGGTGTTCTTATTCTTGAAGAATTAGAAGCTGCCAGGAAGAGATCAGCAAAAATCTACGCTGAGGTTACTGGATTCGGTCAAAGTGACGATGCTTACCATATTACTGCGCCTGCTGAAGACGGAATAGGAGCCAAGCTTGCAATGACAAATGCTTTAAAAGATAGCCAGCTTGACATATCAGATATCGAGCACATCAATGCCCATGGAACATCTACACCCCTCGGAGATGTTGTTGAATCAATGGCAATTAAAGAAGTTTTCAAAAATAGTGCTGACTCTATTTTAGTTAGTTCTACAAAATCTATGACTGGTCATTTGTTAGGAGCCGCTGGTGCAATTGAATCTATATTTAGCATTTGCTCTATCAATAATAATATCGTCCCACCAACAATAAATTTAAATTCTCCAGATAATGAGGCAAATCTACATTTAGTTGCTAATCAATCTGAAGAAAGAAATATAAAATCAGTAATGAATAATACTTTTGGTTTTGGCGGCACAAATGTATCGTTAATTTTTAGTGAATACTGTTAAGTGCGTTCATTAATATTTTTTTTCTTTATCTATTTTTTTTCAGCTTTTCTTTTTTTAACAAACAAAAACTTTAATGTTGCTCAAAATCACATTTTTTTAATTAAAGATGGTGAATCCTTCAGCATAATAAAAAATAGGTTAGATGATCTGAAGATTACCATTCCATTTCTTATTGATTTTTATTTTTATACTTCAGGAGCAGATAAATCTTTAAGAAAAGGGGAGTATTTAATAGATAAAGGTTCTGATTTGTTTTCTTTTTCTATGAATTTAGCAAAAGGAAAAATTTATTATAGATCTTTCTATATTCCGGAGGGCTCAATATTGACACAATTTTTATCTGATAAAGAACAAAATTCTTTTTGTATTTATAAGGGCCTTGAAGAATGTGAACTGGAAGGAATGTTTCATCCAAATACTTATTATTTTGAATTGGGTGAAAATATAAATGAATTATTAAACGAAGCTTTTAATACTCAATTGTTAATAGCTACAGAACAATTTGAAAAAATTAAAGAAAATAACATAGTCAAAGATGTTTACGATTTAATTACGATTGCGTCTATCCTAGAAAAAGAATCGTGCCCCAATGAGAGAAGCTTAATATCAGGGATTATTTATAATAGACTAGAGAAGGGAATGAAATTACAAATAGACTCAACAGTTATTTATGGTATTGAAAATTTTAATGGTAATTTGACTAAAAATGATCTTAGAAAAAGTACGCCTTTCAACAGTTACACTAACTATGGATTGCCCCCTAAACCTATTTCAACACCATCTAAATCGTCTCTGATTGCTGCAGCAAATCCCACGCGTAGTGAATATCTATATTTTGTGAGCAAGGGTAAATGCGCTCACCAATTTTCAAAAAGTTATTCTGAACATGTCGAAGCAATAAAAAAATATCAACTTAACTAATAATGTTTATTACTTTTGAAGGTATAGAAGGCTCAGGCAAATCATCTTTGATAGCGCAATTAAAAAAATATTTTAAAAGCAGCAAGCTAGAAGCCTTTTTTTCAAAAGAGCCAGGTGGAACCGATTTAGGAAAAGAGATTAGAAAAATTTTATTAAATCCCAAATATTCTTTTGACCCAACATCAGAATTATTGCTTCTTTTGGCAGATAGAGCAGAACATGTTCAAAAAATAATACGACCAAACCTTCAAAAAAATAAATTAATTTTTTGTGATAGATATTTAGATTCAACCCTCGCTTATCAAGGAAGCGGCAGGAATCTTGATAAAAAAATCATCAAAAAAATGTTTAAGGCGTTAGACTTTCCAATTCCAGATTTAACAATTTTGTTAGATGTGCCTGTTCAAATTGGATTGAGCAGAGCTAGAAAAAGAAATAAATTAGATAGATTTGAAAAAGAAGATTTAAATTTCCATGAAAATGTTCGAAGATCTTATTTAGATTTAGCAAAAAATGATAGCGCAAGAATAGTTTTATTTGATTCTTCAATTTCAGAAGAAGAATTATTTAAAAAGGCTGTCAATTTAATAAAGAGCAGAATAAGTGGTTAATATTAAGTATCCCTGGTTAAAAAAATATTTAGATTATTTTTATACTGATAAGTTAGCGCACTCTCAATTATTTTCTGGTAAATCAGGTATTGGAAAATCTTATTTTTCTTTAGAGTTATCTAAATCTCTTTTATGTCTCAACTCCTCTGAACTTTTTAATCATTGTGGAAAATGTGTGTCGTGTAACTCTTTTCAGTCAAGAACACATCCTGATTTTAAATTTATTCAACCAGAGGATGAGAATAAAGTTATAAAAATCTCTCAACTAAGAGGAAATGGAAAAGACAGAGAAAATAAAGGTATTCTCAATTTCCTGCATGAAACGCCACTAATAAGTAAATCAAAGATAATACATATTAGTTCTGCTGAAAATATGAATGCAGAGTCTCAAAATTTTTTACTAAAAACTTTAGAAGAGCCTTCAAAAAATACATATATTTTTTTGACTTCTTCAAAGCCTTATCTTCTTCAACCAACTCTTCTTAGCAGACTTAATCATGTATCATTTCATTCTCCAGCAAAGAAAGAAATATTAAATTGGTTGAAATCTATTAATATCAAAGTAGATGCTCAAGAATTAAATTTTTTAGAAGATATTAATCTTACTGATTTAAGTTCAGACTTAATTAAACAAGCAAGACAAGAAATAGATGATTTTTCGTCTGATTTAGTAAAATGTAATTCATCAAAAGATATAGAAAAAATAGCTTCCAAATGGGATGATTCAAATTTACTAAAAAAGTTAAATTGGTTTTCAAAAATTATAAGAAATTCAATTTTTTTAAAAACTAATCAAATCGAATTAAAAAACCTTTTGTTTGAAGAAAATATTACTTACCTTGCTAATTCAAAAAGCCTCTTAGAATTATTTGAAATGTCAAATGAACTTAATACTTTAATTGATGGACTCGTAAAGGGTGTAAATTTAAATAACAAAATTCAAATTAAAGCTTTTTTGTCTTCTTTCTAAACCAAAAAATTTATATTTTTATAAATTTTTAATTAAAATGATTGTATGAATTTTTTTAAAATATTTTTTATNCCNATTTTTACTCTGTCTATTAACATTTTGGGTGAGAAAAATTATGACTTAGAAGTTCTTGTAGACGGTTTGGATCATCCTTGGAGTTTGGTAGAGCTGTCGAGTGGAGAATTTCTTCTTACGGAACTGCCTGGTAATTTAAAATTGATCTCAAAAAATGGCTCTAAAATAACTGAAATTTCAAACGTACCAGAAGTTTTATTTAGAGGGCAAGGGGGCCTTTCAGATATTGTTTTGCACCCAGATTATGAAAATAATGGTTGGATTTATTTTTCATACTCTGCATATATCGATGAAAAAAAGAAACTAAATACATTGTTTGTGGATAGAGCTAAAATTGAAAATTTTAAATTAACTGAAAAAGAAAACATCTTTCAAGCAAAAGCCAATAGAAACGCTCCTGCTCATTTCGGAGCAAAACTTTTTTTTATTAATGATGGAACTCTGATGATAACTAGTGGCGATGGATTTGATTTTAGAGAATCTGCACAGTTTTTAGATAATCACTTTGGAAAAGTATTGAGGATAAATGATGATGGATCCATTCCTGAAGATAATCCTTTCTTAAATGTACCGGGCGCACTACCTGAAATTTGGAGCTATGGAATCAGAAATCCTCAAGGTATTTTTCAAGATAAAGATGGCATAGTTTATGAAAATGAACATGGTCCAAGAGGAGGAGATGAATTAAATATTCTTAAACCGGGCTTAAATTATGGATGGCCTGCAATAACTCATGGCATTGATTATTCTGGCGCTTTGATTTCACCGTTTAAGGAAAAAGAAGGAATGGAACAACCTATTTACTATTGGACACCCTCAATCGCGCCATCTGGCATGACAATTTATGAAAAAGATCTTTTTCCAGAGTGGAAGGATAAAATTTTTATATCCAATTTGGTTTATCAAGATGTGAGATTATTAGAGTTGAATGAAAAAAATGAAGTTATAAGCGAAGAAATTTTATTTGAAGAAATTGGCAAGAGGATTAGAAACATCATAACTTTAGCTAATGGAGAATTAATGATAATAACTGATAAAAAAAACGGTCAGTTAATTAAAGTAAAAAAAATATAGCATGAGATTTATAAGAATTACGTCCTTATTATTATTTGCTGCAATTATCACTTCTTTTTTGAGTGTGCCAATAACAACCGCAAGTTATACAATTTGGTTGACTAGTATTGACATGCCTACGACCTTAAATTTATTTATAGCTAGTCTAATTCATGATTGGTTCAATTTAGGAGTGACGCTATTCTTATTATTTTTGGTGGGATTTTTTATTGCGTTTTTAATAACTTTTGTAATTCGAAAATATTTTAATGTAAAATTAATCTCAGAACCTTTTTCGTATGCAATTGCTGGATCTACGTGTATTGCTTTGATTTTAGTTTTAACTGTTGCTCTTTTATTTGAAACACAAATAATTGCTGGAAATAGAACTTCAATAGGAACTTTACTGCACATCATGGCAGGATTTGCGGGAGGGTATTTTTTTGGTTATTTTTTAAAAAAAGTATAATAAAATAAAGATATGACTAAAGTAGCAAAGTTTAGAGAAATGACCAATGGAACAGCAGAGGATTATATTCCTATTGCTGAGGCTGCAATGGAACATGCTGTAAATCTTCCAGAAAGAATTATTCAGCATTTAGACATGCTTAAAGGTGATAATGGCGGATTTGCGGTAGATAGATATACTCATTGCTTGCAAACCGCTACAAGAGCTTATAGAGATGGTCGAGACGAGGAATACGTTGTGTGTGCTCTTCTTCATGATATTGGAGATATTTTAGCCCCAGCAAATCACGCTGACTTTGCAGCTACTTTATTGGAACCTTATATTTCTGAAAAGAATTTTTGGATATTAAAACATCACGGAATTTTTCAAGGATATTATTTTTTTCATTTTTTAGGTCTTGATAGACACATGAGAGATAAATACAAAGACAGTGAGCATTGGAAAGACTGCGTCGAGTTTTGTGCACGTTACGATCAAAATTCTTTTGATCCAGATTACGATACTTTGCCAATTGAAACTTTCATGCCAATGTTAAAGAACGTTCTGTCGCAAACTAAAAAGTCTATTTATAAATCAGAAGCCTAACTAGGCTCACCTTTTTTTTCTACTTCTTCGTCATGCATTTTCTTTGCATCCACTAAATCTGGAATTATCGTACTGAGTTTATCTAAATCCCAAATGTCATCACTTTTGAAAGACTTAATGACAGCTGGCTGTTGCATAATTCCTACATTCCCTTGTGATACGTGAAAAATTTGGTTGGTGATTTCATTAGCTTCATCTGAGCTAAGCCAGGCAATCACTGGAGCAATTTGTTGTGGACCCTGCTTCCAGTCATTTTCATTTACCTCTCTACCAGCTGCTTTCATTAAATCTATAGTTAGTCTAGTTGCAGCTCCAGGAGAAATTGTATTAACAGAACATTTATATTTAGCCATTTCCATTGAAAGTGATCTTGAAAACCCAGCAATTCCTGCTTTTGCTGCACCATAATTAGTTTGACCAAAATTTCCTATCAGCCCAGATACTGATGACATATTTATTATCTTACAGTTCAGTCTATTTGTTTCTCTGATATAACGAACGAAAGGTTGCGTGCAATTGAAATGACCTTTTAGATGAACAGCCATTATTGCGTCCCAATCAGATTCCTCCATATTGAATAATGTTTTATCTCTGAGGATTCCAGCATTGTTAACAAGTATATCTACTGCTCCAAATTCGCTTAAAGCTGAGTCAAAGATATTTTTGCCACCTTCATAAGAATCTACACTTTCATAATTAGCTAAAGCTTCACCTCCTGAAGAGACTATTTCTTTAACAACTTCATCAGCTATTTTTTCTTCGCCGCTTCCATCTGGGTTTGCACCCAAATCGTTTACTAAGACTTTTACACCTTTTTTTGCTAAATAAAGGGCAGTTTCTTTTCCAATTCCTCTTCCAGCACCAGTGATTATTGCAATTTTATCCTTTAAACTAGACATATTAGCTCTCCCATAAAATATTAAATTTATATTAGCTTAGTGAAAGATTCAATTGAAAAAGGTGTAAGTAATTTGAACTTAATACTGTATGCCTTTGGCTCAGGGACAGTAGGTATTAATTCTGTTATTTTTGGTGGATGGATCTTGTTTTATTATAACCAAGTTCTAGGTCTCAGCGCTGTTCTTGCATCTACAGCTTTAGGAATTTCTTTGGTTTTCGATGCTATATCTGATCCTTTGGTTGGTGCTTGGTCTGATAGATTTAAATCTAAATGGGGAAGAAGACATCCTTTTGTATATTTGAGTTTAATTCCTCTAGCATTAGGATTTTATTATTTATTCTCCATTCCTTCGTCAACGGATCAAAACTTTCTTTTTTGGAAGTTATTATTTTTAGTTATTTTAATAAGAATATCTCTAACTTTTTATGAAACTCCCAGAGCAGCATTAGGACCAGAATTAACAAAAGGATATGACAGGAGAACATTCGTAACAGGTTGGTCGTATGTTATGGGGGTTATGGGAGCAATAATTCTTAGTTACTTGATGTATGAATTTTTTCTAATTGAAACCGAAGAATATAAAAAAGATATGGCTTTCTTGAATCCAGTTTCTTACACATATTTGGGCCTCTCGTCAGCAATAATGATTCTTATTTTTGGTCTTACTTCATGCATCAGTACCCACAAATACATTCCAGAGTTACACAAGCCGGAATCTTTAAAAAGCTTTTCATTAAATAAACTTTTTCAAGAACTGCTTGAATGTTTTTCGAATAAATCTTGGCTCGCAACGCTTATTTCTGGAAGTTTTTTAGGGCTACAAATTGGAATAAGTACAGGTGTTGGTGTCTATATAAACAAATTTTTTTGGGAATGGACACCAGAGGTTTTGGCTCTTTTTCCTGTTGTTTCAGGAGTAGGTGCAATCTTAGGAGCTATTTTGGCTGCGACTATCGCAAATGGACAGGAAAAAAGGAATGTATGTATAACAGTTTTTGTAATAACAATTCTAACTGCTCCCATTCCCTTGGCGCTTAGGTTATTAGATCCTTACACTTCAATGACTCTTTTTCCTGAAAACAATACAGATTTAATTTGGTGGATATTGATTCTTCACACAGGAATTGAAGACTTACTCAGAGCTATGGGATTTACGTTAGTTATTTCAATGATTTACGATATTGTTGAAAATAGTCAAATAAATACTGGTAGAAGAGATGAAGGAATCTTTATGACAGGACCAGGATTAATACAGAAAATTCTCTCTGGTTTAGGAATCTTCATATTAGGACTTGTTTTACAATACCTGAACTTTGATCCAAACATTGCAACCAATTCAGAATCAAAACCTCCTATCAACGAACTTGTACTATTCCAAATTACTGTGGGACCTTTATTAACTTTAATTGGAACATCATTTTTATTTCTCTATAACATTTCCAGAGACTCGCATCATGAAGCTATTGGATCATTAGGATATGCAGAAAAATAATGTTTTTTCCTATTTCTGATGATAATCCCAGTAACAGTTCTCCACTTGTTACTTACTTTCTAATTGGATTGTGTTTATTTGTCTTTTTTTTACAGATTCTTTCAGAAATGAATCCCTCTATTTATTACAATTTTGGATTTATTCCTTCAAATTTTTTTAATTCAGCTTCATTTTTAGAGGCATTTTTTCCAGTGATAACTTCTATGTTTGTTCATGGAGGCTTCGCTCACATTATTGGAAACTTAATTTATTTATGGATATTTGGCGATAACGTTGAAGATTCAATGGGTAAATTAAAATTTTTTATTTTTTATATGCTATGTGGTACCTCTGGAGCTCTTCTTCAAGGAATCGTTGATCCAAATTCAAATATACCCATGGTGGGTGCAAGTGGAGCTATTGCAGGAGTATTAGGAGCTTATTTATTGTTATTTCCTAGGGCAAATGTTAGATGTTTAATTTTTATAATTATTTTTATTCAAATGATTAGAGTGCCAGCATTTATTGTTCTTGGAATTTGGATTTTAGGACAATTTTTTAGCCTCCCAGGTTCGCTTGATTCATCTGGTGGCACTGCCTACTTAGCTCATATTGGAGGATTTATAACAGGAATGATTTTGATCCCATTTTTTAAAAAAACCAATGTAAGATTACTTCAAGAAAANAATAGTGTTGCATGGGTTACAGAATCTGGATTTAATTTTAGACAAGATCAGAACAAGATTAAAAATGATGATTTATTAAATAAATTTATTGAAGAATCAGAAGAAGAGGTAAGAAGACGGAAATGAAGATATTTTTAAAATCTATTTTTTGGCTAGCAAGCTCTCTAATTACGCTTTTAATTTTAGTTTCTGCATACTATTTTGCTTTTTTCTTTAATTTTTTTGGAACTCTTGAAACAGCCGGAAAAAATTTAAATAAACCTTATCCTGATTACCTTCTCCAATCAAAAATCCAATCTCAGTTAAAACATACTAATACAGAAAAACAGATTGTATTTGGCGATACTCATGTCCACTCTACTTATTCAACAGATGCATTTTTGTGGAGTCTTAAAAATTTTAATGGAGAGGGGCCTCATTTAATGGCTGAAGCTTGCGATTATGCAAGATTTTGTTCCGCAATAGATTTTTGGGTAAATACCGATCATGCCGAAGCAAGCACACCAAGAAAGTGGGCTGAAACTATAAAAGCAGTTCAGAACTGTGAAGCGGTTCATAAAGGTGACAGAGTTAAAGATTTAATAAGTTTTGTCGGATACGAATGGACCCAGATAAATCCAGATAACAAAGACGATCATTACGGCCACAAAAATGTACTTTTTTTAGAAACAGATGAAAAGCTCCTTCCTGAAGTTCCTTTTGGAGCTGCAGGTTATACCTCAGGAGGATTTAGAGATCGCGATGGATTGGTCAACGCAAAGATCAATATGCTTTCTGCATCTGTAGTTGATTTTTCAAATAGAAATAGATACGCAGATTTTATAGCTTTTTATGAAGAAGTATTAGCTAATCCAGATTGCGATCCAAACGATATGAATTATTCTGATTGTTATAAATCTGTATTTACACCTAAAGATTTATTTTCAATTTTAAAAACTGTTGATTCTGATTCGATAGTAATTCCGCATGGAAATACTTGGGGTTACTACACCCCTACAGAATCAAGCTGGGATAAACAACTGTTAAATGAAATGCATGACCCCTCGATGCAAATTTCAATTGAAGTTTTTTCAGGACATGGGAATTCCGAAGAATTTAGAAATTGGACAGGCACTATATCTAAAAACGGATTAAAAACTTGTCCTTCACCAACAGAAGATTATTTACCTTCTTGTTGGAGGGCAGGGGAGATCATCCAAGAGAGATGTTTAAACAATGGATCCAGTGAAGAAATTTGTTTAGCAAGGGCTGAATTGGCTCGACAAACTTATATTGAAGGAGGTCAATATGGTCATTGGTCGGTCATGGGAGCGGAACCAGCTGATTGGCTCGATTCTGGCCAATGCAAAGATTGTTTTGTACCTGCTTTTAATATGAGGCCTAATGCTTCAGTGCAATATGCTTTAGCATTAAGAAAATTTGAAGGAGATAAAATTAATTCTTTTGATTTCGGTTTCATTGCATCAAGTGATAATCATAGAGCCAGACCAGGAACTGGCTATAAAGCTATTGATAGACTTGTAACAACTGAAGCAAATGGTCCATCAAATGAATTTTTTTATAATAATATTTATCCTGAAGAAGAAAAATCAGACATTCCTTGGGAAGTTATCCCTAGCGAAATTAATACTGCCTCCGAATTAACAATGTTTGAAGCTGAAAGGCAGTCTTCATTTTTTACTACTGGAGGACTAGCAGCAGTTCATGTATCAAAAAGAGATAGAAAGGGAATTTGGGAAGGATTTAAAAATAAAGAAACTTATGCAACAAGCGGGCCAAGAATATTATTATGGTTTGACGTCATCAATTCAAAATACGGAAGAAAGCCTATGGGATCAAAAATAGAAATGTCTGAAAATCCAGTTTTCGAAGTTAAAGCAGTTGGTTCATTTAAACAAAAACCTGGCTGTCCTGATTTAGGTTTATCCAAGACTGAAAATGAAAAAATCATGAAGCTTTGTAAAAATGAATGTTTTAATCCATCTGATGAAAGAAGAGAAATAACAAGAATAGAGGTAATAAAAATTACTCCTCAAAATTATAATGATGAGCCAGTAGAAAACTTAATACAAGACGTTTGGAAAGTTCACAAATGTAAGCCTAATTCGCAAGGGGAATGCAGATTTAGATTTTCAGATCCAGATTATTCAAAAAATGGTAGAGATAGTCTTTATTATGTTAGAGCAATTGAGGAACCTTCTTTAAGAATTAACGGTGGTAATTTAAGATGTGATTATGATGAAAATGGAAATTGTAAAAAAGTAAATATTTGTTATGGTGGATATCAGACCGATAGGAATGATAACTGTACAATGTTATCAGAGGAAAGAGCTTGGTCATCGCCAATTTATATAAACCAACTTTAGTAAAATGACTGCAAAAAAATTACCCTTCCTTACCAAATTTTTATATGGATTTGGGTCAATGTCTTATGGAATTAAAGATAATGCATTTGCATATTTTTTATTGTTTGTATATGTGCAAATTTTTGGATTGGCACCTGATTTAGCTGGGTTAGCAATTTTATTGATGTTAGTATTTGATGCTTTCTCCGATCCCCTCGTTGGGTATTTTTCAGACAGACACCGATCTTCTTGGGGAAGAAGACATCCGTTCATGTATTTTTCAGCAGTACCAGTTAGTTTATCCTTCTTTCTTTTATGGGATCCACCTGAAGCATTGACCCAAACACAACTTTTCTTTTACTTATTAGGAGTAGGTGTTTTTATTAGAACGGCAATTACTTTTTATGAAATTCCTAGTACAGCCTTGGGTCCTGAATTGTCTAAAGACTATGTAGAAAGGAGTTCTTTGCTCTCCTATAGATATTGGTTTGGTTGGTGGGGCGGACTTTTAGTTTGGAATTCTCTTTGGATATTCGTTGTTTATAGTAGTTACACAGGAACTACTGATGCTAGATATTTACCTGAAACATGGAAAATTTATGGATTGGTTTGTAGTCTAGTTATGTTTGTTGCAATTATGGTTACTGCTTTAGGTACTCATAAACATATAAAAGATTTACATTCTCCTGAGATAAGAAAAATTTCTTTAAAACGAACTTTGATGGAGCTTTGGGAAACAATCACAATTAGTAGAGATTATTTAGTTTTGTTTTTAGCTATGATTATAACTAGTATTGCGTCAGGAATAGCAACAAACTTAACTTTGTTTTTTTATAGTTATTTTTGGGAGTTTACTCCTTTTAATATACTTACTATTGGTTTAACGCTATTTTTTACTCCGTTAGTAGGATTGAAAGTTTCACCATATCTTGCAGCAAAATTTGGAAAGAGGACTACTATTCTTTATCTATTCATGTTTGCTTTTGTTGCAGAGAACTTGATTATTCTATTAAGAATTTTGGATTTTCTTCCAAGTAATGATTCAAATTTAATTTTACCTTTGGTTTTAATTTTTCATTGGATAGCAGTTAGTGCTCAAATTATTTCCTATACAACTCTTGCTTCTATGGTCTTTGATACCGTCGAAGAGGTAGAAAAGAAAACAGGAAGAAGAATGGAAGGAACTTTATTAGCCGCAAGATCTTTTGCAGCTAAATGCATGAGCGGCGCTGGAGCTTTTTTTGCTGGCCTTATTCTGTCTTATTCATACTGGCCGCAAGGAGCTATTGCAGGAGAAGTAGAATCAAGCATACTAAATAACGTAGGCCTGTTGGCAATTTCAATCTCCGCCGTTCTCTGGATATCCGCAATTTTTGTCTTTTCTAGAGTAAGAATGACAAGATCGACTCATGAAGAAAATTTAGGAGAACTAAATTACTCAAATGATTAAAGACGAAATTGAAAATAAATTAAATGAAGATTTGAATCCTTGGTTTTTAGATGTCATCAATGAATCACCAAATCATAATGTGCCTGACGGAGCTGAATCACATTTTAAAATAATTGTTGTTTCTGAAAAGTTTCACGATTTCAAAGCTGTAAAAAGGCACCAATTAGTATATTCAATTCTAAATGAAGAAATGCAGAAGATTCATGCAATAGCCATACATCCTTTCACTCCTGAAGAATGGAAAGAAAAAACAGGAGAAAGTTTAGATTCTCCAAAGTGTCTTGGCGGAGGAAATGATTGATCAAAAAAGAGCTCAGGGATTTCATANATATACTTTCTATAGCTGTATTAAGATNAAAAATCCATCTTCGTTAAAGCAAAGGATAAGAAAGCAAGCTAACAATTTAAAAATCATTGGCACGATAATTCTTACGCAAGAAGGAATAAATTCTACTATTTCATCAAGTTCAAAAAATAATCTAAATAAAATGATTTCTTTATTAGAAAATAAATTTGGACCAATCAGATTTCGTGACTCTTTTTCTCAAAAACAACCCTTCAAAAGACTAAAAGTTAAAGTGAGAAAAGAAGTTGTTCCGTCTGGAACAAATATTATGATTAATAAAGATTCAAACAAATATATTGAGCCAGAAAATTGGAATGAATTCATAAAAGATGATTCTGTATTAGTTATAGATGTAAGAAATGATTATGAGGTTGAAGTTGGTTCATTTTTAAATTCTATTTCTCCTGAAACAAAAACTTTTAAAGAATTTGGCAATTTTGTTGAAAGTTCAAAAGAAAATTTTAAAAATAAAAAAATAGGTATTTTTTGTACCGGGGGAATTAGATGTGAAAAAGCATCTGCACTTTTTAAAGATAAAGGAATTGACGATGTATATCAACTTGAAGGCGGTATATTGAACTATTTTAAAAAGTCTGAAGACAAAAACAGTTTTGAAGGAGAATGTTTTGTTTTTGATGACAGGGTAACAGTAGATAAAGATTTAAATCCTGGTGGATTTTTTCAGTGTTTTGCTTGCAGAAGACCACTGTCCAAGGATGATTTATCGAAGCCTGAATACATGGAAGGTATTTCTTGCCATAATTGTATAAATGAAAAAACAGATGAAGATAGAAAAAGGTTCGCTGTTCGCCAAAAACAAAAATTAATAAAAAATCAAATATGACTTTGGTAAGTTTAATATCTTCAAATCCTAAAAAAAATTTATTTTTATTGTTCTGTTTTGCTCTCTTTTTACTTTTGGGAGTTTCTAACTTTAAACTTGATGCATCATCAGACACTCTTCTTTTAGAAAATGATCCTGATTTGAAACTCTTTCGAGAAAATACAGAAAAGTATGGATCTAATGATTTCTTAATTGTTACTTTTTCTCCAAAAGATGAACTTTTGTCTGAGTCTTCTATTCAGCTTATAAAAAAAATTGTTAATGAGATTTCTTCTTTTAACAGAGTAGAAAGTGTTTTGTCTTTGTTGGATGTTCCATTATTAGAGAGTAATCCAAATATATCGCTAAGCGACGTNGCAGAAAATGTAGAGACGCTTAACTCAGAAAACCCCAACTTGGAGCTAGCTAAGAGAGTATTCTCATCAAATGATGTTTATCGGAACCTTTTGATAAGTGAAGACTTAAACACAACAGCTTTTCAGGTAACACTCAAAAGGAACATAAATTATGAAAACTTAATAAAACAAAGATATAAAATTTATGACTTAACGACTCCAGATAAAGAGCAAAGACTGGAAGAGATTAACAAAAATATTGAATCAGAAAGAAACATTGCTTCGAAAGAAGATGAAAAGTTAGTGACTTCAATGAGAAGCCTTTTGGATTCTTATCAAGATTTCGGTGANTTTTTTTTGGGCGGCGGGGCAATGATTACTGTTGATACGATAAAATTTATTTCACAAGATTTGACTGTTTTTGGATTATCAGTATTTCTAATTTTTATATTTGTTTTATCTCTTATATTTAGAAATTTCATATGGGTGTTTATGCCGCTTTTTACNGCATTAGTTACGTCAGCCATTTGTATGGGTGTAGTGGGGTGGTTTGATTGGAAAGTTACTGTTGTTTCAGCAAACTTTATATCTATTCTAATGATTATAAGTATTTCACTGATGGTCCATTTAATTGTTAGATACCAGGAATTAGGAGTTTTAGATAAAGAAAATGATCAAAAAAACTTAATTAATATTACTTTAAGTCAAATGTTTTTACCTTGTCTTTATACGGCTTTGACTACAATTGTGGCTTTTGCATCTTTAATTGTTAGTGATATTAAACCAATAATAGATTTTGGATTAATAATGGTTATAGGAATTTCAATTACTTTTGTATTTGCATTTATATTATTTGGCTCATTCATGCCTTTAATTAGAAGAGAGTCTTTAAAGTTGAGTATTGATAAGTCAAAAGGAATAACTCTTTACATACATAGTTTTGTAGAAAAATATCCGACTTCAATAGTATTTTTATCTTTTATGGTTTTTTGTCTTTCTATTTTTGGAATTTCTAAATTAACTGTTGAAAATAAGTTTATTGATTATTTCAAGTCAACTACAGAAATTTACAGAGGCCTTTCTTTAATTGATCAAAAACTTGGCGGTACTGCCACTCTTGACGTTATTATCGATGCGCCAGAAGAAAATAATGAAAATTTAACCGATATATTTGATGATGAATTCGACGACGATTTTGGAGAAATTTTGAATGATGAAATTGAGAAACAAGGTTATTGGTTCAATTCAGATAATTTAGCTTATTTAGAAACCATACACGATTATTTAGAAAATAGACCGGAAATAGGAAAAGTTTTATCCGTTTCAAGCGGAATAAAATTAGCTGAAATTGCAAACAATGGTAATAGGTTAACTGATTTTGAATTAGCATTACTAAGAAAACTTCTTCCCGAAGATATTGAATCTCAACTGTTATCTTCCTACATAACAAATGGAGATAATCAAGTTAGACTTTCAGCTCGAGTAATTGAGTCCTATGAAGGCCTTAATAGAAAAGATCTCATTAATTCAGTTAAAAATGATTTAGAGACTAAATTTAATATATCAAGTGATAAGTATAAATTGACAGGAATTTCAGTTATTTATAACAACTTATTACAAAGTTTATTTGGTTCGCTCATTGGCAGTATCAGTATTGTCTTTATATCAATTTTTATAATGTTTCTTTTTCTATTTAAATCTATAAAGTTAGCTTGTATAGGCATGTTGCCAAATTTTCTAGCTGCTGGTGCAGTAATCGGATCTATCGGCTTAACTGGAATTCCTTTAGACGTAATGACAGTAACTGTAGCAGCAGTAAGTATAGGAATGGGCGTAGATAATACAATTCATTATATTTTTAGATTCAAAAAAGAATTTTTAAAGAATGGAGATTATTTGTTGAGTACCAAAAAAACACATTCAACTATAGGTCGAGCTCTTTTTTTTACTTCAATTACAATTATCTTGGGTTTTTTAGTCTTGGCGACTTCAAACTTTAGTCCCACAATTTTCTTTGGAATCTTTACTTCTTTGTCTATGATAATGGCAATTGTTGGATCTCTTCTTTTGTTGCCGGTCCTACTTACAAAACTAAAAGCTATGAATTGATATGGGTCCACTAAAAGGAATTAAAGTTATAGAATTTTCAGCATTAGGTCCAGGACCCTTTTGTGGAATGATCTTGGCAGATTTAGGAGCCGAAGTTATTGTTATTGATAGAATAGAATCTGCTGGACAAAAATCTAAAACTGACATTGCAAGTAGAGGGAAAAAATCTATTGCCATTGATCTCAAAAAGAAAGAATCCATAAACCTTATAAAGGATATAGTGAAAAATGCTGACGTTGTTATAGAAGGGCTTAGACCTGGAAAAATGGAAAAACTTGAAATGGGGCCCTTAGATTTTTTTAAAGTTAATTCAAAGTTAATTTATGGAAGAATGACAGGGTGGGGTCAATATGGTTCCCTAGCATCTGATCCTGGACACGATATCAATTACATAGCATTAACAGGAGCACTTGCTTCAATAGGCAAAAAAAACAGCCCTCCCATCCCTCCTTTAAATTTAGTTGGAGATTTTGGTGGAGGAGGAATGCTCTTAGCTATGGGAATATGTGCTGCTTTGGTAGAAGTTGCAAAATCAGGAAAGGGCCAAGTAATTGATTCAGCAATGACAGACGGTTCTGCGCTGCTTATGTCTATGATGTATGGATTTTATTCGGCTGGCGTATGGACAGATCATAGGGAATCAAATTTATTAGATGGCGCAGCTCATTTTTATGGATGTTATGAATGCAAAGATGGAAAGTATGTATCTGTAGGCTCCATAGAGCCACAATTTTATGAAGAGCTGATAAATAGATTAGAGCTCGATAAAGAAAAATTTAAAAATCAAATGGATAGATCTAGATGGCCTGAGTTTAAAGAAATAATGGAAAAAAAATTTATGGAGAAAACGCGCGACGAATGGTGCGAAGTTATGGAAGGAGGAGATATTTGTTTTGCTCCCGTTCTTTCATTGGAGGAATCAATTAATTACAAACATAATAAAGAAAGAGAAACTTTTATTGACATTGACGGCGTAATTCAACCTGCTCCAGCACCTAGATTTTCAAACACTCCTGGAAAAATTAAATTTTCACCGGTTGAAAAAGGAAAAAACACAAGAGAAATTATAAAAAGCATTGGGAAGGAAAACTTAATTGACGAACTTATAAAGTCAAAAATTATTGCTGAATGTTAAAAAAACAAAAACTATTTTTTGAAAGCATTTCTATAATCTCATTTTCTGATTCGCTTCTCTCTTTGATAATTTTTTTTAAGATTTCAGTTAGAAAGGAAGGTTCATTTCTTCTACCTTTAACTTTAAGATTTTTTGGCAAAAGATAAGGGCTATCTGTTTCAATAAGGAGTCTATTTAAAGGAATTAAAGGAATTAATTCCTCTAAATGAGCTCCTCTTTTTGGGTCACATACCCATCCTGTTAAACCAATATAAAAATCTTTGTCTAAATATTCAAAAAGTTCTTTTTTGTTTCCTGTAAAACAATGAACTACACAGTTAACTTTTGGAGTTTCTGTATTGAGACAATTCATAAATTCTTTATGAGCGTCTCTTTGGTGTAAAAACATCGGCAAATTTAGAGAATTAGCTAATTTAATATGCGCAAGAAAAGACTTAATTTGATTTTTTTTATCTGAATAATTTCTATTAAAATCTAGCCCAGTCTCACCAATAGCTTTAACTAAAGAATTTTTACAAATTTCTTGAATCTCTTTTTTAGAGTTTTCATTAAAAGAGTCTGCATAATGCGGGTGAATACCGCAAGTTGATATAAGGTTGTCAGGAAACTTTTTAGCTAAATCTAATGCTTTTTGACTATCTGATAAATCACACCCAGTAATGCATATATTTCTAACCCCTTTTGATAAAGATCTTTTTACGACTTCATCAAAATCATTTTTAAATGATTTATGCGTTAAATTTGCTCCGATATCAAATAATTTAAATGGCATAATGAACAATATAAACTAGCTTTTATAATTAATGAAAACATCATTTGAAAACTTTAAAGATGATATTTTATCAGTCCAGAAAGATACAAATTTCTGGACAGGAAATTTATCTGATAGGTGGAGTATCGGAAATACACCCAATGGCGGATACTCTATGGCTTTTGCTGCAAAAGCAATTTCGAACTCACTGACTCACAAAGATCCTTTATCGATTTCTGCTAATTATTTGGAACGACTTGATTTTGGAGAGTCTTTAGTAAAAGTTTACCCAATAAATGAAACTAAAAGTATGAGCACTGCCAGAGCAGAATTGATTCAAGATAATAAAGTTAAAGTAATTTTTACAGGCACATTTACAAATTTTTCTAAATCAAATGGGTTAGATTTATCTATGCGAAATGAACCAAACTTTGATTCGTATGATGATTGTATTCTTCAACCATTCAAAGAAGGATTTAATCCCAAATTAGAAAAAAATTTAGAAAAAAAATATTGTAAAGACTCTGTTTGGTGGGAAAACAGCAAACAAGAAAATGATGCTGTTTTAAAACTTTATATGTCATGGCCAGAAAAAGAGACAGTAGATTTATTTACTTTAATATTATTTCTAGACGCAACAACTCCACCAATTTTTAATAAACTTGGTTCTGTAGGGTGGGTTCCAACGATAACTCTTACATCCCATATAAGAGGTTTTCCTTCACCAGGGCCTTTAAAAGTATCTGCAAAAACAGAGTTTGTTACAAAAGGTTTTATGGAGGAAGATAGAGAAATTTGGGATTCAGATGGAAAATTAGTAGGTCAATCCAAACAAATGGCAAAATTAAGAATGAAGAAATAAATGTTGTCTTTTGATAATATATGCTTCAGATTAAACAATTGAGGATCAATATGAAATTTAAAGGAACTAAATCATATATTTCTACAGAAGACTTAAGTCTTTCTGTAAACGCAGCAGTAGAACTAGAAAAACCACTTTTAATAAAAGGAGAACCAGGAACAGGTAAGACAATGTTAGCCCAAGAAATAGCTGATTCATATAAAGTCCCTCTTATTGAATGGAATATCAAATCTACAACTAAAGCCCAACAGGGACTTTACGAGTATGATGCTGTAACTAGACTGCGAGACTCTCAATTAGGAGACGAAAGAGTTAAAGAAATTTCAAATTACATACAAAAAGGTAAATTATGGGAAGCTTTTGAGTCAGAAGAAAGAGTAGTTCTTCTGATTGACGAAATAGACAAGGCTGATATTGAATTTCCAAACGATTTATTACAAGAAATAGACAGGATGGAGTTTTATGTCTATGAAACCAAACAAACTATAAAGGCAAAAAAAAGACCTATCGTAATTATTACAAGTAATAACGAAAAAGAGCTTCCAGATGCTTTTCTTCGAAGATGTTTTTTTCACTACATTGCTTTCCCTGACAGAGAAACTATGAAAAAAATTATAAAAGTTCATCATCCAAAAGTTAAGGAAAAGTTAGTTAAAGAAGCTTTAGAAATATTTTTTGATGTTAGGAAAGTGCCTGGTCTAAAGAAAAAGCCATCTACTTCAGAGCTGGTAGATTGGCTTAAACTTTTGATGGCTGATGATCTTCCAGATGAAATATTGAAAAATAGAGATCCTTCTAAGGCAATTCCACCTCTTTATGGCGCCCTTGTTAAAAACGAACAAGACGTTCAACTTCTTGAAAGACTTGCCTTTATGACCAGAAGAGAAGGAAATTCCTAAATGCTTATTAATCTGTTCAAGACTTTAAAAGAAACTGGAGTTCCTTGTACTTTGAGAGAATTGCTTGATTTAATTCAAGGTTTGGAACATCAAATTGCATTTGCAAACATTAATGATTTTTACTATTTATCAAGATCGATCTTAGTAAAAGATGAGAAACATTATGACAAGTTTGACAGAGCATTTGATATTTATTTTAAGGGTCTAGAAACTCTCGACGATGTCATTCAAGCTATGATTCCAGACGAATGGTTAAGAAAAGAATTCGAAAAGTTTTTGACTGAAGAGGAATTAAAAAACATTAAGTCCATGGGTGGTCTAGAGAAACTTCTAGATGAATTTAAAAAAAGACTTGAAGAACAAAAGGGTAAACATGAAGGTGGTAATAAATGGGTTGGCACAGCTGGAACATCTCCTTATGGTAACGACGGCGTCAATCCAGAAGGAATCAGAGTTGGAGGTGAGGGAAAGCAAAATAAAGCAGTAAAAGTTTGGCAACAAAGGGATTATCGTAATTTAGACGATTCAATCGAATTAGGAACTAGAAACATAAAAATAGCTCTAAGAAGGTTAAGGAAGTTTGTAAGAGAATCTAGAGAAGATGAGTTTGACTTAGACGGAACAATCAAGTCTACAGCAAAAAATGCTGGGCTTTTAGATATTAAAATGATTCCTGAGAAAACTAATGCAGTAAAAGTGTTAGTTCTGTTTGATGTTGGTGGCTCGATGGACCCACACGTAAAAATTTGTGAAGAGCTTTTTTCGGCTTGTAAAACAGAATTTAAAAATCTTGAATACTTTTATTTTCATAATTTCATTTATGAAACTGTCTGGAAAGATAATAGAAGAAGACATAATGAAAGGATTGAGACCACAGAAATACTTCACAAATACTCATCAGATTACAAAATAATTTTTGTCGGCGACGCTACCATGGCTCCTTATGAAATTACTAATGCTGGTGGTAGCATAGAACACTGGAATGAGGAGCCAGGCTCGTTATGGATGAAAAAATTTTTTAATAATTATGAACGTCTAATTTGGCTTAATCCTGTTCCAGAAGACCATTGGGATTACTCAGCATCTATAGATTTATCAAGGTCCTTAATTGAAGACCAAATGTTTCCGCTTACCCTGAAAGGGCTTGAAGATGGAATGTCATTTCTAACAAAATAACTTGTCAAATATAGCTTTAAATATAGAAGAGCTTTCTAAAACTTATCCCGGGGGGATAGAAGCTCTAAAAAACATATCACTAAAAGTTGAGTCTGGTGATTTTTATGCATTATTGGGTCCAAATGGAGCAGGAAAATCTACAGCGATTGGAATCATTAGTTCCCTTGTGACTAAAACTTCTGGGTTAGTTGAAATTTTAGGAATAGATATTGATGAAAATCATTCCCTCGCTAAAAAAAAGTTAGGTGTTGTAGGACAAGAAGTCAACTTCAATCAGTTTGAAACGGTATATCAGGTTCTATCCCATCAAGCTGGATATTATGGACTTTCTTCAAAAGAGGTTACAAAAAACACTAATTATTATTTGAAAGCTCTCGGCCTTTGGGACAAAAGATACGATCAAGGAAGAAATTTATCTGGGGGAATGAAAAGAAGACTAATGGTTGCTAAGGCCCTGGTCAATAATCCTGATCTTTTAATTTTAGATGAACCTTCCGCTGGAGTAGATATTGAATTAAGAAGATCGCTTTGGGACTTTTTGAAAGAAATCAATGGAAAAGGAACTACCATTATATTAACAACTCATTACCTTGAAGAGGCCGAAAAGCTTTGTAAAAATATTTCAATTATTGATGAAGGTTCAATCATAAAAACTTCTTCAATGAACTCTTTACTAAATGAACTAGAATCTCAAAATTATTTATTTGAGTTAAAGAATCCCATACCTTCCAACTTAGATCATTCAAAAATGAATTTAAATTTCATCTGTGAAAACCAGTTTTCAGTTAATGTTAACGAAAATACTTCTTTGAATCAGATTATTAAATTTCTTTCAGACAATAACATTGAAGTTATTAATATGACAAATGAAACAAATAGGCTAGAAGAGTTATTTCTAAACTTAACAAATAAAAGATGAATCCTGTTGAACAAATAAGGTCACTCAAAACACTTACATATAAAGAAATAAGACGTTTTTTTAGAATATGGCAACAAGCTCTAATACCGTCTGTTATTACTACGATTTTGTATTTTGTAATTTTCGGAACTTTTATAGGAAATAGAATTGGCTTAATGGGCGGTTTTGAATATATGCAATTTATGGCACCAGGTTTAATAATGCTTGCTGTAATTACAAATTCTTATTCAAATGTTGTTTCTTCTTTTTATGGAAATAAATTTTCAAGAAGCTTAGAAGAGTTATTAATTTCTCCAATGCCAACGTATTTAATTTTAATTGGTTTTGTTGCTGGCGGCGTTGCAAGAGGAATTATAGTAGGGATGCTTGTTTTGATTACTTCTCTATTTTTTACAGAAATCGTTATTCAAAATATTTTTTTAACTTTGTTGGTAATAATTCTTACAGCTATATTATTTTCTCTGGCAGGCTTATTAAATGCAGTTTTTGCAGATAGTTTCGATGATATCAATATTGTGCCAACATTTATATTAACTCCCTTAATTTATTTGGGAGGAGTTTTTTATTCAATAAGCCTCTTATCTGAAACATGGCAATTTATATCCAAATTAAACCCAGTTTTATATATGGTTAATGCATTTAGATACGGTATGTTGGGTGTTTCAGATATTAATGTTAACTTTGCCATATTAATGATTTCCTTTTTTATTATAATTTTTTACTCAGTTAGTTTGTATATCTTGAAAAAAGGTATAGGTATAAGAGATTAAATGTTTGTCACAATAGGAGAGATGGCAGAGTGGTCGAATGCGCTCGCTTGGAAAGCGGGTAAGGGGGAAACTCCTTCAAGGGTTCGAATCCCTTTCTCTCCGCCAGAAAAAAAATGGACTATATAGATTCGAAATATTTTAGTTACGCTGACCCTGAAGATCCAATTTTAAAAAAATTATTAATAAGATCTATTGAATACATTACTGGTCAACCTAAACTATTTAAACTTTATCGGAGATACCAAAAAAACCCTAATCACTGGAAAAGTTTTTGGGATGGCTGCATCGATTTACTTAAATTAAAAATCAATATAAGTGACATAGACTTAGATAAGATCCCCACAACCGGGCCTGCAATAGTTGTAGCCAATCATCCATTTGGAGTTTTAGACGGATTGATTTTGAGTTGGCTTGTTAGTCAAAAGCGTAAAGATTTTAAGTTATTGGTTCATTCCTTACTTTTAAGAGCTCCAGAAACTAAAGGAAATTTATTACCAATCGACTTCACAGGAGATAAAAAAGCATTATTAACTAATTTAGATACCAGAAAGAAAGCTAGAAAACATATTTCAAATGGTGGTTGCATAATTATATTTCCTTCAGGAACGGTATCAACAACACTCAAATTTTACGAAAAAAAATCTAAGGCCTTTGATTGCGAATGGAAGAAATTTACTTCTAGGCTAATAAAACAAACCGATCCAATGATAGTACCAATTAATTTTCCGGGTTCAAATTCATTAGCTTTTCAATTAGTTAGTCATTTTAGTGCAGTATTAAGGTCATCCTTGTTATTTTTTGAAATCAGAAGAAGGATAAATAGTGAAGTACCAGTTTATGTAGGAAATAGTTTCAAGTATTCTGAAATAGGAGAAGATTTGTCAAATGAAGAGCTTGCAGACATGCTTAGAACAAAAACATATTTATTAGATAAGAGTTATCTTTCTGCACCACCATATGGCTTGGATCCAGATTAATAAATCTTATTTAAAAAAATAAATAATCTCCTCGTCATTTTATTGTACATCTTGTCGTATAGTTGATAAGTTATTTAAGGGGGAGATGGAAATGCTAGTTTTGAGTAGAAAACAACATCAATCACTTGTCATTGGAGATAATATCAAAATTACTGTTCTTGAATTGAAGGGTAATCAAGTAAGGTTAGGTATTGATGCACCAGATTCTATAGTAGTTCATAGGGAAGAAATTCATAAAAAAATTTCTTAGATTCTGTAGAATAATCCGAAAGCGCCCGTAGCTCAGCTGGATAGAGCACGTGGCTACGAACTACGGTGTCGGAGGTTCGAATCCTTCCGGGCGCGCCATTTTTAAAACTTATACTTACCTTCCATCAAAATTTCATTATCGTCATTAACTACTAGAACTTCGTTTTCTTTAGCACAAATAATTAAATTTTGATTTACAAAGGCTGGAGAAACATTTCTAAAATTAAATTCTTTTAAATGATGAGCTAAATTATTTGATTGAATAAGATTCATTACAATTGTGGCAATTAGTGGGCCTTGGACTACTAGATCAGGATAGTTTTCTTTTTTCATAGCATAATCTTTGTCGTAATGAATTCTGTGGGAGTTAAAAGTAATAGCCGAAAATCTAAATAGCATCGTATTGTCAGGCATTACTTTTTTAAGGATTTTTTTATTTTCGATATCAATTAGAGGCTTCTTTATTTTTTTAGAAGAAAATTCTTTATAAACTAATGATTGAGTTTCTTTAATTAATAAAGTTTTTTCTGAGTAATAATTATGTTCAATTTCAACAAAGTATAATTCACCAGAATTTTTACTAATTTTTCTTTCTATTTTTTTTATTTCTGAGAGTCTTTCTATTTCATTAGCAGATGAAAGTTCTTCAAAAAAACTAATAGAACTTGCCGCCCACATTCTTTGTTCTAAAGGAATCGGCGGCATAAAGTTTCCTTTTTTAATATGACCGTCAATATTCAGATTTAGTCTTGTTTCTTTAGGTTGTGTTAAACACCAATGAAGACCTAAAAGATTTTTAACATCTACATCTGCTGATAAACAGGCTTTATATTTTTGAATTAATGAATCCGTTACAATCTCTTTGGAAGACTCTTTTTTATTTAACCACTTTTTAAGATCATTGGTCATAATTTTCCTAAATTACATTCTGTAATGAAATCGTACACCGCTGAAGCACAACCTTTAGGATTTTCAATTACATTGAAATGTGCAGAATCAGGTATTAAGGCAAAAAAACTCATTCTTGCAGATGGCAAAAGACTAATTTTTTTATATTCATTTTTACAATCTATATATTTGCTTTGCAGTTTGCTTTGAACCTGATGAGAACATTCAGGATATATATCTTCAATCTCATTTCTAAACAAATTATATTTTCCAAAATAGGGTTGGTCAGATATAAGCTTATTTTTAGAATTTAACCTAAATTCATCTTCTCCTTGGAATTGCATAATCTTAATATCTTTAGGTAAATTTTTCCTATTCTCTATTTCCAATGAAGAGTCAGTTTGAAGCATAGTTTGTTTAACCTTATTCAAAAAATTTTTATTTGCCATATTTGTTTTGTATGTCAAATGAGTAAATCTATTAAAAAGCTCAGTATTTTTATTCGCACCTCTGCATTTCTTCAAAAATCCCTCAGATCTTATTGCTAATGGGAATCCAAAGAAAGTAACCAAGGTAAAAAGAAATTTTAATTGCCATGGCTTTGTCATGAATCTATGGGGAGGACCTACACAGATGAAAGGTGCCAATTTTGACCATTCTTCTTCGTAATAGTCCCATACTTGAGCACCTCTTGAGAAACTTAGAAAAAAATCATTGTTCCTAGTCATTAAATATTCAAATACAATTACTCCCCTGTCATGAGCTATAAAGTGAGCTTTAGAGATTTCTAACTTATTGAGAATTTTTTCAACTATTTTGGATTGATTATAGTGGCTAAATTTTGGATCAACTTTTACATTTGCATTTGAACTCTCTCTATTGAAAGGAAGATTTAAGGTATTAAATTTTGCAGTATCATCCGTAAGTTCTATTTTTGAATAATGCTCATAAAAAGGTAAATGTATAATTATAATTTTTAACGAAGGGTTCTTTTTAATTAACTCTGATGCCATCCAATACAATGACTCACTAGGATCAGATGGTATGCCTCCCATCATAATTAAGGTTTGATTGCTTTCAGCGTTAACGTTTCCGCAAATAGTATAAAGATGTTTGTAACCATCTATGAGAATGGTTTTTTTATCAAAACTAATGCCTTCAATATTGGTTAATTTTAAATTTTTTAAAAACTGTTCTTTTTCTCTTATGAATACAATAGAAGCAATTATAAGATCAGCAATAAACGTATAAAGAAGTACAACAATCTTAAAAATATTTTCAATGATTAATTTTAAAAGTATCATTTATATAAAATTTTGTTAGGCTAATTGTAAATTAAATTCGTATTCAAAGAGGACAACTATGAAAAAAGTTTTTTTAATCTTTCTTTTTATTTCACCTATTGTATATAGCGATTTTGAGATTTGGAATTCTAAAGGCGACCAATCAATAAAGTTTTACTTGGATTTAAAAGTCATTACTGATGAACCTCAAAAAGCAGAAAACTTGATAAAGGAGATGGTGGTTTTTATAAAAAGAACCGAACCGGGGACTAAATTTTATGAATATTATATTTCCAGCGATAAGAAAAGTATTTCCTTAACTGAATATTATAAGGACAGTAAGGCGGCTGAAAAACATGTTGTGGATTTTCTGCAAGGACCATATCAAGAAACCTTTTTTCAGTTAATGGAAATAAGATCTTTCCAGGTCATGGGGCCAGCATCGAAGGAACTAATAAGGTCACTTGAAGGAATAACAGATGATTTTAGAATTGAGGTTGATGGTTTTAAAAGAAACTTTTAATTAACTGAAATCTTTTAACATTTTCCTCAGCTCAAGTTGATGCTGTTCTTCTTCACCAATCAAAGTCCTTGTATATTCTTCCAAATATATAGAGGCATCGGCAACAACTTTCAACAGTTTTTTATACAAACTCAGAGCGAGTAGCTCGTGTTCTAAACTTTCTTCTAAAATATCTTTAATTGTATGATTGTTTGTCTCAACTATTTTTGCTATTTTTTGGGTAGGGTGACCGTCTAAACCTGTCAAAAAATCTCCAGCTTTTTGTGCATGAAGGAGCGATTCATTTGCTTGTTCTTGTAGAAATTCAACTATGGGAATCCTATGCGGGCCTGTCACCATTAACGATGAATGAGTGTATCTAACTACACCCGCCAATTCACATTCCATGATTTCATTCAAAATATCACAAACTTTCTTTTCATCTAATTTTTTTAATTCCATATAAAAATTATATGCTAATTTTTTTAAAAAACGTCTGATGAGAATTAAGATAACAATGAGAATCGTTTTCAAAAATACCGACAGAAAAAAAACTTTTGTGTAAAATAAATTTTTATTATTGGAGAGATTTATGAACACTGATATTTTTATACCTATCTTTTACATGTTGGGTTTAACTTCATTGGTTTTTTTGTTTTATACGATAATTCGCATTATGGATGTTGCCATTTACAAAAAACACAAAGCTGAAGATTTAATGAAAATTCCTACACCCGGATCTGCTAGTGCTTTGATAAGACAATCAGAAAGAAATTTGGCTAATTTATTTGAATTTCCAGTTTTCTTTTATATTGCTTGCTTGATTATTTATATAACTGGAAAAGTAGATGATTATTTTATTTTGTTAGCTTATTGGTTTGTTGGTTTTAGAGTTGTGCATTCTATTTATCACATTTTTTTAAATAATTTTATTTCTGTACTTCCTTTAAGAGCTATATTTTTTGTCCCAAGCTGGATTATTTTGGTTTGGATTTGGGTTAGACTCATATCATCTTTTTAATAGAGGAGAAATTATGAACACTGATATTTTGCTTCCTATTTTTTATTTGGCTATATTTACTTTTTCAGTCTTGATCGTCCAATCAGTAGTAAGAAGCCGTGCTGTAAGCAACAACGAACATACACCTGAAGAAATGTTTGGTATTCCTTTGCCTAGTAATTCAAGTGATTTTATTAAACGATTAGATAGAAACCATACTAATTTGTTTGAGTACACAGTACTTTTTTATGCTGCTTGTATCTCTATTTACATAACAGGGAAAGTTGATGGGTATTTCATATTGTTAGCCAATTCCTATGTGGTTTTAAGAATAATTCACTCTCTTTATCATATTTTATCTAATTCAAATTTCGGCATTAGAGCTCTTGTTTGGCTAGCCAGTAACGTTGTTATGCTATGGATGTGGACAAGATTGGTTATGATGTTTTAGAACTTTTATATACAAAGAGCAAAGGATAGCTGATTAATACTAATTGGACATAAGATAAAAAGGCATTTGCAAAGCTGTTAGTAAAAAATAAATTCGCATCAGGCTCAGAGCTTATTGCAAAAGCAGAAATGATAGATAGTGTGAAAAAAGTTACAAAAATTAATGCCGCCCAATAATAAATTAAATATAAGAGATAATTTCTTTGATTAGTTTTAGTAGATTGCCAAGATAAGTCTAAAGATTCCAAAACGCCTTTTCCCTCTAATATTAAAAAATAAGGACTTAAAAGGAGGCGAGATGCCAAATAAACTCCGGGAAGAATAAATAGCAATAATCCCCCAATAACAACCAAACCATTAATTAGAGTCAATAATAGAACCCTCAATACAAGCTGGAAAGAAACAATGTAATAACCAATTGATTCTTTCAAGCGGTTCTCTCTGAGATCATTTACCATCAAAATACAAAATGAAGTCACAAAAGGCGTTAAAAAAAGATTGGTAAAGATAAACAGTAAAATTCCCCAAGTAAAGAAAGTTTCGCTGTTTAAATATATGTCTCCAGAAGAGGCTAGTAATCCTAGCAATATAAACAAAGGTAAAGTTGAAATCGTGAATTTGCTAAAAGTAGCAAAGTAAGACTTGAAACCTTCTAAAAGTGGAGCTATGGTCATATCTAATATTATATTTAATTACAGGAGCAAACAATGATAGAAATTTGGTCAAAACCTAATTGTCCGTTTTGTGATAAAGCTGAAAATTTATGTATACAAAAAAATTTGGATTTTAAGAAATATATGTTAGATGTAGATTTTACTAGGGAAGAATTATTTCAAAAATTTCCTTCAGCAAGAACATTTCCACAAATAACTATAGATGGAACTTTGATAGGCGGTTATACAGAATTTTCTGCAAAGATTCTTGAAGAAAGTTAAAAAGTGGATCAACTTAATAAATATATTTTATTAATAGATAGTTATTTTGGAAGCGCGCCGTGGTTTCCACTCACTTTGTTAGCTACGGGTGTTTTCTTTACAATTTATTTAGGATTTCCTCAGATAAGAAATTTTAAAAATGGATGGAGAATAATTTCAAGAGGAGGATTTTCAGGCTCTGATGGTTATACAAGTCCGTTTCAAGCTCTAAGCACAGCTCTTTCCGGCACAGTGGGTACGGGAAATATAGGAGGTGTTGCAATGGCAATCTTTATTGGTGGACCAGCAGCATTGTTTTGGATGTGGGTCACAGCATTTTTGGGAATGACTACCAAGTTTGTAGAAGTTACCTTGTCGCATAAATACAGAAAACTTGATAAGTCTGGTTCAGTATCAGGAGGTCCAATGATCTATATGGAAAACGGGCTTAATATGAAATGGCTTGGCATAGTTTTTTCTTTTTGTCTTTTGGTATCTACTTTTGGTTCTGGCAATATGCCTCAAATAGATAATATATCGAGCACACTAAATTCAAGCTTTGGCTTTAACCCAATAATATCCTCGCTACTTATTACAATTTTAGTAGGGTTAGTCATTATTGGAGGCATAAATAGAATTGCTAGCTTTGCTGGATCTATTGTCCCAACGATGGCACTTATATATGTTATAGGATCTTTAAGTGTACTTATTTTTAATTACTCAAACATATTGCCTTCGTTTTACATAATAATCCATGATGTTTTTAATGGCAGTGCAATTGCAGGAGGATTTTTAGGGGCTTCATTTTCAACTGCATTTACATATGGAGTTGCAAGAGGATTATATTCCAATGAAGCTGGCCAAGGCTCTTCGCCAATTGCGCATGCAACGTCTAATACAAAACATTCGATAGAAGAGGGCTTTGTATCAATTTTAGAGCCATTCATTGACACTTTAATAATATGTACACTTACTGGTCTTGTAATTCTTGCTTCTGGGGTATGGACTGAAAAGTATGAAAATGATTTTGAGAAAACTTCTCTTTATTTTTTAGGACAGGCTGAATCACAACAAGATATATCGAGCCAAATTAATTCTTATATAGAGTGCAGAGACACTGGAGGAGATTGTTTTTCAGGGGAAATTTTCATTGAAAATGGTATTGCAAAAGATACAAATACAGTTTTTCACAATAGATCTATTGCAGAAAATGTCACTTTCTTTAAAGATGAAATGTTGTTTTCAGGAATTATTAAAATTGAGAATGGACTATTGGTCTCACAAGGAATAAATGTGAAAGGGGAGTCTTTGGTTAAATCCGCAGTTTTAACAAGCAAAGCTTTCAATAAAGGTTTTTTTGGTAACTATGGCGAATTCATTGTTTCAATTGGTTTATTGTTGTTTGCTTTCTCTACAATGATTACCTGGTCCTATTACGGAGACAGATGTACTTTGTATTTATTTGGCGAACACGCACTAATTTACTATAGGATTTTTTATTTACTTGCAATGTTCATTGCTGGAAGTGGCCTAATTGATACCGAGGTTATTTGGAATTTTGCATTGATTACGGTTGCAGCATCTACCTTACCGAATTTATTTGGCATGTTTCTTCTAAGAAAAGAGATGAAAACTCTTCTAAAAGATTATTCAAGATAATTTTTCAAAATCATTCATCTAATAAATTCAGCAAGAAAGCATCATCTAAAGAGCTTTCTTCTAGAGAATTTAATCTACCGCTTTTACCTGAATGGCCGCCAACTAAATTCATTTTCAAGAGAATCGGATTGTTAGAGATGCTATTTTCTCTTAATTTGGGAACATATTTAGCTGGTTCAAAATATTGAACCTGAGAATCATGCAGGCTCGAAGTAACCAGGACAGAAGGATACTTAGAAGGTTTTAAATTATCATAAGGCGAATATTGTTTGATGTAATCATATTCTTTCTTTTTATTTGGATTGCCCCATTCTTTATATTCAAATGTTGTCAAAGGAATTGATTCATCTAACATAGTCGTAAGAACATCAACAAAAGGAACCGCTGAAATTACACCTTTATATAATTCTGGTTCTAAATTAATGATTGCCCCCATTAAAAGTCCTCCGGCACTTCCTCCTTTTGCAAATATTTTTTGATTATGGCCAAATCCTAAATCTAAAAGTCCTTTAGTAACATCAATAAAGTCATAGAAGGTATTCATTTTTTTAAGCATTTTGCCATCTTCATACCATTGACGACCCATTTCTGAGCCTCCTCTAATATGAGCTATTGCAAAAATAAACCCTCTATCTAATAAAGGAAGTATGGAGGATTTAAAAGATGCGTCTATGATTGCTCCATAGGAGCCGTATCCATACATTAAAAGAGGGGAATCTTTTAGCTTGATATCTTTTTTATATACTAGTGAGACAGGCACCTTTTTACCATCCCTGACTTTTATTTTGAGTCTTTCAGATTTATATAAAGAAGAGTCAAAATTACTTAAATCTTGTGTCCAAACTTTTTCGCGATTTCCATTTTTATGGTTTTCTTTAAAAACAGTACTTTGACAATTTGGACTCGAATAGCCATAAAAAACCTCTTCAGAAGAATACTCTCCAATATTTGTTAGATAAGAACTATAAGCAGGATCATCAAATTTAATGTATTCAACAGAAAGATCATCTTTCTTTATTTTTTTTATCTTTGGTAAGCCATCTTCTCTTGTTTCTAAATAAAAATAATCTTTAAATGTGTCTAATCCTTCAATATAAGATTCTTCTGAATGATCTATTATTGTTTTCCAATTAGATAAATCATTAGAAAGATTTAAGTTAGTTTTAACGAGTTTAAAATTTTTACAATTATCTATATTGGTAATTACATAAAAACAATCATCATTTTCTGTAACACCATATAAATGATTTTCTTGTCTTTTTAAAAAACATATTGGTTTTGCATTATCTTTTGCTAAATCCAAAATCCAGGTCTCAGATGATTCGGTTTTACTAATGTTTATAAAGAGATATTTTTTCAATCTAGATTTAGAAATACCAAGATTAAACTCAGGATCATTTTCTTGATAAATCAATAAATCATTTTCTTGTTTGTCTCCTAATTTATGTTTGAAGACTTTATTTGTTATCAAAGTTTTTGGATCTTTTTTAGTATAAAAGATGAATTCATTCGAGTTATCCCAAACTACGTTGCCTGAACTATTAAATATGCTTTCATCAATTATTTTGTTTGAAGATAGATCCTTTATTTTTAGATTAAATTCTCTTCTTCCGGATAAATCCTCTCCATATGCAATCAAAGAATGATCAGGGGAGGGCGAAATTCCAGATATAGAAAAATATTCTTTATTTTTTGACAGAGTATTGAGATCTAATAAAAGTTCTTTTTTTTTGTTTTTTTGCTCTCTGTAATATCGACTATATTGTTCATTAGAAAATATTTCAGAAAAATAATAAAAATCATCTCTTTTAACTTTTAATGAAGTTTCTTTATTAGGAATTTTGTTAACCATCTCTTCATAAATTTCAGTCTTGTAATCTTTTCTTTTGGAAAACCAATCTTCTGTATATTTATTTTCTTTTTCAAGATAAGAAATAACTTCTTTATTAGCTCGCGAATCATCTCTTAACCAATAATAGTTATCGATTCTTATATCACCATGGGAAACTAATTTTTTTGGTATTTTTTTTGGAACTGGAGCTTTACTCATGATTTAAATAAATACAAAAAAAAAGCCGATGTTGAAAGTGAAAATGCAGAAGTTAAAATCAAAGCCATAAATCCAAATGCCATATACAAGTTTTCATCTTTGATTGAATTTAAATATCTATTTTTAAGAACAATGAAAAATTTATAACTAAATACGAAAGATAAAAAAAATATGACTGCTGAGAGAATATAAACCATAATTAGATAATATCTTAATTGAATAAAATTTATTAAACGTCTGTCTTTAAAGAATAATCATATTATTAATACAATTAATTATTATAAGAAACTATAATCAAAATGCTTAAAGATTACGCGCTTACAATTGCAATTTCATTTATTCTTGCCTTTTTTCTGCTTTATTTTCTATTTGCCTACTCAGGCATCATGCTTTCCGTTGAGGAGGGCTACAAAATAGGTGAAAGTTCTAGATGGTGTGAAAGAATAAGTTCTGGATATTTTAGAGAACCATCAAACGCTTTAAGTAACATTGGCTTTATTCTATGTGGTATTTTTATGGTTTGGATCCTCTCTAGAGAAGAAGTTACAGGCCAAAACTTTTTTATTGGGCTTACTTCTATTTCTACACTTTATGCCTCTGCATCTATCTTTTTAGGTCCTGGTTCCTTGATGATGCATGGAACTCATACGGTTTGGGGAGCTTGGATTGATAATGTAAGTATGGTTGCTTACATTATTATTCCTTGGCTTTTAAATTTCAAAATTTTAAATGGGTGGACAGAGAATCAATTTTTAAAAGCGTATTTTGTAATTTTATTTTTGTTTTCTTTTTTTAGTTGGTTTTATGGTTCAGAACTGGGCATTGGTTTTAGTTTATTTGGTGTTTCAATCGGTTTATGGGTAATTTCTGAGTTTTTATATAATTTCTATTCAAATTCAATGAGATTTTATTCTGGATTTGTAGGCTATCTCGTTTTATGGATATTTGGTACTTCACCTTACGATGTAGCCTTAAATATTGAAGAATTTTGGTGGACTCTTTTATTTTGGCTCCCAGGATTGATAGCAACTCAGAGACCCGAGAGCAAAAGAAAATATAATCCCTGGTTCTTTGCGGGTTGTTTTTTTTATATTTTGGCATTTACTATATGGCTGCAAGGAAATTTAATGATAAATCCCGATTCTGAATGGTGTTATCCAGATTCAGTTATTCAACCTCATGCTCTTTGGCATATAATCTGCGCTTTGGCGACATTGTCTTTTTTCTTTTTCTACAGAACTGAAAAAAGATTGAAAGCTATTAAATAATATGAAGAGCATTATTTTTTTCTATTTAATATTTTTTTCTTTATTTTGTAATTCTTCTGAAGAAAAAAAAATTATTATTACCTTTAAGGAATTATCAGATTTTCAAGCATGTTATGCATTCATGATTGGATCTTATAGTGAAGAAGAGAAGTCCATGTTAAAAGATTGGATAACTATAAAAGATTTCAATTGCGATCAATATGCAGAGGTTATATATAGAGCTAAAATTTTAGGATCCATTCAATAATTAAATCTTTATTATGGTTAGATTGATTAGTTTCTATTATTTCTTAATTGTATTTTTCTTTAACCCCTTCATCTTTTCTATAATTATTGACGGAAAACTATCAGAACAAGAATGGCAAGATGCTGAAACGTTAAATAATTTTTTAACAGTTTTCCCAAATGATAAGTCAGATCCAATATATAAAACAAAAATTCAATATTTTTCTAATCAAAACGGCTTGTATTTTGGCATAACTAATGAGCAACCCTTGGACACTCAAGTTTCTCAAAAACATTCTAGAGATGCTTCTAATGTAGATTCGGATCGTATTTTTTTAATTATTGATTTTGATGCAAATGCCAATATTGGTTATGAATTTACTGTTAGCTTAGGAGATTCTTTAAGAGATGCAATATGGGTTAATGAAAATGATATTTCTGAAAATTGGGATGCTATTTGGGAAGCGAAAACATCTCAAGCACAAAATAACTGGTATGCAGAATATTTTATTCCCTGGGGCGTTGCACCAATGTCAGAAGTGAAAGAGAATTATCGAAAAATTAAAATATCCGTTGGCAGGCAACTTCAATCAGAATCAAAATATTTTAATATGCCCGGCTTATGGGCTGAGCTTTCGCCTTTTTTATCAAGAATGCAAGAAATATCGATTGCAAATTATAAAAACGACAATCAATCTAAAGAAAATATAGATTTTTTTCCATATATAAGTGGTACTAATAATTTCATTCAAAATAATAGAAATTTTAATGTTGGGGGTGAAATATTCTGGGACATCGATTCAGAATCTAAATTAGATATTTCTTTAAATCCTGACTTTGGTCAAGTTGAGAGCGATGACGTAATTATAAATTTTTCTGCAAATGAAACTTTTTATCCGGATAAAAGACCATTTTTTACCGAAAATCAAAGTCTTTTTGATATTACAGGTTGGGATTTAAGATTCATAAACACGAGAAGAATAGGGGGGGCGCCAGATAAATGTTCTGAATCCAACGAAGCTCATTTAGGAGAGTGTGATAGTTCAATTAGCGATACATCGGATATAAATTATGCTCTTAGATATACAAAAGANGGGCAAATAAATAAATATGGTTTCTTTATGGCTAATGAAGACGATTCACTGTTTTCAGAAGGAAGAGATTATTTTGCTTTTAGATATAAAGCAAATCTGTCTAAAAATAGTGGAAAAGTAGGATATTTAACTACTTCTGTAAACAGACCGTCTATCGATAGAAAAGCAATTGCTAATGTCATAGATTTTGATTTTAAACCTTCTTTTGCTTCAAGACTTTATGGTTGGGCAGGTGAGATAGATATCAAGGAAAAAGGGGTTCAGAAAAAGGGCTATGGTTTTAAAACAAATTATACAGTTCGACTAACACCAGAACTTTTCGTTCTGTATTTTCTCAATTATAGCGATGAAAATTTTGACATCAATGATATGGGATATGTCAAACAGTTTGATAATCTTTCAATAGGAACGTACCTTCAATATTTAAAACCAAACAAAAATTTAGATTCTTTAATATCTCAAACAGAATTTAGTTTTAGGTTATTGCATCAACAATCAGTTGATGGCAATTATGGAAATGGAATAGGTATGTATTTTGATTATAAATTTCAATATAGAGATAGCTCATCTCTTGGTTTCAAATGTTACTGTAATTTCATTCGAGGAAAAGACTACGAAGAAACTAGAAAATATCAAGATGCTCCCTTTATAGAAGAATTATCTGGGGCTAAATTGATGGTTGAGTATTCAAGCCCTAGAACTAAGAAAATTCAATCAATATATAAGGCATCGTATGGAAGCTTTGGTTATCAAACACAAGAACAAAATTTAGATTTGAGGAATGAGAGTCATTCTTTTGGGTATTCTAATGTTTTTAAACCTTCTGGATTTTTTAAGCTAAATATAGATTGGTTTGAATATCAAAAAAAATCAAACTGGAGTATTTGGAGAAAAGAAAACCTATTTGGCTATTATGATAAAGAACAGATATCTTCGAGCTTAAGCATTGATTATTTTATTGGATCAAATCAAGAATTTAGAATTAAAGGAAAAATATATGGAATCAAAGCACAAAATCCTCGTTCTTATAGAGTAAGTTCAAGTGGATATATGAACGCAGCCTCAGATAATATGAATGCATTTCAGTTATCAGAAACAGCTTTTCAAATAAGATATAAATATGAATTTTCTCCTTTATCTAATTTATACGTAGTTTATTCAAGAGGAGGTAAGTTAACAAAAGCTTTTAACCAACAAGATGATTTTAAAGATATTTATTCAGATGCTTGGACGAATGAAACTCTCGATAAATTTATAATTAAATTGAGATTAAAATTTTAACAACTTATCAATCTTGATTAATAAAGACAGAGGGGAGAGTTATCTCTGCTAATGAGATTAAGATATAGTAATAAAACTTATTAATCTTATTTAACATAATATATATTATACGAATATATATTTAGTTCAATTTCCCATTGGAATAGGACCTGGAGTATATCCTCCGTTTAAAATCCATCTACCTTCTTCAGCAGTTAGCATATAAAAAATTCTACTTTTTAAGTAAGGATCACCTTCTTTGTTGTGTCTTGCAAAGTCAAAGGAAATCAAGGCAGCATGACCATTGTTAAATAGTGTCTTAGTATCAATCACTGATGAATAAGACCAACCATTACTCTTTAAGCCATCAAAATTAAAAGCATCTGTATATTTATTGTATTTTTGATCATTAAAGTAAAAAGGAGAACTCGTAATTTTTTCAATATTCAATTTATCTTGAGCATTAAAGTAAATAAGAAATTCTTCTACAAATTCCTTTGGATCTCCAATCTTATTAGGATCAGTAGAAACTAGTTTGTTTTTATAAAGTCTCGTGGCTACTAATAAATCACTGTTGTATTCAACCAAGGAAATAATCTTGTCATCTTTGAACTTAAATACAAATACGTAATCATTATCATATTCTCCGTTGATGCCTTCTGCGTCTCCTTTAAGAAACACAGCTGTTCCCTCTTCATCTGAAATTACATCTTCAATAAATAGTTCTATTCCATTCGGCAGTAAAGCCGGAATGATTTCTCCGTTCCATTGGTCAATCCAATCTTTAGTATTGTAGGCTTTTTTTGAAATAATAGTGTTGCCCATAAAAGTAAAGTTAAAATTTTCATGCAATAAAGGTTTAACCTTCTCTATATCAAGAATATTTTCCATAAAGAAAATTGCTGTTTTTTTATTCGTGAATGCTTTTGTTTCAATATTTGTAGTATCTGTATTACCACATGAAAACAAAAAAATTAAACTAAAAAAAATTAAAAATTTTTTCACTATTTAGAATAATTAGAATAGAGAGACTTTCCTGAGTATTTAAAATTATTCCAATCTAATTGAAATGGAGCAATGTTATTATCGACAGCATCGTCTATACCATCTTGGTCGGCGTCTAAACTTTTAAGAGCATCTTCCGGAAAAGCATCCAAATAATTTAAGACGCCATCGCCATCATCGTCACCATTTTTTGAAAAAGATTTACCCTGCAAATATTCATCTGCCAGTGGATCAGATGAAAATTCATTAATAATAACAGCTCCTGATTTTGGCAAATTCATAACTGGATAATTAAAAAAGTTATGGTCCGGTGTATCTAAAGTATTTTGCAAAGTTAATGTAGCGCAATCTGAGTCTCCTACAGGTTTCATTGGATAAACCTTTTTTTCACCTAACTGCCTTATAAAGTATTCGTTGCCTTGAGCATCAGTTACTACGGTACCTTCCGGAACGTCGAAAAAAGGAAAGTTTGAATAATATTCTCCATTAATAAGAACTATAGTGCTTACGTCTCCTGTTGTAGTTCCAGGACAAAGAGTATTTCCATAAGAGCTTCCATCCGCAATTTTTTTGCATTGGAGACCAGTTCCAACCCAGCTACCACTAAAAATTTTTATAGTTCCATCGAAGGTGGCATTATTTGCAGTGATATTATTTATGGCTTGTAAGTTATAATTGACTGATAAAGCTGTGTTGGGATTTCCATCCCCGTCAGGATTGTTATTTATTCTATCTCCAGAAGTATTATAGACGCCATAATTTGTTGGCCCTACATAAGTCCAACTTCCGGTTCTATTGACACACAATTCTGAGTTTTGAGAAGATCGCTGAAATGTTCCACCACCATTAGGTCCTGCGTTTAACCAAACACCATTTTTGACGCCAGAATACCCATCGGTAACTTCAAATTTAATAACTTTATCATTGTAAGCAAAATTTACTGTCTGTATTGAAATTGGATTCCCGTCAGGATAATTTCCTGTATAACCTGTAGGAAAATATTGAGGATACTGTGCAGCAAAGTAAGTAAGGTATTTAACTCCTCCTGTATTTGGAATTTCTATAGTTGGATTAAAATTGAGCGAAGTTGCAGTCCCATACCCTCCTGAGTTAGATGTATGGATAATTTTTGATGAATAAAAATATTTATCGAATTCAAAGGGAATTAAATTATTTATAACAACACCATCCATATAATAAGCTGCTTCAAATTTAACTTGATTTTCTGAAAGTTTTCTTGATTCATAAGATGCATTGTATAAAGGAGACGAATTAGATTTAAATACGGAACTATAATCTATAGTTAATACTCCAAAAGGATTAGAATCAGAAACTTCTTCTTCTATATTTATCTTTAACTTATAGTCAACAGCTTGATCTGACTTGAACAGTTCTATGTCGAGATCTGCATTCTTTGATTCTTGTTTTGAAACCACCGTCCAAGGTATAGAAGCTTCTGCATGTTCACAATCAGAATTGTTCAAGATTACTTTATAACCAATTCCGTCTCCCAAATTTGAATTATTTTGGTAATCCGTCTTATTAATTAGGCATAAGTAACTGTTTATTCTGCCAAAAGCAACGTCCAACATATATTGATGTACGTATATAATTTTTGCATTTCTCCAGATGGGTTTGGATTTATCAAATGTATTTAAATCTGGAAAAGAAAATATGCTGCTGGAAAAAATTAAAGTTAAAAAAAGAATTTTCTTCATCTAATCTAAGATCGTTAAATCGTCTGGAACATTTTTGAATTGGAATGTATCTTCAGTACTTGAATTAGATCCACTACCGCAGGAAAAAATAAGAAAAGAAATGATTACTAAAAAAAATATCTTCATTTTTTAATCTATTTAAATTCCTTTTAAATTTAATATAATTTAAAAAAAATTTAAAGAACTAATTAGGTTTTTTGGGGAAAATATTAAATTTAATAACTTCAGTTTCTATCTATAAAATCTCCTTCAGATTTACGTCTTTACTTTCTACTTCGAAGCCTTGAGGATTTCCATTAATAAAATCAATTATAAGTTGTGCATACTCTGGGCCAGCTTCTTCTTGTATGAAATGTCCTGGACCTTTTATAACTATTTCTTGCGCGGAAGGAATTCTTTTTAAGCCTTCTACAATTCCAGGATTGTTTCCTGTCACCGGATCATTATCGCTATTTGCGATTAAAAATGGTTTGTTCCATTTTTCTAATACGTTTCTGAAAGCCATTTCATTTTTTCTTAATTCGCTAGGAATTAAATATGGAAAAATTTGAGCACCGGCCTTATAGGACGCATTTGGATAAGGTGCTTCATATCCCAATCTCTCTTCGGAATTTACAGAGCCCAAGGTTTGCATGACACCACCTACGTCAATGTTATCAGTGTATCTTGAATATCTAATCCAGTTACTAAAACCACTTCCGCCGATAAATTCTTCCCATGTCGCTGGACCCTGCAACCAAATAGTTAATTTAAATATAGGACCTAAGAAAAAACCTCTTATATCGTTAATCAAGCCCCTGCCCGGAGCAATTAAACCTGTATTAGAAGCAATTACTCTTGAAAATCTATCTGGTTCTTCAGCAACAACTCTCAAACCAACTAACCCTCCCCAGTCATGCACATGAGCGGTCATATCCGTTAAATCTAGTTCTTTTATCAGATTAGTTATTATGTCGACATGCATTTGATGCGAGTAATCATCAATATTGATGTACTTATCGGATTTTCCAAAACCTACCATATCTGGAGCAATTACTCTGTAGCCTTCACCGACGAGAGTAGGAATCATCTTTCTAAACAAATAACTCCAAGCTGGTTGTCCGTGCAGAAGAAATATCACCTCGCCGTCTTTAGGGCCTTCATCTAAATAATGAATTCTCAAACCGTTGATTTGAAGATAGTTTGGTTCAAAATCATAGTCCTTTAAATTCTTAAATCTTTCTTCAGGAGTTCTTAGAATGCCAGGAGAAACCAAATTAAATCTCTCATAATTTACTTCTTCATCAAGATTTCTAGTGTATTGAAATATCCCCGTTAAAATAAGACCTAAAAAAAACAATATTGAAAATATTTTATTCACTATGACCTCCAAATTATAAATAAAGAGTTTTTTTAATTTATAATTTCTAGATTATAAAGGAGTTACTATGAGCGCAGAAAAAAAATATATAGAAATTTTAGGAAAAAAAATGGCTTATATAGATCATGGTGAAGGAGAATCAATTGTCTTTCTTCACGGCAATCCTGCTTCTTCTTTTTTGTGGAGAAACATTACACCTCATCTTGAAGGCATGGGAAGAATAATAGTTCCAGACTTAATTGGCATGGGCGATTCAGAAAAATTAGAAGGCATAGACAACCCCGACTATAAATATCATGGTCAATATAAATATTTATCAACTTTATTGAATTCTTTGGATTTAGGAAATCAAATTAATTTGGTTATTCATGATTGGGGCTCAGCAATGGGCTTTCAGTATGCAAGAGAAAACTCAGATCTAATTAAATCCATAAGTTTCATGGAAGCAATAGTGATGCCTTTAACATGGGAACAATGGCCTGAAAATGCCAGAAATATATTTCAATTAATGAGGTCTGAAGCTGGTGAAGAAATTGTTTTGGAAAAAAATATTTTTGTCGAAAGAATTTTGCTCAATGATTCAGCCAATGGTTTTTCAGAGGAAGAAAAAGCTGAATACATAAGACCGTTTAAAAACCCTGGCGAAGACAGACGCCCTACCCTTACATGGCCAAGACAAATACCTATCGAGGGTGAACCCAGTGAAGTTGTCGAAGAAGTAAGTAAAAATTCTGAATTTCACAAAGATTCAGATATCCCTAAACTGTTTATCAATGCAGAACCAGGATCTATCTTAATTGGCGACCAAAGAGAATTTGTAAGAACCTGGAAAAACTTAAAAGAAGTGTCCGTGAAGGGTAATCATTTTATTCAGGAGCACTCTCCAGATGACATAGGATTGCATATAAAAGAATTTATAAGCTCTATTTGATCCCAAACTTTTGAATATTATTAAAAGCTTTCAAAGTAAATTTGTTAAATTTTTTTAGAGCCTTATTCAAGTTTGCATAATCGTAAAACTCATTTACAGCATAACCGTCCCAATAAGTAACTCTATATTGTTTCTCAATGGATTGAATTGATATTTCGATTGGATCAGGATTATTTGAGATTATTTTGATTGAGATTTCGTCAGGATTTTTAGAAATAGACGTATTAGGAAGTTTGCCGCTTAAAGATTCATAAATTAAATCAATTCTATCTTCTTTTGCTAACAAGTTTTCCCTGTCTGTCACACTTATGCCTATCGATCTGATTGTTTCTTTTTGCGATATGTTTTGTTTTTCTGCCCGAGACTCTTTTGCGCCAAAGTTTAAAGCTACTTGGCTTTAAATTATTTCTCATCAAGCGCTCTAATTCTTTTTGTGAGATGTCAAATTCTTTATAAATGACATCGAAAGGAGTCCTGTCCTCCCAAGCCATTTCAATGATTCTATTTAAGCTATCTTGATCCATAGTGCGTAATTTAAGACCTTCTTAAAAAGAAGGTCAATAAATTATGGACTTGGAGCTGCTACAGTTTCACCGTGAATAACAGATGCTTTTCCATCATTGAGGATTCCAGTTGTTGGTTTATTGCCAATAATAGAAGAAACCGTAACTAAATCACTAGCGGTAGGTAAAACTAAATCATCTGCATAAGTTCTATTACCGGGAAGATTATTGGTTTCAAACTGTTTTAAAAACTCATCCCCCCTTAATGCTCTGACTCGAATGTCTTCATTACCTGTTTTGTCAGTAAGGATGGCTGCATCAGGCAAAGTAAATTCTGGTATGTATCGATAACACTCATCCCAAGAATCTACATATCTCCCAACAACATCTCCTGTGCAAGTATTGAAAACTTTTCCTGGAAAATTATGAAGATTACCAAAGCCTTCAAATTTAAGAGTAAATTTCTTGCCGGCTAAATTAGTACCAGGAAAATTATAAGTTATGCCACTTGCTGGAACAGCATATTCATAACTTTTAGGAGGAGAAATTGTTACCGCTTGACCATCTTTTAAGATTTTGTAATCTGGTCTTTTGAGCAACTCAAAAACATAACTATCGACAACACCTTCTCTAATTTTCCGACCACAATAATAACCGTTACCAGTTGCAAGAAGAGAATCGTCTATATTAAAACCTCCACCTTGTGCTTGTGCACGATATTTATTGGTATAGCCTCTTGCGTTACCGCCAACTAAATCGCACTTAATGCTAGCTTTGTCGGTATCATCAATAGCAGTCATTCGAAAAGAATGGCCGTATTGTCTTGTCCAATTATCAACGGTGAAAGCTGGTTCTTTGGTTTTATATTGATATTTTCTGATGCCGTCTCTATATTTTCTTTGATCTAGCTTATCTGCATTTGCTGGTATCCATTCGATATTTCCTCCGTCAGCAATAGCCCCGACAAGAACTCCATTAGTGACGGTATAACTTGATAATTCAGCGTTTCCAACACCACCAATATTATTATATCTACCAGCTCCCACAGTCGGTTCATTTCCGTCTTGATCCTCATTAACCGTTTCGCCGTCGTAATAACTTGCCACTTTAAAATAAGGGCCCTTGTTAACATATGGTGTTTGATTTAAAACCGCAGCATTTGCTCCAGCATCAACTTTGGCAAAAGCATCGGTTATGGCGTCGTTTAACTTTGTCTTTCCTAAACATCTTTCAACACAGACAAAAGTTTTACCATTTAAAGACGCAATATCGACTTTATTTTCTGCAGTTACTTTTACATTTGCCGCAGTCGTGTTACTAAAAGCAGTATAGGGAAGTCGGTACTGTTCTCTGGAATCTGGATTGTGAAAATACATACTTTCATTCCAGCCACTGCCGTCGGTCATTGCTGCGACCCATTGCGTCGATGTAAAAGTCAAAGGCGTATTTAACTCAAATGGGTGTATTGGTGGCGAATTACTCCAATTCATGCCGTGGGTGGCTGTAAAAGTAACAACGTTATTTGCGCCGTTAACACTTATATATCCAGAATATTCAGGACAGTTTCCCTGCGCAGCGTTGCAAGCTCCGGTGAGAGGCCAATTAAAACCACTCGCTCCGATTTTTGCTTCCCAGGTTGGATGAGTTTTAAGATGACCTACATACCATTGAAAACCTACACCGTCTAACTGGTTAAGTGCTTTGGTCGCAGAAGTTTTTTTCCAAACCTGATAATAATTTTTGGTTAAAGAATAAACCGCAGTATCTGATGAGTCTCGTTGATTTTTAAAAATTAAGTTGCTATTAATTTTAGCTTGATCTGAATCTCTTACGTGCGTGCCATGATAACTTGCATGAGCATAAACGTTTTGAGTCAAATTGGCACCAGGATTATCAGTAGGATTTGCTTCTAACGACAATGAAGTACTAGGAAGGTCATATCTAGCTCCAGTTGTATCCAAATAAGTTCCGTATTCATAGACTACTCTAGTCGCTTCGGCAATATCAGTGCTCCAACAATTCTCGTTACGAACGGTTGCTTTGGTTCCTCCTTCCAAAGAAAGAGAGGCTGTTGGTGGATTAGTAAAAGCTGCAGCAATTTCGTTATTAAAAGCTGTAGCGTCTTCATAAGTAGTCGTTGAGGCCTGTAACCCTTGAGCTGTTACATTGTACTTAATGGCTCTATCAAATTTTTGACAATAAACTTTGGCGGTAAGATCTTGGAATAATTTATATCTTGCTTGATACCAATCAACAGTTGTATTCGGAGGATTGCCAGAAAATTTTTGAATGTTTGTAAGTAAATAACCATTACGTTTGTTTGTTCCTAGAACACCAACAATTCCTCTTGGCGTAAAATTTGGTCCATCTTCGTAGTATTTTAAAGTAGTGCCTTCAACATCTAGGTAACCTTTTAAAATTGCGGTTCCCAATGGAATCTGCTGATTTGCTACGGTGACAGCTTCGTTCGTTTTAATTTCATAAAGTAAAGTGAAGTTACCATATGGACGACCTGCTCCCACGTCTTGCCTTAATACAGTTTGAACGTAAGCAGTTGAGTCAACCGTAACGTTGTCATCCATATCAATTATAATATCAAACCAACCCACGCCATTTAACTTGCCATCAGCATCTGAAGTTATATTCATTATTCCTGGGCTATATACAACCTCTTCCACAGCTGCAACTGCAGAATCTGTAGCAACTTCCGAACTTCCCCCAGTAGCAGCCTGCAATTCTGCTGCTACATCTGCCCCATCGGCTGTTTGACATGCTGCTTCATCTATTAAAACTTTATATGGGCCAGCATTAGTAAACGTTCCAAAATTGGTATTTGCTTGAAAACAAAGTAAAAAATTCACTTGAGACAAAGCATCGTTTGCCAAAATTCCAGGCACATAAAAATCAACTTTTGCTGCATCATCATCATAGTCCGTTGCATTTAAATTAATATTTAAAATTAATACGAAGGTAAGAAAAATTTTTTTAATCATGTTTAATCCTCAAATAAATTATTGGGTTTCCGTAAATTCAACTTGGCCTGACTGGTTTCCTAGGACAATATTGATTTGACCTCCCATGCCAGAGTGGCTGCTGCAATAATAATAAAGCGTTGTGGGAGTCTGAGCATTGATTACTATGGTAGTTTTGCCATCTGTCCCAGGAGTGCCACTGACAGTTACGCCAGTCGTATACTCTGAACCGCCACCATGAGTACCGTCGTTAGTTGTAGATATTCTCAAAGGATGGAGAGCACTAGCAGCATTAGTGGAATCAGTTTGATCAAACACATAAGTGCCAGCATTTAGTGTCAATGCTTTGTTTGCAACTCCAGCAGAAGAACTATTCTGCACAACGTAATCACGACTTACATTACCGTATGCACCGCCGCCGGTTTCACGAACTGTAATACACAAGTTAGTTGTACTAGGCGAACAACCAGTCGCTGCAGGAGGAGTAGTGCTTTCACTACCACCGCCACCGCCACATGCAGCAATAATAAACAATGAAAAAACAAGTAAACTTAAGTTTCTAAATGCCATAGATCTCTCCAAAAGAATTTATTAAAAATTACCACTTAGAAGTCTCCTTGTCTTCTAATTTATCGTTATAAAAATCCTTTTACTTAGGCTGCATTCTTATAGCACCGTCAAGTCTAATTGTTTCTCCGTTGAGAAATGGATTTTCAATTATTTGTGCAACTAATTTAGCAAATTCATCAGGATAACCCAATCTTTTTGGAAATTGAGTCATTTCTATTAAAGGCTTTCGAACTTCATCAGATGCCATAGCCATTAGAGGCGTATCAAATATTCCTGGAGCAATGGTATTATTTCTAATGCCCATGCGAGCTAAATCTCTAGCAATGGGCAAAGTCATACCGACAACTCCCCCTTTGCTTGCGCTATAGGCAGCTTGACCAATTTGACCATCAAATGCTGCCACCGAAGCAGTGTTAATAATTACGCCACATTCGTTGTCATCTCCCGGTTCATTTTTACCCATTGCATCAGCAGCTAATCTAATTGCATTGAAAGTTCCTGTGAGGTTGATATCAAGCACCAATTTAAAATAATCCAATGGATGAGGACCGTCTCTTCCCACAGTCTTACTAGCACTGCCAATACCAGCACAATTGACCAAGATATTTACAGCGCCAAATTTTTCAACGGTTTTATCAATAGCAGCTTTGACGCTTTCTTCTTCAATTACGTTTGTGATTGAATAGTCAGCTACATCACCAAGCTCGTCTACAGCAGCTTTTGCGTTATCTTCGTTTAAATCTAGAAGCATTAATTTTGCTCCTTTTTCTTTAAGCAATTTAGCAGAAGCTAATCCAAGACCTGAGGCTCCACCAGTTATTACTGCTACTTTATTATTTATATCCATTTCTTCTCCTAAAATTCGTCGTTAAGCATTATTACAGTTCTGAAAAAAAAATAAAGTCATGAGTTCTCTCTAGACTAGGTCGGTAACCTTTATTAATATAAACATCCAATTTTTAAGGGAGAAAATATGAAAACTGATTTTGAATTTTTAACAACTGAAATAGATGGACACATTTTGACTGTCACAATAAATCGTCCTGAAGTGATGAATGCTTTGCATCCACCAGCGCATGCTGAATTCGATGAAGTGTGGAACGAATTTGATAAAGACGAAGATTTGTGGGTTGGCATAGTTACTGGCGCAGGAGACAGAGCATTTTCTGCAGGAAACGATCTTAAATTTCAAGCTCAAGCAGGCGGAAAAATGGAAATGTCGACGCAAACCGGATTTGCCGGACTAACTTCTAGATTTAACCTAACCAAACCTTTGATAGCTGCTGTTAATGGCGTCTCGATGGGTGGAGGATTTGAAATAGCCTTGGCGTGCGATTTAATTGTAGCTTCAACCAATGCAAAATTTGCCTTACCCGAACCTAAGGTAGGTTTGGCTGCCTTAGCAGGAGGAATGCAAAGACTGCCAAGACAAATAGGTATGAAAAATGCTTTAGGTATGATGCTCACTGGAAGGCACGTTTCAGCAGAAGAAGGCATGAAACTAGGTTTTGTTAATGAAGTTGTTGAGCCTGATAAATTGATTGAAGCAGCTAAAAATTGGGCCAAGCAAATTGAACAATGCTCACCTATGTCGATAAGAGCAACAAAACAAGTCGCCTACGAGAACTTTAATGAACCAGACTTAGAAAAATCAATGAAAGCCCACTATTCAGCAGTCGGAGAACTATTTAGCAGCGAAGACTTTATAGAAGGTCCAGTTGCATTTGCTGAAAAAAGACTTCCAAACTGGAAAGGAAAATAAGGAGCATTGAAATGTTTGATTTAACAGGCAAAAACGCAATTATTACCGGTTCATCCAAAGGTATTGGTAAATCAATTGCAATGGCTATGGCAAAACAAGGTGCAAATGTTGTAATTTCAAGTCGAAAGGTAGATGTTTGTGAGGCAACAGCTGAAGAGATTAATAACTTAAAAGACGAAGGTGCTGGAAAGGCCATTGTCATCCCATGCAACATTTCTGACAAAACCGCTCTTGAAATGCTTGTTGAAGAGACAAGATCTCAATTGGGGCAAATAGATATTTTAGTTTGTAACGCTGCTACCAATCCTTACTTTGGTTCCATCAAAGACATAACTGATGATGCATTTGAAAAAATAATGAATAACAATATTAAAAGTAACCACAATCTTTGTCAGATGGTGATCCCTGAAATGATGGAGCGAAAAGATGGAAGCATTATTATTGTCTCCTCTATTGGAGGGCTTAATGCCAGTCCGGTTATAGGTGCTTATAATATTTCTAAAGCTGCTGACATCATGTTAGTTAAAAATTATGCCTTGGAATTTGGACAATACAACATAAGAACCAATGCCATTGCTCCTGGTTTATTCAAAACGGATTTTGCTAAAGCGCTTTGGGAAAATCCAGAAATACTCAAACAATCGACTGCTACTTGTCCTATGAAAAGAATTGGAGAACCTGATGAAATTGGTGGAGCTGCTGTTTTTTTAGCCTCTCAAGCAGGCAGTTTTGTAAATGGCCATACCCTGGTTATTGACGGTGGAACTGTAGTTTAACAATGTCAACAAACAAATTATTCAACACTCAAGGTCGGTTAGAGATACTTGATCAAGTTACCAAGGAGGGCTTGCTAAGCTTGGAAAAAGCAAATATCAGAGGAAATGAATACTTTGTTTTCAAGGAAGCACCGAATAACTTAAGAGAATATTATCAGTTAGGCCTTTTGCATGGCGATTGGACTCATATTGTTTATCAGGAAGAAAGATTTCAATTTAATGATACTTTAAAAATAACAGCTCAATTAGCTAATACTCTTCAAGCAAAATTTAATATTCAAAAAGGAGATAGAGTAGCGTTTTCTATGAGGAATTATCCAGAATGGATGTTTTGTTACATGGCAATAACTTCTATTGGCGGTGTTGTTGTGCCATTAAACTCTTGGTGGAAAGGTGATGAAATAGAATATGGATTGACTAATAGTGAAGCAAAATTATTTATTGGTGACGAAGAAAGATTGGATAGATTGGAAGGGAGACTCAGTGATTTGCCAAAAATTTCAGTTCGCTCATCAAAGTCTGAACACCAAGATATAGATTTTTATAAACTTATTAAAGATCAATCGGAGACATTAGATTACCCTGTTGAAATAGATCCTGAGGATGATGCATCAATTATGTACACCTCAGGAAGTACTGGATATCCAAAAGGCGTTGTTCTAACTCATCGAGGAATTATATTTGCACCTTTTTATTGGATTCTTCTTACCACTATGGTGAAAGAAGCCTCTGATGAGGAAACATTAGCTTTAGAGCAAGCAAATGAAGAGGAGCAGGCAGCATCATTAGTCGGTGTTCCATTATTTCATGTCACCGGTTCTCACGCCCTCTTCTTGCTTTCAATCCCAGTTGGCAGAAAAACCGTTCTCATGTACAAATGGGATCCAGATATTGCATTAGATTTAGTTGAACAAGAAAAAATTACCGCCTTTACTGGTGTGCCTACCATGTCNGCTGAAATGGTTGAGGCGCAAATTAAAAATCCTAGAGACATTTCAACATTAAAAGATCTTTATGGCGGAGGTGCTCCAAGGCCTCCTGAACAAGTAAAGAAACAAAAAGAGCACATGCCAGAAACTAATCCTGGGATCGGTTATGGTTTAACAGAGACGAATGCTTTAGGTGCAAATAATGCTGGGGACACTTATTTAGCTAAACCAATGAGTACTGGGTTTCCCGTTCCTAAAATAGTAGAACTTAAAATTGTTGATGATGATGGAAATACTTTAGAAACTAATGAAAATGGAGAAGTCTGTATAAAATCTGCAGCTACGTTTAGATGTTATTGGAAAAATCCTGAAGCAACACAAGATTGTTTGGATTCTCAAGGTTGGTTCAAAACAGGAGATATTGGTTATTTGGATGAAGATGGTTTTCTTTTTATAAATGATAGAAAAAAAGATATGGTCATAAGGGGTGGTGAGAACATAGCTTGTCCCGAAGTGGAAGCGGCTATTGCAGAACATCCTGATGTCTTGGAGGCTTCGGTATTCGGAGTGCCTGATGAAAGACTGGGTGAAATATTAGCTACTAATGTTTGTGTAAGGGATGAAAGCAAATTAAATGACACTGATCTCAATAGTTTTCTAGCTACCAAATTAGCTAATTTTAAAATTCCAGCTCACATCTGGATTCAAAAAGATAAGTTGCCTAGGATCGCATCAGGCAAAATTGCCAAAAAAGATCTTAGAGCATCTGCAATAAAATTATTAGGTAAATAAATGGATATATTGGATTCAAGAGTAGTCGTAACCGGCGGAGCTAGTGGTATTGGAAAGGCTTTAGCCAAAGCTTTCGTAAAAGAGAAATCCTCATTCGTCTTAATAGTTGACGTTGATGCAGAAAAATTAGAAGAAACAAAGAAAGAACTTAACTGCGATGCTTTAAAAATTGATGTCAGCAAGGAAGAAGAAATTAAATCTTTGGTTAATTACATGAACGATAAAGCAGGCGGGATAGATATTTTTTGTTCTAATGCTGGAATCGGAGGTGTTCCAGGGTTTTTCGATGTCTCAACTGAAGATTGGCAAAATATTTGGGATATTAATGTAATTGGGCACATACATGCTGCAAAGCACGTCTTGCCACAGATGTTAGAGAGAGGTAATGGATATTTAATGAACACAGCATCTGCTGCAGGTTTGTTAACACAAATAGGATCAGCGCCCTATTCAGTTACTAAAGCGGCTGCTTTAAGCCTAGCTGAATGGTTGAAAATTACTTATGGTGAAAAAGGCATTGGAGTATCGTGCTTATGTCCTCAAGCAGTTGAAACTGCAATGACAGCTCAAGGCGCGGGCACAGCTGGAGTTGACGGCATGATATCAGCAGATGAATGTGCCTTGGATGTAATAGACGCAATTAAAAAAGAACGGTTTTTAGTTACCCCTCATAAAGAGGTGCTTGAATATATTAAAAGAAAATCTTCGGACTATGACCGCTGGATATCAGGAATGCAAAGACTTCAAAAAAAGTTTGAAGATTTCTACAATAAGTTTAATCTGAGCTAGAACAATTTCTAGCCAATAAATAAGTAGCTTTATTTAATTTTCCACTTAAGCCCCAGATTCTACATAAAGGATAGCCATCAGTTCTTGAGATCAGATCGAAACCATTTACAGTAATCCTGTCTATGTAAGAGTTATCCTGAAGACTATATATTTCTAGCACGCCTCCGATGTATGCGGATTTTCCTCCTACATCTACAAAATAAAATGCATTTTCACCATTGAAATAATCCAATTCATCCTGCCATTTAATTTTATTTTTATAATCTTCATTAACACACGAAGTTAGATTCATTAAAATTAATAAGAAGAGAAAACTGAGATTTTTCATATAAAATTGATTATATGTTTGAAGCAGAAGAATTTAAAATTTTTGGATTTGAACATTTGCTTACCATTGCTTTGATAATCGCGATTTCAATTTCATTACCCATCGTTTTAAAATTTTCTAACAATTCAACTAAAAGCAACCTATCAATAATAATTGCTGCAATAATTTTAATTAATGAACTAACAAAGCCGTTCTATTATCCTGCTCTCTATCCAGAGAGATTCACCTTTATCTCAACCCTTCCATTGCATTTATGCAATCTTGCTTCAATATTCATTGCGATTTTCTTAATTTTTAAAATAAGGTTTTTCTTTAGTATCTCTTTTTTTTGGGGAATTTCAGGAGTGCTTATGGCTTTAACTCAACCGGATTTTCCTTTTGACTTTCCCCATTTGCATTTTATTTTATTTAATTTTAGTCACGGTCTTTTACTGTTTGCTATTTGTTTCGCGTCTATTTCGTTGGGGAATAAACCCGATTTTAAATCTTTTCAAGATACAATCTTTTATAGCATTCCGATTGTTTTAGTCGTTTATTTTATAAATATACTAATCAATTATTCTTCCAATGATACCGTTGCTAATTATATGTATTTAATTGAATTTCCCTTAGGGGAAAACTTAACAAGGTTTATGCCGGATCCCCCTTTTCACTTATTCGTCTTTCTTCCTATTGCTATATTACTTTTCTTCATAACATATTTACCTTTTTATTTGAAAGATAGGTTTTTTAGTCAATAATTAAATAAACCTATAAACTAAAGTTATGAATAATCCGCTATTACAAGAATTTAAAAATGAATTTGGTATTCCTCCCTTTGATTTAATTAAAGAAGAGCATTACATCCCCGCTTTTGATAAAGCTATAGCCGAACATGCAAAAGAAATTGAATTGATTGTCAGCAATAAAGAATCTCCTGATTTTGAAAATACGATTAATGCACTTGAAAATTCAGGTGAACTTTTGAGTAAAGTCAGCAGAGTTTTCTACAATCTCCTCTCTGCACATTCCAATGACAACTTAAATAAAATTGCTTCCGAAATAAGCCCAAGACTTTCTAGACACAATGACAGTATTTCTTTGAATCAAGATTTATTTATTAGAATAAAAAAAGTATACGAAGATAAGGATCTTTTAAATGCTGAACAGCAAAGATTAATACAAATAATTTTTGATAATTTTAAGCTCAGAGGCTCCTTGTTAGATGATAAAAAAAGAGAAGCTTTGAAATCAATGAACGAGAAACTATCCTCTCTTTCTCTGAAATTTAATCAAAATACACTTAAAGAAACTAATAACTTTAAATTAATTATTTCTGATCCTGCTGACTTAGAGGGCTTGCCAGAGGACTTAGTTGAGTTAGGAAAAAAACAAGCTGAAGCTGAACAGATAAAGGATAGTTGGCTTTTTAAAGCTAGCAGAGAAAACTTATATCCTTTTTTAACTTTTTCTAACAAAAGGTCTCTGCGAGAGAAAATTTATAAAGGCTATATTTCAAGAGGCAAAAATAAAAATTCAGAAAATAATGAGAATTTGATTAAAGAGATGTATTCCCTAAGAAAACAAAAAGCCAACCTTCTTGGGTTTGATTGTCATGCTGATTTAGCACTTCAGAATAGTATGGCTGAAACAACAAGCAATGTTTCAGATTTATTAAATCAGGTTTGGAAACCTGCAAAAGAAAGAGCTGATGAAGAAATTGCCGAAATGCAAAAACTAATTCAAAAAGAAGGAAATAACTTTAAATTAGAAGCTTGGGATTGGTGGTTTTATTCGGAAAAGGTAAGAAAAGAAAAATATGATTTTTCTGAAGAAGATATGAAACCTTTTCTATCTCTTGAAAATATCAGAACAGCGGCATTCACAACAGCTGAAAGATTATTTGATATTAAGTTCATAAAATTAAGCGAATTTCCAAAATATCATGAAGAAGTAGAAGCTTATAAAGTCATTGACAGTGACAAAAATATTGTCGGAATTTTTCTCACAGATTACTTTGCAAGACCTTCTAAACAAGGTGGTGCTTGGATGACTAGTTATAGAGATCAAAGCAAAAATAACGGAATTAAGTACCCCATCATTATTAATGTTTGCAACTTCCCTAAACCCACTAAAAATAAACCTTCTTTATTAAATTTTGAACATGCTATTACATTGTTTCATGAATTTGGACATGCCCTTCATGGCTTATTGTCTGATGTAACTTATCCCTCTTTATCCGGCACAAGCGTACCAAGGGATTATGTTGAGTTTCCATCACAAATGATGGAAAACTGGATAAGAAATCCTGAAGTTTTAAATGAATTCGCACAACATTTTGAAACGGGTGAAAAAATTCCCGAGGATTTAATGAATAAGTATTTAAATTGTCAAAAATTTAATCAAGGTTTTGCTACTACAGAATATCTAGCTGCTTCTTTTTTGGATTTAGCTTGGCATACTTCTGATAAAGACGTAACAGATATCGGTAGCTTCGAGGAAGAACTCTTTAATAGCATTAACAAACCCAAAGAAATAGATAGTAGGTACGGCAGCACTTATTTCAATCATATTTTTTCTGGTGGTTACTCATCTAGTTACTACAGTTACATGTGGTCTGAAGTTTTGGATTCTTCTGCTTTTGAAGTTTTTGAAAAAAATGGTATCTATGACAAGTCCTCTGGTCAGAAACTAAAGGAGTATGTATATTCTTCAGGCAATTCTAAGGATCTAATGGAGCAATTTATAAGGTTCAATGGGAAAGAGCCTGACCCAAAAAGATTACTGGAAAAGAGAGGATTGGTTTAAAACCTTTCCGATGTATAAATTATTTGGGTTAGAGATATCTCCATTCACTCTTAAGATAAAATCTTACTTAAATTATAAAAAGATTAAATACAAGTGGATTAAAAACCCAAACTCTAAAGAACTACGAAAGCTTAAACAAACATCATCTCTTCCTTTTCTTCTAACAGATGACGGAGAAGTTTTACAAGATTCTACTAATGCTATTGTAAAACTTGAGCATCGACACTCAAAAAATTCTATTTATCCTGAAGATTCAAGATTAATTTTTATTTCGTCTTTAATTGAAGAATATTCAGATGAGTGGATGATTAAACATTTATTTAATTATCGATGGACTTATGAAGTTGATCAAAATTTAGCATCGAAACGTATCGCGGCATCCTCAATTCCTTTTTATATAAGATATCTTCCAATAATTTCTGAGCTAGCTCTAGAACAAACAGCTCAACATATGAAAGATAAATATTCAAATATGGCCTCATCTGCTTATGGAATCGATGCTACTAATAGAGAGCTGATAGAAACTTCTTTTAAAAGATTAATAGATTTATTAGAAAACCATCTTATAAAATTCCCTTATTTGTTTGGTGGACGTCCATCGATTGCAGATTTTGGTCTTTGGGGACAACTTTACGGATCTTGGATGGACATTACTGCTAGAAATTTCATTAATCAAAGACCAAATTTAGTTAAATGGCTAAAAAAAATGGAAAACCCTAAGATTGAAGGTGATTTTTTAGGGTGGAGCGATGTTCATCTTACAATTGAGCTAATTTTGGAAAAAGAGATAGCTAATGTTTTTTTGCCTTGGTCTAATGCCAATTACAATGCCCTTAATGATAAAAAAGATACTTTCTCTGTTTCTCTAGAAGGAAAATCTTTTAAACAAAATACCCAAAAATCTCATGCTAAATCTTTAAAAGAGCTTAGATTGAAATATAATGAATATGATTTGAAGGAGTCAATAAAACCTATCCTGAATAATTCAGGATGTTTAAAATTTTTAGATTAGGGGGAAATATGAGTTTGAAGTGGGCTATTAATGGATTACTAGATGATCTTTATTTTTACGCACAAGGCCTTCCAAGATTATTAATTACCTGGAAGCCAGAAAATGAATTATCTATTTTAAAATTCTTCGAAAACAATGTAAAAAAATATCCTAACGAAATAGCATTCATATTTAAAGATCAAAAAATTACTTGGCAAGAAGCGGATATAAAAGTTTCTGAATATGGAGCCTATCTGCAAAGCCAGGGCATCGAAAAAGGCGACTGTTTTGCGCTATTAATGGATAACTGTCCTGATTTCTTAATGCTTCTATTGGCAGCACACAGAATAGGAGCAATTGCAGCTTTGATTAACACAACAGTAACAGGAGACGGATTGAAGCATGTTGTAACTATTGTTGACGCAAAAGCAGTAATCTTAGGAGCATCTCACATAGATAAATTTAATTCTTCGATGCCAGAGTCTGAACTGCAAGCATTAAAAATTTACGCGATTGAAGATTCACAAAAAATTCCGAATGAATACATTGATATTAACGAACAATCTAAAGGGCTTGAGAATGTGATGAGTCATAATTTAAAAATTAAAGACGTAGGCATGTATATTTATACCTCTGGCACAACAGGGCTTCCAAAAGCAGCACTTATAACAAATGGACGTGCAGTCAAAACAAGTTATGCCGGTCAATTTTTTGGATTTAAAGCAAAACAAAAAGACATTCTTTATTTAACCCTCCCCCTATATCACGCCACAGGTCTTTTATGGTCCTGGGCAGGTTGTTTGCGAGGAGGAGCAACAACGGTTATAAAAGAAAAATTTTCTGCTTCAGAATTTTGGCCAGATGTACGTAAACACAAAGTAACTATGTTTGGATATGTTGGGGAACTTTGTCGATATCTTATGAATGTTGAGCCAAATGAAGATGATAAAAGTCATAATCTAAGGGTTATTTCTGGAAATGGGTTACGTCCAGATATCTGGGAAAAATTTCAATCTAGATTTGGTATTCCGAAGATAAGAGAGTTATATGGTGCTACCGAAGGAGTTGGTGCTTTGGTAAATACCCACGGAAGACCAGGTATGGTAGGTCGTTACATGCGAGGTTCTTTAGTAATTAAGTGCGATCAAGAAACTGGTGAGCCTATAAGAAATGAAGAAGGATATTGTGAATCAGTTGAAGTCGGAGAAACAGGTTTATTCATTTCAGCATTATCAAAGATAGCTACTTTTGAAGGATATTTAGACAAACAAGCTTCTAATAAAAAAATTATGAGTGATGTTTTTAAAAAAGGAGATCTTTGGTTTAATTCTGGAGATCTTTTGATCAGACATGAAAATAACTGGCTATCTTTTGCAGATAGGGTTGGGGATACATACAGATGGAAAAGTGAGAATGTTTCTACGATGGAGGTAGCTGCAATTGTTAACAAGTACGATCAAGTATTAGATTCAAATGTTTATGGAGTTGAAGTTAAATCAGCAGAAGGAAGAGCTGGAATGGCGTTATTGAGTGTGACAGATGAATTCAATTTCAACGAATTTTCTGAGCATATTGAAAAAAATTTAAATGCTTTTCAACTTCCATATTTCTTGAGAATAACGGAAACGATGAAAACAACTGGAACTTTTAAACATCAAAAAGAAGATTTAAAAAAACAAGGATTTGATCCCGACATAATTGAAGACAAAATATATTTTTATCAGAAAGGAAACTATGTAGAAATGAATAATGATCTTTACAATCGAATTCAAACTGGTGAGGAACGATTTTAATGTTTGAATTTATTAGAAACATATTAGCTAGAAGGACCTTCGCTTACAAAGCAAGAAACAAGGCAATGAATATGTTTTCAAGTTATGAAAATTTTAAAACTATTCGAGAAAATCAAGAGGCAAAAAGACAGAAAGAAAATAGACCTCATGAAGTTTTGTACTTTCATAAGGTTGACGATCCCTACTCTCATTTAACAATTCAATATATTGATAAACTTATCAATGGCTACGAAATTATTTTGAGACCAATATTGGTTGGAGAAGAAAACCCTGTCACTGTGCATGAGCCAGATTTATATAGCGCTTATTGTTTAGAAGATGTCAAAAGAATAGCGCCTTTTTATAACGTTAGTTTTGAAGCATCTTCTTATCCACAAAAAAATTTAATATCTCTTGCTAATTCAATTTTATGCAATCTTGAAGCAGATCAGTTTACCGATATTGCAAAACAAGTAAGTACTGCCCTCTGGCAAGGGCAAGAAGAAAAATTAAAAGAATTGAATGAGCTCTATAAAGCTACAGATATCGAAGTAAGTAAAAAACTAAATAGTGGAAATGAAATTAGAAACAATTGTGATTATTATTTTGGCTCTGCATTTTATTATGAAAAAGAGCTCTATTGGGGTGTGGATCGATTGAATCACTTGGAGACAAGGTTGGCTGAATTAGGGGCAAAAAGAACAACTGATAATGAGTTTATTTGCAATCTCAACACAACGGCGCCTAAAGAACTTTCTTCGGACGATAAAATAAATTTAACTTTTTATCCTTCTCTTAATAGTCCTTATACATTTGTAAGTGCCAAAAAAGTCAAAGAGCTTATAAAAGACTATCCAATAAATCTTATTACTAAACCAGTACTGCCCATGCTAATGAGAATGATGACAATTCCAACTTTTAAAGCAAAATATATAATTTCAGATGCTGCTCGAGAAGGAAGAAAATACGGATATGAGATGAAGTCAATTTATTCTCCAATCGGAAAACCCGCAAGACTTGCTTATTCCCTGTTTCCAATAATAGATAATCTAGGCAAAGGATTTGAATATATTGATGGTCTTCTTAAAGCTTCATTTCAAGATGGAATAAATATTGGAGATGAAGAATTTTTAAAAACTTTAATAAATGAATTGGGTCTTGACTGGGATAAGATAAAAAAAGATTTAAATACAAAAAAATGGAAAAAAGAATTAAATGATAATTGTGATGAGATGTACTCAGGGAATTGCTGGGGTGTCCCTAGTTTTAAAGTTACTAACTCAGATGGCAGCGAGCCTTATTATGTTTGGGGCCAAGATAGAATGTGGCTTTTAAAAGAAGAAATACATAGAAGATTTAGTTAAAGAACTATCTTTCTATAAATCTATCTAAAAGCCGATGAAAAAAATTAAGAAAAGAAAGGCCTCTAACCCAGTAGCTAAAAATGCTTCTAAATTCAATAAAGCAAAAGTTTTTGCTGATAAGACAAAGTATAATCGTAAAAAAAATAAATCTTCCAAAGATCAATGAAATCTAAATTTAATAATGTTCTTGAAATGGTGGGCAATACACCAGTTTTAAAAATCAATAATATTGATACTGGTAAATGTGATTTGTACGTAAAAATGGAAAGTTTGAACCCTTTTGGATCTATTAAAGATAGAGTTGGTTTGAAAATGATTCAAGATGCAGAAGCCCAAGGTCTTATTAAGGAAGGCTCTACCATAATTGAATCCACTGCTGGAAATACTGGTCTAGGTCTTGCACTAGCAGCAAAGCTAAAAGGATATAAATTAATTTTAGTTATACCTGACAAAATGAGTGAAGAAAAGATAAGGCATCTAGAAGCTATGGGAGTGGAAATTATCATGACTCGATCTGATGTTGAAAATGGACATCCAGAGCATTACCAATCAATTGCAGAAAAATTATTAAAATCTACTCCTAATTCTTTTTTTGCAAATCAATTTGAAAATAAATCAAATCCACAAGTACATTTTGAAACTACCGGTCCTGAAATTTGGGAACAAATGGAGGGTAATATTGATGCTTTTGTAGCTGGAGTTGGAACAGGTGGAACAATAAGTGGAGTTGGCAGATTTTTGAAGTCTAAAAATCCTAATGTGAGAATTGTTATAGCTGATCCTGTTGGCTCAGTCGTAGCTGATGCAGTAAATACTGGTGAATATAAATATGAAGGAGGCTCTTGGAGCGTTGAAGGAATAGGCGAAGATTATATTCCTGCTAATTTAAATCTTGATATTATAGACGAAGGTATTTATGTCTCAGATAAAGAAGCTTTTAATATGATTGATCAACTTCTGCAAAAAGAAGGTATTTTGGCAGGATCGTCTTGTGGCACGCTTGTTGATGCTGCTATCAAGTGGTGTAAAGCTCAAGAAGAACCAAAAACAGTGGTTACCTTGATTTGCGATACTGGAAATAAGTATTTATCCAAAGCATTTAATAAAGATTGGGTTAAGGAAAATATAAATTAAAAATGGCGAAAAATAAAAACCAAGGATTTGAGACCAGGGCCATACATGCCGGACAAGAAGCTGACCCGGCAACTGGTGCTGTTATGATGCCGATTTATACCTCATCAACATTCAAACAAGACTCACCAGGAATTCACAAGGGATATGATTATTCAAGATCAGGAAATCCTACCAGAAATGCATTTGAAGATTGCATGGCAAGTTTAGAAGAAGGAATCAAAGGATATGGCTTTTCTTCAGGTGTTGCTGCAATTTCAGCTTGTGTTGAGCTATTGGAACCTGGAGATCATGTAATCGCAATGGATGATTTGTATGGGGGAACCGTAAGGCTTTTCAATGAAATAAAAACTAAATCTCAAGGCATTACCGTCACTTATGTTGATATGACGGATTTTGACAATGTAGAAAAAGCATTTACCAATAAAACAAAAATGATTTTTGTTGAGACGCCAACGAATCCTCTGCTAAAAATTACTGATTTAGAAAAAATTGCAAATTTTGCCAAAGAGAAAAAAATTCTTTCAGTTTGCGACAATACTTTTGCATCTACCTACATCCAAAAACCATTAAACTTTGGAATTGATATCGTTCTTCATTCTGCTACCAAATACCTTGGAGGTCATTCAGATCTCATAGCCGGCGTATTAGTAATTGGCAGGGATGATAAGAATCTTTTAGAAAAAATGGCAAATATTCAGAATTCATTAGGGCCCATTACTAGTACCTTTGATAGTTATTTGATACTGAGAAGTCTCAAGACTTTACCTATAAGGATGGAAAGGCACAGCAAAAACGCTTTGCTCATTGCTAATGAATTAATTAATAATGAAAAAATTGAAAACGTCATCTATCCAGGTCTTGAATCACATCCACAACATCAACTAGCGAAAAAGCAAATGAATGGATTTGGAGGAATCATCTCGATTGAATTAAGCGGTGGCTTAGAAGCTTCAAAAACTTTTCTTGAAAAAACTAAAATTTTCTCTCTTGCAGAAAGCTTAGGAGGTGTTGAAAGTCTCATAGAACATCCGGCTTTGATGACTCATGCATCTTTACCCGCAGAAACAAGAGATAAAATTGGTATTACCGATGGTCTAATTAGGCTTTCAGTTGGAATCGAATCTGTAGAGGATTTAATAGACGATATTCATCAGGCTTTAAATTAGCCCATGTTAAAAAAGCATAATTTATTACCATCTAAATCGTAAACATAAGCTCCGTAAAACTGCCCTGCTCTCATACCTGGAGCTCCATCATCTTTAGCTCCAAGTTCAATGGCAGTGTCATACATGCTTATAACTTCGTCATGAGAGCCTAGAGCAATAGCTTTCATTGTTCCGTTGCCATGATGAGCTGTATTTCCATCATAAGGAATAGCTATGGCTAAAATTACGGATCCATCTTCTTTTGATAACCACATCGTTATTCTATCGTTGGCAAGTAGTTTCTTTGGCTCTAATTGTGCTAGTAAAGCATCGTAAAAAGCCTCAGCAGCTTCCTTATTGTTGGTTCCTATTGTTGAATAACCTTTAAAATTAACACTCATTTTTTCTCCTTAATTAAAAATTACTGTTTTGTTACCGTTTAAAAATATACGTTGCTCAATATGATATTTTACAGCCTTCGCTAAAGTTATGGACTCTATATCTCGCCCTATTACTTCCATTTCTTTGGGAGTCATGCTGTGATTTATTCTATCAACTGATTGTTCTATGATTGGTCCTTCATCTAAATCAGAAGATACATAATGTGCTGTTGCACCTAAAATTTTAACGCCTTTTGTATATGCTTGCTGGTATGGCTTTGCACCTTTAAAACTTGGAAGAAACGAATGATGAATATTTATAATATTTCCATAATGCTTTTTTACAAAAGATTTGGATAAGATTTGCATATATCTTGCTAAAATATTCAGCTCTATTTGTTCATTAGATAAAATTTTATTTATCTTTGCTTCAGCAATACTTTTTGAAACTTTTTTCATATTTANAAAGTGATATGGAATTTCATAGCTTTTCGCAATTTTTCTAAGATCTGGATGATTAGAAATTATACATTTGATATCTAAAGGCAACGCACCAACGCTTTCTCTATAAAGTAAATCTTGCAAACAATGACTATATTTTGAAACAAATATGGCAGTTTTAGGTCTGAAGTTTGCATCAGTTAGTGTCCATTCTATATTTAATTCCTTTGCTATTAAGGAAAAATTTTTTTCAAAAGAATTAAATTTAAAGTTTTTATTTGGAGATATTACTTTTACTCGCATAAAAAATTTATTTGTTTCAGGATCGCCAAAATGAGCAGATTCTAAGATAAATAATTCAGATTCGTTTAAGCAAGTAGATACTTTGGCCACTACTCCAAAACGATCTGGGCAAGTAACACGTAAAATGTATTCTTTTGGTTTAGTCATTTTTTCTATAAATAAATTTAATTTTTCCAGAAGATGAGCCTTGAAACTCTATTTCTCTTATTAATTCCCCGCCATCTAAATATAATTCTTGTTTAAAGTCTATATTTTTTGTACTTATATTCATTTCTAACGAATCTTGGCCATAAACGGCAGTAACATCTTGACCTTCGTTATTAGATCTAATTTTTTTATTACTAAGAAGAGGAATTGCATATTGGCGCCATTCTCTAAAATAATTATAACTAAGCAACATTTCTTCCTTACATATATCCACTATTAAAATTTGACTATTTGATAAAAAGAAAGGCATTAAGAAGTTGATTAAAAAAGAGTAATTTTCTAATTCTACTCTAATCAAATAAGGTTTAAATCCTGAAAAATTATCAATCCTATTTAAATCCCAAATACCTGATAAATCAGATTCAATTGAAACGCTATCGCAAGCAACTGTATTTATTGGCGCAGATGAAAAGGTAACTAATCTAAATGAAATAATTAAAATTAATGCAAGAAAGAAAAGAAAAAACCATCTGGTCATTAAATTTATTCTGTTGGAGAGGATTCGATATAAACAGATCTTGAAGGAAAAGCAAAATCCGAACCATGCTTAAGAACTATTTGTTGTATCTCAAGTAAAAGTTTTTGTTTTACATCGGAGAATCCGGTGTAATCGTTAATGTCTGTATAGCATAAAACTTCCAAGTCTATAGAGCTAGCTCCAAATTCAACTGCTTTCGCAAAAGATTCTTGACCTGGATTAATTGCGAAACCAAGTTGCTCGTTATTAATAACTTGTTCAATATCATTACATATTTTTACAATTGACTCTGAAGAAGTTGCATAGACAAGATTGATGACCCATCTAATTCTCCTAAATTTAAGTTGTTTATGATTTATAACGCTTACGTCGGATAAATCTTTATTAGGAATAATCATGGGTGATGTATTAAATAACCTCACGGTCGTTGATCTAAAACCGATTGTTTCAACAATTCCATGAAACTGCCCAACTACTTCAATGCGATCACCAGGCTGAAATCTGTTCTCTCCAATAATCAACATCCCTGCTATTAAATTTTTGAAAAGATCTTGAGCGCCTAATGCGATTGCTACTGAAAAAAGTCCTAATCCAGCAATTAGAGGACCAATTTGTATTCCAAATATGTCTAAAATTACCGCAAAACCTATAATCCAAATAAGTACTTTTAAAGACTTTTCTAACCAGGAAGACATAGCCGAAGTTAGCCAAGAATTACCAGCAAGAAATTTAAATAATGGCTCTACTGCATTTGCTAATACACTAAAGATCGTAAAAACAACAAATGCTTTAACAATATTTGTTGCAATTAGATCTACTAATCCAGATAAAGGTAAATAAATAGTGATTAAATATAGTCCTATAGTAATTGGGACATAACCTAAGGGCTTTCTTAATGAGTCTAAAATAATGTCATCAACTTTTGAGTCAGTTTTAGCAGTTAAATTTTCTAACCATTTAATAACAATATTTGAGATCACTCCTCTTAATACAAAGGCCGTCGTTAAAATAATTAATGAAATTATTATTTGAGAAATACTTATTCCAAGTAGGCCTTGGTTCCAAACACCCAACAAAAGATCAACAAAGTTTTGCATAATTATTCTGGCTTAAAAGCTACCGGCATTTCAGAAATGGAATGAGTGAAATTATTAGGCACTACTTTCCATTCATCGCTTTGATGCATGTCAGGAAATCTTTCAAGGATCTGTTTGTATACTTCAGCTAACTGCATATTTGCCATATGCTTTCCAAGACATAAATGACGCCCATAACCAAATGCCAAATGTTTCTTTGCATTCTCTCGTTCTATATCGAATTTATCTGGATTTGTAAAAATATCAGGATCTCTGTTAGCCGCACCATAATATAGGACCACCTTCTCTTGAGGACCTATTTTTTGTTCACCAACTTGAGTTTCCTCTGTGGTTGTTCTTCGCATATAAATAACTGGTGAAATAAGCCTAATAGCTTCGTTAACCATATTTGGAAGAAGTTCCATGTTATTAATTAACTTTTCTTTTTGATCTGGATTTTCAGTCAACAACTTAATTGTTCCACTTATAGAATTTCTAGTTGTTTCATTCCCTGCAATAATTATTAATAACCAAGAACCGTCTAAATATTCTTCAGGAAGNTTCTCNCCATCNATTTCTATATTTGCAATGACAGATAGCAAATCATCTTTTGGTTCTTTTCTTCNNTTAAGAAGAATATCTCTTCCATATTGAAACATCTCATTCACAATATTTGTAAACATGGCAATCATCGCTGGATCTGGAGCCGATGCTTGCTGTTCATCATCAAGTTGAATATTGTTTTTTTCGGCTGCTTGAGTAGCGCCAACAACTTGCGCCATTTCTAAAAAAGTCATCCACTCTTTGATCTTTGGCCTATCTTCTTCAGGAACACCCAGAATTTCACTTAAAGAAAAAATTGGAAGTTCTGAGGATACGGTATCTACTAAATTACATTGTCCCAGAGGTGCAATATTATCTAAAAGCTCTGTCACTTTGACAGAAACTTTTTTCCTCAATTCTTCAACGTATTTTGGTGTAAAAAATCTCATATGAGGATTTCTCATGGAAAGATGCAACTTATCGTCCATTCCTAACATGTGATTTAAAGCAGATTTAAAAAGTTGATCAATACTTACTTCTTGAGAGTAGCCAAGAGTTAGAATTGTTCCACTTGCAAGTTGTGAAGAAAAAATCTTTTGATTTCTAGAAACATATTCAATATCACTATATTTTGTTAGGACCCAAAATCCTGGCTCACTGTCTCCTATTCCGGCTTCATGAAAATGCACCGGGGAATTATTTCTTAAGCTTTTAAACTGCTCAAAAGGCTGTCCTTTTTCAAATAAAAAAACATCTGTTAAGTCAAAATCTCTTTTAAATTCATTGATTGGTTTAAACGCAGGAGCATTAATTTTAACTTTTGGTTGTAAATCACTATTTAATTTCATTTTTTAATAATCTCTATTTTTTAAAATCTCATATATTTCATTTGCTTTTTCCTTACTCACTTCAGTTGGAATAATAAGTTTAATCAACTCTAAAGCAATATCTTTGTAATTATAACCTTCATCTACCATGGAAAGCCCGCCGCATATTTGCCATAAATGAAGTTTAAATTTAGTTTCAAAATTTTTAAGATATTCAGAACTTAATTGGCCGTTAGTAACGGCAGATTTTACATCTTCAAAGGCATGATGTCGGGTCAAATCATAATATATCTCTACAAAATAATTTGGTTTTTCTAAAAGCCATCTCATTGAAGCATTATTACTAAATTGAAGAAAAGTTTTATAAACCGTTTCTAAAAATGCCAACAGTCTATCTGGTTCACTTTTATTAGATGCTGAAATCAATGTAGACCAATCTGCAACATTTTTTTTTATGGCTGATTCTAATACGTCTTCAGTTGAAGAAAAATATTTATAAAAAGTGCCATATCCTAAATTAGCTGATCTTGTTAATGAAGTTGCAGTAAAGTTATTAAGACCCTCTCTATTGAGGTGGGTTACCGCTGCTTCAATAAGCTTGTCTTTCGAAGTTCTTTTATTTGAGTTTTCCATTATTTTATTTTAGCTTAAATAAAAAACGGCACCACTTGGATGCCGCTTTTTATAGAAATATTTATTAGAATTCAGTCGAAAGCTGAAGGCCTAGTCTCCTTCCTTCACCTAAACTATATCTATTTCCTCCACCTTGGTTTCTAGCTCCGGCAAGAGCAACCATCATGTAATTATCATCCGTACAATTATTACAATAAGCGGAAATATTCCAACCGCTAGGCAAATCGAGAGCTACGTTTAAATTAACTAAAGTTAGATCTTTCACTTCAGTTGGATACCAAGCATCTAAGCCAAGTTTATATTCATCTTTATAAACAACACTGAGGGAAGAAGTTAGTTCTCCAATATTTAAATATTGAATATTTTCTATTGCAACATTAATAGAGTTATCAGGAGCAAAAGGCATTTTCTGACCAGCTCTATCAATACCGGGACTTGGTACAGAAGCAATATCCATAAACTTGTCCCATTCAGCATCAATACCAGCGTAACCCAAAACGATGTTGGTATTGTCATTCAGGAATGTTCTGTAATTCAGTTCGATTCCGTTTACAGTTGCATCACCATTTACTACAACACCCGCAGGTTGACCATTTGAATCTGTACCCACAAGGATCTGTTGATGATCAGTATAATCATAAGAATAAACGATTGCTTCCAATTGCGAAGCGCCGCCATCCAAAACTGCTTTATAACCAACTTCAATCATTTCAAGCTCTTCTGCTGCATATGGTTTATAGGCGTCAACTGGATTCCATTTTGCAAATCCAGGACCACCTGATTTGGACGCCGTGGAATAAGTTACCCAAGCTAATGCATTATCATATGATTTTTCTAAAGTAATTTTGGGATCAAATTCCTTTAAAGTTGTTCCGTTGTTAATAGAAAATGGAGCTGCCACCAAAGGAACTCCTATAGCATCAGTGCTACCAATATAATTAAAAGGCTTATCATGGACTGAATAACGTCCTCCAACAAAAAGTGATAAATCATCACGTAAAGGAATTGTTACGTTTCCAAAAACAGCGGTTGCCTGAGTTTTAATTTCCATTCGGGCAGTATTATTTAAATAGCCTGAATAACTTTTTATGAAATTAGCAACATCTATTCCATCGATAACAGCTCTTGTTGGTACAACAGCTGCCCTTGGTACTCCAGGAGCGGCAAAGGCATTACAATTTGCATTAGTTACACATGTTTGCAATGCTGCAAGAATTTGAGCGTTTGTTGAATTAGGCGCAAGACCTGTTGCAGCGATACTCACCCCTCTTACTAAACCATGTGAGAAAAAACTAGCAGGGCCTAAAGCAAAAACATCCTCTCTAAATCCATGGTCGCGCATTCCATAGACACCAACAGACCATGGGTATTTAACTGAATCCGATGAATCCAATCTCACTTCTATTGAAGTCGTATCAGTTTTTGCAGTATGTCTTTGAACTACCGCATCTAGAGATAAAGAATCAAAATCTCTTTCTTCTCCAGAATTAACTGCGCTGGCACCAATAATTGTAGTTAGCTTGTTATCACCATAATAAGTTTCTGCATTAAATGTGAAAAGCAATGATTCAGCATAGTTATAACCTGGACGATTTAATTCCTGTGAATATTCACTTGCAACAGCTTTTTGATAAACAGGGTTGCTAGTGATAACCGTTCCAGTAGATGTCATATCAGCAGCACTATTTTGTACTGAACAAAAAGCACCATTAGGAAAAGACTTAGCAACAATCAAAGTATCCATCGCCGGGTTTTGAGAGTTACATAAAAATCTTTGCTCTGAAATAACAGCGTATTGATTAATCTTTGAATGAGAAAAAGACGTGTTCCACACAACTCCGTTGTTTTCTCCAAACAGAGAAAATCTAGAAGCAATTGAGTGAACTCCATCATCTCTTCCGGTTGCCTCATCAAAAGACATACCATCTTCACTTCCTCTGGATAGAGCTATTCTCGCAGAAGTTGTTTCGTTAACATCTGTGTCTATTCTTAAAGAAATATCATTAGTACCGTTATTACCACGTTTCACTGTAAATTTTCCAGAATCTCCTCCTTCAGGTCTTTTAGTTACAATATTTATAATTCCTCCCAAAGAGTTAACACCATAAATAGCACCCTGAGGACCTTTTAGAACCTCTATTCTTTCAATATCCATCAAGCCATGAAGATAAGAAGCCACTCTTGGTTGAGCGACGCCATCTATAACTACAGAAGACGAAGGGTCAGCACCGATATCGAACTGATACGTACCTATTCCTCTTATTCTTAGGTTGACTCTAGATTTTCCTTCTCCGGCAAAGACCATATCTGGGGCAATATGTCTTAAGCCCTCAATATTGTTAATTCCTTTTTTGTAAAGATTATCTCCAGAAACTGCATTAATCGCAGCAGCTGTATCCATTAAAGTAGATTCTTTCTTAGTTGCGGTAACTGTTAGATCTTCATAGACAGCCTGAGCTGAAGCTGCAAGCGTAAAAAATAAAGAAGTAACAAGCGCAATACTCTTAAATTTATTCATATCCTCCCCCTTGAAAGATAAATTATATTTTTAAAACGTTTGTATTCTACAAAATAAAAGACAAAATGGACATTAATAAATAATGTGACAAAATGTCACTAATTAGGTTACGGAGTTATTGTCTAAAAGTAAACAAATTTATCGTCATTATGGATTTAGGAATATCGGGTAAAAAAGCCATTATTTGTGCTTCCAGTAGAGGCTTAGGAAAAGCTTGTGCAGAGAGTCTTGCCTCAGAGGGAGTCGAAATATTTATAAATGGCGTTCAAGAAAAAAATTTAAAAAAAACAGAAGAAGAATTCAAAAACAAAGGATTTAAAGTATCTGCAATATTGGGAGCAATGGAAGATGCATCAACAAGAGAAGCTCTATTAAATGCATGTCCCAAACCTGATATTTTGATCAATAATAGTGGTGGCCCTCCTCCTGGAAATTTTTTTGATTGGAGTGAAGAAGATTTTTTAGGAGCAATTAAATCAAACTTCACTCAATCCGCACTTCTCATGCAAGCAGTGATTCCTGGCATGATAGAAAGAAAATTTGGTCGAATAGTTAACATTACTTCAGCAATGGTTAAAAATCCTCATTTGATCATGGGTCTATCTACTTCTGCTCGTTCTGCATTACACGGTCTTTCCAAAGCATTATCAAAAGACGTAGCAGAATATGTCACCATTAATAGCCTTTTACCTGAGAGAATTGATACCGATCGACAGACTAGAATCATAAATTTTCAAGCCGAATTGGCTGGCATTACTTATGAAGAAGCAAGAAAAAATGTTGAAGATGGCTTGGCTGCAAAAAGAATGGGAACTGTAGAAGAATTCTCTGGAATTTGCACTTTTCTTTGCTCACAACAAGCTGCATTTATTAATGGTCAAAGCATAACAGTTGACGGNGGAACTGCGCCTGGTTTACTATAAATTTTAAAGTGACAAAGTGTCACTTTTGATATAAATTTTAAAAATGACAGATCTAACCCTTTACCATAACGGACCGTCAACTTGTTCCCAAAAAGTAAGACTAATTTTAGAATTAAAAAATTTATCCTATAACTCGAAAGAAGTTAATTTATTAGCTGGAGAACAACACGCCCCTGAATATGTAAAATTAAATCCTAATCACGTCGTTCCTACTTTGGTTACCAAAGATGCTGTTCTGATTGAGTCCAATTTAATTTTGGAATATTTAGACGATGCTTACCCAGAAATTCCTGCTCGTCCATCTTCACCTGAAGCAATTCATAAGGTTCGTCTTTGGATGAAGCAAATCGATACGTTTCAACAATACACAGGCCCTATAACCTATGGCATTGCCGTGAGAAAACTTCAAATGGACAAATCAGAAGAGGAAAAAGAAGCTGATCTTCAAAGCATTCCAGATCCTGTCAAAAGACAAGCTAGAAAAGAAACAATGGAAAAAGGAATAGAAGCTCCTATTGTTATGAATTCTCTTAAAAAAGCTGGTGAATTCTTAGATCAGCTTGAAGCTAATATAGAAGATAGTGGTTGGATTGCTGGAGATAAATTTAGTATGGGGGATGCATGTACTTTACCTTATATCCTTCGCCTAGATCATCTGGCCCTTTCAGAAGCATTCAGCAAAGAAAAAAGACCAAAAATTAACAATTGGTACAAAGAAGTAAGAGATTTAGATTTTTTTGACAAAGCTGTAACCAGTCAAATTCCTCCTCCTTTGGTGGAAATGATGAATACCTTTGGAGAAGAAGTAAAAGAGAAAGCATTAAATTTAATGGAGGAAAAATAAAATGCCAGTTATCAAAGCAACAGCGGTTCAATATTGTACTTTGCAATGTCCTGATTTGGATATTCAAGAACAATTTTTAATTCATTTTGGTATGCATACAGTTGAAAAAACTGATGACCTATTAATTATGCGTGGTGATGGTCCTCAGCCTTTTATAGAAGTTTGTAAAAAAGGAGAAAAGAAATTTCTTGGGGCAACATATGTTGCTGAATCTATGGAGGATTTAGAAAAAATTAGCAAAACTGAGGCCTTTTCTGACATAGAAGAACTCAAAACTCCAGGTGGGGGATATATTTCTAGAGGCAAAGATCCTGATGGAATTGGAGTTGATGTGTGTTTTGGCATAAAAGATAGGGATGAATATGAACCACTAATTCCATTAGCAAGCAATGAAGGTGGCCAAGTCAATCGAATGAATCAAAGAAAAAGATACGTCAAGGGAGACCTTCCTACCATCGTAAGGTTTGCTCATTATGGAATTAACACAAATGACATCCCAGCAGCTCTTGAGTGGTATAACGAACATTTAGGTATTATCGCTACTGATAAACTTTTTCAAGGCGATCCTAAAAATCCAGAATCACCACTGATGGGAATTTTTGCAAGATTAGATAAAGGTTCCGAGCCTGCGGATCATCATACTATTTTTTGGTTGCCAGCAATGCTTTCAGAAGGAAAGCCTGGACTAAATCATGTTTCTTTTGAAATGCTTCAGATTGATGATGTATTAAGAGGTCATGAAATCTTACAAAGAGTCAAAGATGAATTTGATTACGAACTAGAATGGGGAGTTGGAAGACATTATCAAGGTGCTCAGGTTTTTGATTATTGGAGAAGTCCATTCAAGCAAACTCACGAGCATCAAACTGATGGTGATTATTTTGATAATACTTTCCCTCCAAACGAAGTTAATGTTACTGAAGATGGATTAGAGTCAGATGGTCCAGGACCTTCTCAATGGGGACCAGACATAAATTTTGATACTTTCGGCGATATCAGAAACGGCTAAAGCAATTAAAAAGTTAAATACTTTTCATGAGAGTTATATTAACCTTTTTAGTTTTTATATCTTGTAGTTTATTTTCTGAAACTAGGCCAAATATAGTCATCATTCTTACAGATGATTTGGGTTGGGGAGATGTTTCTTATCATGGCGGATTCATACCAACACCCAATATCGATCAACTTGCTAATGATGGAATTGAGTTAAATAGATTCTATGCTAATCCTGTTTGTAGTCCGACTAGGGCTTCACTATTAACTGGATTGCATATTTTTAATCACGGCGTTGTAAGACCTTTTATGAATCCCGCAGCAGAACAAACAGGCATGCCACCTGAATTAAAAATCATGCCTGAATACTTTAGAGAAGCAGGATATCAAACAGCTCTATCGGGAAAGTGGCATTTAGGCATGGCCAAAGAAGAATTTTGGCCTACCAATCGTGGATTTGATACAAGTTATGGGCATATGTCCGGTGGCATAGGGTATTTTGATCATACTGCATCAGGCAGACTAGATTGGCATAGAAATGAAAAACCTTTGAGAGAAGATGGTTATTCAACTGAATTGATAGCTTCTGAAGCAATCAATATTATTAATAATAAAGATAGTGAACGCCCTCTTTTTTTATATATAGCTTTTAATGCTCCACATACTCCAATACAAGCCCCAAAAAAGAATATTGAAGCCTTTTCTTATATTGAGAATAAGGACGATCGATTGTATGCAGCTAATATCAGCTCACTAGACAATGAAATAGGAAGAATTTTAAAAGCTATTGAGAAAAAAGGAATTTTAGAAGAAACGATAATTATTTTTTTTAGCGATAACGGTCCAGTATTTGATGCAAGCGCAATAGCTAAAGTAATTGGTCCAAATCTATTGGATGCTGAAGGTAGTCCGGGAGGCCTAAGTGGTGGAAAAGGTTCTGCTTTAGAAGGAGGCATAAGAGTTCCAGCAGTAATTTGGTGGAAAGGTGTTCTTGAAAATTCTAAATCTAATCAATTTATTTTTGTACAAGATTTACTCCCCACTTTGCTTTCAGCAACAGGAATAAAAATAACTAAAATGGATAATTTTGATGGTAGAGATAAATGGATTAATTTAAAAAATAATCAAATAGTGCCACCAAGAAATGCTTTTGTTGGGGCAAGAATCCAAGCAGATGAAAGAGCTTTGTTTAATGGTGAATGGAAACTTTATTCAAATAAGCCACAACTTATTTCATTTTCTCCAACATATAAGCTCTTCAATATTGTCGAAGATCCTTTCGAAAAAAATGATTTATCACAATCTGAGCCAGAAATATTAGAAGAAATGAGTAAATTTCTTTCCTCTCTACCAGAAAGAGATGTAGTAGGAGATATGAATCCTGCTCATGCTTATTTACATGGAGATAATGGACAAGGAGGAGTTGAATTAGGCTCCCCTTGGCTTGATGGAGATTATGAATTAAACAATCCTCCGTCTTTATTTTTTACTATTCTTATAAGTTTTTGGATCTTGATACAGGCATTCAAATATTATTTGCTAGCCTTAATTGTGATAATTTTCTCAACTATCTATTTTGTGAAAAAATTAAGATAAAAAATGGAAACTAGATATGATGCAATAGTAATTGGCCTTGGCCCTGTTGGAAGTTTTATGGCTTTAAAGTTAGAACAACATGGAATGAAAGTTTTAGCCATAGACAAAGAAAAAGATATTTACCCTCTTCCTCGGGCTGTAAGTATGAGCGATCAAGGCATGAGAATGCACCAATCTTTAAAATTAGATAACGTTTATATAAGAAATAGTGATATCCCAGGAGGTGCGGGATTCGTTGATGAAAATCTCGAATTTATTGGCGATCCAATGATTATGAAAGGTTTGAACACTCATAATGGATGGCCGCCGATGCAATTTTTTCATCAGCCTTACACAGATAAAGAGATAAGAGAAAAACTATTAAATTCTAACTGCGATGTTTTTGTTGAACACGAATTAACGGATATAGATGAAGCCGGCCAAATAACTAAATGTACAATAAGAGATCTTAAAAATAATGAAGTTTTAAACTTAGAGTGTAGTTATCTTATTGGTGCTGATGGAGCAAATAGCAAAGTAAGAGAATTAAAAAAGATCGAACAAGAAGATTTAAACTACGATAGAGATTGGATAATCATAGATATTGAATTGCTAGTAGAAAAGGAATTAGGAGAGTTTGCGATTCAAATTTGTGATCCTAAGAGAATCGGAACATTTATTCCAACTTATTCTCCATTTAAAAGATGGGAATTTGAAATTCATGATGATGACGATATCGAAGAATTTTCTTCAGATGAGAATATAAAAAAACTTCTTTCTCCATGGTTAAAGCCAGAAGAATATAAAATTCTAAGAAAAGCTATCTATCAATTTCATTCTGTCTTAGCAAATGAATTTCAAAAGGATAATTGCTATTTAATTGGCGATGCCGCTCATCAAAACCCTCCTTTCATGGGAGAAGGCATGATGACTGGTTGTCGCGATGCTGAAAATTTGTCTTGGAAGATCATCATGGATTACAAATACAATTTAGGAGAGAGTTTCCTGAAAAATTATCAATTAGAAAGAAAAGATCACGCGAGATTTATAGTTGAAAACTCTTTGGGTATTGGCTTATTGATGGAGGCTTATGCTCATACTGAAAATATAGAAGATGTTCCGGCTGAACTTGTTGCTAAAGGATATGGTTCGTTTGCAATTCCGCCTTTAAATGAAGGAATTTTTTATAAAGGCAAATCGGATCAAACACATATGTCGGGGCAGTTATTTCCTCAACCAATTAAGTTTGATGGCAGTGAAATTAAAGAAAGATGCGATTATTTATTAGGAGATAACTTTTCTTTGATTTCAACAAATGAAATTGTGTTATCTAAAGATGAAGAAGATTTTCTAACATCTATTGATACAAAAATTTTACTTTTAGATAAAGAATTAGTTGAGTCTAATATGTGGATGTCAACAATGATTGAAGAAGGTAAGGTTTATCTTGTAAGACCAGATAAATATATTTTTGGCTCTACAACTGAGGAAGTGTCTCTCTCTGAATTGATAGAGGATTTAAGAACAAGAATAGGATTAAATAATAAATAAAGGAGAAATTATGAGTTTTAAACTGGGTACAACAAACAATCGTGCAATCTTAATACAAGATGAAAATTATTATGATGTAGAAAAAACATCTGAAGGAAAAATCAGTTCAGATAGCGTGCAAGCACTTGAATCAATGGAAGAGTTAAAAAAACTAGCTTCTTCATTAGCTGATTTCACTCCATCAGGAAAATTATCTGAAATAAAGTTAGGTAATCCAGTTCCCTCAAGTAAAAATTCTTATGCTGTTGGTTTAAATTACAAAGGTCATGCCGAAGAAGGTGGTATGGAAATACCCGAAGTTCCTATGGTTTTTACCAAACACACTTCATGTTTTGTCGGCCCCAAGGACAATGTCGAACTGCGAAGTGATTTTGTAGATTATGAAGCAGAGTTAGTTGTGGTCATTGGAAAAGGCGGGAAAGATATAAAAGAGGAAAATGGATGGGAACATGTTGCAGGCATGTGCGTTGGGCAGGACATTTCAGATCGCCCCGCTCAGTTTGCAACACAACCACCTATGTTTAATCTGGGAAAATCTTTTGACACTTTTGGACCGATGGGTCCCTATTTAGTATCACCTGATACTCTTGATAATTATGAGGGCCTTGATATCGAGTGCAAATTAAATGGCAAAACGATGCAAAAAGACAACACTAGTGACTTGATATTTAATGTTCCAACAATTATTTCTTATTTATCAGGAATTGTTACTCTTAAAACAGGAGATACGATTTGGACCGGAACTCCTGCAGGAGTTGGAGCTACTCAAGGTATATTTTTGAAAGACGGTGATATTCTTGTTACCTCTATAGATGGTTTAGGTGAAATGGAAAATAAATGTATCAGAGTCTCCGATCATCCTAGAGCAGATTTTCTTCCTGATATGTTTAAAGGGTTCATGCCCAAAGAAGATACTTAATGTTAGAAAATCAAAATAGAAGTAAATTATTTAACTTTGCTCTCAAAGCCCAAAACTTTTCTGGGATGATTATAAGTTTGGTTATTTTATGGTCTGTTTGGGCATTGTTTTTTACCGAAATAGATAACATTCTTATAGCTAGAGTTATTCTCTCGGCTCTTTGCCTAGCCTTAGCGGTAATTGCACCTTTAATTGATTTTAATGAATCTCATGCAACAAATCCCCTTTGGACTGGCCACGCAAGATTTCATTTAGTATGGCAAGTAAATGCATTAGCCGTTACAGGATTTTTTGTGCTTTTTTTACTATGGATGATTCCTTCGCAAATGAACATTTTAATTTCAATTGTCCTACTGTATGTATGGCTTTTAAGTTTTTTTTTCGCCCTGTTATTTATGCCCGCGTATGATGGAAAATTGAATGATGTAAACGGTGTCCCACCGATTGAAATTAATTTTTTCGGAAAAAAAATAGAAATAGACAGAAACGTACAAGCAATATCCGCGGGTTCATTTGTCTGCACTTATGCCTTGTTGCTGGTCTTATTTAGTTAGGAAGAAAAGGAATAGTCAAAAAGGTCAACAAAAAAGCAATCATAGCGCATATAAATAAACTGAAATCTTCATTTTTTCCCTCATCCTTCTTCAACATTCCCCATATCAAATAAACTCCAATATAGACAAAAAACCAAATGATAGGTATTAAAAAAGCAAACATCTGAATATTCTAAATAGCATGTCTGAGCGTGTCACTAATGCTTTCATTTATTACTAAATCGGCAAAACGATCGAATTCCGTAGGTTCATTGTTGATAATTACAAACTTAGCTCCTGTTTCTTTGGCATATAAAGGAATAGTTGCAGCAGGAAAAACTACCAAAGAAGAACCTGCAACAATAAATAAATCTGATAGTTCTGCCTCTGCTTGAGCTCTTTGCATTTCTAATTCGGGCATGGGTTGACCAAACGAAATTGTTGCAGTTTTAATAGGCCCTGAACAAACGTCACAAATTGGAGATTTATTTGTATTGATAAATTGAGAATGAATATCACTTAATTCAAATTTTTTAGAACAGTCTAAACATAAGGCATAAGTTGCATTGCCATGTAATTCCGTTACTTGATCTGTATCTAATCCGCCAGCTTGATGTAAATTGTCTATATTCTGAGTAATGCAATGGCCTTTCTTTTTATTTTTAATAATTTTTGCAATTGCTTTATGGCCAAAATTAGGTTGGTAGGAATTAAAGTTACTTTTGAATTGAATACTCTGTTCCCAATATTTAATTCGCATTTCTTCAGAAGCCATAAAATCTTGAAAATATATAGGTTGATTCTTTTTCCAGAAACCATTTGGTCCTCTAAAATCAGGAATTCCTGAATCGGTACTTATACCTGCACCGGTAAAAAAAACAGGATAAGAGCAATCTTCAATAATGTTTTTAAGTTCAAGGAATTGATCCATTTATTCTTTAAAATCAATAGCGTTTTCCATATTCATTAAGATTGGTCTCCCATCATGAGCACTATGCAAAGGAATGATTTTTCCATCCATTTTGATACATAACGTTGGAGAACTTTGTGTCTTATTGCCTAGGTTTACTTCAAGATCGACTAAAACCAACTCTGCTTGATCAAATACTTTTAATATCTTCATTTGTTTAATTTGCTTTTATTTCTAAATGATCAAAACCTCTAAAAATAAAATTTTTACCCCAAATAGGATTTTCATCAATTAACTTCATATCAGGAAATCTATCAAACAATGCTTCAAAAGCCAGCTTTGTCTCTATTCTTGCTAAATGAGCTCCAATGCACATGTGAGGACCATAGCCAAATGAAACGTGTTTTATATTTTCTCTTGTTATATCGAATTCGTTTGGATTTTTATTCGCCAGAGGATCTCTATTTGCCCCAGCAATACTGATTGCAAATGCTGTCCCTCTTTTAAATCTTTTATTGGCATAAATCATATCATCGTGTGCAAATCTGACAGTGGCATGGACTGGAGGTTCGTATCGAAGCATTTCTTCAATAGAATTTGGAATCAAACCAAAATTGTTTTTTAAGTGATTAAATTGTTCTGGATGTTTGAATAAAGTAAATAAACCATTCCCAATAAGTCTTGTAGTGGTTTCATGACCAGCAACTAAAAGCAACAAGCATGTGCCAAACATTTCTTTAACATTTAATTTGTCGCCCTCTTCCTCAGCTTGAATTAATTTACCAATAAAATCGTCTCCTGGATTGTCTTTTCTCTCAAGAATTATTCTTTCAAAGTATTTTATTAATTCTTCATATGCGTCTCTAGCTTTCTTTCTTTGCATTTCAGATGAAGTAATTCCACCAACTTCCAACAAAAGATCTTCCGACCATTTCTGGAACTGATTCAAATCTTCATTGGGTAATCCCATCATTTTAGCTATCACTATTGCTGGAAGTGGTTTAGCTAATACATCAATCAAGTCAAAAGAACTTTCATTATGAGTTCTATCTAAACAATCATCGATAGTTTCCTTAATTTCTGACTCTAGAGAAGAAATGTATCTATTTGTAAAACCATAAGATACTAATTTTCTTATTCTTGAATGATCTGGGGGATCTAACTTTAAAATACTTGGATTATCAAACTGATCCAACATTATTTCTCTTCCATCTTTAATCAATTCTTTTCTTCTTCTTTTTGCAATTGAGTATTTTCTATCATCGACACTAAAATTTTTATTTCGAAGCATATCTTGAACATATTCCATATTTGTAACCCAATGAAGAAAAGTAGAAGAAGAGTAATAAATTTTCTTTTTTGATCTCATTGACGAATAGGTTGAATATGGGTCGTCAATAAAATCAGCTGAAAGAATATTTAATGCAAAGCCCTTATTAAGGAGTTTTTCAAACTCGATCAAAAGTTTAAAAGCTTTTAGATATAAATAATTTCTAATTTTTATGAAATAGTTTTTCATATATTAATAAACACTAAATAAAACTAAATTTATAATTCCTCCGAAGACAAGACAAGCTATTATTTCTATATTTTTGTTTCTATCACGGTCAGAAACCCTTTCATAAGAAACAATTTGAACGACAAAATATGAGACTAGCGACCAAATAGCCCACAAAAACATAAAAGTCATAATTTTAGAAAATCCATAATAAATTACTGTAAAACTATATTTGGATCTATTAGATCGAGTTCAAAAGAAATGACTCTATTGTCTACATTTAGTCTTTTTAACACTCCATCTAAGTTTTCAAATCTCAAAGGTTGATAAGCTGTCCTAGTCCCCATTTCATATTTTGGAATTATTGAATATTCTTCATTAAATTTCTGTCTATCCGTATTTCCTTGAAATTCAATAATAAATGAACCATCTGCAATCATATATTTGCCATTTCCTATTTCTACTAATTTAAAAATTTTTCTGTCTTCATTTACGTCATTCAAATATTCATCTGAATTTTCGGTACTGTTAAGTTTATAATGAAAATTACCTAATTTTTCAAAGCCTTCTAAACTTGCTTCTTGTTCAAATGGATATACTAATGAATCAATCAGTATTTTTTGATTACTGTCATATTTTTCAATGAGGCTGTCCTCATTTTTTTTAATTATCAAATCATTTTGTTCAATCGTATTTAATCCTGCAAACAAACTTTCATTGAAGAAAAGAATAGAAATATAAAAAATTTTAAAAAGTCCCATATTAGTTACCATAAACTCTTATTTGCCAAGAATTAATAACTCCAGCGATTCCATCGTTTGAATAATCTGAAACAATCAACTTCCAATTACCACTTATGTTTTCTCCATAAAGAGAACTAATTCCAATCTCAAAGGGAGCAGATGAAGGATTGTTTGTAATTATTGTATATGGCGGAAATACAGGAACTGTTGTTCCATCTGGCGATAATAACTCTAAACCTATATGGTTAGGATTGTTTGCAGTCATAGATATTTTCACTCTTACAAATTCTATTTTTCCATTCGACGATGCTGGTTGAGTTACATTTAGGCTTGAATTATTGAGAATTGTTCTGTTATAACTAGTAAAATTTACATTGATTGTACCACTGCTAATCCATCCAGAATCGTTAAAAGTACCTAGACTACCAGTTGTATAGTTTTTTGCTGCTTCTACTGCGGCAACACCATTAATTTTTCCAAATCCATACCAACTATGATGCTTGTAACCAGCTGCATTTGTAATCCATCTATATTGATTGACAGTTAAATATGTTTTTTGGCGACTTGGATCTATTTGATCTGAGGTTGAAGCGAGAATGTGTTTCACGTCTCGCCAAGTCAAATTGTTGTTTGCTTCTAACATTAAAGCAATTACTCCGCTTATAGTTGGCGTTGCAGCACTAGTGCCGTTAGCCGTAGATGTATAATTACAATTTTGATTTTCAGGATGAGAACCACTTTGAAAAGAATTTATATTTAGTCCTGAACCAACATTTATTCCAGTTCTAACGTAGCCTGCAGAACATGAAGACTGATCCGTTGTCATCAATGCCGGATTATTACCTCCAACAACTGGAAACCCTGAATAACTTTGATTGTTTCCATACTCTCCTCCAAAACCAGAAACCCAAAGACTTGAACCTGGCGTTGAATAGGATGATCTTACTCCAGATTCTTTCAAGGAAGCCACACCGATAACATAGGGAACAGTTAATTTAGTATCAAAACTTGCATCCCAACAAGGAAACCCTTCAGCTATATTATTTACTCCATAATTAGGCCCACAATAATACACATTTGAATTTTCTCTAAAACTCCATTGGTTTCCAGCAGAAGTAACGTAAATTGCGCCTTTTCCACCTCGAAGATTATCTACCCCATTTTTAAAAGCTGCTTCTATCGAAGCACTTATAGGAGGTGGAAAAAATCTTTCTGAGTTTGTACCAAAACTCATATTAAAAATATCAATTTCTGCAGTTTCAGCTCCGCCAGAAGCACCACCTAAAGCATCGATCATATTTGAAGTTGTGTTATTGGATCCCCCAATAAGATTAAAACCCACTACTTTTGAATTTGGAGCGACACCTCTGACACCTATATTATTTCCCCCTACTGCTGATGTTAACCCTGCAATAGAAGTCCCGTGATCACCTAAAGAATTTATTGGTTCAGGATTATTGTCCTGATCGGAATAATCATAAGATTTGCCAGCAACAACGTTGGCACTCAAATCTTCATGAGTGATTTCCAATCCTGTATCGACAATTGCAATAATTGTGCCAAGTCCAGTTATTCCTGAAGAAATTACATCTTCTATATTTAAGTCAGATGTTCCTTCGCTCAAACTAGCAAAGTTTGTTTGACCAGTATTTTTAAGATGCCATTGATAAGAATACAAAGGATCAGAGTTTAAAGACGCAGAAACACTTTCATTATTAGATCCGCCTGGCCCTTCGCAAGTAAGTATAAAATTTTTAGTACCAAAAGTTGAAATATTTATCACTTCTGTACCTGAAGTTCCATATGTTCCAGACCAATCACCCGTAGCTGAGCATGAAGTTGCATTATTCGAACTCCACTGAAGAGTTGTGTTTCCTGGAACCAGCAAGTTAGTTTTGCTTACAGATAAATTGATTTCTGGTGCAGGATTATTAGAGATGCTTCCTTCTCCTCCGCCTCCACCACAAGAAGTTAATAAAAAAAGGATGAGAAAAAGGGTTTTTTTCAAGATTATTTAATTGTTTTTTTAATGCCCTCTATTGAAACAAGCATCCCTTGCTGAACCGCTTCAGCAAAAACTTCAGGGTCTATTTCAGTGGTCCATTCCAATTTGCAATGAGATTCATCAATCGATGAAATTTGCATTGTAGCTAAATGATGTTGAATTGGTGCAGGAGTTTCTATAGCAGAGTATTGTAACCTCATAGCTTCACTATCAAGCAAGAGAATTCTCTCTTTTACTAAGCCCATTCCTTCCATTTCAAATATTCTACAATCTCCTTCTAATGTAATTTCATCAATAGTTGGAACCCAATCACATCTACCTATATCCGATAAAATTTCCCAAAGAGTTTTTGCAGAACATTCAAAAATTTGTGTTTCACATAATTTTTTCATATTAAGTTTTATTCAAGATAAGCAATACACTTAATTTCAATTTTATACTTAGGATCCACTAAGGCAGAAACTCCAATTAAAGTTTGGGAGACCTCTGGTTTGCAGCCATAAATTTTCTCCCTAGAATCAAAAATTTCTCCGACATTAGTCATGCATTCTTCTATATCTGTTACAAACCACGTTTCGTCAATAATATTATCAAACGATGCATTGAATTCTTTCAAAACGATTTCAATATTTTTATAGCAATTTTCCATCTGACTTTTAAGATCATTTGGAACATTTCCTTCTAAGTCATCTCCCAGTTGACCTGCTAAAGTAAGAATATTCCCTGTTTGTACGCCTTGAGAAAATAAATCAGAATATGGGCCATTTCTAAAAATTTTTTTATCCATGATGTTTATGAATTAGTTTGTAATTTTCTTAAATTGTAGCCAGCAATTATTGCAAGAATAAATAAAGCTGGAATGTCGCCAAGAAAGTGTCCCATTTCATGAGTATCAATTAACGCTTGATAAGCCATAATTCCACCATGCACAAAACTACTCCAAACTACAAACCAAACAAATAAAGAATTTTTTAAAGGGTCATTTGCTGCGATTAGCATCATTACCCCAAGGGTCATATAAACCCCTTGAATCATCATTTCATATTCCCATTGTCCTGGACTCCACGCCCACCCTCCAAGAGGATCTAATTTCATCATGGGTATAATTAAAATGAATGCTATTCCGAATATCCTTAAGGTGATTTTTAAAATTGATAAATTATTCATATTTCTCCTTATATAAAATTATTTATATCTGTAATTCTGGGTTAAATCTTTCCGTTGATAAAGAATAAGCCCAATAAAATGCAATAAATTGCAGAAAAAGTCGAAAATATAGAAGACCAATTGAATATTGCGGAAAAACTTCAGGATAAAGTGCCATATAAATATTTGCTGGATATACTGAAATCAATAAAGCAAGTAATCCAAGAGCTGCTATTTTTCTCAGTCTTGCAAATAAAAGACCTATTCCTCCTAAAATTTCAAAAAATCCACTGATGTAAACTGCTTCAAGATGCAGGGGAAAAGCTGGCGGCATGATAGAAAGATAGAATTCTTTGTTTGTAAAATGATCGATACCGGCACTAATAAAAAAGATTGAAAAACTNAACAAAGCTAGTTTTTTCCAAAAACCTTGAGGAAAGTTAAAAACTGTAGAAAACATTTTTTCTTAGAGATTAACTTTCCATATTGATAAATGATTATGAAATGATGGTTGAGTTTCTTAGAACTATTTGATTAACCAAATCTGCACTAATGGGTTGTTTTGCATTAAACTCGGCAAACTCCTCTGTCATAGCATCTTGAGCTTCTCCCATTTGCTCGAAACTTTCAAACCCCATTTGGTATAGATATTGTCCTGCATATCTGCCTCCTAATGACGACATCAATCTAACTTTAGCTCCATACTTTTCATGAATTTCCATCGCTTCTTTACAAGATTTTAAAAATTGACCAGTTTTTCCTTTTTCTGCAATTGGTCGCCACGCAGTTGAAATACTTATATTACCTTGCGTTTCTGCGCCTTTTTCGAATCCTGGAACCTCAACCAATTCTGAATTATCTATTGGCACAGCTGCCCAACTAGTAATTGATTTGAAATAATATGCTTGCATATCTGTATCCGTCATCATCATATTCATTCCTTTGCCGTATTCAGTCCAATTTTCAAAAAAATTTATTGTATAAACTTCTATGGTATCCGTTCCAGAATGACTTACTCTTACTACTGTATTTATTCCTTTGGAATTCATTAACGCAGCACCCTCTCCAACTAAAGCATTAAAATCTTCGGTTTTCCCTTCTCTAGCTGTTGTAGTTTGTATTCTTAAAATGGCCATATTTACTCTCCTTAATAAAATTAAATGGATTTTTAATATGTCAAAATTTAAAACTAATTACAAGAAAATTGATTTGAAACTTAATTGACCGTTCGCTCAATCCATTCTTCCAGAAAACCCTTATATGGTTCTTCAGCATCGTGCATGGGAAGACCATTGTCATCAATTGTTACGCCAAAAAAATATCTTACTCCTATATGAAAAGACTCAAGAATAAATCCCTCGTCCATTGGCAAAGGAATTTCATTATGATTTGCTCTATATTTTAAGTATTCTAAAAATCTTATTAAATCGTAATCTTCATTATTCATATCAATTAACGTATTTTTAAATTTAAACAGATCAAAACTTTTCTCATAAAATTTCTACAATTTCATCAAATTCATACCTTGGTGCTCTGGGCCTGGTTTGTTTTTCATCACCATAGCCAAGATTACAAAGAAAATTACTTTTCCAATTTTTATTTTTAAAAAATTCTTCATCCAAACCATTGTTATCAAAACCACTCATAGGGCCTGTTCCCAACCCTAAAGCATGAGCAGCTTTCATAAAATAACCACCTTGAAGAGATGAATTTCGAAAAGCTGTTTGATAGGTAAAATCAAGATTGTCTTTAAATAAGAAACTCACGTCCATGGCTGGAAAATTTTTAGGTAAATCTTCATAAAAGGATAAATCCATTGCCAAAATCGCTGTGACTGGTGCTTTCATAGTTTTTTCTTTGTTTGTATCTAATACAAAAGGTTCGAGTCTTTCTTTTGCTTCTTTAGACTTGATAAAAACTATTCTTAAAGGCTGACAATTAAATGAAGTCGCATTGTTTTTTGTCATCTCATAAAGATCTTTTAAAACTTCATCTTCAATCTCTTTATGTTGAAATCCATAATAAGTTTTATTGTTTTTAAAAATATCTTCCATCTTTATATTATTTTCTAAGCAGTTTAAAAGGTAAAAGCGACGGTGTCTCTTTCATATATTCAAAATAGTCTTCTCTTTTTTCAAGACTTCTATTATCCATCATTGGAATTGATGCAAAAACAAACATTGCAAGCATCGATAATGGGAAGACAATTAACCACCAATTATCAAGAGTTTGTGAAAGTGAAAAACCAAAAATACCAAACCAGAAAAGAATTTCTCCGAGATAATTTGGGTGTCTACTATATTTCCATAAGCCACTTTTCATTGTTTTAGAAACATTGTCTTGTTCAGCCTTGAATTTATGCATTTGCTCATCAGAAATATGCTCGAGTAGTACAGCAAGAATAGTGAAAATACAAAAGAACCAGTCAATTAAATTTATAGGTTCAGAATTAATTGAAATTGCATAATAAAGTGGAAAAAGACACATATTGACCATAATGGTGGGAAATAAATGAATCCCGAATAAATTAATAAACCATTTAAAATTTCTAAATGTGGCATACAAGTTAAGATATCTAAAATCTTCATCAGTAAGACCTTCCCATCCTTTGGCCCAATTCCAAGTCAATCTAATTGCATAATAAGTAATGGGGATGCCAATTAACAAAAATCTGCTGATTGAATATTCTTCAATCTCGATATTGAATATTAAATATAGAAATATAAAAAAAGGCATGACAGACCAAAACGGGTCATAGAAACTAGAATTTTTATATATTGAACTGAAGAAAAAGATTACTAAAGTTGCTGTCAAGTGAACTGCAATAATATCCAACCAAATATGACTAAAAGAAATATATTCTATTAAACCAAATGAAATAATTAGAGCAACAAAGTAAGCCAAAAAACAAATTGTGATGCTTTTAAAGTACATTTTATTTTTTTGGTGGAGCTACGCGGGATCGAACCGCGGACCTCTTGCGTGCCACGCAAGCGCTCTCCCAGCTGAGCTATAGCCCCTATTAATTAAGTCTTTCTATAATGAGTGCGTTTGCAGTTCCGCCACCTTCACAGATTGCCTGGAGACCATACTTACCTTCTCTTCTTTCCAACTCATGGAGCAAAGTAGTCATTAATTTAGCACCTGTTCCTCCTAGAGGATGGCCCAATGCCATTGCACCACCATTAACGTTAAGCTTCTCCTTATCAGCTTTTAGCTCGTGTGCCCAAGCAAGCGGAACTGGAGCAAAGGCTTCGTTAACTTCATAAAGATCCATATCTTCAATAGAAAGATCTGCTTTTTCCAAAACAGTTTTCGATGCTGGAATAGGTCCAGTAAGCATAATCACTGGATCATCTCCTGCCAAAGCTAAAGAAATAATTTTTGCTCTCGGTTTAAGTCCTAATTTTTCCAGCCCAGCATCATTAACAATCATTATTGCTGCCGCACCATCACAAATTTGACTTGAACTACCTGCAGTTAAAACACCATCATCGGATAAAGTTTTGAGACCTGATAAACTTTCTAAAGAAGCATCAAATCTAATACCTTCATCTATAGAAACCATCTCCTTTTCACCTGAAGGTAAATCTCCTTCTACTGGAACTATTTCTTTATCAAAGTAACCAGACTCAGTTGCATTAATAGCTTTGGAATGACTTGCAAATGCAAAAGCATCTAAATCATCGCGTGAAAAGTTCCATCTTTTAGCCATCATCTCGGCACCGGCAAACTGACTGAATTGCACACCAGGATATCTTTCCATCATGCCCTTGCCGTTAAACGGCTGACCATGTCCTTCTTTAAAACTATCAATAATATTAGAACCAATTGGCACTTGACTCATAACTTCTACACCGCCAGCAATGACAATATCTTGTGTTTCAGACATTACTGCTTGAGCTGCAAAATGGATCGCTTGTTGCGAAGATCCACACTGTCTATCGACAGAAGTTCCTGGAACTGATTCTGGAAGTTTTGAACTTAATACTGCGTTTCTAGCAACATTACCTGCTTGTGCTCCTGATTGACTGACACAGCCAAAAATTACGTCGTCAATCATTTCACCTTTGGCGCCAGTTCTTTCAACTAGCTCATCTAAAACTAAAGCTCCTAAATCAGAAGGATGCCAGTTTTTAAGCTTTCCATCTTTTTTTCCGCCTGGAGTTCTTACCGCTCCAACAATATAAGCATTACCCATTTTTTCTCCTTGTTTCTAATGAATTTAGATGTAATTCAATCATATTTTCTTTTAAATGATAAATTCTTTATTTACCAATCAATTAAGTTTGTTATTTAGATAGAATTTTAAATTTAATTTTTCCTTACTTTAAGATCTAAATGACTTAAAAATGTAAAATTTATTTATGAAAATTTATAACTTTTTAATTTTATTTCTTTTTTCTAATTTCTATTTCTCTGCTGATTATGAAGTAAGAATGCTTAACTCTGGTCCAGGCGGCATCATGGTTTTTGACCCCCCTGTAATGAAGGTTGAAAAAGGAGATACCATTCATTTCAAATCTGTTGATATGGCCCATAATTCAGAATCAATAAGCAATATGATGCCTGAAGGTGGAGATACTTGGATGGGAGCAATGAGTGAAGATATTAGTGTTACGTTCAACACTGAAGGAGTTTATGTTTACCGATGTACGCCTCACATAATGATGGCGATGGTAGGAGTCATACAGGTAGGTAATTCAAATAATCTGGAGCAAGTTAAAGCTCAAGCTAGTCAGCTGAAAAACTCATTTGTTACAAATAAAGACAGATTAGACAGATACCTTTCGGAATTGTAATTAATTAACAGTTATTCTGTGCATTAACCTTTCATAACCGTCATAACCTCCGTCAGCGGCATGAACAACAGTTCTATTGTCCCACATCAAAAGCATATCTTTTGACCATTTGTGGCGATAAACATATTTGTCTTGAGTCATATGCTCATAGAGAGAGGATAATAACAAAAAGGACTCCTCTTCTGAATAATTATCTATGGCTACTGTATAAACTGGGTTTATAAAAAGACATTTTTTCTTCGTTTCTGCATGAGTTTTTACTAGGGGGTGCAGTTGAGTTTCCTTCGCTTTTTTTGATGGCAAAATGTCCATCGCCCTCTCCACTTTTTCTGTTGCATAAAATCCATCGTCGGCATAAGGCAAACCTGCACTATGAATTACTTCCAAATTTTCAATTTTATCCTTAGTTTCTTGATCTAAATCTTCATAAGCTAATTGAGTGTTTGCGAACAAAGTATCTCCACCTTGCGGTGGTACTATTTTTGAATGTAGTAAAGTGGCAGATGGAGGAGTCTTTTGAAAAGACCAATCAGAATGCCAGGAACCCCCAAAAGGAGGAGCTTTTTCATTAGCTGCTCTTTTAACTTCAACTATATTGGGTCTATCATCGAGAGACTTTAAATATGGATCATCGCCAAAATTACCAAATAACAAAGAAAACTTTTCAAAATTATCGTGCGTAAGTTTTTGATCTGGAAAAATAGCAACACCATATTCAGTCCATGATTTTCTAATTTCTGCTATTTGATCGTCTGAGAACTCTCCACTCAAATTTAGATCACTTATTTCTACGCCAAGTTGAGCTGTATTATTTGGTACTTTGATTTTCATAATTTTATTTTAATAAGATTTCATTATCTTCGCCAAGTTTTGGTGCTGGTTTATCATTAATGTAATTTTCATCATCGAATAATGCGGGATATCTTATCATTCGCAGCTTGCCTTGATGTGTTGTTTCTTTTTCTTTAACAAGTTTGTTATCCGTAACTTGCTGATTGGTTATAACTTCTTCTAAGGTTAAATTTTTTGAACATGGCACATCGTTCTCAGATAATCTTTTAAACATATCATCCACAGCAAAGTTTTTGAATAGACTAAGGATTTCATACAACTCATGAACATTTTTACTTCTTTCAAACGTATTACTAAATTTTGGATCCTCAACAAGTTCAGGTTTATCTATTGCTCTAAAAATGCCATGCCAATGTTTATCCAGCAAAGCTGCAATAGATATTGCACCGTCCTTGCATTCATACATAGTGTAACTGGAAGTCAAAGGTGCCAATATTTCTACATCTTCGTCTAGAAGAGTTTGATTCATCATGCCGTCGGGCCAAAAGAAAAACATTGCTGAATCAAGCATTGAAAGATCAATACATGCAGCCTTACCAGTTCTTTCTCTTTGCAACAAAGCTGAACATATAGATTGGGTAGCGGTATAAGCAGTGATTTTATCGCACAGTAAAGTTTTTATATATTTTGGTTTGTCTTCATCAGCTTGAATAGCAGTTGAACCCGACATTGCCTGTACTACATGATCGTATGCTGGTGCATTGGCATAAGGACCTTCTTTGCCAAAACCTGTTATTGCCACATAAATTAAATCTTTATTTAAAGTTTTACAATCCTCTTTTCCAAGCCCAAGTGAATCCATAACACCAGGCCTAAAATTATTAATAAGCACATCAGCTTCACTAATCAATTTTTTTGCTTTTGCTAAATCAGATTCAATTTTTAGATCTAACTCAACCGATCTTTTCCCTCTATTTGTATTTGCAAAAATTGCTGAAATTCCTCCTTTTTGAGTACCTAAATACCTCAAAGGGTCACCAAAACCAGTTTGTTCGATTTTTATTACCTCTGCTCCTTGATCGGATAGCATCATCGCTGATAAAGATGCAGTGATAATAGTAGAAATTTCTATAACTTTTATCCCTTCTAAAGGTTTTGTTGTGCTCATATATCCCCCTTCACTAGAATCATTCTAATCAAATATGGATTAAAATTAAAAACAATTGATATGGAGGATAAATGAAAGATTTACTTGAACTTGCGGAGTTAGCTTGGAACGGCGAAATTGATCTTCAATTTGAGCATCATCCTGTGCACATGTTTTATTCCGGCTCAACACAAATTAAAAATAACATCTTAGGTGTAAAAGGTATAGCTGGTCATTACACCTTAGATACTGGAGATGGTTTAGTAATGATTGATGCAGGTAGTCAACTTGATATAGAAACAACTTACGCCGAAATTAAAAAGTGGCGTCCAGATACTCCTGTAAAAGCGGCTATTTTCACCCATCATCATGTTGATCACATTTTTGCAGTAAAACATTTTGATGAAGAAAATAAAAAGATGGGCATCTCAAAGCCAATAGTTTATGGTCATGAATTAATGCCCAATCATTTCGATAGATATATTAAAACTAATGATTGGAATACAGCAATCAATAGACGTCAATTTGCGATAGATGTTGAACATTTTAAATGGCCAACTGAGTATAGATATCCAGATATAACTTATAAGGATGATATTTCTTTTAAATGTGGAGATTTAACATTTAATCTCCATCATGCCCGAGGAGAAACAGATGACCACACTTGGATACATATTCCAGAAGAAAAGTTAATTGCACCAGGCGATTTATTTATTTGGGCTGTTCCTAACGGAGGAAATCCACAAAAAGTACAAAGATACATTTCTGATTGGGCAGATGCCCTGGATGAAATGCTGAAATTAGAATGCGAGATTTTTTTACCAGGTCATGGCTTTCCTATTTTAGGGAAGAAAAGAATAGAAAAAGCTCTTGAAACAACCTCAAAATTTCTAAGATCCATTGAAGATCAAACTTTAAAACTTATGAATCAGGGCAAAAGTCTCAATCAGGTTTTACATGAAGTTGAGATTCCAAATGATTTGATGGAGTTGCCTTGGTTGACACCAATCTATGATGACCCTCAATTTTTAATAAGAATGATTTGGAGAAGATATGGAGGATGGTGGGATGGAGAATACGATAGACTTCTTCCAGCTCCAAGAAAAGAAGAAGCTTTAGCTTGGGTTGAGCTTTCAAACGGTATAGACAATATTATTTTAAAAGCTTTAGAAAACCTAAATAAAGGCAATTTAAAAGTTGCAGCTCAATTGATCGAAACTGCTTTTCATGCAGATAATGATAACGATCAAATGCACGATGCTAGAGCTAAAATTTATAGAGAATTTTCTTTAAAGCAGTCATCTTCTATGGGTAGGAATATTCTAAATCATGCAAGCATGGCGAGTGCTCAAGGAAAGAGAGATTTAGCACAAACAGAAGACTAGAGATCTTTAATTTCTTTGGGCGTAAGTTTTCTTGCTTCGTTTTCAAGCATGACGGGTATGCCGTCTCTTATAGGGAAAGCCAGCATTCCTTTTTTCGAGATCAACTCGTCGCCAATTTGAATAAGATTATCTTTTGAAACAGGGCAAACCAAAATATCTAAAAGTTTTTTATCAATCATCAAAGGCAGTTTACCGTTATTTAGTTAAAAATAAGTTAATTCTATTTAACGATTCTTCAAAGCCTAAGAAAAATAATAATTGAGAAATAGATGGAGCATTTTCTCTTCCAGCTAAAATTAATCTTAAGGGTTTCCCTAGTTGAGGAAATTTTAAATCGTTTGATGACAAAAATTCTTTTATATCATTTTCCAATTTTTTTAAATCACTAAAATTAAGAGAATTAATGTTTTCTTTAAAGACAGAAATTATTTCAATATTTGCCTGAACAAAGTCTTTATATTTTTCTTCGTATTGTGGAACTTCATAAAAAAACTGCATTTGACTTATGAGATCTAATATAGTTTTAGAGCCTTCTCTTAAGAGATTCAAGATTTCTAAATAGTGAATATTAGAATCAATTTTATAAGGAACATCGTATTCTTTGTTAATCAACTGATAAAGATCCTCTACTTGTATTGAATTGATGTAATGATTGTTGTAAAAATTTAATAAATCTTCAGAAAATTTTGCAGGCGAGGAATTTACTGCCTCTAATGTAAACAAGCTCAATAGTTCTTCTTTGGAGAAAATTTCTTGATCTGAATGTGTCCACCCCAATTTAACTAAATAATTTATTAAAGCTTCCTTCAAATATCCTAATTTTTTATAGTCTAAAAGATCTACGGCTCCATCTCTTTTTGAAAGTCTTTTTCCTGTATTTGATAACACCATAGGCAAATGAGCATAAGTTGGAATAGGCTCTTCTAGTGAATTAAATATATTAATTTGTTTCAAAGTATTAGTAATGTGATCATCCCCTCTAACAACCGTTGTTATTTTCATTGCGTGATCATCGATTGCTGCGGAAAAATTATAAGTTGGACTTCCATCTCCCCTAAGAATAATAAAATCATCTAATTCTTTATTATCAACAGAGATTGTTCCTAAAATTTTATCTTCAAAGGAAGTTTTTCCTTGAATTGGCATTTTGAACCTGATGACATTGCCATCTTTATGCGGGAGATTTTTATCTCTGTTGAGACCGTCGTATCTTGGTTGCATTTTTTGTGCTAATTGCTTTTCTCTCATCTGGTTTAATTGCTCTGGCGAACAATCACATGAATAAGCCTTTCCTGATTCGAGAAGGCTCAGTGCCATCTTGCGATGTAACTCAATATTTTTACTTTGGAAAACAGGGTCTTCGTCGGGCTTGATACCAAGCCATGTCAAACTAGAAATAATTGATTCTTCATATTCTTTTTTAGACCTATCCTTATCAGTATCTTCAAATCTTAATAAAAATTTACCTTTATTTTTTTGAGCAAATAACCATGAAAATAAAGCTGTTCTTGCACCACCCAAATGCAAATGTCCGGTTGGGCTTGGTGCAAACCTTGTTATTTCTTGTTTCAATTTTCTAATTTAATTTTATCTAAATATTCTTGATGATTTTTTTCTTCTTCGGCTGAAACCGAGACTTTTGCAAGTGAAACCGAATTATTAATAAAATTTTCTTTTAAAGATAATTCTTTTTTTTCCATGGCTTGATTGAAATCAAGTTTTGTTTGACCACCGGTCATGGATAAATAAACTTCTCCTAGTATTTTTGAATCTAAAAGAGCTCCATGATAGCTTCGATCATAGCCTTTGATGTTATATCTATCGGTTAAGACATCTAAGCTGTTACGTTGGCCAGGATGTAATTGCCTAGCCATACTAAGAGTATCTACAACGTTGGATGCATAATCTTCTACCGTGGTCTCTAAATTTGATAACTTAAGTTCATTGTTCAAAAAACTGACATCAAAATCTGCATTATGAATAAGCAACTCAGCATCTTTAATAAAAGCAAGAAAATCCTCGTAAATATCTTTAAAAAATGGTTTATCAGCAAGAAAATCATTTGAAACCCCATGTACTTTAAAAGCACCTGGTTCAACAGCTCGTTCTGGATTTAAAAAAGTATGGAATTCTCTTCCAGTAAATTTTCTATCGACAATTTCAACACAACCAATTTCAATTAATCTATTTCCTGATTGCAGGTCTAATCCTGTGGTTTCTGTATCTAAAATTACCTGTCTCATTATTACAACGAATCAATACCTTGATTAGCTAACTCATCTGCCATGTCATTTCCCATATCACCACTATGTCCTTTTACCCAATACCATTTAACATCATGAAAGTTATTCAATTTATCTAATTCCATCCATAAGTTAGACCGTTTCACGGGTTTCCTATTTGCAGTTTTCCATCCATTTTTCTTCCATGTATGAATCCATTTATTTATTCCATCCATCACATACTTTGAATCCGTATAAAGATCTAAATCTGAGGACGATTTGAAGGACTCCAAACCTTTGATAGCCGCTGTAAGTTCCATTTCATTATTGGTTGTTTCTATTTTTCCTCCAAATAATTTTTCACTTTCTTCACCATTCATAATAAAAACTCCCCATCCTCCTCTTCCAGGATTACCTCTGCATGCACCGTCAGTATATATTTTTATCCTTTCCATTAATCAAAAAAACTTATCTTTAAGAACCTCAAATGTTAAAATTATTTATGCTGAATGTTTATCCAATTCCTGCATTTACTGACAATTATATATGGGCAATTGTATATGGAAAATCTTGCATTGTGGTTGATCCTGGTGATTCTGATCCTGTTTTCAGTTTTCTAAAAAAAAATGATCTAGAATTAAATTGTATCCTAATTACTCATCATCATTTCGATCACACAGGCGGACTTATTAATTTAGCAAAACATTATGATTGTCCTGTCTATGGCCCTAAAGGTGGTCACATCAATGGAATTACTATTGACCTTGCTGAAAATGATGAAATTAATGTGCTCAATCTTAATTTTAAAATTTTTGAAACCCCTGGTCACACGCTGGATCACATAGCATATTTTCACTCTAGTTCAGAAGGTTCTTTATTGTTTTGTGGTGATACTTTATTTTCAGGAGGTTGTGGAAGATTATTTGAGGGCACACCTGACAACATGCACGATTCTCTAAATAAATTCAAAACGCTTCCAGACGAAACATTAGTATTTTGTGCGCATGAATACACAGAAAGCAATTTAAAATTTGCTTTAACGATTAATCCTAACAATAACGATTTGATTGATTATTCAGAAAAAGTTAGCAAACTTAGGGCCAACTCTAAAATAACTTTGCCATCAAATATTGGTTTAGAAAAAAAAATAAATCCTTTTTTCTTATTAGACAATCCGGAAATTATCAAACAGTCAGAAAAATTTATTAATAAAAAAATATCTAGTCCTGTTGAAAGCTTAGCTGCAGTAAGGTCAATGAAAGATTCTTTTTAAAAAATGAAAAAGTTATTAATATCTTTCTTTGTTCTTGTAATTTCATTAAATATTTTTTCACAAAACGGAAGAAATGGTCCAAGTCTTTGGGAAGAAATAAGGGATAATAGTAAATTAAACTATGACAATACCAAACCTCAAATAACTGAAGCTTTAAAAAAATATAATTCTCATCAATATTTAATAAATCGTTTATCAAAAAATGGTCAGAGGTATCTCTTTTATACTGTATCAGAAGCTTTAAAAAGAGATCTTCCAGTTGAATTAAGTTTGATTCCTTTCATAGAAAGTCAATTTGACCCTTATGCCCAATCTTCTACTGGAGCCTCTGGAATATGGCAATTTATTCCATCAACTGCTAAAGAAAATGGCCTTAAAAAAAATTGGTGGTATGACGCTAGGAGAGATATTGTTGCATCTACAAATGCTGCTTATAATTTTTTAACCAAGTTGCATCAAGAACACGATGATTGGTTAATAGCAATTGCCGCTTATAATGCTGGGCCATCAAGAGTCAGAAAAGAGATTAAAAAAAATAAAGCAAAAGGTCTCCCTACTGATTTTTGGTCACTTAATCTTCCTAAAGAAACCAAGGCTTATGTTCCTAAAATTCTTGCTCTATCAGAAGTAATAAGAAACCCGCAACTATCTAACATTGAATTACCCTACTTAGCTAATAGGCCATACTTTAGAATTGTTAAATTGCCATCACAGGTTGATTTGATGCAAATTGCAAATTTATCAGGATTAAAATTAGAAGTAATTTATGAATTAAATCCTGGTTTCAATCAATGGGCTACTGATCCAAGTGGGCCTTTTAGAATATTGCTGCCAGTGGGAATTGCGGATAGATTTCAAATAGTTTTAAAAGATATTGATCCTTCAGAATTAGTTCAATGGGACAAATATCTTGTTAAATCTGGAGATACCCTAACATCTATTTCTGAATCCTACATGATCGACTATGAGCTCTTAAAAGAAATAAACGGTCTGGATGACGATTTAATTTATGAGAATGAAGAATTATTTGTTCCTAGAGGCCCAAGTTGGATAAAGGACTATCTAAATAGGCCTGATATTTATTATGTGAGATCAGGAGATAGTCTTTGGTCTATTGCAAAAAAATTTAATGTAACTATAAGAGATCTATCAATATGGAACGGTTTAAATCCTTCAAACTTTCTTTTGACTGGAACAAAAATATTGATATATCCGAAATATTTAAAGCCAAAAAAAATAGTAAAAGCCAATTTTAATGATGTTTCATACCCGGTTAAAACTGGGGATACAATAAGCAAGATAGCAATCAAATTTGGAATTGATAAAGATTGGATTTTAAAATGGAATGAAATTGAAGATGCCAGCTTAATCTATCCAGGAGATGTTCTTAGCTTGAATCTTTCTGAATTGAATTAAAAAATTCTCTACATCCAAAAATAGATAAATGTTCCTTTTTAATTAAATTAATATTCATTAAATTTAGAAAATTTCTATGAGATTGATTTGCTTGATTTAGAAAATTATCTTTAAATCTTTTTTTATCAATAAAGCCTTCCAATTCTCTGATTAAACTACCTGATAGGAAAATTCCATTCCCAGGAAGATATATAAGAGATATTTCTGCTAAAAACTTAGCTAACATTTTTAGAAAGATGTCCGCAACATATAAAGCTTTTCTATTATTATTTGAAAGTTGATAAATAATTTCTGATGTCGATAACTTTTTTTGATAAATAACTTCATACAAATTTGATATTCCAGAACCTGATAAGAAATCTTCTATCTTAGAAAATTTTAATTTTATTAATCTTTTATCTATCTTCAAAAACTCAGAGTTTAAAAACTTTGAATTGCCAATCTCTGAAGAAAGAACCTTTTGATTATTTATTATCAAGCTGAGTCCTAATCCCGTACCCGGGCAAACTAAAATCTGATTATTATTAAACTTTTGTCCCTCTTTAATGATAATTTTATTATTTGATTTGATTTTATTTAGATAATACCCGGCTGCTTCTAAATCATTTAGTACAAAACAATTAATTAGATTAAATCTCTTTTTGATTTTTTTTGCATCAATAACAAATTCTTGATTTGTCATTTTAATGGTTTGGTTAAACTTAGGACCGGCTGCTGAAATAACTAAATCAGTAACAATTGTCTCCTTTTCCTTTAGTATTTCATTTAATATTTGATTAAAAGATTTGGAAACAGGTATCTCTTTTTTTTTAATAGAAAGTCTTTTGTTGTTATAAAAAAAAGAGTAACGAATATTAGTCCCACCAATATCTATAAAACATACATTCATTCTTAATTTAGTTCTTTAGAAATTTTGAGATATATAAATCTTCCCAACGCATCATAAAACGCTGGAAAAGTATTAGCATTTCCAGGTACATAACCTATATATCCGTTTATGGGTGGATCATCGTCTAAAATATTATTGATTCCAAAAAAAATATCTAAATCATTATCAAGATTTGTCGCAAAATTTAAATCAAAATAACTGTAACTATCAAAAGGAATATTAAGAGCTGTGCCAATTTTTTGAGAATCGTCTACATTATCAATGTATCTAAATGTAAATCCTAATTGCGACGGGTTATTAAAAAATTTATTAGCTAAAGATAAATTAAGAATATTCTGAATTTTTGGAGACGGTTGATAACAGAGCCCATCTTCTTCGCCTAGTCTGTAAAGACTCTTACAGTTTATCCGGTTACTAGAAATATCTTGCTTGAATTCTTTCTTTAAAAGAATGCTTGTAAAATTATTCAAAGTAAGTTGTCCAAAAATAGTGTCGAGGAAATATGTAAACTTCAAGTCTATGCCGCTAGTATCAAACTCAGAAAGATTAAACAAAGGTGTCGAAACAAAACTTCCATTAGTAGATAGAGTTCCATCATTCGCTCTATTAATTAATCTGCACCAATAACTAGAAACTGACTGACTCTCTATACAGTTATTCATTACTGAAGCAATATTTAATTGGGAAATTTGATCTTCCATATTTATTTGATAGTAGTCAATTACTAATTTAGAAAATTGATTTTCCATAATTAAACTAATAGAGTTTGATTTCGATTCTTCAGGATCTAAGTTTAAATTTCCTGAACTTTTTGAATACAACTGCGCTGAAGTATCATCAACTTGTTGATATAAATTTAGTGGAAGGCCAGTAAGTAGACATTGTGAAGAGTTAAATTCTGGTGACGGGCCAGCACAAGGATCAGAAGCATACACAAGTTCAGTTTCCTCTGGTTCAAAAAGTTCTTGAATGTCAGCTATCCTAATCGATTTTTGATGAGATGCTTTTATAGAAAAGATTTCAGAAATAGGATATTTAAATCCAAAATCATAAGTAAAAGCATTCTTTCCAAATGAATAATTAGAATATCTTAAGCTACTATCAAAATTAAGATTATTTTTTAACTTTAATCCAAGCTGCATATAAGTTTCATTTACACTCACCTTTCCAAACATTTTTTGGTGTTGGGTTTGTTGACCAGCTCCATCTTCATTTAGAAAATTATCATCAGGAAGTTTGATTAATTTATTTTCTCTTCGTTCTCCTCCAAATAAGAAATATATATAATTTATTGATTGATTTTTTAGATTAATTTCTTTATCAAAATTAATTGCAAATATTTTTTCTGATAATTCTCCATATATTGATAAATCTAAATGCACATAATCCAAGGCATCTTGAGTTATACCGTCCGAAGCACTGATAGCTATATTGTTGTTTGTTGTAAATAAATTTAGAGGAACACAACCCGCGTCATTTGAAATACAATTACCAGCTGAATTTATATTGAGAGCATTTTTAACTTTACTTAAAGAAATATCATTGAAATATTTATACCTAAGCGAGGTATGCGAGTTTTGTAAATAAGCTCTAAAATTCCAATTCGAAACTGTCTTTCCTTTTAAATCTATCACGCCTCTATTTGATGCAGTTTTGAAAAATTGAGATCTATTTAAAGAATTTTCTACAAACCTTTTACTCACGGTAGCAGTTATATTATCTGAGCTACTGATGCAACCAATATTAGAAAATTGTGCTGAAGATAAAAATGGATTGCTACAGGGAAGATTTATTTTTTGCCTAAATAATAACGGTGCTCCAATTTGTGCATTGCTCTCTTGAGCCAAATTAAAAAAACTTAGAGCTAAATTTATATCAGTAACCAAAGAAGTATTTAATATAAATCCAGTATTCATTTTTTTATCGGGTCTTTGAAGAAAATTAGCTGCTCCAAAATTAAATCCTTTGCTGGTTGAAGAAAAACCATCTTCAGAAACGTAACCTCCGGATGAACCATTTTGAATCCTTGCCATATAGGTTGCAGAACTTAATCTACACGAAGCGTTTCCTCTAAAGGCACAAACACCTATATCACGGTCATCCCATCTGATGGACTCGACATTTCTGTAATCTATAAATCCTAGTAAGTGAGAATCGCTGCTTAATTCACTTCCAAAAATAATGGAATAATTAGAATTTGTACCGTCAAAAACAGAACTTTTAGCATCGTTATTTATATTCCTTAAAAAAGAGTTATTTTCATGCTGATATGCTCCTTGATGAATAGATATTTTAGTTCCACTGTATTTTTTATCTAAAATAAAATTAATAACTCCGCCCGTTGCATCTGATCCATAAATAGTTGATTTACCACCAGTCAAAATTTCAACTTTTTTGATCAAAGCAAATGGAACCTGATTTAAATCTTGTGCAGCATTTCCATCTAAAGGCGATCCCGAAGGCAACCTTTTTCCATCAATTAATACAAGTGATCTATCTCCACCAAGCCCTCTTATACTTACTGTAGAAGTTCCAGTTGAAAAGTTTGAGTGCAGGGCAGAATTTCCAGGATTTACAATGGGCAATGAAGATAAATAATCTTCTACTCTGAAAGTTCCTCTTTTATTTATATCATCAATGGATGAAGTAAAAATAGGATTAGAAGCTTGAATTTCTTTTGTAAAAGAACCGGTAACGACAATTTCCTCTTGGATTTCTTGAGTATAAATAATCAATGAATTAAGAAAAATTAAAAGAACTATAAAAGAATTTCTAATATGAGGCATAACTAAGGAAATATAGAAAATTTTATCATGCTAAAATTAATTATGGGTTTCTTAGAAGGAAAAAAAATATTAATAGTTGGAGTAGCCAATAAATTTTCAATTGCCTCTGGTATAGCTGAATCTATGCATAACCAGGGTGCAGAGTTGATTCTCTCTTATCAATCCGAAAGGCTTAAAGACAAAGTTATGAAACTTGGAAATACTTGGGATTGTGAAACTTATATTGAATGTGACGTATCAAACGATGAATCGATATCTAATATGATGGATGTGATTAAAGATAAATGGGGGTATTTAGACGGAATAGTACATGCAGTGGGCTTTGCCCCTGCAAATGAATTGGATGGAGATTTTATAGAAGCAGCCACTCGGGAAGGATTTAAAATAGCTCATGATATTAGCGTTTATAGTTTTACTGCTTTAGCTAAAGCCGGAAATTCCTTGATGAAAGGCAGAAACGCTTCCTTATTAACTTTGTCTTATTTAGGAGCTGAGCGAACTTTACCTAACTACAATGTTATGGGAGTGGCAAAAGCTGCTTTAGAGTCTACTACAAGGTATTTAGCCAATAGTTTAGGTCCTCAAGGTATTAGAGTAAATGCGATATCCGCTGGACCAGTAAAAACCTTGGCTGCATCTGGAGTTAAGAGTTTTAAAAAAATGCTAACTTATAATGCCCAGAGAGCCCCTTTAAAAAGAAATATTTCTATTTCGGAAGTTGGTAATGCAGGAGCATTTTTATGTTCTGATTTGGCGAGTGGCATTACAGGAGAAATCCTTTATGTCGATGCAGGCTTTAACATTACGGCAATGGGAGATTTGACAGAAATTAATTAATCGATGAACTTTTTCTTAGCTCGTTAATAAAAGATTCTCTGATGATATCCTGATAAACAGTCGTCAAATAATTCTTACCTTGATCTATGTCCTCAGAAGATACTACTCCTTTGTTTTCGTTTATTTTATCTAGTTTAATTACATAAGCATCGCCGCTGTCTAAAGTTACTGAAAAGATATCATTTTCACTAATTTCAAAAGAAAAAAGTTTTTGAGAAACTTCAGAAGGAAGTAAAAGGTTATTTCTTTTTATCTCAGAATATTTTGTGAAATTTACGTCTTCATTAATAAGTTTATTTTTTAAATTTTCTACTAAAGAATTAAATTTCTTTGATGCTTTTGCAGTTTTTAGTTCCTTTTCTATTTCATTATTGACCTCATCAAGCGACTTAAATCCTTGATCAGTTATGTCGTCTATTTGAACAATATTATATCCTTCGTCAGATTCTAAAGGTCCAAGCAGACTACCTTCTTCAATTTCATCAAAATCTAAGCTATCAAATTTATTAAAAAATTTATCTTCAGTTTCATTAGCAATATTTTCATAATTTAAACCAAATTCTTTGGTTAAAGTTTCAATATCAATAATAAATATATTTTCGTCTAGATAATTCAGAAAATCATTAAGTTTTTCAGACGTTTTTACGAAAGTTATTCTTTCAATAATGTCTTCTCTTGAGAAAGTAGAGTCAGTTTTTTCAGTAACTTTAATAACATGAAAAGATGTTGCTAAGTCAATTACACTGGATATCTGGTTAGGTTCCAGTTTTTTTATTACATTTTCAAATTCATCTGGGAAAATACTTCCATCTGTAAAACCTAAATCCCCTTTTTTGTTTTTTGTACTTAAGTCTGTTGAAAATTCAAGAACAGCATTTTCAAAACTTAATGATTCATTTTTTAAATCTAATAAGATATTTTGTATTAGTTCTAGTTTTTCTTCTCTGTCACTATCATTGTAAGTTATTTCAATGTGGCTAATTTTTTTTTGAACCTGATAGTTATTCAAAATAGCTTTTCTTTCATCTTCTATTTCTTCTTCTGAAACAAAAACTAAATCTTCAAATAATTCTTGATTTACATTTAGTAATCTGTAAGAAATTTCTAAAGGAGAGACGTATAAGAATTTATTATTTTCATAGTAATCATTAATTTCCTCTTGAGTAACATTTTCTTTCAATGCCTCATCAGCTAACAGAATTTTTTCAAATGTAATATCTCTTGTTTGATTGTTAGCTTCTATAAATTGTCGAATAAATTTGTTACTGAAATTTATATCTTTGCTCAAAATAGTTTGGAGATCGACTGCTAAATATTTTGATTTTACGTATTCTTTAAAAGAGTCTGGTGTCATGCCCAGCCTTGATAAAAAACCCCTGAATAGATCTATGTCAAAAGAATCATCATTATAAAAAGAAGGGTCATTTCTAATGAGACTATTTAATTTTTTATCATCCATATTAAGTCCAGCTTTAACTGCAGACTGAAAATATAATTCCTTTAAAACAATGCTTTCTTTGACAATACTTTCAATTAGATCGTCAGATAGATCTTGATCTCCTTGAGATAATTGCTCTTCAATTCTGCCAAATTCAATAGCAAATTCACCTTGACTGATTGATTTACCATTTACTGTCAAAATACTATTATTTGATAAAACGCTTCCTTCGCCCAGAAATCCTCCAAATGTTGCAACCAATCCAAAAATAATAATACCCACTATTATTGAAGAACCTGAGGAAGTTAATCCATTCCTTATACTTGATAATGCTGACATAATTTTTTTAAAAAAAACGCGCCATAAAAGACGCGTTTTTTGTTCTCAAGAGATTTATAGACTTTCTTTAAGAGCCTTACCTGGTTTAAACCCAACACCCTTAGAAGCAGCAATTTGGATCGAAGCTCCAGTTTGAGGGTTTCTTCCCATTCTTGCAGCTCTTTCTCGAACTAAGAAAGTTCCAAATCCAACCAATGCAACTTGATCTCCATTACTTAGGGCACCTGATATTCCATCAAGAACCGCATCCAAAGCTCTTCCTGCTTCGGCTTTAGACATATCAGTGGACTCTGCTACTGAATCTATTAAATCTGCTTTATTCACAATCTCTCTCCAAATAAATTTAAAAAATATTACATAAAATGTAAAAACTTAGTTCCCTTTATATATTAACTTTTAACGAATGCAAAGAAAAATTTATCTCTACAAACACTAATATCAATGGGTTTCAAGCTTATTTTTGTTATTTTTTGATTTCTTTAAAGGTTTGGTATTTTTGTCCTTTTCTTCTACCCAAGGCTTAGGAACTTCAGTAAGAACAATTTTAAAAACTTCATCAATCCATCGAACCGGTTTTATATCTAAATTATCTTTAATGTTATCTGGAATTTCTCTTAAATCGCCTACGTTATCTTCCGGAATAAGAACTGTTTTTATACCGCCTCTCCTAGCAGCTAAAAGTTTTTCTTTAAGACCGCCAATTTTTAAAACCTCTCCTCTCAAAGTAATTTCTCCTGTCATTGCAACATCTGCCCTCACAGGTATATTGGATAAGACTGAGGCGACCGCTGTTGTCATAGCTGCTCCTGCACTTGGTCCATCTTTTGGTGTAGCCCCTTCAGGGACATGAATGTGAATGTCGTTTAAATCAGAAAACTCAGGATTAATCCCCAAAACTTCTGCTCTAGATCTAATAACTGATACCGCAGCTTGAATAGACTCTTGCATAACATCGCCAAGTCTACCTGTTTTAATTATTCTTCCTTTCCCTTTAAAAGTGGCAGCTTCAATTGTCAATAACTCACCACCGACTTGTGTCCAAGCAAGACCTGTGACTTGACCAATTTTGTCTTTTTCTTTGGCTTCTCCAAAATCAAATTTTTTAACTCCAAGATAATCTTCCAAGTTTTTAGAATTGACTTTTTGAATGGTTTTCTTTTTTAAGTCTGCAATCTTTTTAATTGTTTTTCTACAAATTTTAGCTATTTCTCTCTCGAGCGCTCTCACGCCAGCCTCTCTAGTGAAATATCTAATTGCATCCAATAAACCGGAATCTTCAAATTTAATTTCGCTTTCTTTGAGTCCGTTATTTTTCATTTGTTTTGGAACCAAATAATTTTTAGCAATACTAAGTTTTTCATCTTCTGTGTATCCAGGTAGTCTAATAATTTCCATTCTGTCTAAAAGAGGGCCAGGAATATCTAAAGAATTAGCAGTGCACACAAACATAACGTCGGATAGGTCGTAATCAACTTCAAGAAAGTGATCATTAAATGTATGGTTTTGCTCTGGATCTAAGACTTCCAATAAAGCAGAAGAAGGGTCCCCTCTAAAATCAGCACCCATTTTATCGATTTCATCTAACAAGAATAGAGGGTTTTTTACTCCAGTTTTTGACATTTTTTGTAAAATTTTTCCAGGCATCGATCCAATATAAGTTCTTCTATGACCTCTTATTTCTGCCTCGTCTCTAACTCCACCTAGAGAAACTCTTGTAAATTCTCTTCCAGTAGCTTTTGCAATAGACTCTCCAAGAGAGGTTTTTCCTACACCTGGAGGACCAACCAAACAAAGAACTGGACCTTTTATTTTAGAAACTCTTTTTTGAACAGCCAAAAACTCTAAGATTCTCTCTTTTACTTCTTCTAGTCCATGATGATCTTTTTCTAAAACTTCGCTGGCCCTTTGAATATTTTTCTGAACTTTAGATTTCTTTTTCCAAGGGATGCTAACCATCCAGTCGATATATCCTCTTACAACGGATGCTTCAGCAGACATAGGAGGCATCATCTTAAATTTATTTAATTCAGTATTTACTTTTTCTAATGCCTCTTTTGACATACCAGAATCAGCTATCTTCTTTTCTAATATTTCAACTTCATCATCAGAATCATCGCCCTCGCCCATTTCTTTTTTTAGAGCTTTCATTTGTTCGCTTAAATAATATTCTTTTTGACTTTTTTCCATCTGTTTTTTTACTCGATCTCTGATCTTCTTTTCCATTTGTGTGAGATCAAGTTGGTTTTCTAATAAGTTAACCAAAAGTTTAGAGCGTTCTTCTAAATCTGCTTCTTCAAGTAATTTTTGTCTATCATCTATAGACAAAGATAAATGACCGACAAGAGTATCTATTAATTTTTCAAGCTTTTCTATAGATCTAACTTGGCTAATGATTTCTGGTCTGATTTTAGCTGAAGTTTTGGATAGATCTTTAAATTGAGATTGAAGCGTGTTTAAGTAACTTTTTTGTAAATCAGAATCCATTTCTGAATTATCAAGCACATCAACTTCCGTCTCGGTATAGTCTTTTTTATTTTTTGTATTGATAATTGATGCTCTTTTAATTCCTTCGACTAAAACTTTATAGGTTCCGTCCGGAAGTTTGATCAACTGCAAAATTGTAGATACGGTACCTATTGTGTAAAGGTCGTTTAAACTAGGATCTTCGTCATTAGGGTTTTTTTGCGCAACAAGCATTACAGACTTATCGTCTGACATAGATTTCTGCAAAGCATTGATTGATTTATCTCTTCCAACAAAAAGTGGGGTAACTACTCCTGGAAAAATTACAACGTCTCTTAATGGTACTAATGGTAAAAGCATAATTAACCTCTGCTATCTAATTGAGGCCGAAAAGGTAATTTTCAAGTCTTAACTAGATTCTTTCTTATTTATATCAGTTCTATAAACCATTAAAGGTTTAGATTCTTCTTTGATGGATGATGCCTCAACAACAATTTTTTCAAGATCCGATTCAGATGGAACTTGGTACATACTATCGAGAAGCACATTTTCTAAAATAGATCTTAACCCTCTAGCTCCCGTTTTCATTTCGATTGCTTTTTTAGCTATTTCTTTCAGAGCATCTTCACTGAAATCAAGCTCTACAGATTCCATTTCAAAAAGCTTTTTAAATTGTCTAACCAATGAATTTTTAGGAGTAGTTAATATAGTTACTAATGCCTCCTCATCTAACTCTTCAAGAGAGGCAGTTACAGGAAGACGGCCAATGAATTCAGGAATTAATCCATACTTAATTAAATCTTCAGGTTTTACTTTTTTAATAATTTCAGCAATATTTTTTGATTCTATATTTTTAACAACTGAGGCCTCAAAACCCATTCCTTTGTCTTCTGATCTNTTTCTGATTATTTCTTCTAATCCAGAAAAAGCTCCACCACAAATAAATAAAATATTAGATGTATCTACTTGAAGAAACTCTTGTTGGGGATGTTTTCTTCCACCCTGTGGAGGCACAGAGGCAGTTGTGCCCTCAATAAGTTTCAATAGAGCCTGTTGAACACCTTCTCCCGAAACATCTCTTGTAATAGAAGGGTTGTCTGATTTTCTTGCAATTTTGTCTATTTCGTCTACATAAACAATACCTAATTGAGCTTTTTCTACATCATAATCACAATTTTGCAAGAGTTTTTGAATTATATTTTCTACATCCTCTCCAACATATCCAGCCTCTGTTAGAGTAGTAGCATCTGCTATTGTAAACGGTACATCTAGAAGCCTTGCTAAAGTTTGAGCTAGTAAAGTTTTCCCACTTCCAGTTGGACCAAGAAGAAGAATATTACTTTTCCCTAATTCAACGTCGTCTTTTTTAACAGTATCTTTTAATTTTTTGTAATGGTTATAAACAGCGACAGATAAGATCTTTTTTGCTTGATCTTGACCAATAACATAATCATCTAAAATTGATTTAATTTCGGCAGGAATTGGAAGTTTTTTTTCTGTTCCCTCGCTATCTTTTTCAGATAAATCTTCTTTAATAATGTCATTGCAAAGTGAAACGCATTCGTCACAAATATAAACCGAGGGACCAGCAATAAGTTTTTTTACTTCGGATTGGTTTTTTCCACAAAAGGAACAGAATAATTGTTTATCTTTGGTGTCTAAATCATCGCTCATTATTTTTCTCTTTTTGAAATAACTTTATCAATTAAACCGTATTCACAGGCTTCTTCACCTGACATAAAATTATCCCTTTCAGTATCTGTTTCAATTGTTTCAATTTTTTGTCCAGAGTGTTTAGACAAAACTTCATTGAGTTTAGTTCTTATCTTCAAAACCTCTTTTGCATGAATTTCTATGTCGCTTGCTTGCCCCTGAAAACCTCCCAAAGGTTGATGGATCATAATTCTTGAATTGGGCAATGCAAACCTTTTACCCTTAGTACCACCAGTTAATAAAACAGCGCCCATACTTGAGGCTTGACCAATACACAATGTGCTTATATCAGGTTTTATATATGACATGGTGTCATAAATAGACATACCGGCAGTCACTGAGCCCCCTGGAGAATTAATATAAAGATTTATATCTTTATCTGGATTATCAGCTTCAAGAAATAATAGCTGAGCAACAATAAGATTAGCCATATGATCCTCAACAGCTCCAGTTATAAAAATAACTCTTTCTTTCAAGAGTCTTGAATATATATCAAAGGCTCTCTCGCCTCTTGGAGTTTGCTCAACAACCATTGGAACGAGTTGGTTAATAACGTCGTTTGTCATAGGGTTAATTTAACTCATTGTCATAACTTCTTCAAAACTTAGATTCTCATCTTCAGATTTTGATTGGTTGATTAAAAGATCAGTAACTTGTTCTTCGAGCGCCAAAGATTCAATATTTTTTAATTGTTCCTCATTACCATATATCCAATTTTTGTATTGTTCAGGATCTTTAAAACCAGAAGATCTTTCGTTAATTAAACTTTTTACTACTTCTGCATCCGACTTTAAATCATTGTCTTCGATTATTTTGTTTAAAATGACTCCTAATCTAACTCTTTTAGTTGCATTTTCTGTAAAATTTTCTAGTGGAAATTCTTCATCTTTGATTTTAGATGGATCCATTCCCATCTGTTGTACAGCAGCCTTTCTTAAATTTTCAGATTCAGCTAAAACCATTGCTGAAGGGATTTCTATAGGATTTAACTTTTCTAATGAATCAAAAATTCTTTCTTTTATTTTTCTTTTAAGAGAGACTTCAAGGTCTTTCTCTAATTTTCCTTTCAAATCATTTTTAAATTCTTCTTCAGTATTTACATTGATTCCAACTTTTGTAAAAAAATCTTTATTTAACTCAGGGAGTGAAGTTTTAAGGACTTCATTGATTTTGATTTTGAACATTACTTTTTTCCCCTTCAGATCTTCAGCATGATAGTCATCAGGAAAAAATAAATCTAATTCCTTTTCTTCGTTTACTTTTAAGCCTATTAGACCCTCTTCGAAACCTGGAATCATATTGTTAGAACCAATTTCTATAAGATAATCTTTTGCAGTACCTCCCTCAAATAGTTCGTCGTTCAAGTATCCCTCAAAATCTATTTTGACGAATAATCCATCGCTTGCAGCCTCTTCTACTTTTTCTAAGTTTCCTAATCTTTTTTGCATTTGTAAGATAGATTTATCTACATCAGAATCTTTCAGAGTTGCAATGGGTTTTTTATATTTAATAGCAGAGAACTTTTTTAAAGTAAATTCTGGATAAACTTCAAAAACTGCATCAAATTTAATATCTTTTTTGATATCCATAGATGAAGGGTTCAGAGCTGGTTGCCCTACAACAGATATTTTTTCTTCAGATATTTTCTTATAAAAAGTATTAGCCATTTCTTCATAGATTATTTGTGCGGTTATTTGTTCACCGTAATATTGTTCTATGACTTCTTTAGGAGCTTTTCCTTTTCGATATCCTTTTAAATTTGAATCTTTTTGCTGTTGAAGTATTTTTTTACTAAATTGTTCTTGTAATAATTTACTTTCTAGTTTTAAAGATAGTTTGTTTTCAGTTTTCTTCTTGTTCAGTCCAAACATAATTTTTTTCCTTTAATGGGGTGGACGATGGGGCTTGAACCCACGACAACCGGTACCACAAACCAGTGCTCTACCAACTGAGCTACGCCCACCATTAATGGCCTCCTGGGCAGGATTCGAACCTGCGACCCTCTGCTTAGAAGGCAGATGCTCTATCCAGCTGAGCTACCAGGAGAATCTTCTGAATATTCTATCGAAAAGAAAAAGATTAGTCTTGTTATATAAAAGAAGTGTCTTACAACTGAGGCTTCGCTAAAACTATCGAGGATAATCGTTCCAATTAAGTAATTGATTGAGCTATCACTTTATACTAAAAATTTCTTCAAATAATAAATCTGTATTTAAAAGCATGGTCGGAGTGGAGGGATTCGAACCCCCGACATCCTGCTCCCAAAGCAGGCGCGCTACCAGACTGCGCTACACTCCGAAACTATATTCTATTATTGAAGCGGTGGTATCATAACAACAAATGACAATTATACTAAATGGAAAAGATTTAGCCTTTCAAGCTGAAGAAGATTTTAAAAAAAGAGTCTCTAAAATAAGGAATAATTCTGGAATCATTCCTGTTCTAGCAACAATTTTAGTAGGTAATGATCCTGCTTCAAAAACTTATGTAAAAATGAAGGGAAATGCTTGTGAGAGAATTGGTATGAAATCAATTAAGGTTGAGTTACCTCAAGAAACCTCTACTAGCGATTTACTAAAAACAATACAAAATTTAAATGATGATGAAGAAATTTCAGGAATTCTTCTTCAACATCCCACACCCTCTCAGATTAATGAAAGGTTATGTTTTGATGCAATTAAATTGAATAAAGATGTTGATGGTGTAACGAGTTTAGGATTTGGAAAAATGACCATGTTAGAAAAAGCTTATGGCTCTTGTACTCCTTATGGAATTATGAGATTGCTAGAACACTATAAAATTCCTTTAAGTGGTAAGCATGCTGTTGTTGTCGGTAGAAGTCCGATTTTGGGTAAACCAATGGCAATGATGCTTCTCAATGCAAATGCAACCGTAACTATCTGTCACTCAAAAACAGAAGGCTTGCCATCAATAATATCAAAAGCAGACATTGTTGTTGGAGCTGTAGGAATTCCTAAATTTATAAAATCAGAATGGATTAAAGATAATTCTGTTGTTATTGATGCTGGATATCATCCCCAAAAATGCGGTGATATCGATCTTGAAGGTGTTATCTCAAGATCGTCTGCCTACACTCCTGTTCCAGGGGGCGTAGGTCCAATGACCATAAATACTTTAATTATGCAAACTTTAGAAAGCTGCGAAAACCAATTAAAACTTGATTAGCTTTTCCAATACTCGTCTTTTAAAAGTCTCTTATAAAGTTTTCCAGTTGGGTGTCTAGGCAACTCTTCTCTGAAATCAATAGATTTTGGACACTTCACATGCGAAATGTGTTCCCGACAATATGCCATAAGTTCAGCTTCTAGATTTTCTCCCACAAGACTCATTTCCTCAGGCTGAACCACCGCTTTTACTTCTTCACCCATTTCTTCATTTGGGACTCCAAATACTGCAACATCAGCAACTTTAGGATGCATAATTAATGTATCTTCTGTCTCTTTAGGATAAATATTAACTCCACCAGAAATAATCATAAAAGCCTTTCTGTCAGTTAAATAAAGAAAACCTTCATCATCTAAATATCCTATATCTCCTAATGTTGTATAACCTTGTTTCGAAGTAGCTCCTTTAGTTTTTTCTTTATCATTATGGTAAGAAAAACCGTTAGCAGTAGGCCCTTCAAAATAAATTGTCCCCTCCTCTCCTACAGGCACTTCATTTTGCTTATCATCTAAAATATGTATTGGGCCTAATAAAGACTGTCCAACTGTCCCTTTATGAGAGAGCCACTGTTCTGAATTGCATGCCACAAATCCATTAAATTCGGTACCCGCATAGTATTCATGAATAATAGGACCCCACCAATCTATCATTTTTTCTTTTACTTCGATTGGGCATGGCGCTGCAGCGTGGATAGCAATTTGATGTGACGATAGATCGTACTTATTTAAAATTTCTGGGTCACTTTTTAAAAACCTAATGAACATTGTTGGAACCCATTGACTATGAGTTATTTTATATTTTTCAATGGCTGCCAACGCATTTTCAGCATCAAATTTCTCTAAAATAATGCTAGTTGCTCCTAAAGCAAGAAACCCTGTGTTAAAGCCCATCGGTGCAGAGTGGTAAAGAGGAGCTGGTGATAAATAAATTGAATTTTCATCAGCAGAATATAATCCTTGAACGACTCGAGTTAGACCTAAATCATCCTCTTCTGCTTTATAAGGCAAAGGATTTAAATTAATTTCACGACTAACGCCTTTCGGCTTTCCGGTTGTTCCGGATGAATATAACATTGCAGCACCTTGGCATTCATCCTCTATAGGTGTTGTTGGCATTTTATTTATTTGTTCCTCATAGGATTTAAAATCATCTGTTATTCCATCAAGCATAAATTTATGAACTCCCTGTAGAGAATTAGCTAAAGACTTAGCCGATTCTTCTAAAAATTTACTTGTAATAAAAACTTTTGCACCACAATCTTTTACAATATATTCAACTTCGCTTGCCTGAAGTCTCCAACTTATGGCTGTGTACTTCAATCCGCTTCGATATGCAGCAAATGCTATTGGAAAAAATAATTTATGATTTTCCATCATAAAAGCCAGGCTGTCTCCAGGTTTCAAGCCCAAAAATCTAAATAATTGAGCGCCTTGATTTGATAATTCATTCAATTCTTGGTGAGTTATGATGTCCCCACTACCTGCCATGATAATAGCTGGTTTATCTTTGAATTTAGGTCCATTTATTCCTGGATGCATGCCCTCTCCTATAAATAATGTAATATTAGGTTAATAAGTTAATTTAAAAAAAAATTTCATGCAAGATTTTAAAAGATTTCCAGTGATATGTAGTGTTGGGGGAATAAACTCAGCTGGAAGATCATCCTTTGATTTTTCATACAAACGACTCGTTTTAAATAGCCTTGACACAAAATCGAAAAAATCACTATTGAAAGACTTAAATTCATTAACGAATTCTAAAATTTCCTCAGAAAAAGATATTTTAGAAAAAACTCTAGTAAGAGACATTAATTCAGATCTTTTTGATCCAGATTTACTTATGAAAGATGTCATGAATGTAAATGCGGCAGGACAACTGCCAGAAGGAATTGATCTTTCAAAGATGTACAACTCAAGACAACATCCTAAAGGAATTCAGATGACTATTTTTGGAGTAACTGATTGTTTGAAAAATCTTGGTAAAGATTGGGATACAGAGCTCAAACCATTACTTGATCCAAAAAGAATAGGAGTATTTTCCGGTCCTGCAATAGGGCAATTAGATTACGAAGGTATGGGAGGACTTTTACAATCAAGGAAAATAGGTAAAAGAGCTAGTTCCAAGCACTTGTCAATGTCCTTGATTGGTATGTCTGCAGATTTTATAAATGCATACGTTTTAGGCTCTATAGGGAAAACCGGAACGGTAGCCGGCGCTTGTGCAACTTTCCTTTATAATTTGGATTTAGCCCTCAAAGGAATAAAAAATAACGAACTTGACTTTTCAATTATAGGATCTGCAGAAGCCCCTATTATTCCTGAAATTACAGATGGTTTTTTAGCTACAACTGGGATTGCAGACGATAAAAAGATTTTAGAAATGCAGATTAGAAACAAAGACCCAAATTCTGAGGTAGTGAACTATAAAAATGCTTGCCGACCATTTGGAGATAATGCCGGAATGATTCTAGGAGAAGCTGCTCAATTTGTAGCTGTTACTACTCTAGAATTTGCTATAACTAATGGGCTCAAGATATTTGGTGGATTTACAGATGTTGCAATTAATGCAGATGGATTTAAAAAATCAATTAGTTCTCCTGGGATTGGTAATTATGTAACTATGGCTCAATCTATTTCCAATACATTAAAATTAGGATGTGATATCCAAGATAGTATTGTAATTGCTCATGGAACAGGCACCTTTCAAAATCGAAGTACAGAATCTGATGTTTTGAATAGAGTTGCTGAAGGTTTTAAACTTAAAGATTGGAAAGTAACAGCTTTAAAAGGAATGCTTGGACATACAATGGGTCCTGCGGCTGGAGACGAATTGATTACAGCTATAGGGATTTGGAACCATGGTTTAATTCCCGGAATAAATACAACAAAAAAACTTGCTGATGATGTGATATCGGATAATTTAGATTTTTGTTTACAATCTAAAGAAGTTGATAAAGAAAAGGTAGATACTATTTATTTAAATGCTAAGGGGTTTGGAGGTAACAACGGGTCTTGCGGTGTCGTAAGTCCAAATTTTGTCAAATCAAAAATAAATAAAAAAGATTTAAAAGATTATGAAAGAAAGCTTGCTGAAACTGAAAAGAAAAGAACTATTTATTTGGAAGAAAGTATTGCTGGAAAATACGACCTTATTTACCGTTTCAACGAGGAAATTCTTGATCCATCGATAGATATAAAAATTACCAAAGATAAGATATCTATTTCCAATTACAAAGATATAGATTTATAAACTATCTATCGAGAGGCTTGTCTTTGGGAAACCACCCTCTTATTAGCGAAACAAAAGGCAAGAGATAAATATATTTTTTAGGAAATAGCCTTTGTATTCGATCATACCAATGAGCATCTGCGCCCACCAAAATTCTTTTATTTTTCTTTTTTATATTATTAAGGATTATCTTTGCTGCAGTATTAGCATTTACAGGGGCATTACTTTTAAATAATTGTCCAACTTCTTCAATGGATTTGGCTTTTGGTCCAAAAATATTTGGTCTTTTTTCCATTGCTTCAGCATCAAATTCCATCTTTCCTTTCTCAGCCGCAATATTAGCTATATTAGTTCCAATATGACCTGGATGAACAGAGTATACTTCGACGGGTGAATTTTCCATCTTCATTTCCAAAGCTAAACTTTCTGTAAATGCTCTTACTCCGTATTTACCAACGTGATAAATGGATTGTGTGGGCACACTCAATAGCCCAAAAATCGATGAGGTGTTTACAATAGCAGCTTCTGGTCTTTTTTTAAGATGAGGTAAAAAAGCTCTTGTTCCATTGATAACTCCGTGAAGCAGAATTCCCAAGCCCCAATCCCAATCTTCATCTGTTGATTCCTCAATAGTTGAAGACAAAGCGACTCCTGCATTATTAAATACCATGTCTACTGATCCGTGCTCTTCGATTACCTGATCAGGAAGAGCATAAATTGCATCTTTATCACTTACATCAACAATGTGTTTTGATACACCAACATTGTAAGATTTCAATAATTCTGCAGTCTCATTAAGAGTTGTTTCATTCCATTCTACCAAAGCTATATTTGCTCCTGCTTGAGCAAGCTCAATAGCAAGTTCTCTTCCCATTCCTGAGCCAGAGCCGGTAATAACAGCAACTTTATCTCGAAAATTTTTCATAGTTAATAAACAGTACTAATTTTTAAGAGAAATCTCAAATAAATTTATTTTGTCTTAAATACACTAATAAAGAATCAATATCTAAACCTTGAATTGTATAAATTGAACCTTCAACTTCAGAAAATAGGTCCTTTCCATTTAATTCGTATTTATAACTTCCGCAACACATAAATGGACTGTCTTTTGCAATGTAATTTTCAATCTCTTTTAAAGAAAGTTCTTTCATTGTTAATTTAGCAATATCATAGGAGGTCCAGACTATTTTTTCATTATAGGCAATCGCCATTCCACAGTTTTGAGTATGTGTATTGCCAGATAACTTTTGCAAGGTTTTAATGCAATTTTTTTTGTTTCTTGGCTTATTAAAAATCTCTTCATTGAATTCACAAATCTGATCAACTCCTAAAACATAGTTATCTTTATATTTTTTTGATATTTTAAGAGCCTTCGCACAAGCTAACTCTACGGCTAAGTCATAATAAGATTTGTATTGAAAATTTTTTTTAATCAAATCTTCATCAACTTCAGAAGCTATAAAACTTGTTTTTAAATTAAAATCAGAAAGAATTTTTTTTCTTATCTCGGATTCTGAAGCTATTATTAAAGGCTTTAATAAAGAATTGTTACTCAAAAATTAACTTTAGTCAGATTGTACTAAATTCAAGAATTCGGTTCTGGTTGCGGGATCTCTAAAGTCTCCCAACATTCTACTGGTTACAGTGCTAGTTTCTGTTTTATGAATTCCTCTTGTAGTCATGCACTGATGAGCTGCATCAATGATAACTCCAACACCTTTTGGTTGTAGTACTTTATTAATAGTATCAGCAACTTGAGCTGTCATTGTTTCTTGAGTTTGTAGTCTTTTGCCAAACACATCAATAATCCTGGCTAATTTACTTATACCCACAACTCTTTTGTTTGGAATATAACCAATGTGACCCATTCCCAAAATAGGCACCATATGATGTTCGCAGTGAGATTCTACTCTAATATTCTTTACGATAACCATTTCATCGTAACCTTCAACTTCCTCAAATGTTTTAGATAAAATTTCTTCTGGATCTACTTCATAGCCTGCATAGAACTCTTTATATGCTCTTACTACTCTATCAGGCGTTTCAATTAATCCTTCTCTATCTGGATCATCGCCAGTGAATGCAAGCAAAGTTCTTACCGCTTTAAGTGCTTCCTCTTCTGTGGGTTTTGTCATAACAGAATCTCGATTTTATATTTAAAAATTTTCAAAAGGAGTTGAATTATATGTTTAAAGTGTAGTGATTTCAATTAATCTGACGATTCTGGAAATGAATTAAATGGCCAAGGTCTTTGGTCAGAACTGTAAGTTATAAAATTGATGATTTGATAGATATAGCTACTGACCTTTTTCGAAAAAGAAATAAGATTATCGTTAGGTTTTTTTGAACCAATACTAAACAATAATTGTAATAGAGTGATGAATCCTAAAAAAGGAACAATAAAGTTTAGAAATATCAAATAAACGACCTTTAAAAAAAAATTAACCCAAATAGAAGGTTCTTTTATATTTTCAGTTAAAACAGCAGTATCTATTGATAAATTTTCAGTTTTTCCTAGTTGATCTTCTTTTGCCATATTTTAAAATTTAATGTCTATATTATTACTCTCAAGAAAAATATTAGCAAAACAATCTTTTGGGTCCATCTTTGAAAAAATAATTTGGTACAAAACGTCAACTATAGGCATAGATAAATTTAATTCATTTTTTTTGTTGAATACAGTCTTAAGAGTATTAATACCTTCAACAACCTGTCCTATTTCAGCTTGAGCTTGATTTAAGGTCATATTTTGTCCCAAAGAATATCCTAAAGAATAATTTCTACTTTTAGAAGAGCTTGAAGTAGCAAACAAATCTCCTACTCCAGCCAGACCAAGAAGAGTTGAGGGATTTGCGTCTAATTCAATAAATAATTCTGTCATTTCAGACAAGCTTCTAGTCAAGAGCATTGCTTTAGTATTCGATTTGCTGCCAAGTCCATCAGAAAGGCCTGCTGAAATAGCATAAATATTTTTTAGTGCTCCAGCCAACTCAACCCCTTTTTTATCAGAACTTAAGAAAATCTTGAAAGTCTTGTTATTAAAAAAATTTGATATCATTTTTGCTTCATCAAGGTTTTCTCCTGCAAGAACTGAGGCAGTAGAAAAATTTTCTGAAACTTCTTCTGCTAAATTTGGTCCAGATAATACAAATATTTTATTTGAATCTATATTTGCCTCTGTTGATAAAGTTTCTGACATAGTCTTAAAAGTATCTAAATCAATCCCTTTTGAAGCAAGAACATATCGGTTAGAAATATGATGAAAGTTTTTAATTTCTTTTGAAATTACTTTTATACCATTTGAAGGAATTGCCAAAATAATTATTTTTTCTTCTCCAAAACACTCTCTTAGATTCAAAGTTGGTAATACATTTTTTGAAATATTTAAATTTGGTAGATATTTAGAATTTTTATTTACTGAAAGTATTTCTTGATAAATAGAACTATTTTTTGTCCAAATTTTTACTCTGTGATTATTCAAAGCTAAAAGATTAGATAAAACTGTACCCCATGAGCCTGCTCCAATTACCGAAAATTCTTTCATGATTAGTTTGTTATTAAAAAATTTAGAGTTTCAAAACCAAATTGGTCCCACCATTGATCTCCCATTTTTAAACACTCATCTAAATTACGATCTGATGAATTATCTATATCTGAATCAACAGAACCTAATTTTGAGTTGACCCTTAAATAATTTTCCTTAAACATCGATTCCGCAATTAAATGTTCGCTGTTTGATTCCATTAATACTTGAATAATTCCCCCTCTCAACCAAGAAAATATTCCCCAATTTTTTGTTTTGCTTCCTTTATAGGGCCTATCGTCGTAACCAGTTCCAATACTTAAAATTTTAATGTTTTCATTTGGCCATAATTTTTTTGCTTCGGCATAGGCTATTAAAACTGGATTATTTGAAGAAATAGCTCCATCAATAAACCAATCGTTATTAATTTTTATAGCGGGAAAAAAAGTTGGAGCTGCTGAGGTAGCAGATGCCACTTTCCAAGCTTCCATCTCTTTATCTTCAAAGGTTTTAAAAAGTCGAGTGGATCTATTTTTTAAATCATAAGAAACAGCAATTGCCGGAGTTTCTGCTTCAGCTAACGTGAGAGAACCAAAATATTCTCTGAGAACATTATTTTTTCTTCTTCCTCCATATTTGGGTCCAAAAACTCTTGGCATAGAAGTACTAAAAATTCTTTTTAGGTTTCTCGAAGAATAAATATTTACTAAACGGGATCCATTTAATTTTAATACCGATAAAGCTATGGCTAAGATGCCTCCTGTAGAAGAACCACAAACCAAATCAAATTTTTCTAATAATGGCTTATGCATTTCGAATTCTAATTTTCTTAGAAAATTAGCTGAAGCTAAACCTCGAACTCCCCCCCCATCTAAAGAAAGCACATACTTAGTCATAAAATTTTTAATTTAAATACTTAGTTTAGCTGATATTATTTATTTTTTCTTTTGTTCAAAAAATGTCGTCTATAGATTTAAAAACAATTGGATTTTGGTTTGGAATAATTTCTTTTTTATTAGTTTTATTTTTGCCTAACCCAGAAGGCTTATCTTCAGAGGGAAGAATTACAGCTGCTGTGTTTTTATTGATGGGCATCTGGTGGGCTTTTGAAGCGATTCCGCTACAGGTTACTGCATTGATGCCATTAATTTTATTTCCACTACTAAATGTAGAAGAAATAGCTGTAATAAGTCGAGAATATATGAACAAAGTTCAATTTCTTTTTGCTGGAGGATTTATCATTGCTCTTGCTATACAAAAATGGGGTCTGCATAAAAGAGTTGCTTTAAACATTCTTAAATTCAGCGGTCTAAATTCTCAAGGTATTGTGGCTTCATTTATGGTAGCTAGTGCTGTTTTAAGTATGTGGGTAATGAATACGTCAACTGCGATCATGCTTCTGCCAGTTGGAATATCAGTAATTAAAGTTATAAATGATACGGTAAGTGACATTACTGATAATCAAAAATTTAATTTTCAACTATGTTTGCTATTGGGGATAGCTTATGCTGCCTCTGTTGGTGGAATAGCCACACCAATTGGCACCTCTCCTAATGGTGTATTAATTCAATTTGCTAGCAATAATTATGATTATGATATTGGCTTTGCAAATTGGATATCAATCGGTTTACCCATTACATTAGGTTTAGGGCCAATAATATGGATATTTCTCACTCGTATAATTTTTCCAGTTAATTTTTCTGCTACTCAAGAATCAAAAGACAATTTGAATTCAATGTTAAAAGAGCTTGGTCCAATGTCAAATGAAGAAAAAAAAGTGATAGTAGTTTTTTTAATTACTGCATTTTTTTGGATATTCAGACAATTGATTGATAACTTGCCGGGACTAGCATTATTGGATGATTCGGTAATTGCTATAAGCGGAGCTGCATCACTTTTTTTTATTAAGGAGAGAAAAAATAAAAATAAACTACTTATATGGGATGACGTGCAAAATGGATTTCCTTGGGGTCTAATATTTTTATTTGGTGGAGGTATGGCTCTGGCATTTGTCGTGAATGATTCAGGATTGGCCTTGTGGTTAGCATCATTAATTCCATCTGAAACTTATTTTTGGATAATTTTATTAACAGTAATTGTTATGGTTGTATTACTTACCGAACTTACAAGCAACTTAACAACTACGATTACATTTTTACCAGTTGTTGCAAGCGTAGGATTAAATATGGGCATAGATCCTCTTCTGCTTATTTTGCCATTAACAATTTCAGCAAGCTGTGCATTTATGTTGCCTGTTGCTACCCCTCCAAACTCAATTGTGTACGCATCAAATTTAATTCCAATTCAAAAAATGGTTAGAGCTGGAATATTTATTAATGCATCAAGTATTTTGTATGTTTTTATAATCTCTTATTTTCTTATTCCAAATCTAATTTAGGCAATTGTTACTTGAAGAAAGTAGGAGTAATATTAAATTTAATGTCGCTATTTTAGAATTAACATCAGGGTCTCTAAATTTAGCATTCTTTCAATTTACCCTGTGCAGGAGGTGATCAAAAATTAATATTAACAATTTATCAGGAATTTCAGGGGTTACCATCTGACAAGGGTTTACCCTTATTCCGACTAATAACCGTTTCGACCGTTATTAGAAAAATATAGCTGAGATGCATATTTTTAGAACCCCGCTTCGGCGGGGTTTTTTTATTCAGTAATTAGTGCATGGCCTGATGCACAAACAGCTCCACCATCGCAAGTAATGGTTTCTCCTACTGTATAACAGCCTGCTCTTGAAGAAAGATAAAGTGCCAATCCACCAATATCTTCCGCAGTTCCAATTCTTTTAACGGGGTTGGTTTTTTCAATGTAACTATAATCATGGCCAACTGCCGAACCAAGCATGTTACTTGGAAAAGCCCCAGGAGCAATTGCATTTACAAGTATATTTTCTTTTACTAATCTAGCTCCCAATACTCTTGTCAAATGATGCACTGCAGCTTTTGAAGAACTGTAAACATAACTTTCGTATACTGGCGTTCCTATTCCATCTATTGAACCAATATTAATAACTCTAGCTGGATTTTCTCTTGTTCCCGCGGGTCTTAATAAAGGCAAACATTTTTGTGTCATATAAAAAAGACCTTTCACATTAATGTTCATTACTTTGTCCCAGCCTTTTTCAGCAAACTCATCGATGGGTTCACCCCATGAAGCTCCGGCATTATTTACCAAAATATCAAGCTTTGGTTCATAAGCTGTAAGCTCCTCAACAAGTTTCTCTATACCTTCCATTGTTGAACCATCGCCTGGGATGGAAATACATTCTGCTGAATATTTTTTTGAAAGTTCTATCGCCTTGGCATCACACGCATCTGCCTTTCGTGCTGATATGTATACTTTTGCACCGTTGGCTAAATAAGCTGAAGCTATCATCTCCCCGATACCTCTTGATCCACCTGTTACGAAAGCCACCTTGCCTTTGACTGAAAAAATTTCATCTAATTTCATTTCTACTCTCCCTAAGAATTTATTTTTAATATTTTTGGTTTATATTCTTCATTTTCATCAATTTGACCATAAGCTGCAATAATTACAAGATCGCCAACTGTTGCCTTTAAAGCCGCTGCCCCGTTCATAGAAATTATCTTGGAGCCTCTTTCAGCTTCGAATGCGTAAGTAATTAATCTTTCCCCATTATTTAAATTGTAAATATGGATTTGTTCGTTTGGTTTTATTCCGGTTTGATCTAGATAATCAAGATCGATTGCACAAGATCCTTCATAGTCTATTTCTGTATGCGTAACAGGTACTCGATGAATTTTTGCTTTTAAAACTGTTATCAACATTTTCTAATTAAAGTGGCGGACCGGACGGGGCTCGAACCCGCGACCTCCGCCGTGACAGGGCGGCGTTCTAACCAGAACTGAACTACCGGTCCACAAAAATTGAGATTATACATAGATGAAAGAAGAAAATTTAAATTATTTCTTTAATAGAATTAAAAATTTAAATCAAAGGTTTGTTGTGATTAATTTTAAAAGAAATTGGTTCTAGTTTATTGTATCTTTTGGATTTAACCGTAGATACATAATTAAATTTTACCTCTACAAATTCTGGATAAATTTCTAATTCCACATAGCCCTTATTTTTTCCATTTGTCCAAATTAAATTTTTATTTGTTTCTATGAATGATTTATCAATTGGATCTACCATATCTCCAAAAGCATCTACAAAGTTCGGAGATGATATAGAGGGAGCTCCAATTTCTATTCCAACAAATTTATTTTGTTGGCTATATAGATTAGAAATCCAAGAATTATGAGAATCTCCAGCTAATATTAAGTTTGATTGAGAAGATTGAATTGATTTATAAAACTTTTCTCTCTCTTTAGGATATCCGTCCCACTGATCAGTATTGTAAGGTATTTCCTTTCCAGCTAATGATATGTATTTATGAAGATATTTTGGAAAATTATTCTTATCTACATCTTTGAATATTTTTGGTAGATATTTGGGTCCAATTAATATTTGTTGTCCAAAAATAGACCATCTGAATTTGTCGCTATTTTTTCTCTTAATCCACTTAAATTGATCCTTGCCTAATAATTTTCTTGGCTTCTCTAAATCTTTTAAATAATTCTTATGATCAAAGTTTGAATCTTGAAAATATTCTTCAATATTCAATTGCTTGTCTCTCATTGCTGATCGAGTATCAAGCATCATCAAATTAAAAAGGTTTCCGACGGTAAAATTTCTCCATATATGTTTTTTATTATTTTTTTCTCGAATTGGCATCCATTCAAAGTAAGCCTGAATAGCATATTCTTTTCTTTTGTTAAAAGAACCCTCGTCAGGAGAATGGTTTTCAGCCCCTTCTTTCCAGCTATCATTAGAAACTTCGTGATCATCCCAAACAGCAATCATTGGTTTGCTAGAATGAAGTAACTGAAGATCTTTATCTTTTTTGTAAGTAGCATGTCGTTTTCTATAATCTTCCAGACTTAAAATTTCATTTTTAGGAAAAACTTCTCTTCCCATTGACTGTGCATTTTCAGAAGCATACCCATCAGAAGAATATTCATATAAATAATCTCCAAGATGCAATACAAGATCAATTTTTTTATTGAGTGCTATTTCTCTATAGGCATTAAAATATCCTGCTGGATAATTTGAACAGCTACAGAAGGCTATATTAAATTTTTCTGGATTTGTTATAGGTAAGGTAGAGGTTGTTCCAATATCAGATATATTGTTCCCAACTTTGAACCGATAATAAATTTTTAATCCATTATATTTTTTCGGAATCTTTGCATCTACCTTTACTGTGAAATCTTTAAAAGAATCAGTTCTCGTTTTTCCTTGAGCAATAAGGCTACTAAAATTTTTATATTCAGAAATTTGCCAAGTTACTAGAGCAGTATTAGCCTGAACATCTGATAATTTTGTCCACAAAATTATATTGGACTGAGTTGGGTCTCCACTAGCCACTCCGTGCTTAAAAGAAACAAATTTATTTTCTTTTGGAAAAGGATAAATTTTTAACGGTAAAGCCAATGAAAAAAAGGTTAACCCTTTTAAAAATAGTCTTCTATTTTTATCCATATCTTAATTTATCATTTAAATGTAAATATTTAATGACTTCTAGGAAAACTATTTAGGAATTGTGGTGGGCGATACAGGACTTGAACCTGTAACTTCCACCGTGTAAAGGTGGCACTCTACCAATTGAGTTAATCGCCCTTTTAAAATTAAGCATTATACATAGACAGAGTAAAATCAAAATGGACATATCTATAAAAATCAGGCATATTTTTTATCCGTTCAAGGAGAAGAATGCATAAATTAGAATCTCAAATATACAAATCTAAATTACAAACTACATCCGAAGAATTCAAAAAAAACAAAGAGTCTATGCTCGGAATGTTAGAGGAAATAGATACTCTTTTAGATGAAGCTGAAGCCGGAGGAGGACCAGATCATCAAAAAAGATTGGCTGCCAGAGGCAAACTTCCAGTCAGAGAAAGAATCTTTAATTTTTTAGATCCTGATAGTCCCTTTTTAGAAATAAGTGGTCTTGCGGGATACAAATCTGATTACCCTGTTGGTGGTGGAGCAGTAGCTGGCATCGGTGTTTGTTCTGGAATTGAGTGTATTATTTTTGCAAATGATCCAACTGTTTTAGCAGGAGCAATGCATTATTATTCTGTAAAGAAATGGATGAGGTCTATGGCCATTGCCAGAGACTGCAGAATTCCATTTATCCAATTTGTTGAATCTGCTGGGGGAGATTTAAGACCAAGAGGAGCAATGTCTGCAGGAGCTATGGGACACTTCGCTGAATCTGGAAGACAATTTTATGAAATAACTGAGCTTTCAAAGCTAAATATACCTACAGTAACGGTAACATTTGGAACTGCTACAGCTGGAGGAGCTTATCAACCAGGTATGTCTGACTATAATATTTTTGTTAAGGATCAAGCAGATGTTGCTTTAGCAGGACCTCCTTTAGTCCAAATGGCTACTGGTGAAATATCAAGCAGAGAAGATATTGGTGGAGCAAAAATGCATGCTGAAAAATCTGGACTAGCTGAATATTTAGCTGATGATGATTTGGATGGGATTCGAATTGCTAGAGAAGTGATGTCTCATTTAAATTGGGTAAAAGAAGGTAATGAGCCGAGATTTTCTATAAAACCCCCGCTTTATGATCAAGAAGATTTACTTGGAATAGTGGAGCCTAGTTTAAAAACTCCATTTGATATAAGAGAAATAATAGGTCGAATAGCTGATGGCTCTCAATTTGAAGAGTTTAAACCCCTTTTTGGCCCAACATTGATTTGTGGGTTCATTTCAATTCATGGTTATCCAGTTGGAATTTTAGGAAATAATGGAATGTTATTTCCAGATGCTTCTCAAAAAGCAGCACACTTTATTCAGTTGTGTAACAAAAGAAATATACCACTTGTGTTTTTGCAAAACATAACAGGATTCATGGTTGGAAAAGACTATGAGCAAGATGGATCAATTAAAAAAGGAGCCCAAATGCTTAATGCTGTTTCAAATTCAAATGTACCGCATTTAACTGTCATTATTGGAAATTCCTATGGAGCCGGCACCTATGCTATGTCAGGAAGAGAATTTGGTAATTCTTTTACATTTTTATGGCCTACTGCAAAAATTGCTGTCATGGGCGGAGAAGTAATTGCAGGAGTAATGTCTATAGTTAGAAGAGGACAAGCAGCGAGAAAAGGAATTAAATTTGATGAGAAAGCTGATGCTGAGATTGTAAAAAATCAGCAGATTGGACATGACAAGGCATCGGTTGCCCTAAAAGCGACAAGTGTTTTGAGCGACGATGGGATAATCGATCCTAGAGACACCAGAAATATTTTAGGAATGTGTCTTTCGATAGTAAATAATAAAGAAATAAAAGGCTCAGAGGGTTTTGGAGTATTTAGATTATGACCATCAAAAAACTCCTTATTGCCAACAGAGGAGAAATCGCCAGTAGGATTATTTCTAGTGCGCATGACATGGGCATAAGTTGTGTCGCAATCTATACAGAAGCTGATAAAGACACACCATATGTTAGAGAAGCTGATCAAGCTTTTAAAATTTCTGATTCTTATTTGAACTTAAAAGAAATTTTAGATATAGCTCTTAAATCAAATTCAGACGCAATTCACCCTGGCTACGGTTTTTTATCTGAAAATGCAGCTTTTGCCAATCAAGTTAAAAAATTAAATATTAAATGGGTTGGTCCTTCTTCAAATGCCATAAAAAAAATGGGAGACAAATTAACTGCAAAAGAAATTGCAATAAAAGCCAACGTTCCTACTTTACCAATGACTTCAGATCCTAAAAAAGCTAATTCCATTGGCTATCCAATACTTGTGAAAGCTGCTGCCGGAGGTGGTGGGAAAGGAATGCGTATCGTCGAAAAGGCAAAGGACTTGAAAGAGTCTATCAAAGCTGCAGAAAGAGAAGCTGAAGGTGGTTTTGGCGATAAAAGAGTATTTCTAGAAAGATATATTAAAAGATCGAGGCACATAGAAATACAAATATTAGGAGATGCATTTGGAAATATTGTTCATCTTGGTGAAAGAGAATGTTCCATTCAAAGACGTCATCAAAAAATTGTAGAAGAATCACCTTCCCCCATGGTTGATGAAGAAATGCGTGAAAAGATGGGAGAAGCAGCAATAAAGCTAGCTTCGAAACTTAAATACGAATCAGCCGGAACGGTAGAGTTTTTGGTTGATGAAAAAACTAAAGAATTTTGGTTTTTAGAAGTAAATACAAGACTACAAGTTGAACACCCTGTAACCGAAGAGGTTACTGGAATAGATTTGGTTAAAGAACAATTAAGAATAGCATCTGGAGAAGAGTTAGGTTACGAACAAATAGATATAGATTTTTATGGCTCATCAATAGAAGTAAGACTTTATGCTGAGGATCCTGGAAATGATTTCCTTCCGGTAACAGGTAAGATGATAGCTTTTGAGCCAAGTGATGATCCATTAGTTCGTTGGGATGTTGGAATTGAAAGCGGTTCAAATATAACTGCTAATTTTGATCCTATGTTAGCAAAGGTAATTTCTTTTGGAGAAACTAGAGTGGAAGCAGCCAACAAACTAGCTCTTGCATTGGAAAATAGCCACTTTGGTGGAATGAAAACAAATAGAGATTATTTAATCTCTATTTTGAGATCAAAAGAGTACCTGGATGGAGATACAACTACTGATTTTATTGAAAGGGTTAATTTAAATTCTGAAATAGATTTAACAGAAGAAGAAATTTTTAATTTCGCAAAAGTTGGTGCTATGTGGATGCAAGGCAAAAACAGAAGTGAAGCGATGGTTTTACAAAATATTCAATCTGGTTGGAATAATGCGAGACTCCCCTACCAAGAAGTCAAATTATTGCTTGAAGATCAAGAATATAGGGTGAAATATAAGTCATTAAAAGATGGAAATTTTGTTAGTGCAGAAAGCGAAATTATTAGAATGTTTGATTGGTATGAAGATTTTATTGATGTGGAAATAGCTAATGTTAGATATCGATCTAAAATTACCATGGACGAGAATTTACTTCTCATTCAAACACATAAAGGAAATTTATTATTTAAAATTTTACCGAAATTTAACATTAAACAGGAAGAAGCAATAAAAGGCGGACTTACTGCGCCTATGCCGGGAAAAGTTGTAGAAATAAAGATTAAGAAAGGATCAAATATAAAAAAAGGTGATACTTTAGTAATACTAGAAGCAATGAAAATGGAACATAAGGTTTTGGCGCCAGATAATGGAAAGATTAAAGAAGTATTGATTAAAGAAAATGATCAAGTTGAAAATGGACAGACTTTAGTTGTCCTTGATTAAGTCTCCCAAGATCTAGATACTGAAAGTGGATGATCTGTTAGTAAAGAAAAAAAATCATCGGGGTTTATAGCTCCACCTTCCGGCGCAAATACCCCTTTTTTGTTAATCTTATTTTCCAATAAAAGTTTTAATCCAAAAGCGAGAGGAAATCCGGTAATTGCTCCCATCCCCCATGAGTTTGAAAGCTCTTTTTCTGACAAGGTAACAGCAACTGATGCATTTTTATTGTCTTTAAGTCCTCTAGCTAAACCATAAATTGACGGTAATCCCTCAATCTGCTTTTCAATACTTGGGGTACCAATTTTTCTTTCCAACCATTCCAAAAAAGAAGCTCCTTGTTTAAAACTAATTAATTTTTTATCGACTAGCCATCTTAAGATTTTAAGAACATAAATATTACTCTGTTTACTCCCGTGACAAGCATTAACTGATTCTTTTAAATCATTAAAATGGTGAGGAAAAGTAATTGCCTCTGGATGACCAAAAATAAAAGCATCATGATTACCGCGACCAGGGTAATGAATTTTAATTTTCCCCAATGGTTTCGTTAGCTTATATTTTTTATTTTTGTAAACTTTAATTTCACCGGATATTTGTTGTAAACCATGTTCCATTGCTGCGTTTGTTCCTTTTTGAGAAGACTCATCTTCAGGTTTTGCACTACTCACATCCCAACCAGTTATAATCGATTCAGCTTCATCAAGCTCATTCATAGCTTTTAGACCCAGCAGATTGCTAATTCCTGGACTAGCACCTAAGCCAACAATAGCAGTAATATCATTTTTTAAAGCTTCATCGTTTAATTTGAGCATCTCCTCTGTTGGTTCCCAATCATCACAAATATCAAAATAATGACATTTACATTTTATTGCTGACTTTAAAATAGGTAAGCCAAATTTAAAAAATGGCCCAGTTGTATTCAAAACAATATCATGGTCCGACATTACTTTCTCAAGGTGTTCTTTATCAGTTACATCTAATCCAATTCCATTAAACCTATCATCAAAATGATTCGAAAATTCTTTTGCATTGGCCTCATTTAAATCGGCGATTGTAACTTTTGTAATATTTGGATAATTAGAAATGGCAAAGGAAGAAAATCTACCCATTCCCCCACTGCCTCCCAATGCTAAAACTTTCATATTTTTTATTTATCCCAATCGGGTTTTCTTTTTTCTAAAAATGCAGCTATTCCTTCTTTGGCATCTGGCCCTTCAAAAGTTTTAGCTATCTGTTTTTGCAAAAATGGTAACGCTTCGTCAAAAGCCATTGCATCTTGTTTCTCGTATGCTTCTAAACCAAATTGCATTGTGCCAGGAGCTAAATTAGATAATTCTTCCGAAAGATTTTTTACATNCTCATCTAATTGTTCTTTTTCAACAAAATCATTTATCAAACCCCATTCTTTGGCTTTAGAAGCATCGATTGACTGCCCTCTCATTATAAAATCCAAGCCAGCTCTCTTCGGCATTACTCTGAAGAGTCCAGCCATCACCATATGAGGCCAAAGTCCTCTTAGGATCTCTGGTGCCGAAAACTTTGCTTCTTTGATTGCAATAGCATGAGTTGAGTTAGTTACCATTAATAACGCTCCTGCTAAGACAGAACCCTGAATTTTACAAATTACAGGCTTATACAAATGTCTTAACATTAAACTTATATCGTCAGCTCCTTCTATTTTAGGAACGTTTGATTCAGACTCCTCTCTTCTTAAGTCCGCACCTGCACAAAAAATATCTCCCTCTGCTGCAATAATAATTACTCTTACTGATCTTTCTTGTTTTGCATATGCTAACGCATAACAAATTTCATTCACCATTACATTATTCAGAGCATTCTTCTTCTCAGGACGGTTTAAAGTAATTGTTAATATATTTTTATTCTCTTCAATTTTAGTTGCTTGAAAATTCAAACCCTTCAGAGATAGCTTTTCTTGACTCATGTTTATTTTAATAATTGTTCGGGAAAGTTTATCTTTTTTGCTCTTAAATATTCTCCTAAAGATTTTGCTTGTCCATCCATTCTAGTTGATGAAGATACACCGTCTTGAAGTATTCCGTGAACATAAAAATTTAAAGAATAAATATTAGGTAATTCAAATCTATCTATCTCAAATTTTTCCAAATCTGGTAAGAGTTCTTTAAGCTTTTTAACAGTCAAGAAATCATATAAAAAAGAATATGCTTCTTGTGATTTAGCCCATACTCCTAAATTTGCACAGCCTCCTTTATCGCCAGATCTAGTTCCAAAAATCTTTCCGAAATAATCTTCCTTCAAATTATCGATACTAATTTTTGGATTTTCATAAGGAATTTTTTGATAATATTTTTCTTCAAGATCTAGCTGACTGGTTGGGGTGACATCTATAATCTTTCCATCAACGTGTATGTGTTCTTTTATGAATTTACTATCTACCAACGCAGGCCAATATTCAATGTAAGCTCCATTAGGGACGACCCCACTTCGTCCAGTCCATCCAGGAAAATTTGCTAATGCTAATTCAACAATTTTTGCATTAAATAGCCTTCCAACAAGATCTGGATTTGAAGACATTACATCTATTCTTAAAAAAGCTTGAGCTTCCTCATTTGAAATTGGATTTTCTTTATCAGTTCTATGTAATTGGATATCAACTTTATCAAATTGATCTTGGCCGCCAACAGATTTGAATATTTGGTCAACTATTAATTTAGATTTCTCTTCGATATCTAAACCTGTGAGAAGCAATTCAATCCCATTTCTAAATCCTCCTACTAAGTTAATGCAGACTTTATGAGTTTTGGTAGGACTACTTCCTCGATTATTGGTAACTAAAACTCTATCTGTTGATTCTTGAGTTATTTCTAAAGTGTCAAAATGACTAATTACGTCTGGGTTTAAATAAGCCGGTGAACCTATCTCGTAAAGTAATTGAGCAGTGACTGTACCTACTGAAACTAATCCGCCAGTATTTTCATGTTTTGTGATCACAAAACTACCATCTTCATATATCTCTGCAATTGGATATCCTATGTTATCAAAGGTCGGAACCTCTTGAAAAAAAGAATAGTTGCCTCCAGTAGCTTGAGCTCCACATTCAATTATGTGCCCAGCAGCAAGAGCTCCGGCTAGTTCATCATATTGATCGCGTGACCAATTATATTTCCATGCTGCTGGACCTATGACCACTGCAGCATCCGTAACTCTTGGACAGATAACTACATCTGCTCCATTGTCTAAAGCTTCTTTTATTCCCCATGCTCCCAGATAAGCATTGGCGGTAATTGGTTTTTTTTTATAATTTTGCAAATCTAACGATTTATCTATATTCGTTAACTTTTCGCCCCCTTGATAAAGTTCGTCAATTCTAGGCATTAAATCGTCGCCCTCAATGTGAGCTACTTTCAAATCTAAATTCAATTCGTCAATAATTTCTTTAACCGAGTTAGCCATAGATGAAGGATTTAAACCTCCGGCATTTGTGACAATTTTTATATTTTTTTCTTGAGCTAATTTTGCTACATCTCTAAATTGTTTTAAAAAAGTACCTACATAACCATGTTGTTCTCCTCTTTTTAGCTTTTGGTTATAAAGAATAGTCATCGTTAATTCTGCTAAATAATCACCGGTTAAAACATCAATAGGCCCCCCTTCGATCATATCTCTAGCAACAGATAATTTATCTCCATAGAATCCACTACAATTTGCTATTCTTATTGAGTCACTTTTCATTAATTTCTCTCAGTCTCTCACTCAAACCGGCAAAATAAATACCAATTAAAAGAATAATAACACCTATGAGTTGTCCAAATAATAGTATCTCTGAAAAAAAATAAGCTCCTAAAATAGTTGCTGTAATAGGTTGAAATAATAGTAGTAATGAAGAAAGTTGCGGTCTAATTTTTGATAAACCATAAATAACTAATCCTTGTCCCAAAATCTGGACAAAAATAGCTTGCCCTAAGAAATTCAACCAACCAAATGCTGAATAAGGAATCGGATTATCAAGTTCATAAAGTGATGCTATTCCGAATGGAATACACGCAAAAAGTGAAGAATAAAAAATTAAATTAAATGTATTGAATCTATTTGAAAGCTTACTTACAGATAACAAATAACCAGCATAAAAAAATGCCGCTAATAAAGCTAATAAATCGCCAAAAGAAAAATATGATCCGCTAAAACTTGGGTTGTTACTAACTAAAACATAAACACCTAATAAACTAACGAACAAAGAAATCAAAAAAAGGTTATTTAATTTATCCTTAAATATTAAAAATCCAAGCATGCAAACATATAAAGGAGCCGTATTGACAAATAATGTTGCATGAGCAATTGAAGTAAAAACTATCGATGAGTGCCATAACGCAATATCTGTCCCAAAACATAGGCCGGGGATACTTATGATCAAAAGCTCTTTCAAAGACAAAACTTTTATTTTGTTTGCAAAAAATCCATAAATAAAAATTAATATTGTTGCAAACAGAAATCTATAAAAACCTGTGAAGGAAGGTCCTATTTCACTGAACCTAACAAAGATTGGAGCTAAACCAATTAGACAACCTCCAATGCAAGTTAAGATAATGGGAATAATATTTAATTTATTCGTAGTCATATTTTTAGATAGATTCGCTATACTGCATTAATGTCAGAGTTTGTTCAAAAGAAAAATACAAATATTATCTCTGTGACGGAACTTAATACTTCTGCAAAAAAATTATTAGAAAAAGATTTTTCTTCTGTTTGGGTAACGGGAGAAATGTCAAATTTTAGATCATATGATTCTGGCCATTGGTATTTCAAGATTAAAGATGAAAATTCTGAAATTCAATGCGTAATGTTTAAATTTAGAAATAGCTCGATTAATAGAAGACCTATGGATGGAGACAACCTAATTCTTAAAGGAAGCGTGTCCATGTACGTTGCTAGAGGATCTTATCAATTTCAAGTAGATCAAATTGAATATGCTGGTGAAGGAGTTTTACTAAAGAACTTTGAAGATTTAAAAAAAAGATTAACTAAAGAAGGTATTTTTGATGCGGAACATAAAAAAATAATCCCAAAAATAGTTAAAAATGTAGCTGTAATAACTTCTTCAAATGGAGCTGTTATTCAGGATATCAAAAATGTCCTTTCAAGAAGAGCTCCCTTGATAAATGTATTCTTAATCCCAAGTTTAGTTCAAGGAGAAAAATCAGAGATAAGTCTAATTGATTCATTTGACAAAATTCTTAAATTACATAAAAGAGAAAATATAGATGCAATTATAATTGCAAGAGGCGGAGGTTCTTTGGAAGACCTATGGAGCTTCAACTCTGAAAAACTTGCTAGAAGGATCTTCGAATTCGAAATTCCTGTGATCAGTGCAGTTGGTCACGAGACAGATTTTACAATTTGTGATTTTGTCAGCGACTTAAGAGCGCCTACTCCCTCATCTGCAGCAGAAATTATCAGTGAATTCTACGTTAGCATAATAGATTCAATAACTTTTTATAAAAGTCAGTTAAAAAAAGAAATAGGCTCAAAACTCTTAATGTTAAGTAACTCCTTAGATATGACTTCAAAAAGTTTAATAAATCCGCAAACCAAATTAAAAGAAGATTTATTAAAAACAGACGAATTAACTAACAAACTTAAATATTTGTTGGACTCATTTATAAATGAAAAAAAATATCTCATTGAACGAAATGTTCTTACGATTAAAAAACTAAACCCTAAAAATTATATTAATACAGCAAATAATCAAGTTGCTGCCCTAGACAAAAATCTTAAAGTACTGACTAAAAATATGGTGAATATTAAGAATGAAACCTTTAAAGGAATAGTGAAGGAGCTTGAAGCTCTCAGTCCTTTAGAAATATTAGCTCGAGGATATTCGATTACAAAAATTAAATCATCGCAAAAAATAATCAGAGACTCAAAAAATTTAAAAATTGGAGATGTAATTTCCTCCGTTGTTGCCAAAGCAGAAATAGAATCAAAGATTACTAAAATTGATTAAAATTTTACTTATACTGTTTCTCAGTCTTCTTAGTTGCGCTAGCAAGATTTCACTTTCTCCTCAATGCAATTTTCCTGATTCTGTTATAGAAAAGGGAGGCTTAATTAAAGAAACTTTTAAATTCAACGAGAAAGAAAAAAATATTTTTAAAAAAAATATTTCTTGCTACGAAGGAGCTGTAAAAAAAATAATTACTCCAATTTCTTTTTTTTCAGATGATTTGATTTACGCCGAGGATGGGATTGAACTTAATAATAGGATTTTTAGAGAATCAAAAATTATTATTAAAGAAAAAAAATTTAATAATATTTCTAACAAAGATTTAGAAAGAATAAAAACTGAGTCTAAAATTTATAAACAAAAAATCCAATCTAAATTTTATTCTGAAAATATAAGTTTCCCTCTTCACCTTCCCGCTGAAGGAGTGGTTTCAAGTGAATATGGAGTGAGGCGTTTTATAAATAATATTCCAAGGAATCCTCACTTAGGTTTGGATATAGCTGCTGCAAGCGGAACTCCAATTTACGCCGCTGAATCTGGGTTGGTTATTTTAGCTAGAAATTTCTTCTACAAAGGCAACAATATTTTAATTGATCATGGATTTGACTTTAAAACTTCTTATTCGCATCTTGCAAAGATTGTCGTTAATGAAGGAGATCTAGTTAAAAAAGGAGAATTAATTGGATTTATAGGCTCAACTGGAAGAGTAACCGGTCCTCATTTACATTTTGAAGTAATTTTTATAGGAGAAAAATTAAATCCTGAATTTTTCCTAACTAAAGATTAAGGACCTTTTCCATTTCCTCTAGAGTTTGTGGGCCTTGAAGAATATTACTTAACTCGCCTTTTTTATTGATGACAAAAGTAACGGGCAAAGATTCTGGAATTGTAAAGTTATATATACTTTGAGGATCGGTTACCAACGACGGAACTTTTGCATCTATCTTTCTTAGTTGGTTTTTTAATTCCTCACCCTCTAACCTATCAAAATTAAATAAGAAAACATTTAATTCATCACTATATTTAGCATTTAACTTATTCAATTCTGGTATTTCTTTTATACAAGGTGGGCACCAATCTGCCCAATAGTTGATTACTACCCACTTACCATATAAATCATCTAAAAAAATTTTTTTATTATCGCTCGTTACTAAATCAGGTTTGGCGCAACTAATTAAAATGAAAATAAATGCATAAACTGATATTTTTTTTAATTTCATAATTTCAAACTTTACTAAGTTCAGATATTATCTTTACGATGTTTACCAAAATTGTTGATAGATTAGATTTTATTAGAAAAATTATTATAAATTTCTTTTTTGTCATTTTTTTAACAATCTTTCTTATAGGTCTATTTATATTTCCTTTTTTTAAAGAGGATAATGTAAACGTTAAAGGTCATATATTAAGTCTTAAAACAAATGATATTTCAGATCAAAACTCCTCATATTTGAGTCCTCAAAATAATTTAACGATATATGAGGTCGTTAAGGCTTTTGAGATTGCTTCTACAGATGATGATGTTGAAATTATTTTCATTGACGTTTCTTATCTTAACATTTCATCTGTATCTGCTTATGAAGTTGGTAAATCAATTAATCTTCTTAAAGAGAAAGGAAAAAAAGTTATTGCTTATGGAGATTTTTTTACACAGTCGCAATATTTATTGGCTTCATATGCTGATGAAATAATACTCAATCCTTTTGGTATGGTTTATTTGGAAGGATTCAAGAAATATCAGATTTATTTAAAAGATTTTTTAATCAATAATAAAATAAATGTAAATACTTTTGTTGCAGGCGATTACAAGTCAGCAACTGAGATCTTTACTAATTCTGAAATGTCTTTAGAAGACAAAGAGCAATCAAAAGTTTTTTTAAATGACCTCTGGAATAATTGGATTTTAGAGATAAATAAAAACAGAAAAAATCTTAAAATTGACATTAACTACTTTATAAATAATTTTAATGACTTTGATATAAATTTAACTTCTGCCGAAAAAGCAAAAAAATATGGTTTGGTAGATGAAATATTAAATAGAGTTGAATTACGTAATTATTTTATAGATTTAAATAATCTTGATCATAATATAGACAGCACAGATCCTAAAATTCTAAGCCTTGAATCTTACTTTAAATCAAAAAAGCCACCCAAACCAACCAGCGATAAAATTGTAATACTTAATGCGTATGGAGAAATAATTGATGGTTCTTTTCAAGAAAATCAAATTTCTAGTGAGTTCTATGCAAAAAAAATTAGAGAAATTTCTAATGATCCTGAAATAAAAGGTTTGCTTTTGCGAGTTAATTCTCCCGGTGGTAGCGGCTTTGCATCAGAAATCATTAGACAAGAACTTCTTAATTTAAAAAAACTAAAAATACCTATAATAGTATCAATTTCAGATGTAGCTGCCTCTGGAGGTTATTGGATATCTGCAAATGCTAATGAGATTTGGGCCACCCCATTATCTGTGACTGGCTCTATAGGTGTTTTTGCTTTACTGCCTTCGATCGAAGATGCCTTATCGAGTTATGGAATTGAGTACGATGGAATAAGCACAACAGAATTTAATCCCTCACTTATTTCAAATCCAGATTCAAATCTTAAAAATTATATTCAAAATTACGTTGATAGAGCTTATTTAGATTTTATTGAACTTGTTTCTGATGGTAGAGAAATTGCTACAGAATTAGTTAAAGAAATTTCTGATGGAAAAATATGGACTGGAACGCAAGCATTAAATAATGGACTTATTGATAATCTAGGAACTCAATCAGAAGCTTTAAATCGATTAAAAGAAATAATTGGAAACGAAGAAATTGAAGTTGAGTATTTAAATTTTGAACAAACTTTTCTTGATTTTGTAAGAACAAATATTTTTAATTTTAATTCCTTTTTTAGCATTTTTTCTAAAGAATTAAGCTTAAAAAACTTCTTGTTTAAAGAATTCTATTTTTTGGAAAAAAACATAATAGATTTAAGACTAGACTGCATAAATTGCTCAATTAAATGAGCTCTTTGATAAGAGGAATAGAAATATTTTTCTTTCTTTCCATGGTAAGTTTATCAAGTTTGTTAACTAATGTTTGTAACGTTTCAAGATTTCTCGAACTATGATTCATAATGAAATCTAAGTTTTTTTCTTTAATAGATAATCCTCTCTTTATTAGTTCAATCTCTATAATATGTTTCTTGTCTTTATCAGTTAGCTTTGGCATCACTAGTTCTATATTTGAATTTATTCTAGATTTTAAATCAGGTAAGAGGATATTCTTCTGAGTCAGTGAATTTTCTCTAAGTATTAATTTGGAACTATTGTCTTTTGATGAGTTATAAAGATTGAATAAATCAATTTCAGAAATTTTATTTTCAAAACATTCATTAAATGAATCAATGAAAATATGACTAAAATTATCTAAATCTTTTAAGACTTCACTTTTATTATCTTTCATAGAAATAAATATACATTTAGAATTTTTCTCTAAATCATTATAGATAGCTTGAAAAATATAGGAATTTACAAGCTCATCGCCTTTTAGAATCAAACAGTGATTATCAGAGGACAAAAAGTCATCAGATTTATCTCTGACTTCATCACAGAAACTTAAACTTTTAATATCGTCAAACAGAATTTTATAATTTAGGCTTAAATTAAGTGTTTTTTGAATCATAAATTAAAAAATTTGTTTAAAAACCGCCCTTCCAGGATATTTTAAATAATTATAAATACTTAAAATAATGGTGATAATTAAAAGAATTTCTAGAAAAAAAATTATTTCTCTTAATATAAAAAAACCTGAAGCATTAATGATTATTAACCCTAAATAAATCATTAGAAATAGTGCATTTAGTTTTCCTGAAAAATGAGGTCGAACTTCATAATCTTTTACTAAAAGAGAAGCTAAAATAAAACCAACAATAACAAAAACATCTCTGCCTAAAATTATAAAAGCCATTATCGAGTCTATCTCTCCAATTAGAGATAAAGATATTAAAGCTCCCAGTATCAGTGTTTTATCTGAAATTGGATCAGCAATTTTGCCAAATTCGCTTATAAGATCAAATTTTCTAGCTATCAATCCATCAAAAAAATCAGTAATCGCCGCTAGGATATATAAAAAAATTGCCCATAAGAAATTATTATCCAAAATGAATAATACTATTGGATAAACCAAGAAAAATCTGAAAATTGTAAGCAAATTTGGTATTACTTTTAACACTTTATATTGAATTGAATTCAAGAAAAATTTCTGCATAGTTAAGAGAATTGATACTTAATATTGGATTATTTTTGAAAAGCTTTTGAATGTCGCTTATTTTTCCTAAAAGATTAGTAGAAAAAATTACATCATTATTATTTAACTGATTGAGAGAAAGATCATCAAAAAAAATTATATTTTCTAACTCTTGGGAAACTAAATCATATTCTTCAATTGATTTAATATTTGAAATACGAATAAAAACAGGTTTAAAATTTTTTTTATTGAGATAAACTTTTTTCATTTTTTGGAGAGAATCAGCAGTTAAGTTGTAGATATTTTTGGATGTGTATTTCTTAGAGAAATCTATTTTTTTACTTTTTGAAGAATAAGTTTTATAGCAATTTTCGTCTGTTAAAGTTACTTCACAATAAAAAGATTCGTCACTTAAATATCTAGTATTAATGTAAGAGTTATTCAACCTTTCCTCTTTTTGTTCTAAATCTAAAAAACTAATATCATTTGAATCTAAAATTGGAAAAATTATTTTTATATCTCGTTCATTTGATAATTTTGACAATTCTTTTTTAAAATTCTCGCATTTATTAATCAAAGAATCATATTCACTTTTAGAATTTAAATCTGTTTTACATAAAATCCAAGCTGCTATGGAAGATCTTTCTTCTAGTGAAATAGAAAGATTACTATCCAAAAATTTTTTTCTTAAAAGTTTTGCGTTCACTACGATCTTTATTTTATTTGTGTTAATGAATTCATAAGATTTAATATATTTTTGGGGAAGCAAATTTCTTATTAAATTTATTTGCTGATCGAATTCACTTCTGCTTCCTAAAATTCTAATTGAAGATATATCAATAGCTTTTCTAAGAGAATTGTTTGTATTAGATTTTTCATCATCCAAAATGATTACGTGCTCATTTGGAAAAGAACTTAATAAATGAGTTGAAAAAAAACTCAAAAAAATTAGAAGATAAAGATTTTTTATTAAAGGTTTCATGCTGATATTGAATTATAATGTTATTCAGATAATTTTCTTTAAATTCCGTCAATAGGTTTATCTTGTCCAAAAAAAATAAAATCTCATACAAAACTTCTGGTGTTGATATCGAGAAAGGAGATGCTTTAGTTAATCTTATAAAACCTTTCGCTAAAAAGACTAGCAGAGTAGAAATAATGGAAAGTATTGGAGGGTTTTCAGCAATTACCTCAATACCGTCTAAATACAAAGACCCATTGATTGTCAGTGCTACTGACGGAGTAGGAACTAAAATTGAAATAGCAGAGCTCATGAAAAATCATTCTACGATTGGTCAAGATTTAGTTGCTATGTGTGTAAACGATCTTATTACTTGTGGTGCAGAGCCACTGTTTTTTCTTGATTATTTAGTCACGGAAAGAATTAATCTTTTAAAAGCGAAAGAAATAATTAAAGGAATTGCTAAAGGTTGTAAAATCGCAAATTGTTCTTTAATCGGCGGAGAAACTGCAGAGCATCCCAATGCATTTCCGAAAGGAAAATATGATCTTGCTGGATTTAGCGTTGGAGTAGTTGAGAAAAAAAATATCTTGAGGAAAAATAAATTAAAAAATGGTGATTTACTGATTTCGCTAAAGTCTTCTGGGGTGCATTCAAATGGTTTTTCTCTAATTAGAGAGTTAATAAAAAGAAAAAAATTAAATTTAAAATCAAAAATAAAAGGTAAAAATTTAGGTGAAATATTGCTCAATCCAACAAAAATTTACGTAAAAGAGATTCTTGAATTGCAAAAAAATATAGATTTAAAATCAATAGCTCATATCACTGGCGGAGGACTTATTGGTAATTTGAAAAGAATAATCCCTGAAAATATAAAAATTAATCTTTTTAAGAATTCTTTGTTTAATTTCAATAAAGAATTATTTTCGCTTTTACAAGAAGCATCTAATTTGTCTGACGAAGAAATGTTAAACACTTTTAATTGCGGTAATGGAATGGTCATCGTAATTAATGAAAATGAATTAGAAAAAACAATAAAATCACTTACTAAACTAAAAATCGGTTTTAAAATTATTGGCTCTTGTTCTAATTTGAAAAAAGGAGATTCTTCAGTAAATATCTATTAAACATAAAAAATGAAGAAATTTAAGTTAGCTGTTTTCATTTCTGGAAATGGTTCCAACTTGCAGGCTTTAATAAATGCAAGTAAAAGCTCTGACTGTCCGTTTAAAATAGAGCTAGTGTTTTCTAATAATCCAAATGCATTTGGTCTTGCAAGAGCATCGCAAAGCGATATTCCAATTTTGACCTTAGATCATAAAGCCTTCAAAACTAGACAAGAATTTGATGCAACTTTAAGCAAGAAATTGGAACAAATAAATTTTGATTTGATTGTTCTTGCTGGTTTTATGAGAATCTTAAGTAAAGATTTTATCAAGAAATATGAAAATAGAATTGTTAATTTACATCCATCACTTTTGCCAAAATACCCAGGATTAAACACTCATGAGAAAGTTTTAGAAAATAAAGATAAATTTCATGGTGCCACTGTTCACTTAGTAGATGAAGGCTTAGATACTGGCAGAATAATAGGATTTTCAAAATTTAAGGTTAAAAAACATGATAATTACGATTCATTATTAGCTAAGACTCATGAAATTGAACACAAACTTTTACCTAAAATTTGTAGTCTAATAGCAACCAAAAAGATAATTTTAAATAAGAATAATATTTTAATAAATGGAAAGTCTGATCAAAAAAGTAAAGAAGTTATTTTTTAGTTTTCTTTTAGTTTGTTCTTTCAATATAAGCGCATACAACTTAAAAGAATATTCTACTTTTTATAATTCAGGAAGTAATTCTGCTGAAGAATCATTAGTAAATGTTGAAAACAATATATGGAAAATGTCTTCAAAAATTGAACATTCTGTTTTTCAAGTTACACAGGAAGCTACTTTTAAAATTAAAGACGATAAGGTTTTTTTATTGAATGCTTTTAGAAAAACTAGAGCTTTCGGAGGATTTAGAAAAGAAAAACAATCTTTCTTAGTTGATTATGACAAAAATGAAATTGTTTATGAATACAATAGAGAAAAGGGAACGATACCTTTTAAATGCGAAAATTTTTCTGATTGCAGATTCTTCGATAATTTAACTCTGCAAATCCAGTCTAAGCTATCGTTGGTAGATAAGGAATTACCTATAAATCTTAAATTCAATTATTTAGATAAAGGAAAAATAAAAGAGAAAGTATTCAAAATAGAAGACAGTATTGATGCCGACCAAGACACTAATGCAAATAAAATAAAATTTAGTGAAATTCGAGATGACGATAAAGGATTTACTCTTTGGTTTGATCCTCTAATAAATTATACAACCTATAAAATTTATCAAGATTTTGGCGCTCAAGACTTAACTTGGAATCTTCAATCTAAGCTTTTGGAAGAGTAACTCCTTCTTGACCTTGATATTTTCCACCTCTATCTTTGTAACTAACTTCACAATCTTCATCTGACTGAAAAAATAACATCTGTGCAACTCCCTCTTCGGCATAAATTTTTGCAGGCAGGCTAGTTGTATTAGAAAACTCCAAAGTTACGTGGCCCTCCCATTCAGGCTCCAGAGGTGTAACATTAACTATGATTCCGCACCGAGCATATGTAGATTTCCCAAGACAAATAGTTAAAACATTCCTCGGAATTTTAAAAAATTCTATTGTGCTCGCTAATGCAAAGGAGTTCGGCGGAATAATACATTCATCACCTTCATAATCTACGAAACTGTCTGGATCAAAATTTTTTGGATCTACTGTAGCAGAGTTAATATTAGTAAAAATTTTAAATTTCCTTGAGCATCTAACATCGTAACCGTAACTTGATAACCCAAACGATATCAATTTTCTATCTGTTCCTTTGTCTAATTTTATTTGAGAGTCTACAAAAGGAGAAATCATTTGATTTTCCTTACACATTTCTCTTATCCATTTATCTGATTTTATAGCCATGTAACTTATTTATTTTTTTCCAATTCTCTTCTCCAAGAAAAAGCTTGTTTGAGAGTGTTGTTATCAACATAATTTAGGTCTCCTCCAGCAGGTACCCCTTGAGCCAATTTTGATATTTTAATATCTGTTTTTTCTAATTTGTCTAATAAGTAATAAGTAGTTGCTTCACCTTCTAATGTAGAATTTAAAGCAATTATAACTTCCTTAACATTTCTTTCTTCGCAGATCTCAATTAATTTAGAAATTCTTAAATCATCAGGTCCTATATTTTCAATTGGGGATAACAATCCGTTCAATACAAAATATTTACCAGAAAATTCTCTTGTCTCTTCGATTGAAAACAAATCTGAAGTTGATTCAACAATACATAAAAGATCATTATCTCTTGTCTTGCTAGAACAAATATTACATATTTCTAAATCATTAATAACTCCGCAACATTGGCATGGTCTAATTGTGTCTAGAGCTATATTGATTGAATTTGAAATCAATTCAGCCCCTTGTTTGTTTGTACTCAATAAATTCAATGCCATCCTTTTAGCTGTTTTTGGACCTACGCCGGGTAAAATTTTTAAAGCGTCTATAAGCGATTCTATGTTTTCACTAATTTTCATTTTTTACTAATGTTTTTGATGTCGGTCTCAAATTCAGAACTTATTTTTTTAAAACCTTCATCATTTGATATCATCTCGACTGCCTCATTTGTTCTTTTTAAATCTAATTTTTCTTTAATAAGTGCTGGAGTTTTATTTACATCTACATTTGTATCGTATGATATTTCTAAAATTTCATTGAAGAAAATATTTAAACTTGATGCTATCTCTTTTTTATATTCATCATTTATTCTTTCAATTTTTTCTTTCGGTAGAGAAATTATTAAAGTTTTTTTATCTTTTTTGGCTGACGAAAAAGATAAAACTTGATTAAGTAGAGCTGATAGGTCAATTTTTTTTAATACATCATCCCAATTAAAAATACCTTCATCTTTTAAAGAATTTAAATTCGCTAATTTAAAATTTTTTTTTTCTTCAGGACAAAAAGCAATCATTTTAATTAGAGTCATAGATAGTAATCCTTTTGGATCGCTAGAAGTTTCAAAATAAATCTTATTGGATAGTCCTATTTGATAAATCAATTGCAAGTATTCAGGGCTCATCTCTGCAAATTTAGATAAATTTGATTCTTTGTCTGAACTAAATTGCATCAAAGAAATTTCTTGTATTGATTTCATTAAAGATTCTAATAAATTTTGACAGGAATCATTTTCATCAAAGTTTTCAAAAAACTCATAAAGACCTTTTGAATCTCTGTCTTTTAAGATGTCTAATAGAGCAAAGACTTTTTCCTCGCTAGGAATACCGAGGAGTGTCTGTACGTCTTCTTTTTTTAATTTTCCATTACAATAAGAAATAACTTTTTCTGAAATTGTTAAAGCATCTCTCATACTTCCAGATGCGGATTTAGAAATTATCTTTAACGATTCGTCATCAAAAGAAATTTTTTCTTCTTTGAATATTTCGGATAGTTGTTTGACAATCTCTTCTTCGGATAAAAGCCTTAAATTTAATTGCAAACATCTGGATAATATTGTTGCTGGAACCTTATCTATTTCTGTAGTGGCAAACATAAAAATAACGTGAGGCGGAGGCTCTTCTAAGGTTTTTAATAGAGCATTAAAACTTTCTTTGGTAAGCATATGGACCTCATCTATCAAATACACTTTGTATTTAGATGAAGCAGGCAAATAAGGAACTGTTTCTAATAAATTCATTGTTTCTTCCCTAGACCGTCTAGAGGCAGCATCTATTTCCTGAAAATCTATTGAAGAATTTTCATTCATTGCAAGACAATGATCACATTTCCCACAAGGTTCACCATTTATATGTTTTTCACAATTAAGCGCTTTGGTTAAAATTCTGGCTATAGAAGTTTTTCCTACGCCTCTAGTACCGTTAAATATATAAGCTTGGTTTACTTTTTCATCTACAATCGAGTTTTTTAAAGCTTGAACAGCATGGTCCTGCCCTACAACCTCGCTAAAAAGTTTGGGTCTCCACTTCCTTGCTAATACTAGATAGCTCAATTTATAACTTTATTAATCATTTCTTTTTCAAATCCTCTTTGAATAAAAAAATTTATTCTTTTAGATAATTCTTGCATATTTTCCGATGAAGAATTGCCATATTTTTTTATTTTTTCTTTTTTTAATTTTTCTATCCAATCCAAATCAATTTCATTAAAAACGCTTGAAATAACTGATTCTTTAACTCTTCTAACTGACAAGTCATATTTTATTCTTGTTGGACCAAATCCTGAATTATACCTTGATCGTATATATGATTCAGAAAACCTGAAATCGCTTTGTAGGTTTTCTGCGCATAGTTTATTGATTTCTTCTTCTAAAGCACTCTGAAGTTCAACTCTATGTTTTAATTTGGTCAGAAGCTCATATCTAGAATGTTCTCTTCTAGAAAGAAGATCTAAGAGTTTTTTTCTAATATCCTGTTTTTTGATTAAGTTTTTCAAATCTATTAATTTCTTTGTAGATCCTTTTGTCAATTTGATTTGTTAGATCTCTTGGAGTACCAATCAATTGGGTCATATGAACAACTGTTATATTATTTTTTGGATCAACCCAAAATTTAGTTTTAGCTGCTCCTCCCCAAAAAAAAGAATTATCTCCTCTGTTAAGACGAATTTTTTCACTATCTAAAACAACGCCCAAAGTAATACCCTGACCTAATCCAGGAAAAATAGAATTATTTTCATCTAACTGGTCACTCGTTAAGGTGTTAAAAGAATTAGTTGATAGTATTCTTTTACCTTTATAAACACCTTTATTTAAAAGCATTTCGGCAAAATTTAAATAATCATCTGCGGTTGAAACCAGCCCAGACCCACCATCTTCAACTTTTACTTCTTTATAAAAGAGACTATTTTCGGGAGAATCTACCAAGTACATTTTTGGTTTTTTACCTTTTAAATCCGCTGGTTTGTCCACGTTGAATGCTCTGAAAGCATTATGATGTGCATATAAATTTGTCATCCTGTCTCTTTTGTCTTCAGGAACCCGAAAAAAGGTATCTTCCATATCTAGAGGCTCAAAAATATTAGCTTTTAAAAAATCACCAAAACTTCTATTCGAAGCTTTCTCAATAACGCAACCTAAAATATCCATTCCAATAGAATAGGTCCATTTTTCTCCGGGCTGATGTGCCAATGGCACAGAAGCAACCTTTTTACTAAAACTACAAATATCTTTGTAGATTTTGTCAGGTTTTAAGTCGTTATTAAGAGAATCAAGCGCAAAGTAAGGATATATTTTTTCCTCGAGATATATATCTTGTAATTTTCCTTTTATACTAAAAGTATAAGCAAGTCCTGAGGTATGAGTTGCTAAATCTAACAGCGTTATTTCTCTCTCAAGATTTTCAATTTTATTATTGCTTAAAAGCACTTTAGTATTTTTAAACTCAGGAATATATTTAGATACAGGATCAGAGAGTTTTAGAAGACCTTTATCAACAGCAATCATAAGAGCTACCCCTGTAACAGGTTTTGTCATTGAATAAATTCTAAATAAGGAATCTCTTTTTAAAGATATTTTATTTTTTACGTCGTTATACCCTAAAACTTCAGAATAAATCAGTTTTCCATCCTTCTGGATTAAAGTTAAAAATCCTGGATATCTCCCCTTCTTAATTTCTTTTTGTAAAAAATTGGAAAGCGATGAAAAATCATAGGATGTTTCATCTGCGGTTATTGGGATTGTAAAAGCTAAAAAGAAAAAAATAGATAATATTTTTAATTTAAATTTCATCATTTAATTATAAACAAAGCGACAATTAATATCTTATCTCTTAATTATAAATAGGATAGGCATCAAACTTTAATCCATTTAGAAAAGAATCAGAAATTTCTTCATTACAACTAACAAGGAATCCTATTTGAGATGCAGCGGTTTGATAATCTTTCGAATCAATATAATTTTCATCAAGAACAAAATCGAAATTCTCTGTTTCAGATTCAGAAATCAATATGCTTAATTGAGCGCTAGATGAAAAATCGTTTTCTAAAAATTGTTCAAGATCAAATAAGTTTACATTCGGTAAAAATTTGCAAAAGCTCACATTTTTTTTAAATTTTTCTGAAAAAGCTATCATGATATTTTTTTCATATGCTTTATAAAATAATTGCTTATCATTACCAACACAATCAACTTTTTCTAAAAAATCATCATTCCAATTGATATATTTTTTTACTCTTTTAAATAAATTTTCGTATTCCAAATAAAGAAGCTTTGAAGAAAATTCATCAAACCAAATAAAATCATATGTTTCTGTTTCAAATAAAGGATCAAGATAAAAAGTTCTTAAAACTTTTTTGTCTAGATAAGAATCGTTCAAATTGTTTAAATTATTTAGATTTTCAGACAAACTAGAAACAGATGAATTGTTTATAAAAGAGCAAAAACTTATTTCTAAATAATTTTTATTTGGATATTTATCTTCAAATATTATTTCTTCTGCGCATGAATTAATTATGATCGTAATAAAAATCATAAAAATAAAGTTATTAAATAAACTCATATAATATTAAGTGAAAAATCTATAGATGAAATATTCTTTGTAAGATCACCCATTGAAATAAAATCAATGTTTAACTTTGAAAGATTGATTAAATCCTTCTCATTTTTTAAACCCGATACCTCTATCTTTGCTCTTTGATTAACAATATTTATTCCTTTTTTTATTTGACTTAAAGAAAAATTATCAAACATTAAAATATCTGGCTTTAGGGAAAGTGCTGGTTCTATTTCTTTTATTTTTTTAACTTCAATTTCAAAAAAAAATTTATTTGTTTGGTTGTGTTTATAGTTTATTAAATCAACTCCACCTAAAGTTTTAAGATGATTGTCTTTAAGCATCATTCCATCAGAGAGACTAAATCTATGATTTTTTATACCTGCTATTTTTGTTGCGTATTTTTGTTCATAACGCAATCCAGGTAATGTTTTTCTAGTATCCAAAAGCTGAATCTTTTCATTATTTAAAATATCTAAGTATGACTTAGCTTTGGTTGAAATACCTGACATAAATTGAATAAAATTTATTGCTGTTCTTTCAGATGATAAGATTGTTTTTGCTGTTCCTGATACTTTACATATTTCCTGACTAGGCGGAATTAAATCTCCCTCCTTAAAATACCATTTAATTCTTATTGATTTGTCTATGAGCTTAAATGAGTGATTAAACCAATCAATTCCTGAAAGTATTAACTCTTCTTTGTTTGTTAATACAGCATTAATTTTTTTTATTGCTTCATTACCTAAAACTTTATGAGTTAAATCTTTGTTAACTCTATCTTCTTTCAAAGCATTTTTAACACTCTTAATTAAGATATCTTTATCGATCATTATTTTAGTTAGCAAAATTAATCATTTTCGATAAAGATCTGTTTGCTAAATTAGAAATACGCGAGTCTACAATTATTTCATTATTTAAATTCTCAAGAACTTCTTTCAAATTAATTAGAGAATTTAGTCCCATCCAAGGGCATTGAGAACAGCTTTTACAGGTTGCTCCTTCGCCCGCTGTAGGAGCTTCGTAAAATTCTTTATTAGGATTATTTTTTATCAGTTGATAAAAAATTCCTTTATCTGTAGCAACAATAAATTTTTTTGCAGATGAATCCTTTGCTGCTTTTAAAATCTGGCTGGTTGAGCCGACCATATCTGCAATTCTAACTACTTCACTTGGTGATTCTGGATGAACTAAAACCTCTGCATCAGGATGAATTGCTTTCATTTGCTTTAAACCATCGGACTTAAATTCATCATGAACGATGCAAGAGCCATTCCACAAAACCATATCTGCGCTTGTTTTTGTTTGTATATAACTTCCTAAATGTTTATCTGGTCCCCAAATTATTTTCTTACCTAAACTATCTAGATGATCTATCACATCTACAGCAATACTTGATGTTACAACCCAATCCGCTAATGCTTTTACTTTAGCAGATGTATTTGCATAAACGACTATTTCACGATCAGGATAATCGGAACAAAAATTTTCAAACTCTTCTGCTGGACAACCAATATCTAATGAACAAGTTGCCTCTAGTGTTGGCATGATGACTTTTTTTTCAGGGCTTAAAATTTTTGCTGTTTCACCCATAAATTTTACGCCAGCAACTACTAATAATTCTGCATCAGAATTTTTTCCGAACTTAGCCATTTCTAAAGAATCTGATACACAGCCTCCTACTTCTTCTGCCAAAGATTGAATGTGGCTGTCCACATAGTAATGGGCAATTAATGTCGCATTATTTTGATCTAAAAGTTTCTTTATAGAGCCTTTAAGCGAATCGATATCTTTTGAAGACAATAACAGAGGACTACTCAAGCGTTTTTTATGTTGCTCAAATAACTCAACTGAAACAGTATTTGTTGATGTATCATTCATTTCTATAGAGGATTTTACAAGAATTCTTTAGTTTAATATAAATAAGCATAATGAATAATAATTTAAAGGATAAGTTTCTTTATTTTTGTAACTCTGAAAACGATAAAGATTATTTTTCTAAAACTTTAATTTACCTTTGCGAAAATAATGACGAAGGATCTTTTGGCATTATCATAAACAGAACGGTTGAAATAAGACTAAAGGATTTCTTTTCTTCCGCAAGCGAAGAAATAGAAGCAAAGTTAAATAAAGAAAAAATAGTTATCGGCGGCCCGGTTGAGCCAATGACTGTTTATATTATCCATTCAAAAGATAGTAGATTCGAAGAACTGATCTCTATTAACGATAAACTTTCTATTTCTACTGATATAAATCTAATTAAAAGTATTTTAGATGATAACGGACCAGAGGAATTTTTAGTTTCATTTGGTTACACCGGCTGGAGCAAAGGTCAACTGGAAAAGGAGATATTAAAAGGTTCATGGTTAATAACTCCAGCTGATAAAGATATTATATTTAATACCCCGGCTATCGAAAAAATNAATAAAACTTCAAAATTGGCGGGATTTGATTTGACTACAGTCAGTTCTCAGTATGGAAATTCGTAGAAGTTTTATATATTTAAAATTCATATTATTTTTTTTATTTTCTTCATTTTCTAATGCAGGAAATATTGGTTATGCTTCAAACTCAAGTGTTGAAATTTATTATGACGTCGGATCTTCAGAATCAAATCAAGAATACCTGCTCGGAGTAAAATTTAAATTAGATCCTGGCTGGCATACTTACTGGAAAAATCCAGGGGACTCTGGAGAAAAAGCTTCATTTGAATGGACTTTGCCCGATGGGTTTAAAATTGATGGACCATTTTGGCCGCAACCCGAAAAAATCCCCTATCCACCTTTGATGACTTTTGGATATAACGATGAAGTAATTGTCTTTTTCAAGCTAAGTTCTTCTGGAAAAATTAATGATGATTCGGAAATCTCTTTATCGACCAAATGGTTGGCATGTGCTGATGTTTGTTTGCCACAGGAAGCTTTCATAAAAACTAACATCAATAAAAATCCTATTTCTAATAAAAATGCTTTAGAAATGAATGATTCTTTCAACAAAAATATTCCAAAAGTTTTCAAAAAAAATATTAGTGCAACTTATATAAATAATAGTTTGGTCCTTTCTTTTGAGCTTCCTGACAGACATGTCAAAGATGATATTATTTTTTTCCCAGATGAGCCTGGATTGATTGATTATTCAAAAGATCAATTAATTGAAAGAAATAACAATAGTGCATCTTTATCTTCATTTAAATTAGACTCTAGTAATAATTTTGTTAATGTTTCAGGATTACTTCAATTCCTTGGAGAAACATCTAAAACTTCTTATCAATTTGAAACTCAATTGCCAAAAAAATCTAATTTTGATGGTTTATCACCATTTTTAGCAATTATTTTTGCTTTTTTAGGAGGCTTAATTTTGAATTTGATGCCATGCGTTTTTCCTGTTATCTCCTTAAAAATTTTAAATTTTCTTGAAATTTCTGATAGTCCTTCAGAAGTAAAAAAACATGGGTTAGTCTTTTCTGCAGGAACACTAATTACTTTTCTTGCTATTGGATTAATTATACTTTTGATAAGGAATAGTGGAGAACAGATTGGTTGGGGATTTCAATTACAGTCTCCAATTTTTGTTACTTCTCTTATTTATTTATTTGTGTTTATGAGCGGCCTGTTTATTTCCTCAGTAGCCTTTGGTTCTGTCTTTACTCGTTTAGGTAATTTGATGACTGCTTCAAATGGCTACAGTAATTCATTTGGTACGGGATTTCTTGCAGTTCTTGTTGCAACACCTTGCACAGCCCCTTTTATGGGATCTGCAATTGGTTTCGCTCTTATTCAGCCTAGTATTTATTCATTTTTGATCTTCTTATCATTAGGATTAGGATTCTGTTTCCCTTACTTAATTCTTAGTTTTCAACCAAACTTACTTAAATTTTTACCTAAACCAGGCCAATGGATGGAAAGTTTCAAGAAATTTATGGCTATTCCAATGAGTCTTACTGCACTGTGGTTATTCTGGGTATTAAGCAATCAAATTTCTGAAATAGATCTTTTGAAAGTTTTATTAGGAGTTTCCATTATATTAATTTTAATTGGTTTAAATAACTTCAATAATTTTATTTCTTCCAATAACAAATTTAATTTTCCATTAATTTTTCTTTGTCTATTAACCATCTTATATTTGCTTCCAATTGAAAATTTTGATTCGACTAATAAACAACAAGGTTTTTCGGTGTCAGAATTAAATACCAAAATAAATGAAGGTCCAGTATTTTTAAATTTCACAGCTGATTGGTGTATCACTTGTAAAGTCAATGAAAAAGTAGCTCTTAATGGTGAGGCTTTTAATAACTTGATTAAAACAAAAAAAATTTCCTACATAAAAGCCGATTGGACGAACAGAAATGATGAAATTTTTAATTTGCTAGAGTCATATGGTAGAAGCGGCATTCCTCTTTATGTTTTTTATCCCTCAAAGAATAAAAAACCAATAATTTTGCCTGAAGTATTGACTGAAAAGCTAGTAATCGAATATTTAAATAAAGACTACTAGGCAACAATGTATTCTTGCCAATCGGGTGAAATTTTTTGACCGCTTGCTTTTTCTTGTCCCCTAATTAACTGTCTATGAGACGGCTTTTCTGCTTTTGGTAAAACTTTTGGAATACTATCGGCTTTTTTTAAATTACAACTTTTACACGAGGTAGTTACATTTTCCCAAGAAGTAATACCGCCTTTACTTTTAGGAATCAGATGATCAATTGTTAATTCCTTTTTTTCAAATACATCATTGCAGTACTGACATGTGAACATATCTCTTAAGAAGACATTAGATCTGGAAAATTTAACCTTCTTTGAAAACCTATGAAATTTTCTGAGCATCACAATGCTGGGTACCTTAAATGAAGTAGAAGGTGATCTTACGATCCAATCCTCATGTTCTTTAATTATTATTACGTTTCTCGTTATAACTAATTTAACTGCAGTTTTCCAATCAACAGAAGAAAGTGGAAAATAACTAAGAGGCCTTCCATCTCCATTCAAAATTAAACAATCCTTCGACATAATTTAATAATACTAGAAAAATTGTTTTTTTATAAATACTTAAATCTTATTAATATTTGTATCTTTATTTTAAAAGATAGTGATAGAATTCACGCCAATGGAGTTTCTAGGTAGTAATATCCTCTCCATAGATCAGTTTGATAGGAAGGATATAGATTTAATTTTTAAAACTGCTGATTCCCTAGTTCCTTTCGCATCCCGGCAAAAAATTACCAAGGTCCTTCAAGGTGCCATATTGAGCAATATGTTTTTCGAGCCCAGTACTAGAACTAGAATAAGTTTTGGAAGCGCATTTAATATGCTTGGTGGAGAAGTCAGAGAAACAACAGAAATAGAAGCAACTTCCTTAGCAAAAGGAGAATCTCTATATGATACTTCGAGAGTCTTGAGTGGTTATAGCGATGTAATTGTTATGCGACATCCTTTAGCAGGCTCAGTTGCTGAATTCGCCGAGGCCTCCAGGGTTCCCGTTATAAATGGTGGAGATGGAGATAATGAACATCCTAGTCAAGCCCTGTTAGATCTCTTCACAATTAAAAAAGAGCTAGAGTCGCATAATAAGAAATTAGATACAGTTCGTATTGCGCTAATTGGAGACTTAAAATTTGGAAGAGCCGCTCACTCCCTTTGCAAAATTCTTATGCTTTATACAAATATTTCTATAAAGCTTGTTTCTCCTGACAAATTAAGATTACCTGACTTTCTAATTAATGAATTTAAAAAAAATAATATTTCTATTCTTGAAACTCAAGATATTAAAGAAGGCATTGCAGATGTGGACATTATTTATATGACGCGCATTCAAGAAGAACGATTTAAGAATGTATCTGAAGCCAATAAATATAAAGGACTAATGTCTCTGAATCAGGAGATTTATACAAAAAACTGTGAACCTAATACTATCATCATGCATCCTTTACCAAGAGACTCTAGAAAAGATGCCAACGAGTTGGATGATGATTTAAACCAAAATCCTAATTTAGCCATTTATCGACAAACTGATAACGGACTTTTGATCAGAATGGCACTATTTTGTTTGATTTTAGGAGTAACAGATAAAATCGAAGACACTGCCTCTTCTGTTGATTGGTTTTCTGATAAGTCTTAACCAACCTCAAGCAGGTCGTTCCAGCTTGTTGTATATCTGGGAGACTGCATTTCTCGCTTCATTGACCATTCTTTTTTAATTCCTTGGGCTAAAAAAGTTATTGGTCCTAAACTGGTACGATTTATTTTATCAATGGTTTGCATTAATTTTTTATCAAGCTCTTTTCGTTCTTGACTATTAAATAAATCTAATTGAGAAACGCCCTCGTCATAAAAATCACTTAGCATTATTCCTGCTTTATTGTATTGAAAGTCTTCTCTATAAACTCTATCCATACCTTTTTTTGCTGCTCTGATTAAATCTCTTGAATCGTTGGTTGGCAAAATGAAAGGCACTGAAATAATTTCTCGATGCTGTATGTCCTGTTTTCGAAATGGATTAGTTCTAATAAAAACAGACAAAACTTTACAAGTTTGGTTTTCTCTTCTCAGTTTTACAGCTGCTCGAGCCGCGTAATCACTAACAGCTTCGTGTAACATTTTTAAGTTTGTTACACGGCTATTGAAAGTTCTGCTCACAACAATCTGCTTTTTTGTAGGGGCTTCTTCTTCTAAATCAATACAAACTTCCCCTCTTAATTCTCTAACTGTTTTAGCCAAAACTATATTAAATTTACTCCTAATGAAATTAAGATCCAATTGAGACAATTCATAAGCATTTTTAATACCTATACCATTTAAATGCCGATGTATTTTTCTGCCAACACCCCAAACTTCTTCTACTGGCATTAATTTCATCAATTTAATTTGTCTATCTTTTGAAGATAGATCTACGACACCATTAGTTTTAGGATATTTCTTCGCTCCAAAGCTAGCGACTTTGGCTAAGGTTTTAGTGGGACCGATTCCTACTCTAACCGGCATGCCTGTCCATTTTTTTATAGTCTCCAAACAATCTCTGCCAAAAATATCTAAATCTAGACAATTGCTAACTCCAGACAGATCTAAAAAAGCTTCATCAATGCTATAAATTTCAACACGTGGAGATAGTTGTTCAAGAATATCCATAATCCTGGATGAAATATCTGCGTACAGTTCGTAATTTGAAGAGAAAGCAATTCCTCCTTTTTGTTTATATTCCTTTTCAATTTTGAACCAAGGATCACACATTTTAATACCTAAATTCTTAGCCTCTTTCGATAAGGCAACTACACAACCGTCATTATTAGATAACACAACGACGGGTTTATTTCTTAAATCAGGTCTAAACACGCGTTCACAGGAGGCATAAAAACTATTGCAATCAACTAAAGCAAACATGTATGAACTAAAATTGATTTATTGCAGCTAAGACAACTCCCATAATTTCAAGATCTTCATCTTTTTCTATTTTTATGGGTGGATACTTTATGTTTTCAGATAATAAAAATGGTTCTGGAAATAATTGCAATCTTTTACAAGCGTAAGAACCGTTGACTGAAGCAATAACTATCTTACCGTGTTGGGGTTCTACGCTTCTATCTACCACTAATATAGCTCCATCATTTATACCGGCATTAATCATCGAATCGCCGCTAGCTCTAACTAGATAAGTAGCCGCTGCATTGCTAACTAAATATTCATTTAAATCTATTGGTCGTTCTATGTAATCGTCCGCTGGACTTGGCCAACCAACTTTTACTTGCTCAGTAAAAATTGGAATCTTAGTTGAGCTTTTATTTGAGTCGGCAAGATGGCCTAAATTTTTAACATTCATCTAAATTATTTTTACTGTATATATATACAGTATATTTAAAATGTTTTAGATTGCAACTAAAAGATAATTAAAACCCTTCGTCTTCTTGTGTTGCTAAAACAGAGATATCGTTGCCAGATATTTCTGTTTTAATAAGAATTGGATGACAGCACACTGAACAATCTTCGGTATAAGTTTGTGATTCACTTGGATCAACTAAAATTGGAATTAATTCCCAACAAAATGGACAAGTAATATCTTTTTCGACAAGCTCATGAAAGCTCATAAGCTTTAAATAACTTTTGCAACTTTAACGGCAAAAGCTGAACCACCTCCAACAATTTTGATCCAAATTTTTAAAAAGAAACCAGGGGTAAGTTGCTTTTTATGTCCTGATTCAAGTTTGTGTTCGATTTCATCATCTTGGCAGGATTGTAAAAGATCGATTAAAGCATTATCAGGATTAGGTTGAGCTCGTAAATACTTCAACTGATCTTCGTAGTGTTCTTCGACGAAAGCTTCAACAGCTTCAATAGTCGCAAAAACTATTTTTGAACTAATTAAAGCAGGTAAAAAACCAAGCAAATATCCAGCTATTTTCCATAAGCCTACTAACTTGCTACGTTTATTAACTGGTAATACTTCCTCTATCTTTCGAAGATGCTCTTTTTCGGTAGCTAAATGACGAGTTGAGAATTCAACTAAATCGGGATCATTAGCAATAGTAAGAATACCTTTATAGATATAAACAGCGCCTACCTCGCCCGCATGATCAGATCGAAGAAAAGATTCTAGTAATTTGTTCATATAAGAAATGTTAGATGAGAATCAAGTTATAAGGAAATTAAAATTTTCTAAACATTAATCGTAGACATCTAAACGCTTGCTCTAAACTCCCTCCAGTTATTCACTAATCCACGATAATTAATATATACCCATATTGGAGTTGCAGCTAAAAGCCACCAAAGCTCCGTTACGATTAAAAGATAAGATCCAGGAATAAATCCTATTGAACCTACTACAAATCCATAAAAACGAATTTTTGCACTTAAACTCGTAAGTAAATATACACAAGCAAAAGCAAATATTTGGTCGAATATTTGCGCTGTATTAAATATGCTTAACTCAAACATGAAAAATCTCCTTTAAAAAATGGTAGACGTGAGTGGATTCGAACCACCGACCCTCTCGATGTCACCGAGATACTCTAACCAACTGAGCTACACGTCTAAATCGGATGTATATTCTAATAGAAAAACATTGAGAAGCTAAACTTAACCGAATATTTTAAAACGCCAAAATATAATAAATGCAATTGGTATGTAACAAAATTTAGCTATTTGAAAAATTATAGGCAGCCTGATGATTTTTGCTAGCCAGTTATACCCTCTTGTATTAGACCAAACATAAATAAAAGCATCGACTCCTTTTAACTCAGTCCCATCTGAAAACTGGACATACAATGCTTTCAAATATTTATCTTCCATTGCGCTGCAGTCTTCGAAGTGTAATGACGAACGTTTTTTGTAATGTTTGATTTCGAAGTTACAAATACTGCACTTCTCGTTAAATAAAACTCTACTTTTTTCCATAAAAGTTATTTCAATTTATGTTTTCAGCAAATTCAATAATTTTTCTAGCTTCATTTTCAATTGAGTAATTTTCCGCTATGTTTCTATTTGCATTAAGTCCCATTTCTCTTGTTTTGTCATTATTTGATATTAATTCTTCTAGTTTTAGTTCTGTAAGTTCTAAATTATCGGTTGGGATACAGAACCCATCAATATTATTTCTGATAATTTCTTTCCACGCGCCCTCTTCACTAGTAATTACAGCTGCTCCAGAAGCCATTCCTTCAAGCGGAGTCAAACCATAACCTTCATTTCGACTCAAAGCAGCAACAACTTTCATGCCTTGAAAAATTTTCGGTAATTCATCAAATGACTGTTTACCTATAAATAAAATTCTTTCTTCTAATTTGGCATCCTTAATCTTATCCATCATTTTTTGTTTGTATTTATAATCTTTTGGCATACATTCACCGCAAATAATTATTGTAGCTTGAGGATAGTTTGGTAAAACTTTTATGCCAGCATCTACTAAAATATCAATTCCTTTTGAATGTCTTATTCGACCAAAAATACCTATACCAAAGTCTCCTGGATAACCTAAGGATTTCCAAACAGCGTCTTTGTCCTCGGGTAATTTAAATCTGTTTATATCTATACCATGCGGTATAACCTCATCTGCTTTTCTGGATTCTAAATACGAGGCTGCTTTATTTGAAGTACTGACAAGTGCATCCATTTTCTGCATTAACCATCTTGTAAATTTAGTATGACTTCTTTGTGCAGACGAGGAGAAAATTATCTTTAAGTTTGCACCAAAAAACCATTTAGCAATCAACGCCTGAATCATTTCATCGTTTCTTCGGGCATAAAAAATTCTTGATCTTCCACTAATAGTTTTAGTGCTAGCAATTTTTAAAAAACTAAAGAAAGATATGCTTTGGATATGCTCCGGCACAAAGTGCCTTCCTACAACAACAAGCGGTTTAAGTTTTTGTTGATAATCAAGAAGTTGAAGCATGATAGATGTTCCGCCTGAAAATTTTCTACTGGAATTTCCAATTAGCAGTTCTATTTTAGAAAACTCATCTTTTGTCATCGTTCTGCATTATAATCTTTGCATGCAAGATCGTGAAAAATTTACGCAAAACGCTATTCTAGTTCAGATCGAACTTTTCAAACTTAAAACTAAAAATTCCCAAAAAAACTCTATATCAGAATTCAGAGAACTTGTTTTGTCTTCTGGTGCAGAAATTTTTGGCGAAGTTATAGGAAAGCAAGATAGACCCTCGGCAAAATTTTATTTAAAACAAGGAAAAGCAGAAGAAGTAAAAAATCTTGTCCAAGCTAAAAAAGCTGAGTTAGTCATATTTAATCATGATCTATCTCCATCTCAAGAAAGAAATTTAGAGAAGTTCTTAGGTGCTAGAGTTCTAGATAGAACTGGTTTGATTTTAGATATTTTTGCTAGAAGAGCATCAAGTCATATTGGAAAACTTCAAGTTGAATTAGCTCAACTCAAACACCTTTCAACAAGGCTTGTCAGAGGATGGAGTCATTTAGAGAGGCAAAAAGGAGGAATTGGTTTAAGGGGTCCAGGAGAAACTCAGCTAGAAACAGACCGAAGATTAATTTCTCATAGAATTAAATCAATCAACAAGAAATTAAATAAATCTCATAGTCAAAGATCAGTTAATCGCTACTCTAGAAAGAAAAGTAAAAATAAATTGGTATCTCTCATTGGATATACCAATGCAGGTAAAACTTCATTGTTTAACAAATTAACAGGACAAAATCTCTATGCAGCTGATAAACCCTTTGCAACACTGGATGCGACCACTCGAAAAAATACAACACCAGGGATAGATTCAATCTTATTTTCCGATACGGTTGGTTTTATATCGGATTTACCAACTCAATTAATTGAATCATTTAAAGGAACGTTAGACGAGTTAAGATCTGCGGATCTTCTTTTGCATGTTGTTGATGCTTCAGATATCGATTCAAGTTTTAAAATCTCGCAAGTAAATAAATTATTAAAAGATTTAAAAGCTGACTCTATTCCCCAACTAATGGTTAATAATAAATGTGATCTGATTGATTTAGAAAAATTTATTATTCCAAAAGTTAATGATTTTGAGTCTTGGGTATCTGCAACCAAAAATTTAGGAATTGAAAATCTAAAAGAGAAAATAAATGATCATTTTAATGAGGGGATTTTTAAAGGCTGGGTTTCAATTGATTCATCTGCCGGTAAATTAAGATCAAGNCTATTTGCTTTAGGTTGTGTGAAAGAGGAAAAAAACTCTACTGATCAAATTTACTTATCAGTAACAATGGGGATAAAACTTTTAAAGGAATTTATGGAAAATAAAGAATTTCGTTTAGTAGAGGCCGAAGAATCTATATCTAAGGTTTCCTAAATGCTTTGAGCTTCAATTTTGGCTCTTTGTATTCTTTCTTTTCTTCTAGTCTTATCATTAACTTGACCAACTAATTGTCCGCAAGCTGCCATAATATCGTCGCCTCTCGTTGATCTAATGGTGGTAACGTAACCTCTTTTGACAAGATAGTCTTTAAACTTCCTTATTCTATTACCCGAGGGTTGTAAGTAATCAGATTCATTAAATTCATTAAAAGGTATCAAATTTATTTTGCACTTAATTTGCGAAAGTAAATCTGCTAATTCTTTAGCTAACTCCAATGTATCATTTACCTTATCAATCAGAATGTATTCAATGGTTGTAATTCTTTTATCGTCACACCCTTCTACATAATTTTTAACTGCATCTAATAATAATTGAATAGGATACTTTTTATTTACAGGTACCAAAATATTCCTCAGTTCGTCGTTTGGAGCATGCAAGGATATAGTTAATGAAACATCTGATACTTTGGCTAATTTATTAATTTCAGGCACTAAACCAGAAGTGCTCAAAGTCACTTTTCTTTTAGAAAGTCCGTAGGCGTTTTCATCAAGCATGATATTCATTGCAGAAACTACGGGATCAAAATTATGAAGTGGCTCTCCCATTCCCATCATTACCACATTGGTAATATTTTTGTCATTGGCCGTTCTTGGGGCGCCATATGAATTTGCCGCCAACCACACTTGTCCAATTATTTCCGATGCCTTTAAATTTCTTGAGAATCCTTGTTTACCGGTTGCACAAAAACTGCAATTTATAGCACAACCTACTTGAGAAGAAACACATAGTGTGGCCCTTTTACCTTCTGGGATTAAAACCATCTCTATGGAATCTTGATTTCCTACATCTAAAATCCATTTTTTTGTCCCATCTTCAGATAGTTCTTCGTAAGAAATGATTGGCGCTTCAATAATAAAGTGATCTTTCATAACACTTCTTAAATCCTTGGATAAGTCTGTCATTTCATCAAAATTAGAAATTCCTCTTTGGTGAATCCATTTTAAAATTTGTTTTGCTCTGTATGACTTCTGACCAAGATTAATCAAAAGCTCTTCCATCTCTGGCAAAGTTTTACCTAAAATGTTTGTCTTTTGAAAAATTGTAGAGTTCATTTTCGTAGTGTTTACTTAAAGACAAAGACAAGACCTTGGTAACGCCTTGTTGAAATCATCTTAAATTGCTACTTTTCTAATTTAGAAAAATTAAGATACCCGTCATCCAGCTTCTTGAATTTTATATCTATCCAGTCTTTAAAGTAATCTTGAAGATTAATCCAAGGTTTCTCCTTTCCTTGTTTCGGTTGAGAATCAGCGGCTCTTTTAATATAGCCAGATGAGAAACCATTTAAAAAGTCATCAGATTCTTCGATGTCTACTTCAAATTGAGGACAAACAACTTCGAAGTCATTTTTCTTCATATGTTTGATCAAGCGACAAACGTATTCGCTAGTAAGGTCTGCTTTTAGAGTCCAGGAAGCATTGATATAGCCAAAACAGCTAACAAGATTGGGGATACCGCTGTACATTAGGCTTCTATATGTATAAGTATCGGAAGCTTCGATAGGCTTATTATCAACACTCATTTTAACTCCGCCAAAAGACTCCAATATCAAACCAGTTGCAGTTACGATCAGGTCCGCAGGCAGAAAGTTTCCAGATTTCAACCTTATCCCCTTCTCTTCAAATTTTTCAATATGATCCGTAACAACTGAAGAAGTCTTAGCTTTGATAGATTCAAAAAAATCGCTGTTAGGTATGAGGCATATTCTTTGATCCCAGGGATTATAAGAAGGAGTGAAATGTTTGTTCACTATGTCCTCAGGCAATTCTTCTTTAACCATGTTAAGAATTCGTTCTTTTGCTTGTTCGGGATAAGCTCTTGCTCTTTTAAAAAAGAATTGTTGAAAAGATATATTTCTTATCCTTATGAGAAAATAAGCTAATCTATCAGGAATGAATCTTCTTAAATTGTTAGCTAAATAATCTTCGTCTGGAGCAGAAACAAAATAAGTTGGAGATCTTTGAAGCATAGTTGTATGCTTGGTTTTTTTTGCTAGCTCAGGAACTAAAGTTGCAGCAGTGGCGCCGCTTCCAATAACCACAACTTCTTTATTCTCATACTCAACATCGTCAGACCATTTTTGAGGATGGACAATTTGACCTTCAAAGTTTTCCGAGCCTTCAAATTTTGGCTCATACCCATGAGCATATTTATAATATCCTGAACACATATAAAGCAATTTGCCTTTAAAAATAATTTCCTTGTTATTTACTTTATCAGTCACTGAAACTATCCATTTACCTTCTTTAGGCGACCAGTTGGCTGTTTCAACATGATGGTTGTACCTTATGTGTGGATGCAATTCGTATTCATCAATTGTTTCTTCAAGATACTCCATTATTGCTGATGCGTTCGCAATAGATTTTTTATGTACCCAGGGTTTGAATGAATATCCAAGGGTATGCATGTCCGAATCTGATCTTATTCCGGGATATTTAAAAAGATCCCAAGTTCCCCCAAAACTCTCTCTGCCTTCAAGAATTACATATGTTTGATCAGGACATTTTAAATTAAAATGAGCTCCAGCTCCGATTCCAGATATTCCTGCTCCAACAACAACTACATCAAATTCATTTTCCATAACTTATTTTAATACAAAAAAATTTAATTTATTAATTTTTCATATGGCTTATTCATTGGAAACAAGCGGAAACTCAGCATTGATCCAATCTCCTATTCCCCCTTTTAAAGAGAAAACTTTCTTATAGCCCATATCTTGTAAGGACTTACACCCTAAGATAGATCTTATTCCTCCAGCACAATAAAGAATTATTTCTTCTTCTCTGTCAGGAGCATTTGCTTCTATATTTTTTTCTAATACTCCTCTACCAATATGTTGTGCAGTATTTATTTTTCCACCTAATAGCTCATTATCTTCTCTGATATCTATTAATTTAAAAGAATAATTTTCATCGATAAGTTTTTTTAATTGGAAAATATCTATCTCATTTACTTCTTTTGCTGCTTCGTTAAGTAATTCTGTAAAAGTTTTCATTTCACTTGGGCATGTATTTTTTCTTAGCCAATCTTACTAAAAAATAAATTGGTGAAATGACTAAAACACAGATAAAAATTTCGGGCCAAAAAGCCATATCTATTTGATTTCTAATAAATGCTCCCAAATAAACACTTCCAATACCCATGAAGCCATAAATAATAAAAAGTGTTACGTCTATTTTATTAAGTATTCTATTTATAAAATCCATAAACTAGAAAAGATTTTTTTGTCTTAGCAATTTTCTGCTTTAATACGTTATTGTATTTCATTTTAAGAATTTAAAATTGATATATTTATGGAAGATTTAGTAACATCAATTGAAGAACATACGGCGTTCATAAAGATAAATCGCCCACCAAATAATCATTTTGATTCTGAACTCATATCTCAGATTGCAGATTTTCTCGAGGAACAAGATAACAATATAGAATGTCGTTCTATTATTTTGTATTCGGAAGGAAAACATTTCTGTGCCGGTGCTGACTTCACTCGATCAAGTTTTAAAGAAGAATCTGATGCTTACGCGAGCCTATATGATCAAGCTGTAAGATTATTTCGAACAAAGAAACCTATTATTGCTGCAATTCAAGGCGCTGCTGTTGGAGGTGGGCTTGGAGTTTCTTTAGCTGCGGATTTCAGAGTGGCATGTCCTGAAGCAAGATTCAGTGCAAATTTTTCTAAGCTTGGCTTTCATCAGGGCTTCGGAACATCTATCACTTTACCTAGAGTGGTTGGCGAACAAAAGGCAAAATGGATGTTACTTACTAGTGCAAGATTAACAGGGGAAGAGGCTTTTAAAATAGGTCTGGCGGATTATTTAGTTGATAAAGAAAACTTAATGCAAAAAGCAAGAGACCTTGCTGATGAGATAAACTCCGCTGGCCCATTAGGGGTTCAAGCCATTAGATTCACTGTTAATGAAGGAATTGCCGATCAAATTGCAGAAATTGTTAAATGGGAACTTTCCGAACAAAATCGACTGAGAGAAACTGCTGATTTTAAGGAGGGAATTAAAGCCTCGCTAGAAAGAAAAGAGCCAAATTTTAAGGGCTCTTAATCTTCAATCTAAATTCAATTCCCAAATCACCTAACTTGTCATGAGCTTCTTTTAAACCTTTAATCCGCTCAAACGACTCATCTGAAAAAGGTGTTGACTTCCTTTTCACCATATCGATGTGAATTAATAAAACTTCTGAGATGGCTGAAACTTCTTCCTTTTCGTTAAGAAGAACAGCGGCTTGATGAATTAATTTTCTATTTACATTAACTATGCGATAACAAGGGATTATTTTTTCTCCTAATAAGTTTTCCTTTAGATATCTAATATTTTCTTCAAGGGTAAAGGTTGAGAATTCTGATCTTATTGTTTCATTGTCCCATGAAAAACCAAGATCCTTGTACAATTCAAAACCGCCTTCGTCAAAAACTTTCGAATAGTAAGACACATTCATATGACCATTCATATCACACATATCCTTAGTCACAGTTACTATATTGCCTTTATATGGGAACTTATTTTTCATAAGATGAGGAAGTTAAAGTAAATTTAAAAAAATAATGGCAGATCATAGCTTACTGATAATTCTTGGCAACCAATTATTTCCCATCGAAGAAATAAAGAGGACGAAAATAAAAAAAGTTTTCATGAAAGAAGATCTTGGTCTTTGTACTAATTATCGTCACCACAAACTTAAAATTTTCTTTTTTCTTTCCTCTATGAGGCAATACAGAGACTATCTTATAGAAAATGGGTACGAAGTTATTTATCACTCAATTGATGATCAATCCTTTGATGTTGATTTTTTAAAAACCCTAGATCAAGAAATTAAAGAAAATAAAATTTCTGATCTTGGGTATTTTGAAATTGAAGATGACGAATTTAATGATAAGTTCAAAAGTTTTCTAAAAGAAGAAAAAATAAAAACAAACGAATTCCAATCGCCTATGTTTTTATGTTCGAAGACTGAATTTAAAGATTTCTTTGGCAATAAAAGCTTAAGAATGGTGAGTTTCTATCAAATGATGAGAAAAAAATATGATTTATTAATGGATGGAGATAAACCCGAAGGTGGTAAATGGTCCTTTGATGCTGAAAATAGAAAAAAACTTCCAAAGAATATTGAAATTCCAGTTTTGCCAAAACTTAAAACTGCTGATTTTGAATCTGAATTAAAAAAAACAATTGAATCAAAATTTACCAATCATCCTGGAAGATTGGAAAAAGTTTGGTTTCCAACTAACAGATCAAATTCTATAAAATGGTTAAAAAATTTTTTAGAAAAAAGGTTTGCTAAGTTTGGTGATTATGAAGATGCCATAGATTCAGACCATAACTTTATTTTTCACAGTGCTTTAAGTCCACTGCTAAACATCGGATTATTAACTCCAAGCGAAGTGATTAAAGAAACAATTGAATTTTCTAAAAAAAACGAAATTTCTTTGAATTCGTTAGAAGGTTTCATAAGACAAATTATTGGTTGGAGAGAATTTATAAGAGGGACCTATCATCAGAAAGGTGAAGAAGAAAGACAATCCAACTTTTTTAATCATCATCACAAACTCACTGTCGCTTGGTACGCTGGTGAAACTGGAATTCCTCCTCTAGACGATGCAATCAAAGATTGTCTGAATTACGGCTATACGCATCATATTCCAAGACTAATGGTAATAAGCAATTTAATGACATTGTCTCGTATTCATCCTGAAGAAATTTATAAATGGTTTATGGAAATGTTTATAGATTCGTCTGAGTGGGTAATGGTCCCGAATGTGTTTGGTATGGGTACATTTGCCGACGGTGGTATTTTTGCTACTAAACCATACTCCTGCGGTTCAAATTATTTGTTAAAAATGAGTAATTATAAAAAAGGTCCTTGGTGCGATGTAGTGGATGGTTTGTATTGGAAGTTTATGAGCGACAATAGGAAATTCTTTGCGTCCAATCCTAGACTATCTATTCTTCCTAGATCATTAGACAGAATGAAACCTGAAAGGAAAAAACTAATTTTTAAAGAAGCAGATAATTTTATCGGTGCATTCACAGCAAAATGAAAAAAAAAGAAACTAAGATCTGCAAAGTATGCAAAAAACCCTTTAGTTGGAGAAAAAAATGGGAACGGGACTGGGAAAATGTCATTTATTGCTCTGAGAGATGCCGAAGAAACAAAAAAGCTAGTTGATACGAATTACTACTTTCCCAATAAGTTCTCTATTTTCTAAATAATCTAATGCTTCTTTAGAATCTTTAAAGTCAAAAACCTTACATATATGAGGTCTTACTTTATCTTCATCCGCTAAAGAATTGATTATGTCTATATTTTCTTTTCCAAGAACAGGATCTCTTCTACCAAATTCACCAGCTCTAACGCCAACCACCGAGAAACCTTTTATCAGGGGATAGTTTACTGGCAAGGTAGGAATGGTTCCCCCAGCAAAACCGATGATTAAGAGTCTACCCCCCCAATTTATACATCTTATTGATTGATCAAAAACTTCACCGCCAACTGGATCATAGATTACGTCTGCACCTTTGCCATTTGTAAGATCTTTTACTCGATCTTTGAAACTTACTTTTTCATTTTCAAATATATTGAGTACTTCGTCTGCACCCCAAGTTTTCACTATTTCTAATTTTTCATCAGATGTTCCAGTTGCAATAACTTTTGCCCCATATAACTTGCCAAGCTGAACAGCTGCCATTCCAACTCCGCCAGAAGCACCATGCACCAACAGAGTTTCACCTCTTTGAAGCTGGCCTCTTCTGATCAAGCCGACATAAGCTGTTAGGTAAGCAGTTTTAAATGCAGCAGCTTCTTCAAAGGAATATAATTCAGGTTTTAGAGAAATCATTGATTCCGAAACAACAATTGATTTTGCGATGGCGCCATGTCCCCAACCTCCAAACATGACTTCATCACCTATTTTGTAATTTTTTACATCAGAGCCCATTTGAGATATCACGCCCGAACCTTCCATGCCCAATGCAAAAGGTAACTCGGGCTTATTTTGATATTTCCCTTGAGTCATTAATAAGTCAGGAAAATTTAATGAGGCAGCTTTAATATCGATTTTTACGAAATTCTTGGAAACTTTTTCTATTGGAATTTCTTTAAAAGACAAGCCACTAAGATCGTCTGAAAGATTTGAACAGACAAATCCTTCAGTAAGATCTTCAGACATCTAAAAAACTATTATTAAGCTTTTGCTGCTTTAGCTTTTTCCTCGATGTTGGTAACTTTAGCTGCTTGATGTTTGCTAAGTTCAATTCTCGCTATAGTTCTACGGTGAACTTCATCTGGTCCATCAGCCAATCTTAAGGTTCTCATTCCAGCATACATTCTAGCGAGAGGCGTATCCTGAGAGACTCCGCCACCACCGTGTATTTGGATAGCTTTATCGATTACTGCTAAAGCCATTTTTGGAACAGCTACCTTAATTTGTGCTATGTCAGATCTAGCTATTTGATTGCCCANTTTATCCATACGATCCGCAGCTCGGTAAGTAAGCAACCTACACATTTCAATTTCTGTTCTGCAATCAGCAATGATATCGTAATTGCCTCCCAGTTCAGCAAGCGGCTTACCGAACGCAACCCTATCTAAAGATCTTTTACATAAAAGGTCTAATGCCCTTTCAGCAACTCCGATAGTTCTCATACAATGATGAATACGGCCAGGGCCAAGTCTGCCTTGAGCAATTTCAAAACCTCTTCCTTCACCAAGGATTATGTTCGATTTAGGTACTCTGACATCGGTAAATCTCATATGTGCGTGACCGTGAGGAGCATCGTCATTTCCAAACACAGTCATCATTCTTAATACCTCTACTCCAGGAGTATCCATAGGAACTAAGATTTGAGATTGTCTTTGATGTTTAGGATTATCTGGGTTGGATACGCCCATAAAAATGATGATTTTACATCTTGGGTCTCCAGCACCTGAAGTCCACCATTTTTCTCCATTAATCACATATTCGTCACCGTCTTCGACTATTGAACTGCCGATATTGGTTGCATCAGAAGATGCAACATTGGGTTCTGTCATGCCAAAAGCAGATCTTATCTCACCGGCTAATAATGGTTCTAACCATTCCTTTTTTTGTTCATCAGTTCCGTATTTATCGATTACTTCCATGTTTCCAGTATCTGGAGCTGAACAATTGAACACTTCAGAAGCGATTCCTACTGTACCCATCAATTCTGATAAAGGAGCATATTCTAAATTTGTTAAGCCATAACCATACTCAGATTCAGGTAAAAATAAGTTCCACAGCCCTGCTTTTTTAGCTTTGGCCTTAAGCTCGTCTAAAATCGGAGGTTGTTGCCAAGGGTTGCCCTCTTCTCGCATTTTGGCATGTTGTTCATGGTAAGTTTTTTCACCTTCATATAAGTGATCGTCCATAAACTGTTGTATCTTCCCTAAGAGTTCTTTTGTTTTGTCCGAATGATCAAAATTCATTATTTTCTCCTTTAAGCTATTTTTTAGTATGAAAATTCTACATCTTTCCAGTACTTTTAGTAAGATAAAATTTAAATTTTAATTTTTTGGAATGTTGAATGATTAAGTCTTTGGATAGAATTACCTATCTAGCAAATTCTCTAGAAAAAGCAGAAAAAACTTTTTCGTCTTTTTTTAATTTAAAACCATCTAAAAGAGTAATTTCTGCAGAAAAAAAATATGAATCATTAATTTATATTTTTGAGAATATGTGTTTTGAAGTCATTGAAAAAAAAGACGATTTATCTGAAAAAAATAAATTGTATGGTTTTTCTCTGCTGTCCGATGATTTATCAAGCATAGATATTTCTATAATAAGTGAAAAAAATAATAGACAAGAAGAATTTGAAGATAAAGTTCAATCAGTTAAGTCTATAGATATCAAACAGTCACCTGACTTTCAATTGCTAGTGAATGAATATGAAAATTTAGATATGGATCGAGCAAATGAAAATAATTTATTTGCTTTGGATCATCTTGTTCTGACAACCAACAAAAGTGACGATTTAATTGATCTTTATGAAAAAGAACTAGGCATCAGACTTGCGTTAGATCAATTTGTTGAAAAATGGGGAGGTCGAATGCTTTTTTTTAGAACTGGTCAGGCAACTATTGAAGTAATTGATAATAAAGTTGAGGGCAATGATCAGTTTTGGGGTCTAGCTTGGAAAACAAAAGATATTAGAAAAAAAAGAGAATATCTTATCGAAAATGGCTTTAACGTTAGCGATGTTAAAGATGGAAGAAAAAAAGATACATTAGTTGCAACTGTTAAATTCGACGAAGTAAAAATTCCCACCTTATTAGTAGAACATTTAAAGTAAAGATACTTTCTTAAATCTTGTTTCGAAAAAATTTTCTTTATCTAAACTAACTTCATAAGAACTTTTGTACTTTTTAAAAACAACAGATTTAAATTGTTTTTCATTTTTAATGTGTAAAGCTGCTCCGCCATCAACGGCATAAACATTCTTTAACTTCTTTGAAACAATTAATTTTTTAACTGTAGGTCTTCTTTCTGGCTCTTCATCATAATGTGGGCAACAAGTTCCTTTAATAATATTCATACAAGGCATTACTTTTAAATTTGAATCCCAAGAATCTGTAATACCGTTTTGAAACCAACAAATAGCGCCAGCACTTACACCGCTCATGACGATTCCATCTTTGTAAGCTTTTTTAAGAATCTTATCTAAACCCCATTCATTCCAGACAGCCAACATGCTTTTTGTATTGCCTCCGCCCACAAAGATAGCATCTTGAGAAAAAATGAGTTTTTTTAGATCTGGAGTTCTTTTAAAAAAATCTAAATGCGTGGGCTCACATGAAAGCTTAGAGAAAGTTGCATAGTAATTTACTTTATAAGCCTCGTTATCTCCGGTTGCTGTTGGAATGAAACAAATGTTTGGTTTCCTTTTTTTAGTCTGCTTGAGAATGTATTCTTCAATAATTCCCTCGCCTGGATTTCGACCAAAACCTCCTCCGCCAATTGCAATTATATTTCTATCTTTAGCCATTAATTTAAAAATTCTTGGTGCGCATAGAGGGAGTCGAACCCCCACACCTTGCGGCACTGGTACCTAAAACCAGCGTGTCTACCAATTCCACCATATGCGCATATGAAGAGTCGATAAGTTTAACCATTATTGAGTGTCAATCAAGGCAGGTTTAGAACTTAATTGATCTTGCAAATCCGCAATAGTTTGATTGGTCTGTTTTCTATAAGCATCTACTGCTTCTATTGCTTCTTCCAATTCAGCCAATCTTTCAGCAAATGTATTACTGTTGAGCTCGAAAGACGAAAGCTTCGCCAATCTTGCTTTTATATTTTTTAAAGAAGCATCTATTTCCGCTAAAGACTCAGTATTGGATGCTGAACTATTTTGTACTTCAAATATTTCGTCACTGATAACTTTATTTTGTTCAGTTAAAATTGAAATATCCTTTTTATTTCTTTTGTTGCTTAAATCCCAAAGCTTTCTAATTTCTCTATTAACTATTTTTAAATCAGCCAATAGAGTTTCAATGCTTTCCTCAGAACTATCAGAAGATAGTTGAATATTTTCTTCTAATGATATCAATCTATTATTAATCTTAACTAAATTATCTTGTTGAGAAGATATTCCAAAATAAGTCCATGAAAATGTTGCCAAAACAATTGCAGATACTACTAAATAAAAAAAGAATTGCTTGGGCGGAACCTGGCTGGATACATATATCTTTCTTGAAGACAAACTTCTGTCAGACTTTTTATCTTTTAATTCGTCTTGTTTCATTGTAAATTTATCTGCCAATTAAGACATTTTAAATTTTCTTTGATTGGTTGTAACTACTTAAGTAAGGTGAAAATCTTATAAAAATGGAGAAGAAATGAATTTTAGTTTTTCAAACGAGCAAATATTAATGCAAGAAGAGGTTAAAAAACTTCTTGATAAAGAAAATTCTGTTAAAAGAAATAGAACAATTTTAGAAGGTGAAGAAAAGTTTGATCAGGAGCTTTGGAAATCCCTTGTTGCGATGGGTTTAACTGCTACCACCATTCCTGAAGAATATGGTGGTATTGGAATGGGTTTTTTAGAATTGTGTGTGATTGCTGAAGAACTAGGAAGAGGCATCGCTCCAGTACCTTTTTCTTCTAGTGTGTATCTCGCAACTACAGCAATCCTAAATTCGTCAAACGAAGAAATAAAAAAAGAATATTTACCAAAATTAGCCAATGGAGAAATAATTGGCACATTTGCTCATTCTGAGAAAACTTCTTTTCCTGATGAATCTGGAATAGCGGTTACAGTTAAAGGAAATAAAATTTCAGGTCAAAAAATTGCTGTTCCTGATGGAGATATTGCAGATTTTGCAATTGTTTCAGCAAGCAGTGGAAAGAAAGTTGGCTTATACATAGTAGATCTAAAAGATAAAAAAGTAAGCATAGAAACACTGGATACTTTTGATCCGTCTAGGTCTCATGCCAACGTCAGTTTCGATGGAGCAACTGCTACTTCACTTGAAGACGATGCTTGGACGTCGATCGAAAAATTACTTGATCAATCTGCAGTTCTTTTCGCTTTTGAACAAGTTGGTGGAGCGGAAGCAGCAATGAATATGGCAAAAGAATATGCAATGGGTAGATATGCCTTTGGGAGAGCAATAGCATCATTTCAAGCTATAAAACATAAGGTAGCTGATATGTATATTTCGTTACAATTAGCTAGATCAAACTGTTATTACGGTGCTTGGGCTCTAAGTAACGATTCTTCTGAGCTGCCTACTGCAGCTGCAACTGCGCGTGTTAGCGCAACCAAAGCTTTTTATGAATGCTCAAAGGAAAATATTCAGACTCATGGAGGCATGGGGGCTACTTGGGAATTCGATTGTCATCTGTTTTACAGGAGAGCTAGATTGCTTTCAAGTAATATAGGCAGTCAAGGAATATGGAAAGATAAATTAATTACATCGCTGGAAAAAAGCAATTCGCCGGCTTAAAATAAAATAAAAGAAAAGGAGTAAAAACCATGGATTTTAATGACACTAAAGAAGAAGCTCAATTTAGAGAAGAAGTAAATAATTGGCTTAGTAAAAATGCTGAAAAAAAACAGCATGCGAGAGATATTTACAAAGCTGCTGGCATCCCAGGCGACGGCACTGCATTGCAAGATGCTAAAAAATGGCAAGAAAAGTTGTACGATGCTGGCTGGGCTTGTCTTCACTGGCCTAAAGATTATGGTGGCAGAGATGCATCACCAATGGAAAGAGTTATTTGGGGCCAAGAAATGTCTAAATATAAAGTTCCTGGCGGTTATTTCGAAATTGGTCAAGGAATGGCTGGTCCTGTGTTAATGACATATGCTACTGAAGAACAAAAGCAAAGATATTTACCTCCAATGGCCAAAGGTGAAGAAATTTGGTGTCAATTGTTTAGTGAACCCGGTGCAGGTTCCGATTTAGCAGGAATTAAAACCAAAGCTGAATTAGATGGAGACACTTGGACAATAAATGGTCAAAAAGTATGGACTTCTGGAGCTCAATACAGTGATTACGGTATCTTAGTTACAAGAAGTGACTTTTCTGCTCCAAAACACAAAGGCTTGACTTATTTCTTCCTTGATATGAAATCCCCAGGAGTTGAAGTAAGACCTATCAAACAAATAACAGGTGGTTCTGGATTTAACGAAGTGTANTTCACAGATGTGAAAATTCCTGACTCTCAAAGGCTCGGTGAAGTTGGAGATGGCTGGAAAGTTTCTTTAACCACTTTGATGAACGAAAGACTCGCTGTTGGAGACGCTTCAGGAGTTGATTTTCAAGAAATTTTCGACCTTGCCAAAGAGCAAGATTTTAATGGTGACCAAGCTATCAAAAATGGTTCTGTTAGAGAAAAACTTGCTGACTGGTATTGTGAACAATCTGGTCTCAAGTATACGAAAATGAGAAACATTTCTGCTTTGTCTCAAGGAAGTACTCCGGGTCCAGAGGCCTCTATTACTAAGATTGTGAGCGCTAATAAACTTCAGGACATAGCAAATTATGGTATGGACTTGATGGATAGCGGTTCAATTGTCAGAAATGATGATACTTCTGCGCTTTTTCAAGGTAGTCTTTTAGGTGCCCCACTTATCAGAATTGCTGGTGGAACGGATGAAGTTTTAAAAAATATAATAGCTGAACAAGTTTTAGGAATGCCTCAAGACGTTAGAGTGGACAAAAACGTGCCATTCAACGAAATTCCTACTGGGTCAAAAAATTAATTGAATAAAAAGTAAAAAGGACTTCGAAGTCTCTTTTTACATTTTTCAAATTGGCTGCTGTACATGTTGGCTGTGTTTTGAACATTAGTTGATACAGAAAGCAGCCAAGGCTTAGAGCGATAAGAGCCTTTTTTATATCCATTCATTCCCTCGTGATAAGCTAAATAAAGTAAGCGGGCGTTATTTTTGGGAATACCTAATTTTTTGCTGCTTCTGTCGTTATACCAGCCAATAAAATCGACAGCATCGCTGAAGTTTCTTCTAGAAACAAACCTATATCCTGTTGCTTTTTTATAAGATTCCCATGTTCCGTCAGTGACTTGAGCATAACCATACGCTGTACTTTTTCTTTTTCCTGGTAGCAGTCCAAAAAATATTCTTGTTCTTTCAGGCTTTGCTCCCTGTTGATAGCTGGATTCGTGCTTTATGAAAGCCATAGTGACCTCAGGGGCAATGCCCCATTTTTTTTCTGTCTTAAGTGACGCCCTATACCAACTTCTCTTTTCGTCAAAGATATCGCAAATATTCGACGTTTTAGATGGCGGAGTTGCTGCACAACTAGCAAGCAAGATTAAAGTCATTAAAATGAGATTAATTTTCATTTTGTGTTAAAAAGGAATCTAAATCTTCATCTGATATTATTTCAATATTTAAAGCTTTTGCTTTCGCCAATTTAGAACCGGCATCAGATCCTACAATCACATAGTCAGTATTTTTTGAAATCGAATTTACAACTTTTACTCCAAGATCCTCTAATTTGGATTTCAAATCATCTCTCGAAATAGAGGACAATTTACCTGTAATGGCAATTTTTTTGTCTTCGATTTTAGAATTTCTTGATAAAACTTTTTCTGCTTCAAGTTTAAAGCCTAAATTAATAATTTCTTTTAAAAACTTAATATTAAATTTATCTGAAAAGAATGCATGCAAGTTAGATGATGCAACTTCGCCGATATCATCAACTGCGATAAAATCGTCTACCGTAGCTGAAAAAATATTCTCAATTGTTAAGAATCTTTTTGATAAATTTTTTGAAGTTTCAAGACCTATCTCTTTAATGCCTAAAGCATATATAAAATTACTTAACTTAATGTTTTTGCTTTTATTTATAGAACTAAGCAAATTATTAATAGATTTCTCTGCAAAACCATCTAAATCTCTAAAGCTTTCTTTTTTTAAAAGATACAAATCTTTAATTGATTTAATAATTCCCTTATCAACCATTTGATCAATAGTTTTTGAACCAAGTCCATCAATGTCCATTGCTTGTCTAGAAACAAAATGTTTTAAAGTTTCTTTAAATTGACTGTATCCATAACAACTTTGATCTTCATTTTTCAGTCTTGCTAAATCTAAATTCGGAGTTAATCCCTCAAAAAAAGCTATGGGTCTAGAGCAACTTGAACAATGTGTTGGTTGTTTTATTTTTTGAGTTTTATTATTTCTTTTGTTTTTTTCTACTTTGATAACTTTAGGAATTACGTCTCCAGCTCTTTTTACTTTTACAAAATCACCAATTCTAATATCAAGCCTTTCAACTTCATCCATGTTGTGTAATGTTGCATTTGAAATTGTTACGCCACCTAATTTAACCGGTTTTAAATTAGCAACCGGTGTCAAAGCTCCTGTTCTTCCCATTTGAAAANTAACTGANAAAACCTCAGTAGTGCCCTCTTCAGCTTTAAATTTTTTCGCAATCGACCATTTTGGAGATCTTGAAGAAAAACCAAGCTCTTGCTGAAGAAAAACGTCATCAATTTTTATCACCACTCCATCTATTTCATAATTTAAAGCTTCTCGTTTGTTAGTTAACCTATCGCAATATGAAATAACTTCTTCAATTGAATTAACCAATTCAGTATCAGGATTGATTGGTAGATTCCAACTTAAAAAAGTATTGAGCATTTCTTGGTGGGATTTGAAAAAATTTTTTTGATCCACATAGCCTAAACTATGCAATTGAATTTTTAGTGGTCTCGCCGCAGCAATTTCAGGATTAAGCTGTCTAATACTCCCAGCCACAAAATTTCTAGGATTCGCAAAGGTCTTTTGACCAGACTTGGCATACTCTTTATTAAATTTATCAAATGCTGTCTTTTCGCAATATATTTCTCCCCTTATTTCAATTTTATCAGGATGATTTTTTCCATTTAACATCAAAGGTATTTGTTTGATCGTTTTAACATTGTGAGTAATATCTTCGCCTTGTTCTCCATCCCCTCTAGTGCCTGCTTTAATAAACTTTCCTTTTTCATAAATTAAGCTAACAGCAACGCCATCAATTTTTGGCTCGCAAGAATAAAAAAGTGTTTGTTTTTTTATTTTATTAAAAGTTCTTTTTTCGAAATCGTGCAAATCTTCTGGTTCAAAAGCGTTATCTAAAGATAACATTGGCGCCTCATGAAAAAATTCCTTTAAATCTGACTGAGGTGTGTCTCCGACTCGAGAAGTTGGCGAATCGCTTTTATCTAAAAAAACATAATCATTTTCAAGCTTTAAAAGTTCTTGAAATAATTGATCGTACTCATTATCAGTAATTTCTGGCTGATCTTTATTGTGATAAAGAAAATTATGATGGTTTATCTCATTTTTCAAANAGACATGTTTTTCTTTGATTTCTTTTTTTGATGCCATGATTAGGCAAGGTTTTTTAAATCAAACTCTTCTGCAATTTGGGAATAATGATCTACCATTTGTTTGGTTAGATTATTACGATCAGAATCTAATATTTCACTTTGAAAGTTTTCTGCCATAAGTTGTGCGATGTCTATCATCTTGGAAAAAGCACTCACAGAATTGGCCTTGGGCTTAAAAGAATAAACTAGAGTCATAACTTGGGTCTCTAATAAGTCGTCTTCAGGAATAAACTTACCTGGATTTAATCCGTTAATTAATAAAAAAGAATCATTTTCTTCTATTAAAATTTTAAACCAACCTCCTTCATCGTTATACTCAATTTTGTTAGATCCAAGAAACTTTTTAATTGCATCATAAGAAAATTTAGATTCCTCAGAATTTTCTAAGTGAAGAGTAAGCATCTCAGATTGAGTATTTTCAATTTCTCCTTCTTGACTTGAATCTAAGTCTCCGTTTTCAGAGAGTTTTTCTAAATCATTATCTTGAAAAACTTCTCTTTCAGAATTCTCAGATCCAACTGGTTCAAATAATTCTCTTGAGTTAACTTTTTTATCAATTTGTATTTTTGATTTCCTTCCAAAAAAAAGTTTTCTTAACATTAGAACCAATGTAATGGCTATTACTAGTGCTAAAAATAAAACTAAAATCTCACTAAAAATCATTATACTGCTGCTAGCTTCATTGCCTCATCTACATCAACGGAAACCAATCTTGAAACACCAGGTTCTTGCATAGTAACTCCTAACAAGTGTTTGCTTTTCTCCATTGAAATTTTATTGTGCGTTACAAAAATAAATTGAACTTTATCTGACATTTCTTCAACCATAGAAATAAATCTAGCGGTATTAAAATCATCCAGTGGAGCGTCTATTTCGTCCAATATGCAAAAAGGTGCTGGGTTGAGAGCAAAAAATGAGAAAACTAAAGCAATTGCTGAAAGAGCTTTTTCTCCTCCAGATAATTGAGACACATTTACATTTTTTTTACCAGGAGGCATTGCTCTAAAAAAAACACCCGATTCCAAAAGATCTTGGCTGGTAAGTTCTAGGCTTGCGTGTCCACCTCCAAAGAGCTTCGGAAACAATTCACTAACTTTTATATTCAGCTGGTCTAAGGTATCTTTAAATTTTGTTTTTGATTCCAAATCAATTTTCTTTATAGCATTTTGCAAAGTTGTTAACGCCTTTTCTAATTCTGAGAATTGAGATTCTATTTCTAATTTCCTCTCTTCTTCAATTTTATATTCTTCCGCTGCAGCTAAATTTATAGGTCCAATTCTAGAAATTGAAGACTCGATTTTTGAGATTTCATTTATAAGATTTTCTTCCGTTTCATCATTAGAAATTTCTTTTAATAAGTCTTCTAAGACAAAATTATCTTTCTCTATCTGTTTTAAATATATCTCTGCTTCGGAAAGATATCCTTGTCTTGTAACTTTTGAATCTTGAGAGTCCGTTCTGATTTTTTCAATAGAGATGTCAACTTCGTGAGATCTTCTTTCGCATTGTCTAATTTCTTCGGAAATCTCAGCAAATTTTGCTCTTCGATTAGTTAGGTCTTCCTCTACATTTGCTCTCGAATCTAACAAAGGCTTCATGTCTTTTTCTAATTCAGAAATTGGCTGTTCTAATTCATTAAGTTGATTCGTGTTTGATTCAAAAGCTTCTTTAGCAAGTTGCTCTTGTTCGTTTATAGAAGCAATATCTCTAGATATGGTTGCAATTTTTACTTTAAGACTTGTAATCTCTCCACTAAGTTGCAAAAGATCATTTTTTTGAGACAGAAATTTTTCTTCTTGGTGATCTTCCTGTTTTTCTATAATTTCATTTAGCTGAGAAAGTTTGTCTTCAAACTTTTTTAAATCATTAATAATTGGATCTAAATCTTGACTGCTCTTAGAGTCAAAATTTATCTTAAAATCGTTAAGACTATTCATCAGGCTAGATTGTTCGATCATAATTTGTTTTAAAATAAAAACTGGGGACATAGCTCCATCAAGTTTTGAAATAGATGCATCCATTTTTTCTAATTTGGGTTCTTTTTGTTTGAGTTCTTTATTTAAATCTTCGATTTCTTTTGTAAAAGAAATTTTCTTTTCAGATAAATTTTGTTGATTTTCTTTTTGAGTTTCTAGTTCAATTGTTAATTGATTTTTTTTATCTTTTAAAAAAACTAGTTGTTGTTCAGATTTAGAAAGATTTGCGCCACTTGAATAAAAATCTTCTTGAATGGAATCTATTTCTGATTGCAAGTCGTTTTGTTGCGATCTAAAAACATCAATTGAGCTAATTAATTTCTGTTTTTCGGTTTGTAATTTTTCTATTTCTAATTCAGTTTGTTTTACACTCAAATCTAATCTTGATGCAGCTTCGTTTCTAGCCTGCCAACTAAATGCTTTCAATAAGCCATTAAATTTTTTCTCCTTTTCTTTGAGAAAATTATATCTTTCAGCTGACTTAACTTGCTGGTTGAGTTTAAGTAAAGCTCTTTCTATTTCGTCGCGAATATCAGAGACTCTATTTAAATTTTCTCTGGTCTTTCTTATCCTCGATTCAGTTTCTTTTTTTCTTTCTCTATATATTGATATTCCAGCAACCTCTTCTATATAAGCTCTCAACTCCTCAGGTTTTGAGCTTATCAATTTTGTTGCCATTTCTTGTTCGATGACGGCATAACTTCTTGGACCTAATCCAGTTCCTAAAAATATATCGGTTATGTCTTTTCTTCTGCATTCAGTTCCATTTAATGAATAAGTAGATTTTCCATCTAAATCCAAAACTCTTTTTACTGAAATTTCTGAATAAGACGAATATTCACCTCCTATCCTGCCTTGATCGTTGTCAAAAAGAAGTTCCACTGAAGCTCTGCTTGAGGGGGCTCTAGATGAAGATCCATTGAAAATAACATCGGCCATTGATTCTCCTCTTAGGTTTTTAGCTGAAATTTCACCCATCACCCATCGAACTGCATCAATAATATTTGATTTACCACACCCATTTGGTCCTACGACACCTGACATACTGGAGGGGAAGCTTATTTTCGTTGGATCAACGAAAGATTTAAAACCTGAAAGACTAATATTTTTTAATCGCATATTTAGCTTCTAAGCTATATTTTAAACGATTTAAGACTTATTTACTGTTGTTTTTTTTAATTTCTAACTCTTTAAGAGCTGTATTCATAACTAAAATTAAAGCTTTTTTTTGATCTTCAGAATCTACATTTTCCAGAGCAACAGACCAACTTTTTAGTGCTAGTTCAAATTCACTTTGACTGAATAAATAAAGCCCTTTCATTGTTAGGGCTTTATGGTTTGACGGATCAAGGTAAAGAGATTTCTCCAGATTTTTTAAGATATTTGTATTAAAAGACAGATCATTAATAAGATATTGAACCTCTGAATAAGCGGCATAAATTTCTGCATCAATTTGATCCGGATAAACATCAATATAATTATTTAAAACTTTATAAGATTGATCATAGTATCCATCTGCAAGTAAATTCATAGCAAGTAAACTCAATTCAGACGCAGACAAACTATTCAAATTCAATAATTCATCAATTCTAGTGTTTAAATCTAAAATAAAGTTTTCGTCTTTTTCGCCTTTGTAAAAAGAACTAAAAGACTGTTTAGTTAAATTATCAAAGCCGCCAATGGATAAATAAATTAACAGAGCAATAATTACTGATATTAATAAAAGAATTCTGCTTGTCATTTTTTTTGAAGAACTAAGAAAAGAAAATATGCTGATAATAAAATTAAAATAATTGGAAAGAGAAAAAGTAAATAAGAAAAGTTATTTACTGGAGGCATGTAAAGAATATCGTCACCAAATTTTTCTGTTAAAAAAAATTTAATTTGATCATCACTCTTGTTTTCGAGAATCATATTAAAAATAATATTTTTCATATCTTTAGCTATTGGAGATGTTGAACCATTGATGCTTGAGCCTTCGCACAACGGACAGCTTATTTCCTCAGCTAAAGAATAAAATCTTTGTTCATGATCTTCGGATGAAAAAGAGTACAAGTTCAAAGCCTCTTGAGTAAAAACAATATATGAAATAAATAATAAAAAATAAGAAAAAATTTTCATTTCATTAAATTTGTAAATTTATTCAACCAAACCTTCTCATCAATTATGCCAATATGTTTTTGAATGATTCTATTTCTTTTGTCTATTAAATAAGTTTCTGGAGCTCCAGAAACTCCAATTTCTAATCCAAAATTACCTTTTGGATCATAAATAGTTTTCCAATAAGGATTACCAAATTGATCAAGCCATCTTAAAGCTTTTTCTTTGTCATCTTTGTAGTTCAATCCAAAAATTTTTACTCCTTTATTCTGTAGACTCATTAAAAAGCCATGCTCTAATTTGCAATTAACGCACCAAGTAGCCCATACATTAATTAATTTATACTCGCCCTCTTGAAATGAATATTGATTAATTGGCTCCTCATTTAATTCGTTCATCTCAAAAGCTGGAAAACTAGAGACCTCAATTGTTTTTTCATTAGGATTTAACAAAGTCACTATAAAAACAAGAAAAAGAATTCCTATAAAAAGACTGGAAAATAGAAAAAGATTTATTTTATTCATACTTTGTTCTTCTAAGAGCCGCTAAAAACCCCCCAATTGTCATAATTAAAGCGCCTAACCAGATTAATCTTACAAAGGGTTTGATCTGTATTTTTGCTATCCACTTACCTGAATCCAATTTTTCACTAAGACTGATATACAAATCTTCTTTCAGACCTACATGGATATCAGATTCGGTCATCACATTATTCGAAGCTGGATAAAAACTTTTTTCAGGTTTTAGAGCTATTTTATTTCTAGTTGCATTGTTTAAAACTTCGAATTGAACAACTTGAGCATAGTAATTTGAAAAATCTTGCTTGCCCTCATCAACCAATTTTATATTGTAATTATTTAAATTAGTGAATTCTCCTTTTCCAATTATTACTTCTTTATTTTGCGAAAAAGAAGAAACGACTCCTATACCTAAAATCATTACGGCAATCCCNAAATGTGCCGTAACCATACCTAAATTATTAAATAGTAAAATTGAGTTTTTTGAATTTCTATAAATATAGACTACTAATCCAGAAATAATTGCAGCAAACATCAAATAACTAGCCGTGGAAAAAATATCTGGGTAATTAAACAAAGTGTAAGTAAAGAAAAAGGTGAGAATAAAAACTATGCCTAAACAAGTTAAATAAAGGTAATTATCTTTTTTAGATTTTCCCCAAAAAGTTAAGATTCCATAACCTTGAAAAAAGGCTATAAAAAAAGCAATTGGTACAGTTGTTAAATTAAAATAAGGTGCTCCAACTGTAATACTTTTACCACCAGTAAAGATGTCATAAATAATTGGGTATATTGTTCCAAACAAGATCACAATGGCTAATATCAACAATAAAGCATTATTAATTAACAAGAAAAATTCTTTTGAAAAAAAAGAATAATCTGCCTCTTCTTTTGAGATTATGTCTGCCCTAAAAAATAAATAAAAAGAATAAACAGATATCAAAAAAGTTAACATCAACAAAATCAATCCTCTTTCAGGATCAAGAGCAAAAGTATGAACTGAAGTTAAAATACCAGACCTAACTAAAAACATACCAATAAAGCTTCCAATTACTGCTAGAACAGATAACAGAATAGTCCAGTTAATAAAAATATTTCTTTTATTGGTAACAATCGCTGAATGTATTAACGCTGTGGCAATCAACCAGGGAACCAATGAGGAGTTTTCTACAGGATCCCAAAACCACCAACCTCCCCAACCGAGCTCGTAATAAGCCCACCAACTCCCAAGTGCAATCCCAAGTGTTAAAAAACTCCATGCTAATGTTGTCCATTTTTTAATTCTCAAAGCCCAAGCTTCCATCACACCGACACAACGGCCTAACGCTATAGCAAATGGAATTACCAAACCTGCATAACCTAAATAAAGCATCGGGGGATGAATAGTAAAAGCAAAATCTTGCAATAAAGGATTCAGATCTGTTCCATTTAAAGGAGAAATTGGCAGTAATCTTTCAAAAGGATTAGATGTGAAAATAGTGAAGCCTGCAAAACTTAAAAAAATTAAAGAGGTAAAGCCATGAAGGTAGTTCTTGTCTCTTACAGAATGATAATTTGTAAATAGTGAGAATAAAACAATCCATAAAGAAAGAATCAAAATAAATAAAAGCATCGAGCCTTCATGTCCACCCCATAAAGCTGAAAACTTGTAATAAATTGGCAAAAAAGGATTGGAATTACTTGCTACATAAAGCACACTGAAATCATCAGATAAGAATGATATCTCTAGTGCTATAAAACTCATCAGGATAAAAACAAACTTGAAATAAACTAAATTTGATAAATTAATTATTTCTCTATTCAGATAGTATGAATAGCTTGCTAGACAAAAAATAGAAACAGCTAGAACAAAGGATATTATTAAAAAAATATTGCCTATTTCAGGAATCATTTTCTCTCCAGAGCTTGGACTACTTCTTTTGGTTCATAATTTTCATCGTGTTTAGCCAAAATTTCAAAAGCTTGAAAATTATTTTTAGTTTGATCGTAATATCCAGTTGCAACCACTCCAGCATCTTCTTTAAACAAATCGGGCAAGATTCCTGAATAATTTACTGTAACTTCTTCTTTTAAATCAGTGATTGTAAAATTTATTTCTAAAGAATCAGGCACTCTTATAAGTGATCCTTTTTGGACTAATCCACCAATACGTATTGACTTATTTGGTGAGGGATTAGATACAAGCAAATCTGAAGGAGAGTAAAAAAGGTTGATGTTCTGATTTAGCGCTGTCAAAACTAAAACGGTTGCCAATAATGAAGAGCCAAATATAAATAAAACTGCGTAAAGACGATTTTTTCTAATTTTTTTCAATTTTTTTTAATTTATTTATTTTATTGAGTCTTACTTTAGGAACTATTAAATTAAGACCTATCAGAGCAACGGTTATTAACAAAACCAACCAAACATGAAAATTATAATCATTGAAATCGTAAATCATTTTTTTAATAATTTTTAAACCATTCCTTATTAGTTTCTCGTTTTGCAATCTCAGCTCTCATTGCCATCAAGCCTGATAAAAGAACAACTAAATAAAAACCAAATATAGAAATTATGAGTGGGTATAACATCTCAGGAGAGATAGAAGAACTTTCTGTAAATTTAATACTTGCTGGTTGGTGAAGAGTATTCCACCAGTCAACTGATTTTTTTATAATAGGCAAATTAACTGCCCCTACTAACGTTAGAATAGAAACTGCTTGATCGGCAGATTTCTTTTCACTAAAAGACGAATACAAACTAATAATAGCAACATAAAAGATAAATAATACAAGCGTAGATGTAAGTCTCGCATCCCAGATCCACCAAGTTCCCCACGTTGGTTGTCCCCATATGGAACCACTTATTAAAGCTAAGAACGTAAAAGATGCGCCAATCGGTGCCATTGATTTGATAAAAATACCAGCCATTTTCATTCGCCAAATCATTGACACAACAGCAGCAACAGTCATGGTGTAGTAAATAGATTGAGATACTGAAGCCGCTGGCACATGCATGTAGATAATTCTGTAAACGTCTCCTTGTTTAAAGTCTGTTGGAGAAAAAAAGACTCCCCAAACAATACCAATTGTTAAAAATAGAAATGAGAGCAAAGCTACATAGGGAATAGTAATTCCAGAAATTCTGTAAAACCATGGCGAAGAACCTAATTTATGATAAAAAGTTTTTAAATTATTGAACGCCCTATTCATAATGCAACCTCAAAGCGCCAATACACGCGTAACAAATCAAAGGTAACAAGAAAATAAATATTGCTAACATCATTAAAAAGTAAAAACTCGGATTTTCGCCATTTAAAAATGAAGTAACCGCGGAAGTTCCCAATATCAGTATAGGCAGACTTAAAGGCAAAACAATTGCTGGGCCTAAAATACTACTTTTTCCTAAAGACAATGCTCCTGCCAAAGCTCCGAAAAGAGATATCACAGGAGTACCTATTAAAAGACTTGTTAACAAAATTACTAATCCTTCACTCGGCAGAAATAATAAAAATACAACCGTTGATGACAATATTATTATCGGCAAGGAACTGAAAATCCAATTAACTAAAATTTTTAAAATAACCAAAGGAAGGGTTGAAACTCTTAATGAAAAGAAAATATCTAGTGAGCCATCTTCAAAATCTTCATTAAATATATTTTGGATTGATAGCAAAGTTGACAAAAGAACGCAGATCCAAGTTATGCCTGGAGCCAAAAAAGATAAATCTGCTGGATCATTAGATAAAGCAAGAGGATAAAGCGCGATAGTAATCAGAAAGAATACAATTGGACTTAAGTAAGTGCTTGATCTCTTTCTATAAGAAACTAGCTCTTTATAAAATATCCTTTTTGCTAAATTAGTCATTTTTAAAATCATCGATATTTATTTCTTGAAAGCTTTTCCCTTGATTCTCATGAGAAGTGAAAACTATTGAACTTCCTTCAGAAGTTTTTTGCCGAAATATTTCATTCAAGCAATCTATTCCTTTGTCATCCAGACTAGAAAAAGGCTCGTCTAAGACATACAAATCAGCTTTTACAGAAGCAAACAAAGATAATAAAATTTTTTTCTTTTGACCTTCTGAGTAATTACCAATTGAAGTCGAGAAAGAGACCTTGCAGCCAAAATCACTTAGAAAATTTTTGATTTTTTCCAGATCAAATACTGGATTTCTCAAATCATTTTTTAAATTTTCTGCAACTGTTAAATTNTCTTTAAATCCGTTCTTATGTCCCGCGTANAAAATATTNGGNGAAGAAATATCTTTGATATTTTTATTTANATACAAAATTTCTCCTTCNTANTCTTGNAANATTCCAGANATATTTTTTAAAAANGTNGTNTTTCCAGACCCATTAGAGCCTGAAACTTTTNTAATNGTTTTAATATCTAAGNAAAGGTTNAGATTTTCAAATAGATATTTATCCGTATAGGCATATGATAAATTATCGACTTTTAACATGATCGAAATTAGTTAAATTAAATATTTAACCGTTTTAAGTTAATATTATAACTAATTATAAAATTAAGGACTTTAGAATGAGTGACGATTTTGGAAAGAGAATAAGTATAGAAGAGGTAGAAGAAGGAACCTCTTTCGCGCCTAAATTTGATGAAAAAGGCTTGATTCCGGTGATAACCGTAGAAGATAGCACTAATGAAATACTTATGCATGGCTACTCAAACAAAGAAGCTTTGCTAAAAACAATCGAGACCAATCAAGCTCATTATTGGAGTAGAAGTAGAAAAAAAATCTGGAAAAAAGGTGAAACCAGTGGCTTGAACCAAGCAATAAAAAAAATACTTATTGACGATGATCAGGATTGTCTAATTTTTAGAGTTGAACTTGGTGGATTAGCAGCGAGTTGTCATGTCGGTTACAAATCATGTTTTTATAGGTCATTGAAAGGTAAAAATGAGTTAATTTTTACCGAGACGGAAAAAGTGTTTGATCCTGAAGAGGTTTACGAAGGTCAAGACAACCCAACCATTCTTTAATATCTGCCCTTGTAGTTTAACTGGATAAAACGGCCGCCTCCTAAGTGGCAACTCTAGGTTCGAGTCCTGGCTGGGGCACCAAAAGAATATGTAATCAAATCCTATTTTCTCTTTTTTTAATATTTAGAAATAGATTTGATTCTAAAAGTGGTCACACTTTTGATTACGCCCTCACACCCTAAGATTCCTAAAAGCCTTGAAAAATTAAGTTATCTAGTCAAAATCTCCATTGCTTTTTTATCGTCTACTACAGGTACTATTGCAGACTCGCACACTTCGTTCCATCCATTAGCGAATTCAATTACAAGTGTCGGATCATCTGCCTCAACTATAACTATTCCGTTGCCAGTTGTGAGGTCGTGATATCTAGCAAGCTTTTTAGAGCCCTTTAGGAATTGACCATCAAGCTCATCTAACGTCATGGAAGCAAAAACTTTATATGCCTCTTGATTGCATTTGAAATCAATCATGTAGATAGCTGCTTGTGAGATATTACAAAACATTAACGCAACACCTAGAACAAAGTATTTTTTCATTTTATGTCTCCAATAGATTTAACGATTTATTATATAAAATTTTTATTAAATCGATATCACTTTTAACTCTTTTTTAAAGGAGCTTAGAATTTAAAAAATTCATAATTTTTTTAAGGGCGGGAATAGCATCTCTCTTAAAGTCATTTCCTGATAAAAAAGTTTTACCGGAATCTAAATAAGCATGTCTTTGATCTTTGTATTCCCAATAGGTAACTTCCTGACCAGCATCTTTTAGGGCTTTAACGTATTCCTCGATAGCATGAACCGGAGTTACTCTATCTTCACTTGCTGAAGTTATGAATTGTGGTGGCAATTTTCTTTCATCTATATTAGGAATGTTATAAATGGGAGAAACTGCCTTATACATTTCAGAATTTTCCTGTGCATTAAAATTATTCCCAAAGACGCCTCTGGGTTTTGATAGAGCAAGTGTCCAAAACGGATTTTTTCTAGTTTCAAAAATTCCTTTAAGAGCTGAGCTATATAAATTGTAAGCCCCATAACTAAGCACTGCTGCCTGCACATCAAGCAAATTTTGATTTTTGACATCTTCTGCAGTTATGGATTCAGGCACATAAGATGGTGTTATACAAAGATGATCAGAAAAACTGCCACTGGTTGCTATTTTATTTCCTGAATTAACAATCATTGCTGAGATGTATGCTCCTGCACTATCGCCAGTCACAGCAATAGAATTTTCATTGCCTTTGTAATTAGAAATATTTTCTTTAATCCATAACACTGCGCCGAATGTATCGCCAATTAATTCATCGAATGTTACGGAGTTTTTTTGGTCTCTTAACAAACGATAATCTACATTACAGACGACATAGTCATAATTGCTGGCAATATATTGAGCCATATTTTCTATGATGTATTTTCTTCTTAATAAAAAACCACCGCCATGAAACATTATCAAGACCGGAAAAGAACTCCCCTCTTTAGTTGGAGAATATATATCCATCGCCAAATCAAAACCTTTAGGTGAAGCCCAGATAACATTTTTTGATAAAGAATAATTCTTCTTATTATTTATGTTTTTATCTAAAGAATATAATTTTGAAATTAGATACATCTCAGAATTTTTAAAATGGTATAAAAAACCCAGCTAAAGCTGGGTTTTTTTGTTTATTTGATTTTAACTAGCTTTATCTATTGCTTGATTAATATCGGCAATAATATCTTCAACATTTTCAATTCCAATAGATAATCTGACATAGCCAGGTGTCACACCAGCAGAGAGTTGTTCTTCTGGAGCCAATTGACTATGCGTTGTAGTTGCAGGATGAATGGCTAAGGATCTTGAATCTCCAATATTGGCAACGTGATACAGAAGCTCCAAAGAGTCAATAAACTTACTACCAGCTTCTTTTCCACCTGGTAATTCAAAACCTATTAAGGCACCGTAACCACCAGTCATATATTTATCAGCCTTTTCTTTTTCAGCTCCTTCAAATAGTCCCGGGTAAGTTACCGATTGTACTTTTTTATTGGCTGCGAGAGCTTCAGCAACTGCTTGAGCATTTTTTGCATGTTCTCTCATTCTCAACGGTAAAGTTTCCAGTCCTTGAATGAACATCCAAGCATTGAAAGGACTCATAGCGCCACCTAAATCTCTTAACAAGGTAGTCCTTAATTTAAGCAAATAGGCAAAAGGAAGCCCCATATTTTTTGTGACTTGTTCATCCCAGACTACTCCACCATAACAAGGATCTGGAGTATTCATAGCTGGCTGCCTATCAGCACCTGCTTTGCCCCAATCAAAATTACCGCCATCCACAATCAAGCCACCAATAGTAGTTCCATGACCGCCAATGTACTTAGTAGTTGAATAAGTAGTAATAGCAGCACCATGATCAAAAGGCCTGCACAGGACTGGCGCTGCAGTATTATCAACAATTAAAGGAATATCATGTTTTCTTCCAATTTCTGCTACCTCAGAGATAGGAAAAACATGAAGTTTTGGATTTGGCAATGTTTCAGCAAAATAAGCTCTTGTTTTATCATCGGTTGCCTTCTCAAAATTTTCTGGGTCAGTGGGATCAACAAATCTCACTTCTATACCCATCTCTTTCAAATTGTTTTTGAATTGATTATATGTTCCGCCATATAAGTGAGAAGAAGAAACAATGTTATCTCCTGCTCTAGCCAAATTTTGAATCGAATATGCAGATGCTGTTTGTCCTGAAGCAACTGCAAGTCCTGCTGCTCCTCCGTCCAATGCAGCCATTCTTTGCTCAAGAACATCACAAGTTGGATTCATTATTCGGGTATAAATATTTCCAAACTCCTGCAAACCAAAAAGACTCGCTGCGTGCGCAGTGTCATTAAATTGATAACTCGTTGTTTGATGAATTGGAACTGCTACAGAACCTGTGTTTTCATCATTCCTCCACCCCGCATGAAGCGCGATAGTTTCTAAATTTTTCCCTTCGTAAGCCATTTTTTCTCCTTTAACTTAAAATAAAAAAACCTGTTTGCTCTCGCTAAACAGGTCTTAAAAGTCTTGTTTAGCAAAATTTATAAAGCGTTTGCAAGTCAGATAAATCAACGCTAGGTATATAAAACCAAATTAATTTATAATTATCAACTATTTTATGAATAATTTAGAAACAGTTCGCACTGAGGTAAGAGACAATTCTTTGGTGATTTATCTATCAAGAGAAGAAAGAATGAATGCTTTCACTCTATCTATGCAACAAGAAATTGTCAAAGTTTTAGACGATGCAGAGCAAAACGATGACATAAAGGCAATCATATTTACTGGGGACGGAAAAGCTTATTGCGCAGGAGCAGATTTATCATCTGGAGGTGATACTTTTGATAATAGAAAAGGCAGAAAGAGAACAAATAATGTCGTAAGAGATTCNGGAGGGCTTCTTACCTTAAGACTTTTTAAATCCAAAAAGCCACTGATTGCTGCTGTTAATGGAGCTGCCGTAGGAATAGGAGCAACTATGTTGCTGCCAATGGATACTAGGATTTGTTCCGATCGAGCTCGGTTTGGTTTTGTTTTTGCGAGACGAGGTATTGTCCCAGAGGCAGCATCGAGTTGGTTTCTTCCAAGATTAATTGGTATCGATAAAGCCCTTGAGTTATGTTACACGGGAAAAGTTATTTCAGCCGAAGAGGCTAAAGAAATTAACTTGGTTTCTGAAGTATTGCCGCAAGAGAAATTAATAGAAAGAGCTCTGGAAATTGCTAAAGAATTTACCGCAGAGAGCTCACAAATCTCTATAGCGCTTACAAGGCAAATGATGTGGCGAATGCTTGGTGCCGATGATCCTATGGAAGCACATAAAGTTGACTCAAGAGCAATTTTCGAACTAGGTCAATCAGGAGAAGCAGTTGAAGGTGTTACATCCTTTCTTGAAAAACGCTCACCTTCTTTTCCAGGAAAAGTTTCAAAAGATATGCCAAGTTTTTTTCCATGGTGGAATGAAAAAGAATTTGAGTAAATATGTCTTGGAAAAAAGAAATTAAAGAAATAGGTATCAGAAAAAAGGCTTCCAAAGCTCAAGGTGGTAAGAAAGCTGTTGAACTTCATCATAAAAAAGGAAGACTCACTCTGAGAGAAAGGATTGATATTTTTCTAGATAAAGATTCCTTTGAGGAAATTGGGGAATTAGCTGGTGGAGTCGAAAAAGATGAGAATGAAAATTTCAAATCAATGACTCCAGCAAATTTTATTCTGGGATTTGGAAAAGTAAATGGAAAGCAAGTTATAGTTGGTGGAGAAGATTTTACAGTTAAAGGTGGCTCTCCCAATTCCGCGGGTTTGAGAAAAAGTGTCTATACCGAAGAACTAGCAATCCAATATAAATTGCCCCTAGTTAGATTACACGAAGGTGGAGGTGGTTCCGTTGCCGGACCAAAATCTGGTTCCAGCGCCGATCCGGTTTTTACAAGATCAAGATTTAAATCCGTTGCTGATTCATTAAAAGAGGTACCTGTTGCCAGTGCTGCTCTCGGACCGGTTGCTGGCCTACCTGCTTCCAGATTTGTGGGTTCTCATTTTAGAGTAATGACAAAAAAAAATTCTCAAATATTAGTGGCAGGGCCGCAGGTAGTCTCAAGAGCCTTTGGAAAAGAATTTACCAAGGATGAATTAGGAGGTTCTGATATACATAAAAAAAATGGTGTGACAGATAATATTGCTAATTCTGAGGAAGAAGCTTTAGACCAGATCAAATCTTTTCTATCGTATTTTCCTCAAAATATATACGAAATACCTCCAGTTATTGAATCGATAGATTCTCCTAAACGATCTGAATCTTCTCTTTCATCTATTATTCCAAAGGAAAGAAACAAAAGTTATGAAATGAGAGATATATTGAATTTAGTATTCGACAAAGAAAGCTTTTTTGAAATGACCAACTTTTTTGGTCGGGGAATAATTACGGGTTTCGCTAGATTGAATGGATTTTCTTTTGGAGTATTTGCAAATGATAGTAATTTTTATGCCGGTTCAATGACTGCGGATAATGCAAAGAAAACTTCTAGATTTGTTAAACTCTGCGATACATTTCACTTACCTATTATTACCTTTGTGGATGAACCTGGTTTTTTAATTGGCCCGGAAGCGGAGAAAGAGGCAACTATCTTGTACGGTACTGAAGCAGTTCTTGCTGTAAATGAAACTACAGTTCCTTGGGCTACTGTTTTAGTAAGAAAATCTTTTGGTGTCGCAGCTGCTGCACATTTTGGGAATAATCCTTACGTCCTAGCTTGGCCCTCCTCTGAATCGGGAGCACTGCCACTGGAAGGAGGTGTAGCGGTTGCATTTGCCAAGGAAATTGCAAGTGCTGATAATCCTGAAAAGAAAAGAAAGGAAATTGAAGAAGAAATGGCAAAAAAACAAAATCCTTTTTCAAAAGCAGAAAGCTTTTCTGTTCATGAAATTATTGACCCCAGCGAAACTAGAAAGTATCTTTGTGGATGGATTGAAAAAGTTCAGCCTCAATTGAAGGCAAGATTACATATAAAATAATAACTATTAAGGAGAAATATGAATAAATACGAACAATTTTATATCAATGGTGAATGGGTAAATCCTGTAAATAAATTAAAAACGTTGGATGTTATAAATCCTGCAACTGAGGATGTTATTGGAACCATTGCTATGGGTGATTCTGATGATGTTGACTCTGCAGTTAAAGCTGCAAAAAATGCTTTCGAGACATTTGGACAAACTACTACAGAAGAAAGAATTGAAATTCTTCAAAAAATTGTAGAAATATACATGACCAGATCTGCTGAAATTGCGGAAATGATTTCAATAGAAAATGGTTCTCCTATAACGCTCTCTAGAAATGCACAAGCGGCATCGGGTATAGGTCACTTCGCAACAGCTTTAGCAACATTACAAAACTACAATTTTGAAGAAATTAGAGGAGAAACAGTAATCAGGAAAGAGCCAATTGGTGTGGTAGGAATGATAACTCCTTGGAATTGGCCCATAAATCAAATATCTTGCAAAGTCGGTCCTGCTATTGCAGCCGGTTGCACAATGGTATTGAAACCAACAGAGATAGCTCCTTTAAATGCGATCTTATTAGCAGAGGTTTTACATGAAGCCGGATTGCCAAAAGGAGTTTTTAATTTAATCAATGGGGATGGACCGACTGTTGGAGAAGCAATGTCTGCTCATCCAGACATCGACATGATGTCTTTTACAGGATCTACTAGAGCTGGAGTAGCTGTTGCTAAAGGTTCCGCTGATTCAGTAAAGAGAGTTCATCAAGAACTAGGCGGAAAATCTGCAAATATAATTCTAGATGATGCAGATTTTGCTAACGCGGTAAGCAGAGGTACGAAGCATATGTTCAACAATACTGGACAATCATGTAACGCTCCTTCAAGAATGTTGGTTCCCGAAAGTAGACAAGCAGAAGCAAAAGAAGCTGCTAAAAAAGTAGCCGATGAATTAATAGTTGGTGATCCTTCTTCTGAGGAAACTGTCATGGGTCCTGTAGTAAGCGATGTTCAATTTAATAAAATTCAAGGCTTAATAGAAAAAGGCATTGAAGAAGGTGCTGAGGTTGTCGTTGGTGGTTTAGGAAAGCCAGAAGGATTAAACCAAGGCTATTTTGTTAAACCTACAGTTTTTGCAAATGTCTCTAATGACATGACAATAGCTAGAGAAGAGATATTCGGTCCAGTTTTGTGCATGATTCCTTATAAAGATGAAGAAGATGCTATAAAAATTGCTAATGATACTCCTTATGGATTATCAGGATACATATCTTCCGAGGATCCTGAACATGCTTTAAGTGTCGCAAGAAGAATTAGAAGCGGTAACGTTCATATAAACAACGCGCCAACAGGTATAAATGATCCTTTCGGGGGTTTTAAACAATCAGGAAATGGAAGAGAATGGGGAGTTTTTGGATTTGAAGAATTTTTAGAGATTAAAGCTGTGTTGGGTTACAAGCCCGACGAAATAGATTAATTAATAATTATTTCATCTGAATTCTTGGAGACAATGATTTTATCGTTGTCTCTAGCCAACAAAAAATCATAAGACACGTCTGAAAATAAGTCTTCCATATACCTTATTCCAATTGGATTCTTGGCTGGAACCAGATGATTAATTATCAACAAGCCCAGGTCTTTATCCTCTAAGTTTCTCTTTATATCAATGACATCAGCGTGGTAATCCAAAATATCATGAAATGCAACTTCCGCTCTATAAACATTATTTTCTTTAGCAACTTTTTCCAAAAGTCTTACGTGATCTTTTATCATTCCATCGTGAATCAAAATATCGGCTCCATTTACTAAAGAAAAAACATTATCTGTTATCTCGGTATCACCAGAAATTATAATTTTTTTATTGCCAAAAAAGAGCCTAAATCCAAGTGCCTCTTTAACAGGGTGATGATCAACAAGAAATGATTCAACTTTTAAATTTTCATCTTCAAAGATTACCTGAGGAGAATTTGTTGGTTTGTGTACTTTGGGAATCATAGGTCTATTTTCCGGCGGAACAAATTCAACTCCATGATGATCAACCCGATAGTTTTCATCATTTTGATAAGCTAAATTTATTCCTTCTGTAACGTTAATAATCTCAGAACTACCATAAACTTCTAAAGGTGTTTCAGCTCCACTAACCCATCTTCTTAAATTCAGCTCATCTAAATCTCCAATATGATCTGAATGGGCATGGGTGATAAAAACCGCTTTAATATTTTGAGGGGGATAATTATTTGAAATCTTAGCAAAACTATTTTCTCCATTGTCAATCACATAAATGTCAGAACCTATGACAAATGCCATACATTGAGCTCCCTCGGGCATCATTGATAAAGGAGAACCTGAGCCACAGAAAAAAATTTCTAGTTTGTCAGAATTGATAGACTCGCTTTCTTCAAAAAGTGTTTGCATGCGAGATTCAAAAAGTGATTTAAGAAGATAATTTTGAACATATGTATTACTCAAAGAAAAATAGCCAGCAAAGGCAAGTGGTATAATGATCAGCAATGAGAAAATAAGGATTTTTTTCATAAAGTTTTAATATTTCATATACATTATACTTCCCCCAGTATAATTATTTCAAAATGTTAAAGTTTAAAAATTTCTTATTACTAATAATAATACTTTTTTCAAATTATTATTTATCTAATATTTGGATTGAACCAAAAGATGAATTAAAGATAAAAAAACTTGAACTTTATTCTGCAAAAAATAATATAAATATTAGAACAACAACCTATCCTTTAAATTTAAATTCTTTAAAAAATTCTACAATTTACGAAGCCTCGTTTTTAAGCGATAAAATTGAATTAAACTCCCTCGTTGACAAATTTTTTAAAAAAACTGAAAGGTTTAATTCATCTATTTCTTTGAACGCCTTTTCTGATGATTTAATGATCAAAAATTCAGATGATAATTGGACCAGCAAAAATTCTATTGTTCTTAAAAATAGTTATACAAACAAAAATTTTTCCTTAAACCTAAACCTTCATTTTATCGAAGATTCTTATGACGAAAAAAAAATTATTTATAATGGATCTCATATCTCATTTTCAAAATGGAATTTAATTTTTGGGATTGGATTTATTGATCGTTGGTGGGGGCCCACTCATAATAATAATTTGATTCTTTCAAACTATGCCAAACCTCCTTTAGGATTGTTCATAAATACTTTAAAGGGGTTTGATTTTTCAAATAGATTTTTAGCGCCGTTGGGTAAAATTGATTTTGCTCTTTTTATAAACAGGCTTGAAAAAAATAGACATATTCCAAATCCTTTTCTAGTGGGTACAAGAGTTACTTTTAATCCGTTAGATAATCTTTATTTAGGCCTTTCAAGAACTATAATGATGGGAGGAGAAGGCAAAAGTGAAAGTTTTAACTCCTTTTATAAAGCTTTTTTTGAAGCAGGAGGAGGATCAGGAGAATATCAAAGAGTTGGAGGAAAATATATTGGAACAAATTTGTCAAATCAGTTGGGAGGTTATGACATTAAGTATGATATAAAATTTAATCAAAATATTGCTTCTATTTACTTTCAACGAATTGGAGAAGATTCTGATACCAGCACTACAAGCCTAATATCATCCTATATATCTACTCTGGGAACAGAATTTAAATTTTTTAAAAATGATTTATTAAATTCAATCGTTCTAGAAATTTCTAAAACATCTACTGAAGATCATTTTGCTTATGAAAAATATAACATTACATATGCACATGGTATTTATCTATCTGGATATAGGTATAGGGGATTGCCAATAGGGGCTTTTATAGATGCTGATTCCAAGTATTCACAATTATCTTTCTTAAAGGAAGTTAGTGATAATGCTCATTTTAAACTGGATTTATTTTATGCAGAGCCAAATGTTGATCAAAGTGGGGTAAGTGTTTGGGGTTCATCTGGAAAGCCTTTTTACGGCTTAAAAACTAAATATAAAACTCAATTTTCAAAAAAATTATCGATGGAATTAATTCTATCCTTAACTGACAAAAAACTACCATTTTTAGATTCAAATTTAGATAGAAACATATTAGGCATAATAACCGAATATAATTTTTAATTTAAACTTCTACTCGCCCTAAAAAACAGTACATAGAGGGAATAAGTAAAAGCGCAATCAGAGCGGAACCAATCACACCAAAACACATTGCCCACGCTAAAGTCTCAAAAAAAGTATCGAACAGAAGAGGAAATAAACCGCCGACAGTGGTAATGGAAGTAGTAACTATATGTCTTGTTGATCTTATGGTGGTGGTAATTAACTCGTCTTTTGATAATTTACCATCAGTAGCCTCTTCATTTAAATGAGATAAAACTACTATTGCATCATTAATTGCCAGCCCTGCTAAACCAACTATTCCCACCAATCCTATAAATCCAAAATTTTGAAAACCTAGAAACATTCCCAAAAACCCCAAACCTACACAAAGAAAACCGACCAATAGAATTACACCAGCTTGTAGAAAACTATTTAAAATCATTACCAAAGTAAGGATTATCAAGCCTAGGAATAAGAAAAAAGTACTGAATAATTGTCCGAAAGATCTTGCTCTTTCATCTGCATCTCCAAACTGTCGCATTGAATAACCAGCAGGCAGAGAATCTTCGAAAACTTTTAATTCCTCCTCAACGTCTTTTAAAACCATAGATGCTAGGCGACCTGGATAAACTGCTGCTTTAACAGAATTCAATCTCGATCCTTGATATCTATTAATTTGATTAATTTCACTTTTAAATTCAATATCTGAAAAATTTTCCACATATTCGTATCCGTTTCTCCCAGGTATCGCTAATAGAGAAGTTTGATTTATCTCTTTTGACTCAATATTGTTATTTTTTATCCTAATTGGAATTTCTTTATTGCCATCCAACATAGAGCTTATGTACATTCCTCTTGTTGAAGATGAAATTTCATTTAAGATTTCTCTTGAAGACTTTGAAGAAAAGGCTAAATCTATTTCATCTAACTTCAGTTCTAATCCAGTAATACCTGCAGATTGATCGGCAAAAACATCACTCACTTGCGGAGACTTGGAAATTATTGCTTTAAGCCTTTCTCCTAAAATTTTCAATACTTGATTATCGTCTCCAAAAATAGCTACCTGTACAGGGAATTCTACCGGTGGCCCATTAGTAAATTTACTTACTCTAATTCTTACATCAGCATGATCTTTTTCTAAGTTTTTAGCCAAATCTTCCAAGCCTCTATCCATTTCAGAATATGAGTTCGTAAAATAGACACCTGTAGCAAGGTTATCTGAGCCTTCTCCAGAAGAACCTCCAATCACATTGTATAAAAGTCTAGGCAGTCTCCTTCCAATCCACCACATATCAGACTCTATGTAGTCTTCCATTAAAACTTGATCTCTAATACTTTTTACTCTTTCTTTCGTAGCGAAAATAGAAGCATTTTTATCTAACTCCACTTCAACCTTAAACATTGTTTTTCCTTGATTAGGAAAAAAATCAGTATCAAGAAAATTGAAAGAAATAAATCCTATCAGAGGAAGTATTAAAGCAAGAACGAATGCTCTAAAAGGTTTATGAAAGCTCCATTTCAAGAAACTCTCATAATTCTTATATATTTTCTCATTACTAAAGCCTGTGTTTTTTGAATTATTTAAATTTAAGAAATTTTTCTCTTCCATTATTTTTAATANAACAGGCACNACTGTTAAAGCTAATAATAATGAAGAAGAAACAGCAAAAATAATTGTAATTGCCATATCTCCGACAAATTCAGGGCTTGCTCCCTTCCCTGCCGCCATAGGCATAAATGCAAGGCCAGTAGTAACAGTTGCAGCTAGCAGGGGTAAAGATAAATGTCTTATTGAGGCATATATTGCCTCACGATTTATTAAATTTTTACTTTTTCTAAATTTATAATCTTCAACTACGATGATGGAGTTATCAATTAACAATCCAAGAGATAAAATAATCCCCGTAACAGAGGTGGTATGAAGTGGAATACTAAAAATACTACATAACACTAAAACAAGAAGAATTGTAAGAGGAACAACCGCACTGACTATTATTGCCGATCTTGGACCAAGTGAAATATAACTTAAGGCTAAAACTAAAAACGTCGCAATTAAAATACTTTGCAGTAAAAAAGAAAATTTTTCTTCAACAAAATCTGCCTCATTAAAAACTAACTCTAGTCCTATTTCTTCTGGTAATTCTCTTTTAAATTCGTCGATGATTTTTAAAACTGAGCCAGAATACAAATCAGTTCTTTGAGAGAAAATTCCTCTCACTTCAACAAAAACGGAAGGAATGCCATTGAATTCAACGAATTCTATAGGAGGATCCACCGGCAGTTTATTAACTGTTGCAACGTCTTCCAGCCTCAAGGCTTGGAAGTCTCCTATTATTTTTAAAGGTAGTTTTTTTAGATCATTTACTAAAGATATATTATCCTGAGCTTGAATTCTAAATTCTGATTTTGCACCAGTTATGTTTCCTACAGCTTGTTTACTATCGTATTGATTTACTGCATTAGCTATATCCTGAATATTCATTCCAGCATCTGCTAATAAATCTAAATCTGCTCCAATATAAATTTCCTCTTTAGTGTCACCATAAATTATAGATTTTTCTGAATTAGAGATATTTGCTAACTTTCTTTTCAGTTGACTTGCTAATCGAGAGAGAATAATCATCTGAGGTTCACCATCTCCAAGCCACTGGAGAGCAAAAAGAAGAGTTGTGGGAGGTCCACTATGATTGAGGCCAATCCTTGTACCTTCTGGAACTAAATTAGAAGTTTCTCTTAATTTATTTTCTATTTTTGACCAAACTTCATCTGTTTGAGATTTGCTAACGGTTTCTTTGAGCTCGATTCCTACTAGTCCAACTCCGGTAGACGAGTTTGAACTTAATATTTTTATTTCATCAATCTCTCTGAGTTCTGTTTCTAAGATATCCGAAATTTGAGTTTCTATTCGCTCAGGTGAAGCGCCAGGTAAAACAGCTGTGATGTCGCCCCACCTTTCAGCCAATTGAGGATTTTCTTGTCTTGGTAATGAATCAAAGGATAAAAGTCCTCCAACCACAACAAATAACAAAAAAAGAAGAAAGATTTTTGGTCGATCTAAATATAAATCAACTATTTTTTTCATTAATTAATATTTATATTTTGCCCTTCTGCTACTTTAGAAGCTCCGCCAATGATAACTAAATCTCCATCTTTAATTGTTCCAGAAACATAAGCCATATTATTTTCAATATGAATAAGCTCTACGTAGTCTTTTTGAGCTAAATTACTGGGTGAAACAGTATATAGATTCCAAAGTCCCTGTTCTGACTGAGAGAGAGAATTTAATGGAACCCAAGCTCCTTTTTTTGACTCAGTAGTACTCAAAATTAATCTTGCAGTTGCACCAGGATTAAAAAAATCATTAAATTCGAATAATCCTAATTTATTTTTGGTGCCTTTTTCTGACATAGGAGCAATTCTGGTTAATTTGGCTTTGTATTCTTTATTTTCAATCAAAAATTCATACTCTTTTCCAATATCTAATATATTAATTAAAGATTTTGGCAAAGAAACTTTTGCTTCAACAAATTTTGAATCAAGGATTTCTACTATTGGGATGCTAGCATTAATTATAGAGCCTTCGTCTAAAAACCTATTTTGTATAATGCCATCATAAGGAGCTAGAATTTTAGTTTGTTGAAATTTTATTAAAGCTTTATCAAATTGAGCTTGCGCAACTAAAAAATTAGATTCGGCCCTTTCTAATTCCTGATCAGAGATAAAATTATCTTTATTTAAAGATAAAGATCTTTCAAAGATTTTTTCGAACATTGAAAGTTTTGCTTTTGCTTCGTTATAGTTAGCCAAAGCTTCAGAATCTTCTAGTTCTGCTAATAGATCTCCCGCGTTAACTTCATCACCAATATCAACAACTACTTTCTTCAATTTTCCAGAAATTTCAAACCCAAGTATGGATTGCCTTTTTGGTGTAATTTTTCCAGGCAATAATTTATTGATCTTAAATTCATCAATAATCTTAACTTCGTATGATTCGATATTCTTTTCAGCAGCACTGAAGCTCGACAAAAACAAAATAATTACTAAATATATTTTCATAATGTATAACTCAATTTTACAGTATTTTTAATACCTGGCGGAGAGGGAGGGATTCGAACCCTCGATGCAGGATTACCACATACTCCCTTAGCAGGGGAGCGCTTTCAACCACTCAGCCACCTCTCCGAAAGAGGAATTGTAAGTTTTTCACACGGATTGTCTAATAATATCTGCAGCTTTCTCAGCAATCATGATCGAAGGAGCGTTAGTATTACCTCCTATTAAAGTAGGCATTATTGAAGCATCAACAACTCTTAAATTATCAACACCTTTTACTTTTAAGTTGTCATCAACAACTGCCATATCATCATTACCCATTTTGCAAGTGCCAACTGGATGATAAAGAGTTTCGCCCGTGTCTCGTACCCACTGATCAACTTCGTCATCATTATCAACGTTTACGTCAGGACTGGGTTTAGATTGTTCTCCACGATAATCATCAAATGCGGGTTGCATAAAGACTCTTCTTGATTCTCTAAAGGCATTTCTTGTGTCGATGATATCTTGTTCTTCAGAAAGATAATTTGGATACATTAAAGGCGGTTCACTTGGATCAGCGCTTTTAAGCTCCAAATGACCCCTACTTTGCGGTCTTAAAATGCAAATGACCGCACTAAAGCCATGNTCAGCTCCTATGCCCTCTCTTCCATGAAGGTCATCTGTTTGGTAAGAAGCAAAATGAATTTGTGTATCAGGAATATCTTTTTCAGGACTTGACTTAAAAAAGGCTCCAGCACTCGAAGGNGGATTGGCTGCGTCTCCAGTACCCAAGCAGTAAATATTGCAGTCCTGAAAGTTGAGTTCTCAAAAAACTTGCCGATCTATGAAGAGTTACTGGTTTAGTACAATGAAAAGAATGCACAACTGCGTAATGATCTTGCAAATTTTTTCCTACACCCTTTGATTCATGAACCANATCTATTCCATGTTTCATAAGTTCTTTAGAATCCCCAATACCACTATTCATCAAAATTTGAGGAGAATTAATTGCTCCTGCAGAAAGAATAACTTCTTTATTTGCTTTTACAGTTAAAATTTTTCCTTTGTAAAGATACTCTACGCCGATTGCTTTTTTGCCTTCGAATAAAATTTTATTCACTTGAACGTTAATCTCTGTGCTTAAATTTTTTCTTTTCAAAGCTGGATGTAAGATATGCTCTTGCAGAGCTCCATCTTCTAGGACCTAATTTTGTATCGTGCATAGTATGCTCATACCTCGAAAACCCTTCTTGATTTTCTCCATTAAAATCTTTAGTTATTGGAAAACCAGCTTGTTTTCCAGCTTCAACATAGACATCTAATAATTCATCATCGGTTCTTTCAGATTTTTTTACATTTAGTGGGCCATCAAAGCCGTGGTAGTCTTTATCTCCATCACCATTAAAAGATTCGGCTTTCTTGAAGTATGGCAATACATCATCATAAGACCAGCCGTTGTTTCCCATTTGTCTCCACAAGTCGTAATCATGCGCATGGCCCCTTATGTAAATCATTGCATTTATTGACGAGGAGCCACCCCAGCCACGACCTCTTGGCCAATAAAGTTTTCTATTACTAGTAGTTGATTCTGGTTCAGTTTCAAAAGCATAATTAAGGTTACTTTTAGTTGGAACGATTTGAGAATAGCCCGATGGCATATGAATGAAAAAATTCCTATCTTTGCCTCCAGCTTCTAAAATTAATACGGTATTTTTACCATTTTCTGAAAGTCTGTTTGCCATGACACAACCTGCACTTCCTGCACCAACTACTACATAATCAAAACTTTTTTCCATATCCTTCTCTCCTTGTATATAGGGCTTTTTAATATATTTTATTTACCGATTAATTACAAAGAAATATACTAAAAAAAGTGGGAGATTTAGCAAAGGTTAACGAAATTGATATTTGGTGGGAGGATTTTGGTGATTCAAAAAATCCTACTGTCTTATTAATCATGGGAGCCTATACAAATTCTCAGGCTTGGCCTATGAGTTTAATCAATCTTTTAGTTCAAAATAATTATCATGTTGTAAGGTTTGATAACAGAGACTCAGGAAAAAGTACTTGGTTTGGAAAGCGAAACTTTTTTGAAAATCTAATAAAGTTTATACCGAGTTTTATTCTTAAATATTTAATTAGATACGTAATTCAATCAAATTATAAAAAATTACCTAATCCTAAAACTGTTAAATCTCCTTATGATTTAAACGACATGGCTAACGATGCCATGGCTTTAATGAAATATCTTAAAATTAAAAAGGCCCACTTAGTAGGTGCATCAATGGGAGGGTTAATAGCTCAAACAATTGCATTAAACAGTCCTGAAATAGTCAGTTCACTAACTTTAATGGTTACTTCACCTGGAATAAGAGATGAAAGATTATCTAAGCCTGACCCTATATTTTTAGATGGAATGACTGAATCTGCGTTAATGATGATTAAAAATAACCAAAAAGAGGCTATGTTGAAAACTTTTAAAGCGTCTATTGGTACCAGATTTTCCTACGATGACGTAGTAATCGAGGAACTATTCAATATAGTAGATGATCATGGAACTAATACTTATGCTTTTCATTCTAAAGCCATAGAGAAAACTCCAAGCTATTTGGATAAGCTTAAAAATATAAAGATCCCTACTTTAATAATAAATGGTTCTGAAGATCCCTTAATTCCTATAGATCATGCATTTGCTCTTTCAGAAGGTATTACCAAATCAGAATTATATGTCATGGAAGGAGTTGGGCATGAGTTACCAGAAGAGTTGATGAATGAAATCTCTAGTAGAATGTTAAAAACTTTTAAAAGTTAGTTTTTACTCCCAAGTTATAACAAAATCTTTTGAGTTCAGTTCTGGAATTTTTTTAGTTTTACCTTCAATTGTTCCTATGTATAAATAACCAATTACTATCTCGTTTTCTTTAAGATCCAATTCCATAGATATTTCTCTATTAAATGAAAATTTTCCTGTTCTCCAAATACCGCCAAAGCCCATTTCGTGAAAAGCTAGCAACATATTTTGACCAGCTGCAGCAGTTGACAATTGCTGCTCAATAATAGGAACTTTAGGATGTTCCTTGGTATCTGCTANTAAAACAATTATAAGTGGAGCTCTGTACGGTGCATCTTTATATTTTTTTAAAATTTCAGGATCAATATTTTCATTTAGTTTTTTTGCTGTATTCACAAAGGCATTGGAAAGCTTATCTAACCCTTTTCCAGAAATTTGAATGAATTTCCATGGTCTCATCCAAGCATGATCTGGCGCTCTTAAAGCACAGCGATAAGCTATTTCAAGTTGATCCTTCGTCGGGATTGGAGTCGTAAGTCTTGGTACAGAATTCCTAGTTAATAATGCGTCTATGGTATTCATATCAGCCTAATTCAAATGCATCGTGAAGAGCTTTTACTGCGTCTTCTGCATTTTCTCTTGAAACCACAACAGAGATTTTAATTTCTGAGGTAGAAATCATATCTATATTAATATTTTTATCCGCAAGAGCTGAGAACATTTTTGCTGCTACTCCAGCATGAGATTTCATTCCAACGCCTACAACAGAAACTTTGCTAATTTCTTTAGCTAGTTCTACGCTTCCACCTCCTAATTCATCTGAAAGATCATTTAAAATTTTCGCAGCTTTATCAGCTTCCTCGTCTTTAACTGTGAAAGTAAAATCTGTTGTTTTATCTTCTGCCACGTTTTGAACGATTACATCGACCTCAATGCCTTCTTTGCTGATAGGAGACAATATTTTGGCAGCAATTCCTGGTACATCAGGAACTTGTCTAATAATCAGTTTGGAATCGTTTTTTGTATGGGTTACACCTGAAATTAGAGCTTCTTCTAAATTTTCATCTTCTTTATCTATCAAAGTACCTTCTCCTTTATTAAAACTCGATAAAACTCTTATAGGCATATTGAATTTACTAGCAAACTCAACTGATCTTATTTGAAGAACTTTAGCACCTAAACTAGAAAGTTCTAACATTTCTTCGAAAGATAATTTATCTATTCTTTTTGCTTTATCATAGACACGTGGATCAGTGGTATAAACTCCATCTACGTCTGTATAAATTTGGCACTCATTAGCATCTAAAGCAACGGCTAAAGCAACGGCTGAGGTATCTGATCCTCCTCTCCCAAGAGTTGTGATATCACCAAATTCGTTAATTCCTTGAAACCCCGTAATTACTGGTACTATTCCCTTTTTTAAATCTTTATGCAGAATTCTTGTGTCTATGGAATTAATTCTAGCTTTGCCATGAATTTCATTGGTTTTTAAGCCTAATTGAAAAGCAGTATAAGATTTCGATAAGAAATTTTTTTCCTTCAAAGCCATTGCTAAAAGAGCCACTGATACTTGTTCGCCCGAAGAAATAAGTGCATCGTATTCTCTCGGATCAGGCTCTGATTGAACTTCTTTAGCAAGATCGATTAAACGTTGTGTCTCTCCCGCCATTGCAGATACGACTGCCACGACTTCTTTCCCACTCTTAACAGATTGTTCAATTAAGTTTGCTACAGCTTGAATTCTCTCGATATTAGCCAGAGAAGTGCCGCCAAATTTTTGTACAACCAAATTTGAAATCATAATATATTTTTTAATTCAAAAAATTATTAGCTTCAGTTAATGCCAAATCTATTTTTTTAGGATCTCCGCCGCCTGCTTGAGCAAAATCTTCTTTACCGCCGCCTTTGGCATCAATTAATTTTGAACAAGATTCTAGCAATTTTCTTGCATCAATCGTATCCGACATGTCTTTTGAAACAGATACAATTATCATTGCTTTTGATTGAAACTCACCGGAGAGTACAATTATCGCCTCTCCAATAGAATGCTTTAATGAGTCTATGGGGCCTCTTAGATTAGATAAATTTATTCCGTCTATTCTTTTAATTAAAACGTTCATTTCATTAATTTTTTTAAAATCTTTTTTTAAATCTAATATCAAGTTTTCGTTTTGTTTTTGTTCTATTTTTTTTAATCTTTCTTGATATTTTTTTAAGCGAGCTTCTAAGTCTTTAATTTTATCTGGAATATCTCGAACTTTTGCTCCTAAAAAATTCGATAATTCAATAATTTCATTTTTTAAGTTGCTAACTAGCTCCTCAGCAAAAGAATTAGAAACAGCTTCAATTCTTCTAATTCCTGACGATATGCTTGATTCAGAAATTATTTTGAATAGTTTGATTTCGCTAGTACTTTTGACGTGAGTTCCACCACATAGTTCGGTTGAAAAATCTCCTCCAATTTTTAATACTCTTACATTATCTCCATATTTTTCTCCAAAAAAAGCCAGAGCACCAAGTTTTATTGCTTCGTTATAAGTAGTTTCAAAAACCTCCGTTTCAATGTCTTTACTAATAATTTCATTAACTTGATTTTCAATTTTAGAAATTTCCTCTTTTGTCAAAGCTTTGTCATGAGAAAAATCAAATCTTAACTTTTCATCATTAACTAGTGAGCCTTTTTGCTCAACATGATCGCCCAATATATTTCTTAATGAAGCATGCATCAAATGAGTAGCAGAATGATTCGAAACTATTTTTTTTCTTTTATCAATTTCTATTTCCATCAAAACGTTTTGGTATTTTTTAAAAGAACCTTTTTCTATCTCTGCAATATGCACGAAATGGCCGCCTACTTTTTGAGTATCTTTAACTTTTGCGAATCCTGTATCAGATTTTATAAAACCTGAATCTCCAATTTGTCCACCGGATTCTGCGTAAAATGGAGTTTTATCTGAGATAAATAAACAGTCTCCAGAGTCAGCTTTTTCAACCTCTGAACCATTTTTAAAAATTAATTTTATTTGGGCCTCAGCAGATTCTTGTTGATATCCTAAAAAATTGGTTTCCTCATCTAAATCAATTGAAGAGGGAAGAATAGAATCAAAAGTACTTGCTTCCTTAGCTCTATTTCTCTGAATATCCATTAAATTTTTATATTCATCCACGTCTACTTCAAGACCTCTTTCTCTGGCAAGGTCCAATGTCATATCTAGAGGAAATCCATAGGTATCATAAAGTTTAAACGCCAACTCGCCGGAGATGATTTCATCATTTAAATATTTTAATTTTTCTTCCAGTAAGTGCATTCCTGAACGCAAAGTATTACTAAATTGGTTTTCTTCACTTTCAAGAGAATCTTTAATCAATTCTTTATTTTTAATAAGCTCTGGATAAGCGTCGCCTAAATTATCGATTAATTCATCAATTAATTTCGACAAAATATTTTTTTCCGAAGTATTTAATTTATATGAATGTCTCAACGCCCTTCTAATAATTCTTCTTAATACATAACTTCTTCCCTCGTTCCCTACTAAAACTCCATCTGATAAAAGAAAAGAAGAAGATCTTAAATGATCTGCAATTACCCTCAACGAAGGATTTAATATGTCTTTAACATTTAGTTTTTTTGCAATATTTTTAATCAAATTATCAAAGATATCAGTCTTGTAATTGTCATTTGTATTTTGCATTACAGCTGTAATTCTTTCGAAACCCATTCCGGTATCAACCGATGGTTTTGGTAAAGGCGTCAAGTTTCCTTTGATGTCTCTTTCAAATTGCATAAAAACTAAGTTATAAATTTCTATATATCGATCGCCAGATTCGTTACCTTCTGCAGGCGGATCACCTAAAAAATCACTTCCATGATCATAAAATATTTCTGAACATGGCCCACAAGGGCCTGTATCTCCCATAGACCAAAAGTTGTCTTGATCTAATCTATTTACTCTTTCCTTTGGTATCCCAATTTTATTAAGCCAGATATCTTCAGATTCATCATCATCGATGTGTACAGTTATCCAAAGCTTTTCTTTCGGTAATTTATATCTTTCAGTGAGCAACTCCCATGCAAATTTGATTGCATCTTCCTTGAAATAATCTCCAAAACTAAAATTTCCCAACATTTCAAAGAAAGTGTGGTGCCTTAAGGTATAGCCTACGTTTTCTAAATCATTATGCTTTCCACCTGCCCTAATGCATTTTTGAGAAGAAGTAGCTCTTTTGAAAGAAGTTTTCTCAGCACCGAGAAATACGTCTTTGAACTGGATCATTCCCGCGTTCGTAAACAATAAAGTTGAATCGTTATGAGGAATTAAAGATGAACTTTTAACATGTTCGTGATTTTTTTCTTTGAAAAAATCAAGGAAAGTTTTTCGAACTTCGGAGGAATTCATCTTCTAATTTAAAAGATCTCCTCAAGCAAGTCTGTAAGTATTTTCCAAGACCTTTGATCAGCATTTTTTGAATAAACAGCTCCGAAATCAGGATCATTTGCTTCGGGATTTGTAAATGAATGCATAGCGCCGCCAAAAACATGTAATTGCCAATCAACTTTCTTATTTGTCATTTCCTCTCTGAAGGATTCAATTTGATCTTGCCCTACCATAGGATCTAAATCCCCATGAAGAGCTAAAACTTTTGCCGTTATTTCATTAGAAGAATTCTCCGGCCCGGCAAGAAAACCGTGAAAACTAATAGCAGCCTTGATATCAGCCCCTGTGCGGGCAAGGTCTATTGCAACTAATCCTCCAAAACAATAACCCATTATGGCAATTTTATTTGTATCGATAGTTTCTATTTTAGACACGGCATCAAATGCGGCTAGGACTCGGTTTGATAATTCTTCTCTGTCATCAAGCAATGGTTGCATCATAGCTGCATTCTCCTCATTTGAATCTCCAATTTTTCCATCTCCATACATATCTATTGCAAATGCTGCATATCCATACTCGGTTAATAATTTAGCTTTTTCTTCTACAAAAGCATCTCTTCCTGCCCAAGTATGCGCAATTAATACACAAGGATTTAAATCTCCATCTGGTTGGGTTAAAAATCCCTCAAAAGATTTTTCCCCTGATTTATAAATAATTTTTTCTGTATTCATATTTTTTGCTCCATTAAGTCTTTTTTAAATCTTTTATAATTTTCTACATAATGACTTGCGCTTCCAATTAAAATATCTTTCATTGAAGGATCAAGTTCTTTTTTAATTTTTGCTGGTGAACCCATTACTAAAGAATTATCTGGAATTTCCATACCTTCTGTTATGAGAGAGTTTGCTCCAATCAAACAATTTTTGCCTATTTTGGCTCCATTTAAAATTACGCTATTAATTCCAATTAAAGAATTATCTCCGATCAAACATCCATGCAACATAACTTTATGTCCAACGGTAACATTTTTCCCAATTTTTAAAGGATGTCCTGGATCAGCGTGTAAAACTGATAAATCTTGAACATTAGAGTTCTCACCAATTCTTATTTCTTCCACATCTCCCCTGATTACAGCACCGAACCAAACACTTACGTGTTTAGCTAGAAAGACGCTACCCATTACTGAAGCTGAAGGCGCAATAAAAAAATCTTCGCCATCAGTAGAAACTTCATTTTCACCTAATTTAAAAATCATAATCGAATTTTATATCTAATAAGTCTAAAAAGTTAATTGTAAAGGCTAGTGTAAGCCCCCAAATTTTATATTTTTCAAAATTAAAGACAGGGGTTTTAAAAGTTTCACCTTTGTAATTAGTAACTTTTTCAGAAATATTGGGTTTATTTGTAAAGAATGATAAAGGTATATGAAAAATATCTTCTACTTCATTAGAATTAGCTTTAAGACTCAATTTTTCATTAGCGACAGCTATGAATGGAGTTACGCTCAATCCAAATCTAGATTTCAAAGTATCAATCTCTCCAATTATTTTAATTTTGCTTTCATCCAAATCAATTTCTTCCGAAGCTTCTCTTAAAGCTGTTTGTATAAGTGATGTATCGTTTTTTTCCCTCTTGCCTCCGGGATAAGCTACTTCCCCNGGGTGACTTGGGAGATTTTTTGACCTTTCGGTCATAACAATAAATAATTCTCCCTCGGATTCATAACAGATTATCAAAACAGCCGCTTGAGGATGGTCTTCTAGAGATCCATTAGGAGAATAACTGTCGAGTTTCGATTTTAAAGTAGTTAATATTTTTAAAGGCATTAAAATCAATTATACTTCTGATTCTTTTTAATTAATTAATTTTATCTTGAATTATTGTTCTATTTGCTCTGGAAAAGTTATTCTCAAAGTCCCTGAAGGTGACAATAGAGAAAGATATNTCTGTACTAATTGTGGAGCAATTCATTATTCAAATCCGAATGTGGTTGTAGGTACTTTGCCTACTTTTGAAGATAAGATTCTATTATGCAGAAGAGCTATAGAACCCAGGGTGGGCTTATGGACGGTGCCTGCAGGATTTTTGGAAAATGGAGAATCTTTGCTAGAAGGAGCTTGGAGAGAAACAAAGGAAGAGACTCAAGCTGAGGTAGCTATGAGAGATATCTTTTCAATTTTTAACATACCTCAAATAAATCAAATTTATGTAATTTATCTAGCTGATATTGAAGATAATTCTTTCGGACCTACATCTGAAAGTTTGGACGTGAAACTGTTTTCTTATGATGAGATTCCTTGGGAAGAGCTTGCTTTTCCGTTCGTACCGAAAACTATTAACCATTATTACGAATGTTTGGAAAAAAAATCTTTCAAACTTCATGTCGAGGATATAGTAAGAAAGAAAAGTTAATTCACAAATTTTCTTGCATTGATAAACATTTCGAACCAGGGACTAAAACCTTGATCCTCATTATTTGTCCATGAGAGCTGTCTATTTAAAAAAGCTCTTTCTGGATGTGGCATGAGAATAGTTACTTTACCGTCAGAAGAACAAACAGACGAAATACCATCGGTTGTGCCGTTGGGATTGGAAGGATAACTAGTAGCAATGTCGCCTTTCGAGTCAACGTATTGTAATGGGATTTGATTATTTGAAAATAATTTTTCTAAATGAGATGAATCAGAAAATTCCATCCTTCCTTCCCCATGTGCAACTGGAACAACTAATTGGGAATCTTCCATATTATGAAAAAATATAGATTTTGAGTTATTAACTTTCAATTGAACTAATCTAGCTTCAAATTGATTTGAAATATTTCTTTTCAAACAGGGCCACCCCTCAGTGCCAGGGATAATTTCTTTTAATTCTGATAAAACCTGACATCCATTGCATACTCCCAGAGTAAAAGTATCAGGTCGATTAAAAAAATATTCAAAATTATCTCTTAATTCACTATTCATTAAGATTGAATTTGCCCAACCCCTACCAGCTCCAAGAACATCTCCATATGAAAAACCTCCAGGAAAGGCTAAACCTTTAAAATCATCCAGATTAAAAAAATTATTTTTTAAATCTGTCATGTGAACGTCATAGACTTTAAATCCAGCTTTTGAGAAAGCAGCTGACATTTCAACTTGTCCATTAATACCTTGATCTCTTAAGACAGCGATTTTTGGCTTTATTGAAAAGGAGTTTTTAAAGTTTGAACTTTTGAAAAAAGTTTTTTGATTAAGTTTATTTTTTTTTCTTTCAATAAAATATTCTGACTCTTCTAGAGCAGATATTGGATTGTCTCTCAGCGTTTTAACTTTTGTTGATACATGTGTCCAATTTGTAATTAAAGTTTTTAAATCGATTGTTTCTTCAAATTCTCTTGAGGAAATAGTAAAACCATTAGTTTTGTCTGTACTCCCTAAAATAGTTAACTTGTCTATTTTTTTGAGGGCTTTCATGAAAGCTTCTATTTCTTTAAAAGTTTCTTTGGAAACTTGCATTACAAAACCAAGCTCTTCTGAAAATAAAAAATTTTGAAGATCTTTTTTCGATAACTTTGTTTTTAAATGAAAGCCGCAATCGCCCGAAATTATCATTTCGACCAAACATGCAATTAAACCTCCATCAGAGATATCATGGTAAGAGAATACTTTTCTTTCTTTAATTAATTTTGCAACAAAATTAAAAATCTTAGGAAATTCTTCAATAGTATCCATATCAGGCACTTCTCCTAAGTCTTTTTTGATAGTCTCAGATAATATGGAAGCTCCCAATCTATAATTGTTTGAGCCAAGATTTACTCTCAAAACAATTAAATCTGAGTTTTGTTTCAAATCAGGAGTAATGCTTTTTGTAACATCTGAAATTGATGAAAATGCAGAAACAATCAAAGATTGCGGAGAAGTATTTTTTTTATTACTCCAAGCTGTTTCCATTGATAAAGAATCTTTTCCTACAGGTATAGTAAGGTTCCATTTATTACATAGATCTTTTGAAATAGATTGAACAGTCTCATATAAGTCCTGGTTATTTGAGTCATTATTTGGAGAAGCCATCCAATTAGCAGATAATTTCACTTTTGATATCTCCTCAACGCCTGAGGAAAGGATATTTGTCAAAGCTTCAGTTATCGCAACCCTTCCTGAAGCTGGGGCATCGAAAACAGCTATCGGTGATCTTTCACCTAAAGACATTGCTTCTCCTTCTATGGAATCAAAGTGAGACATTGTTATTCCATTATCAGCAACTGGCACCTGAAATGGTCCAACCATTTGGTCACGATAAGTCAGACCTCCAACATTTCTATCTCCAATGGTAATTAAAAAATTTTTACTTCCTACCGTGGGATGCCTTAAAACATCTAAGATAGATTTTTTTAAATCCAAGTCAAAATTAACTTCTTCAAGTTTATTTTTTGGAGTATCTTTTAAAGTTCTCTTTAACTGTTCTTTTGCTCCAAAAATAAAATCCATATCAAGGTCAATGGAGTTTTCAATTAAATTTTTGTCTATTAATTTGAGTTTTTTTTGTTTAGTAAAACTACCAACTATGGAATAAGGACATTTTTCTCTATTGCAGATAGTTTTGAATTTTTCTAAATCATCTTTTTCTATAGCTAAAACATATCTTTCTTGTGATTCATTGCACCAAATCTCTAAAGAACTCATAGATTTATCTACTATTGGTATTTTATTTAAATCTATGACTGCACCTAAATCACAATCTTTTGCTAATTCTGGAATAGCATTTGAAAGGCCTCCAGCTCCCACATCATGAATAAATGCAATAGGATTATTTAAATCGAGTTGCCAACATTGATCTATTACCTCTTGGCATCTTCTTTGCATTTCAGGATTAGATCTCTGAACTGATGCAAAATCCAAATCTTCACTAGACTGACCTGATTCAACTGAAGACGCAGAGCCGCCTCCCAACCCAATTAGGTAACCAGGGCCTCCTAAAATCACTATTTTCGCAGAACTAGATACTTTAGCCTTGTTAGTATGAATAGGCTTGATGTTTCCAAGACCCCCAGCCAACATAATAGGTTTATGAAAACCAAAATAAGAATTTGTATTTCTGTGCTCAAAAGATCTGAAATACCCCAATATATTTGGTCTTCCAAATTCATTATTGAAGGAAGCAGCTCCAACCGGGCCGTAAATCATAATTTCTAAAGGTTTCGCAATTCTTGAAGGTCTGTCTTCTTGTCCTTCCCACTTTTCAACTTCGTTTGGTATCCTTAGATAAGAAACAGAAAATCCGCATAATCCAGCTTTGGGTTTAGCTCCTCTTCCAGTTGCTCCTTCATCTCTGATTTCTCCTCCAGAACCAGTTGCAGCTCCAGAAAAAGGTGATATTGCTGTTGGGTGATTATGAGTTTCTACTTTTATACAAAAATTATTTTTTTCTTTTATGGACTTGTACTCTTTAGTTAATGGGTCTGGATAAAATCTTTTCTTGCCTTCACCAGAAATAATAGCAGCATTATCACTATAGGCTGATAAAACACCCGACGAATAATTTTTGTAAGTACTTTTTATCATATCAAAAAGAGTATCTTTTTGATTTATTCCATTTGAAATCCATGTTGAATTAAATATTTTATGTCGACAGTGCTCTGAATTTATTTGAGAAAACATCATCAATTCAGTATCAGAAGCATCCTTTTTTAAACGCTCATAACCATTGGTTAAATAGCTTATTTCATATTCATTTAAAGCTAGGCCCATCGAAGAATTTAGGGCTTTTAAATTTTCTTTGTTTTGATCTAGTTCTATAAATTTAGTTTTCTTTTTTTCTAAGTCAGAAAATATTTCTCCCAAAAAATCAGAATCTGCAAAAAAAGATTCCGTTAGGGGATCAAAAAGTACTTTTTCTAAATTCTTTATATTTGCAAGTTCATTTGAAAACTTTATAGCTTTTAATTTTTCTATTTTAGAAATTTCAGTAAGGCCACAACTTTCAAAAATATTTAGAGTTTTACTTGACCAAGGAGATTGCACTCCTTTTCTTGGAGATGAAAAACAAAATTTTTCTAGTAGATGATTTTCTAAGTTAGCCTCAGCTTGAAGCAACTTAAATACTTGTGCTTTTTTTTCTTCGGAAAGTTTATCCCACTCTACTGACAACTCTAGAAGATAAAAATCTTTAATTTCTTTTAATCTATTTGTTGATGATTTTTCTATTTTTGAAGAAAGGTTTTTGAATTCAAAATCTGTGAAGGTTTCTTGCCCTAGTAGGCCTATTAGAAAAGGATTAATTTGATAAATATCTAACATTTAGATTAGAAAGAGTCATTATAACTGAGTTGCAATGCTTATTTAAATTTAAGCGGCAAATAATCTATTTTTTAGTTCGGTTATCTTGTCTCTTAAGTTCGCGGCTTCTTCGAATTCTAATTTGTTTGCATGTTCAATCATTAATTTTTCTAGTGAATCAATTTGCTTTGCTAATTCTTTAGGAGATAAATAATCTTCTTCAATTTTTTTGTCCATCTCCGAAATAAATTGTTTTTTGGTGAAGTTTTTAGAACCTTCCATGATATCGGAAACAGGTTTTATTATTCCTTTTGGAGTAATTTTATGTTTTTTGTTGAATTCGAGTTGTATCTTTCTTCTCTTCTTAGTTGTTTCAATTGCTCTTTCTATTGAACCTGTTTCTTTATCGGCATATAAAATAGCATGACCATTAATATGTCGAGCAGCTCTTCCTATAGTTTGAATCATCGAAGTCTCAGATCTTAAAAATCCTTCCTTGTCTGCATCGAGAATTGCAACAAGAGAAACCTCTGGGAGATCTAAACCCTCTCTTAGAAGATTTATGCCTACAAGTACATCAAAATTTCCTAATCTTAAATCTCTTAGTATTTCGATTCTTTCAACTGTATCAATATCAGAATGAAGATATCTGACATTTATGTCTCTTTCAAAAAGATACTGACTCAAGTCTTCAGCCATTCTTTTAGTTAATACTGTTGCCAAAACTCTTTCTTTTTTCTTAACTTTTTCACTGATTTCTGACATCAAGTCATCAACTTGGTTAGTAGCAGGTCTAATTTCTATAGTCGGATCTACTAAGCCAGTTGGACGAACAATCAAATCTACCTTTTGTTCCATATTATTTTCTTCATATTCTCCGGGCGTTGCGGAAACAAATATTTTCTGACCAGAAATCGATTCCCATTCATCAAATCTTAATGGTCTGTTATCTAATGCACTTGGCAGTCTAAAACCATATTCCGTTAAAGTTTCTTTTCTTGACCTGTCTCCTCGATACATTCCCTTAATTTGAGGTAAAGAAACGTGAGATTCATCAACGAAAACTATGGCGTCTTCTGGAAGGTATTCATAGAGAGTGGGAGGTGATTCTCCTTCTTTCCTTCCAGAAAGATATCTTGAATAATTTTCTATACCTGAACAAAATCCAAGCTCTTTAATCATCTCAATATCATATTTTGTTCTTTCTTCTATTCGTTGAGCTTCAATTAATTTTTCATTTTTTTTAAAATATCTAACTCTTTCTCTCATTTCATTTCTAATTTCCTTTACCGCGTTTAACATAATTTCTCTTGAGGTTACATAATGAGTTTTTGGAAAAATTGTAACTCTAGGAACTTCTTTAAAAATTTCACCAGTAAGAGGATCGAACATTTTTAAGGATTCTATCTCATTATCAAAAAGTTCTATTCTGAGAGCTTCGGACTCAGATTCTGCTGGAAATACATCTATTACATCTCCTTTCACTCTATAAGTTGCTCTAGTAAATTCAATATCGTTTCTTCTGTATTGAAGCTCTGCTAATCTAAGTAGTAAGACATTTTGATCTATTTCATCCCCCCTATCTAAATGAAGAACCATTTGTAAATAAGATTTAGGATCGCCAAGCCCATAAATTGCAGAAACTGATGCAACAATCACAACATCTCTGCGTTCCATAATTGCTTTTGTTGCTGAAAGACGCATTTGTTCAATATGTTCATTAATGGAAGCATCTTTCTCTATGAAAGTGTCTGAGGTAGGTACGTAAGCCTCGGGCTGATAATAATCATAGTAAGACACAAAATATTCAACTGCATTATCTGGAAAAAATTCCTTAAATTCTCCATAAAGCTGAGCAGCAAGAGTTTTGTTATGCGCCATAACTATTGCTGGCCTCTGAACTTCTTGAATCACATTAGCCATTGCGAAAGTTTTTCCAGACCCTGTAACTCCTTGTAATGTTTGGTTTAAGAGGCCATCGTTCAGGCCTTTAACAAGTTGAGAAATCGCATTAGGTTGATCTCCAGCTGGTTTAAAATCTGCTTTTATTTCGAATGTTTTACTCATATTTCATACTTTTTTGCTTATAATACACCTCGTTTTCCGCGATAGCTCAGTTGGTAGAGCAAATGACTGTTAATCATTGGGTCGCAGGTTCGAGCCCTGCTCGCGGAGCCAGCTCTAAAATGCCTATTTATAGTAAAGATAACACAGACCCTTATAAACTTAGCAGAACAAGGATAGAAAATTTTTGTAGATGCAAAAAATGTTTTTATCTTGAAGAAAAGCTTGGTATCTCTAGGCCTGCATCTTTTCCTTTTAACTTGAACAATGCTGTAGATGAATTATTGAAAGAAGAGTTTGACTCTTTCAGGGGTACTGATAAGAATCATCCATATATCGTTGAAAATGGTCTTGATGCTAAACCTTTCGATCATCCGGAAATAGAAGATTGGAGAACAAGAAACAAAGGCATTGGCTTTTTAGATGAAGATACTAATTTATACTTTTATGGCTTGGTTGATGACGTTTGGATAAACACAAAAACTGATCAATTAATTCTAGTGGACTATAAAGCTACTTCAAAAAAAGGAGAAGTTAGTCTAGATGCGCCTTGGCAGATCTCTTATAAAAGACAATTAGAAATTTACCAATGGTTATTTAGAAAAAATGGTTTTGATGTTCAAAATATTGGATATTTTGTTTATTGCAATGGTGTTAAAGAAAATGTGATGTTCAATAACGAATTAAAGTTCAATGTGAAACTTTTACCTTATAAAGGTGATGATTCTTGGATAGATAAAACTGTCAAAGAAATCTACAAAGTTTTAAACTCTGATGATATTCCAGAACCCAATCCAAATTGTGAGTATTGTAGGTATGTTAAAAAAGCCAATTTATAGAAGATGTTGATAAATTTTCTAATTCTAATAACTGGTCTTAGTTTATTAGTACTAGGTGCAGAATATTTTGTTTCAAATACTGCAAAATTAGGAGCCAAGTTAAAATTAAACGATATGTTTCTAGGAATCACTATAGTTGCTTTAGGAACATCTATTCCAGAGGTATTTGTAAGTATTTCTTCTATTCTCAATGATTCACCTGAATTAGCAGTTGGTAATTCAATTGGCTCAAACATAGCTAATATTGGTTTAATTTTCGGTGTTAGTTGTTTTTTTCTTTCAAAATCAATTCTAGATATTAATCTTAGAGACATATTCTTACTCATTTTATCGGTTTTAATTTCTGGATACGTAATATTTGATTTTTCAATCTCAAAAAGTGACTCATTTATATTAGTTTGTTTTTTAGTTCTTTTTATACTTCACCTTCTTAGACAAAAAACTGAAGAAATGAAAGAGGAAGAGGAAAACGGTATAGGAAAAAATATTTTTTTTATTCTTTTGAGTTTAATCATTCTACTTTCTGGGTCAGAATTAACAGTTAATGGAGGGAAAAACCTAGCTATAGCTTTAGGTGTTTCGAATACGGTCATAGGACTTACTCTTGTTGCAATAGGAACAAGCTTACCTGAGTTAGCTGCGTCTTTTTCCGCTTTAAGAAGAAAAAAAGGAAATATGGTAATTGGAAATATAATTGGATCAAATATTTTAAATCTTGTTTTAATTTTTCCAATAATAGGTTTCGCAACAACGGTTTTACTAGATTCAAAAATATTTGAAAGAGACTTTCTTTTAATGAGTCTGTTTACAGCAATTTTTGTAATATTTATTACATTTGGAGAAAATCAAAATAGAATTAAAAAACTTATTTATCCTTTCTTGGGAATAGGATTAATTGCTTGGACCTTCTACTATCAGACTAGTTTATTTTTTACTTAATTTTTTCCAAGTAGTTTTTTTACCGTCATCTTCTAAAACAATATTTAAAGAAGAGAGTTTTTCCCTGATTAAATCAGCTTTTTTAAAATCTTTATTAATCCTTGCTTGATCTCTTTCTTCGATCATTAATTCAATATCTTTGCTAGATATTTTTTTACTTAAATCGTACTGAAAATATTCCTGCGAAGAATTATTTAAAATACCTAAAATATTTCCTAAAACTTTAAGACTATTTAAAAGCTTTTCTTTTGTCTTGTTATCATTTTTATTTAGGTTAATTCTTTGAGAGATTTTCTGCAAAATTTTAAGAGCCTTTGAAGTATTAAAGTCGTCTCTAAGAGCAGATGTAAAAAAATCAATTGTCTCATTGTCCACCTTTGAAGAATTAAAATCTCTAATATCTTTTAAAGATTCATACAATTTATCTAAGATATTTTTTGCCTCTATGATTGACTCATTTGTATAATTTATCGGTTTTCTATAATTAGTTAAAAGAAAAAAAGTCTTCAATACTTCGGGATGGTATTCGATAAGCAGATCCCTAATCGTAATATAATTTCCAAGAGACTTAGACATTTTTTTTCCATCCACATTCAAAGGAGCAACATGAATCCAATAATTGGCAAAATCACAATTATTGGCACATTTGGATTGGGCTATTTCGTTTTCATGATGGGGAAATTTTAGATCTAACCCGCCGCCATGAATATCAAAATTAGCTCCTAAATACTTATTGCTCATTGCAGAACACTCAATATGCCATCCAGGCCTGCCAGGACCCCATTTAGAATTCCACGACGGCTCTTCATTTGTCTTTTTCCATAGAACAAAATCATTTGGATTTTTTTTATTTTTATCTATTTCAACTCTAGAACCAGAATCTAAATCTTCTTGAACTCTGTTAGAAAGCTTACCGTAATCTGGGAACTTCTCTATATCAAAGTAAACATCTGAATCCTCATTAGAGTATGCAAAATCATTGGATTCTAAATTTTCAATCATTTTTAGAATATCTTCGATATGCTCAGATACTTTTGGTTCAAGATTGGGTGGCTGAATACCTAAAGCTTTGAAATCATCATTCATAGCTTTAATGAATTTATCTGTTACTAAATTGAACGGCACTTGCTCTTCTTTAGCTTTCTGAATTATTTTGTCGTCTACGTCTGTAATATTTCTCACGTAATTGACTTCAAAACCTATAAATCTAAAAAAATTTACCATCACATCGAAACTAAAAAAAGTTCTCGCATGTCCAATGTGACAAAAATCATAAATCGTCATACCACACACATACATGCTGATTTTTCCTTTTTCTATTGTTTTGAGTTCTTCTTTAAGACTAGATTGAGAATTAAAAATTTTCATTTATCTAAATTTTCCAATACGTATTATACTTCTTCATTATGAATGAAATAATTATTTTAGCTTTAACAACTTCTTTGGGAAGTTTTGAAATAGAACTTTACCCTGAACAAGCTCCAGTCACTTCAGCAAATTTTCTTGAATATGCTGAAGAAGGTTTTTTTGAAAATGTACTTTTTCACAGAGTGATTCCAGGTTTCGTTATACAAGGTGGAGGATTTGAAATTGGTATGGAACAAAAACCCACTAAGGATCCAATCATTAATGAAGCAGATAACGGCTTAAAAAACGAAAAATATACTTTATCAATGGCTAGAACTAGCGATCCGAACTCTGCTACTTCTCAATTTTTTATAAATCTTACCGATAATAAGTCCTTAGACTATCCATCAATGGGAGGGTACGCTGTTTTTGGAAAAGTAATCAGTGGATATGAGGTCATTGATAAAATTGCTGAAGTAGAAACAGCCAATGCAGGATATCATCAGGATGTTCCTATAGAAGACGTTTATATTATCAGTGTAGAAAAAAAATAAATGTCTGCGTGCTTAATTTCTGATCTTCATTTACAAGAAAACAGACCAGAATTAACAAAGGCATTTAAGAAATTTCTTATTTCTCATGCAGCAAATGTTGATTCTCTTTACATATTAGGAGATTTGTTCGAGGCATGGATCGGAGATGACTACGAAAATGACTTTATTCTAGATGTAAAACTAGAATTGAAGAAGTATTCATCCTTAGGTAAAAAAATTTACTTGATGCATGGCAATAGAGATTTTCTTCTTGGTGATAAATTTTGTGATGATGTTGGAGGTTTATTATTAGATGATCCAACAACAGCTAAAATCAACAATTTTGAGGTCGTTCTCATGCATGGAGATTCTCTTTGTACAGATGATTTGGACTATCAATCTTTTCGAACGGTTGTTAGAGACCAAAAATGGAAAAATGATTTTTTAGAAAAAGAAATTTCAGAAAGAATCCAGTTAGCGCAAAACCTTAGAGAAGTAAGTAAAGCCGAAAATAAAGACAAAGATTACGAAATAATGGACGTTAATCCAATGGCGGTTAACGAAATTTTTCAAAAATTTAAAAATAATATTTTAATTCATGGCCATACTCATAGACCAAAAATTCATCAGGAAAAATACGGAACCAGATACGTTTTAGGCGATTGGGAAAAAGAATATTACTTTTTAAAAATCAGCGAAACTATAGAGTTTGTAAATGAAAAAATAGATTAGTTAATCTGAGCTTTCTTCTGTAGCTTCGTCTATTACTTTTTGCATTTCTCCACTTTGATACATATCCATCATAATATCGCTTCCACCAATTAATTCTCCATTGATAAAAAGTTGTGGAAAAGTCGGCCAGTTTGATATTGAGGGCAAAGTTTCTCTGATATCTTGGTTGCTGAGAATATCAACAAAAGAAAATTCTTTACCGCAAGCCATGAGAATTTGAGTAGCTCTCTGAGAAAATCCACATTGGGGTTTATCTGGAGATCCTTTCATAAACAATAGGATTGAATTTTCTGATATTTGTTTTTTGATTCTTTCTTCTGTGCTCATATTTTATTTATAAGTTTTATATAACTCTTTATAGTGTTACTTAGTCCAGAAATCAAGGCTTCTGAGACTAAAGCATGCCCAATTGAAACTTCTTCGATATCTCCTAGACTTAAGAATTTATCTAAATTTAATAAACTTAAATCATGGCCAGCATTAAGTTCTAAATTAATGCTTTTTGCAAAATTAATTGCTGCTTGATAGTCTTCAATTACCTTCAAATCGTTTTCTTTAAATGCTTTTGCAAATGGACCGGTATAAATTTCAACCCTATCAATTCCAATTTCCTTTGCAGCCTCAATCTGATCAATATCATGGTCAACAAAAAGAGCTGTTCTTATCTTTGAAGAGTTTAATTGTTGTATTATTGGAATTAATCTCCTTTTTTCAGATAAAACATTCCATCCATGATCTGAAGTTAATTGATCGCTTGCATCAGGAACTAAAGTGCACTGCGTTGGGACAAAATTTTCTACCAAATTCATAAATCCTGGATATTCGCCTGAACTTCCCTCAAATGGATTTCCTTCAATATTAAATTCCACGTCTAGTTCATTTGTAACCTTGGATAATAATTCAAGATCGTAAGGACGAATGTGTCTTAAATCTGGTCTCGGGTGAACTGTAATTCCTTTGGCTCCATTTTGGATACAAATTCTAGAAAAATTTTCTATACAAGGAACTTCTCCCTTNCGGGAGTTCCTTATAAGAGCTACTTTATTTACATTAACGCTTAAATTAGTCATTAAAATAATGATACTCCTGTTCCATCATAAACCAACTTTAATCCAGCAAGAATCAAACAAAAATAACTAAGATTATAAAAAAAATCCTGACTAACTTTATTAGTCAAATAGGCTCCAAAATATACTCCGAGTGGAGCCAAAGGAAGAAGGATGGCGGAGANATAAAAATTTTGTAAATTAATTTGTCCAAAATACGCATAAGGGATTAATTTAATTAAATTTAATGATAAAAAGAATACGGCTGTTGTCGCAACATAAATTCTTCTATCTAGTCGCATGGGTAACAAATAGAAGCTTATTGGCAAACCTCCGGCATGGATTGAAAAACTAGTAAAACCAGAAAGAATAGACCAGAAGCTGCCAATTTTTTTTGAAGAATTAAAAGCTACCTCTTGGATAGATGTCAAAAAATAATTTAACCCAAATCCTAACGCTATGAGTCCCAATATAACTCTTAAAGAATTCTCAGACAGATACTGAAAAGTAATTGTTCCAATTACTATACCTAGAAGAGAAAAAGGAATAATAAACTTTAAAATTTCTTTATTCCATAATCCTTTAAACCTATGGATCGTAATTAAATCCATAAATATTAAAGGAATTACCAATATTGATAATGCTTGTATTGGTGAGATGAAAAGAGACATCATTGGAATTGCTAAAATAGGCAAGCCCATTCCAAATCCAGCCTTTCCCATTCCATGGACAAATACCGAAAGAAGAGCTACAACGTAAAATAAAGGCTCTAAAACCATATCTACAAAATTGAATAGAATAACTTTGTTAAATCATTAGCCGATTTAAATAATTTACCAGGTGGATGCATGTAATTCTTTACGAATCCAAATCCAATGCCTCTTTTTTTATCAGCAAACCCAACAGAACCTCCAACGCCTGAGTGACCAAAAAGATCAGGATTTTGTCCTAGAGGGGAGTATGGATTTTCTATCATGAAACCAAGACCAAATTTAATTGGAAGATTTAATAAAACTGTATCCGGACCAGAAGAGTGGACCTTAATAGCTTGTTCAAGAGTCTCCCTTTTGATAAAAGAGTTGTCATTCAAATCGCTCAAAACACTATAAAATCTTGAAATGCCTTTTGCTGAAGCAAATCCATTAGCAGCTGGAATCTCAGCTTTTTTCCACGCGTAGCTATTGACAGAATTTTTTTCTGTTTGCGTATTAAAGAATGCTTTCTGAAAATCACTTTCTTTTAAAAGACTTACAACAGGTCTGATCCTTTTTGGAAGAAGCCAAGTAGGCATACCAAAAAAAGCTTTTGCTAAGATCGGTGATCTTATTTTTGACATGACAATGTCCGAAGTACGGTTTATGTCCTCATTACCTAGTCCGAATATAAAATCTATATTGTAATTATCTGCAATCTTCTCCTTGAAATAGGTACCCAAAGATCTTCCATCTACCCTTCTTACAACCTCCCCAACGAGAAAGCCAAAAGTTAAAGCATGATAGCTTTGGGTAGAGCCAGGGGTGTAAAAAGGTTTTTGTTTTGCTAATTTAGTCACAAATAAATTCCAATTAGTCCAGTCTTCATTGGTAATTGTAAAATTATCTTCAAAAGCGAACATTCCAGCTCTATGAGTTAGTAGATCTATAATTTTAGTATCTTCTTTCCCATTGCAACCATATTCTGGCCAGTAGAAAGATACTTTTTCATATAAATCAATTTTTCTTTCTTCTATGAGTTTAAGAATGCAAGCAGAAGTCATAGCTTTAGAAACAGAAAAAGTATTGCACAAAGTGTCTTCTTGCCATGCACGGCTTCTGTTGGCATCCTGGTAGCCACCCCATAGATTAATAACGCTTTCCCCTTCTATTTCAATGGAAATAGCTGCACCAAGTTCGAATTTTGAATTTATGGATTCTTCGAAATACTCTCTTAATTCAATAAATTTAGGATCGCAATATCCGTTTACGCTCATTTATTGATTTTCTAAAATTTTTAAAACTAAATCTTTAAATTCCAAAGGTCTGTCTAAAAATAAATGATGCATCGCTCCTTCTAATCTATGAATCTTAGTTTCATCTAGTTGTCCTACATATTTCATATAGTCAAGTACATCTGGGGTGAATACCTGACTGAGTTGGCCATAAATAATTTCAAGATCTGTTTTTGGATTCATCATCATCTCGTGCAAATCATTGTATTTATAAGAGCTTGAAATTTTTGGATCAGATTTTAACATCCATCCTTGCTCTGTTTCTCTATAGGATGTTTTCGCAATATATTCTAAGACGTATTCTTGCGCACAAGGTTGGGGAGGCATTAATCGGAATCTAGATATTGCATTATCGATTGAATCAGAGGCTATCTCCATTCTTGATTTTGGTCTTCTAGATTTCATCATTTCTGCTTTTTCAGGTGGCAAAACTACAACCGAATCCAACAAAATGATTTTAGAAAAAAGGTCTGGAAAAATTGACGTGCTGAACATTGCGATAGCTCCTCCCATGCTGTGAGCTAAACAAATTGGTTTAGTACATCCCATTTCATCAACGACAGCTTTAATTTCTTTTGAATACATCGCTTGAGAATATTCTTCTCGATGCTCGCTTTCTCCCATTCCACTAAAATCCAAAGCAACGACACAATATTTGGCATTAAAAAAAGGAGCAATGTGACTCCACCAATAACTATGAGCATTAAAACCATGGAGAAAAATTAATTTTGGTAAAGACTCATCGCCCCAAATGAAATATTTAATTTTTTTATTTTCAACTTCAACATGCTTAGATTGCGGGATAATCTCTATATTTTTTTTAAACCATTCAGGTTTCTCATTGAGCGGGTTATTTCCAATAAGCATTAATTATCTCCGTAAAAAAAATTATACAAATTTCCTTTAATTTTAACGTCTGGTGCACGACTCAGCGGCTTTGTTATGAGTTTTGAAATTTTTGATATAACCATTGCTGAATTAGCTACTAATACGTAGTTTAACTCTTTATCCACGTTGAAATTTCCCTTCAAAATATCTTGATTTGGTGTGCTATAAAAATCACCAATTAATTTTTTATCTTTGCATCCCAAGATAACTTCCATTTCTGTAGTTACTTCTTGATTCAAAAGCCCGCGTCTATCCAAATCAGCAAAAAGATTGCCTGAAGCTTCGTAGCAACCGTCTATATCAAAAGTCATGTTGATGTTATTGCCAGAGAAAGAGGAAATAGAAGGTATTCTTTGTAAAAACCTTCTAGATCCAATTTCAAAATTAACTTCTCTAAGATTAATTCGTCTCTCAATCAATGTGCCAATTAAATTGAGCTTTCCCTCTACCAGAACTTCATTGTCATTAAGAAAAAATTCTAAGCTCCTCAAATCGGTTTCGGTTTTAAGATCTCCAAGATATTCATTAGCAAAAGATAAATCAGAAATTTCTCCTGACCAGATAGTTCCTTCGATTTTACTATAAGTTATCTCTGGGAAATTCTCAGACAATATCGGTTTTATAACACTAAGTGGCAAGTTAATAGTCACTACAAAGAGAGTTATAAAAAGACTGGAAATAATAAAAAAAATAAAATATTTCATATTTTTAAGATTTAAAAGTTAACTGAGCACTAACTGAATCTCCGGAAACTCTTCTTATATTCATTTTTGTAATCTCAACATTATTATTATTAATCTCTAAAAGCCAATTAAATAAATCAACAAAATTAGATTCATTTATCCAAATGGATATTTCACCATCAGACAAAGGTAAAGAGCGATCAATTTTGAGATTCTTATCCAGTGCGGATGTATTTAAAGAAGATGCAAAATTACTCGAGAAATTTGATCTTGAAATTATTTCTTGATCCTTTATTGAAGATAGAAATTCTATTCTACTAATAGTAATTTCATTTTCTTTTTTTATATCCAAAATACTATTATTTAGAGTAAAAATTATAGAAATTAAAAAATAAAAACTTACAAATAGAAAAGTTCCAAAAAGAATAATTTGATGCAATCTCGTAAGTTTTATATCGAACATATTTTTAAAAATTTCTAACATCCAACTCCCCTATGAGTAAATTGTTTGAGCGTCTAGAACTGCCAATTGATATATCAACACCTGAATTAGCCATAAGCCTTACCAAATTTTCAATTTCTTGATAATCAATAGCCTCTACTTCGATAGATAACTTATTCGAATCTGAATTAATTGAGATCAGGCTAATATTATCCATTATAGAAATTTCATTGGATATAAGTCCCAGCAAATCTAAATTTTTTTTTGTAAATGAATTTATATTAACTAAATTATTTACCTGAGAAATTAAGTCATTTTTTAAAGTTTCATTGGGAAATTTTTCATTAAATATTCCAGAAAGTTGATTTTTAAATTGATAATTAGAAATTGATAAAGCGCTAATTTGAATTAAAGCTGAAAATAGAAAAATTGAATAAACCGCTATGCTAGTATAAAAAAGGATTTTCCATTCTTTAAATTTTTTTAACCAATCTATTTTGGGCTCAAAAGTTCCTTTTAAGATATTAATTTCTTTTTTGATATCGGGTATGTTTTCGCTCCAAAGAGATTGAATATCTTTATGAGATTTAAACTTTAAAAAATTTTTACTTTTTAGAGCCTCAGGAATTCTTTCCAAAACATGNCATTGAATTATCTGATTTTTTGAATATTCTTCTAGATAAGGCAAATAAGATTCAAAAATTTCTAAATTTCCCGACCAATACCATTTTTTATTCAAAGCTATGATTACTTTATCTCTGATAATTATTAATTTATCTTCTTCAAAGGAAGCTTCTATGGGTTGCAAAGACGAAGTAGAAAATAAATCAATATCTTTGATAAGTTCTTCCAAATCATTTTTTTTTGCTAGCAATAAAATTCCCTCTTTGTTGTTCAAATACTTTGAATAATTTTCGCCATCATCAAGTANTTGATCTTCTATGAGNAATGGTATGGCTTTTTTTTGATTTGCTAGACTTGTATCAGGAAGATTTATTTCAAAGGAATTAAATAAATCAGATATTAAAAAGAAATTTTTTTGAACTCTAGGAAAATTATTNATTTCATTTTCGCTAATTATATTTTTTTTGCCGTCCGTCTCTAGAAAAAATAACTTTTCTTTCGAATAGTAGTCATAAATAACATAAATCAATTTATTCATAATGAATTACCTTTCTTTCTTGAGATAATTTGCATAGTTTCTTTTTCTTTCAAAAATCCAGTGTTCATTATAAATGTGAACTCATCAAATTTTATCTGAGTTTTTAAATTAAAATAAAATGGCTCGGTCGTAAGTTTTTCCTTGGCAAATTTTGTCGCAAAACTTTTTTTTATAAAGTCATCATTAAAAAAATCTCCTATTTTTTGAAAGCCTTCTAAAGGTCTATTCTCAATAATATTGATAGCATCTTGATCAGTTATTTTATTCTCGCTTAGTGCAACTAAAATTTTTGGCTTTAAAGGCGAAATAGAATTCAAATTTATTAAATTTAATTCATTTGGCAACGCGCAGATGTAAGGCTTTAAGTTTTGATATATATCTTCACTAATTCCTTTAACTTGTCTGATTTCATTGATATTTTGAAAATAATCATTAGCTGGTAAATATGGAGATTCTAAATTTGAGTAGTAAAAATCTTCTGCTCCGTTGTAATTATCAGGAAAGTCATCAAAATCCATCCAGTCTGTGAGAGACGAAGATATGAGTTCAACTTTTTCATCTGGTGTATCCAGACTGATTAATAAGTTTTTAAAAAATTTTAACTCTTCTTGATTTACGATTTTCTTATTACTTTTTTCTATGTTAGTTACCAATACATTGATGTTGAAACAATCGCTTTTATCTTCGATTTGAGCCAGAACATCGCCTCTCTCTATTGGAATTTTTATAGGACTATAAGGATCATATTTATTTGTCATTAATGATAATGAATTTCTTTTTTCTGAAGAACTTATGAAGTCTAAAGTGTATTCCTCCAAACTCAGCACTAAAAGAAGCGATTGCTGGTCACTTAAATATTTTTTTTCTAACTCAGATGTAAAAATTGTAATGTCAAAAAGCCTATAACCTATTAAAGACACAACAGAGGTTATCAACAACGATAAAAGAAGAGCTGCTCCTCTTTCAATTTTTATATCTTTCTTAAGCATTGGAAACTATAAAAATTTTTTTAAAAAAAACTTCTCCTATTTTTATGTTGAATTTGAGTAGTTTTGGAATATTTTCAGGTTCAAAAGAAGAAAAAGAACTCGATAAAGGTTTTTGTATCTCAATTTCAGAAACATCTGAAATTAATGCTAATGGGTTACTTGAATATGGAGAATTTAGAAAATTACTTACATATCGATTTAAAGTTCCATTTTCTAAAATATATTTTACTTTGAACATGGATCCAGTATTTCCCAATCCGTCGCTGGAAGAAAACCTAACAAACTCTATAGCTGTTCCATTTTCAATTAAAAAAGGTGAAATAAAGAAAATTTGTTTTTTAACTCCAAATTCATTTCGAGCTAATTTATCTGAAGCATGAACTAAGTCGTCTCTTATTACTTCCGTAGCAACGATAAGTTGTTTTAAATTGTCTGTTTTAGAATTTATTTGAAAAAAAGAATTTGCCGAAGAAGATAAAAAGGATAAAGAAATTAAGGCAATCATACTAAAAATGAATAAGACAATTAACATTTCTATCAAAGAGTAGCCTTTGCTGATTTTCATTTTAGTGTTTTGAATATTTCTAATTTGTATGGGTTGGACTCAGTTTCAGATGCTACTTCCACTGATATGCTTAACGAATTCTGAGATCTGTTGATATTAATATTCCTTCTCCAAATATAAGAATTACCCATCATAATTTCCGATTGAGTGGAGATGTTATTAGTTAGAAAATTATTATCGTAAAAAGAAAGCAGAAGAATATTTTCTGCAATGGTTGAAGAATAAAAATCGTCTTTTAATTTCAAATAACTATTTGTTGAAAAACTAATACTCGATAGTCCTGCTGCAGCAACTATAGATAAAATTAATAAAGAAACTAAAACTTCTACTAAGGTAAAACCTTTCACTCAAATCAATCCAAATTAGATATGTCACTCTCAAGACCTTCTCCCCCTTTTTGGCCATCTGCGCCAAAGGAAATAATCTCAAATGGACTATTGTTTTTTCCTGGCCTTTCGTATTGATAGTCATTGCCCCATGGGTCAAGCTCTAACCTCCTTATGTAGCCGCCTTGGCGATATCTATCTGAAAATCTATTGTTAGAGGGTTTTTCTATCAACGCATTCAAACCTTCTTGTTTTGTAGGGTAAGAGAACATATCTAACCTATAAAGCTCTAAAGCTTGTTCCATAATCCTGATATCGGCCTTTGCTTTATCTACCCTTGCTCGATCTTGACTAGGCAAGACATTTATAGCCACAACAGCAGTTAGCATTCCAATAATCATAAGAACAACTAATATTTCAATAAGGCTGAATCCATTTTCCAATGATTTAACATTAAAATTTTTTCTTATCTTTTTTTTCATAACGTTGTCGTAAAAGTATTTAGTTGAATTAATGGCAAAAGAATTGCTAAAACAATCAAAGCAACAAAGACTCCTAGAATAATAATAACTAATGGTTCAAGAAGATTCATTGCAATTTTAGTAGAATTTTTAAATCTTGTTTCTAAATAATCTGAGAGCTTAGATAACATCTCTTCGAGTTTTCCTGAATTTTCTCCATTTTGAATCATCTGAATAACTAACGGCGGCACAACATCAACTTTTTCCAAAGATCTCGCAATGGATTCTCCTTCTTTAACGTTATTTGATGCTTTTTTTATTGAGCTTCTCAAGTAGCTATTCGAAATTGTATCAGATGAAATCTGCAAAGCATTTAGGATAGATACATTTCCCATCCTTAGTAGACTCAGCGAACTAGTAAATCTAGATAAATCAGCGTCTAACAAAAAATCTTTTATAACTGGAATTTTTAATAAAACCTTATCAAATTTAGTTTTTACTTTTTCAGCTCCTAAATATCTTACTAAAATAAAAAAAGATAAAAGAGNAATCAATAATGAAAATAAAAAAAACGGACTACTGATCATTTCAGAAAGATTAATAAGATATTTGGTTAAAAAAGGGAGTTCTCTATTCAAAGAGGAAAATTGTGAAACTACGTCTGGAACTACATAAACAAGCAACATACTTATTATTCCCAAAGCAACAGTGAAGAGAATGGCGGGATAAATTAAAGCTCCTGTGATTTCCTGAGTCATGTTTGCTCTTCTTTCTAAGAAGTCTGATGTTTTTTCTAAAATTACTCCCAACTCACCGGAAGATTCTCCAGCTTTTATGAGCGAGCAGTATAGTTTGTCAAAAGACTCAGGGTGTTCTTCTAATGATTCAGAAAATTTGAAACCTGATTTTACTTTTAAAGAAACCTGTTTCAGTTTATTTTTAACTCGAAGAGGTTCAATTTGATTTGAAACTGAATCTAAAGCTTGATCAACAGGTATACCGCTATTGATTAAAGTAGATAATTGTCTTGAAATTAATGACAATTTTGAAAAGCCGATCGATGAAAAAAAACTAAAATTAAATCTTGTGTTTGATTTTTTTAGTTTGAGTGGAATTAGTTTTCTATTTTTTAGTTCGTTTTGAGCTTCATTAATATTTTCGGCTACTAGGTAGCCATTTTCGGTTTCACCGTTATGATCAATTGCCTTGTATGTAAAACTAGCCATAATTAATCAACTTGCTTAAGAACTCTTTTTATCTCTAATTCCGAAGTAATGCCCTTTTTAACTTTTTCTTCGCCATCATTCAGCAAAGAATTATATTTTTTGAAAGCTACTTTTCTAATTTTATCTTCGTCTATAGTTTCATTTATAAAATTTCTAATATCGCTATCTATTTTAATCATCTCGAAAATTCCAACTCTTCCAGAGAATTCATTTTTGTTGGTTAATTTTCTTACGAGTCTCTGCGCTATAACCATTTTTAAAGTACTGGCTAGAAGGTACGGCTCAACCCCCATATCAATCAATCTTGTGATGGCTCCAACCGAATCATTCGTATGGATGGTAGACAAGACTAAGTGACCGGTTAAACTCGCTTGAATGGCAGTTTCAGCAGTTTCCTTGTCTCTAATCTCACCGACCATAACAACATCTGGATCTTGTCTTAATATTGCTCTTAATCCTTTAGAGAAGGACAAGCCTACTTTGTTATTTACTTGAGTTTGGCCTACACCTTCCAAAGCATACTCAATGGGATCTTCTACAGTTAATATATTTCTCGTCTGATCATTTAGAAAATTCAGTCCAGAATAAAGAGTAGTTGTTTTTCCTGAACCCGTTGGTCCTGTTACCAAGATTATTCCACTTGTACTTTTAAGTTGTTGCAAATAATCTTTTGTCATTTCACTAGTCATTCCCAGATCTTCTAGATCAAGGCTCGCATCTGCTTTATCTAACAACCTTAAAACAAGCCTTTCTCCAAAACTTGAAGGCAAAGTGGAAACTCTAATATCGACCCACTTTTCTCCTAATTTTAATGACATCCTTCCATCTTGAGGTATTCTGCGTTCAGCAATATCAAGATTAGACATAACTTTTATTCTTGCATTCAGTAAGGGTGCAATTCTGCTGCTGGGATTTAATTTTTCTTTTAAGATACCGTCAACCCTAAATCTTATAGATAAGTTTTCTTCGTATGGTTCTATGTGAATATCTGAAGCACCATCTTTAATTGCCTCGGATAAAATAGCATTTATTAATCTAATAACAGGAGCATCGTTACTATCATCTAACAAGTCTTCAGTTTTAGGTAGATTAGAAACCAAAGAATCAAGATCAATATTTTCATCGATATTTTCGATCAAGTCTTCTGAAGCAGAAGTATTGTTTGTGAAGTTATCAGATAAAGCTTTGTTAAATTCTTTAAAGGGCAGCTTAGATAAGTTCAAAGGCAGATCAAAATGTTTTTGCAAATAGGAAATAGCAGAAATTTTAGTATCGTTAGTGTATTTAATGATCAATTGGTTATGATCTTTCTCTAATAAAATTTGATTTTCTTTGCAATATTTATAACTTAAATCGATTTCATTTTTCATCTAATTTTCAATTATTAATTAAGTCTTCTAATACTTTTAAATCAGGTGTGGGTCGCCCTCTTTTAGATTTTAAAATTTGTTCAGCTTTCAACAGGTTGTATTTCTCATTTGTAATCGTTTGCATGTCTGTTACATCTCGAACAATAGTTGGTTTCAAAAAGACAACTAAATTCTTTTTTGATCTCGAAGTCGTAGTGGATTTAAATAACCTGCCTAGTAAGGGAATGTCTCCTAATAATGGTACTTTTCTTTCTGATTCCTGCACGTCATCGCTTATCAAACCACCTAAAACAATGATCTCACTATCTTCCACCATCACGGCCGTTTTAATTTCTCTTTTATTTGTAGCTATTTCAGAAGCTCCAATCAACAGAGGTCCAAATACGCTTGATACTTCCTGTTCTATATCTAACCGAATGGAGTTTCCCTCATTAATTTGTGGTTTAACAAGTAACTTGACGCCAACTTCTTCTCTGCTGACCGTTCTAAAAGGATTTGTATTGTCAGAACCTAAAGATTCTCCAGTTGTGATTGGTATTTCTTGGCCAACTATAATTGAGGATTCTTCGTTATCCATTGTGAGAATAGAAGGAGTTGATAACACATTAGAATCTGTATCTTTTCGAAGAACATTAAGAATTGCAGCAAAACTTTTTTCATCCTTTTTATATTTTCCAACTCCAGCAGCGAATCCATCTAAGGTTAATAGTGATTGTGCTGCAGCTGGAATAGAAGATGAACCGGACGTAGTATCATAAACTTCTCCTCCTACGATCGCAGTTAGATCAGGATTTGGGTTTCCAAATCGTTGAGAAACAATTGGGGTATCAGACCCATCGCCCGAGAAAAGGATTTGAACACCAAGCTCTTTTGCTAAAGTATCTGAAATTTCTACAATAATAGCCTCCACCAAAACTTGAGCTCTTTTGATATCTAAGCTTGCAATAACATCTTCAATTGCTGTCATTACTTCAGGGTCGGCTGAGATTACCAATGAATTGGTACCTTCATGTGCTTCGATGCTAGTTGTTATTTTACTGGTACTTCTATCTTGTGCTGATAAATTTTCTGATAAATTCTTTAGAATCTTTTCGAGAGACTTGGCATCGGCATATTTAAGATATTTCACTTTCAGGGTGCTTGAACCACTTTGCTCGGTATCTAAATTCTGTATTAGATTTTTCATCCTATCCACTATGGGCTCGTCTCCAACCAAAAGGATGCTATTGCTTCGATCAATTGAATATGAAGTGAATTGATTTGGATTCATTCCTCCTGAATTATCATTGAAAATTTTATCAATTATCTTTGAGACTTCTTTTGAGGAAGAATAATTAAGTTTAATAACCTCATATTTTTCTCCTGGTGTTTTATCAAGTTCATTAATAATGCCTCTTAACTTTTCTACATTTCCGGCCCGGTCTGCAATTATCAGTGAATTAGTCGGCTCATAAACAGCGAGATGACCCTGCGAAGAAATAATCGGCCTCAATATTGAAATTAAGGAATTCACTGAAGCAAATTTAGGTTTAATAATATCTGTCACAAAAGAGTCGGCTGGGCTATTAGACCTAGGGAAAGTATTAAAGGCTTGCCTTCCGCTTATTTCAGGAACTATTTTAGTTGCGTTATCTTGTTCTATAGCAGCATATCCATGCACGGCTAAAACAGAGAGCATTACTTCATAGGCTTCATCAATGGATAAATCCTCACGAGAAATTATTGTTATTTTGGCATTTATTCTTGGGTCGACTATAAAAGTCTTACCCGTTAAAGATGAAATATCAGATATAAAAGCTCTAATATCAGCATCACGCATATTTATAGTGACGGCATGACTGAACAGAGAAAATATTAGTGTCAGAGTCGCGCAAAATTTTAAGTAATTTCTTAAATACATATTTTATTTAATTTACTTTTATACCAATCGAAATTGGATTGTTATCTCTCAAGATCGAAAGATTAAGATCCCTAGGTTCGCTGAAAAAAGTCTCCAGGTTTGAAAGGTAATTTTCATTTAGATCAGAGACTAAAGCACCATTTATTGAAACAAGAACATCTCCTGGCATAAGGTCTAAGTTAACAAAAAAGTCTTTATTTTCTCCAGGATTTACTTCCAGTCCAGACAAAGTGCCGTTTGAAAAAATTGGAACAAAAGAAATCGCGTCAAGAATATTTTGATTTGATAGCCACTCCGCAGAAATTATATTGTCATTTTTATTTGCAGGATTTTTTAAAATTTCAGTTTCTATTCCTGAAATTAGGTTCGGTTTATTAAATGAGAGACTCTCTGCAACCCCAGATCTATTGATCGTTACATAATCTTTATGTATCGACTCTAAAAAAACATTATCTAAGATGCGATCTCCTGTCTGATACTCTTTTTGATCTGATTTATTGAGGCCAATGATTGCAAAATTTTTATCCTCAGAAGAAGTCACGCCAAATAACTTCAAAGATAATGATGTTTCTGGAGCTTTGATAGCGTTTAAAAGAGCATTGGAATTTTCTTTAGAATCATAATTTGACAAGAAAGGATTTCGATCTATCTTTCTGATTTGGATCTTTGCGGCGGTGGACTGATTTAGAACGGGTTTGTCAGCAAAGATTATTTCTAAAATTACATTTGAAGTCTCAAAAGAAAATATTAAAACAACGATAGCAATAGCAATTGTTTTGGCCTTTTTAGAAATGAAATCAGCGATTTCATTGTAAATATTAAAAAAATTTATATTCATAATTTAAATATACTAGTTTGACCTTTAGAGGATATATTATCTACTAAATATACGATTTTGAATGACAATTAAGTGACAATTTGAATATTATAATTTTATGGAAATTTTATATGCTTTCTTGCTAGGACTTATATTTGGAAGCTTTCTCAATAGCTTGTCATATCGCATGCCTATTATCCTTAATTATCGTAATGCTTTGAAGGAGTTCCCAGATATGGGACTTTCTTTTCCCAGGTCGTTTTGTCCAAATTGCAAAGCACCTTTATCAGTATTTTCGCTCATACCGGTTTTAAGTTTTTTTATTCAAATGGGTAAATGTAAATCTTGCAAACAAAGTATTTCAATCAGTTACCCTTTTTTCGAGATTTTGCTTGGAATTTTATTTGCCTTAATTTTGATCAAAGCAGGTTCGATAAATTATATCTTTCTTTTAGATTGTCTTTTTATTTTTACCTTAATCTTAATCGCTCGCTTGGACGAAAGTTTTTTCAAAATTCCCTTCTCGCTTAATTTAATCGTTTTTTTTACTGGAATTCTTACCAATTTTTATTTCACTTCTTTAGGCCTAGGGTTTGTCTCTTTCTTGATATGCCTTGCCGTGTTATCTGCTATCAAATTTTTAGCAGACTATATATTGAAGAAAGATTCTTTTGGTTGGGGGGATATAATATTGATATCCAATCTATCTCTATTTTTTGGTATCTACAATTTACCCTTTATTTTATTTGTCTCTTCTTTATCAGGAATAATTTGGTATTTTTTTAAAAAAAGAAATGTTTCAGAAAAAACTATTGCTTTTGGTCCGCACATTACTTTGTCTGGAATCTGGTTATTATTTATTCTTTAAATTAATTTTATACACCAAAAATTATTCTTAATAAAATATAGAAGAGAATTGTAAATGCCGCACCAGTAGGAATAGTTACTAACCAAGAAGCAATTATTCTCCTTATCGAAGCATAATCTAAGTGTTCTGCGCCTTTAGCTAACCCAACGCCTATAACTCCACCGACTAGTGTATGTGTAGTTGAAATAGGAAACCCAAGATAAGTCGCAGCAACGACAGTAGACGCTGTGGCCATTTCTGCGGAGAAGCCAAGACTAGGTGTTAGAGCTGTAATTTTTTTTCCGACTGTTGAGATGACCCTGGAACCTAGAGTTGCTAAACCAAAAACTATCCCAATACCTCCAACAAGTAAAACCCATGGGCTAATCAAAGATTTAGATCCTATTTCGCCAGTATCCACAACACTTACAACTGCTGCCAAAGGTCCAATTGCATTTGCAACATCATTTGAACCATGGGCAAAAGCCATAGCGCTAGCAGAAACTATCATCAGCAATCCAAATGCAAATTCAATGCCGCCTTCTCTCATTATTTGATCTTTATTCCTTCTTAAAAAAAATGCTGTTCCAGTTGCAACAATAATGCTAAAAATTAAAGTAAATAAATAAATTTCATTTTCTGAAAATTCTATTCCAACATGTTTAAGACCTTTCCTTGCTGTGACGAGTGAAATAACGACTGCTACTAGAAAACTATATAATGGAATAAAAGTGATAGCTGCTTTTCCAGGATTGGCTCTATCTAAAATTAATTTTTTTGCAGATATATAGAGTCCAAAAGCTAAAGTTCCAGAAAATAAAGGGGAAGTTACCCAACTCATTGCGATATTACCAACCTTACCCCAAGATACAGCATCTACTCCCTTAGAAATTAGTACGAAACCAATAATAGCTCCCACTATTGAGTGAGTAGTAGAAACAGGCCAGCCTCTTAAACTCGCGATAAACAACCAAGTACCTCCTGCTAAAAGAGCTGATATCATGCCCATTACAAATATATTTACATCATTGGCATATAGATTTGGATCTACGATGCCTTTTCTAATTGTAGAAGTTACTTCTCCACCTGCTAAAAAAGCTCCTAAAAATTCAAAAATAGCCGCAATTATTATTGCTTGTTTAAGGGTTATAGCTTTGCTTCCTACAGAAGTCCCCATGGAGTTTGCAACATCGTTAGCCCCAATGCCGAAAGCCATAAAAAAACCAATAAATCCTGCAATCAAAAGTATGTTAAAAGGATCCAAAAACAAAGTTTCCATATTGAGAGTCTCTAAATTAAAAATAATTTTACTACAAGATTGTTAAGAAACTGTTGCCTTAATGTAACTTAATTTTAGATATTAAATTAAAATTTATATGAAATAGTGAATGATTCAAATCCTTGCAATTTATGGATAAATAAAAAGACTTAGGTTTTTTTTTCAGAGATATTTATGAAAAATAAAGAACTGCCACTAAAACTATCCATAAAGAAATAAAACCAAATATAACCATCTCTTGCACTTGAGACTTTGCAGGTATTAATCTTTGATCTTTAAGAACGGTTTTAGTATTCATATTATTTGTAACTTTATTGACACTTTTATGTCACATAATTGACACAATAGACGAATTTTATAAAAAAAACTAGCATTTTTTTCAAAACTTTAAATTTAAATATTTAAAAATTTAATTCGATTCCTATTTCAGTTTAGTCCTTAGGCTGACAAGAAATAGATTTATTCAGAACAATAAAAGGCAAAGGTAAGAATTAATGCATATGAGTGATTGAATTATTTGATATAAACCCTAGATGTTATCTAGGAACATTTAAAGCATCAAGCACATCTTTGAAAGAGACAATTTTAAAGTTTTGCCTTTTAGTTTTATACCCATCTTTATTAAGACCATCTTGTGCAATCATAATACCTTCTGGATACTCATCACTCAGTTTAAAGTTGATTGTTTCTATACCGTCAGTATCAGTAACATTGTCTATACTTTTTGAAGAACCTATTCTAAAACTGGTTATATAATCATATGGATAATTCCTATCATAAAGATTAAATTTACTATCGCCTTGAGAGGATAAAATTAAATAACCTGAATTGTTTGATGTTTTATATAAAGATACTCCCTCTGGGTCGCCACCAATTTGACCTTCTCTAGAATCGACAATATAAGGCTCAGAGAAATCAAAACTGTCATCGAGTCTATAAGCTTTTAAAACCCCTCTTACTTCTTCTTCTGATATAAAAAGAGTTCTATTGAAATCATCATAAACACACCCTTCCGATTCTCCACCATTATTAAAAGTTGTTATAAGATCGAGGCCATTATCAGTCAGGTTCCATACTTCAACTCTCGGACCAGTGTCTTCTGTTAAAAAAGCAACTAATCCATACTTTGGATCGATTCCAGCGCATATACCATATACGATAATATTTGATTTACCTCTAAATGATGGTTTTGATGGGACTTCCCATGAATTATTTTTAAGTTTTTGTCTTGTTTTATTATCTTCAAATACCCATAAATCTACCGATCCTAATGTTCTATTAGACCCAAAAAGGAAAGTAAAATCAGAGACATTCTCATCGTCTCCAAGATTCATACTTCTTGTATCAACATTATTAATCCTGCCAAGATTTGTATAACTCAACTCTTGTCCTTGAAGATTGTAACTATAAATTCCGCTTTTTTTATCAGTTCCAAAGATAATTGAATTTGAAGGATTATTTTTATTTACCCATATTGCAGGATCATCAGCTGCATCTCCCTTAGTTATAACTGGCGGTGTCTCGTAAATTGCCTCAACCTCAACATAATCTGCAAAAGTAAAAGTAGACAAGAAAAAGGCAAGTATGAAACTTGCCTTTTTGGGGGGAAAATAATTTTTAGTACTTATAAGTGAAGCCAATTGTCGCACTTCTACCATATTCATCATATTGAGAAAGTCTTGAAGTATTGCCCCAATAATAGAATTCTGGTTCGTCATTTATATTAATTAAGTCTAATTTAANAGTTAAATTNTCATTNNAATANTANTTGGCTGTAAAGTCTATTTGCGAATGATCGTCNGTANATCTGATATTNTCATAANNTAGATNATCTNNAGTAGTTTCNATATCATCATCAGCAAGATAATCTAAGTAATCACTTCTTTGAGCTAATGAGAGTCTCATGTCAACTTTTCCTTTGTCGTAACCAATTGATAAATTTCTTGTACTATCAGCGAGTTTTCTAAATGGAACGGTAAACACACCTTTAGCGCTAGGAATATCACTTTCAGCGTCAACTTCAGTTAAATTTAATGAGATGAATAAACCATCAAATGGTTCAGGAAGATTCACAAATTCTCTGAAAAAATTGAATTCAATTCCATCAACTGTTGACTTTTCGCTATTAATGTATGTTTCTAATTCACTAAAGTTAATCCCTCCAACAACACCTGCTGTAACCTGAGGATAAATAGCGTTTTTAACATCTTTACTAAAATAACCTATTGATACTGCGCCATTTTCATAATATCTTTCAAAGGTAAGATCTAGATTTGTAGATTCATATGGTTCTAAGTCAGGATTACCCATTTCTCCCTTATAAATTGTACTTCCATCCGCTGCAGTTCCATCCGATTTAAAGTCTGCTACAGGAGCAGTTTCACCGAATCCAGGTCTAGATAAAGATCGATAAATTGCACCACGAACTATTGTATCGTCATTGACGAAGTATTTTACGTTTACACTTGGTGATACGAATGTGTAATTTTTAGATGCTCTAATAATAGAGCCATCTTCTTTATTGTATCCAAGTGTATCAAATGAGGTGTCCTCTGCCCTTAGACCTGCAATCACAACTGCGTTTTCAAATTCCATTGTGCCCATAAAATAAAGTGCTGTGATATCTTCTTCAGAAACAAAATCTTTATTATAGTTAGGTTTTGCATAGTTATTTGTTAATGAACCAAATGTACCCTGAAGAGCGAAGATTGTTGCAGGATCTGCCATGGGACCAAAAACAGTTGGCCAAGGCCAGTTAACTGGTGTAGTGATTGGATTGTAAGCTGATTGAGAAGTACCAGGATCCGATTTGAAACCTGAAACAGTTTTTTCTTTTTCTCGAGTACTATATTTGAAGCCAAATTTTAAAGTCGTTGGAATATCAGAAACCGTAAAACCTTCTTTTGTAAAATCAGCCTGAACTGATGATATTGTGTCCTCAATTATAGAATCTTCCTCTTCAATCTCATCTACTCCCATGCTTGCTGGATCATAAATATTCCCAGCTCCAGTAATAATTGCAGGAACTAGAGTCAAACGTGGTTTTTGAGGATCTGAATAGTCAAAAGATCCGCAAGGTCCTCCACAAGCAGCTGCCTTAAATGTACTACTTCTAAACTTTGCATCAACATTGTCTGTATCATCTTCTTCAGCAAAAGAATTCGAATATGCAAAGTCTGCATCCCAACCGTTGATTATTGTTTTACCACCTAGAATGAATGTTCTAATTGTTCTAACTTCCTCCCTAACTCTTGTTTCAGAATCTCTTCTTATTTCTGTAATAGTGCTTCCCGTTGCAGTAACATTGCTATTTTTTAACTTCCCGTACTCATCTTTATATCTGAGCTCATCATCCACGTATTCATTCCATAAAATATTTGCATACATAGATGATTCATCATTGATCCTATAATCAATGTCGTAAGTAATTCCTAATCTTTCTCTGGTTAAATCATAATATCTGCTTTCAAAATCATCATCTATTGCATAGTTTCCACCAGTGGCAGCCCAGGCAGGAAATCCGGTTTCGTTGTTGTAAGTAACTACTTGTTTTTTAGAATAAGTAAGACCAATTATATGTCCCACATTTTCACTAATCAGATCTCCGTAAGTAAGGGAGATTTTAGGATTATCAGCATTATATGTTTGATCGTTGTATAGGGTATTTGCTTTTAGTTTGAAATACGTGCCATCCAAGTCTAGAGCGCTTTTCGTATTAAACTCAACTCTTCCACCAATAGAATCAAGATCTTGATCAGGAGTTAAAGATTTGTATACTTCAATAGAATCTAGAAGNTCTGTTGGNAGACCGTCAAGCATCACTTTTCTTCCACCTTCTGGTGCNGGAANAGTTGCGCCGTTAACAGAAATATTGTTTAAGTCTCCCGAGAGACCTCTAACAGTAACGTAACGGCCCTCACCTTGATCGTTTTCAACTGAAATACCTGAGATTCTTCTTAAAGCCTCTGCTGCAGTAGTATCTGGAAATTCACCTAAGGCATCTGAATCTATAACAGATATAATCTGATCGGATTGCCTTTGCTTTTCTATAGCAGAGATGATGCTAGCTTTTGTTCCAACTACATACAATTCCTCAGTAATTTCTGAGTTTTCTTGTGAAAATACAAAAGGGTTTGTAAAAATTAAAAGGAGTAAATATATTTTTTTCATAGGAGTCCCTCAATAAACCTAGGGGTAATGTATACAAAAAATGTTACAGAAATGTTACAAATAAAAAACTTAATGAGAACATTCTAGCTGGAAAGCAGTTTAAAAAAAGATTCCATATTTTATTTCTCTAAATTGAAAAATAATACACGATAAAATTGTTGTGAAACTATTGTCCCAGTATGACTAAATTTAAATGTCATGATTGATATTTAGAATGAAATCAAGAATTTCATCCCTTACCCTTCTGTAAATATTTAATATTTTTTCATCATCATTTATATTTTCTGAGAGCATAGGAGGATCTTCAAAACCTTTGTGTATGGTCTTCCCTTTGAATAAGACTGGACAGTTTTCTTCAGCATCTGAACATAAAGTAAAAACATAATCAAAATCTTTGTCTTCCAATTCGTTTATGGTTTTAGAGAATTGATCTGATATATCAATTTTGACTTCTGACATTACTTTGATTGCATATGAATTTAAATTAGATTTTCTAGTGCCAGCTGAATAAGCCTGAAAAGTAGTAAATTTTTTTGCAAAACCTTCAGCCATTTGCGATCTACAAGAATTTCCAGTGCAGAGAAATAATATTTTCTTCGATTCTCTCATCTTAAAAATTTATAAATATACAAAGCAATGAACAGACCAATTAATTGGCCTGAAAAGAAATAAATAATCGACTCTGGTGAAATTCCAGTAAAAGTATCCGTAAATGTCCTAGCTAGAGTTACTGCTGGATTTGCGAATGAGGTAGACGATGTAAACCAGTAACCCGCTGTAATAAATAAAGCCACTGAAATAGCTACATTAGACTTATTATTTTTTCTAACCATTAAGATAGTTAAAATTAATCCCAGTGATGCAATTATTTCACTTAAAACCATACTGATTCCCATCCTGGGTTTGGATGAAATTTGAAGCAAACTAAGTTCAAATATGAAATGGATAAATATTACTGCGAAAAATCCTGCAATGAATTGAATAATTAAATAGAAGAGTAAATCTTTTAAGTTGATCTCTTTTAAAAAATAAAAGACTATTGAGACAATTGGATTAAAGTGAGCTCCTGATAAATCTTCAAAAGATTTAATGATGACATAAAGAATTGCTCCGGTTGCAATCGTATTACCTAATAAAGCCACTGCCACATTACCAGAAGATAAATTATCACCCATGATCCCGGAACCAATGACTGTAGCCACTAAAAAAAAGGTTCCTAAAAATTCAGCAATGTATTTTTTTATTTTCATTAATTCTTAAATCAAACTTTTTTCTTTAAATTAATATAAAAGCTCATACAATTTCCCTGTTTTTAATTTATATTTTTACATCAATATTAAGAAAACTACTTCTTGTGTTTTATTTAAATTCATTTCGTTAAGTAGCTCTCTTTATCTTTAACAGTAATTAAATTAATTTAATACTCATATTAGAAAAGGCCATATTTAAATATGGCCTTTTTGAAGTGTTTTTATTATAAACAGAGAAAAAACAAAAACTTAACTTCGATTCATAGAAATAAACCTCTTATTTAAAGGAGAATTTAAATCCTAATGAAGCTGATTGACCAAGATCATATTGATCATATATTGCAACATTTCTCATAGAAGCATAGTACTCCTCGTCAAGTAAATTTCTTAATTCAAGCGACAATTTCAAATCGTAATTAGGGTAAGCTAAAACTCTTGAATATGTAAAATCAACCAATAATGGAGGTTCTTCAATAATATCTGGTAAAACATCAACACCTCTAGCCCTTACTCTATCACTAACATAGTTAAAGATTAGGGTGGCTTCAGATTGATCTTGTAAATTATCTAAACCAATTTGAAAGTTTGCAATTGTATCTGATTGACCCTGTAATCTGGTATCTCTTCCGTTCGCTAGAAGAGTTTGAGCATTTACTGAAGTACCAAGATTATTTATATAAGTATCTCCAGGATTCACAATTACTTCAGAGTCAGTATCCGTATAATTGAACTTAACGATTAAGTCGTTATTAGAGTCCATAATCGCCTCAAATATTTGCTCATATTCAATTTCAAAACCAGTGATTTCAGCCGAAGGAACGTTTTGGTAAGAAGTAATAATTAAATCACCTGACTCATTAACAGTTTCTTCGATAGGATTAAGAATATCCTTATAAAAAATTCCAGCTGTTAAAAATTGATTTAAGCCAAAATAGTATTCAGCTCTTAAATCAATATTGTCAATCTCACTATCTTGCAAATATAGTGAACCAGCTATTACTCTGTCAGTATCAACATCTATAAATAGTGTTGGAGAAAGCTCTCTGAAGGTTGGCCTAGCAATTGTCTGAGAAAGACCCAATCTAAATTGAAGGTTTTCATCAAATTCAGGAAGATAAGTTAATGTCATTGAAGGTAGCAGATAATCTTCTTCTATTGATCTATCAATAGTAGAGTCAACGCCTGTAAATAAATCAAATGTATTAACTTGCTGAAGGCCGTCTTCATGCCTAATTCCAGCAGTAATTTCAAAATTGTCTCTAATTTTAGATTCAACGCTGATATACGTTGAATCAACTTCCAATAATCCTAAGTACCCAGCTGGCGATGAACTTGCCGTATTCTCAATTACCAACAATCTATTAGGATCAAAATTTTGATCAGCAAAAATATAATCTATTCTATTATCTAGACCATCTTGAGGTATGGGACCGCCAGCAGCCAGAAATCTATAACTTCTAACTTCAGCTGATCTGTCATTTTCAAGACTTTCAACTCCAGCTCTTAAAAATGTTGAAGAACCAAAGGGTATCTCTAAGGGTATCTCTAAATCTATAACAACATTTGTAGTTTGATCTTCGACCATACTAAACTGGGTTTGGTTCCTACCTGTATTAACATCGTATAAGTAAACTCCGTCATTGTTTCCATCTTCATAGAAAACAACTCTTTCATATGGAGAATCTCTCTCTGCCTCTCCATCGCTCAAGCCTACATTTAAATTCCAGCCATTTTCAAAAGTCTTATTAAAATTTAACTGATGATTTGTTAATTCTCTTTCGTAAAATTCTGTAAAATCTTCTCGAACATTAGCCGAATCACTTGAGTCATACCCTTGCAAGATACGAGCTTCTTTTGATCCTTTATGAATATATAATCCGGTGTATTTTAATTCAGATAAATCCGTTTCAACCCCAAGAACAGCCATTGCATATGCTGTAATGTCATTCGTTGTGCTTCTAAAAGTTTTGTCATTTTGAACTATTACATTGACAGTTCCACCCACATTTTGTAAATCACCGGTTTGTCTGATTCCTTCTTGAGTATCCCAAGAATTTTTGTAACCTCCTGTAACCATAAAGCCCATTGTTGCACTTGGAATATTAATGATTTGATCAATTCCTAAACCGTCAAGACTATCTCCATAAGTTAAACTATAAGATTCATCTAGAGGAACATCTCCTGATTGTATGACCCATAGCGCTGAATTTTCAAACTCTCGACCAAAGTTAGCCAATTGTGTGGAATTAAAGTTAGATCTATCAAGTTTAAGGTTGTTATTGATAGCGTTCTGAACACCGCTTGGAATTGATCTGATCCCGTTATCGTACCCTAAACTATCCTCTCCGCCATCGTACATTAACCCATCATCTTTTAACGAAGTAGCGGTGTTGAAGCTTGTTGAAGCTGAAAATTCAAAGATTCTATCTAAAGGCACAGCCTTTGTTTTTATCTCAACCATGCCTCCGCCAAACTCACCAGGCATGTCAGCTGAATAAGTTTTTTGTACTACAGACGATTCAATGATGCTTGTTGGAAAAAGATCAAGTGGTACAACTCTTTTGAGTGGTTCTGGGCTTGGAAGATTAAGGCCGTTTAGTGAAGCAGATGAATATCTATCACCTAAACCTCTTACATATACGTATTTGCCTCGCACTAGACTGAGACCCGCAAGTCTTGTAAGGGCGATAGCAATATTGTCATCGCCAGCTCTTTCGATACTTGATGAATCTAATACTGCAGAAATCTCAGATGTATTCCTTTTTGCATCTGGTATAAAAGATCCACTTACAACCAATTCTTCATCAGCTTCCTGAGCATTAATAAATAATGGAAAAACTATTATGAAGGGTAAAGCAAACTTTAAAAAACCCATGATTTTATTTATTTTTTTTGTAGATTTCATTTTGACTCCAAAATAGGTTTTAAAAGGTATTAGTTAAGTTTTATTGATCCAGGTAATGTCCATACTTTGTACCAACTATCAGTAGCTCCGCTAACTGCACCTATATATGTAGGAGTGTCAAAAAATCCATCGGCATTGTATGTTGCAGGAATAGCTGTCGGAGTAGCTGCGGCCTCTGCAGTACCGTTAACAACTCCTGAAAGAGTATTCTGATAATTACCTCCGCCTGAATTAGCTCCATAGAGATTATTTGCTCCTGCTTTTACAATTGCATTTACCTGTGCAACCGTTGCAGCACCGTCTGTAGATATATAACTAGGACAATCCATTGCAACAGAATTCATTGAGAACTTAGGAGTGCTAGCTCCATCTTGAATAGTTTCTGCAAGAGTTGTTTCAATGCAACCTGTTGATAAGCCAGAAGCTGCGTTAAGGACTGCAGCAACTCCGTTATAATATTGACCTGATACACCCTCTTTTAACTTAAATACATCGTCATGACCTCTGCTTACAAATGTGAAATTAGAAACAATGGGGTTTGATCTAGGCTCTGTTAGGTAGCCTACTGCTGCATTAGAGTTTGTGTTGTCTGATTCTACAATATGATCGCCTGTATCGTTGGCCTGTTGAACTATTACGTATTGAAGTCTTCCTTGATAACCCCAATCAATGTCTAAGTTATCATCATCTGCTCCAGTACATATCAAACGTTTCACATCGACAGTTCCACCAAAGAACTCAACGCAATCGTCAGCATTGTTATGCACTTGGATGTATTCAACCGAGGTACCGCTTCCAACACCACCAAAAGTAATTCCATTTAGCTCATTACCTGGAAATACCTCATATCCTGCATACTGAACTCTTAAATATTTGAGTGCTCCACTGCTGTCAGTAGGGATTTCACCACCCATTACATCTCCAGCTGATCCCTCAACCTCTTTTTCACAAGGGTTAGCTTTTACTCCATTTGTGTATGTACACTTATTGATAGGTGATTGACCAAGAATGACTAATCCACCCCAAAGTCCTCTTGTTGAGTTAACATCTGCTTGACCAAGAATATCTTGTCTTCCGGTCATCACAATTGGAGCTGATCTTGTTCCAACAGCATTAATATCGGAACCTCTCATGACAACTAAATAGTCATTACCTGATTCACCAAAAACTGTAACGCCAGGATTAATAGTAAGTGTAGCTGCATCACCGCTTGCAGCAGAGCCATCTGCTCCTACATCAACACCGATTTGAACTTTACCATCAAGCTTATAATAGTTTCCTGCAACTAGAGTTATATCATTTGTAATAACTCCTCTTAAGTCACAAACTTTTCTACCTAAAAGAATTTCTGATTCAAGAGTTCCAGCTGGACATGCAGGATCGGTAAATAAACCAATTGTCCAACCTGCAGCCCAGTTATTTTCTGCATCAGACCCAGGTGAAAATGCACCAATATAATCAGTCGCTGAAAACCAAGTATTAACTGTGTACTTACCATCATCATATGCAGGGCATAGTTCTGTAACAGCACCAGCTGCATGAGTTCCAACTGCACACATAGCGTTCTTTTGTGATATGGAGAAAGCGCTAGGAACAGCAGACTCTGCATTACCCAAGAAATATGTGTCCACCAAAGTATTGGTTCCAATGGTTAAATTAGTTGATCTTGATGTAAGTGATGTTGCAAAATCTGCAGCAGTTACTGAGCTATCAAACGCTACTACTGTCGGATTTAACGCTGTAGGTTGTCCTGTCTTAGCTGAATCAAAAAATATGGAATGATGGGCAATTTTATCTGTTAATGCACCATCTTGCGTAGTTTCTGCAAAAGTACCCTCTATGAGATTTGCTGATGCTTGGTTTACAACAATACCATTGATATAAATTCCAGATACACCTTCTTTATACTTAAGTGGTTCATCAGCTCCTCCTCCAATAAAGGTAAAATTAGCAACCATTGGTTGTGATCTAGGCTCTGTTAGGTAACCTACTGCTGCATTAGAGTTTGTGTTGTCTGATTCGACAATGTGATCACCAGCACCAACATTTTGTTTAACAACAACAAATTGCATTTTTCCTTGATAACCCCAATCGATATCAAGATTATCATCACCCGCATTCGTGCAAACTAAATGTTTGACATTTACAGTTCCACCAAAAAACTCTACGCAATCATCTTGGTTGTTATGAACTTGAACGTAGTCTACTTCGGTACCAGAACCAACACCACCAAAGGTAATACCATTTAATTCGTTGCCTGGGAATATTTCTTTACCTGCATATTCAACTCTTACAAACTTTAAGACACCAGAGTTATCAGTTGGAGTATTTCCACCCATGATAGCAGTAGTCGAACCCTCAACCACTCTTTCACAATCAACAGTGTTTAAATCAGCAGCAGCACACTTGTTAATTGGTGCTTTTCCTAAAATTACTATTCCTCCCCAAAGACCAGTTGCACTATCCGGATTAGTTAAAGATCCATCAACAGCAGAAGCTGCAGTAAATCTGATAGGTTTAGATCTTGTTCCATTAGCAATAATTTTTGAACCTCTTTGAACAACAAGATAATCATCAGGTGATTTTTGAGCAAGCGTTACACCAGCTGGAATCGTTAATGTTGCAGAAACTCCTCCAGTTTTTTGACCGTTTCCGCCCATATCTTTTCCAACATCAACTAAGCCAGATAAACGATACATTACATCAGTTGTCAAAGTAAGATTTGAAGTAATTGGTCCCGTAATTGCACATAATGTGTTTCCACCAAGAGTTGCAGCATCAGAAATAAACGGAGAAGAAGGACACGTTCCTGTTAATAAAGTGCTAGTAGTGGCTCCAAAATTATCAGTACCACTTGGGGCTGTTAGTTGTGCTAGTTCACCAGGCGAAGCAACATTGGTATCACCGGAACCACCACAAGAGACTACAACGAAGATTGAAAGAACTGACAATAGGTATTTGATTGATTTTGGGTTCATAAGATTTCCTCTTTAACTAATAAAAAATAAATCTTACAAAGGGATAGTTACAGAAATATTACGAAACCGTTACGTCTTTTTAAAGATAATGAAAATTATTACGAAAAAAAGTCTAAAAAAAATAATTTAAAAAAAATTTTTGTTTTGAAATATGAGACATTTAGTTACGGTTAAAAACTTTTACTAAAAAGATCTAATTTGACATAAATGTTACATAAATGTTACATTTATGTTAAATATGTTTCATTTATGTTACATTTAAAAGAGGGAAAATTGTTATGAAATACTTTAAAAGTATTATTTTTTTATCAATCATTTTAGCTAGTACAACTGTCATGGCTAATAAAGTAATTTTCGAAAGTGCTAAAAACCATTTAAATTTAGACTCAAAATATATAGAGATTGAATATGATTTAAATCTAGTTAAAGACTTTTGTCCAAAACAATCAGTAGGCTGCTATATATCTGCTGACATGGGTAGAATATTTGTAGAAAATGATTTATCGAAAACGTATCATGATGTTGTGATTTTTGGTCTATATAGCGATTATCTTCAACATTCAAATATTGGATTAATAGACAGTTCTTTGACTTGTGATTTGCAAGTTAACTATCTAATAGAGGAAAAGCAAAATGATCTCGCAGATCTTTTTTCTAATCATTGTAACGATATTAAACGAAATAAATTCTTGGCATTTAATTAATAGATAAGAGTAAGTTATAAAAGGGCAAAGTTTTAGCCCTTTTATATATATAAGATCTTTTCAAACTTAGTCCGTTACAACACCGTTGGAATTTTTAACTTCATCTCATGCAGAACCATCGGTAGAATTTAATTCTTATTGAACTTAGTAAATTTCAGTCAATCCGTTAAAACCCAAAATTCCTTTTACTCCTTATCTAGGTGCATTGATAAAATAATCACCATTGCCATTACGGTCATTAGCAGCCATATTTATTTGGCCATAAANATTAAGAATAGCTTATTAATTTGTGAGAAGAGAAAATAAAATTGTTTACAATAAATAATTTAATCTTCCATAAAAACTTAGCTAGAATAGATTTTCGCCAAAAAAGTATGATTGAATTTGATATACCAAACTACAGAAGAATTGATTCTAAGCTTTATGAAAAAGAGAAGAGAAAGCTTTTAATTGAGCTTGTCAAACTCCAGAATTGGATCATAAAAGAGAAAAAAAAGATTGCTGTTGTGTTTGAAGGAAGGGACACAGCTGGCAAGACTGGGAGTATTTCTGTTTTATCTAAATATTTAATACCAAAACACTGTCGCCTAGTTAAATTAGGGATACCTACTGCAAGAGAATCAAAAAATTGGTTTCAAAGATATGAAAAACATTTACCAGATATAGGTGAACTAGTTTTTTTTGATCGATCTTGGTATACCAGGGCTTTGGTTGAATCAACCATGGGCTATTGTACAAAGGGACAATACAAATCATTTATGAAAAAAGTTGTGCCCTGGGAGCAAAAACTCAGAGAAAATGGTACAGAAATACTTAAGTTTTATTTGTCCATAGAAAAAGGAACTCAAAAAATGAGAATAGAAAAGCGCAAGAATAGTCCTTTGGTATATTGGAAAATTAGTGAAAATGATTTAAAAGGTTTAGACAAATGGGATATTTTTACTCTGTATAAAGAGCAAATGTTTAAAAATACTTCCTATTCCGAAGCACCTTGGATAGTTTTAAATGCAAACGATAAAAAAATAGCGGTGCTTCACGCATTACGTTACATCTTAGGAAGTTTTGATTATCCTGGTAAAAAATTACCAAAGCCAAAAGTTTGGACAGAGAATATTAACGATTACTCTTTAACAATAAATAAAGTCCCTTTTAATAACTTAAGTTATCAGCAATACAAGGTATTAAAAGTTATGGCAGATGCAGAATAAAACTCAACGCTTAGCTTGTATTGACATTGGTTCAAACGCAATTAAATATCGTCAATATCGTATATCAAAACAAAAAAGTAAAAATTTTGCTGAGCTAGATACTTTTAAAAGAATTTCAGTGAGACTTGGAACCGATGCATTTAAATTTAAAAAAATCTCCTCTGAAACAGAACAGAAACTATTAAAAAGCATAATGAAACTCAAAGACAAGGCCGATAAAAAAGATGTAAAAATAATTACTGGAGTGGCTACCTCTGCAATGAGAACAGCATCAAATGGACATAAAATTTGTAAAAAAATAAGAAAAAAAACCGATATAGAAATAAAAATCTTATCNGGAAATGAAGAAGCGCAATTGTTAAATTTTTTTAATTACAGAGATTTTAAAAGAGATGAAACCTTGGTGGTGGATATTGGTGGTGGCAGTACTGAATTATTCTATCAAGGAAATGGTAAACATCTCGCAAAGTCTTTTCCGCTTGGTGCGGTACGAATTTTAGAAGAAAAAGACTCTCCCAAGCATTGGAATAATTTAAAAGAGTGGCTAACAAAAATTCCATCTGAAAATATAAGAAATATAGTTGGGGTTGGTGGAAACGCCAGACTCATCAATGAAATTATCAATAGACAAAACAGAAAATCATCCTTAGAGGAATTAAAAGTTTTAAAAAAAGAACTTTCAAGTAAGAGTTTTGAAGAAAAAGTATCATCTTACTCTCTGCCAGAAGACAGAGCCGATATTCTTGAACATGCTATAGCTATTTTTATAGAAATCATTGAATTTTTTCCTAACTCTTTCTTATTCGATAGTTCTTGGAATATTGCTGACGCGGTAATGGAAAAAGAACTACAGGAAAATAAAAATATTCAAGCAGCTTGAACTGATTTTTCTTCATCGATTTTTACATCGATAAAGAAAGTAGCGCCCTTGGGCTTATTGGCTTCAACTCCTAAGGGATACCCCATCATCAAAGCTAAATTTTTACTGATCGAAAGGCCTAAACCTGTACCGCCTATTTTTGTCGATCGACCTTTGTCTATTCTGTAAAATCTTTCAAAAACTCTTTCTCTGTATTTTTTTGGTACGCCTTTACCTTGATCTGATACGGATAGTCTTATAAAACCCCTAGTAAAACAAGATTCTTCTATGTTTATGAGGCTTTTTTTAGGCGAATGTTTGATAGCATTACTCAAGAAATTTGTCAGGATAATGTTCAAAGCAGCTACATCAGCCATAACCCTAGTTTGTTCGTTCAAATTATTTTGCACAGTTAATTTTTTCTCTTCTAAACTGGATTTAAATCCTTCAATTAAGTTATTGACAATTGAAAATGGATCTAAAGACTCAATTGAGATCGGATATTCCCCTGCTTCCATGCTTGAAATTTTAAGCAAATCATTGACTATGACTGTCATACGTTCTGATTGAGAAGATATTGCTTCCGTGAAAAACTTAGCGTTTTCATCATCTTTAATTAATTTATTGTTAATCAAAGTTTCAGCATTAGCTTTGATAACACTAATTGGTGTTCTCAATTCATGAGAGACGTTACCAATAAAATCTTCTCTCATTTTTTCAAGGTTTTTAGATTTGGATATGTCACTAAAAACAATCAGCAATTCATCTCTCATGTCATCTTTTTTAGCACTTACCAGATAAACAGTCTTAATAGATATAGGGCCTGAAATCTCTCTAACCAAGTCTTTTTTAATCCAGGCCTTTTCAATAAATTTTTTAAATTGAGGGTAACTAATTTTTTCAAAAAGTTTATCGCCGATATTTAAGTCAGGAAAAAATTCTGAATTGATAGTTTTATTCGCAAACAAAACTTGATGGTTTCTATCAACTAAAATAACTCCTTGTCCCATTTTTGATAACACAGAGCTAAATTGTTCAGTTTGTTGAGAGTAATTAACTAGCTCATCTTTAACTTGCTTAGATTCCTTAAGAAGCTTATCAAAAATTTCTTCAGAAGCCACTGAAGGATCATCCATATTATTTTTGGCGATAAACTGAGCTGCTGAATTTAATAGTCTTTTAAAATATTGATAAATTAAATAGGTTGCGACAATTGAGATAAGCAATAATAACCCGATGCCTGCGATTAGGTTTTCATTCAGAAAGATATCCTCTCTATAAAATATAGATGCAACCAAGCTTACTGAAGATACAACTATTAATACCAACAGAAACAGTCTCAATTTTACCGAAAATTTCATTTATTCTGATTTATTAAAAAGATATCCTTCTCCTCTGACTGTTTCTATTTTGTCACCGTATTTTCCAATTTTTGATCTCAATCTTTTAATATGTGTATCGACAGTTCTGGTTGTGACATCCTGGTCATAGCCCCATACTTTATTTAGTAGATTGTCTCTAGTTTGAACTTTGTCAGCTTTGGATAAGAGATGTTTGAGAAGTTTGAACTCTTTTGAGGTTAAAGATATTTTTTTATCGAATAAGTAAACTTTATGCTTATTGGTATCTATTTTTAGTTTTTCATAAATAATCACTTCTTTATCGCTTTCGTTTTTTTCTTTCGAGGATCTTTTAAGCATGCCATTGACTCTAAGCAATAACTCTCTGACACTATAAGGCTTAACAACGTAATCATCTGCCCCTACTTCAAAACCTACCACCCTATCTACTTCTTCTCCTTTGGCAGTGACCATAATAACCAAGAGATTTTTTAGGTCGTCTTTATTTCTAATGTGTCGACAAATATCTAAACCGCTGGTATCTGGCAGCATTAAATCAAGAATAACTAGAGCTATGGAATCATTTTTCTCAAGCGCCTTCATGGCCTCTTTGCCATTCAATGCTTTTGAAACTTTGTAACCTTCACTTTCAAAATTAAAGGAAAGGGTCTGAAGCAAATCAGGTTCGTCTTCTACCAATAAAATGTGTTCTTTACTCATACTCTAATTTTACTAGAAATAATTTTTTCTTGTTAGAAAAACAATTTAATTTGCAATCTTATAAAGCTGTCTTAATATTTTAACAATCAGGTTAGCTCTTTCGGGCTTTTTATAAAATTAAGTTCTCCAGATAAAGTATCCGGCTCTACTAAATTTATCTGACAGATTGAGCAAGTTTTTAGATAAACATATCTAGTTTTCAACATCTCTTCAGCGACCTGAGAAATTGTCGGGTTGTGTCCAAAAATAACAATATGCTCCTCATGGTTATTTTCTAAGATTAAACTTTCATAATCTTGTAAATTTGCATGATATAGATCATCAACAACGTTAAATTTAATTGGGGTCAATTCTTTTTCAAAAAATTTCGCGGTTGATAAAGCTCTATTGGCTGAACTAGAAAAAAAAATAGGTTTCTCTTGAGTATTCTTAGAAAACCAATGTGCCATTTTTGGTGCATCTCTGTTGCCTCTTTCATTAAGAGGTCTGTCAAAATCATCTAAGGAAAGGTCTGACCAAGACGATTTGGCGTGACGTATCAAAGTCAAAATCATTAATAAATGTAATCAATTACATAACTAATCACTGCTAAAAAAACTGTGACTGAGACCAATAAAATGATAAGCCCCCATAAGTTAAATTGTTTATCTTTTTCTTGATCTGGCATAATTATTTTTTTTATAACAATAACATATGGCAAAAGAAGATTTAATAGAAATGGAAGGCGAAGTCATAGACACAATGCCTAANACTACTTTCAAAGTTAAATTAGAAAACGATCATGTAATTACCGCTCATATTTCAGGAAAGATGAGAAAAAATTACATAAGAATTCTGACTGGAGATAAAGTAAAGGTTGAAATGACCCCTTACGATCTGTCGAAAGGAAGAATAACTTTTCGTTCTAAATAATTTTACTTATCAGCTTTAACTTCTTCTTCTGAAGATTCAAGTTCAAACGAAATTACCAAATCGTCCTTCTTCTCTGAAACAAGCACCACTCCACCCTTTTTAGAGAGATCTCCAAATAAAATAGATTCTGCAAGGTTCTTTTTAATCTTATCTTGGATTAAACGTTGCATTGGTCTAGCGCCCATTTTTTCATCGTAACCATTTTTAACAAGCCAAGCTCTAGCTTTGTCGTCAACTTCAAGGGTTACCTTCTTGTCATCCAATTGAGCTTGCAGTTCAGTTAAGAATTTATCCAAGACCGTGTGAATGACTTCTTCACTTAAAGAATCAAACTGAACTATGGCATCAAGTCTGTTTCTAAATTCTGGAGTGAAAGTTTTTTTAATTACTTCCGAACCGTCAGTAGTGTTGTCTTGCTTTTGAAAGCCCATGGACTCTCTAGCCATTTCTTGTGCGCCAGAGTTTGTCGTCATAATCAACACACAGTTTCTGAAGCTTGCCTTTCTACCATTGTTGTCAGTCAAGGTTCCGTGATCCATTACTTGCAATAAAACATTAAAGACTTCTGGATGCGCTTTTTCTATTTCGTCCAAGAGAATTACAGAGTGAGGATTTTTAGTAATAGCCTCCGTTAGTAGTCCGCCTTCATCATAGCCAACGTATCCAGGAGGTGCTCCAATTAAACGTGAAACAGTATGTCTCTCCATATATTCAGACATATCAAACCTGATCAATTCAACTCCTAACAGTTGAGCCAGTTGTCTTGAAACTTCAGTTTTTCCGACACCTGTCGGCCCAGAAAATAAAAAAGAGCCCATCGGTTTTTCATCGTTGCCCAATCCTGCACGAGACATCATTATTGAGCTCGCCAATTTATTGATAGCTGGATCTTGACCAAAAATAACTCTTTTTAAGTCTTCTTCGAGTTTTCCTAAAGAAACTCTGTCTTTGACAGAGATGCTTTTTTCAGGAATTTTTGCNATTTGCGAGATTACTTTTTGAATATCCTGTTCTCCCACGGTTTTTCGTTTTTTGTCTGAGGAAAGCCTAATTCTTGCGCCTGCCTCATCAATCACATCAATTGCTTTATCAGGCAGATATTTGTCATTAATATGTTTAGCTGAAAGTTCAGCTGCTGCTTTCAAAGCCGATTGCGAATATTTCAATTCATGATGCTCTTCGAATCTAGATTTGAGACCTTCTAAAATTTTTACAGTTTCCTCAATGCTAGGCTCGTCTAAATCTACTTTTTGAAATCTTCTGGCCAAGGCTCGATCTTTTTCAAAAACAGTTCTGTATTCTTTAAAAGTTGTAGAGCCAATGAATTTAATAGGACTTTTGCCAAGAATTGGTTTGAGTAAATTCGAAGCATCCATAACACCGCCAGAAGTTGCTCCAGCACCAATAATTGTATGAATTTCATCAATAAACAATATGGCGTTATCTATTTTTGAAAGGTCTTTTAAGATTACTTTTAGTCTTTTCTCAAAATCTCCTCTGTATTTTGTGCCTGCAAGAAGTGACCCCATATCAAGGGAGAATATTTGAGCATTGGCTAAAGTTTCCGGGACTTTTTTATCAATGATATTTTTTGCTAAGCCTTCGATTAAAGCAGTTTTTCCTACGCCTGATTCTCCTACTAAAATTGGATTATTTTTAGATCTACGTGCAAGAATTTGTGTGATTCTTACCAATTCACTCTCACGACCTATGATAGGGTCAATGCGGCCTTGAATAGCTTCTTCATTTAAGTTCAAAGCAAACTTAGAAATGTTTGAATCGGTTTTGCTTTCCACTTCCTTTTCTTCAGTGAACTCTGAGAAACTCTCGTCTTCTAATTTTTTTTCACCGTGACTTAAAAAGGCAACTGCATCCAGTCTATTCATGCCTTGTTTTTTTAATAAGTAAACACTTTGGCTTTCTTTCTCGCTGAATAAAGCTACCAAAACATTGGCACCTGTAACTTCGCCGGCGCCAGTAGACTGCACATGAAAAACTGCTCTCTGAATTACTCTTTGATAACTTAGAGTTGGCTGAATTTCTTTGGCTTCATCTTGAGTCAAAGGCGTATTGTCTTCAACAAATTTCGTTAATTCAGCTCTTAAAGTTTCAATATTCACGTTGCATGAAGTTAACACTTTAATCGACTCATCGTTGTCTAGAATAGATAAAAGCAAATGCTCAGTAGTTACGAATTCATGTTTCTTAGAATGAGCATATTTGAAAGAATTATTCAGGCAGGTTTCTAGGTTTTTTTCTAACATTTATTCGTCCTCTGCCGGTTCAATTTCACTAATTAAGGGATGTTCATTTTGCTGAGCAAAATTATTAATATGCATCGATTTTGTCTCAGCAACTTCTCTGGTAAAAACTCCGCAAATTCCTTTGCCTTTGGTATGAACGGATANCATTATTTGCGTAGCTTTTTCTTTNTCGAATCCAAAAAACGATTGTAAAACATAAATAACAAATTCCATTGGTGTGTAATCATCGTTCAATAAAACTACATGATATAAAGGTGGTCTTTTAAGAATTGGATCTGAGGGTTTGACTAAAACGGACGAATCATCATCAAATTCATTGGCATTATTATTTTTCAAATAATTTTTTTGCATTTTCTATTTTTCGTCTTTCACTAATTTAATCTTAGGCTCCTCATTTGCATCTGTTTTATCTATGATTTCCATTCCAGAGATTATTGATTCACCGAACTCTGAACATTTTAATAAAGTTGCACCATCCATCAATCTATCTAAATCATAAGTTACTAGCTTAGATTGAATGGACCAACTGATACCTTTAAGCACGTAATCAGCTGCTTCTTGCCATCCAATGTGTTCCAACATCATGTGTGCAGACAGAATCAATGAGGAAGGATTAATTTTATCTTTCCCGGCATACTTTGGCGCTGTTCCATGTGTCGCTTCGAATAAGGCCACCGAATCTCCGATATTTGCTCCTGGTGCCAATCCCAAGCCTCCAACTTTTGCAGCCAAAGCATCCGAAATAAAATCTCCATTCAGGTTCATCGTTGCAATGACATCGTAATCTACTGGTCTAATTAGAATTTGTTGGAGAAAATTATCAGTTATGACGTCTTTTATTATGATTGGTCTGTTTGTTTTTGGATTTCTGATTTCCATCCACTCTCCACCGTCTAAACTAGAAGCCTCGAATTCTTTTTCTGCTAGTTTGTAGCCCCATTCTTTAAAGGAGCCTTCAGTAAATTTCATGATGTTTCCTTTATGAACCAAGGTNACAGAGGATCTGTCATGTTCAATTGCATATTCAATTGCTTTTCTTACTAATCTCTCGGAGCCTGCTTTGGAAATATTCTTAACTCCAATTCCACAATTCTGCTCAAAGCGAATGTTTTCAACTTTCATCTCCTCAATTAAGAATTTAATAACCTTTTCAGCTTCTTCACTTCCAGCTTGAAATTCAATGCCAGTGTAGATATCTTCTGAATTTTCTCGAAAGACAGTCATATCAGTAAGTTCTGGTTTTAGTACTGGAGTTGGCACACCTTCAAAATATCGAATGGGACGTTGGCACAGAAAAAGGTCTAATTTCTGTCTCAAAGCAACGTTTAAAGATCTTATCCCTCCTCCGATAGGAGTTGTTAGTGGGCCTTTTATGCCCACTGAAAACTCTTTCAAAGCGTCTATAGTTTCTTCCGGAAGCCATTCGTCGTCTCCATATACTGTTAAAGATTTTTCTCCGCAATAAACTTCCATCCAATGAATTTTCTTTTTGCCGCCATACGCTTTTTGCACGGCATGGTCGATAACTTTGACCATAACTGGGGTGATATCGGTTCCAATGCCATCTCCTTCTATGAAAGGGATGATTGGATTATCAGGAACGATTAAGTTTCCCTTGTAATCATGAGTAATTTTTTCCCCACTTTCTGGGACTTTAATATTTTTAAATTCCATATAAACGATTTAGAATTGAAAATTTTTTGGCTATTATAGCATTTTTGAAGGTCAAAGTTATGGCAAATAAAGTACTTGTAGGTATCTCAGGAGGAGTTGATTCTTCGGTTTCTGCNGCAATTTTAAAAGACAAAGGTTTTGAAGTAACTGGCGCTTTCATGAAAAATTGGGAAGACGATGATGGCACTCCTTATTGTAGTGTGAAAGAAGACTTTTTTGATGCTGCTCGAGTTTGCGATAAGTTAGGTATCGAGCTCATTCAGCTTAACTTTGCAAAAGAATATAAAGAAAAAGTTTTTGAATATTTTTTAAATAGCTTAAAAAACGGAAAAACTCCTAATCCAGACATTTTTTGCAACAAATTTATAAAATTTGATGCTTTTTTCGATTACGCAATTAAGAATAACTTTGATCAGATTGCCACTGGTCATTATTGTCAAATTGAACAAAAGGACTCCTCATATTTATTAAAAAAGTCCTATGATCAATCGAAAGATCAGACTTATTTTTTAAATGACATAAAGAAAGAGGTATTAAATAAATGCTTATTTCCTATTGGCGATATAGAAAAAAGCCAAGTTAGAGAAATAGCTAAAAGTAAAGGTCTAGTTACGTTTGACAAAAAAGATAGCACCGGCATTTGTTTTATTGGAGAAAGACCATTTCCAGAATTTTTATCGAATTATTTACCCGTAAGAAAAGGAAATATTTATGATGAAAATCAAAATTTAATTGGCGAACACAATGGTGTTTATTTTTATACTCTTGGTCAAAGACAAGGTCTTGGAATTGGGGGCATCAAAGGTTCACAGGAACAACCCTGGTATGTCGCTGCAAAAGATAATCAAAAAAATTCTTTAACAGTAGTGCAAGACAACAATCACCCTTTGCTTCTTAAGTCTGAGTTGACTGTAAAAAAAATAAATTGGTTAGTTGAAACTATTCCCAATCTTAAAGATATAACTGCAAAAATTCGATACCGACAAAAGGAGCAAACTTGTTCTTTAAGGGAAACAGCTAATGGGTGGAGTGTTGAATTTGATGTCCCGCAACGTGCTATTACTCCAGGACAATCTGTAGTTTTCTACTCTGGAGATATCTGTTTGGGCGGAGGCGAAATTGAATAATGTATAGATGATTTAATGTATAATATTTTAGCTTCTCATGCTGAAAAATACGCTTAATTCAATCTCTCCTTTAGATGGAAGATACGCAACTAAGTTAATTGAGCTGGAACAATATTTCAGCGAATTTGCCTTGATAAAAAATAGAGTTATTGTTGAAATCAATTGGCTTATTTTTATGTCTCGTACTAAAAGTTTAAGTTTTGTTCCAGCATTGTCTAAGAATAAAGAAACTTCGTTATTGAAAATAATTGAAGAGTTTTCTTTGAAAGATGCCGAGCAGATAAAAAAAATAGAAGCTAAAACGAATCATGATGTTAAGGCGGTAGAAATATTCATTAGAAAAAAGCTTGAGAGCCTAAATCTTAAAAAATACTCAGAATTTGTGCATTTATTTTGTACTTCGGAAGATATCAATAACTTGTCTTACAGTTTAATGTTGAAGAGTTATTTAGATAATGAATTTAAAAAAATAAATTCGTTACTTTTAAAAGACTTAAAATCTAAATCTAAAAAGTGGTCGAAGTTATCCATGTTATCTTTTACTCACGGACAAACTGCGTCGCCCACAACTTTGGGTAAAGAAATTGCAAACTTTCATGAAAGAATTAAATATCATTTGAATCTTTTAAAATCTCTAAATCCTAGTGGAAAATTTAATGGTGCAGTAGGTAATTATAATGCGCATGTATTTACTTACGATAAAGTGAATTGGCAATCTTTATCCGAAAGGTTTGTAAAATCCCTAGGCTTGAATTGGTCTAAATACTCAACTCAAATTGAATTGAAAGATGAAATGGTAACTATTATTTCGATAATAGAAAATCTTAATAACGTTCTCCTAGATCTATCGAAAGATTGTTGGTTATATATTTCAAAAGGATATTTAAAACAATTAACGGTTGCTGGGGAAGTAGGCTCATCAACTATGCCGCATAAAGTAAATCCAATAGATTTTGAAAATGCAGAAGGAAACTTAACTATATCAAACTCCATGTCTTCAGCTATAAAAGAAAAGATTCAAATTTCAAGGTTACAAAGAGATTTATCTGATTCAACAACTATAAGAAATTTGGGCTCCGCGTTTGGATACTCCTATTTAGCATATAAATCTTTGCTTAAAGGATTCTCTAAAATTGAGGCAAATAAAAAACAAATTAATGCTGATTTAGAAAATAGCTGGGAAGTTTTAACTGAGCCTCTTCAAACAGTGATGAGAAAAAATAAAATTGCCAATAGTTATGATCTCATCAAAAAGATTTCAAGAGGAAAACCGTTTGATAAAAAAATCTATTTAGATATCATAGCAACCTTGGATATAAGTGAAAAAGATAAAGCTAAACTTTCTCAGTTAACTCCATTAAAATATATCGGCTTGGCCGAGAAATTAGCTAAAGAAATTTAAAACTTACAAACACAATTTAGGGGAACTCCATGTTGAAATACAAAGAAATGCTTGATCATTACACTGATCTCAGAGAGAAGGAACCTAATCTTCTTAAGCATATCAATGCTGAAAGTGCCGCAAGAATGAGACTTCAAAATAGATTTCATTCTGGCTTGGATATTGCTAGATACACAGCCGACATTATGCATGCTGACATGAAAGAATATGATGGAGATTCTTCAAAATATACTCAATCTCTCGGTTGTTGGCATGGTTTTACGGCTCAACAAATGATGATGGAGATAAAAAAATCTCAAAAAACTACTGCTAAATCATATGTCTATCTTAGTGGCTGGATGGTTGCAGCATTAAGATCTGAATTCGGTCCCCTACCTGACCAAAGCATGCACGAAAAAACAACCGTGCCAAATCTGATTAAGGAAATATACACTTTTTTAAAAAGAGCAGATTCAGTTCAACTTCAACATCTTTTCAATGAATTAGATGAAGCTTATAAGAGCGGTTCTAAAACAGATGAAATTATTTCTAGAATAGATAATTTTGAAACTCATGTCGTACCTATTATTGCTGATATAGACGCTGGTTTTGGAAATGAAGAAGCGACTTATCTACTAGCAAAAAAAATGATTCAAGCTGGAGCATGTTGTATCCAAATAGAAAATCAAGTTTCAGATGAAAAACAATGCGGTCACCAAGATGGCAAAGTCACCGTTCCGCATGAAGATTTCCTTTCTAAAATTAATGCTGTTCGATATGCTTTTTTAGAATTAGGAGTTGAGAATGGAATTATTGTGGCAAGAACAGACTCTCTAGGCGCTGGTCTTACTCAAAAAGTTCCTGTCTCGAAAGAGCCAGGAGATTTAGCTGATCAATACAATTCTTTTCTTGAAACTGAAGAAATTCAAGATCTAAATCAACTGAACGAAAATGATATTACGATTCATCAAAATGGTATTTTAGTGAAGCCTGTCAGATTGGCCAACGGATTGTATCAGTTTAGAAAAGGTACTGGTTTTGATCGAGTGGTTTTAGATTGCATAACAAGTCTTCAAAATGGTGCTGATTTACTTTGGATAGAAACAGAAAAGCCTAATGTAGCCCAAATTGCCGAAATGGTGAACAAAATAAGAGAAACTGAGCCAGACGCTAAACTTGTTTATAATAATTCACCCTCTTTTAATTGGACTTTAGCTTTCAGAGAGCAAGTTTATGAAGAATGGGTGGCCGCAGGAAAAGACGTTAGCGATTATCCAGATCCAGCAAAGACTCCAAGAGGTCTTATGGATATAAAATTTGATGATAGTGAGTTAGCATTAGAGGCTGATCAATTAATACAAAACTTCCAAAAAGATGCAGCTAGAGAAGCTGGAATATTTCATCACCTCATTACTTTACCTACTTACCATGAAACTGCACTAGGAACTGCAGTTTTATCAGAAGGCTATTTTGGAGATAAAGGCATGTTGGCTTATGTTAAAGAAATTCAAAGGGCAGAAATTAGACGGGATATGTCTTCAGTTAAGCATCAAGATTTAGCTGGTTCAACCGTAGGTGACACTCACAAAGAGTATTTCTCTGGAGAAAATGCTTTAAAAGCTGGTGGTGCAGATAACACCATGAATCAATTCTAATCTTTTACTTTACCGCAGACGCTACAAGTATCGCCTTTTTCAAGGTAAATGCCGCCGCAACTGGGTTGCAAAGGTTTCTTATTTAAGATCAAACCTATAGCCATTCCAGCTATTGATAAAGCAACTACTATGAGAGCGAAAATTACTGTAGCCATATAATTATTCTACCAAGTCTGACCATTTAGATGTACTTATAAATTTTATTTTTTCGTCTTCATCATAAATAAAATAAGCGTTTAAGTTATTCACATTAGCAAGATTTAACCAATCCTCTCTTTTTGAAGCAAAAAGAGCAGTGGCCCATGCATCTGCTAAAGTCGTTGAATCTTCATCAATCACCGTGACGCTCAGTAAATTTGTTTTTGATGGTTCAGAAGTATTTGGATCAAGTATATGTCCTGGATTTCTGTAATTTCCAGAAGATGCGATGGATAGATTAGCTAAAATTGAAAATTTCTTATGAAAAGTCTTAGACAAAGTGGGATCTTCAATTGCAAAAGACCACGCTTTAGAGTTATTCAAACCTTCAAATCTCAATTCTCCTCCTATCTCAATCATAAAATTTTTAATATTATTGGCTTTTAAAAGATTAGAAACTTTATCTACGGCGTATCCTTTTGCAAATGAATTAAAATCATAATCGCCTGTAATTTTATGATTGAAATAACCATTTGATTTTGCGTGAACCTCCCATCCAACTTGATCTAATTTTTTCCATTCTTCATCTGCATCCTTATATGCAATCTTATTATCGTTAATAAGAGAGGTAAGAGATTTTTTTTTATAATGCGAAAAAAGATCATCAATTCGATTGAGCTCTTTAATGACGATTGCTTCTACAGGAATTTCATTGTTTTCAGAAAAGTATTTCAGCTGCCAAGTTGTTCCATAAGCTTCTCCTTGAATTATTTTTTGGCTGGGTTCATTAGAACAACCTAGGATAAAGAGACAAAAAAAAAGAAAAAGAGAGATTTTAGTGGGCATTATTAGCCACCAAAATCATCAAACATGATGTTTTCAGGCTCAACCCCAAGACTATCGAGCATTTTAAAAGCTGCATCCATCATCATTGGCGGTCCACACATGTAGTACTCGCAATCTTCTGGAGTTGGATGATTAACCAAGTAATTATCATGTAAGACGTGACTAATAAAACCTGTATAACCGCTCCAACTATCTTCCGGAAGTGGGTCAGACAAAGCAGTGTGATACGAAAAATTTTCGTATTTTTTTTCAAGTTCTCTAAATTCTTCATCATAAAACATTTCTTTAAGACTTCTAGCTCCATACCAAAATGATATTTTTCTTGAAGAGTTTAATCTTAGCAATTGGTCAAAAATATGAGATCTCATCGGCGCCATTCCTGCTCCCCCACCAATGAAAACCATTTCATTTTGGGTATCTTTTGCCATGAATTCACCAAAAGGACCGAAGATAGTCAGCTTATCTCCTTTTTTTAAGTTAAATAGATATGAAGATGCTTCCCCTGGAGGAAAATCTGTTCCAGGAGGAGGGCTAGCAATCCTGATATTAAATTTCATAATGCCTTTTTCTTCAGGATAATTTGCCATTGAATAAGCTCTTATTACTGGCTCTTTAACAATAGACTTGTTATCAAGTACTTTAAATTTTTCCCAATCTTCCAGATACTCTGATTCAATTTCAAAATTTTTATAATCAGCCTCGTATGCAGGAATTTCCATTTGAACATAACCTCCTGCGTCAAAGCCAACAGCTTCTCCTTCGGGTAATTCTAAAATTAGCTCTTTGATAAAAGTTGCAACATTTTCATTTGATTTGACAGTAGTCTCCCACTTTTTAGCACCAAAAACCTCATCTGGAATGGTGATCTTCATATCACTTTTAACGGGTACTTGGCACGATAATCTCCAAAAATCTTTCTTTTCTCTATTATTAAAATGCGCCTCTTCTGTTGCTAAAATTGAACCTCCACCATCAAAAACCTGACATTTACATTGAGCACAAGTACCACCTCCGCCACAAGCCGAGGATAAAAATAAATCTTGTTCCGCAAGTGTTTGAAGCAATTTACCTCCTGCGGGGACTGTAATAGTTTTCTCAGGATCTCCATTAATCTCAACCGTGACATCTCCTGTGGAGACTAGTTTAGTTCTAGCAAATAAAATTACGAAGATCATCATATTCACTATCAAAGTGAAAGCGACGATACCAAAAATTATTTCAATCAGGTCAATCATTAAATACTTATACCCCCAAATGACATAAATCCAAAGCACATCAAACCAACAGTTATAAAGGTAATACCTAGGCCCTGCAAACCATCAGGTATATCGCTGTATTTTAGTTTCTCTCTAATTCCTGCAAGCATAGCGATAGCGAGAGCCCAACCAACACCAGCTCCTAATCCATAGACAACACTTTCTCCAAAAGCCAAGCTCTTTTCGACCATAAACAAAGAAGCGCCTAAAATTGCGCAATTGACTGTGATCAAAGGAAGAAATATTCCAAGTGCGTTATACAAAACAGGTACATATCTGTCTAAAAACATTTCTAAAATTTGAACAGTTGCAGCTATGACGCCTATGTAACTTATAAGACCAACAAATTCTAAAGAAACTTCTGGATAGCCTAGCCAGGCTAGAGCGCCTTCTTTAAGGACATATGTATAAATTAAATTATTCAATGGAACTGTAATTCCAATGATTACGATAACAGCGATGCCAAGACCAATTGCAGCATCTATTTTTTTTGAAATTGCAATGAAGGTGCACATTCCCAAGAATACAGAGAGTGCAATATTTTCTATAAAAACAGCGTTGATGAATATACTCAAATAACTTTCAAGCATGCTCTGCCTTTACTTCTTTAGGAGCATTTTTGCTCATTTTGAATTCAGCCGGCTCTACTTGTTCTGTCTTCCAAGATCTTAAAAACCATATAAATAAACCTATTATTAAAAAAGAACTTGGCGGCAATAAGAAAAAATTATTGCTTACGTACCATCCACCTTCAGAGACTAGAGGAAAAATTTGTACCCCCAATAATTGTCCACTCCCTATCAACTCTCTTATAGAGCCAACGATAATCAAAATCACACTATAGCCTAAGCCATTTCCAAACCCATCCACCATGCTCATGTAAGGACCATTTTGCATGGCATAAGCTTCGGCGCGGCCCATGACAATACAATTAGTAATTATTAAACCAACAAATACCGAAAGAGTTTTGCTCGTCTCATAATCGTAAGCCTTCAAAAGCTGATCAACGATAATTACTAAAGAAGAAATAATTGTCATTTGAACAATAATTCTTATATTGCTCGGAACTATATTTCTAATTAAAGAAATAAAAAAATTGGACAGTGTAATGGTCGCTGTTAAGGCAACACACATGATTAAAGTTGGATAAAGTTTGCTAGTTACTGCCAACGCTGAACAAATACCAAGAACTTGTAAAGCAATTGGGTTGTCTTTAAATATTGGAGATAATAATACTTCTGAAGTTTTAGCCATTTAAGTTTTCCTGCTTTAAATTATTTAAAAACTTTTTAAAACCACTGTCTCCCAACCAATAAGCCAGTAAGTTGGACACTCCATTACTGGTTAGTGTTGCTCCTGATAAACCATCTACCTGATAAGTGGACATTTCATTAGTATTATCCACTTTTCCCTTCATAACTTTAATAAGAATTTCTCCATTTTCGTCATAAATCTTTTTTCCTCTCCAAAGAGCCTTCCATTTTGGGTTATCAACTTCAGCACCAAGACCTGGAGTTTCTTTATGTTGGTAGAATTCTAGGCCAACTATCGTATTCAAATCACTGGAAATTGCTAAATACCCATATAAAATTCCCCATAATCCGTATCCTCTGACTGGCAAAATCACAGTATTTAACTGGTCTTCACGGTATTCGAGAAATACTTTAGAAAAATTTTCTCTTTTTTTAATAGTAGCAATATCCTCTAAAGAACTTAAAACTATGTGTCGGGAAGGATCTTTAAGTTCTTTTGAAAGATCGTATTTTTCCGATGAAATATCAGTAATAAGTCCTTCTTCTATATCAATAATTATTTCTTCTATAGAATCAAAAGCCGCTTCTGTAGTGCCATAAAAAGGTTTTAGATCAGCTGCTGCAACAATTTTTTTTTGCTGATCTAATATGGCATTACTTTTTTGTAATTCCTTCAAGCCTACGGCTATAATTGAAATTACAGCAGCACAAACCAGACAAAGTCCAATTCCAATAAGTAAAATATTTTTAATGCTATCTTTATTCTGCATTGAGTACTCTCACTCTTTGTTTAATATTTCTTGAAACAAAATAGTGATCGATCAGAGGAGAAAGTAAATTTCCGAATAAAATAGCTAACATCATTCCCTCAGGGTAAGCAGGATTGAGGACTCTAATCATGATCACCATGAAACCTATTACAAACCCATAAACCCATCTTCCTTGATTGGTATGTGAGCCTGAAACTGGTTCAGTAGCCATAAAGACCAAACCAAACATATAGCCACCCATAACCATATGCCACCAAAAAGGGATAGCAAACATCGGATTGGTATCACTACCAGCCATGTTAAATAACGTAGCCGTAAACATTGTTCCTAATACAACACCTGCAACAATTCTCCATGAAGCTATTTTTGTATACATCAAAATAGCCAATCCGATTAGTATTGCTACAACTGAAGTTTCTCCAATTGATCCTGGAATAAAACCTAAAAAAGCATCATTCCAGGTATAAGGCATATTCATGTATGATTCTTGAGCAGACATTCCTAACATTGTTGCTGATGTATAACCATCGACTGCCACCCAAGCCATATCACCTGACCACGATGCTGGATATGCAAAATATAAAAAGGCTCTTCCAGTTAGGGCCGGGTTTAAAAAATTTTTTCCAGTGCCGCCAAATATTTCTTTACCTATTACTAAACCAACGCTAATTCCTAATGCAACCTGCCATAAAGGTGCGTCAGGTGGGCAAGATAATGCAAAAAGAATGGTTGTAACAAAGGCACCTTCGCTTATTTCATGTTTTCTAATGACAGCAAAAATCATTTCCCAACCAATTCCAACAATGAAAGTGACTAAGTAAATTGGTATGAAGTAAACCGCTCCGTAACTTATGCAATCAAGTAGATTATTAGGATTTAAGCCAGAAACAAGTTGAATTATTGGCCAGTGCCAATCTGTTTCAAAAACTCCACCTTTTAGATTAATTTCCTCCAATGCTGATAGAGCCTGAAATCCAACATTGTACATTCCAAAAAAAGCAGCAGGAAAAGTTGCCAACCAAACCACGACCATAATTCGTTGAATATCACTACCGTCTCTAATGTGAGTCAATCCAGAAGTTTTTCTATCTGAAGAATAAAAAAGATTCTCAAATACATCAAAGAGAGGGAAATACTTCGCAAGTTTCCCTGAACCTTGAAAAGATGGCTTCAATCTATCAAAAAGATTTCTCAAAGGATCTGACATTATTTAACCTTCCTCTTCTATTTTGGTTAACATTTCTCTTAAAAGCGATCCATAATCATATTTACTAGGACAAGCATAAGTACAAAGAGATAGATCCTCTTCATCCAACTCTAAGATACCAAGTTTTTGAGCTAACTCTGTATCTCCTATAACGATGCTTTTAAGAAGTTGAGTAATCATCATGTTAAAAGGAAATATATCTTCAAAAACTCCTATCGGCACAATGGCCCTGTCAGCTCCATTCATTGCAGTTGTATAATTAAGTTTCAAAAATCTTTCTTTTAATTTGGTTAAAAAAAGTGGCAAAACTGAATGTTTCTCTAATCCTGGTCTTAAAAAATTTAAAAATTCTCTATCTTCCTTTTCAACTTCTCTTAAAACTGAAATTTGAGAGTTGTAACGTCCTAAATAATTTGTGTAGCTATTAGCTTCTCTTCCACACAAAACCGATCCTGAAACAAATCTATTATTTCCTTCTAAAGTCTTTCCAGCTGAGACTTCCGATATCGATGCACCAATTTCAGTTTCTATTAAGCATGGAGCTTCAACTTGAGGGCCACAAAAGGCTATTGTTCTTGTTGTGTCTAGAGATCCTGTTTTAAAAAGTTTACCTATCATCACTACGTCTTGGTAATTAATTGTCCATACAGTTCGGTTCAAACTTACTGGTGAAATTCTATGAATTTGAGTTCCAACCAATCCAACCGGGTGAATTCCTTCAAACTCATGAAATTGAATTTTATCAGACGTAATTTTTGAAAAGTTACTATTACTAGAAGTTGAAATATGTACACAATTTTTAGGAATATATGAAATCACTTCTAATCCAAAATTAAAATCTTCAGACTTATCATTTAAGTAAATTTCAGGATTCAGGCTCAATGGGTCAGAACCAATCAATGATATGAATATTTCTTCAGGGATGGTATCAATTTTAGGAATTTTAGAAAAAGGTCTTGTTTTGAAAGAAGTCCATGTTCCGGATTCAATTAAATTTTTAATAACAGAATCTCTCGATAGTTCGGAAGCATCTCGAAAAGACTTAAAAGAAACCTCTGAAGTGCTATTTAAATTTTTCTCAATAACCATTGAAAGGAATGATCTTCGATCTCCTCGATTTATCTCAGCAATTTTTCCTGAAACTGGAGAAGTAAACTTAACTCCTGGATTTTTTTTATCTTCAAATAAATCCTGTCCTTTTATTACTACATTACCCTCTTTAACCAGCATCGTTGGTTTTAAGCCATGATAATCCTCTCCAAGAAGAGCTACATTTCTTACAGAAACAGAATTCTTTATTTCAGGATTTACATTTCCACCGATTGGAATATTTAAACCTTTTGAAACTTTAAACTTCATTAGTAGAGGGGATGTTCAACATATTTTATAAAAAATTAGGTAACTTTCTATATTGTATTCCTGACATTCTTTTAATAACTTTCAATAATTGAGCACAATACCCGAATTCATTATCGTACCAGACATAAACTACCGCATTTTTTCCATTTATTATTGTGGATTGGCCATCTATTACCCCTGCATATTTACTTCCAACAAAATCAGATGAAACATTTTCAGTTGAAATTGAAAAATCTATTTGATCTTTCAACAAACTATGAAAAGCTGTCTGTTTTAAAAATTCATTAAATTTTTCTAATTTCGAAGGTTTTTCTAAATACAATTTTAAAATTGCTAAAGAAACGTTAGGAGTTGGAACTCGTATTGCGTTCGCAGATATTTTGCCTTCTAAATTAGGTAAAACTTGAGAAACTGCGCTTGCAGCTCCTGTTTCTGTTAAGACCATGTTTAACGCCGCAGCTCTTCCTCTTCTGTTTTTACTGTGATAGTTATCAATAAGATTCTGGTCATTAGTATAAGCATGAACTGTTTCAACATGACCATTGTCAATTTTGAATTCATTATCAATTGCACTTAAAACAGGAACAATTGCATTAGTAGTACAAGATGCTGCTCCGATGATTTTATCTGAGTCTTCAATATCGTCATGATTTACGCCATAAACAATATTTTTTAATCCTCCTTTTACAGGAGCAGTAAGTAAAACTTTTTTAATTTCTTTATTTTTTAAATGCGCAGACAGACCCTTTTCATCAGAGAAAATTCCGGTGTTATCAATCAACAAAGCGTCTTTAATTCCATATTTAGAATAATCAACATTGCTAGGATCATCGGCATTTATGAATTTAACTACATTACCATTCATTATTAAGGCATTTTGTTCTTCGTCGACCCTTATTGTTCCTTTGAAGCGACCGTGTACAGAATCTTTCCTTATTAGTTCAGCTCTCTTTAGTAAATCATTACTAGATTTTTGTCTTGTTACTACTGCTTTGAGTTTTAAAGTTTCTCCAGCTCCACTATCTTCTAATAATAATCTTGTGATTAGTCTGCCAATACGACCAAAACCAAATAAAACTAAATCTTGTGGATTTTCTAAAATTGGATCATGAACGCCTATTACATCCTTTATTTGATTGAGGACAAATTCATCAATATTTAATCCTTGATCATCAAACATAAAGCCAGCTGCTAAGATGCCAATGTCTATCTGACAAGGACCAACATCGAGTTTATCAATTGCAGCAATTACTAAGGAAGTTTCATATTCACTCAGCTCATTCGCTTCAACTTCACGAACCTTTCTATGAAGTTGCATAATTTCAATAACTGATAAATTCATCAACGGATTTCCGTAAAGGAGAATTCTTACGTTATTTCTGTGCCATTTCCCAATGACTGGAATCATAGATTCAACTAAGGATTGTCTTTCTATCCAATTCTCTAGATAGTTTTCTGGTTTCGCCCTAGATCTTTTATCAGGGTTATTATCCGAATCGGTTGGGACCATTTTCTTATAAGGAAGAGTATTTTTTCAAATGATAGTCTGCGTTTCCAAAAATAGTTCTTATCGTAGTTAATCTCTTAAAGTAATGACCAATACTCATTTCTTCAGTAACTCCCATTCCACCATGTAATTGAATGGATTCTTCTCCAATTAACTTAGCTGCATTACCTACTTGATATTTAAGAGCGGAAATAGCTTTCACCGCATCGTCAGCTTTATCATTCATTTTTGCTGCAGCCATCAACAATAAAGATTTTGTTTGTTCATGCACCATAAAAGTGTCGACCATTCTATGTTGTAAAGCCTGAAATTGACTAAGAGCTTGACCAAATTGTTCCCTAGTCTTTGTGTATTCTAAAGTTAATTCATTCATTTTCTGCATGATACCAATAGCTTCAGCAGATATAGCTAAAGTTGCAAGATTTACAACTTCTTCTATTGTTGAAAATGCTTTATCTTGCTCACCAAGAAGAGCATCTTTAGTTAAGACTACATCCTCTAAAGTAAGTTCAGATGCTTTTGATCCATCTATATTTGAATAGTCTCTTAAAGAAACCCCTTTGGTTTCTCTATCAACTATAAATAGGCTAATTCCATTTTCATCTAACTGTGATCCTGCAGTTCTAGCAGAAATGATTAATTTGTCAGCAGCTGGTCCGTTCATCACTACAGACTTAAAACCATTCAATTTGAAATCACTACCCTTTTTTTCTGCCAAAGTAGTTACATCATTTAAATCAAATCTACTTTGAGGTTCTGAAAAAGCGAAAGCCAACTGCATATCTCCGCTCAACAAATTAGGAAGGATAGCTTCTTTTTGCTCTTTATTACCTAGTTTACTTACTAAATTTCCTGAAAGAACTATATTTGGAATGTAAGGCTCGACGATTAAACCTGTTCCAAATGCCTCAAGAATAATCATTATGTCAACTGGACCACCATTGAAGCCTCCATCTTCTTCAGAAAAAGGCATTGCAAGAAGACCAAATTGAGAAAAGGTTTTCCAGAATTCCTTACTAAAACCATCCTCAGATTTGACTAACTTATCTCTTACGTCAAAAGGATAATCCTTTTGAATGAACTGATGAATTAGATCTTGAAGCTGCTTTTGCTCATCAGTGATTAGGAAATCCATAATCTGTTACCGAATTTTTTAGAGGCCTAATACAGCTTTCGCAATAACATTCCTTTGAACTTCATTACTTCCACCATAAATTGAAACTTTTCTATAGTTTAGGTAATGCGGCATTACATTAGCTGCAAAATCAGGGCCTATTCTTTTCTCATTAGACTTAAGGTCATCTTCACTCATAAAAGGGTGAGCGTAATAACCAAGAGCTTCAACATAGAGGTCTGACAAAGATTGTTGTAAATCTGTTCCACCAATTTTCAAAATAGAGGATTCAGGACCTGGGTGACCCCCAGCAGAAATAGAAGCTAAAGTCCTTAATTCAGTATATTCAGCAGATAATAAGTCGATTTCGACTTTATTCAGTTTGTCCATAAATAACTGATCATCTTTTAAAAAACCTTCATTCAAAGGTAATTCCTCTGTGATTTGCCTGAGTCTTCTAATCTCTCTCTTTAAATGAGGAATTCCACCAATACCTGTCCTTTCGTGTGCTAGTAAGAATTTTGCGATGCTCCAACCAGCACCTTCTTCACCGATAAGATTTTCAGCAGGAACTTCGACATTATCTAAATAAACCATGTTCACCTCATGTGAGCCGTCAATTGTGATAATGGGCTTAACCTCTACTCCAGGAGTTTTCATATCTATTAATAGAAAACTAATACCTTGCTGTTTAATTCCCGATGAATCAGTTCTTACTAGACAGAAAATCCAATCTGCGTGTTGTGCCATAGTTGTCCAAGTCTTAGTACCGTTAACTATGTATTTATCTCCTTTTTTTTCTGCTTTTGTCTTTAGTGAGGCTAAATCAGACCCTGATCCAGGTTCAGAATAACCTTGACACCACCAAACATTGTTGTCTCTTATATCGGGTAAGAATCTTTCTTTTTGTTCTTCTGTTCCAAATGTATAGATTACTGGTCCGCACATACTAACTCCAAAAGGAACAATGTTAGGAGTGTTTGCTTCAGCCAGCTCATTTTGAAAAATATATTTTTGAGTTACAGACCATCCTGATCCACCATGTTCTTCAGGCCAATTAATAGCAAACCAGCCTTTTTTGCTAAGAATTTTTTGCCAAGTAACGATGTCGTCTTTAGATACCGGAATGCCGTTATCCATTTTTTCTTTAATATCAGCTGGGTAGTTATCTTTAATAAATGATCTAACTTCTGATTGAAATTTTAAATCTTCGTCTGAAAAAGATAAGTTCATAATTAACCTCTATAAAGTATTTGAATTGTCTATGAGGTAGGTATTATACACACAGAATTGAACTTCAAAAGGTGTAAAGACACTCATATGCATAGAATTTTAGGACATCAAAAATCTTTAATAATTTGTGAAAATCAATATTTTTTAAATGATTTAGTTGGATACTTAGAAAATCAAAAAATCAAAGATTATTGTGTCTTAAATGATCTTGAAATATTACCNTACGACCTTTTCTCACCTCACCAAGAAAAACTGTCTTCTCGTCTTGAAGCAATGGTAGAAATTTCAAATCGAGACGAAATAATTGTTATTTCGACTATAAATTCTTTGATTCAACCTTATTTTGATAAAAATTGTTTTAATAAGTTCTCTTATGAGTTTATCGAAGGAGAAAATTTAGACAGGAATCAACTTATCGTTTTGCTAACTAAATCAGGATACAAAGCCTCTGAGATTGTTTCGGAAAGAGCTGAATTTGCAGTTAGAGGTTCGGTAATTGACATTTTTCCTTCAAATTCAAATTTACCTCTCAGAATAGATTTAGATGACGAAATAATAGAGTCAATAAGATTGTTTGATAAAGACTCTCAACTTTCATTGAAAAAAATAAGTAAATACAAATGCAGATCAAGCAAAGGTTTTGAGTTAGATACAGACTCAATAGCATTATTCAAAAAAAATTGGAGAAGAGAATTTAACGAAGATGGTGATTTTTTTGATCAAGTTACTAAAGGTAAATTTCCAGAAGGTATAGAGTCCTATTTCCCTCTCTTCTATCAGAAAAAGCCAACATTTGATGATTTTTTCTCTCTTTTTAAGGTATTTTCTTACGGAAATGTAGATGAAAGCGCAAAAAAATATTGGGAGTTAATAAATAGAAGGTTTAAAGATTTCATTTCTGATAAAAATCGTCCTCCTTTAAAACCTGAAATCCTTTACAACAAGCCATCTGAAATCTTAAAAAATCATGAGATCTTGCCTACAGAAAAAAAAGAAAAAATTTCAAATCAAACTTTTAAAGAAGAAAATCAAGAAAAAAAATCAGATCAAAATCAGACATCCGTTGAAGATTTTTATCAATTTATAATCGGCAAAAGAATAGTGCACTCAAACTATGGCATTGGTATTTATAGAGGTCTTAAAAATTTAAATAATACCGAATGCTTTGTTATTGAATACGATGGGGAAGAAATTTTATATATTCCTGTTGATTCGATGAGCACATTAAGTCCTTATATTGGAAATCAAGAAATTAAATTAGATTCGTTAAGTAAAAATAATTGGAAGATAAAAAAAGAGAAATCTGAAAAAAAAGCTTACGACATTGCTGCAGAATTACTTGAGGCAGAAGCCAAAAGAAAAATTGAAAAGTCAGATCAATTATCTATTTCAGATAAAAATAAATACGAATTGTTTAAGAATGGATTTGGGTTTACTGAAACAGTAGATCAAAAAATAACAATTTCTCAGGTTACAAATGATTTGTCTATTTCTAAACCTCAAGATCGATTAGTTTGTGGTGAGGTTGGTTTTGGTAAAACAGAAATTGCCCTAAGAGCCTCTTTCATATGCACAGAAAATCTAAAACAAGTCTGTATTCTTGCTCCAACAACAATATTAGCAAGACAACATTTTGAATTATTTAAAGAAAGATTTGAGAATTTTGATGTAAAGGTAGATTTTTTATCTAGGGAAAGATCGCAGAAAGAAAAAAGTAAAATTATCGAAGAATTAAAAAATGGAGACATCTCAATAATTATTGGAACTCATTCTCTGTTAAGTGATTCAATTAAATTTGCTGATCTAGGCTTATTAGTTATCGACGAGGAACATAGGTTTGGTGTTAGGCAAAAAGAAAAGTTAAGAAACTTAAAAAAAGGAGTTAACGTTATTTATCTTTCTGCGACACCTATTCCTAGGTCATTGAATTTAGCACTTTCTAAAGTAAGAGATATTTCGATTATTTCTTCTCCTCCGCCTGGTCGAAAAACTGTAGAAACTATTGTATCTAGATACTCTAATGGATTGATCAAAGAAGCCCTAGAAAGGGAATTTCATAGATCAGGCCAATCTTTTTATCTTTTAAATAATGTAGCTAGATTAAACGTAAAAGTTAAAGAAATTAAGAAAATATTACCTGATGCCATTGTCTCTTCAGCCCATGGCCAGATGTCTCCGAAAGAACTAAAAGAAATTATGATCAAGTTTCATAACAAAGAAATAGATATTTTGGTTTGTACAACAATCATCGAAAGTGGCTTAGATATTCCAAATGCAAATACTTTAATAGTTGAAGCTGCTGAAAACTTTGGTTTATCTCAACTTCATCAAATTAGAGGAAGAGTAGGTAGATCAAAAAGACAGGCTTACGCATATTTTTTAACTACAGAAGAAAAAAGCCTCTCAAAGAATGCAATTGCTAGAATGGAAGCTCTAAAATTTGGTGACTCGCTCAATTCTGGATTTAATCTAGCAATGAGAGATTTGGAAATAAGAGGTGCTGGTGAAATTTTGGGTGAGAAACAAAGTGGAGTAATTGATTTTGTCGGATTGACTCTTTTTACTTCTCTGATAGATAAATCAATAAAAGTACTCACAGGAGAACATGAAACCAACTTAGATGAAATTGAAATTAAACTCGGAGTTAATGGTTATATTACTGAAGAATCAATACCCCAACCTGAAGTAAGATTGTCTATATATAAAAAAATTACTTCTTTCAAAAAAGAAAAGGACTTATTTGAATTAAAAAAAGAATTAGAGGATAGATTTGGCAAGCTTCCTGAAGAGACTGAGAATTTAATTAAAATAGCTAGGATAAGAATTTTATGTAGCAAATTATTAATTTATAAAATTTTATCGGAACAAAAAAGAATCTATATTTATTTAAATTCAAAGAGCCCCTTAAAGCCTCAAGGCTCAGAATTAGAAAAAATATTTCTTAACTATTCAACTCAAGAAATGGATAAAATAGATTTTGTTTTAGAAAACCTACTCTCATTTAATGCGCAAAATAAAGCTTAATTTTCTTTTAATTTTCAATTTTTTTATTTTTTCAAATATTACTTTTTCAGAAGAAAATATTTATAGAATTGATTACATTATTTTCAAGTTTTTACCGGATATTACTTCTGAAGAAAGATTTTTACCTCCAGAGATATTTTTTTCTGAAGAACTGATAAATATTACAAATCTCAAGTATCCGGAGTTTATAAAACCAGACAGTTTAGAAAACGATCTACCTTATCAAGATTTATTTCAAGATATTTCCATTACAAGAATTATTGATAATTCAAATATTCAAAAAAAGGAAAAAGAAGAAAAAATTGAAATGTCAAAGAACCAAGTTTTTTTTCAAAACGATTCAGGGATCGATTTTGCAATGGAAGAAATTATTCAAAGCCTCAAAAGAAGTAAAAACTACAGGGTAATCGGATTTAACTCTTGGTTTCAAAAAATAAAAAAGGAGACCGAAGCATTACCTATTTTGGTTAAGACAGAAGCCGATAATAAAGATATTGTCATTGGAGAGCTTAAGGCATATAAAAAAAGATTCCTTCACCTAGATTTAAATCTATATTTTACGAAAGAAAGCTCTGAACCAGCCCCTTCTGAAATAAATATTAAAATACTTGAACAAACAAAAAAGGATCAATTTGAAATGAAAGAATCTAATTTATTAGAAGAGGTAAATTTAAATTTTTTATATCGAATGAATCATTCCAGAAAGGTAAAATCTAAAGAATTACACTATGTTGATCATCCCAAGTTTGGAGTTATATTTCAAATTTTTCCAATTACGAATAAATAGACTTCTTTTCATTGTAGTGACTTAGAAGTTTTTCTAAAATTTCTTTTTCTTCCTCAGTATCTGTTTCGGCAAGTAAAGTTTCTGCTTCTACTATGGCTTGATCTAAAGTCTGCCCTTTATCTTTTAACCACGGACCTTTTGAAAAGAGCCTTGTTTTAACAAAAGTTTGGAACCTGTCCAACATTTCTTTAGAAGCAAATTCAGGTTTTTGATAGCAAATAATTCTTTCAGCTAATTCTCTATACCTGTCGTCTTCAAAGCCTTCAATTAACTTAGCTTTCTCTGCCCATGGAGCTAATTCAAATCTATCTCTCCATAACTTATCGGCATCGGATGGAAAACCGTCGTATATTCTCTGTTCCACAATTTCTTGAGCTGGCCAATTGAATTGATTATCTCCTAAGATAGAAGAAATTCTATCTTGAAAATCTTTGTTTTCTCTAACCAATTTAGCTCTTTCTTCAAGTTGCTTCTCCGGTGCATCCAAAAATTTAGACAAATTGGGGATCTTTTGAGCATTAATCAATGGAACAGTTTTATTTATGGCTATCTTTTTAAATGCGCCGGATCTTCCAAATTGACCCTTTAGCTCAACATCCTTCATTTCGAATAACTCCTTAGGATCAAAATATAAATCAACAAGAACAATTTCATTTTTATTATTTGGGTTTTGACCGCATGGAACAACGGGATAGGTGAATTTTTTACCTCCGTATAATTCTCCCTGCATGCAAAAAGGTTTTGAATTCAAAAGTTCCAAGCAACCCTCTTTCGAGGAAGCTGATATAGCTGAATACCAAACGTCTGGTATTTTTTCCTTAATTAACCTTAACAAGTTGATCATTAAGTAACAATCAATCACCGCATCGTGAGCATTCTGTGCTGAAATTCCATTAGCCTCTGCGAGAAGTTCTAATTTATATTTAATTTTTCCTTCACCATCAACCGGAAAAAAAATTTGATCAGAATAAAAATTGGCAATTATCATTATTACCACCATCAAATCTATTCTGGCAGCTCCATTTGTATTAGTCATATATGGTTCATATAAGTTCCAATAAAACTGTCGTCTAAATAACTCCTCATCAAATTTCATTCCATTGTAGGTAACATGAATGAGGTTTTTATCTTTGCCCCACTCAGACCATTTATCTTTCAAAGCAGACATCATGTCGTGATGAGACATACTGCATTCTAAGCTTTTAATTTGCTTGTGAACTTTATATGCCCCAACAGTAGGAACAACCCAAGGCAATACCTTTGAAGAAATATCTAATTCTTCAATAACATCAAAATTTTCGTCGCTTAAAACTGAGCCAATTTGAATAATTTGAGAATACCAAGTATTCAAACCAGTGGTTTCAGTATCATTAAATACGTAGAGTTTATTGTTGTCGCTCATTCTTTAATTATATTAAGTAATAAGGACCGATTTTGTCGAATAAAAATTTATTTATAGTAAGCGTTTTCTCTCTGGGAATGATCTGTAGAATCTACTATTTCGGTTAATTCAGGAATGTTATCTTTAAGTGTTTTTTCGACGCCATCTCTAAGAGTTAAATCAACCATGCCACAACCTTGACATCCGCCACCAAACCTTAAGACTGCTTTAGAGTTTTCAATTACCTCGACTAAATGAACCTCTCCACCATGAGAAGCAAGTGAAGGGTTGACCTCACTGTATAAATAATAATTTATTTTATCTTCAATAGAACTATCTTCTTTAAGATTTGGTGTCTTAGCATTTGGTGCTCTGATTGTTAACTGACCACCAAACTTATCGGGGTTATAGTCGACTTTTGTATCCTCTAAAAAAGGTAAACTAAGATTTTCTAAGTAAACTTTTATTTTGTTTAATTCTAAAAGTTTGTCATCTTTTTCTTCTTCGCCTTCCTTGCAATAAACAATACAAGTTTCTGCCGATGGCATTCCAGGGTCAGTTACAAAAATTTTAATATTTATATTTTCTTCATCTTGTTTAGAGAGAAGATCAGCTAAATAATCTTCAGCTGATTCAGAAATAGAAATATTTGGTAAAGTTATATTTTTGATTCCAACTCCGGCATCGCCTCAAACAGATCTGCAACTAATCCATAATCTGCGACCTGAAATATCGGCGCATCTTCATCTTTATTAATTGCAACGATGACTTTACTATCTTTCATTCCAGCAAGGTGTTGGATAGCTCCTGATATTCCAACAGCAATATATAAGTCTGGAGCGACAATTTTTCCAGTCTGGCCTACTTGATAATCATTTGGTACAAACCCGGAATCAACCGCAGCTCGTGAAGCTCCTATTGCAGCTCCTAGCTTATCAGCTATTCCTTCTAATAAAGAAAAGTTTTCACCGTTTTGCATTCCTCTTCCTCCAGAAATAATAACTTCTGCCGCAGTAAGTTCAGGTCTATCTGATTCGGCAATTTCTTCTTTTAGAAATTTAGAAATACCGGCATCGTTAATTTCTTCCAAGGTGATTATTTCGGCTGACCCACTAGTTGCATCGGCTGGATCAAAGGCTGTGGTTCTAACAGTAATGATTTTTTTTGTATCGCTAGTTTTAACAGTTGCAATACAATTTCCGGCATAAATTGGTCTTTGAAAAGTATCATTGCTCTCTATAGCTGAAATATCAGAAATCTGACTTACGTCCTGCAGAGCTGCAACTCTTGGCATTACGTTTTTCCCGTTTGTTGTTGTCGGAGCGAGAATAAAATCATAATCTCCAGAGATATTAGATATTAAAGAGGCTACATTCTCTGCCAAAAAGTTTTCATAAGCTTCGGCTTCAACTAAGAGAACTTTTGAAACGCCTGAAATTTTGGCTGCTTGTTCGGCTACAGATGCACAACCATGGCCAGCAACTAAAATATGAACATCTTGCTCTAGCTCGCATGCCGCGGTTACAGTATTTAAAGTAACTGGTTTTAATTCTTTATTATTGTGTTCTGCTACTACTAGTGCTGTCATGAAATCACCTTTGCTTCGTTTTTTAATTTATCTATTAGTTCATCAACTGTTTCAACTATAACACCTGCCTCTCTTTCAGCTGGTAAAGAAACTTTAAGAGTTTCAAGCCTGGGAGCAATATCGATTCCAAGGTCAGATGCTGGTATCACATCTAGAGGTTTAGATTTTGCTTTCATTATATTAGGAAGAGAAGCGTACCTTGGCTCATTGAGTCTCAAATCGGTTGTAACAATGGCAGGTAAATTTATTGATAAAGTTTGAAGACCGCCATCAATTTCTCTAGTTACTGATAAATTATCCCCTTCCAAATTCACCTCGGAGGCAAAAGTTGCCTGAGAGAACCCTGTCAATGCACCTAACATCTGCCCCGTTTGATTGTTATCGCCATCAATGGCCTGTTTTCCTAAAATTATTAAATCTGGAGATTCTTTATCAACAATGGCTTTCAAAAGTTTTGAAATTCCCAAGGGCTCTGCTTGAACATCCGTCTCAACCAAAATTGCTCTATCTGCTCCTAAAGCAAGAGCAGTTCTCAATTGTTCTTGAGAAGAGCTTTCTCCAATTGTTACAGCAACTATTTCTTCTGCTTTTCCAGCTTCTTTAAGTCTTACAGCTTCTTCTACTGCTATCTCACAAAATGGATTCATAGCCATTTTGACGTTGTTCAGGTCAACTCCTGACTCATCAGACTTAGGTCTAACTTTTACGTTGTAATCCACAACTCTTTTAATAGGTACTAAAATTTTCATAAGTTTAATGATATCGTGCCAATTGAAAACGCATTTTAATTGATATCACTTCTTCAAGCAAAGACTTGAGGATATAAGTTTATATAAATATCTCTAAAAAAAGTTTAAAAAAAGCATTTTTTTATTCAAATTTGATATAAATCGCCTTGATTTTATTTTTTTGAACTACAATAAGTGTAAATGGAAGACAATATAGAAGAAATATCTAGAGACGTCATGGAATACGACGTTGTGATAGTAGGAGCTGGGCCGTCAGGACTGTCTACTGCAATTAGGTTGAAACAACTAGCAGCTGAAAATAATTCGGATCTTAATGTATGTCTAATTGAAAAAGGTTCTGAAGTCGGAGCTCATATCCTTTCTGGTAATTGCTTCGAAACCAGGGCTCTTGATGAGTTAATACCAGATTGGAAAGATAAGGGAGCTCCCCTTAATAGCCCTGCAACTAAAGATATAGTTAAATTCTTGTTTAATAAAAATCTATCATTCAATATCCCGTTTCCATCCTTTCTAATGCCTAATTTTAACAACCACGGAAACTATGTGATGAGCCTTGCTAATTTTTGCCGCTGGTTAGCATCAGAAGCTGAGAGTCTTGGAGTTGAAATCTTCCCAGGATTTACTGCATCTGAGGTTATTTATGAAGACGATATCGTTAAGGGAATTCTTACTGGTGAAATGGGAGTTTCGAAAGAAGGAGAAAAAAAGCCTTCATACCAACCCTCTATGGAGCTTAGAGCAAAATACACAATTTTTGCTGAAGGATGTAGAGGTCACTTAGGCAAACAACTAATTTCAAAATATAAACTAGATGCTGAAAGCGATCCTCAGCATTACGGTATTGGATTCAAAGAAGTTTGGGATGTTCCAAAAGAAGTTCATTCTGAAGGGACAGTAATGCATACATTCGGATGGCCAAGTAATAAGTCCGGGGCTGGATCATACTTTTATCATGGTGAAAATAACCAAGTTTACTTAGGAATAGTTGTTCCTCTTGATTATTCAAATCCTCACTTGAGTCCTTTCGATGAATTTCAACAATGGAAACATCATAAAGACATAAAAAAAATATTAGAAAACGGCACAAGAGTTGCATATGGCGCCCGAGCCTTGACTAAGGGAGGATACCACTCAAGACCGAAAATGACTTTTCCTGGCGGAATATTAGTGGGCTGTGATGCAGGCTTGATGGTTTTTACAAAAATAAAAGGTTCGCACACTGCAATGAAATCCGGAATGATTGCTGCAGAATCTGCTTTCGAGGCAATCTCTAAAAATAAAATAGGAGAAGATTTAGTTGATTTTGAAGATAGGTTTAAATCATCTTGGATTGAAACTGATTTATACAAATCTAGAAATATGGCCGCTTTAATTCATAAGTATGGAGTCTTGCTTGGGGGTTTCGTTATGGCTGTGGAACAGTTTCTTTTTAGAGGAAAAATGCCATTTACATGGAGGCATAAAACACCAGACTATGCTTGTATGAAAAAAGCTTCAGAATCAGAGAAGATAGACTACCCCAAACCAGATGGAGTATTAAGTTTTGATAAACTTTCGTCTGTCTTTTTATCAAACACCAATCATGAGGAAGATCAACCTTGTCACTTAACGCTCAGAGATGCATCAATTCCAATTTCTGTAAACCTTCCCGAGTATGACGAACCGGCACAAAGATATTGTCCAGCAGGAGTTTATGAGGTTGTAGAAAAAGAAGGCGAAAAAAAATTTCAAATAAACGCTCAAAATTGTGTCCATTGCAAAACATGCGACATAAAAGATCCAAGTCAAAATATAGTTTGGGTAACTCCAGAAGGCATGGGTGGTCCAAACTATCCGAACATGTAAAAGATCAACCTCATTTTATTTTTCCTAAAGAAAAACCAATCCCAGCGCTTTTTATTATAAGTTCTTCTGTGTCAGCGTTTAATGAAGCTTCTTGCACTAATTGATAAAATACGTTTCTTGAGATCAATCCTTCCAAATTTTTTCTAACTAAAAGATATGGCGAAGGCTCTTCAGTTTCTTCAGAAAATTCTACCCTAAGAGGATGACTAGAATTCAGCGGAACTACATCGCCTACATTGGTCTGAAAAAAAAAGGTTTCCTGATTATCAATTGTTTCTTTATCGTAAGTAACAATAACGAACGGTTTATCAGCAACATCTATCTTAATTTTTTCTACTGGTGTTACTAGATAGTAAGAACCGTCATCATCAAGCCTCAATACCGAACTAAATAACTTGATCATTTTTTCTCTTCCTATAAGAGAATTCATAAAAAACCATTTACCATCCTTTGAAATTTGCATTTCAACATTTTCGCAAAGAGGTGGATTCCATTTTTCTACTGGAGGTAATTCTCCAGCTGTTTTTTGAGCGTCTAATATATCTTTAAGTATGCTTGCAGTATTAACTTCTTTATTCATCTTTAGCTAATTATTGAAGGTTCGTATTCCAAAATAATTCCAAATTTCTTCTCAATTATATCTATTACTTCGGAGGAGTAAGACAATATGAAATCAGACGATTCAGAATAGTTGTAAAAAACAAGAGCATGTTTGTTTGAAATGCCACAATCTCCTTTTTTTGAATTCTTCAATCCAGCATTTTCTATCAACCAAGCAGCAGAAACTTTGTATTTTTTATCTTCAAGTAAGTAATTTTTAATATCAGGAAAATCTGCAGATAGTTTTTTAAGTTGCATCTCTGATATTATTGGATTTTTAAAAAAGCTTCCCACATTTGGAATTTTCTGATGGTCAGGTAATTTTTGAGATCTGATGCTTAAAATATTTTTTCTTTGTTCGCCAGCATTTTTAACTGACTTTGGTAAAGCTTCATAATGAGTATTTGGTTTAAATTCTTGACTAAGATCAAGGCAAATTTTAGTTACCATTAAGTTAGGATTTCTCTTAAAAATACTTTCTCGGTATGAAAAGTTGCATGCTTGATTGGAAAATATTTCAAAACGACCTTTTTCGAGATTAAAAGTTTCTACATAATTTACAAAATTTGATATTTCGGAGCCGTATGCGCCAATATTTTGTATTGGTGAAGCTCCAACAGATCCAGGTATTCCTGATAAATTTTCTAATCCATATAAATTCTTTTTCAATGATTTGGATACTACATCATCCCAATTCTCTCCAGCACTAACTATTACAGAATTTCCATTGACAGAAAATCCTTTTAAATTATTTTTAATAACTAGTCCTTTCAAATTATTTTTCAAGATTAGATTAGTCCCATCTCCAAAAATCCAGTATTTTATTTTTTTTTCTTCGAGGAAATCGTATATTAAAAAAAGATCCTTTTCTGAATTACAAGATACAAAATAATCAGCAGCATAATTCAGCTTTAAAGAATTATTCTCTTTAAGACTATGGTTTGAACTAAAATTTTTTGGCAATTTCATTTGCTTCTTCTAGATCTTTTTTGGTATCAACACCAAGATGAAATAACGACTTTGATGGCAAAGCTTTTATCATTACACCATTGTCTAGTGCGCGTAATTGTTCTAGTTTAGATTCTAATTCTCGTTTAGATTGTTGCCATTTTACAAAATTCTTTAAACAATTAAATTTGTAACCGTAAATTCCAAGATGAATGAACCAATCTGAGGTATCTCCTTCAACTTCTCTAGAAAAATCTAACGAAATACATTCATCAACTTTAATTTTCACTTCGTTAGAATTATTTTTAACCGGCAAAGTTTCGTGGGCTGAATATAAGGTAGTCATTTCATGATTTAATATACTTTCTAATTTTGAAGGAAAACTGTCTCCATTTTCTAAAAAAGAATTAAAAATATTATTGATATCAACTGGGTCAATGAAAGGCTCGTCTCCCTGTACATTGATTACAACGTCTTCGTCTTGTAAATCAAGATTGTTAGCTACTTCAAATATTCTATCGGTTCCAGTTTGATGCTGATCTGATGTTAAAACTGCTTTTCCTTTAAACTCCTCTACTACTTTTTTAATTTTATTTGAATCAGTAGCAACAAAAACCTCATCTGCAATAGAATTACATGCAGCTTTATAAGTCCATTCAATCATAGGTTTTTTGCCAATTAATTTAAGTGGTTTCTCTGGTAAACGCTCAGAATCTAATCTAGCTGGAATGATAACTATTTTTTTCAAGATACAATTTCTTTATAAATCTTATCGGCAAAATCTTCAGATAATTTTGCCTTAATCTTAAGGTACCAAAAATTACCAGTAATATTTCTACACTTTATTGCATCTTTTTCGGTCATAATTATTGGCAAGTCTTCAAGGCCAATAAAATCAGCTTTGTTATAAGTGTGATGATCAGGAAAAGGATTTTCAATTACTTCAAATCCTAAATTTCTGAGTGTAGAAAAAAAATTATTTGGATTTGCAATGCCTGCAACCGCATATACTAGTTTTTCATAGGGCCAATCTTCAATTTTTATTTCTTCTTCTGAGGTTAATCTAACCCATGAAACTGGCTCATATGTCATTAATACATCCTTATCAGACAAATTTTCTTCTTCAGTATAAAATTTATTTGTGTTTATGATGTAATCAACGTCTCTTAATCTTTTTAAAGGCTCTCTCAAAGGACCAGCGGGAAAAGTGAATCCGTTTCCAAATTTTCTAAAACCATCAACTAACGCCACTTCTAAATCCCTATCAAGCTTATAGTGCTGCATTCCATCATCACTTATTACTACATCACAATTATGCTTTTTTAAAAGAAATTTTACTGCTTCCACTCTATCTGGAGAGATTACAGTTGGACAATGAGTCTGATTAAAAATAAGCTTCGGTTCGTCTCCAGAGGCATTAACATTAGTTTGCTCATTAACGTCTAGCGGAAATTTAGAAGATGAGCTTTTATATCCTCTTGAAACAATTCCAGGTTTTAGTCCTTTGTCTTTTAGAAGATTAGCTAGCCATATCACAAAAGGAGTTTTACCGTTTCCTCCCACACTCAAATTTCCTACTACTATTACTTTTTGATCAGGTTTCCATGAGTTCTTTTTTTGTCTACTTTTTCTTATTTTGGTTAGAAAATTAAATAGCCAAGACAAAGGTAGCATAAACTTTATCCATGACTTATTTTCATACCAGGCTTTTTCAATTATTCCTTGTGGAGTTTTTTCTTCTATTTTTATAGGAGGAATGAATACTTTAGATTCTTCTGGAATTGGTAGATCGTTATCAGAAAATTGATTTTTATAAAGTTCGAAGTATTCTCCTTCTAAAGAAAGTAAATCTTTGTGATTTCCTTGTTCAACAATTTTTCCTTTTTTTATTACAATTATTTCATTCGCATTTTCAACTGTAGACAAACGGTGAGCTATAACAATTGTGGTTTTACCAATTTTTAAGTTTTCTATTGCATCTTGAACAAGTTTTTCAGATTCAGAGTCCAGCGCTGAGGTTGCTTCATCTAATAGCAAAATTGAACATTTTTTTAAAAAAGCTCTTGCGATAGCAATTCTTTGTCTCTGTCCACCTGATAATAAAGTCCCATCATTACCAATTAAGGTTTCATATTTGTCTGGGAGTTCCGAAATAAACTCATGGGCATGAGCTTGTTTAGATGCTTCAATTATTTCTTCTTCGGAAGCTTCCGGATTAGCNTATTTAATATTGTTTAAGACTGTATCGTTGAATAAAACAGTTGTTTGTCCTACTGCTGAAATATTTTCTCTCAAATTTGAAAGTTCTATTTCATTTAAGGAGTTATCGTCAATTAAAATTTCTCCACTGGATACATCATAAAACCTTGGAATCAGATTTATTATAGTTGACTTCCCTGCTCCTGAAGAACCAACTATCGCAAGAGTTTTACTTGGCGAAGCTTTAAAAGATATTTTATCTAATGTAACTTCTTTAGAGTTTTCGTAACCAAACGAGACATCTCTAAATTCAAGCTTGCCTTTACACTCATTTAAAATAACATTTCCATTATCTTGTTCTGGTAACTCATCAAGTTGATCAAAAATAGTTTCAGATGCTGCAACACCCCTTTGTATCATTGCATTTACCTGAGTTAATTGTCTTATAGGCTTAGCCAACATTCCGGCTGCACCGAAAAAAGCAATGAAAGTTCCAGCAGTCATTACCTCCAATACATTTGAATCTATAGCAATCCAAGTTATAAGAGCCAAAGCAAGAGAGAGAATGATTTGTATTAAAGGAGATGAAATTGCATTGGTTGATTCAAATTTTAAATAAGCAATAGTATTATCCATACTTGCTTTTTTGAATCTCAAATTTTCAGCTTCTTGTTGATTGAATAACTTTATTTCCTTATTTGCATTTATTGATTCAGAACTAACATGAGTTACGTCTCCCATAGCATTTTGAAGTCTAGTGCTTACTCTTTTAAGCCTTCTTGCTGCTATGTATATAATCCCGCTTATAAATGGAGCAGTTATTAAAAATACTAGTGAAAGTTTCCAGTTAAGGTACAAGAGATAACTTAGAAGACCAATTGCTATTAAACCTTCTCTAAATAGAATTTTAATTGCCTCACTGCCAGAATCTCTTACTTGGCCGACATTAAAAGTAATTCTTGATAAAAGATGACCTCTATTATTTTCGTCATAATACTTTGAAGGCAGAAAAACTAACGATTTAAATAATTCAGATCTTAGATCGTGAACTAAATTCAAAGACACATAATGCATGAAAAAATGACCTAAGTAAGAGCCTATTCCTCGAAAAACCGCTAATCCTACTAAAGCTAAGGGCAGAAAAAGTGACTTTGATTCATCGGGTGCAGAAATGTAATCAACAATTTGCTTGAACCACTCGGCTATTGCGACTTGCGTTGAAGCAAAAATTGCAAATCCAAAGAAACTTATTAAAAAATAGCCATAATAGGGTTTTACATAAGAAAGTAGTCTGAGATAGTAAGATTTCTTTTTAGACATATCAATTTCCCTGTGAAACTCCATTTATTTGAATATTTTTGAAGCCGTTTCTATTTAAGGATTCCATAATGGTAACTAAGTATTGATATTTTGTATCTGAATCTGCAGAAATAATGGCTGTTTTTATTTCAGGGGAAATAGCTTTAAGTTCTTTGTTTAGAGTCTTAATAGAAAAATTATCTAAAATTGTATTATTGATCAAAACCTCTCCTTCTTTAGATATCTCTATTTTGACTCTTTTTTCCGGCAAATTACTCATTGTTTCTTTATCAATAGTGGGTAATTCGATCGACATTGTTTTTAAATCAATAAACTGGGTACTCAATACAAAGAATACGAGTAATAAAAAAATAACATCCACCAAAGGTGTAATTTCTAAATTAATTTCAGGAGATTTTTTTTTCTTAAACTTCAATTTTTTGATAAGTAATTAATTAATTTATTGGATTCTTCTTCCAACTCTAGAGAATAATTTTCTATCGTCCTATTAAAAGATCTATAAAAAATAAGACTTGGTATAGCGACTATTAATCCGGCAGCTGTTGTAATTAAAGCTTCTGCAATTCCTCCAGCTAGAGGTCCAATTGAATTAGTTCCTGAAACTAACAAATTACTGAATATAGAAATCATTCCGGTTACCGTTCCTAAAAGGCCTAATATAGGAGAAACAGAAGCAATTGTTCCTAACAATGTCATAAATTTTTCAAGTCTATTTATTTCAAATCTACCAATTTCCTCAGCGCGAAGTCTTAAATTAGTTTTACTTTTTAACCTTTCCTCCATGAGTCCAAAAAAAATCGTTCCCTGAACAGAGTCGCTAGCCATTTTTTCTTTCATTCTGGTCGTTAAAGATTTTTTTTCAATTTGGGATATTACGTCTTTGGTTAGATCCTTTGGCAATACTGCATCTCTAGCCAAATTCCATGTTTTTTCAATTACGATGGCTAAAGAGATAATCGAAAGCAAAATTATTGGCCAAATTATGAAACCACCTGAGAGGATTATATAAGACATGTAAATTGTTCCTTAAAGTTTATATAAAATAACCTGAGTCCATTGTCTTCTGAAAATCTGATATTTCTTCAAAGCTTCTATCATGAGTAGCTATTATTAAGGAAGATTTAGAATTAATCATAAAATCTTTTAACATTTTTCTAACTTCTTGAGCAGTTTCTCGATCTAGATCTCCTGTAGGTTCGTCTAATAAAACAAATTTTGGGTCATGTATAAGAGCTCTTGCGATGGCAACACGTTGTCTTTCTCCTCCAGATAGTTGATTGGGCTTATGGAATAATCTTTTTTCAAGTCCAAATTTAGATAATATTTCTTTTGATTTTTCATAAGCAACTTCTTTTGACTCACCGTTTAGTAGGAGAGGAAATGCTGCATTATCAATTGCTTTGAATTCAGGAATTAAATGATGGAATTGGTAAACAAATCCGATATTTTTCCTCCTTATTGATGCAAGCTCATCAAGAGTTAAATCTTGATAATCATAATTTTCAAATTTTATTTGCCCGCTAGTAACGGTTTCTAAACCGGCTAACATATAAAGAAGTGTTGATTTACCTGAACCGGAACGTCCAAAGATAATCATTATGTCAGATTCATTAACCGAAAAACTGACCTCATTTACTGCTTCAATAACATTTGAATTATCAAAAAATTTTTTGTTTAAATCTTTTGCTTCAATAACTTTATTACTCATTCCTTAAAACCTCAGCTGGAACAACTTTGGAAGCAACTCTGGCAGGATACAGACAGACCAAAAGAGTTAGAGTTATCGTAGAAATTAAGATAAAAAGGACCCAAGAAATCCTTATATCTACTGGAAAGTAATTAATGAAATACGTATCTTGCATGAGAGAATTTATAACTTCTTCAAAAAATCTTGATGAAAGTAAATAAGTAAAAAAAATTCCTAATCCAAGGCCAACTAAAGAACCAATTAAAGAAATCATTGCGCCAAGGTAAATAAAAATTTTTCTAATCTCATATTTTGACATGCCCATGGTTTTGAAAATTGCTAATTGAGCTTTTTTATCATTGATCATCATAATTAACATCGAAACGATATTAAAAGCTGCAACTATAACTATTAAAAATACCAAAATTCCAACCAATGTTTTTTCCATCATTATCGCTTCAAATAAAGGTCCATATGTTACTGTCCAATTTTCAGAAATTAATATTTGATCAGTTTGATCTTCTACATCCATCAGAACTTCCCATGACAAATAATTAGCCTCAAATAAATCGTCAAACTTTATTCTAAAACCTTGAACTTGATCTTTAATCGACAATAAATTCGCTGCTTTAGAAATATTTACATAAGCAACTCCCTCATCTATATCAGGAGCTCCAACTCTAAAAATTCCTGTAACTCTAAAGTTTTTTATTTTTGGAAAATAGCCAGCAAATGATGCTTTGGTGTCTGGAAGCATTAAAGACACCTGATTACCAACATCTAAATTTAATTTTCTTGCTAACAGCTCTCCTAAAATTATGTTATCTGCTTGCTCATTCAAGGAGTCATAACTGCCTTTTATAATAAAATTAGAGACAACAGAAACGTTCTTTTCAGAATCTGGAACTATTCCGACTAAATTAGATCCGTATACTTCCTCTGAACTACCTATTAGCATTTGAGATTGAACAAAGGGAGAAACTCCAATTACTTTAGGATGCTCTTTCAATGATTTATACACGTCATTCCAATTTGAAATTGGAACAACTCCCATTATTGAAGCATGAGGGATAACATTAAGTATTCTATCTCGAAGTTCCTTTTCGAAACCATTCATAACGGAAGAAACTATTATCAAAACAGCTACTCCAATTGCAACGCAGGCATACGCTAAAGAAGAAACAAAAGCGGTAGCTCCCTTATTTTTAGATCTAAGGTATTCAAAAGCGATTGATAGAGATATATCCTTAGTTTCCATAAGATATAAAACTATACAGAAAAACTATTTCAATACTGAGTCTTTGGTCGATTCAAATTGCTTTCCTTTATAGGGAGGCATCATTGGAGCCAATAGGTCGGCTGAAAATTGTTTATAAATTGCTTTTGCATGACTGAAGTTCTTAAAACCATCAAAACCATGATAATTTCCAGTTCCACTTGGTCCGACTCCGCCAAAAGGAATATCTTCTTGGCCTATGTGCCAAATAACATCATTTAGAGTCACCCCACCTGAGATAGTGTTATTTAAAACGTCATTTTCTCTTTTTTTATCATTCCCAAAATAGTACAAACCTAGAGGCCTGTCTTTGGAATTTACGTAACCTATAGTCTCTTGAAAATCATCATATTCTTTAACCGGCAGCAAGGGACCAAATATTTCCTCTTTCATAATATCCATATCATCCGTAGGATTTAATATAAGAGTTGGTGGAATTTTATGAACCTCTTGTTGACTAAAATCTTCATCTGCGGGATTGATTACTCGTATATCTGCACCCTTTTCTTTCGCATCTTCGATTAAATTATTTAATCGATCGTAATGTTTTTCATTAATCACAGATGTATAACTCTGATTGTATTTTAAATCCTCATACATGGACTTAACTGCGGTTTCAGACTCTTTTACAAAATCCTCAGATTTTCCTTTCGGTACCATTACATAATCAGGGGCTAAACAGATCTGCCCTGCATTCATTGTCTTTCCTCTCATGACCTTAGTAGCTGTATTTTTCAAATCAGCGTTTTCGTCAACTATTACAGGTGATTTTCCACCAAGCTCTAAAGTTACTGGAACCAAATTTTCTGAAGCTGACTTCATTACTAATTTTCCAGTTTGTGTGCTTCCTGTGAATAGCAAGTGATCAAAAGGCAATGCACTAAATGCCGCAGCTACATCTGGTCCACCAGTAAAAACTGCAGCTTCGGATGGGTCAAAAAATTCTTTGAACATTTTCTCCGTCAAGTCAGAAGTCACCGGAGTAAATTCAGAAGGTTTGATCATTACTCTGTTGCCTGCAGCAAAAATTGTTCCCAATGGAGATAGAACAAGGTTTATTGGAAAATTCCAAGGACTAATTACTCCTACTGTTCCTAAAGGCTGGTACTTAATCCATGATTTTGCCCCAAATAAAGACATGACTGTCCTTATTGCAAAAGGTTGAGAAGGATTGCTTTTCCTCCTCTCGTCTTTCATCCATTTTTTTACATTTTCTTTAGCATGATTAATAGACCCAATTGTAGACATAATTTCTGATATGAAACCTGCTTTATAATCTCTATTACCAAAATCTTCTTGAATAGCATCTAGAATTTCAACATTATATTTCTTAAGCATTTCAACGCATCTATTTAGTCTATCTTCTCTTAGTTCTAAACTAGGCGTCTCTTCTTCAATATATAATTTTTTTTGAAGTTTAAGGACCTTTTCCATTTCCTGTATTTTCTCGTTAGACATATATTCTCCCATTTGGTTTTATTTAGTATTTCTTAAATTTTTATCTTTTTCATTACTTTTTTTAATAGTATCTCTTATTTTTGTCCAATCATCATCCTTAAGTTTTCCTAAACTTGCAAAAGTGCCTCCGGCAGAAAGATAAGCTGCTCCATCAATTGCAATGGTTTGTCCCGTCAAATAATCGCATCCATCGGACATCAAAAAAGTTGCGAGATTGCCTAACTCGCTCATTTCCCCCACTCTGCCCATTGGATTAGACGACATTGAACTTTGGTCCAATGCACCTTTGTTACCTTCTGTTTCAGGACTCAATCTAGACCAAGCTCCTTCAGTGGGAAATGGACCGGGAGCAATGCAATTTAATCTAATATTATGAGGTCCCCATTCTACTGCTAAAGACTTTGTCATTGCATTTATTCCTGATTTAGACATTGCTGAAGGGACAACAAAAGGAGAACCAGTCCAAACCCAAGTTGTTGTAATTGATAAAATACTTCCAGGTTTATTTTGTTCAATCCATTTTTTTCCAACTGTATTTGTCATATTAAATGTTCCATGAAAAACAATTGAAGCGATGGCGTTGAAAGCATTTGGTGATAAATCTTTGGTCCTACTTATAAAATTACCGGCAGCATTATTCACTAACCCGTCAAGGCCGCCATTAGCAAAAACTGTATCAATAGCTTCTTCAATTGCTAAAGAATCTCTAATATCTAAACTAAAAGAAGAAATCTTTCCATTAGTAGTTTCTGCTAACTCNTTTTCTGTTTCTTTAAGAACTGAATCTCTTCTTCCGCAAATAATCACTTCGGCACCATGATATAAAAAATGTTTTGCCATTTCTTTGCCCAAGCCGCTGCCTCCGCCTGTGACTAAAATTCTTTTTCCTTCTAACGCATCTTCTTTAAACATAATTTTTTAATCCTAATGATAAAAATATTTTTTTTGGTTTAAAAGTATAAATACTATTAGTAATAAAGCCAAAAAACTAATGGCTAAATACGGTAAATTTGGACTCAACATATAAAGAGGCATTATCGTAAAAGGCGTTATTAAATGTCCAATTGGAAAAACTGTACCCATCCAACCACTTGCAGCACCTTGTTCCTTTGGACTTACAGACAATGAAAGGATAGTTATGTTCCCAGGTCTTATTAGACCTGAACCCAGGCCAAACATAATTAATGATAAATATAAATTAGGTATCGAAGTGGCATTGGCTAAAAATAAGTAACTGAATAAAATTAATGCACACCCCCATTTGATGAGATTCAGGGGTCTGATTTTAAATTTATCAACGATGAACAAATTGGCAAACATTCCTGACATAGCTACTAATGAAAAACCAATAGCTATTACTGCATAAACACTTTCTCCACTAGTTACTATTACATCTTTTGTATAAAGAGCAGATGTTAAGACCAAACATGCATTCGAGATTCCCATAAAAGATGCTACCAACAATGAGGGCCAAACTCTTGAATCATAAAATTTAAGTTTTGTTATGTTTTCAGATTCTGTAAATCCATTTTCATCGATCATATTTTTGTAATTGTAAAAACCAATTATCAATCCTAATAAAGCTATAAATAAGAAAGGAGCAAGGAGGTTTTCATTAAAAATAGATAACAAAAGCCCTACAACTATAGGCCCAATTACAATTCCAAATTGCCAGCCTGCATCAAATCGAGCAAATCCTGCCGTTCTAGTTGTTGGTGAAGTTAAATCAGCTATTCTTCCTCCAGCAGCAGGTCTAACAGCGCTTCCCAAGAGTCCGTTTATTAATCTTGTTAATACTAATAAAGGGAAAACTAACGCTAAAGGTAGTAAAAAATTTTGAGCCGAAATTAAAATAGCAGCAAAAGAAGCCATTGAAAGTGCAAACCCAATCATCCCAATTAAAAAAATAGAGCCCCTGCCAAACCTATCACTTAATCTTCCCCAAAAAGGGCTGAATATCATCCAAGCTAAAGCAGATATTGAAAAAATTAGTCCAACCTCAAACTCACTAAATCCCAAACTTCTTACTTCTGATGGAATAAGAATAAATACAGTTGTTTGTCCTGCTCCCACACATGCTAAGGCAGCCGAAAGAAACCAAATGGATTTATGTGGCTTTTCTTGCTCGTTAATCATAAGCAAGGACTATAGAAAAACACTCGTTTGCTTCTAGAGAAAATATAATAAACTCATGATATTCATTTAAAGCGTGAGACCATTCATGTTCAAATTTTATTTTGTTTTTTTCATCACTTATTAATCTGTTCAAAAAAAAACAAATAGTTTTTCTATTAAAAATGACGTCGATAAAATATTTAAATCTTGTCAAAACTTCTTCAGAAATTTCGGGAGTATTAGTTCTATTTTTTTTTAATACTCTCAATAATTTTTTTTTAATTTTTTTACTATCTAATTGTTCAAAATCTTTACTAGATAAAAATTTACTTGAAAAAGGACCATGAAAACCTGTCGCCCTTAAAAACATAAAATCTGTTAATTGAAAGTTATTAAAATCTTCAGATAAATACTTATCAATAATAAAAGGGAACCCATGCTTTTCTATTGAATGAGAACACCTTGATCTTGAAATGATTCCCTGCCCATGTTTATGAAGCCTCATAAACTCTAGCCCTAGAAACTCAAAATTTATATTTTTTGGATAAATTAAGAGATTTTTTTTATTTTTCATCTAATGGTTTTATTCCAATTTTGCTTCTTATATCTACAAGTTTTTTTTCTGCAAGGANAGAAGCTTGAATTTCTCCTTTGTTCAAAATAGCTTCAACTTCATTTGCATTGTCAAGAAAGTAAAAATACTTTGATCTTATGTCTTTCAATTCAGTATTAATTAAATTGAAAAGATCTGATTTTAGTTCTCCCCAACCTTTACCATCAGAAAACATTTTATTTACCTCTTCTATATATGTATCGTTTGCAAATGCTTGAAAAAAATTATACAAAACTGAATTCTTCGTTTCCTTTGGCTCTCCAGGTATTAAAGAATCAGTAATAATTCTATTTAATGACTTCTTTAAAGCTTTTTCTTCAGAAAATAGTTCAATATAGTTTTTATATGATTTACTCATCTTCCTTCCATCTGTACCCAACAAAAGAGGTATATTTTTAGAAATATATGCTTCTGGAATTTTAAAAGTTTCTCCATACAAATGATTAAATCTTGCTGCTATATCTCTAGCCATTTCAATGTGTTGCTTTTGATCGCTTCCTACTGGAACGATATCAGTATCAAATATTAAAATATCAGCAGCCATGAGTATTGGATAATTAAACAAACCAGCTGTAATACCTTTATCTGGGTCACTTGCTTTTTTTTCAGAATTTAAATCTTGTGCCGCTTTATAAGCATGCGCCCTATTTAAAAGTCCTTTTGAAGTTGTATTAGATAAAATCCAATTCAACTCCATTATCTGAGGAACTTTTGACTGTCTATAAAAAAAAGTTTCTTCAGGATCTAATCCGCAAGCCAGCCAAGCAGAAGCAATTTCCAAACTAGATTTATGAGTAATTTCAGGATCTTGTTGTTTGATTAATGAATGGTAGTCGGCTAAAAAAAGAAAAGATTTTTTTGATTCTTTTATTTTTTCGAGAGCAGGTTTTACTGCGCCTACATAATTACCCAAATGCGGAGTGCCGCTAGTTGTAATGCCGGTTAGAATTGTGGACATGGGTATAGTATAAAAAAAAACACCACAAAGTGGTGTTTAATTATCGAAGTTGAAGGGGTCTAGTGGGTTTTCTAGTGCAGGCGAGTTACCCTTTCCCTGCATGTGGTGAAATTTCTTTCATCTTTTCACCCTTCTTCTTCTACTCCTTAGTTTCCTTCTTACCGTCTCGAGTTGTTAAGTTTTCCACTAAGTTATGAATTTATATTAGAGAAAATAAAAATAAAATACAATACCTAAATTGAGGTTTTTTAGACTAAGTTTGAATTAAAAAAAAACTTTTTATAAATAAAGGATTTTAGAAACTAAATTATAGAACTTTTTCGAGATAATCGAACATAATTTCTTTAAATTCCTCTTTTTTGGCTAATCTTTTTAAGTGATTTGCTGCTTTAGGAAATTCTTTTTCAAAATTTTTTGATATTACTTCGAATCCCTGCTCATTTATTATTTTTTCCNGATCCCTTTCACGTAAAAATTGAGCAACATCACAAACAAACGATATATCTGCAATTGTTAAAACACTTCCCACGATAAATTTACCATTTGATAAAGCCTTTTCTATACCATCTAAATAAAATAAGTAAGCGGATTTCATTCTCTCATGCAAATATTGATTCAGCATATTAATTTCTAAAACATAAACTTGAAACTCTCTTGCAAACACAAGATTTGCATCTAGAAAACTATCAATTCTTGATTGTTTAAATGGATCTTCGTCGCCATAAAGAGATTTCTCTTCAGATACTCTTGCAACAGCTCTCATAATACTATTGGATTCAAATATACCTTCAGTTCCATCAGAGTTAAATCCAGCAGGGACAGTTCCAAAAGGATGTTTTTCAAGAAATTTATCAGTTTTATATAATTTTCCTTTGAATCCTCTTTTGCTTGTTCTCTCAAAAACTTTTAATTCACCTAATTTTAAGAAATCTATTTCTTTAGCATCAAAATCCCATAGCCAATTACTTAATTTTTTTGGTTTATCCCCTATAATTTTTAAATTTACTTTTCCTATCTTTGCAGCAATCATTGATTTCCACACTCTTGGATTGGGTAAATACGAAAATATTCTTACTTGTTCAGACATCAAATATTTGCTAACTGGCGGAGGGGGTGGGATTCGAACCCACGAGGCCATTTCTGACCTGCTGGTTTTCAAGACCAGTGCATTCAACCAAGCTCTGCCACCCCTCCAAAAATTAAAAACTATACAGGTTTTTTAATGTATTTTTTAAAAACTTAACCTATCCAATTTATTGCCTCTTCGAAACTGCACAAAGGCAGATCATCTAGAATTTCTAGAAATTTATCAAATTCTGATCCAATTAAATCTTTAGATAGATCTGGAACAAAATAATCATTAGAAATTTTTTTCATGAGTCCAACTCCTCGATCTATTTCAACAATTTTAAATTCAATGTTTTTAGCTTGACTCAATTCATAAGCAAGCTTCCAACAATCTCCTGTCCAAGGCCAGCCATTGCCTAATCTTGGGAGATGTTGTTCTAAATAATTTGCTGGCAAAAAGTCATGAAATGCAATCCAACCATTTTCATCAATACAATCTAGGCTATTTAAAGCATCTTTTCTAACTTGGGAGTGTTCGTGAAGACCGTCAATAAAAATTACATTAAAACATTGTTTATTATCTTTAAAAAAATCATCAGAAGTCATTTTATGAGTGCCTCCTGAAGCAGGATCTACTCCTATTTTATTGAAGCAAGTTACAGAATCAAAAAGTTCATTCTGATCACAACCAATCTCCAAATAATTGCTATTCAACCCAGCAGTTTTTTCAATTAATCTATTAACCAAAGCAATTCGATTGAATTTTTTTTCATTCCATTTCCAATCAATACTGCCATCTTTAGAATTATAAATTTTTTTATATATGCTTCTCTTTAAATCCATATCAAACTCTTAAATATTATAAGTTTTATGTAAAAAATTTATATCTTTTATTCATAAGTTTGGAAAATTTATAAAATTGTGTATAGATTTGTTGTCTTTGTTTGACAATAGTTAAAAAAAGATGTTCCAGAATTTTTTTTTAAAGTTATTCCATTTTTTTATGTGTTTAAATTTGTATTGCTAATTACATAAACTCTGGGGAGGAAATTATGGAAAATGCATTTAATATGATTCGTGACTTGGTTTCAGGCTTAACTGGGATCTTAGTTGGTGTAATCGGGTTGGGAGTTGTAGCTGGAATTGTTTTTGGCGGAAACTCTTTTTTCTTTGGTGATGTTTTAAACCAGCTTATTGCTGTNATACAAACATTAGGTGACAACGGAATTGTTGGGCTTTTAGCTGCTGCAATTCTTATACAGTTACTCAGATAACTGAAGATATAGGTATAGGGGTCTTTAATTAGGCCCCTTACCCTTTTTAAAAATTATGGATTGGTTGAATTTAGAAACCGTAAAAACCTTTCTTTATAAAGTTACTGAAGTCTTAGCTTTGTTTGTAGCTGTTTCATTATTGATCGGTATTATTTTTGGACCTGAAACTGCTTTTTTTGGATCAGTGGTATCGAATTTTTCTTCAATACTTTCAATTATAGGCGAGGAAGGCTTAATTGCTTTGGTATCGCTTCTAATAATAGCTGCGATTCTTAAAAAATAAATTAAATTTCAATTTTTGAGGCTGAAACGTCTGCAACGATACATTCCAGCCAAAAATTTGGTGGCTGAATAGAGGGCTAATTCTCTAAATCAGCCAAACTTAATTATGTTTTTGGTCTTGCTTCGTTGACAATAACTTTTCTACCTTCTACTTCGGATTCATTCATTGCCTCAATTGCTTCTGGACCTCCAGAATCTAATTCAACAAAACCAAATCCTCTAGACCTTTTTGTGTCTCTATCCGTTATAACATTTGCAGAGGTCACAGTTCCAAAACTTGAAAATAAGTCTTCTAATTCCTGATTGCCTATGCTCCATGGGAGATTTCCTACGTAAAGTTTCATATATATCGATGTGTTAAATGATTCAAAGTTGTATTAGATACTATTTTGATAAAACTGAAAGATATATTTTAATAAAATTTTGATTTACTAATTTAATTAATTTTTTTTCAAGTCTTTAATTAATTTAAATTAAGTTTTGTTTTGTTGTTTTGCCATCAAATATGTTCCCGCAATAGAAAGGATCATTATGACAATTTCTGGTAGGAACATTTCCATTATAAAACCTGTTTCATGAATTGTTGCGGCAACAATATGAGCTAAGACTACTAATCCAAATAAAATTGCTACTGCAAAAATCCAACGATGATTAGCAGTAATTGAGCTTAAAAGACAAAGTATTGGAACAATCAAAAAGAAAGCTGTTAGATCTCGTATCAAAGCATTTTGAGCAGCCAAACTTAAGTCATCAAATACGAATCCAAAACTAGAACTAGTTTCAGCTGGGCTGAACATCCACCCTATACCACTCGGTAAAAGCATTAATCCTGGAAGCAAACATATTACTCTAGCTAAAATCATTATCTCTCCTTTTAATTTACTTGAATCTATTTTTGTTTAAAGTTTCATCGATGGTATTTATGAAATCCTTAAGTAGTGTGTTTAAAAATCTGCTTAGTTTATCTTGTATTTTTTTCTTTGTTTCAAATTTTATTTCAAATACTTCATGTTTCTTTGAAAAATTCATTAAGTATTCATCGCTAGTAGAGATCTCATCAACCAAGCCTACCTCTAAAGCTTTTGTACCCTCCCATATTTCTCCCGTAGCAACTTTGGAAATATTTAGTTCAGGTCTAAATTTTGAGACATGCTCTTTAAAAAGGTCATGAATTTCTTGAAGATCCTTTTTAAACTTTTCTCTACCTTCATCAGTGGTCTCTCCAAAAGTAGTAATCGTTCTTTTAAATTCACCTGCCGTATGAAGCTCATAGTCAACATCTAATTTTTTTAAAACTTTACTGAAATTCGGAATTGCTGCTACCACTCCTATGGAGCCAATTATCGCAAAGGGAGCTGAAACTATTTTATTTGCTACACATGCCATCATATACCCGCCTGAAGCAGCTACTTTATCAACGCAAGCTGTCAGTTTGATTCCAGCATCTCTAATTCTCTGAAGTTGAGCTGCAGCTAAACCATATCCAATAACAGTACCTCCTGCGCTTTCTAAGTTGAGAACTATTTCTTCACATTTTGTTTCACTTTGAAGAATTGCACTTATTTCTTCTTTTAAATTTTCTACGTTAGATGCCTCAATATCTCCTTGAAAATTTAAAACATAAACCGGTTTCTTTTTTGTTTTTGGGTTGGCCTTTTTTTCTTTTTTAAGAGTTTTTTTAAGTTTCTTTTTTTCTTCTTTATTCATGGTTAATACTTTCAGGGAATTAGCCATTGATTGATATCGCTTAGTTAAATTTTTTATTTTTAAAGATTCATTTTTTTCAATTGGTTGACGCATCGAAGATATTAAAAAGAAAACGGGTATAAAAATTAGAACAATGATAGTAAAAGCTTTTAAAACAAAAAGACCGTATTCGATTAGAATTTCCATAATATAAGAAGTTAAATTTGAATGAAGATTCTATCAGTAATATTTAATATCTTGAATTAAAAAAATCAAAGCGTCCCTATATCATTCATGTAAGGTTTAAGTGCTTCGGGAATGGACACTGTCCCATCTTCATTTTGATAATTTTCTAAGATTGCTGCCATAGTTCTGCCAATTGCTAATCCAGAGCCATTGAGAGTATGACAAAGAATATTTTTTTTATCTTTCTTTATTCTTATTTTCAGTCTTCTTGATTGAAAATCTCTAAAATTACTACAAGAAGAAATTTCTCTGTATTTGTCTTGGCTGGGAAGCCAAACTTCTAAATCGTAAGTTAAGCTTGATGAAAATCCTATATCTTTTGAGCACAAAATTACTTTTCTAAAAGGCAAATTTAGTTTCTTAAGAATATTTTCAGCATGTGAGGTAAGAATTTCTAAGTGTTCATCAGACCTATCTGGTTCTACAAAACTTACAAGTTCAACTTTTTCAAATTGATGTTGGCGAATAATGCCCTTGGTATCAAGCCCGTAACTTCCTGCTTCTCTTCTAAAGCAAGGTGAATGACAAACATATGAAATTGGTAACTTTGCTAATTCTAAAATCTCATTTCTGTGATAATTGGTTACAGGAACTTCTGCTGTAGGAATCAAATACAAGTCCTGTTCGCTATCATCAATTTTAAACTGATCTTCTTTAAATTTTGGTAATTGGCCTGTTCCAGTCAGAGAATCTGAGTTAACAATTAATGGTACGTAAATCTCTTTATAAGAATGTTCCTTCGTATGAACATCTAACATGAAATTTATTAATGCCCTGTTGAGTAAAGCAAGCGAATCTTTGAACACCACGAATCTAGATTTTGAAATCTTAGAAGCCGCCTCAAAATCCATTCCATCACTCAAAAGACCTAGTTCTTGATGATCTTTAATTTCAAAATTAAATGTTGGTTTTTTTCCTATTTCTTCAACAACAACATTATCTGCCTCTGAATTACCATCTGGAACTCTGGTATCAATAAGATTTGGTATTGATAACAAGAAATCTTGTAATTGAGCCTGAACTTTATCAAGTTCATTCTTTTTTATTTTTAAATCCGCAGAGGATTTTGATGCTTCCTTCTTTACTTTTGAAAAGTCTTTTTTATCTTTTTGTAATTTTCCAATCTCTCGGGCTAAATTATTTTGATTTTCCTGCAGTTGTTCGGTTTCAACTTGTAATTTTTTTCTTTTTTTCTCTGTCTTTAGCCAATAATCTTTGTCAAATTCAAAACCTCTTCTTGATAGATTATCTATAGTTTCGGATAAATTTTCTTTTAAATTTTGAATATCAATCATCTTAATCAAGCGAGATTAAATCTTTCACTTCATAATTATAACTAAATACAGAAGAAGAAAGTTTGGGCTGAGAGGTAAAATTGGTAATTATGACTTCACTCGTAATTCCAAAAGCATCCCGATATTTAATGTTTGTTATAAAAGTATCATCAAAAATAAGATCTATTTTGGAAATGTAAGTTTTATCTTTAGGAAAAATGGCGCAAGAATTATCAAAGCAATCTATCTTTGCGGAGTTAAGACAGATAGATTCCAAATCTTCGAGAAGGAATGCAGCAGGAATTTGATGAATAATATTTTCTTTCTTGTATTTAACCGCCTGATCTAGGTCATAATCAATTCTATAAATTGATTTCTCATTAATAATAATTTCTGATTCGATCGAATTTAAATTTGTATTTGAAACCTTTAGAAAGAAAGGTTTTTTTAAAATAATTTTGCCAAATATTGTCTCTTTTTCTTTATTTTCAAATGATTGAGAGAAATCAGCGCTATAGAATTTCTCCTTGGAAAAAATTAATAAATGTTTGTGTTCTTCCAAGCAAGCTGAATTTAACACTGAATGAAAAAAGATAAGAAAAAAAATTGTGAGATTTTTATTCAGCATCAGGCCCTGGCGCTAAAACCTCTCTATTTCCATTTGAATTCATCTCACTTACAAGGCCTGCGGTTTCCATTGTTTCTATCAAACGTGCTGCTCTGTTGTAACCAATTCTAAATTTTCTCTGGACTGCAGATATAGATGCTCGTCTGGATTCAACTACAAAAGCAACTGCTTGATCATAGAACTCATCTTTTTCTGAATTATCTCCATCAGAGTCTGTTCCGTCAGAGACTTCGGGAGCTTTTGTTACTTCATCTAAATAACTAACTGTTTCTTTATCCTTCCAATCTTTCACGACTCTTATTATTTCTTCTTCTCCAACAAAAGCACCATGAACTCTAAGAGGAATTGAAGTCCCAGATCCAACATAAAGCATATCTCCCTTTCCCAAAAGCTGCTCTGCTCCAACCTGATCTAAAACTACTCTTGAATCCATAGAAGATGCAACATTAAAAGCCATTCTGGCAGAAATATTTGCTTTTATTAAACCAGTAATTACATCAACAGAAGGTCTTTGAGTAGCTAACAACATGTGTATCCCTGCAGCTCTTGCTTTTTGAGCTAACCTGGCTATTAATTGTTCAACCTTCTTTCCAACTACCATCATCAAGTCAGCTAGCTCATCAACAGCTATAACTATTTGAGGTAACTCAATCAAATCAGGAATATCATTTTCTGTAATACCTTTTTCTTCATCTATTTTCATTGTTGGGTCCTTAATTGGATTTCCATCAGCAGTAGCTTTATTAACTTTTGAATTAAAACCACTTAAGTTTCTTACGGATAATGCAGACATAAGTTTGTATCTTCTTTCCATTTCATTTACACACCATCTCAATCCATAAGCAGCCTCAGACATATCTGTAATAACTGGACAAAGCAAATGAGGTAGATCTTCATAAACCGAAAGTTCCAACATCTTTGGATCAATTAGAACCAATTTAACTTCTTGAGGGTTAGCTTTATAGAGAATACTCATTAACATTGAATTAAGAGCAACCGATTTTCCTGACCCAGTGGTCCCGGCTATCAAAAGATGTGGTAATGACGCCAAGTCTTCAAGGACTGGTTTCCCTTCAATATCTTTTCCATAAGCTAGAGTTAAAGGGCTTTTGGCGTCTTCAAATTCCTTCGATGCAATAACTTCACCTAACATAACGCTTTCTCTATCGGCATTTGGAATTTCGACCCCAATAGTCTCTCTCCCTTCAATGACTTCGACTATTCTTATACTGCCTACTCCCAACGAACGAGCTAAATCTTTGTTTAGATTTGAAACCATTGAAACTTTTATACCCTTCGGCAGTTCAACTTCAAATCTAGTTACTACAGGACCGCGCATAGTTTCTCTTACAATTGCATATTCGCCCTCAGGACCAGTCACTTTGAATTCTGCTAATTTAGTAATTAATGCTTCTTTCAAAATATCTAACTCATAAAGCTGTTGAGAAGACATTTCTTTATTGACTTCTTTTCTTTCATCTAGCAAAGAAATTTTTGGCATCTCCCCAGGAATTTTCTTTTCAAATAACTCTTCCTGCTTCTCTAAAATAACTTTTTTGCCCTCTGGAATCTTAGACTCAGCTTTTTTTATTTCAGGTTTTGGCATCGATCTTATCTTTGATTTATGTTGATTAAGAAATTCTTGCCTATTTTTCTTTTCTCTACTTTTAGCTATTTTTTCTTTAAAAGAAGAGAGACCTTCTTTCGATATTTTATTAAGGTAAAAAAGAAGGTTTATAAACCTGTCTTTTAAGACTGAAATCAATTCTTGCCAATGTAAATTAACCAATAAACTCAAACTAACCATAAAGAAAAAGGCTCCTACGATGGTTGTGCCAACTGAGCTAAGATAGGGCAAGGTAACTGATGAAAGATAACTTCCAAAAATTCCAGCCGAAGTCTCTGGGAAGTAGTTATTATATGGATCGATGTGTAAGCTAATTAAAAGAGAAACCGAAAAACATAAAATAACAAACCCTAAAAAAGTAAAAACCCCAGATTTAATCTGGGCCTCTCCATCTAATTCATCGGTTTTCTTTAAATAATAATTGAGAGGATTGATAAAAAGAATTAATGAGATTATCCAAGCAGAAAGTCCTAAGAAAGAATATAGCAAACTGCTTATCCAAGCCCCAACTAGTCCAATGCTGTTGCTAACAGCAGCATCTGGAGATTCCATCCATTGGAAATCATTAATTGAAAATGTCAGTAAAGAAAGGCCAAGGATTACTCCTGATAACAATTGAAATAAAACGAAAAGGTCTAAGAGCAGCTTCTTTGTCGAAGAACTCACTTGGAATCTGGCTCTTACAGATTCAGAAATTGAAGATGTTCTCTTTTTATTCAAAAAATTTAAGAATATTATTCTGCATTATAGCTATGTAAGTATAATAGAGTTAAATTAATCTTTCTTTTAAAAAAATGACTCAAGAAAAAAAACTTATAATTTTAGGTTCTGGGCCAGCTGGCTATAGTGCTGGCATCTATGCCGCAAGGGCTGGACTTGATCCCGTTTTAATTACTGGTTTAGAAATGGGCGGCCAACTTACTACAACAACGGATGTTGAAAACTGGCCGGGAGACTCAGATGGTTTGCAGGGTCCTGAATTGATGAACAGGATGGAAGAGCATGCTAAACAATTTGATGTTGAAATTATTAATGATCATATCGAATCGGTCGACCTTTCAAAAAACCCTTTTCTATTAAAAGGAAGCAACGAATATTGTACCCAGACGTTAATAATAGCGACGGGTGCATCTGCACAATATCTAGGTATTCCATCAGAACAAGAGTTTTTAGGTCGAGGTGTGAGCGCTTGTGCCACTTGCGACGGATTTTTCTACAAAGATAAAGAAGTGGCTGTCGTTGGCGGAGGAAATACTGCTGTAGAAGAAGCACTTTACTTGAGCAATATCTGTTCTAAAGTTTATCTTATCCACAGAAGAGATGCTTTAAGAGCAGAAAAAATTCTTCAGGATAGAATTTTTGAAAAAGAAAAAAATGGAAAAGTTGAAATAATTTGGAACAACCAACTTAAAGAAGTAATCGGCGATGAGTTTGTTGAAAAGATAAAATTAGATAATCATGGTTTGCTAGAAGTTGATGGAGTTTTTATTGCCATTGGACACAAACCAAATACTGAAATATTTGAGAATCAGCTCGATATGAAAAATGGTTACATTCAAATCAAAAGCGGTTTAACAGGAGACGTTACCTCAACCAGCAAGCCGGGAGTATTTGCTGCGGGCGATGTTGCTGATTCTGTCTACAGGCAGGCAGTTACTTCTGCTGGATTTGGATGCATGGCAGCCTTGGATGCTCAAAAATATATTGAAGAATCCTCTTAAACTGAACCTGCAATAATTAGAATGAATATTTATAAAAATATTTCAATCACAAAAAAAACTCAAGTTTGCTATATTTCTTTAAACAATCCTAAAAAGTTAAATGCTCTAAATTCAGTCACTTTAAAAGAAATTTCGAAAGCTTGTGAAGAAATTGCTTTGAATAAAAAAATTAAAATAGTCGTCATTTCTTCTACATCAAAAAATTTTTCTGCTGGAGCTGACATAACAGAAATAAAAAAAAATAAAACTCTTGAAGATTATTGGCACGAAAATTATGGAAGAAAATGCATAAACTCAATTCTAAACTTGCCTCAATTGTCTATTTGTATGATTGAAGGTTATTGTCTGGGGGGAGGCGCTGTAATCGCCTCGGCTTGTGATTTTAGAATAGCTGAAAAAAATTCCTTAATTGGTTATCCGGAAATTGAGCTAGGTATGAACTTAAGCTGGTTTGGTCTACCTCTTGCAATAAGTTGTTTAGGTCTCTCAGAAGCAAAGCACGTAATTTTAAGCGGAGAAAAATTTAATGCTCTAGAAATGCAAAATAAAGGATTTTTAAATGAAACCTTTGATTTAGATGATAAAAATAAGTGCTTAAAGAAATGGATTAGTAAGTTTAAAAAGATGCCAGGATTACAGTTAAAAATGATCAAAAAAAGTGCAAACGAATTGGCTTTTGCTCAAGCTAAATCTATTATGCATATGGAATTTGATCAGTTTTTGTTATCTAGAAATAATTAAAAATTATTCAGCCTAGATTTAGCATCTTCGTATTCAGAAACCATTTGATCCACTGCACTTTGAACAGATGGAGCATTTTTAATTGAACCGATTCCTTGTCCAGATCCCCAGATATCTTTCCAGGCTTTTGAAGAATTGTCTTTTTTTGCTATTGCAGACGTGCTGAAGTTCATGTCCTCTTTGCTTCCAGAAGTATGTTCCTCTGGATTGAGTCCAGCAGCCTCTACGCTTGGTCGCAAATAATTGCCATGAACCCCAGTAAAAGTAGCAGAATACATAATATCATCTGCAGTACTATCAATAATCATTTGCTTGTAACCGGGAGAAGCATTAGCTTCTTCAGTTGCAATAAATTTAGTTCCAACATAAGCAAAATCTGCTCCCAAAGCTAATGCTGATAAAACTGACGAGCCTTCTGAAATACTTCCAGAAAGCGCAATGGGCCCATCAAAAAATTCTCTTACTTCTCTAACCAAAGCAAAAGGACTTAAAGTGCCAGCATGTCCTCCAGCACCAGCGCACACTAAAATTAATCCATCGGCACCTTCTGACAAGGCTTTTTTTGCATGTCTAATATTGATGACATCATGCATAACTACTCCACCATAACTGTGCACCGCATCGGTCACAAATTTTGGTGCTCTCAAGCTAGTAATGATTATTGGTACTTTGTGTTTGACACAAACTTCCATATCATGTTCCAGCCGATCATTTGAACTGTGACAAATTTGATTTACTGCAAAAGGAGCAACTTTTTTTTCAGGATTTGCATCTTTGTATTCTTCTAGTTCTTTAGAAATTTTTTCGATCCACACTTCTAGTTGATCGGCAGGCCTTGCATTTAGCGCTGGAAAAGATCCAACTATTCCAGCCTTGCACTGTGCAATTACGAGTTCAGGGTAAGAAACAGTAAATAGTGGAGCTCCTATAACAGGAATTCGTGTATTTTCTTTTAAAAGTTGTCTTATATCCATCATTGTGAGGCCACCCAAAAAACAACCATTGCAGTAAGAGTCAGCATTATAATAACCGCAACTAAGGCATCAACTTTGCTATCCGCCTCCGCCGCTTTTTCATCAAACTGTGTTTCTTGATTTTCTTCCATGATTAATTTTTTAGTCTAATTCTACCAACTTGTTTGCCATTGAGAATTTTTTCTATTTCAGATGATAATTCCTCAAGTCCGACATCTTTTATTTGATCATTAATTTTTTCTAATTTCCAATCCGAAGCAAAATTATTCCATATTTCTTTTTTCACATCTATTAAAGTTTCTGCAGAATCAATACCCAACAAAGATAGTCCTCTCAAAATAAAAGGGAAAATACTTGTATTTAAGTTTATTCCACCTACCATTCCGCAACATGCTATTGCCGCTCTTTGGTGAGTAGCTGAAATCAGGTTGGATAATATATCGCTTCCAACTGCATCTACTCCGCCTGCCCATCTTGGTTTTGCCAAAGGACTTTTCAATTCTCCCTCGAATTCAGATCTATTAATCACCTCCTTAGCACCTAATGATAATAAAAGTTCTATCTCAGTATCTTTACCAGTAATTGCAACAACATCAAATCCAAGTTTAGCCAAGAGCATTACTGCAACAATTCCTACTCCTCCTGTTGCACCAGTTACAAAGACTTCTCCATCTTCTGGCTTTATTCCGCTTAGTAATATTTTTCTCACACATAGTCCAGCCGTTAATCCTGCGGTTCCATAAGCCATAGATTCTTCCAATTCTAAATTATTTGGTTTTTTAATAATCCATTCTTTAGGAACTCTGATATATTCAGAAAATCCTCCAGACGTGTTCATACCTAGATCGTATCCCGTAACAATCACTTCGTCCCCTATTGAGAATTCGTCAGAATTTGATTCTTCAACAATGCCAGCGGCATCAATACCAGGAGAATGAGGATAATTTTTTGATACTCCTTTATTTCCAGAAGCAGAAAGAGCATCTTTGTAATTTAAAGAAGAGAATAATACTTTGATTAAAACATCTCCCTCAGGAAGATCCTCTAAAGACCTTTCTACTACTTTTGAAACGAACCCTTCATCAGTTTCTTCTGTTACGAAAGCTTTAAAATTCATAATTAAAATTTAAAAGCACATTTAACATTAAATAAAAAAAATAAGATACTTTTACTTCAAGCATGCTTTAAAACAGCACATTCTTTCTAACCAAGTACTCTAAATGCACTTTAATTGAACATATATAAGAATTAATCAATAAATTTAGAAAATTTAAGGTTCTAAATTTTCCGGTTTAATTAACTTTTATTTATTAATTAATAAACAGGAGATGTAATGAATAAACTTAAATTATTAATGGTTAGTATCTCTTTGATTCTTGCTTCAGGATTCACATCAGCAGCATCAGTGTCTGCAAATGCGACCCTTCAAAGTGATTATACATGGAGAGGTATGACTCAAAACAATGGAGATGCATCTGTAAATGGTGGATTAGACGTAGAGTTTGATTCAGGTTTGTATGTTGGAACTTGGGCAGCAGCTGTAGGTTCCGGTGCTGAGGTAGATTACTACGGTGGTTACGCTGGTGAAATGGGTGATCTTTCTTTTGATATCGGTTATATCAAATTTGATTATCCTGCATTAACAGGCGCCGCAAACGTTGATTTCGAAGAAGCATACTTAGGTCTTGGATACGGTGATTTTGGATTTTCTTTTGCTTCAGGACAAGATGGAGCTGATGACAATATTGAAATTTCTTATGGTTTCGGAGATTTCGGATTTGCTTATGGTGAGTACGATGACGTAGGAGATTATTTTTACATTACTTACGGTTTCGAACTGGGTGATTTTGCTATGACAGTTGGTTACACGGAATTCTCGGACGATACTTCTACTGCAACTATGACAGATGATGAAGATGCTTTCTTCTTAGATATAACGCTTTTATAAATTTAAGTTTTATATTACCAATAAAAACCCCCTTTTTTAGGGGGTTTTTTATAAGAATTAACAAAATACTTCAACATGAAGTATTTAGTTGCACCAAAAAGTAGCAAAATTTCTTGCACAATTTAAAAAAAAGATATAGCACTTTTTCAGTTTAATGGTTTTTAACTAAATTATTATGGTTTAATAGCGACTTATTTATAAATTTATAAATGGAGAAGATATGAATAAACTAAAATTAACGTTAATTGGTTTAGCTCTAGTATTTGCTTCCACTTTTACTAATGCTATTTCAGTCTCCGGAAATGCAGCCATACAAACTGACTATATCTGGAGAGGTATGACTCAAAATAACGGCGAAAATTCTGTCAATGTTGGCTTAGATGTTGACTTTGAAAATGGATTTTACGTNGGAACTTGGGGAGCTGCTGTAGGTGTTGGAAATTCTAATTTAGAATTAGACTACTACGGTGGATATACCTTTGAAATGGGTGGTATTGGTGTCAACATTGGAGCAATTCAAGTTAAATATGATGGAGATAATCAATATGATTTCTCTGAAAACTACATTGCTTTATCACTTCCTATGAATGTTGGTCTTCATTTCTCTGAAGGTGATGAATTAGGAGACTATGCAGAAATTAGTTGGGGCATGGATGTTGGCGTTGGCTCTTTAGCAATTGCATACGGGGACATGGATAGCTCTAATGGAAACGCTGATGGTGGATCTCACACTACTATCGGTTACAGCATACCAGCTGGAGACCTAACGGTTGACCTTTCTTATAGCGACTTTAGTGGAGACACTAATGCTAATGGAACTATGGCCGATCAAGATGCAGTTGTTTTAACAATTAGCATGTAAGTAAGTCATAAGACTTAATAAAAAACCTCTCTTCGGAGAGGTTTTTTTATTCCTAATTTTTATTGATGAAGTCAGATAGATATTTTCCTACTTCTGAAGGTTGTCGGTAAGTAATATCATGCGTACCGTCTTTAATCTCTTTAAAAATTATCTCAGGAATGTCGAGTTTTAATTTCTCTAAACCCGATATAGGACAAATTCCATCGTGGGTACCCCAAATAACTTGAGTATTAATTCTATCTAGTCCTATTTTTTTAAAAGCCTCTGAAGAATCTGTCATATTAAAATTTCTAGCCGTCGATAGTAAGGAATCAATGAAGCCTCTGTATAAAGTTTGATGCAAAAAATGATTTTCAAACTCTTCTTTGCCTATAGCCTTAGGATCGTCACTATTTTCTGTTTCAGATGCTGATATATTTTTATAAATCAAAGGAAAAGCTTTAAATAAATAATCTCCAACTATCGGCATTATGAATAACTTCATTACCCAATGTGGCTCAGGAATATAACCAGCAGGCGCAATTAAATTTAAAGTTTTAATTTTTCGTTTGTTTCTGTGAGAGAACAAAGCAGAAATCGGACCTCCCATAGAATAGCCTATTAAATGAAGATCTTCAGAAACTTTTAACAATGTTAATAGTTCTTCCAAGGTATCTACATAGAAATTAATATTATATTTTTCTTTGGGACGATCAGAATACCCTCTGCCAAAATGATCATAAGTTAAAACTCTTCTACCTGTTGAAAGCAAGTCTTCCAAAATTCCATTCCAAACAAAACTTGGTGTTGCAAATCCATGAACCAATACTATTATCTCATCCGATGATAATTCCCTAGGCTCATGCCAACAGTAAAAAATTTTGCCTTTGCCTAAAGATGCTTGATTTCCATGAGGGGGAATTTTAATTTTGTTAGGATTTTTTAATTTTAGAGTATTAAAAATATAGGGAAAACTAATTAAAACTATTACAGTGATAAAAATTGTTAATGCTGTTAAAGTCATATTGCTCCCCACAAAATATTATATATAAAAATTCTTTATGAGTTCTTTTTTAGAAAGTGAATTTCAGGGTTTTGTCCATAGAGGGGATACTTCTATTTTTTTAGAGAACACTATCGAAGCCTTTCAATCGGCTGTTTCTTTGGGTTACCAATATTTAGAAACAGATTTAAGAGAGACTTCTGATGGAAAAATAATAACTTTTCATGATCCAAATTTAAAAAGAATTACCGGCGCTAACATAACAATAAGTGAAACAAAATTTTCTGACATTAGAATGAGAAGATTGCCTTCAAGAGAAATTATTCCAACTATAGACGAACTTTTAGAAGAATTTCCAGATTCTTTTTTTAATATGGACCTAAAAGTTAATCAGATTGAAGAAAAAGTTCTAAAAAAAATTAATTCACATAATGCTTTAGAAAGAGTTTGCCTTGGCTCTTTCAATTCAAAAATAATAAAAAAAATCAATTCTTTAGAGCCTAAAATCTTAACTTCAATGGGAATATCGCAAGTGATAATGTACAAGTTCTTTCAGAAAAAAAATATATCTAAATTGATACAAATTCCAACTCATTGGAATGGGATCAAAGTGATAACCAAAAAATTTATCGATAGACTGCACAATGATGGTCTCAAAGTTCATGTTTGGACTATTAACAAAGAAACAGAAATGCAAAGTCTAATTGATTTAGGTGTCGATGGAATAATGACAGACAATGCTTCCGGATTAATAAAGGTCATGAAACAAAATAAGTTTATCTAATTTTTGGTACCATCCACAAAACTAACAAACCAGGAACAAATAAAAGCAATAGACTTAGTATTCCGAAATCTGGATTATCAAATGTATAAGCTACCCAGCCAACCATTATTGGTCCAAAGACAACAGCAGATTTTCCAACCAAGTTATAAAATCCAAAAAATTCAGCAGATTTTCCAACCGGGATTAATTGTGAAAAAATTGTTCTACTTATTGATTGAACGCCTCCTTGAAAAAGGCCAATAGTTGCTGCCAAAAAATAAAAACCTGATATTTGAGTAATAAAAATACTAAAAATTGTAACGAAAATATAACCTATGATTCCTATAGAAAGCATAAGCTTGAGACCAAACTTATCGCCTAAAATCCCGTATAAAATAGTAGCTGGAAAACCAACAAATTGAGTAATGATTAAAGCCAAGATCATATCAGATGCTTCTAGTCCGATATCAGCTCCATAAGCAAGAGCCATTCGGACAATAGTATCAATGCCATCCATATAGAGCCAATATGCCAAAAGGAATAANGTTAAGGTCTTATACTTTCTGATATCTTTAAAAGTTGAAACTACTCTTTGCAAAGAGCCTATAAAAAGGTTTGAAAATTTTACTGAAGTTTGATTTTCCTTTATTTCTTTGACGTATCTTAGAAGAGGAACTGAGAAAATTCCCCACCAAATTGAAACACTCAAAAAAGAAAATAATACTGCATCAGTAATTGATTTGAGACCGAAGAATTCTGGATTTTGATACATTGCAACGTTAAGAACAAAAAGGAAACCTCCTCCTAAATATCCCAATGCATAACCTAATGCAGAGACTCTATTTCTATTCTCATCGGATGAAACATTGATTATCAAAGAATCATAAAAAACATTTCCTCCTGAAAATCCAATACATGCCAATATATAAATTGACATTGCAGTAACCCACATTCCCTGAGCAATAAATAAAAAAGATCCTGTTGAAATAATTCCCAGAAAAGCGAAAACGCTTAAAAAAAGTTTTTTCTTATTTGTAATATCAGCTAGGGCGCCTAAAAAAGGTGCAATGGATACGATTACCAGCCCAGAGATAGAGTTGGCAGTACCTAACCACGCAGAGCTCTCTGGTCCAGATAAGTCTCCAGCCCAAAAACTTTTAAAAAAAATTGGAAAGAAGCCTGCCATAACAGTCGTAGCAAATGCAGAATTTGCCCAATCATAAAATGCCCAAGAAATAGTCTCTTTATTTAAATATTTTTTCTTAGAATTCACTTTTTTTTTAATTTTTCTTAAGTATCATATTGCTCATGTCAAAAGACCTGAACGACTATCAAATCACAAAGAATCTAATAATTTTCTTCCTAGTTGTAGCAATTGTAACAGTCGGCTTAGCTTATTTAGGAATATATATTCAGGATTCCGATTATAGAAAAAATATTGAAATAGAGACTAGAGAAGCTCTTAAAGAAGAATAGCCTCAATTTATCTATCAAATATTATTTTTTCCGAAGTGAGGTTGTTTGCGATTATTTTTCCATCGATGACTATTGGCGTACCATTTACTATGGTTCCGTAAATTGAAGAACTGAATTTTTTTCCATCAAATGGTGTCCATCCACATTTCGTGAGTTCTGTCTCATTTGAAACAAACGTATCTTCATCAAGATCAAAAATCATCAAGTCGGCTTTGTAACCCTCTCTAACATATCCTCGGTCGATAATAGAAAAACGTTCTGCAACCTTATGACTCATGTAAGCTATGATTTCTTCGAGAGTATAAAAACCCTGTTTGTGGAGTTCTATCATCATATGAAAAGAGTGTTCGATAAGAGGAATGCCTGCAGATGCTTGAAGATATGGCAACATTTTATCTTCATAAACATGAGGCGCATGATCAGTAGCAACGTAATCAATGTAACCATCTTTTAAAGCTTTACGAAGAGCATCTCGATCAGAAACTTTTTTTATAGCTGGATTGCATACTATTAAATTTCCTAATTCAGCATAGTCGCTTTCATCAAACCAAAGATGATGGACGCAGACCTCGCAAGTAATCTTTTTGTCTTTTAGAGCAATGTTACTAAACAATTCAATTTCTTTTTCAGTAGTCAAATGCAAGACATGTAAATCTGAACCATGTTTCTTTGCCAAATTTATAACTTTCGAAGAGGAAAGGTAACAACAAATATCATCTTTGATAACAGGATGAAAGCTAGCGTCAATATCTTTATTTTCAAGTTTTACTTTCTCTAAATTTTTTTGCATTGTTTCATTATCTTCACAATGAGTAACAATGGTGACTGGGCATTGTTCAAAAATCTGTTCTAACGCATGATCATCTTCGACCAACAATGTTCCGGTTGAGGTGCCCATGAACACTTTCAATCCACAGGTTTCTTTTGGATCAAGTTTTTTTATTTCCTCTAGATTGGTTTCCATTGCTCCAAAATAATAAGAGTAATTAGTCCAAGATTTTTCAGCACCCAATTGATTTCTTTCAGCCAATAATTCCATTGTTGTCATGTTTGGATTTACATTAGGCATATCAAAAGTTGTAGTGACTCCAGCATGAACTGCAGCTAGCGATTCTGATCGAATATCGCCTTTTTCGGTTAAGCCTGGATCTCTAAAGTGAACCTGATCATCAATTATCCCAGGCGCTAAGTATTTTCCTTCCAAATCTATAACCTCTTTAGATTCACTTGAGATTTCGCTTGCTATTTTTTCTATACGATCACCTGAGATACCTACATCAACTTGCATCTGTTTGCCTTCGTTTACCAAAAGACAATTTTTAAGGACCAAATCTAATTTACTCATATTATTTTAATGTTGTTAGCAAGATTATTATTTTCAAATTTTTTGGGGTATTTTCAAGATCGAGTCTTTGTGGAATTTCATCTAAAGTTTTATATACATCAAATATAGATAAATTTAAAAATGATGCAAGTGACGATGCAGATCTGCAAAAATTAGCCCTAAAAATTATTTTCATACAAAGAAAAAAAGAATTATTTTTAAAAGAAATAATTTTTTTTAAAATTCCTTTCAAACAAAAAAGATCAATCAATAAGTATTCACTTGATACATTTTCAGCTCTGATGGATTCAATTATCGTTCCTTCTGAGTTGATGCAAATTACGTTTTCTATCTTCATTTAGATCTGTCTTACTATAACAGTACCATAGTTATGGCCTTTACCCTCTTCATAGTTGGATCCTACTCTATCTAAAACCTGAATTACCAATGAAATCATTTTTTGGCTATTTCCACATATTATCAGCAAGGGACAGTCATCTTGGTTTAAAAAAATAAAATTTTCTACAATTAAGTCAACTTCATGATGTCTCTTACCGTGCAAATCTAAAGTAGTAAATTTCATAATTTATATTTTGATATTTCCACCCCGTCTGGATGAGATTTTGAATACTCTCTCATTGTTGGTATAAATTCACTTTTGAAATCTGGAGAACTCCTAACATAATCTAAGTAATCTTCTAGGTTGAATAAAACTACATTATCGGCAAATACCCAAGCGCCCTGTTTAAGTAACCCAAATTCTTCTAATAACTGCAAATCTTTAAGGTATAAATCTTTCCAATGATCAATAAAAACAAAATCATATTGTTCTTCTAGCGATGGAATTAAATCGCTTGATTTGCCGATCTTTAATATATGATTTTTAGAAAGCCCAGAGATTTCTATATGTTCTTTGGCTATTTGAGCAAATTTTTCATTTGCTTCAATAGAGGTTAATTTGGAATTATCCATCATATTATTCAAAATTCTTATAGTGGAATAACCTAGATAAACTCCCAATTCAAGAATATTGGTAGCCCGAGAGTCTTTAATTGCTTTATCAAGAATTTCTCCTTTTTGATCTCCAATATTCATTAAAAAAGTGCTCTTGTATGCGTAATCGTCTATGATTTTTAAAATAGAATTAGGATTATTTTTTATAGCCTTTTTTTTAACAAGTTCCAATACTTCAAGTTCTTTAGGTTTTTTTATCTTTGTTTTAGTCAAAAAACTATCTATGATTTCTTGATAAACCAAACTCAAGACGCCCAAAATGCTCTTTCTGTTAATGTTGAATGGCATTTTAGATTTTTTGTTTAATTTATTTTTTGTTGGACTCATCAGGCTATAATCTATTATCAATTTTAAAGTAAAAATATGATCAGAGCATTTTATAAATCAGAAGAATGGGCTCTTTGGGCTTATGGTGGTCTGACGCTTTTAATTACTTCTCTTTGGGTTCAAGTACAGTTGACCGTAGCTATAAATACTTGGTACGGAGGTTTTTATGATCATCTTCAAAAAGCTGCTGATTTTGCCGACGATCCGCAAGAAGGCATAGATATCTTTTACGACTTTTTAATATCTACGGATTTTTTAGTGAATGGCTTTGAAGGTCAACCAAGCTTTTTAGTTATTGCAATGCCTTATGTGATACTTGCAACATTTACTGCCTGGTTTACCAGAATTTATGGTCTCAGATGGCGACAAGCAATAACTTTCAACTACATACCGAGATGGCAAAGCGTTGAAGAAGAAATTGAAGGTGCAAGTCAAAGAATCCAAGAAGACTGCAATAGATTTGCTCGAATAGTAGAAAGTTTGGGTTTGCAAGTTGTAAGAGCAATCATGACATTAGTAGCTTTTGTGCCAGTTTTATGGGGATTGAGTGAATCGGTAACTATTCCTTTTTTTAGTGATATTCCAGGATCATTGGTCTGGACTGCTCTATCAGTTTCCGTTGGAGGACTGATTATTTCTTGGTTTGTCGGTTATAGATTACCGGGGCTGGAATACAACAACCAAAAAGTAGAGGCAGCTTTTCGCAAAGATTTGGTTTTAGGTGAAGATGATAAAGTTAATTATGCTCAAACTGACACTCTTTGGAATTTATTTACTGGCATAAGATTTAATTATCAAAGATTGTATTTACATTATGGCTATTTTGATATTTGGATTGAAAGTTATGGGCAATTTATGGTTGTAGTTCCTTTTTTAATTATTGGGCCTAGTTTGTTTACCGGAGCGGCTTTATTGGGAGTTGTAATTCAGATAGCAAATGCCTTTGACAGAGTGCATAGTGGTTTTGCTTTATTTTTATTTAATTGGACAACTATTACTGAACTAAGAAGTATTTGGAAAAGATTGCATGAGTTTGAAGCCAATTTGGATAGATTCTCAAAGCGAGATGAGCTTACCGCGTAACTTTTTTCAAAAAGTCTAATAAATATTTATTAACTTCTTCGGGTTTTTCTTGTTGCACCCAGTGTCCCGCACCTTCAATCATTTGAATATCAACCAAGTTTTCGTAATACTCGCCAATTGTATTTTTAATATCATCGGCATCTTTATAGCCTACTCCATTGAAAAAGTTTACCGGATCTAAAGAGCCAGTGATAAAAGATGCAGGTTGTTTTAATTTGGCATCTTTAAAATCTTTCAAATCTTCAAAATCTATTTCCAAGGCACGATATCTGTTAATTGGTCCTCGCATTCCACTTATTTCGAATTGACTAACAAAATAATCCATCTCTTCTTCGCTCATCCATTCTGGATAAACATCAAATTCAAAAGTGCCTTCAAGGAATTTAGAATTTGGATCTTTGTCCAAAGTTTCTGCTGAGTTTTCAAAACGTTTAAGCATGCCTCTGGCATCTCCGGAGAAATAAGTCAGTTCCAATCCTTTTTTCATATCTTTTTCAAATTCTGCTTCCGCTTCTCCTTCTTTTTGAAAATAAAGAATATAAAAAAACTTGCCCTCGAATACCATTTTGAATAATTCAATTTGTGACATTTCTCCCCTGGGGCTATATGGAACGGAAAGACCGGCCACAGCGCTTATTCTGTCTTCATTCAATAAAGCAGTTGTATGCACAATTGGTGCACCCCAATCATGTCCAACCAATATTGCTTTTTCAAACTCAAGAGCATCCATCACACCTATAACATCATTACTGATATTTTTAAGTGAATAGGCATTAATTTCATGAGGTTTATCAGATTCTCCATAACCTCTGACATCAATGGCTGCTGCTGTATAACCAGCTTTGGAAATTTTGGGTATTTGGTGACGCCAGCTGTACCAACTTTCAGGCCATCCATGGACCATCAAAACCAAAGGGCCTTCTCCTTCAATTGCTGTTCTTATTTTTATACCATTTGCGTCTAATACTTTGAATTCCATAGGCTATAATAACCATAAAAATAACTATTATGGCAATTCTTAAAGCAGCAATTATTACTGTTACTCCATTCCAGCAAAATTGTTCTGTGATATGGAAAGAAGACACAAAGGTTGCAGCTGTCACCGATCCTGGTGGAGATTTGGAATTGATAGAAAAATTTATTAACGATCAAAATTTAACTTTGTCAAAGATATTTATTACTCACGGACATCTGGATCATGCTGCAGAAGCTAAAGCATTAGCTGATAAATTCAGTGTAGTGATAGAAGGACCTCAAATTGAAGATGAATTTCTCACCTCAACTTTAGAAACTCAAGGCAAAGCTTATGGTATGCCAAATGCTCAAAACTTTACGCCTGATAGGTGGCTCAATGATGGCGATCAAATAGAATTAGATGGAGAAAAATTGGATGTTTATCACTGTCCTGGTCATACCCCAGGACATGTAATCTTTCACCATGTTGAATCTAAGCTTGCAATCGTGGGTGATGTTTTGTTTCAAGGTTCTGTAGGAAGAACTGATTTACCCGGTGGTAATATGGAAGCGTTGATATCTGCGATCAGAGAAAAACTTTTACCGTTGGGAGATGACATAACATTTATTCCTGGACATGGGCCAATCTCTACTTTAGGCCAAGAGCGTTTAACCAACCCTTTTGTTGCTGATCAGCTCTTTAAAAAATCTGCTTCTGAATAGACAAATTCTTCAAATCTTTTTAATACCTGTTTTGCATTCTCATGATAACAAGGTGCGATCTGCATCATGATGGTTCCACCTATATCTTTTTCTTGATCAAACCAAAAGAAAGTATTCATTATTCCTGACCATGCACAAGACCCTTTAGATCTTCTATTCGGGATATCTTCAGAATTAATCATAAAGCTATATCCCCATTTTTTTTCTACTCCTGGAAACCATTCGTTTGGAGCTACAATGCTAGGATTGAATGTTGGCTGGAAAGGCACAATAAGCTCACCAATTTGGTTAGTGGTCATTTGTTNGACCGTTTCACTACTTAATAAGTTTTTTCCATTTACCTTGCCGCCATTGAGGAACATTCTTATAAATTTTGCATAGTCATTCGGGCAAGAAAATACCCCGCCACCGCCATAAGCAAATTTTTCAATTTGCGGAGGTGACATTAACTCACTGATATCAACTAAATTTTGATCTTCTTCGATTGAATAAATTTTGGGTAATCTACCCTCACCTATTGTTGATATATCAAAAGAAGTATCGTTCATCTCCAAAGGCTTAAATAATTTTTTAGTCATGTAATCATTCAAAGATTGTTCTGATAAAGTTTCAATAATTCTGCCAATCCACCCTAAACCGATGCCGTAGTGCCAATATTTGCCTGGTTGCTCTATTAGAGGAGCCTCTAAGAATTTTCCTTCTTTATCTAANAAATTAGCTATTTTTTCTTCCAATAAAAGATGAGATAGCGTTTCATGATGAAAATCATATCCAAATCCTGATGTGTGAGTTAATAGTTGATGCAAAGTTACTTTTGTTTCTGGTTCGCTATAAACAATTTCACTATTTTCTAAAGAGGCAACTTTAAGACCCTTTAAGTCGTCGATGTAATTTTCTGCTGGAGACTGAAGATCTATTTCTTTTTCCTCAGCTAAAATCATAAAGGCAGAAGTGGTTAAAGCTTTAGTCATTGAGGCAATTCTNAAGACTGCATTAGTTTCAAGTGGTTTGGTTTTCTCTAAGTCTTCGTAACCTACTGAACCTGATAATAAAGTTTCTTTAGAATTGGTTACAGCGAAAGCGGCATAAGGGATGTTGCTTTCTTCTAAAGCAGCTTCAATAACTTGGTTTATTTTTTCCAAAACACTCTCCTATGTTAATGGAGCGGGCAGCGGGAATCGAACCCGCATCGTCAGCTTGGAAGGCTGAAGTAATAGCCATTATACCATGCCCGCAAATCTTAATTTGAAAGGAGATTATACATCTTTGAATTTTTTTTTATAAAATAAAAGAAATGAAAAAGTTTTTTTATTTAATATTCTTTTTAAGTTTTAACACTTGGGCGGGCTTCGATGATATCTGCTTGATACCTAATTTAGACCTAACCACAATTAAGATGGAACTTAATGAAAAAGGCTGTGAAAGAAACGACATTCTCTATGTCATGTCAGAAAAGCAAACGGACTTACCTTTTGTAATGGCCAACTATTGCATGTATCGAAATCATGAGATTACACAAAACGTTACTCAAGAAGTTTCTATTGTCTACCATTTAACTTGCGTATTTCGTGGTGAAGGCAGGAAATTCAGAAATTAAACTTTACTATTTAACTGAGCGTATTAAATTTAATTAGACTATCAGCAGCCGATTTTATAGCTTCTTTAGCAGATCTAGGTTTCCAGCCTAATAAGTTTCTCGCTCTCGAAGAATCTAGTTTTCTATTTTTTCCAAGTTCTGGAGCAATCATTTTCAAAGGTGGTCTCACAAAAGCAAAAAGTTTAAGCAGCCAATTAGGCGCTTGACGATAAGGTATTTTATTTTTAAATTCTGGAAAAGTTTCTCTGAGATAATCAGTCTGCTCTTTCATCAACATATTGCTCTCCGAACAAACAAATCTTTTTCCGGCTGCCTGGGGATGAGTCATTGCAAGTAACTGAAGATCTGCAACATCCCTTACATCCACCACGCCCATATCCATGTTTGGCACAACGGGATATTTTCCAGACATTAATTCAAGGATAACTCCAACGCTTGTACCATAATCTTCTTCCAAAACAGGCCCAAAAACCATTGCCGGATTAACAACGGAAAGCTCCATACCAGAAGAATCATTTTCAATAAATTCCCATGCAGCTTTTTCTGCATATGTTTTTGATTTTGCATAAGCCGAAGTATGCTTATGGTTTACATCTGTCCAATGATCTTCATTAAACGAAAAGTTTTCATCAATTTCTTCATCTCTTCCATAAAGAATCGCCGCAACTGAAGAAGTCACAACAACTCTTTTAACTCCTGCTTCAGAAGCTGCTTTTAAAACATTTTTAGTTCCTTCAAGAGCTGGTGTAATTAATTCGTTTTCATCTTTGGGATTTTCCATCATGACAGGTGAAGCGACGTGTAGAACGTAGTCACAACCTTCCATTGCCTCTCTCCAGCCATCTTCTTCAGTCAGATTTGCAACTTTCCAATCTATAGCAAGTTCTGATTGACCTTCGTATTGTTGTAACCCATCTGATATGACTTGATTTAATTTATTTGTTCTACTCAAATCTCTTACTGTCGATCTGACTTTGTAACCTGCTGCAGTGAGCTTAATTATGCAATGTGATGCGATGAACCCTGAACCGCCGGTAACC